>Ga0228675_1000002_pt1 | contig 732732 bp, 794 predicted proteins | sample 36D_rmetaG_FD_182786 | JGI IMG/M metagenome (GOLD analysis project Ga0228675, IMG submission 182786) | Seawater microbial communities from Monterey Bay, California, United States - 36D_r | ecosystem: Environmental > Aquatic > Marine > Coastal | place: USA: California | collected 2016-10-05
TACTCCTGTTGGTCTTATGATGATTGGCTATGATTACACCAATCGCTTGCGCTCATTCGATGGCGGTATTGCCAGCGTTTCGCGGTATTTGGCTATTGTCCTCCTTGCGACATTGACACCCCGTTCTCCTAGAATATCAGCAATTTTGCTATCGCTGAGTGGTTTTCTTGGATTTTCAGCGGCGACTAGTTTTTTGATAATAGCGCGAATTGCAGTGGCTGAACATTCCCCACCGCTGTCAGTGCTGACATGGCTGGAGAAAAAATATTTCAGTTCATATATGCCACGCGGGGTGTGGAGGTATTTTCGGGTCGTGACGCGGGAAATGGTTGATTCATGCATCTCCACTTCTTCTGCGATATTGTGCAATACAAGCGGGCGCATGGCTTCATCACCGTGATCTAAAAAGTCTTTTTGGCGATTGATAATAGCTTCAGTAACTTTCAATAAGGTGTCATTTCGGCTTTGTAAACTTTTTAAAAACCAGCGGGCTTCTTGTAAATTATTCTTTAGGTAAACGTTATCAGCACTATTATCGGCACGTTTAATTAATTGTGCGTAGTGATCGGCGACCTGTAGCTTGGGCGAATTATCGGGGTTAAGAGACAACTGCCAGCGGTTGTTTATTTTACGAACATAGACGTCGGGCACAATGTACTCTGTTTTATCGACTTGTATTTGTGTACCAGGACGTGGGTTCAATAATTGGATTAATTTCACTAAGTCAGTGAGTTGTTCATCATTGATTTTGAGTGCGCGTTTAATCAACTGATAGTCACGTTTGGCCAATGTATCAAGATGCTGATCGATAAGTGTGGTTAATAAATCGAGGTGCTCGGTTTCATTATCGAATTGTTGTAGTTGAATGAGTAAACATTCTCGGAGGTCTCGCGCACCGACACCAATAGGGTCAAAATGCTGAATGCGATGTAAGACGGCTTCGATTTCTTGTAAATCGATATCGTCTTCTTGGCCAAGACTTTGCTGAATATCTTCGGGTGTGCTTTTAAAGTAACCATCTTCTTCGATGGCATCGATAATGAGCGTAGCAATGGCTTGCTCAAGTTCAGTGAAAGGCGTGAGGCGCATTTGCCAAAGCAAGTACTCTTGTAAGCTTTGACTACTTTCATCTTCATTATCACGTTGCATGTCGTTATCAACGACCTGACTTTTGGTTGCAGGGCCAACATGTTGATGGTCAAAAGTGTCTTCCCATTGGCTATCGGTTGGTAGCTCTTCTGGTATGTCATTGTGTTCGAGTTTTGTACTGTCTTCTATCGGCACATCTTGGCTACCATCGCCTTCATCTTGATTATTTTGGTTGGCATCGAAATCGACATTTTCTTCGACTTCTAATAAGGGATTGGTTTCAAGTGCTTCCTGTATTTCTGTTTGGAGCTCGATAGAGGAAAGTTGTAGTAAACGAATCGCCTGCTGTAATTGCGGCGTCATCGATAAGCTTTGGCCTACACGTAGCTGTAGCGATAGTTTCACGGGCACTTAGTCAACATAATTTTCATGTTGTTTATGTTACAGCAAATATTATGCCATTGCCTGTAGATTCTTATTAGAAACGGTTAGCCAAGTCTAAAATACGCTGACGGCAGTCGATTTAAAACTCAGATAGATGGATTTACCAATCGTTAAATTAAGGTCTGCGAGCGCGTCGGGGCTGATGATCGCATAAAAACGCTCGCCACAATTGATGGTGAGATGAATGGTGCCAGCTTCTTCAGCAATGGCCGTTAATCTGCCAGTGAAGTGGTTTCGCATACTAGAAGACAGCACTTCATTGGAAATAATAATTTCGTGCGGATCGATCGCGATATGACTGGCCTGATGCTGGCTGGTGGTGTGTATTGTGATACTGCCGGTATCGAAAAAATGTTGGTCTAACTGACCATGAAAGACGTTGAGTAGCGGACTTTTAGTAATCTGGCCTTTAATCAGGTTAAGTGTGGTGTCTGCTAAAGCTGCACCCTGTAGACGGTCATGGGTTGAGAAAATGATAGTTTTATCTTTTTGGGCAGCTAACTGTTCAATGATAGTTTCTAGTTGATGAATATGATTTTGATCGAGATGAGAGAAGGGTTCATCAAGTAATAAAATATCTGGGTCGTGTGCGATGGCTCTGGCGATGGCAGCGCGTTTTAATTCTCCGCCAGAAAGAGTGGTGGCGGTTTGTTTAGCAAGATGACTTAAGTTAACGCGTGCTATGGCTTTGGCAGTGCGTTGTGGTCTTTCAGATGCTGGAATACCTTGTAGTTTCAGTGCAAGGTCAATGTTACTGGCGACGGAACCACTTAATAAAAAAGGCTGTTGATTGACGTAGCCGATGGACCGTCGTTGTTGTGGCGATAATTCCGATTTTATTGTTCGGCCCGCTAGTTTGATCTGGCCTTGGTTGGGCTTATTCAAAAAGGCGAGGAGGTTGAGCAAGGTCGATTTACCTGCGCCATTGTCTCCAAGCAACGCGATGCAATGGTGGTTGGCAATTGTAAGATGAGGTAAATCAAGCGAACATTTCTGCTGATAGAAGACCTTGATATTGTCTAGTTGATAGGCGTTGGTCATACTTTTTCTCGCTGTAGACAAGACAAAATAAAGTTAACGAGAAAGGCAATAAATAAGAGTAATAAACCTAATGCAAGACCCATTTCAAATTCGCCTTTGCTGGTTTCCAGCGCAATGGCAGTAGTCATGGTGCGGGTATAACCTTCAATGTTGCCCCCGACCATCATTGCGGCGCCCACTTCACCAATAGCACGGCCAAAGCCGGTGATAACCGCGGCCAACATGATAAACCGTGTTTGTTTTGCGACTTGAATAGTTAAGGTGGTGGATTTGGCGCCAAGACTTCTTAGGGTAGGAACAAGCCGTGGATCGGCGGCCGTGACGGCAGCAATGGCCAGGTTCATCATGATCGGGAAAATTAAAATGGCTTCAGCGATGATGATGGCTGTTGGGGTATAAAGTAATTCTAAATGGCCAAAGGGTCCAAGGCGGCTCAATAAGCCATAGAGAAGTAGGCCGATCAAGACGGTTGGCATGGCCATTAAGGTATTCAGAGTATGCTGGATTAATTGTCTGCCGTGAAATTGATTGAGGGCCATCACGATGCCAGCTGGAATGGCAACGATACCGGCAATGAGTGCTGCGATGAGTGAAATGGAAATCGAGTTAAAAACGATCTCATATAGCGCCTGATCAAACGATAGGATTAGCTCGGTTGCAGCAGAAAGGGAATCGGCAAAGTAACTCATGTGGAGAGATTATCTTATGTTTTTGCGTTGAGGCCTAGTCCGCAGACTGAAAGTCGGACGAATTGGTGATGTCTGCAGGGTAAATGGTTCGGGGGAAATGAAAGGGCTAACGGTTAAGTTAGCCCTTTTATTGATGTACTTAGTAGCGGTAATGTTCGGGTTTGAACGGACCAGCTTGATTGAGGTTAAGGTAAGTCGCTTGCTCATCCGTCAATTCTGTTAAGTGGGCACCAATTTTACCTAGGTGAAGTCGTGCGACTTTTTCATCTAATGATTTTGGTAGTACATAGACTTCATTTTTGTAGTCGTCACTGTTGTCCCATAGTTCGATTTGCGCCATCACTTGGTTAGTAAATGAGGCTGACATGACGAAACTTGGATGACCCGTTGCACAGCCTAAGTTAACTAAACGACCTTCTGCAAGCAAGGTAATACGTTTGCCATCTGGGAAGACGATGTGATCGACTTGTGGTTTAACGTTAACCCATTCGTATTGACGTAAAGACGCGACATCGATTTCAGAATCGAAATGACCGATATTACAAACAATGGCTTCGTTTTGCATGGCCACCATATGGTCGTGATTAATGACGTTAACATTACCGGTTGTGGTGACGAAGATATCGCCCATCGCTGCTACTTCATCCATATCGACAATACGGTAGCCTTCCATTGCGGCTTGGAGGGCACAGATTGGGTCAATTTCAGTGACCATCACGGTTGCTCCCATGCCCTTAAAGGCTTGTGCGCAGCCTTTACCTACGTCGCCATAGCCCAAGACAACACAAATTTTACCTGCGACCATGACATCGGTGGCACGCTTGATACCATCGAGTAATGACTCACGGCAACCGTATAGGTTATCGAACTTAGACTTAGTGACAGAGTCATTGACGTTGATAGCAGGCACTTTCAAGCTGCCATCCTGCATCATTTCATATAGGCGGTGTACACCCGTGGTGGTTTCTTCAGATAAACCTTTCACATCGTTAAGTAATTCTGGGAATTCATCATGCATGATTTGGGTTAAGTCACCACCATCATCTAGGATAAGGTTAGGACGCCAGCCACCAGGTCCAAAGATGGTTTGTTTAATGCACCAAACAGCTTCTTCTTCGGTTTCACCTTTCCAAGCAAAGACAGGAATATTTTGTGCTGCAATGGCTGCAGCGGCTTGGTCTTGTGTTGAGAAAATATTGCATGATGACCAGCGAACTTCAGCGCCTAAGTCGATCAAGGTTTCGATCAACACAGCAGTTTGAATGGTCATATGCAAACAACCCGCAATGCGGGCGCCGGCTAGTGGGTTTTTACCTGCATATTCTTCACGAATGGCCATCAAGCCAGGCATTTCTGTTTCAGCGATTTTAATTTCTTTGGCACCCCATTCAGCAAGGCTGATATCAGCCACTTTGAAATCGGGGGTTAAGTTATCGATAGGTGCGTTCATTTTTATTCCTACTATTTAGGTTATGTTTATTTGTCAGTTGGTTCTAGATGCCTGCAGCATCACGTAATGTGTCAGCGAGGTCGGTGTGTTCCCAAGTGAACTCGGGTGTTTCCCGGCCAAAGTGGCCATAAGCGGCAGTCGGTTGATAAATCGGTCGAATCAAATTCAACATGGTGACTAATCCAACGGGACGTAAATCAAAGTGTTCACGGACCAATGCTTCTAGTTTGTCTTGTGCAATTTTGCCGGTACCAAAGGTATTGATGGTGATTGAAGTGGGTTCTGCCACACCGATGGCATAAGAGACTTGGATTTCACAGCGGTCAGCGAGCCTAGCTGCGACGATATTTTTGGCGACATAGCGACCGGCGTAAGCGGCACTGCGATCGACTTTTGAAGGGTCTTTACCCGAAAAAGCGCCACCACCGTGACGCGCCATGCCACCATAGGTATCAACAATGATCTTACGCCCTGTTAAACCGGCATCACCGACAGGGCCACCAATAATAAATTGGCCTGTTGGGTTGATGTGGAATTGTGTTTGGGCACTGAGCCATTTTTCAGGCAATGTCGGTTTGATAATTTCTTCCATCACGGCTTCGTGAAGGTCTTGTTGTGAAATCTCAGGACTATGTTGTGTTGATAATACGACGGCATCAATGGCAACGGGTTTGTCATCTTCATATACAAAAGTGACTTGGCTTTTAGCATCGGGACGTAGCCAAGGTAGGGTTCCGTCTTTACGCACCTGTGCCTGCCGTTCCACAAAGCGATGTGCATAGGTAATTGGGGCTGGCATCAGTACGTCGGTTTCATTGCTGGCATAGCCAAACATTAACCCTTGGTCACCGGCACCTTGCTCTTCAGGTGTGGCTCGATCCACACCCATGGCGATATCTTCTGATTGTTTGCCAATCAGCGACATAACGGCACAGGTTTCACCATCGAAGCCAACCTCTGAGCTGTTATAGCCGATATCAGTGATCGTTTTCCTGACGATATCTTCTAAGTCGACCCAAGCGGAAGTCGTGATTTCACCAGCGACAATGGCGGCACCTGTTTTGATTAAGGTCTCACATGCCACACGTGCATTGGGGTCTTGGCGTAAAATTTCATCAAGAATCGCATCAGAGATTTGATCGGCAACCTTATCCGGGTGGCCTTCTGAAACCGATTCAGACGTAAACATATAGTTATTGCCCACAGTTTGTTCCTCTTTCAAGATTAAACTACGGTATGGATAGATGGGGAGGTCATTGGTGACGGTCCATTACTATCAGTTACCTGTTAATAATGAACGCGGTTGTTGTTTTGCGGTGAATAAGCCTAGCAGGCGGTGCCTGTTGCAGCGTTCCTTATTCGCAGAGGGTATTTTAGCTTTGATTTGGATTGGGTACAAGTTTGGGTTTTGATTCGCTGGCGCGAGGATTTATTTGAGTCCACTGCCGCTGGGGCTTCCATTTATTTTGCGTGGCCAAAATAAACGAACCAAACAAAAGGCCAACCCATGCTTGCCCTGCGGGTTACCTCACTTTTCAATCTATTTGAGATACGACGAAAACTCGCTGCGCTCAAGCACTCGTCGTATTGATCTCAAATAGCTTTCAAAGTTCGGCTTTGCATTGAGGGCGAAATTAAAATTATCTCTATTTTATCAATCAGAAGTTTAAAAACTTGAGATTGAAAGAATAATGTTCCTAGGTAAAACAAGACTTTGTTTGGTTTTTAGATTTCGAAAAATAAAGAAATCATTACTGCTTGCTAGAAGTATCATATCTCGTTTTGGATATTGTTTTTCTGGAGAGAATTCAAAATTGTATTGTTTAATGTCGGTTATTTCTGCATTTTTAATGTGGTGGATATCTTTATTTATAGTGGCGTAGAGGTGTGCAAAAAAAGTAATGATGAAGACGATTCCAAACGTAGCAACTATGGGCTCTTTGAAATATTTTTAGGCAATATACTGAGAAAGGTAAAGCCCAGAAAAAATAATTCCAAATTGGATTCCATCGTAAATTAGAGATGATTTATTAACGTATCCAGCTGCAAAAAACGATCCCCTGGAAGACAATATACTTAGTGTGGCTTTGATCATATTCAAGTTCTGCTATGGATCTTCTGGAAGCGTGGTGCATAACAAGATAGAACTTACTTAGCCCTACTGTAGTTCCAAGTACTGAATATCTAATACCTTCTATGCTTGATGATATATAGTCGCCGAGTCTAAAGAATTTTGAGACTTCAATGTCAAATGAATCCAACAGGTATTTATTTAAAGATAATCAGAAATTAGGAATAGTACAGATACAAATGAAAAATTGTAGCCAACCTTGGATCGCTTAGGGCTAGTTTAAAAGCACCTCGATCTGCAACTTGTGATTTTAAAAATCGCAGTTTCTTTTTGGTAGAGGGACGAATATTTTAAACGTCCTTAATCTCTAGCTCTTTGGAGTCAGGAGGAGTGTTTTGGGCAAGTTTAAAATAGAATTTTGCAGCTTTAGGGTCATCAATTAGTTTTTTTGTGTATTGGCAAATTAACCAATAATGTTGTTTTAAAGTTGAAATATCTTTGATTCCATCAAACTCGCCTATTAGCTGGTCTATTGAGTCTTTGCTTTCATCATAGTCTTTGAGAACACCTTTATAGAGTTCTTCCATTTGTTCATCAACTTCTTGAAGTTCAGGATCGAAGGTTTGAGGGTGAAGCATGTTCTTAGTAACTATATTAATTACGTCGTCAAAATGTTCGTCGAACCATGCTAAACGTGCCTTTGGGGTGAGATGTCGTATCTTTAGTCCCAACAGATTAGTTAAATCTAATCGGATGAGGAGCGCACGTTTAAGAGCATAGAGTTTAAATTTACAGTAAAGCTTAATTAATGGAATAACTAGTAGTTTACTTCTGAGTTTTTGTATCTTTGTATTTACGGACATTTGCCAATTCATTAATAGTTTTAGGCTAATTAAAACCAGGCAGTCTCTCAAGTAGAATCTTGTAGGGTCGGTCAGTTAGGTTTTGTCATTGATTAGCTTTTTTGCGATGATTCTTTCTGCTTTTTCAGCACGTTTTTTCTTTTTGCGTTCATTTTTATCAGCGAAGATTTTGATAGCTTCTTCTTTGCTCAGGTTGGGGTGTTTTACAAGCAAGGTGTCGATTTTGTTGTTGGTTTGGGTCATTTGAGTTCCAGTGTGTGTAATGACTTGCTATATCGAACTGTGGGGTTAAGGTTCAGCTTCTTTTCCCAGCGTTTATTCATTTTATCGAGGACAAGGTAGTCACCTTCAAGTCCTTCGATTCTCACTTTTGTATTATTGGTTAAGCCGAGCTCTAAAAGATCTCTTGAAACCGCAAGGGATTTCATACCAGGCTTTAGTTCGTTTCCCCATGCTGCTAAGAAAGGCGTCGAGTCTGTTTCCCTTTCACTTGATGTATAGGCGGTGGCGGGGACTTCCATGGACTTAGGGCCTGAACCACAGGCAGCTATGCATAAAGTGATAAAGAGTAAAGGAATGAGGTTTTTCAATTTAATACCTCCGTATGGGCTCAGTTTATATTAATACCGGTTAGAGCTGGAGTTGAACTCCGTTTTGTTTTAACCAAGCTTGTTGCCTTCGATAGTCAGGGTAGTGCTGTTCGACCAATCCCCAAAATCCTTTGCCGTGGTTGTGGTGTTTTAGATGGCAGAGCTCATGGATGATGAGGTAGTCAATGACTGACGGTGGGGCTTGCATGATTTGCCAGTTGTATTGAATTTCGCCTCTGATGTTGCAGCTTCCCCAGCGGGCTTTGTAGGTTTTGATGGTGATGGATTGAGGAATGAGCCCCGTTAGTTGGCTGAGTTCTTCGGTACGATTGTTGAGATAGATTTCGGCTTGTTCTTTGTACCAGTTGATGATGGCCTGGCGCCGGGTTTTTAGACCTACGCGATGGAGTCGACCGGATAGTATGATGGCATCATTCATAAGTTTGACTTTGGGTGAGTCGCCTTTTTGTTCTAGTTGTAATTCGTAGTGTTGCCCGAACAGTAATAATGTTTGTCCCTGTTGCCATTGGCGTTCTGGTTCAGGTTGTTTGGAGAGTTGTTGTTTTATCCAGTCAGATTTTTCTTCGATGAGATCGTGGGCGATGTCCATTGGTAGCTGTGTCGGGATATGAAGGAACACGCCTTTGGCGCTGACTTTGAGAGTGACACTCTGGCGTCGGGCACTCTTTTTAAGGATAACGTCGAAGTCTTTGGTTTTAATCAACGCTGGTGGCATTTGGGCCTTATGTGTCTGTTAAATAAAATAATAGCTATTGTATGTGATGATTTGAGACAATAGTAGGGTGATTATTTGAATAGTGCCTGTCTCTTAATGACTCAAGTTGATTTATCTCATGCCCATCGTTTGTCGGTTGCCCCAATGCTCGAATGGACGAACCGTGATTTCCGTTATTTTATTCGTTTAATGACGCGAGAGAGTTTGTTGTATACCGAGATGGTTACAACAGGTGCCTTGTTGCATGGCGATCGTGCCCGCTTTCTGGCGCACGATGAAATGGAGGGGCCGTTGTCTTTGCAGTTGGGTGGTTCAAACCCTGCTGAGTTAGCAGAGTGTGCGGTGATGGCCGAAGACTGGGGCTATGATGAGGTGAATATTAATGTCGGCTGCCCTAGCGATCGTGTGCAATCAGGAATGTTTGGTGCTTGTTTGATGGCAGAGCCTCAGCTGGTGGCTGACAGTGTGGCTGCGATGCAGTCGAAGGTAAAGATTCCTGTCACGGTGAAAACACGGTTAGGGATTGATGACCAAGACAGTTATGAATTTTTAACGCAGTTTATTCATGCAGTATCTGTTGCGGGTTGTGAGACGTTTATTTTACATGCTCGGAAAGCATGGCTATCTGGCTTGAGCCCAAAGGAAAACCGGGATATTCCACCATTGAACTATCAGCGGGTATATGACATTAAGAAAGATTATCCGCACTTACAAATTTCTGTAAATGGCGGTATTCAGTCATTGGAGGAAGTGCAAAGTCATTTGCAGCATGTGGACGGTACGATGTTAGGTCGTGTTATTTATCATGACCCATACACCATGGCGGCGGCGGATAGCAGCGTATTCGGTAAAACCAATCAGGGATTATCACGTCATGAAGTGGTTGAAGCGATGTTGCCTTATATTGCTCAGAGAATGGACTTGGGCCGATCGCTTAACTCGATCACACGCCATTTATTGGGACTTTTTCAAGGTCAGCCGGGTGCGAAAAAGTGGCGACGTTATCTGAGTGAAAACGCCAATTTGAAAGGTGCGAGGATAGAGATTATTGAACAGGCCTTAGCCTTAGTGCCTGAGTCCGGTACCACGGTTGAGCAGGTAGAGCGCGAAGCTAGCTAGCCCCACAATAAAGAGCATGATAACGCCAAAGGCGAGACCAACCGGGATATCAGATACGCCTAAGATGCCATAGCGAAAGGCATTGACCATATATAAAATCGGGTTGAATAAGGAAGCTTGCTGCCAAAAATCGGGTAGTAAATCGATGGAGTAAAAGATACCACCGAGATAGGTTAAGGGCGTTAAGATGAAAGTGGGGATGATGGCAATTTGATCGAAACTTTTGCCATAAATCGCGTTAATAAAACCGCCAAGTGAAAACAGGACTGCACTTAATATCACCATGGAGAGGGTAATGAAGAGGTGTTGAACGTGGAGCTTGGTAAAAAATAAAGCAACGATTGTGACGATGATGCCAACCAATAAGCCTCTTGCAACGCCACCCATGACATAACCGGCTAGAATGAGGTGATTTGGGATAGGGGCGATCAAAAGTTCTTCAATGTGGTTTTGGAATTTAGCACTGAAAAAGCTGGATGCGACATTGGCATAGGCATTGTTGATCACGGCCATCATGATAATGCCAGGGGCAATATATTCAATATAGGCAAACCCGCTCATTTCACCAATACGTTGACCTATTAGGTTGCCGAATATAACGAAATACAGCGTCATCGTGATGGCTGGTGGTAATAAGGTTTGTGGCCAGATACGAATAAAACGGCGTATTTCTCTTGTTAATAAGGTGCTTAACGCAACCCAGTGATGTTGGCGTTGAGTTGGCATTATTTATCCACCGTTTTTTCAACGAGTGATAGGAAAAGTGCTTCGAGCCTATTGGCTTTATTTTTCATACTAGTAACAGTGATGCCTTGCTCTGATAGGTTTGTAAACAAATCATTAAGGGCTTGTTCTTTTTTGATCTCAACTTCTAATGTAGAAGAACCTATTTTAGCGATATGCATATTATCGAGTTTAAGTTCTGTGGTTAGGGGTTCAGCCAGATCGAGGATGAAGACTTCTTTATCAAGTCGGTTGAGCAGCGATTTCATATCCGTGTTTTCGACGATATTACCCTGATCGATAATAGCAATATTGCGACAGAGGTTTTCGGCTTCTTCCAAATAGTGTGTTGTTAGGATAATGGTGGTACCTTGGTCATTAATGTCTTGTAAAAAGCCCCACATGGAACGTCGTAGCTCGATATCAACACCCGCAGTCGGCTCATCTAGGATAAGGAGTTTTGGATTATGAATAAGTGCTCTTGCAATCATTAGGCGGCGTTTCATACCGCCAGATAGGGCACGAGAAGGCGTATCACGTTTTTCCCATAAACCGAGTTGGTGGAGTAATTTATCCGCCCGGGGCTCACCTTCATGAGCGGGCATACCGTAATAGCCCGCTTGGGTAATTAGGATGGCTTTGACTTGCTCGAAACCGTTGAAGTTGAATTCTTGAGGGACCAGGCCGAGATGACTTTTTGCTAGTTCTGTTTCAGTGTCTAAATCATGACCGAACACTGTGACTTGACCACTGTTTTTGGTGATCAGTGAGGTAATAACACCAATGGTAGTTGATTTACCGGCACCGTTAGGGCCGAGTAAGGCAAAAAAATCACCTTGTTCAACATCAAGATCGATGCCGTCAAGGGCTTTGATGCCATTGTCATAAACTTTGCTTAGTTGTTGGATGGAAAGTGCTTTCAAAATGTTTGTAATCGTAGGCAGGGCAGAGGTTGTTAGGGTATCATGCTTAGATGGAGATTGATAAGTTACCGTTGTTTTGTGAGCGTAAAATGTCGCCTCCTCGTTCAGTTGATGAGTTGTTATCACGCTGTCAGGCTTTAGTCGGCAAAACATTAGGACAAGTCGCGCAAGAAATGGGCGTTGCAGTGCCTGCTGATCTACAGCGGCATAAAGGTTGGGTTGGTGCTTTGTTTGAGTCGGTGCTGGGCGCTGATGCGGGGAACAAGGCGGAGCCGGATTTCATGGCGTTAGGCATTGAACTAAAAACATTGCCGCTTAATAAGCGCGGTTTACCTAAAGAATCGACCTATGTTTGTACGGTGTCGATGCAACAAACTGGCGAATTAGATTGGCAGCATAGTTGGTTAAGGCGCAAATTAGCGAAGGTGTTATGGCTGCCGATTGAGGCTGAATCTGAGATTCCATTGGCTGAACGTTATGTTGGCCAAGCATGGCTGTGGGTGCCTTCAGAGCAGCAAGAAGCGATATTGCGCCGAGATTGGGAAGAGTTAATAGAAAGGGTTGTATTAGGGGAACAATCTGAGATTTCGGCAAGTGAGGGTGAATATTTGCAAATTAGACCTAAAGCGGCAAATAGCCGTGTGCTGGCAATTGGGGTATCGTCTGAAGGTTTAAAGGAAAAGATAAACCCAAAAGGCTTCTATTTGAGAACGGCTTTTACTAGACTATTACTTGAAAAAGATGAAGAGTGATGACAATGCTAAAGATAAAATAACAACGAAGGCCGAGGAGTGTGTTGATGCGTAAATTGAATGCCCTTGTCATTGATCGGGATCCTTCATCAGGTTTGATGGTATAAGTTATTAGAACAAGCAGGTTTTACTGTTGTCTTGACGAGAATGGGTCATGAAGGTTTGGCGCTTGCAAAGCAGAGCCGTTTTAATCTCGTTTGTTGTGATGATAATCAGACCGATATTTCAGGTAGCGAGTTTTCCAGTAAGGCACGTGCCATACCTGGCTACGATTTGATTCCGTTATTGTGCTGGCGGTTGAAGATAATCTGCGTACATTGAAACAAGCGTTGCTGACCAGCGCGACAGATATTTTCAGTAAAAGCAATCCCACCGAGTTGGAAATTTATATCCAACGCCTTGTTGAACGCGAAGTGCGCCAGTTAACCAGGCGTGTGCTGTTTATTGAAGATTCACAAGTACTGCAAGAAATCATCATTAATTTATTGACTGATATGGGGCTGGATGTGGATTCTTATAACCATGCAGAAGGTGCTTGGAAAGCATTCCGCACAGGGCAATATGATCTCATTATCACCGATATCATGCTTGAAGGTGCGATGAGTGGTATTACCCTCGTTCGTAAAATCAGTCATCTGCAAGGTGAGCACGGCTCTATTCCAATTATTGCTACGTCAGGCTTCGATAATGCGTCACGTAAGATTGAATTGTTTCATCTATGTGTGAATGATTATGTGGCGAAGCCGATTGTGCGTGAAGAGATGCGTCAACGGGTGTTAGAACTAAGTTCACAACACGCGTCATTGCATAGTTTGACGATGTTGGATGAGTTAACGCAATTATTTAATCGTTATGCCTTACGAGAGTTTGCAGGTAAGTATTTTAGTGAGGCGCATCGTTTTAAACGACCATTGTCGATGGCAGTGATGGATATTGATCATTTTAAAGTAATTAACGAGACACATGGCTATTCGACGGGGGATAAAGTCCTGTCAGAATTTGGTATTTGGCTGAAACGATTTGTGAGAGATGAAGACATGATCGCAAGATGGGCAGTGAGGAATTTGTTTTCCTTTTATCGAATTATGAAGCATCGACAGCATTAACCTTAATGGAACGGATTCAAAAGCGACTTGAGTTATTTAAGGCTGCCAATGTATCAATTACCGTGAGTATTGGTGTTGCAACGGTCCATGACCAAAATAAGCATAGTTTGAATAGCCTATTTGAATTAGCGGATAGTGCGATGTATCGGGCTAAAATGTCAGGCCGTAATTGTATTCGTGTTTATGAGAATGAAGATGAACAAATTTGACAGCTTGATGAATCAGATGCTTAAGATTTGAGATAATGAGTTAATAAAAAGCCAGCTAACGCTGGCTTTTTATTATTGGCTGATATTGACGAAATGACCTACAATAGCAGCAGCTGCCGCCATGGCTGGGCTGACAAGATGGGTACGTCCACCGAGACCTTGTCTTCCTTCAAAATTACGGTTTGATGTGGATGCACAGTGCTCACCTGATTCGAGTCTGTCAGCATTCATCGCTAGGCACATGGAACAACCTGGGTCACGCCATTCAAAACCTGCTTCAATAAAAACTTTGTCTAACCCTTCTTGTTCAGCTTGTTGTTTGACTAAACCTGAACCGGGAACAACCAAGGCTTGTTTCAATGTGCCAGCGACTTTACCACCTTTTATAGCCGCTGCAGCTTGGCGTAAGTCTTCTATACGTGAGTTAGTGCATGAGCCAATAAAGACGCGATCAAGCTGAATATCAGTGATAGCTTGATCAGCTTTTAATCCCATATATCGGAGTGCTTGTTCCATACTATTGCGTTTTACAGCATCTGTTTCATCTTCCGGGTTTGGCACATTATCATCGACTGAAACAACCATTTCGGGCGACGTACCCCAAGTGACTTGTGGTTTGATGTCTGATGCATCTAAAACAACGGTCTTATCGAAATGGGCATTGGGGTCACTGTGTAAATTTGACCAGGCTGCAACGGCTTTGTCCCAATTTTCACCTCGTGGTGCAAATGGACGGCCTTTTAGATAATTAATGGTTGTTTCGTCGACGGCAATTAAGCCTACTCGTGCACCTGCTTCGATGGTCATATTACAGACGGTCATACGCCCTTCCATCGATAGTGCTTGTATTGCTTTACCAGCGAACTCAATGGTATAGCCCGTTCCACCTGCTGTTCCGAGTTCTCCGATAATGGCTAAGACAATATCCTTGGCAGTGACGCCGGATTGGCATTGGCCATCAACACGGACGAGCATGTTCTTGGCTTTCTTTTGAATGAGGCACTGTGTAGCTAAGACATGTTCGACTTCTGAGGTTCCGATACCGAAGGCAATAGCCCCGAAGGCACCATGCGTCGAAGTATGCGAATCACCGCAAACGACAGTCATGCCAGGTAAAGTTGCGCCTTGCTCTGGCCCGACGACATGGACGATGCCTTGGCGGATGTCATTTAGATCAAATTCGGTCACGCCAAAGTCTTTACAGTTTTGATCTAAGGTTTCCACTTGAAGGCGTGAAATCGGGTCACTGATACCTTGGTCACGATTGTTAGTTGGGACATTATGATCCGGTGTGGCTAAGATAGAATCTAAACGGTGTGGTTTCCTATCTGCCAGGCGCAAACCTTCAAATGCTTGTGGTGATGTGACTTCATGGACAAGTTGGCGATCGATGTAGATCAATGAAGTGCCATTGTTATCTGTTCGAACAAGATGTTGTTGCCATAATTTGTCGTAAAGTGTTTGTGCTGTCATAGGAAAATATTAATTGTATGTATATAAAGTTAAAAAAGGATTATACCGTGTCGTGAGCGTATGCTCTATGTTGTCTTTCTAGATGCGAAAAAAAACGGGTAGTCCGAAGACTACCCGTTTCTCGTTTTGCTTATAGGAACAGTGGTTATTCCATATTAGCGTGACGGTATTTCATTTCTTCTTCTGGGATTCCTTTCTCATGGATTAAATGAGAAACGATAGATTCCAAGAAAATCAAAGTTGATAGTTCAAACATGGTTCCCATAGGCATGCCTTTTGTAGCTGCAAAGCTATCGTCGGTACCAATTTGAATTGTTTGGTCAGCTAAATCACCAATCGTTGAGCTTGATTTTGAACAAATCAAAACCACTTTAGCGCCTTCAGATTTGGCTTTATTGGTAAATGAAACAAGTTGCGTAGTTTCACCAGAACCTGAGATGACAATTAATAAATCGCCTTCACGGATACTTGGAGTACTAATTTCACCTTGAACATAGGTTTCATAACCACTATGCATCAGTCTCATTCCTAGAAAGTTACCTACTAGTTTTGAGCGACCTGCACCTGTAATAAAGATGCGTTTGGCATCGTCACACATAGAAACTAATTTGGCCTCATAGGCTTCATCAGTTGAACCAACGATATCAGTGATTTTATTTAAGAGTAGATCTTGATGCATTGTCATTGTAACGATCCTTATGCTGCGTCAACTAAAGCACGTAATTCTTTAGCTGATTCTGCTGGAGAAGGTGCGCCATAGATAGCCGCGCCAACAACAACAATAGCTGCACCAGCTTGAACAGTGCTTTGGATTGTGTCTTTGTTAATACCACCAGCAACAGAGATTTTTACATCCATGCCTAAGCCAGCGATCATATTTAAGTCAGCAAAAGGTGTTTGACCTGCTGCTTGAGCGTCAAGACCAGTGTGAACACCGATGATTTGCGCGCCGTTTGCTGCTGCTTCTTTAGCAACTGCTGCTTTATCTTCAACACCGATTAAATCAACTTGAGCTTCAGCACCGTTTGCGTTAGCTGCTTTGATAACACCGCTGATTGTAGCCATGTCAGAAGCACCCAATACAGTAGTGATTGCACCACCAGCTTCGAAGAAAGGTGTTGATTCGTATTCACCAGCATCCATTGTTTTAAGGTCAACAAGGATTTTTTTGTCTGGGTGAGCCGCTTTTAAAGCTTTAACAAGATTAAGACCGTTGTACTTGATGCATGGTGTGCCGATTTCTAAGATATCAACATAAGGTGCAACTTGTTCTGCCAAAGCCATTGTTGCGTCGAAGTCTAGAGAATCTAGAGCCATTTGGATTTCTGCCATTTTCATACTCCTAAAGTAGTGTTTTTTTGTCTGATCACGTCAATGCGCGACCTAGAACTATAGTTCAGATCCCAGTTCAATGTCAATTTCGATTGGGATAAGAAAAGCTAGCCCAAGCAGTCTTATTTTCTGCTTGGGCTAAGCTGTTTGGTGCAGGTATGAAGTGATTAAGCTTCTAGTTCTGCTAAACGATTTGCTAGCAATTCTTCTAAGATACCAAGGGCTTTTGCAAAACCATCAATACCTTCTGCTAGTTTTTCTGTTGCCATTGGGTCTGCTGCATGCATTGCATCGAAAGTTGCTTTATCCATATCGATTTTAGCGATATCAGATGCAGCAGCTTGCTCTTCAGAAAGTTTGCGTGGAAGCTCACCTTCCGTTGACTGCAATTCATCTAAAAGGCCAGGAGATATTGTCAATAAATCAACACCAGCTAATTCAGTTATTTCACCTAAGTTACGGAAGCTGGCGCCCATAACTTCAGTTTTGTAACCGAATTTTTTGAAGTAATTGTAGATAGCTGTTACTGAGACAACACCAGGATCTTCGTGTGCTTCGTAAGAGTCTTTACCGGTATCTTTTTTGTACCAATCAAGAATACGGCCAACGAAAGGTGAAATAAGTTGGATACCGTTTTCAGCACAAGCAATGGCTTGGTGAAGACCAAAGACCAATGTTAAGTTTGTGTGGATACCTTCTTCTTCAAGGACTTTAGCAGCTTGGATACCTTCCCAAGTTGCAGCAATTTTGATTAAGATGCGATCACGAGATACACCAGCTGCTTCGTATTGCGCAATCAGGTCACGGCCCTTAGCAATAGTTGCATCTGTATCGAATGATAGACGTGCATCAACTTCGGTAGAAACACGTTGTGGCACGATATCAAGAATTTTTAAGCCGAATGAAACAGCTAAACGGTCGAAAGCTAATGTGACAACTTCTGATGCCGCTGCGCCAACGCCAACAGTTTCACGTGCGTCTTTTAATGTGTCATCAACAATACCCTGATATTGTGGCATTTGAGCTGCAGCTGTAATAAGTGATGGGTTTGTTGTAGCGTCACGAGGAGTGAATTGCTCAATTGCAGCGATATCACCTGTGTCAGCAACGACGACGGTCATTTCTTTTAGCTGATCTAGTAGATTTGCCATGTGAAAAATACCTTTCTATATTTTAGTGGTTAAAAAAACTGACTGATTTACCTTTATGTTGGTTTGGTAAGGTCAGGGAACGATTGGTTTTCTTGTGCCTATAGGAATAGGCTTTTTGGGTAGCGTTTCTTAACTATTATTAAGAATGTATTGGGCTACACCTGTTAATGTGCTGTTGACTCGCGCTTTATTTTGGATGTATTGCTCTACGCCGGTCATAGGTTTAGCTTGATTTTGAATGTAGCGTTCAACGCTTGTCATTACGATTGACACTGCTGGTGCTGACGCTTGGTTTTGAATATAGCGCTCAACACTGGTCATTTGTAAGCTAGTTGATGTTTGATTTTGAATATAACGTTCAACACCTGTCATTGCCTGAGTTGAGGCAATCTGGCTTTGAATGTAACGCTCGACGCCGGTGATATTGCCTGCTTTGTCTTCTAAGTTCGCAATATATTGTGCGACACCTGTCATGCCCACTGCTGCAGCGACGGTTTCGACAATCGCTTCTTTTACTTCTTGAATGACTTCGGCAACTTCTTCTTTTACAGCTGCAGTGACTGTCTCTGTGGTTGGCGGCGCAGCTTGTGGTTGTGCTGCTGGTGTTGGCTGTTGTGAGCCTGATGAGAAGATGCCTTTTAATAAGCCACAAATTGAAGAGAAGAAACCTTTTTCACTCATTAGAGTTACCTTTGTTATTTGACTGTCGTTTTACACATGAGAGTATGACTAAAAGACGTTATTTTACTATATTTTTAAACGGTTGTGGAATGCTAGCAGTTTATTATGACCGTTTGATGATGGTTTATTTTGTTGTTATTGACCTAATTGCGGGCAAAAAAAAGCGGATGACTAGGCCACCCGCTTCTTATTTTCTTGCAGTTGGATGCTATAAATTAAGCAGCATCAACTAAAGCACGTAATTCTTTTGCAGACTCTGCAGGTGAATCAGCACCGTAGATTGCGGCACCAACAACAACGATTGTTGCACCAGCACGTACCGTGTCTTGGATAGTATCTTTATTGATACCACCAGCAACTGAGATGCGAACACCTAAGTTAAGACCAGCAACCATGCTTAAGTCAGCAAAAGGTGTTTGACCAGCTGCTTGTGCGTCAAGACCAGTGTGAACACCGATGATTTGAGCGCCGTTTGCAGCTGCTTCTGTTGCACAAGCTGCTTTATCTTTAACGCTGATTAAGTCAATTTGAGCTTCTGCGTTGTTAGCATTTGCTGCTTTGATTACGCCGCCCATTGTTGCTTTATCAGATACACCAAGAACAGTACAAATATCACCACCTGCTTCGTAGAATGGTGTTGCTTCGTATTCACCAGCGTCCATTGTTTTAAGGTCAACAAGGATTAATTTTTCTGGAAATTTAGCTTTCAATGCAGTAACGAGTTCTAGACCGTTATATTTAATGCAAGGTGTACCGATTTCTAAGATGTCAACATAAGGTGCTACTTGCTCAGCAAGTGCGATTGTTGCATCAAAATCTAGAGAATCTAACGCCATTTGGATAAGTGCTTTTGCCATGTTGACATGCTCCTAATAAAGTAATGTTTAAAGTTATTTACGCTGAAAATACGCCGGAAGACTATATAGTATTAGTTCGTATGGTGTCAATTTTATAAACTGTGCTTTAGCCGTTTTTTCATGCGGGCTAGACAGTGTGATTTGGTTTGTGCCAAGCTGTCTTGGATTTTTTAATCTTCGCAAAAATTTGTTTGGGAATGGGAAATTATGGCGCAAATTAATGATGTAAAAGGCTTCATCATAGATATGGATGGCGTGCTTTGGCATGGCAATCATCCGATCGTAGGTTTAGGCGCTTTTTTTTCACTTCTGAGAGAAATCGGTTTACCTTTTGTTTTGGCGACCAACAATGCCAGCCTGACGCAACAGCAGTATATTGATAAATTAGCCAAAATGGACGTTTCTGTTATTGCTGATGAAGTGTTGACCTCTAGTATGGCGACGGCAAGTTATTTAGCAAAGCAGCAGCCTGAAGACAAAAAGAGAGTGTTTGTCATTGGTGAAGCAGGCTTGAGAGCACCGCTTGAAGAACAAGGTTTCGTGTTGACGGATTTATACGAAGTTGATGGCAATGGCACGATGAAAGGTGCTGACCTTGTGGTGTCAGGTTTGGACCGAACATTAACATGGGATAAATTGGCTACCGCGACATTGAACATTAAAAAAGGGGCAGCATTTTATGCGACTAATGCTGATACGACGTTGCCGACTGAATTAGGTGATGTAATCGGCAATGGTGGTACATTAGCAGCGCTTGAAGCAGCAACTGGCGTAGAAGCGGTGAGCTTGGGTAAACCTGAGCCTGTTTTATATCAGCAAGCACTCCGGGTATTAGATACAACAACGGCAGAAACGGTTGCGATAGGCGATCGTTTAGATACGGATATTTTGGGTGCGGTCAATGCCGGTATGCGAAGTATTTTGGTACTAAGTGGTATTTCTAGTCACGAAGAACTTGCAGACATAGATTATCAGCCGACTTGGGTAATGAAGGATATTTCAGAGATTACCGCTGTGCTACGGGCGACATTTTTAGGTGATTCTGTGGAGAATGAGTAAATGAAAAAACTGGTTAATGATGTTGATGATTTACTAATGGATAGTCTTAGAGGCTTTGTTAAGGCGCATCGTGATTTGGTGACGCTTAATGAGCAGCCGGCTTTTATTGCTCGGTCTGAAAACGTGTCACAGGGGAAGGTTGCATTGGTTTCTGGTGGTGGTGCTGGGCACGAGCCTTTACATGCTGGGTTAGTTGGCAAGGGGATGTTAGATGCGGCTTGTCCGGGACAAATTTTCACTTCTCCAACACCTGATCAAATGATGGCAGCTGCTGAACAAGTTGATAATGGTGCAGGCGTATTATTCATCGTTAAAAACTATGCTGGCGATGTGATGAATTTTGAAATTGCTACAGAGATGTTTGATGGTGAGAGTGCTTCGGTATTGGTTTGTGATGATGTATCACTACCGGCTGATCACAGCACTGGGCGTCGCGGTGTTGCAGGGACATTGATTGTTGAGAAAATTGTGGGCGCTGCAGCTGAAATGGGGGCGACGTTATCTGAATGCCAAACGTTAGGTGAGCGTGTTAACAAGGCGACGGCCTCTATTGGTGTCGCCTTAACGAGTTGCACCGTTCCAGCGTTAGGTAAGCCAACATTTGAGATTATTGAAGAAGAAATGGAATTTGGTGTCGGTATTCATGGTGAGCGAGGCCGTGAAACGGTGGCCCTAAAGTCAGCCAGTGAAATCGTGACTGATTTAGCGTCAGTGATTGAAACTGAGCTGTCGATTACAGCGGGTCAAAAAGTGTTATTACATATTAATGGCTTTGGTGGAACGCCTCTAATCGAACTTTATGCGGTGTATGATTTAGCAACAAAATATTGGCAGGCACGTGGGGTAGAAGTGGTGCGTTCTTTAGTGGGTAATTACACGACTTCGTTGGATATGGCGGGGTGTTCCATGACCGTCACTCTTATGGACAAGCAGTTTATTGAGTTGTGGGATGCGCCTGTCGATACAGCCAGTTTACGCTGGTAGTTTAGGGTTTTTGTTGGGTTAACACAGCGGTGATGGTGCAAATCATCAGTTGACTGGTTCTTGCACCGGCATCGATGTGGCCGATGGCTCGTTCGCCAAGGAATGATGCGCGGCCTTTGGTCGCGATCATGTCTTTTGTTGATTTCATGCCGGTGATGGCTTGTTCCGATAAATTGGTTAACAGCTGTTCAAACTCTGTGCCGTTTGTTACGTCTTCTTTTAAGCGATTGGCAACTGGTATGAGCGTATCTAACATGGTTTTCTCACCTAAATCAGCTTTGCCACGTTGCTTTACGGCTTCGACGCCCTGATAGAACACATCAGAAAAAGCCGTTGCCGTAAACGTCTGTCCTTTTGCTGCTTTAGACATGCTGAGGAAAAGGGTGCCGAAAAGTGATCCTGAAGCGCCGCCCATCGTAGACATTAAGGTCATGCCTATTTTCATTAGTGCGGGTGACCAATCTAATTCGTCTAATTCTGCGGTTATATCTTCAAGGGCAGCGATACCACGCTGGAGATTAGTAACATGATCACCATCACCAATAACACGATCTAATTCAGCGACTTCGTCGGCGTGTTGTTCAATATTACTGTCAATGGCTTGGATTAATTGGGATAGGGGATAGGGCATGATGAATTACGCCTTTGTCTCATAAGTGGGCCTAACATCTTCACATTTTATCGCAATCTCGAATGAACGACTAGCCGAAATAGAGTCTATTGTGACCTTAGTCTACTTGTTGAAACTACGTTGTTGACTGTCTATAAATTCTGGACTAGGTTACACATTAACCGCTGATTTAATTAACAACTTGCGAGCGGTATAGAAATGCAGCTAAAGCGACTTTGGTTTAGTCCCGACCATCGAGCTTTTTTGATGAATCTGGGATAAGGAGAGAACTATGCATTTAACAGTCAGACCACCGAGATTTGCTTTCCTCTATGATTTTTAGGATCGTTAACACAGGAAAGTTGATGCTGCCGGAACCTATTCTGAGCAAGCGCAAATAAAACCTAAATCTTCCCCAACACCGACGTGGTGAAAGCCTGACCCGAGTCAGTGGCGATATTCTTCACGTAAGTAATATTGCATAGACAAACTGTGCTGAGATTTTGTCCCAACACAGTTTGTTGTGGAAATAGAATTACAGTTCTAAATAAACTTTATATTTTTTACCTTTCTCACAGACTGATTTTGCTGACCAGTCTCGGTAGACTTTGCTTGTCCATCCGCCATCACTTTCTTTTTTTCTATAATTAACGCGGATCTGAGTGTAAGCATGATCAACTTGATTTAGGTTAAATTCCCAAGTACGGGGCTTTGCCGTAGGCATATTCCTTTTTGGGTTTACAAATGGGTTTGCCACCTTTCTTTTTAAGCGAGCGTTTGTAACCCTTAAGGCAAGTCCAACATTTTTTGTCTCTTTTCCGGACATCTTTGCCTTTGCATACACTCCATTTTACTTCTACAGTTCATTTTTTAGCGAACTTATTGACGTTTTTCTTTTTACAAGAAGAGTTTTTGTCGGGTAATGGTTTTTTTGAATGGTAATATCCTTTTGGGCAAGACCAACCCCCTTTTTTGGCAACGATAGATTGTGCTGCGTTTGCTGGGTATATTAAGGGGCAAGACTTTATCTAACCGGCTAACTTGGTATCTTCGACTTTTTTGCATAGCTGTCAGAAGATAAGCCTAATAAGAGGATAATGAACAAACTCCAGAGGAGTAGGCGGGTGGTCATATTATTGATTGTTGTCATGAGTGATATCGCCTTTTATTCTTTTAATTGGGGCTGTGTTACAGCACTTTGCAGCAGCCAGTATCAATACCCGCGACATGGGTGCGTTATGTTCCATGATGATGTAGAGAGTACAGCTGGTTTGCATTAAATATAATATTCCATTTTTTTTAACATAAGCAAAATCAAGAGGGTGTTAAGTGGTATTGTCTAAAGTTATCGACTGACGGCTTTGGGTCGCAACGTGACAGATGAAAAAATCTATTTGATTAATGCCCCGATCTTCTCTATATTTTCTCATTATGATGGTGAGAAATAAATAATGTGTGCTGGTGTCCATTTTGAGCATCAAGGAGAAGTTTTAAAAAGCTTTTTCCCAAACCCTAATGCTCAGTTACCTTTACTGAAGCGTGATGGCCAAATTCTGCTCATGGGCTGGGGTAGACGAGAAAACCAAGAAGGTAAGCTTCCTAAAACTGGTTGGGCTAGGTTAGATTCAATCTATGCTGGTCGCTGGGATAAGTATTTTCCTACTCCAGTGAGAATACCTGTATTACGTTTTATGGAAAAAAACTTTGAAGGCATTAGTAAGTGGTATGACTTGATTCCTTCAAACTGTATACAAGGCCTTGTAGCAAGAGAAGGCAATGAAACCCGTGTATATGTCGTTACAGTTGAACCAGAGCTTTCAGAGCGTGATTATCACGACAGGATGCCTAGAATCATACCTATGTCTGGCACTGTAACTATTATTGGTGAGGGTGAAACACTTTAATTTTACCAATAAAAAGGATTTTACTATGTTTTGCTTGATGCGAAGAAAAGGCGAATCTATTTTAATCTATCCTGAAGACACACCAGAGAATATGACGGTTGTAGAATTATTTGCTGGTGGCCTATCAAGATGACGATAACTAGTACGAATGATGCTTTATGTATGGTCGCGATAGATGCGCGTATGGCTTTAAGAATAGCCAGAAACTAATTCGCCTTTTTAACGCTCAATGCTATTTAAAAGTTACACCTACGTTACACCAAAAAAAGCCCCAGCGGAGTTAATCAGCTGGGGCTCTATATTTAATGGTGGCTCGACCTGGAATCGAACCAGGGACACAGGGATTTTCAATCCCTTGCTCTACCGACTGAGCTATCGAGCCATCAAGGTGGCGTATTAAACCTGTTAGGGCATGATGTGTCAAGTGACGGACTGATTTAATTCGTGTTCAGATGCTTTTTTTGGTTTTTCAAAAGCGTTGATTAAGGGAACTGTTTTTAGAGATTGAAAAGCTCTTCTAGTCTTTCGACGTTGAGTTGCCGAGACCAAGTTGTTGTGTCTGGGAGCTCATTTAATTGGGGGAATATTTGTAAGGCCTGATCGAGGCTTTGAATCGGTATCAAGGGTAGGAGTTGTTGCAGTAGTTGATTTAATTCAGATGAGTTGGACTGCTTACGGAGTGCGGAAGCGATCTTGTCAAAGAGATCGGGCAGAGGACTGTGTGCGAATAAGCTGGGAATAGTAGTGATTTGTAATTGTTGCCTTGTTAATGCGTAGCTAAAGCCAAATTTCTGGAGTGCGGCTTGCTGTTGACGGAAAGTGTCTAACTGTTCATTGGATAGTTTGAGCTTGATTGGAACGAGGATAGGCCGGGCGCTTAACGAGTCGCTTTCAATGGCTTGTTGGAATTGTTGTTGCCGTAGTTGCTGCGCTGCTGTTTGTATGTCAAGTAGCCAATGCATATCCTCTTTTTGCGTTAATAAGTAACGTTGAGCAAGTAGACTGATGGCGGTGCCAAAATGAGGATTCGCGGTGGCTTCTAGCGAAGGTGAGGGTGCATAACGTGGTTTAGATTCATCAATGGTTGAATTAATTTCCGTTTGTGGTCTCTGTGCTTCTGGCATCAGTGATGCTTGTTGTAAGGGAATGGTAGCATTTTTGTCATCAATAATATTTTGAGGCTGATTCAGCGCTTCACTGATAGCTTTGTTGATCAAACCATGAATTAGGCGTGCATCGCGAAACCGGACTTCATGTTTTGTGGGATGAACATTAATGTCAACGCGATCGAGTGGCATAGTTAGGTAAAGTACAAAGGCGGGATAACGCCCTTCGGGGATCAGCTCAGCATAAGCTTGGCGTATGGCATGGTTGATAACACGGTCTCGGATGACGCGGCCATTGATGAAAAAGTAATGTACATCTGTTTGTGGCCGGTGACCTTGGGTTGAAGCAATCCAGCCATGAAGTTGGATATCATCATAGGTTTGTTCGATATAAAGACTGTTTTCCACAAAAGATTTGCCGCAGATTTTTGCGACACGTTGTTGGCGCTGCTCTGCTGTTGTGGCTACAGGAAGTTTGAGGTCATTGACATTGGAAAAATGACCATGAAAACCCACGTCAAATTGACTTAAGGCCAGACGGTTTAAGGTGGTGAGAATATGATGGTGTTCTGTTTTATCTCCCTTTAGAAAGCGTCGGCGGGCAGGAACATTGAAAAATAGATCTCTGACTTCAATAGTGGTGCCATTGGGATGTGTTGTTGGTTGTGTGGTGTCGTTAGTAGCTTGATATTGCCATGCATGTTCGTTATCAGCTTGCTTGGAGTGTAGGGATAACTGGGAAATTGAGGCGATACTGGGTAATGCTTCGCCACGAAATCCAAGACTCGCAATATGACTGAGCTGTTCGCTCGTTGAAAGTTTGCTAGTGGCATGGCGGCTTAATGCTAGTGGTAAATCTTCTGGATGTATGCCATCACCATTGTCAGTAATTTTAATGAGTTTGCTACCCGCGCCATCAATATGAATGGTGATTTGATTCGCACCGGCATCAAGACTGTTTTCAATTAATTCTTTGACTACAGATGCGGGTCGTTCAATGACTTCACCTGCCGCTATTTGGTTGGCTAGGTGAAGTGGTAGGGCATGGATACGTTGAGGGGAAGTCATGCCGGTATTTTAACAGTATCAAGCTTATCTGGGTTTAAGGAATGAACAGGATATCACCGATTTTAAGTGTATCGCTGGTGAGGCCGTTATTGGACTTTAATTCGGCTAATTTGACCTGATACCGCTGTGCGATGGTACTCAGGGTATCACCTCTACTGACAATGTGTTGTTGGGGAATTTGTGTGCCGAGTGGTGGGTTGCGTTGGAAATAGTTACGAATACCCGACATCATGGCGAGGGCTAGTTTGTTTTGATGGCTACTGCTACGGAGTTTCTTTTCTTCGTCAGGATTAGAAATAAAAGCGGTTTCAATCAGGATAGAAGGGATGTCTGGTGACTTTAAGACGACAAACGAAGCAGATTCGACATGTTTTTTATGGGTATTACCAACTCGTTTGAGCCCGGATAAGACGGTTTCAGCGACTTCGGTACTCGCGACGAGGCTGGCAGTTTGGGATAAGTCGAGGAGTACTGAAGCTAGATCATCATCTTTATCATCAATGCTAATACCACCGACCAAATCAGCGGCATTTTCCTTATCGGCTAACATTTGCGCGGCTTCACTACTGGCACCACGTTCGGATAAGACAAAAACTGATGCGCCCTTGGCTTCGCGTCGATGAAAAGCATCGGCGTGAATAGAGATAAACATATCAGCCTTTTGCTTCCTAGCACGTTTAATGCGGCCACGGAGGCTGATAAAAATATCACTGTTGCGAGTGAGGTAGGCACGCATGCCAGGTTCTTTGTCGACGAGTTTGGCAAGTTTTCGTGCGATGGCTAAGACAATGTCTTTTTCTTTAGTGCCTCTTTTGCCGACGGCACCGCTATCTTTGCCACCATGCCCAGCATCTATAGCAATAACAATATCTCGTCGTGGTTGCGGTTTGATTGTTTTTTTGACTTTAATGGGCTTAGGTTTAGTTACTTTTTTTGCAGGTTTTGGTTTTGAAATAACAGTGTCTTTAACGGCTTTAGTTGATGTTACGACTTTGGTTGGTGCTTTTTTTTCGGGGAAAGGCTTTATCGCAAGATCAATGACGAGTCGGTGTGGGTGACTATCATTCGGAGCAAGGAATTGTGTCTGGTATTCTCGTGCAGATGTTAGGTCAATAACAACTCGGAGAGTGTCGGCTTCACGCTGAGCGTAACGAATATTTTTGATGGGAGTATTATCGAATTTAGGGAGTTTGATAATACTCGATTGTTTGGTTTTTTTAAGGTCAATTACAACGCGGTCAGGTTTGTCCAATTTAAAGCTGGAATGCCTTGTTTCGCCTTTGAGATCAAAAACTAGGCGAGTGTTTTCCCCAGTTTGTGATATCCGGATTTTGTCGACGCCTACTGCCCACACATTTGTTACTGAACATATCAGTAAAAGCAGGCTGAAAAAGCGTCTATGCATTTGGCTGCACCCTTAAAGTAATCTAAGTGGTATTGTCTGATTGTGGTAATAAAAAATCAAGCAGAGGATTGAGCTGAATAATCTTGACGGAGCTGCTGGCAGAGGTCTTGGGCTTGTTCAGAAACCGCCTTTAATGATACTTGTCGACCTTTTGGCTGATATTGTAGAGAAATAATCAAATCAGGTGATGGGAGGACATTACCCCCTTGTTCTGGCCATTCAATTAAGCAAAGCGCCCTATTATCGTGGTAGTCATCTAAGCCGATGTAATCCAGTTCTTCCGGATCAGCTAATCGGTATAGATCAAAATGGTAGATGTCCCGAGCATTTAAATGGTAATGTTCGACAAGCGTGTAAGTCGGGCTTTTGACATAGTGCTGATGACCCAAGCCATTGAGTAATCCACGTGTTAAGGTCGTTTTCCCTGCGCCTAATTCTCCTAGTAGATGAATGATGAAGGCATTATTGGGACAGTATCTTGAGATATTTTTACCAAGCTTTAGTGTCGCGGATTCATTGTCTAGTGTAAGCAACATTGTATTTAATAGATCAGATTAGAGAGATGTCTTAAGTGGGGCATAAGATCCATTGCTAGCATACCACGTTCACCATCTTGTTCGGCTGCTTTATCCCCAGCCATGCTATGGAGGATGACACCGGTACAGGCTGCTTCCATAAGTGGCGCACCTTGGGCGAGTAGGCCGCCTATCACGCCAGCAAGGACATCACCCATGCCGCCACTGCTCATACCTGGATTACCTAAAGTGGATAATTGGATGGGCATTGTACCATTGCTAATTAATGTGCCAGCGCCTTTAAGTACGATGATGCCGCCATAAATGCGTTGGAGTTCTTGCACGGCATTAAGGCGATTAGCCTGAATGTCAGCGTTACTACAATTGAGTAGGCGAGCAGCTTCACCTGGGTGTGGAGTTAATATCCAATGGTCATTATGTTGGGGGTTCTGACTGAGTAGGTTGAGTGCATCTGCATCGACGACCATTGGGTGATTCGTTTTGATGGTTTTGTGATAGAGGCTTTCTCCCCAATTTTGCTGTCCTAAGCCTGGGCCTAATGTGATGGCAGTGGCTGCTTGTAATAATGGTGCTAAACCAGTCGGTGTTTCTATGCCATGGCACATTAATTCTGGCCTGACTATATCGAGCTGTATTGCATGGGTTGTTTTGGTGGCGATGCTAACTAAGCCCGAACCAACACGGGCGCCTGCTTCGGCCGCTATTCCTGGTGCACCTGACATACCATCATCTCCACCAATAACCAGCAAGTGACCAAACAAACCTTTGTGGCTGGTTCGTTGTCTGGGAGTTAAAATTGGATTATTTTTTTCTAAACTGAGACGTTGCACGGTAGGTGTTTTTGTTTCATAAACGATGGATGGGACATTGAGCGAGTCGAAGTAGACATGACCTGTATGGTCAGGGCCATGGCCGGTGAATAGGCCAATATTGAGACCGATGAAGTTAATGGTTGCTGCGGCGTTGATTGCTGTACTCATAACGTTGCCATTATCGGCATGAAGACCCGAAGGGATATCAAGTGATAGCACTGGTGTTTGGCTGGCGTTGACTGATTCAACAACGCTACGCATGTTGCCATCAATACTCCGGTTAAGGCCTATGCCCAATAGTGCATCAACAATAATGTCGGCTGCTGGAAGGGGAGTTTGAAAAGACTGAATATCTGTGCCGGTTGCAAGTAATTTTTCTCTTGCCTTGGTAGCGGTGAGACTGAGCCCCTTGTTATCGCCTATCTGTAGAACGGTAACTTGGTAGCCATCATGTTTGGCTTGACGAGCAAGTTCATAGCCATCGCCCCCATTATTGCCAGGACCACATAGGATGAGTATGTGATTTGCTGTAGGCCAATGTTGTTTTAAGGTCTTCAGTGCTGCGTTCCCGGCTTGTGCCATGAGCTCGGAAAACGAAATACTGTGTTTTTCAGAGACGATGTGTTCTAGTTCTCTGGTTTGTTGTGCGGTATAGAGATCTTGCGGCAGACTTGGCATATTCTTACTTCCGGCTGTTGAATCCTTTGTTGCTTGCCTATAATAGCCTGTATGACCGATATAAATACACCTCCTGATGTTTCAGAGTTGTTTAATAAAATTACAGTGTGGGCTGAAAACTTGGGTTTTCAGCAGCTTGGTGTGAGCGATGTTAATTTGTCGGAGGCTGAATCAGCGTTATCGGTTTGGCTGGCAGACCAATTCCATGGTGAGATGGACTATATGGCTAGGCACGGTGTGAAAAGGACGCAGCCCGGTGCTTTGGTTGAAGGCACTGTTCGTGTGATAACGGTCAGAATGGATTATTGGCCAGAGCAAGCGGCAGAGCCATGGGCTGTGATGAAAGACGATCAAAAAGGCTTTATTTCAAGGTATGCATTGGGCCGTGATTATCACAAGTTAATGCGGCGACGTTTAGCTAAATTAGCAGAAAAAATTAAGGCAGAAGTCGGTGAGATGTCTTATCGGGTTTTTTGCGATAGTGCACCGGTAATGGAGAAGGCATTAGCGGAGAAATCAGGCATAGGCTGGCAGGGAAAGCATAGCAATATTTTAAACCGGGAACATGGCTCCTTCTTCTTCTTAGGGGAAATTTATACTGACTTGCCTTTGCCTTTAACAGAGCCGACATCTGATCATTGTGGCTCATGTGTCGCGTGTATTGATATTTGTCCAACACAAGCTATTGTTGCACCTTATAAAGTCGATGCTCGACGCTGTATTTCTTATCTTACGATCGAATTAAAAGGTGCGATACCTGAAGAATTTAGGTCGATGATGGGCAACCGTATATACGGTTGTGATGATTGTCAGTTGGTGTGTCCATGGAATAAGTTTGCGCAAGCGACAGTTGAGTCTGATTATCTACCACGTCATGGCTTAGATTCACCACAATTACTAGATTTGTTTGCCTGGGATGAAAAAACTTTTTTGTCGCGATTTGAGGGTAGCCCAATTAGACGAATTGGTTATGAAGCTTGGATACGTAATATTGCTGTGGCACTGGGTAATGCGAAAACCACTACCGCTATTATTTCAGCACTCAGGGCTAAGTTGTCTTACCCGTCAGAGTTGGTGAGGGAACATGTTGTTTGGGCATTAACGCAACATGAGAAGGCGTTAGATTAAGGTAATTTGATGAAGTGTTCGCGGTAGTGTCGTAGCTCGCGAATAGAGTCTCTGATGTCATCCATGGCCAGGTGAGAACCATTCTTTTTGAAGCTTTTTTCGACCTTCGGAGCCCAGCGGCGAGCGAGTTCTTTAAGTGAGCTGACGTCTAAATTTCGGTAGTGAAAGTAGGCTTCTAGTTCTGGCATTATGCGAGCCATGAAACGACGGTCTTGGCAAATACTGTTACCGCACATAGGTGAAACACCTGTAGGGACGTGTTCTGCTAAGAATTCGAGCGTTTGCCGTTCTGCCTCAGCTTCAGTGGTTGTACTGTTTTGAACACGTTCCGTTAAACCTGAACCACCATGTTGTTTGGTATTCCATTCATCCATTGCTTCAAGGGCGCTATCTGGCTGGTGAATGGCGATAATCGGCCCTTCGGCGACAACATTAAGTTGGTCGTCAGTCACGATAGTGGCAATTTCAATTATGTCGTCGTTATTGGTATCTAAGCCAGTCATTTCTAGGTCAATCCAGATAAGGTTTTTTCTACTTTTGGCCATAATTTTTATTTTCTTGTTATGTGGGTGAAGGTGAACTTCTTGCCAGAGATTGTATCAAACGCTAAAGTGATTAGCATTGTTATGATTTTATTTGGTTGTTTGTAAGATGAATGGATTTAGTTTTCTTTTTATTACTGCGTTAGTGTTGATGACAGCACTGGAGTTATGGCTGTCGTTGCGTCAGTCTCGCCATGTTTCGGCACACAGAGATAAAGTGCCTGATGCGTTTAAGGAACAAATTAGTACAGAAGACCACCAAAAAGCAGCGAATTATACTGTGGCGAAAGGTAAACTGAATCGCTTGGATGGTGTGCTTGGCATGGTGGTGCTATCGCTTTGGACATTTGGTGGGGGCTTGGTAGTCTTGTCAGGTTTTTGGCAAAGCTTTGGCTGGTCTGATATCACGGCGGGCGTTTTTTTTATCCTAAGCTTCTTCATTTTGAGTTCAGTGATTGATTTGCCTCTTTCTTGGTATCGTACTTTCGTCTTAGAGGCAGATTTTGGGTTTAATAAGGTCTCGGGCGGTCTGTTTTTTTCTGATTTAGTTAAACAAACCATTCTGATGGTATTAATCGGTGCGCCATTGTTATGGGGTGCTTTATGGCTGATGGAAAGCACCGGTCAATATTGGTGGCTCTATCTTTGGGCGGCATGGATTGGTTTTACGCTATTGATGATGTGGGCTTATCCTGCGTTTATCGCACCACTGTTTAATCAATTCTCACCGCTGGAAGACGCTGCATTGAAAACACGCGTGGAAGGTTTATTGTCGCGATGTGGTTTTAAAAGCCAAGGTATTTTTGTGATGGATGGATCACGTCGTTCTGGGCATGGTAATGCTTATTTCACGGGGCTAGGCAGTAATAAACGGATTGTGTTTTTTGATACGCTATTAAAGACGCTTAATGATGAACAAATAGAAGCGGTATTAGCCCATGAATTGGGGCATTTCAAACGTAAACATGTGCTTAAAAACATGGGTGTCATGGCAGTATTAAGCTTGGTGAGTTTGGCATTATTAGGTTGGGTTATAACCGAACCTTGGTTTTACGCTGGCCTAGGTGTGACAACACAAAGTAGTGCAATGGCACTGGTGTTGTTTATGTTGGTGATTCCTGTGTTTGGCTTTTTTATGCACCCATTGATGACAGCCATGTCACGGAAATATGAATACGAGGCAGATGATTATGCCGCTTCGGTATCAAGTGGGCAGCATTTGATTGAGGCCTTAGTTGCGTTGTATCAAGAAAATGCCAGCACATTAACACCGGATCCACTGGTATCAGCCATATATGATTCTCACCCGCCTGCGACATTGCGTGTTGCTCATTTGGAGGCGCAGACAACATAATGAGGCAGGGCGTTTTAGCGCTGTTGTTATTTTTTTATGCTGCTGTTGTGGTGGCTGATGGTAAAGCACTGCACGATAAAGCCCGTATGCAATGTCATGCGACATTGGTGGGGGGGAAGTGGTAATGCGGTTTATAATAAGCTAGAGAGTCGTATTACGAGTTTTAAACGCTTACAGGGCCAAGTTGCCAGCTGTGTTTTGGCAGCGGATGTCATGTGGTTACCTGAAGAGCAACGATAAGTTGTCAATTATTTGGCAAAACAATTTTATTCGTTTTAATTGACGGTGACTTTGTTTCTGTCAGACTCTTTTGAGGTATGGTGTGCTTGATTGGCACGTTCTAAGAAGCTGTTATGTGTATCGCCGGCATGGAAGAAGCTTACTCCAATCGATACCGTTACAGGACCAATTAAGCTGTCATCTTTTTGAGTTTCAAGCGACTTTCTGTCAGTTCGAGACGGATCTTATTAGAAACATTAATGATTTCAATATTCGATTTACCGAAAACAATCATGACCATTTCTTCACCGCCAAAACGCGCAGCGAACTGATCTTTTTCAGCGTATTTTTTCAGCATATTGGGAAAATACTGAAGTACTTTGTCACCGACAAGGTGGCCCAATGAATCATTTAAATTTCTAAAGTGACCAAGATCAAAGAGGATTAAACCGACATTAAATTGTTGTTTTTTTACAGATGTTGTCTAACTTTCGATCAAACGTCCGTCTTTTTAATGATACCGTTAAGCCATCAGTTCTGGAAATTTCTTTGACGGTTTCGGCTCTGATTCAAGTTGCTCTATTTTTATTGATTACTTTTCTACTTCAGATTTTAAATCTTCGCTGGTACTCGTTAAGGTTTGTGTATTGGACAAGATGATAGAAACAACACCTTTGAATTCATTAATATCAGAATAGCCAATGAGCTCACGTTGAGTACCACTCAGATCTGAGATACATTCAGAGGCAACATGCTTAGCTTTGGTAATTTGGGATAAGGTTTGGTTAACGACTTTTGCTATGCCATTATTGGTGCTGTCTAACCTTTCAGACATATCGAATAACACGTATTTTTCATAGAGTGATTGTGTTAATTCGGTGGTAATAGGAAGTCGGCTATTTAACCGTTCATCAAGGGCTTTATTTAGTTGCTTGTTATCACATGAAACATATTCATACCAGACTGCATAGTTAACAGGATTAACGAGTATTTTTAGGTTTATTAACTAGGGGAATTATTTGCCTTAAATTTTCTGATGCTTTTTGGGCATCGTCTTCAGTATAAACCGGGGAAAATGACTTTTGACCCTCCATGTTCCCTTATTCTTATTTTAGTCGAACGCCGATCCTAAATTTAATAAAGTATTTGCATCATCTAATTATGGCATCCATTTCCTCGATTAGATCCGCTCCATTTGTTGTTTGATGACTATCGGCGCACAGAGTAGTCATTACTTATTTGGAAGCTCATAAATTATGTGTCAGTTATCGGTAAAAGGATGAAATATTGGGTTTTTTGTATTTAAGACTGTCATCACGAACCTTACCAAAATACTATTTTATTAATTTTATTTTATTTCGAAAAGAGGCTGAGTGGTTAGATTTCAGAATTAGTTCGTTTTTCGTTTTTTATGATGGTTTTTGAGACTGTATCGCTATCTTTTTGGCTTGGTTGAAGTCACTTTTGCCACTGCCTAGTTTTGGTAAGGCATCAACTTTAAGCAGTGTCGATGGTGATGATAATGCCGTTAGCTCTGTTTGCTTGATACATCGCTTGAGGTCTAGTTCATTGATTTTACCTGTATAGAGCAAGACAATACTTTCGCCTTTCTTATCATCTGGTAAGGTTGTTACCAATATTTCGGTGTCGCCAGAAAGCTGTTCATTAATACTTGCTTCGACGGCACTTAGACTGATCATTTCACCACCAATTTTGGCGAAGCGTGTAAAGCGGTCAACAATGGTCAAAAAGCCATCTTCATCGATATGACCTTTATCGCCTGTTTTGTACCAGCGAAGTCCCGACATTTCGACGATGCTGTCGGCTGTTTTTTCAGAGTCATTGAGATAGCCCTGCATGACCTGTGTGCCCCCGACAAGTATGAGTCCATCTTCACCCGTTGCTAATGTTTCTAGTGTATTGGGGTCAACAATACGCGTGCTACTACCGGGTAAGGGAAGACCAACCGTGCCGTCTTTATGGCCCGTTTGTATATGCCAGTCATCTGTGGATATGCGATCGGGGATATTCACCGTAGCGACGGGTGCCGTTTCCGTTGTGCCGTAGCCTTCAAAAATGGTTTTACCAAACTTCTGACCGAATTGGGCGCGAATTTCAGGGTTGAGTCTTTCGGCGCCAGCAACTGTAATACGAAGTGAGTCGAGCATTAAAGGATGGATGTTGTTATTTTTGTTAAATAGTCTTAGGAAGGTAGCTGTACCGCAGAAAATAGTTGCTTTGTAACGACTGAGACCCTTAGCGATATTAATGACATCAGTTGGATCAGGGTGGCAAATAGCAGGGATGCCCTCAACTAGGGGCATCAAGCTGGTCACGGTCAAACCAAAGGCATGGAAAATGGGCAGACTAGCGAGAATGATGTCCTGTTCGCTGGTATCGAGTACATCAGCAACTTGTTTGATATTACTGATGATATTTTGGTGACTTAACATTATGCCTTTAGGTGAACCTTCGCTGCCACTAGAGAATAAGATGGCGGCTGTTTGATCGATATTGACTGCACGGCCGAACATTGCTTGAAGCCATTTAGCAGGCAGAAATGAAGCGGCGAACGTCGCGATTTTTTCACTTTTTGAGATGTCTTCACTAATTTCTTCAAGATAAACAGTATGGCAAGTTTGCAAAACCGGGCTGATCTCAATGCCTTTCTTTTCTAGTCTGCCGATAAAGCGGCGTGAGGTGTAAATTGTTTCAATTTCTGCTTTTTCTACTGCTGCTATGAGCGAGTCAGGATTAGCCGTAAAGTTGAGGTTAACTGCAGTTTTACCACTAATAAGTGTCGCAATATTAGCGATAATACCAGCACTGCTAGTCGGGATTAATAAGCCGATGTTCTGGCTTGTTTGTTGTTTAAAGCGTCGAGAGAATAGCAATGAGGCGACTAAGGTTTTACGACGTGATAACCTAGTATTAGTTTGGATGTCAGTTAAGCAATCACTGCTGCCACTTTCTTTGGCACGTTGGATAAAGGCCAAGCCTAAATTAGGTAGTTGCTCGGTGTATTGCTGCCAAGTTTGGATGGATAAATCGAAAACAGCTTGTTTAACTTCACAGGCATTTGATGAGATAGCTAAGGGATTACCAAAGCCGACGATGATGTCTCGACGAATCACTTGATTTGAGCGCTGTTGTAGATGTGGACCTGAGCGTGAGAACCGACTTCCCCAAAGGCCTCGAAGGTAAAACGGCAATATCACGCCTTCGACATCTGTGACGCAACGTTCAAAGCCTTTTTTAAATTCCCCTAATTGGCCATTACGGCTAATCGAACCTTCTGGGAACAGACAGACAACTTCACCTTGTTGAAGACACTCATTGATTGCGATTAAGCCATCTTTTCTACTGCTTTTTGAAATAGAAATGACGCCGAATAGATCGAGGAACCATTTTAGATACCATTTCTGATAAAGGGTTTTATCCATTACGAAACGGACAGGACGTGGACTGGCAATTTGGATAATGGCCCAATCTAACCAACTAATATGGTTACCTAACATGAGCACAGCACCTTGCGATGGCATGTTATGGAAGTCTTGAACGTTTATGCGATAACGGCTCGAAAACATCAACCCAGCAATATAATGCATCAAGGATTGGGGTAGCTTAAGGACGGTGTAGATAGCCCCAATCAAAGTAATAGCAGCTAAGGTATACAGCATGAATTGACTATGAACGTCCGCGAGTGCAGCAAACAGCGTAGCGACTAAAAAGCTCAACATCACGACATTTTGGATCCAATTGTTACCGGCGAGGACGGTACCCAACTGTTCGGTGCGTGCCCGAAATTGGATCATGGCGTTAAGTGGAATAATAAATAAACCACCAAACAAACCAAAGGTGAGGACAATACCTGCCAAGGCGAGTGTGCTGTCGAATTGAGGCAAAGCAAATAATGCCATAACCATGCCAAGAGCACCCACGGGGATGAGACCCAATTCAATATAATTTTTTGAAATTTTTCCGGCTAACAGCGATCCCAAAATGATACCTATGCCGGAACAAGCGAGTAAGCCTTGGATGATAATGGTGTTGTCGATGGCAAGTATTTCTTTCGCATAGGCAGGGAAGGTTGCAAGTACAGCTTGTGATACACCCCAAAAGACGGATAAGCCGATAATTGATAACCAAATAACCGAATCAAATCGGATTAGCTTTAGATTTGATTTTAATGATTGGCCGTTACGGTACTGTTGCCAATCGAAAGGAGTAGAGACGGCTTTCTGTTTGAAGTAGGGTAAGCGGGTGGCGAAGTACAGTTCGATTACACTACCTAAAACTAATAACCAACCTATGGGGGCAATGATATTAATAATATCTTGTTCGGTCGTGAACTGATGGCCTGCTAGCGCCATTTCAAAGAGGATAGAGAAAATGAACATGCCTAATAAAATGGCAATGATGGTGGTCGACTGTACGAAACTGTTTGCACTGGCTAGATTATCTTTACCGGTGATTTCACGGATGTAGCCATATTTAGCAGGGGAATAGAACGCACTTTGGACGGCGAGCATGAATGTCATCGCAAAGGCAGCTTCGAACCAGGCGAGATAGTAAAATAAAGTGATCAATAAGGTCAGCCCGACTGCTGCGATGGCGGCCCAACGCATGATTTTAGGTTTTCTGAAACGGTCGGCCAGAAAGCCAGAGGGTGTGAATAATAAGATGTAGGGCAATAAAATAAGGCCATTAACAATGGCCGTTAAGATGATCTGAGTCGAACCGTCATAAACCTTGAAAATGGTGTTCTGGATAATGATTTTATGGCCTAAGTCGACAAAGGCATTGAGAAAAATCATTACGATAAAGGATAAGAAGCCAGGCGTTTTTAGTAATGCAGTCATAGCATGGATCTCAAAATGGGGTTGGGCACATCATATCGGGCTAGTCATTAATAACGCGACTTTTAGTGTGAGAGTTGCTTCATATGTACCTAAAGGTATTTTTAATTAATACTTTTATAGTGTTTGGTGAATAATGGTGCAAACAGCACAGTTAATTTCGGTTTTGAAACAGTTTTTAAAAAGACATGGCTTTAGTTATCGCGATGTTGCTCGACGACTTAATTTATCAGAAGCGAGTGTAAAACGCTTGTTTTCTGATCATCATTTTTCTTTGAGTCGCTTAGATAATGTTTGCCAGATGATGGGAATGGAAATTTCTGACCTTGTGGTTGAGATGAATCAGCAGGCGATGGCATCACATATTTCTCAATTGACTGAGGAGCAGGAGCAAATTTTAGTAAGTGATCCCGTGTTGTTGTTGGTGACCATCTGTGTGCTAAACGGTTGGACAATGACTGATCTGCAATCACATTATCATTTAACACGACTTGATAGTTTGAATCTGATTGTTTTGTTGCCGTTGAATCTGATTTGACTCAGCATCGCTAATAATTTTTCTTGGGAACGAAATGGGCCGATTCAGCAATTTTTCCAGCAAAAGTTAGCGACAGATTTTTTTGATACCGGTTTTACGCAACGCCATGAATATTTAACGATTTTAAATGGCATGTTAAGTGATAGTGCAATGCAGACATTACAGCGTAAGCTTCATCAATTGGCGATAGAGTTTGAGGAATTGAATAATGTCGATCGTGCATTACCATTGGCAGAGCGCAAAGGGACAACTTTGGTGCTCGCCGCTCGTAATTGGCAATGTGGTTTGTTTGATGGCATTAGAAAGTCATCGTCCTAATTGTTCGCACTTAGAAATTACAACTTCACAACCCGTTGTGATTCCTAGGTTAGGCGAATAGCTAATACATCACATTTAGCGTGATGAAGGATGGCATTGGCGGTCGAGTCCAATAAGAGTTGAGTGCCATGTCTGCCATGCGAGCCTACAACGATAAGATCGACTTTATGTTCATCGGCGAGTCTGACTACGTCATAACGAGGGTTGCCAAATTCGACCCATTGTTGTTGTTCGGGAATAGATAAGACATCAGCAGCTTTTTTTACTTGAGTATTGGAATTGTCCAATGATTCATCTTATATTTCTATTGTGACATGATTAATGCCCTCATGAGCAAAGTCAGGGGCGAGATAGTTTTCTATCAGATGACAGATGCTGAGTGATGCTTGGTTCTGTTTTACCAGCGCTGCCGCTTTGTTGGAGACTTGGGTGGATTGCTCAGCCGTATCAATGGCAAGCAGAATGTGTTGATAGTTCGCCATAGCTAGTACCTCACATTAAAGTTGAGGGCGAGTGATTAATTAACACTTACCCTGATAGTTATATACCCATCGCCCTCGTTTAGCATAAAGTATCACAATTCTTCATCCTCATTATCTGCGTTATTATTTTCAGCGATAGGGTGGCTATTCCCTGAAAATAATACCTTGCTAATGAGGCGGATAACAGCACTAAAACCTACGAAGTGAGGAATAGTGGGTATCGCTTATTTTTCGCTTTCTAGGAACCGTTCGGCATCAAGGGCGGCCATACAACCTGCACCTGCGGATGTGACCGCTTGACGGTAGATGGGATCTGAGACATCGCCTGCAGCAAAGACGCCAGCAGTGCTGGTTTGAGTGCCTTTCTGCAATGTGATGTAGCCGTGCTCCATGTCTAATTGGCCTTCAAAGATTCCGGTATTAGGTTTGTGGCCAATAGCGATGAAAACACCTTGCACAGCGACTTGCTGTGTACTGCCGTCTTCAGTGCTCTTGATACGGAGTTCAGTCACACCGGCATCGTCACCTTGTACTTCATCTAGGGTGTGATTCCATAAAATTTCGACGTTACCTTCTTCCGCTTTCTTCAATAGTTGATTACTGAGAATTTTTTCAGAACGGAAGCTATCACGACGGTGAATTACCGTGACTTTTGAAGCAATATTCGACAGGTATAAGGCTTCTTCAACAGCGGTATTACCGCCACCGACAACAGCGACGGATTGGTTTTTGTAGAAGAAACCATCACAGGTCGCACAAGCTGATACGCCGCGGCCTTTGAAGTTTTCTTCTGATTCTAAACCGAGGTATATTGCTGATGCGCCTGTCGCAATAATTAAGGCATCGCAGGTGTATTCACCTGCATCACCTTGAAGTTTAAAGGGACGTTGACTCAAGTCGGTGGTGTGGATGTGATCAAAAATAATATCTGTGCCGAAACGCTCCGCATGACGATGCATTCGCTGCATTAATTCGGGGCCTTCGACACCTTGGTCATCTCCTGGCCAGTTGTCGACATCCGTTGTGGTAGTGAGCTGTCCGCCTTGTTCAATACCTGTAATAAGGACGGGATCAAGGGCTGCGCGTGCCGCATAAACCGCAGCGGTATAACCTGCTGGACCAGAACCAAGAATAAGTAATCGGCAGTGTTTACTTTTAGCCATTTTCTCTGAACTCCATCATTTTATTATTCATAGACGGACAGGTTACGCAGAGATATTGTTTTGGTAAAGTAGAGACCGTATAAAATGTGGTAAGGTAAGCTGCCAATCTATTGGAATAACTGGAAATATTACATTGGCTCAAGCAACACGAGTAGCAAAGAAAGACAAAGCTGAAGTCGCGGTGGGCGCGGCGAGCTTTAGGTTGCGTGAAGCAGCATTGATTTTAGCTTTGGCTTTGGCTGCTTATTTATTACTTTCTTTGTCAAGTTATGCCCCGACTGATCCTGGTTGGTCGACAACAGGGACAAATGATGTGATCGCTAATAAAGGCGGTATTGTTGGGGCTTGGCTGGCGGATTCACTGTTGTATGGTTTTGGCTTTCCAGCTTATTTATCGCCATTGATGTTGGCGTTCAGTGGCTGGTTATTATTTAGTTGGGGTAAAAGTACTGATTCAGAAGGTGCACTTCATTTCTGGATTTTAAAATCGGCAGGATTGATTATTGCGCTATCTGCTGCAAGTGGTTTATCCGCATTGAGTTTAACGCCTTATGCAGCTTTATTACCACTGGGTGCTGGTGGTGTGTTGGGCGAATTAGTGGGTAATGGCTTTATTCCCATTTTTGGCGCATCGGGTACGACGTTATTGCTTTTAGCTGTATTGTTGACGGGCATTACCCTTTTCACTGGCCTATCTTGGTTGTTGATCATTGATAAGTTGGGTGCGGTTGCACTGTATGTCATGACACATATTGCTCGCTGGCTCAAGGAAACGAAGGAAGCTTTTGCATCCAAACAAGCCAAGCAAAAACGGGCTGAAACGTTTAAAGAGAAAAGTACTAAGCTAACTAAACCAGCAAAAATACGTGTTGAGCCGGTGATAGAAAAACCCGTTGTCAGCAAGCGTGAAGAGAAAGAACGACAAGTGCCGTTGTTTGAGTCACAAGAACAAGGCGCAATGCCCGCTCTAGCTCTACTCGATATGGCGCAACCGAGCAAAGGTGGGTATACCGAAGATGTTTTAAAGGCCTTGTCACGGCAATTAGAATTGAAGTTAAAAGATTTTGGTGTTCAAGTTGAAGTGGTCGAAGTCCAGCCTGGTCCAGTTGTCACTCGCTTTGAATTACAACCAGCACCGGGTTTGAAAGTGAGCCGTATTACAGGGCTTGCAAAAGATTTAGCCCGCGCAATGTCGATTACCAGTGTTCGGGTCGTTGAAGTGATTCCTGGTAAGCCGTTAATTGGTATTGAAATACCGAATGAGCTGCGCGATATGGTTCGCTTGAGAGAGATTCTTTCTTGCCCTGACTATGAAAATAGTAAATCTGTACTGACGATGGCATTGGGTAAAGATATTGCTGGTCGCCCCGTTGTGGCAGATTTAGAAAAAATGCCGCACTTGCTGGTAGCAGGAACGACCGGATCGGGTAAATCTGTTGGTGTGAATGCGATGATTTTGAGTTTGCTTTATCGGGCAACACCAGAACAAGTTCGCTTGATTATGGTTGATCCGAAAATGTTGGAATTGTCAGTGTATGAAGATATTCCACATTTGTTGACACCGGTTGTGACCGATATGAAAGAAGCATCGAATGCGTTACGCTGGGCTGTGGCTGAGATGGAACGTCGTTATCCATTAATGGCCGCGATGGGCGTGCGGAATATCACAGGTTATAACAAGAAAGTAAAAGAAGCGATTGATAAAGGCGAGCCTATTATTGATACGACGGTTGATGCTGTACCGGGTGAACCGCACCCAACGCTAGAACCGTTACCTTTTATCGTTATTATCATTGATGAGTTGGCGGATATGATGATGGTAGTGGGTAAGCAGGTTGAGGAGTCTATTGCCCGTTTGGCACAAAAAGCGCGGGCATCAGGCATTCATCTTATTTTGGCAACGCAGCGACCTTCTGTTGATGTCATTACGGGTTTGATTAAAGCGAATATTCCGACACGAATGGCGTTCCAAGTTTCTTCAAGAATCGATTCACGGACGATTTTAGATCAAATGGGTGCGGAGCAGTTGTTAGGTCAAGGTGATATGTTGTATTTGCCACCGGGTTCAGGGTTGCCTGAACGGGTGCATGGTGCTTTTGTTGATGATCACGAAGTACATGGTGTTGTGGACTTTTTGAAGAAAAGTGGCCAACCCAATTATCTGGAAGAAATAACCCAAGATCTGAGTGAAGAAAGTGGCTCAGGTGCGATTACTGATGCCAGTGATGGCGAATCGGATCCGTTGTATGATCAGGCCGTCCAAATTGTCGTTGAATCCCGCCGGGCTTCGGTGTCAGGTGTACAGCGGCGTTTGAAAGTGGGTTATAACCGAGCTTCACGTCTGGTTGAAGCGATGGAAGCCGCTGGTGTTGTGTCGGGTATGCAGGCCAATGGTAGCCGTGAGGTGATTGCACCACCGCCAAGAGACTAGTTCAACCGTCGTCAGCTTGATGATGAAACGTTTTATCGTTAGCTTATATCGGATTGGGTAAGATTATCATCAAAAAGGGTTTTAGGATGGCGATAGCCAAAGTTCAATTAAGACAATGTGTGTTAGCGCTGATTTGTGTTTGTTTTTCTTCGCTAGCGATGGCAGGTGGTAGCGCTTCTGAGAAGCTGACAGCATTTTTACAAACAGTCGTGACGCTTAAATCGCAATTCGAACAAACTGTGTTGAGCCCACAGGGCGAAATCATCGAGCAAGCGCAGGGACAATTCATTTTGGAACGCCCAGGCAAATTTCGTTGGGATTACTTATCACCCTACCCACAAGAAATTGTTGCGGATGGCACGCGGATTTGGTTTTATGATGTTGACTTAGAGCAGGTCACTGTAAAGTCTCAGCAAGAAGCGTTAACCGATACACCAGCGACCTTGCTATCTGGTGAGATGTTGCCAGAAGAAAAGTATCAGGTACGTGATGTTGATTCATCGGATGGTTTCTCTTGGGTTGAACTGACCCCAAAAGATGCTGAATCCAATTTTCAAACGGTTCGTTTAGCCTTTGATCGGACAGGCTTGCGCCAGATGGTGATGCAAGACAGTTTTGATCAATACACGCGCCTGATTTTTAGCGATGTCCATGAAAATATTGTGTTGGATGAAGTGATATTTCAATTTGTGACACCCGATGGTGTTGATGTCGTTGGTGATGTTAATCAGTGAGTTTGTTTGAAGGATTAGAAGATCCGATGAGTCGGCCTTTGGCTGACCGTATACGGCCAGCGGATCTGGATAATTATATTGGTCAAAAACATTTATTAGCAGAAGGTAAACCATTAAGACAATCGATTGCTAATGGCCAGCCTCACTCCATGATTTTTTGGGGGCCACCCGGCACAGGTAAAACCACATTAGCCAAATTAATTGCGGGTTATTGTGATCGTGAATTTATCACGATTTCAGCTGTATTGGTAGGTGTAAAAGAGGTGAGAGCTGCTGTTGCCAGAGCGGAACAACTTCAACAAGAACAAGGCCGAAAGACAATACTTTTTGTTGATGAGGTGCATCGCTTTAACAAATCCCAGCAAGATGCTTTTTTGCCCTATGTCGAAAACGGTACGTTTACATTTATTGGGGCGACAACAGAAAACCCGTCTTTTGAATTGAATAATGCCTTGTTATCTCGCGCGCGGGTCTATGTGCTGACAGCATTAGGTGACGGGGATTTGCGTGAAATTATTGATCGCGCAATGGCAGATGAAACACTGGGTTTAGCACAACGCAATATTGAAATTTCCCCTGACTTACGCGATATGCTTGCACAAGCCGCTGATGGTGATGGTCGCCGTGTTCTAAATCTGTTGGAAATTGTGGTTGATTTGGCTGAGAGTCAAGAACAAACATCGGTTTCTGAAGATGATGTGTTGTCGGTTTTATCAGGAGGTGTACGTCGTTTTGATAAGGGCGGCGAAGCTTTTTACGACCAGATATCTGCTTTGCATAAATCAGTTCGTGGTTCAGCGCCAGATGCATCACTTTATTGGTTATGCCGGATGTTAGACGGTGGTTGTGACCCGGTTTATTTGATGCGACGTATAGTCCGAATGGCATCAGAAGATATTGGTAATGCTGACCCGCGCGGTTTGCGAATTGCCCTGGATGCGTGGGAAAGCTATGAGAAATTGGGCAAAGCTGAAGGAGAGTTAGCGATTGCACAAGCGGTGGTTTATCTCGCTTGTGCACCAAAAAGTAATGCCGTTTATAGTGCCTTTAATGCGGCAATGGCTGATGTGCGATCAGAAGGCTCAAGTGAAGTGCCTTTGCATTTACGCAATGCGCCAACCAAATTAATGAAAGATTTGGGTTATGCCAAAGAATATCGCTATGCCCACAATGAACCGGATGCTTATGCGGCTGGGGAAAACTACTTCCCCGAAGATTTTGCAGAAAGACGATATTATCAGCCTGTGAATCGTGGTTTGGAAGTTCAGATTGCAGATAAAATGGCAAGGTTGAGGAAGTTAGATGAAGAGGCAGAAAAAGGGCACTGATCTTCACCCCAAAAACTGGACACTAGTTTGTATTATAAGATGCTTTTTCAGCATAGTCAGATGATTGATAGTTTAATGTTGAATGCCGTCTAATTCGGTTGTAAAAGATTTCTATATATTTAAAATACTTTCTTGTGCCTGCTCTCTTGTTGAATAGGTATTCTCATAAATAAGCTCTGTTTTTAAGGTGGTAAAAAGCTTTCCACTACCTCATTATCAAAACAATCGCCTTTAGCACTCATGCTCTGCTCAATGTTGTTTTTGTTAAATAAAGCCAGATGATCATCAGCCCGATAAGTGGCACCTTGATCAGAATGTAATAGCACTTTTTGCTGACGCGGTTTGTTATTAATCGCCATGATCAGTACATCACGCACCAACGCAGTATTGTTATTATTGGCCATTGACCAACCAACCATCTTACGTGAATACAAATCGATAACGGTGGCTAAATATAACCACCCTTGTTTAGTCTGAATAAAGGTCGTGTCACTCACCCATTTTCGATTAGGTATATCACTGCTAAAGCTACTCACCAGTTTGTTGTTGGCAAAGTCTTTGTGATGACGTGCTAGCTTGGCTTTTTTATGTTTGATAAAAGTACTTGCTGCAATCCCATTTCGCTGCATGAAGGAGGCGACTTTATTTAAGCTGACCTTAATGCCTTTTGCCTTAAGATCATGATAGAGCCTAGGTGAGCCATATGACCGCTACTGGCTTTATAGCCTCTATCACATGTAATAGAGTAGATTGATTTTGCTTACTCCGTGAACTAGTAGGCTTACTCTTGTAGTAGTAATAACCACTTTTAGAGACCTGCATACACTGACATAACAGACTAATGGGATAATCCGTTGCTAGTTGTGCAATGAACCTAAACCTCAGTTCTTTAGTGTCTCGAAGTAAGCCTTGGCCTTTTTTAAAATATCATTTTCGATGCGTGCCAAATCAAGCTCCTTTTGTAGCTGCTTATTTTGCTGCAACAGCTCTATATGTGTTGCTTTGTGATGGCTTGTACTGTTGCCAGAGGCGGTTCTTTTAAATGATTTATCTTGTTTTTTGTCCAACTCAAGCCTCCACCAATAAATCATGTTTCTGCGAACACCTAAATCTCTGGCAAGCTTTGGTATACAGATGTTGGGTTGCTTGGCTAATCTGATAGCTTCTAGTTAAACGCTTTGGTGTAGGCGGTGTATTTTCTTGTCATTTTGGACTCCAATTGGTGTACATTTAGGTGTCCAGTTTTTTGGGGGGGGGGCGAGATCAGTGCCCTTTAATCAATAATTTCAACCTTTTTAATATCTTAGATATAAATATCGTAGCGGGTATTTTTACTTTCCACAGCTGTGCTTGGTTTTTGTTGGTCTATTGTGGGTGCTGATTTAGGTCTTTTTACCACGACTCTTTTATTTGCTACTTTTCTGGCAGCTTTCAGTAATTCTTCACTGTCGGTATCGGGTCCAATGAGTTGATGAAGGAGTTGCATTTCTTTTTTGACTAAAGCGGTTTTTTGGCGGCTTGGGTACATTGGGTCGATATAAATAACATCGGGATATTGCTCTGGTAAAAGTTGGTTTAGGAAGTCAGGAGAGTTGTGATGAATCAATTCCATACGCTGTGCGATGGTTTGGGTTTCTTCGTTAGTTTGTGCACGGTTGATGGCATCTTCAAGTAGCGTTGCTAGTATGGGGTTACGCTCGATTAGGGCGATATTGCAACCTAAGGTTGCAAGCACATAGGCATCTTGGCCGTAGCCTGCGGTGGCATCAATTACAGTGGGCGTAGCACCTTTTTTGAGGCCGATGGCTTTGGCTAGGGCCTGACCTCGACCTCCCCCGAATCGTCTCCGATGGGCATTTTTCCCTTGAGCAAAGTCGATCCAAATAGGGTTACCTAAACTAGGTGCTGACATAGCAATATGATTTTCTAGCACAAGCAGTTGTGGTTTATCGTTTGTACGAATCTTAGAAATGGGTAATGCCAAACGCTGTGCTAATTGGAGGGTTTTATCTCGCTGATTGACTAAATCACTGTAGATGGTGATGTCGTTATTTGAGTTTGTCATATCCGCTTTAAATTTATCCTAGATGATCCTCTGTTTGTACAGTCATCTAATGAGTATGATTTATGATGTCATTAATGTAGATGAATCTGTGACATTTTGCCATAACTTGATTTGACTTAATGCGTCATATTATTGAGAATTAATTGTTTTTGATATTCATTTATTTGCTTGGAGGCGTCGGTGCCACTGATAGAGATCAGGGATTTGCACTTTTACCGTGGTGATAGGGCTATTTTTAAAGGGGTAGATTTGGATATCTATCGCGGGAAAGTCACAGCTATCATGGGCCCAAGCGGAACGGGTAAAACGACACTACTCAAGTTGATTGGTGGTCAATTGGTTCCTGATCAAGGAACAATTATGGTTGATGGTCAAGATGTGCATCGTTTACCACATGCGCAATTATACGAATTACGCAAGCGAATGGGGATGTTGTTCCAAAGTGGTGCATTGCTGACGGATATTTCTGTTTTCGATAATGTGGCTTTTCCATTACGAGAACATACGAACTTACCTGAGTCGATGATTCGGGATTTAGTGTCGATGAAATTGCAGGCTGTAGGCTTACGTAATGCGAAAGAATTAATGCCGGCTGAGTTATCGGGTGGCATGGCGCGTCGTGTTGCATTGGCAAGGGCGGTGGCGCTTGATCCGATGATGATTATGTATGATGAGCCGTTTACAGGCCAGGATCCGATATCGATGGGGACATTGGTGAATTTGATTAAACGTATTAATCAATCGATGGGCTTGACGAGTATTGTGGTGTCACATGATCTTGAAGAAACAATGGCGATTGCGGATGAAATTTATTTATTGTCGGGTGGTAAGGTGATTGAGCGTGGTACGCCAGATACTTTGCAGGATTCATCTTCTGAATGGGTGAAACAGTTTGTCGAGGGCTTGCCTGATGGACCGGTCCCATTTCATTTTCCGGGCATGTCATTTGAGGATGATTTATTGAACCGGAAGGCAGTGAAATAATGGGTACGATTCAACGCCTAGGCCAATGGGCTATTGGCACTAGTGAACGACTGGGTCGTGGTTATTTGTTTTTGATGGCAATATTGGCTGGAATTCCAGGTTCTTTATTTCGTTTTTCACTGGTCATCCAACAGATTTATTCAGTCGGGGTTTTATCTGTACTCTTGATTCTGATTTCAGGTTTGTTTGTAGGCATGGTACTTGGCTTACAAGGTTATAATACTTTGGTTGATTTTGGCGCTGAAGAGTCACTGGGTGTCATGGTGTCTTTATCTTTAGTGCGTGAGTTGGGGCCAGTTGTTAGTGCTTTATTATTTGCGGGCCGTGCCGGTTCGGCTCTAACTGCTGAAATTGGTTTGATGAAGAGTACGGAGCAGCTATCAGGTATGGAAATGATGGCTGTGGATCCCATTCGCCGTGTGATTACGCCGCGGTTTTTGGCCGGATTTATTTCATTGCCGTTTTTGGCTGCTATTTTTAGTGCCGTTGGGATTCTAGGTGGTTATTTGGTTGGTTACGGTTTGTTGGGCGTTGATGATGGTGCGTTTTGGACGCAAATGCAGACGAAGACAGATTGGTATGATGATATTTTGAATGGTGTCATTAAAAGTATTGTGTTTGGTTTTGTGGTGACATGGATTGCTTTGTTTGAAGGCCATGATGCGATTCCAACCTCAGAGGGTGTGGGACGGGCGACAACGCGAACAGTTGTTCATTCGGCGTTTGCTATTTTAGGCTTAGATTTTGTGCTAACAGCGCTGATGTTTGGAGATGTATAGATGAGGCAAAAAAAGAGTACGGAAGTCACAGTTGGGTTATTTGTTTTACTTGGCATGGGTGCACTATTTTTCCTTGCGATGAAGGTGAGTAATTTATCTGCTTTCAATGATGAGCAGGGTTATAGAGTGACAGCCGAATTTGAAAATATTGGTGGTTTAAAAGCACGATCTCCCGTGACATTGGCGGGTGTTCGGATTGGGCGTGTTGAGCGTATTGAGCTTGATCCTGAAACGTATAACGCGAACGTCGTGTTAAATCTATATGCGAGCTTTGATACTTTGCCAACCGATACGGCAGCGAGTATCTATACGGCAGGTTTGCTCGGTGAGCAATATATTGGTCTTGAGGCAGGGGCTGAAGAAGAATTTTTGAAAGATGGCGATGTCATAGAGTTGACGCAACCAGCATTGGTGCTGGAGCAAGTCATTGGTCAGTTTCTGTTTAGTAAAGCGGAAGGGGATGAATAATGTTGAATTTATCGTTTAGGCCGGCTTGGTTGCCACTATTATTGGTAGTGGTGACAGGTTTATTTTTTAATGGTCTAGCGAGCGCTGATGAAATGAGCACAGAGCCTCAGACTTTGGTGAAAGATGCTTCTGATCGGATGTTGCAGGCGTTAAAAGATAATGAAGACAAAATTAAAGAAGATCCCAAATTTGTTTATGGATTGGTCAATGAAATTTTGTTACCTAATTTTGATTTTGCCAAAATGTCTAAGTTGGCTTTAGGTAAAAACTGGCGTAAAGCCAATGCTGAACAGCGAGTAGAGTTTATTGATGAGTTCCGTTTATTGCTGGTGAGAACGTATTCGACTGCGATGTTGGAATATACCAATGAAGAGATTGTCTTTTTGCCTTTCCGAGATGATTTAGCGAAGAAAAGAGTCAAAGTGAAGATGGAAATATTGCAGGCAGGTGGCCCATCGATTCCAATGGCTTTGTCGATGTATTTGAATAAAGAGCATGCTTGGAAAGTCTATGATGTCAAAATTGATGGCATTAGTCTAGTGACTAATTATCGTTCGACTTTTGCGTCTGAAATACGTAAAGGCGGCATGAAGAAGTTGATCGAGAGCTTGGCATCACGCAATGCGAAAGTGAAGGCATGAGTCAGGCAATTACAATCAATGTAGATAGTTCATCTGAGATGGTATTAGTCAGTGGCGAACTGACTTTCACTACGGTGAACAGTGTTTTGAATGAAATAGGCAGGTTAGTTGGCTCTTCATTTGAGTTAAAAATTGATTTGTCTGGTGTGACACGCAGTGATAGCGCCGGTTTGGCTTTATTAGTTCACTGGATGCGAGCTGCAAAACAAGCGAAAAAACAGTTGGTTTTTCATCATATTCCAGCACAAATGCTGGCTATTGCCTCGGCCAGTAGCTTAGATGAGTTATTGCCAGTGCCAAGTAACCAATAAAGATGGAAACAATGATGGAAGCATCGGATATTAAAAAATTAATCGAAGCGGGTTTACCAGATGCAAAGGTCGAAGTATTAGGCGATGACGGCCAACATTTCGAGGCTTTTGTTGAAAGCCCTTCATTTAAAGGGAAGGGCTTAGTCGCTCAGCATAAAATGGTTTATGCCACATTGGGGACAAGCTTTGAGAGTGCATTACATGCACTCGCTTTAAAGACATCTGTACCTGGTTAAGTTACGTTTACACTAGACAGCACAAATATTGAGAATGCATGGATAAATTAATGATCACGGGCGGCATTGCGTTAGATGGAGAAATTCGGATATCAGGTGCGAAGAATGCCGCATTGCCTATTTTGATGGGCGCTTTATTATCAGACTCGCCTGTTCGGGTCGGAAATATGCCGCATTTACACGATATTACAACGACATTAGAGTTGTTAGGCCAGATGGGCGTTACGTTGACGGTTGATGAGCGTTCTGGTGTTGTAATTGACCCAACGACATTGACTGATACTGAGGCGGCTTACGATTTGGTCAAAACCATGCGCGCATCTATTTTGGTTTTAGGGCCTCTGCTAGCCAAATTTGGTAAAGCCGATGTGTCGTTACCAGGTGGTTGTGCTATTGGTTCTCGTCCGGTTGATTTACATTTGCGGGGTTTAGAGCAAATGGGCGCTGATATTAAGGTTGAGAATGGTTATATTCGTGCAACTGATGGCGGCGGCCTTAAAGGTTCTCATATCTTTATGGATCAGGTAACGGTAACCGGGACTGAGAACTTGATGATGGCGGCGACCTTAGCTGAAGGCAAAACGATCATTGAGAATGCAGCGCGTGAGCCAGAAGTCGTCGATCTTGCGAACTACTTGAATAGCATGGGTGCCAAGATTACCGGTATGGGCACAGCGACGGTTGAAATTGAGGGTGTTAAATCCTTAAAAGGGACGAAATATAATATTCTGCCAGATCGGATTGAGACCGGTACTTACCTAGTGGCGGCAGCGATTACGCGTGGCAAAGTGAAGTTAAAAGATACTGATGCCAATGAATTGGAAGCAGTTTTATTGAAACTGGAAGAATCGGGTGCAGATATCGAGGTAGGTGACGATTGGATAAGCTTGGATATGCATGGTCAACGTCCCAAGGCAGTGAACATTAGGACGGCACCCTATCCGGCTTTTCCAACGGATATGCAGGCACAGTTTACGGCGTTGAATAGTGTTGCGGAGGGCCAGGCGACGATTGTTGAAACCATTTTTGAGAATCGCTTTATGCATGTGCAAGAAATGCAGCGTATGGGAGCAAATTTACAGATAGAAACCAATACCGTGGTGAGTAATGGTGAAGAACACTTGACCGCTGCGCCCGTAATGGCAACAGATTTAAGAGCTTCTGCCTCATTGGTTTTAGCGGCATTAGTGGCGGAAGGTGAAACAGTGGTCGAGCGCATTTATCACATAGATCGTGGCTATGAGTGTATTGAAGAAAAATTACAACAATTAGGGGCTAAGATTCGTCGTGTCCCGGGAACTGCTTAAGGTAAAGTTATTATGTCTGAGATGCTGACATTGGCGTTGTCAAAAGGCCGAATTTTTAAGGAAACATTACCGTTGCTAAAGGCAGCAGGTATTGAGCCTATTGATGATCCTGAAACCAGTAGAAAGTTGATTTTAGACACTAATCAGCCCGATGTTCGTTTGATTATAGTGCGAGCATCGGATGTACCGACTTATGTTGAGTATGGTGGCGCGGATATTGGAGTTGCGGGTAAAGATGTGCTGCTTGAGCACCCGACAGCAGAACTCTATGAACCTGTTGATTTGAATATTGCTTGTTGTAAGTTGATGACAGCCGGTAAGGTCGAAGAGTCTGACATTAAAGGGCGTTTGAAAGTGGCAACGAAATTCGTTGAAAGTACGCGCCGTTTTTATGCCGAGCAGGGCCAACAAGTGGATATTATCAAGCTATACGGCTCAATGGAATTGGCGCCTTTAGTGGGATTAGCGGATCGTATTGTCGATGTGGTTGATACGGGTAATACTTTGCGTGCAAATGGCTTAGTGCCCATGGAACATATTGCTGATATTAGTTCACGTTTGGTGGTCAATAAAGCATCGATGAAAATGAAACATGTACGTATTCAAGCATTTATTGATGGTGTTCGTGCAGCCGTAGCAGAGCAGCGAGATGATTGATATTAAAAAACTGACAACACAGGATAGTGACTTTCAACAACAGTTAGGAGCCTTGCTGGCTTGGGATGCTTCATCGGATATGGCCGTTGTAGATACCGTTAGGGCGATTTTAGCGGATGTCAAAGATCGTGGTAATGAAGCGGTATTGGAGTATAGCCGCCGATTTGATCGTGTTGAAGCTACATCGATGGCAGATTTAGAGTTACCTATTGCTCGTGCAGAACAAGCGTTGGCCTCTATCCCTTCTGAGCAGCGTGATGCACTGGAAGCTGCTGCAGGACGTGTGCGTGCTTATCATGAACATCAGAAGCAGGACTCATGGACCTATACCGAAGCTGATGGAACAGTACTAGGCCAACAAGTGACGCCGTTAGATCGTGCAGGGCTCTATGTGCCTGGTGGTAAAGCAGCTTACCCTTCATCTGTTTTGATGAATGCGATTCCAGCTAAAGTGGCGGGTGTTAGTGAGTTAATTATGGTGGTGCCAACCCCGAATGGTGAGGTCAATGATTTGGTTTTGGCCGCAGCAGCGATTTCAGGTGTTGACCGTATTTTTGCGATTGGTGGTGCACAAGCTGTTGCTGCGTTGGCTTATGGCACAGAATCAATCCCACAAGTCGATAAAATTGTTGGCCCAGGTAATATTTATGTTGCGACGGCGAAAGGCATGGTTTTTGGTGCCGTTGGTATTGATATGATTGCAGGGCCATCAGAGATTTTGGTGGTGTGCGATGGACAAACCGACCCTGAATGGATTGCGATGGATCTATTTTCTCAAGCAGAACACGATGAAGATGCGCAATCGATTTTAATTTCGCAAGACAGTGCGTTTCTTCAGGAAGTCGAAGTGGCTATACAGCGTTTGTTACCGACAATGGAACGTGCAGGAATTATCGAAACCTCTTTATCTGATCGCGCTGCATTGATTCGGGTCAAAGATTTAGGTGAAGCGGTCGAGGTGGTTAACTTTATCGCACCAGAACATTTAGAATTATCAGTTGAAGATCCGATGACGATGGCGAAAAAAGTGAAGCATGCCGGTGCTATTTTCATGGGCCGATATACTGCGGAAGCACTAGGTGACTATTGTGCTGGCCCTAATCATGTTTTGCCAACATCACGTACATCACGTTTTAGTTCACCATTGGGTGTTTATGATTTTCAGAAGCGTTCAAGTTTGATTCAAGTGTCGGAGCAAGGTGCCCAAACAATGGGGCGTTTGGCTTCTGTTTTAGCGCGTGGTGAAGGTTTGACTGCGCACGCGCGTTCTGCTGAATTTCGTCTAAAGGACTTATTGTGAGTCGGTTCTGGAGCCCGATTGTTCATGACTTGGATCCGTATGTGCCGGGTGAACAACCTAAAGTGGCTAACCTCGTTAAACTGAATACTAATGAGAGCCCCTACGGACCTTCTCCTAGAGTATTAGCAGCAATTCAGTCTTATGAGGGCGATCGTTTACGTTTGTATCCTGATCCAGATGCCAGTGAGTTAAAGCAAGTAATTGCTGATTATCACGCCGTAAAACCAGAACAGGTGTTTGTGGGTAATGGCTCTGATGAGGTCTTAGCGCATATTTTCCACGGTTTATTTCAGCAGTCAGCACCTATCTTATTTCCGGATATTTCTTATAGTTTTTATCCTGTTTACTGCGGATTGTATCGTATTGATTATGAGTGTATTCCTCTGGATATCAACTTAGCGATTAATACTGCAGATTATGCCCGTGAGAACGGCGGTATTATTTTCCCGAACCCTAATGCGCCAACGGGTCACCTATTAGCGCTAAATGAGATTGAAACCTTATTACAGCGAAATACTGATTCTGTTGTGGTGGTTGACGAAGCTTATATTGATTTTGGTGGTCAGACGGCGATTACTTTGGTCGATTCGTACCCGAATTTACTTGTGACACAAACATTGTCTAAATCACGTTCTTTAGCAGGATTGAGAATTGGTTTTGCGGTAGGCCATGTTGATTTAATTGAGGCTTTGATTCGGGTTAAAGATAGTTTTAACTCCTATCCATTAGATAGTTTGGCGATTGCCGCAGGGGTGGCCTCATTTGAGGATGACGTATACTTCAAGCAGACTTGCAAACAGGTTGTGCGAAGTCGAGAAGCAGTTATTGTTGGGTTGAGAGAACTTGGATTTGAAGTGGTGCCATCGGCCGCTAATTTTGTATTGGCCAGCCATAAGGAAAAGGATGCCGCATTGCTTACATCGGGATTGCGTTCAAAAGGTGTGATCGTACGTCATTTCAAGCAGGACCGTATTGCGCAATATTTACGTATTACGATAGGGATGGAACAAGAAAACCAACGTCTATTAGCAGTGTTATCAGATTTGATTCAGAATTAAGGGTCTGTATTAAGCAGTTGGCGTGGACGGATTAAGTCACGACCAAACTGTTCGATACTCGCTTTATTTTCTGTTTTAAACGCTCAAGTTCAAGGTGCTTATTGTTTATTTCTTGTTCTGTTGCGACAATGCTTTTTTTCAAATTACCGGTGACAGCCCTGCCGCTGAGCCCAATGTCTGCAGCTTGTTGCTAGAACTGATGTAGCTTTTCTTTATTTCGTTTGAGATTGAGTTCTGTTTTATCAATTTGGTTTTGGAAGTAAGGTAATTCTGTTTCACGTTTTTTGAGTAACTCGTCTTCTGTGCGATAACTGGCTTTAAGATTAGCGTCATATATCATTGCTTGGCGACGACGTTCTTTTTCAGCTTCAATTTGTGCGAGTCGTTGTTGTTCCTTTTCAGCTTTTTGTTGGTGTCTAAACTCGGCAATTTCTTCGGTTAAAGCTGGAGCTACTTTTTCGATGACACGGAGAGATGTGTCGTCTAATATTTCATAGCCTTGTTGCGCAGCATAAGGTAGTAATGTTTTAGTCATTGTCTTGACACCACTGTCATCTTTAAAGCGGTAAACTTGCCCAGCATGACTGGCTAAATTCGTCATTGTTAAAAAAAGACCGAGGCAAATAAATTTTGTTGATGTGTTTGTTTTCATGACCCGTATTTTATAGTGAGTTTTCATAAAGTTGAGTGTATTAGATCACATTATTTTGTTTTTAGTTTCTTTGGTTGCCAATACTTTCTCTGCATTTAGTGGTGGTGGCGCGGGTTTAATCCAGTTTCCTATCTTGTTGTTTTTGGGTTTGTCATTCGGGGTTGCGTTGGCGACGCATAAAGTAGCTAGTGTCGCTTTAGGTGTAGGTGCGGCGTTGCGTTATTTATCGCAGAGCGTGTTAGAACGCCAATTTGTGTCGCTGATGTTGTTATTTGGTATACCTGGTGTGGTATTCGGGGCGAATCTCATTTTATTGGTGCCGGATCGTATTGCTGAAATTGCATTGGGAATATTAACAGGAGGACTAGGTTTATATTCTGTCGTGCGTTCTGAGTTGGGCCAGATTTATTCAGCGAAGCATCGCGATAAAAATGGATTGATGATAGGTGGTTTGGCCTTATTTATATTGGGATTATTGAATGGATCCTTAACCTCAGGTACCGGCCTGTTTGTGACATTATGGTTAGTACTTTGGTTTGGACTGGATTACCAGCGTGCGGTTGCTTATACCTTAACAATGGTGGGTTTGTTTTGGAATGGTAGTGGTGCATTGACGTTAGGATTGATTGGAGAGATTCGTTGGGACTGGCTGCCCGCGTTATTATTAGGGTCTTTCATTGGCGGTTATTTAGGATCCCATATGGCTTTGCATTATGGTAATCAATGGATTAAACGTGTGTTTGAAGTTGTAACAATACTGATTTCAATTAAGTTATTAATTGGTCATTAACTTACAACGCCATATTGTTCGTTGTAGGCTTCAACTGCTGGACGATGTTCTGCTAAATTAGGATTGCCTATTAGATAATCGAGTAAATCAGCTAAGCAAATAATACTGATAACAGGCATCTGATGATCCATCTCGACTTGTTGAATGGCGGATAAGTCAGTTTGGCCTTTTTCTTGTCTATCTAACGCGATGATGACACCTGCAGGTTTTGCATTCTGTGCTTTGATGATATCGACAGATTCTCTAACAGATGTACCGGCTGAGATAACATCGTCGATGATAAGCACTTTTCCTGACAGTTCGGCACCGACTAACTGGCCGCCTTCACCATGATCTTTGACTTCCTTTCGATTAAAAATGTAAGGAATATCGCGTTGATGATGTTCTGCAAGCGCTACAACAGTTGTTGATGCAAGTGGAATACCTTTGTAGGCTGGGCCAAATAGGCAATCAAAATCGAGCCCGGCATCAACAATAGCTTGGGCATAGAATTGGCCTAATTTAGCAAGACTACCGCCTGTATTAAATAAGCCGCTGTTAAAGAAATAAGGGCTGATGCGACCAGATTTTAGGGTAAATGATCCGAAGCGTAAGACACCTGTTTCTAGGGCAAATTCGATAAACTGTTGTTGGTAAGGTTTCATAAGTTAACTCTAATTCAGGGTAGGTAGAGCCACCCAGCATGTTTAATTTAGCCGTTCTCGGCGTTAAATTGACTTGTAATAGAATGACTATTACTGCGGCAATTTGCCTTTATAACAGCTAAATTAAACGCACTGGTTAAGTTTAGTATTATGTTTCATTTTTATATAAAATTACAGCTTGCAAGAGAGGGCTATGATACCAAAAACGGGTCGACTATCCTTCCCCTTAATTAAAGTTAATCATGATTTCTTGATTTGATAAAGGGCGATTTCACCAAAGACATTGGGTGCTAACTTAATACCAAGACTGTCTCGGTGAGCATGATCAACAATGCTACGTTGCTCAATATGAATATGTTTATCCGTACAGAGCTGTTCAAAATCTTTGATGGTGCAAAGGTGAATATTGGCGGTGTTATACCATTCGTTTGGTAAGGTCTTTGAAATGGGCATGATGCCGTTAAAGGCAAGTTGTAGACGACATTGCCAGTGGCCGAAGTTAGGGAAACCGATGATGGCCTGTTTACCAACGCGAATGATTTCATTCACTAAAAAGTCAGGTCGTTTCACAGCCTGCAGTGTTTGAGAGAGAATAACAAAATCAAAGCTTTGATCATCAAATTGCGGTAAGCCTTGATCTAAATCAGCATGAATGACATTGATGTCAGATTCAATACATCCTGCAATTTGGCCGTTATCGATTTCGATACCATACCCTGTCACTTCTCGGTCTTGTAAAGCTTTGAGTAAGGCGCCATCGCCTGAACCAAGATCGAGCACGCGCGCGCCTGATGGAATCCAGTCAGCAATAATTTGTAAGTCCGGTCTTAGGTTCATTGTACGGCTACCTCAGCTGCAACTTTTTTCATGTAGGCTGAAAAGAGCTCATGGTAGCGGGGTATAGCCAATAGAAAGGCGTCGTGACCTTGGGTCGCTTCTATTTCAGCATAGGTGACTTCTTTATTAGCGGCTAACAAGGCATGAACAATTTCTTGTGACCGTTCAGGTGCAAACCGCCAATCTGTTGTAAAAGAAAGTACGAGGCATTTTGCTTTTATTTCGGCAACGGCTTTGGTGAGGTTGTTATCAAAGGCGCTAGCAGGATCAAAATAATCGAGTGCCTTCGTCATTAGTAAATAGGTGTTAGCGTCAAATTTTTCTGCAAAGGTTTCACTCTGATAACGCAAATAACTTTCAATTTGGAATTCAACATCAAAACCATAGTTGATACTGCCGTGACGCAGTTCACGGCCAAACTTCTCATGCATGGCTTCATCAGATAGATAAGTAATATGGCCTAGCATTCTAGCTAGACCAAGCCCTTTTCTGGGCACGGTGTCGTGTGAGGCGTAAAAACCCTCGTGAAAGTCTGGGTCAGCCTTGATAGCCGTTCTGGCGACTTCATTAAAAGCAATATTTTGAGCAGATAATTTAGGTGCGGCTGCGATGATCAGTACATGTCTTAGACGATCCGGCAAGCTGATGGCCCATTGCATGGCTTGCATGCCACCAAGGCTGCCACCAATGACAGCTGCCCAATGTTCAATATTGAGGTTGTCTGCCAAGATTGCTTGGCTTTTTACCCAATCATTAACGGTGACAATTGGGAAGTCAGGTCCATAGGGTACCTTGGTTTCAGGGTTGATACTAATGGGCCCTGTTGACCCTTTGCAGCCACCTAAATTGTTGAGGCAGACGACAAAAAAGTGATTGGTATCAATGGCTTTACCAGGCCCGATAACATTATCCCACCACCCTGGCTTTTTATCTTCCATAGTGTAATAGCCTGCGACATGATGATCACCAGAAAGGGCATGGCAAATCAGGATGGCATTTGAGGCATCTTGATTGAGTTCACCGTAGGTTTCATAGACTAAATCATATACGGGGAGTGTCCGGCCACTTTCGAGTGTTATCGGTGTATCGATATGTAGTGTCTGAGGGCTAACCAGACCGACTGAATCGGCTGGAATGGAGTCCGGCATGTGGGCCTATTCCTTAAGTAGTATTATAAAAGTCTAATTAGTCGGTGTCGTTAATGCAATGGAAATATAGAGTTAAACCTGTCCTAGTAAAAGAGGTAGGACCAACATGGATAGTAGTTGGAGCGCAATGACAGCTACGAGAGGAGATAAATCAATTGCCCCCATTGATGGTGTTATTTGTCGAATAGGTTTGAGTATGGGCTGATTCATGCTACGAATTAGAGGGCTAATGGCGTTTTGTGTGCCCGGTGGAACAACCCAACTTAAAACAACTTCAATAATAATGCTGAAAGTGAAAATAGTGATAAATAGCGAGAAAACATCAGCCAGTAGCCATCCGACAAAAAAACCGGAATAAGCATCTGGTTGGATAACACTGATTAAAAACAGTTTGATAAAGGTCAGGGCAAACAATAAGACGATGGTGGCAGTATCCCACTGGCCGAGTGGTGGAATAAATCGACGTAAAGTTTTGACTGGAACTTGGGTCGCTTTGATGATCACTTGAGCAATGGGATGGTGGTATTCCCATTGTGCCCACTGCATGATGATGCGAAAAGCAACAATCAGTATATAAATACTAAATGTGGTATCAATTAAAAAAATGAGCGGGTTGCTGAAATAAGCGTTAGACATGATCTTCACCCAATTGTGTTGCGAGTTCTCGGGCTCTTAATGCGGCTGCAATAAGTGCGTTTTCAAATAAGCTGCGTAAACCGCCATCTTCTAATTCATGGATGGCACGTTCGGTTGTGCCACCTGGCGAGGTGACTTTTTGTCTGAGTAATGCGGTTGAATCATTACTTTCTAGTGCCATTTTTGATGCACCGAAGGCGGTTTGTAAGCAGAGTAATTTGGCTGTTTCTGGCTCGAGACCCAATTCGATTGCAGCGGTCTCTATTGCTTCCATGACAAGGAAGAAGTAGGCGGGACCACTTCCCGATAAAGCAGTAACGACATTAATTTGCTCTTCATCTTGAACCCAAAGCGTGATGCCAACAGCGCGCAGAATAGATTCTGCAAGTTCTTTTTGTTGCGCTGATACAAATTCGTTGGCGTAAAGTGCTGTTGCACCAGCCTGTACTAACGCAGGTGTGTTTGGCATGGTCCTTACAATAGCAGCGTTGGGGCGTTCAAGCCATCGTGCAATATCGTTTAAGCGAATACCTGCTGCGATAGAAATAAGCATCATATTGTCTTGCCAAAGTGGGGAGCACTGTTTCACGACATGTTGAAGTTGCTGAGGTTTAACAGCCGGGACAATGACTCGGCATTCATTGATGGCACGTGTGTTATCTGTATAAGTTTGAACGGCATAACTCGCTTTGATTGTCTCTAGACGATTTGCATCAGGATCTGCAATGTGAATGTGGCTCGGATTGAAGCCATCAGAGACTAAACCGCCGATAAGGCTGAGGGCCATGTTACCGCCACCGAGAAAAGCAATTTTACAGTCTTTCATAGTCTATTTTTTTCGACGAATTATGATGATAGGGTTAGTTTACTTGACCTGCCCCTCGAGGTGTAGTTCTTTGACCGAAAAGTGCGCTTCCAATACGCACCATAGTGCTGCCTTCTACAATGGCAACGCTCATATCTGATGACATACCCATAGAAAGCGTATCGACAGTAGCGTATTGATCTGCTAGTTGTTGGTAGAGATTATGGGCTCTATGAAAAGCGAGATGTTGCTGTTCAAGATCATCTGTTTTGCTAGGTATGACCATTATGCCTCGGAGCTTGAGTTGTTCTAAGCTATTTATAACTCTAGCGAGTGAGAATAGTTCAGAGACTTGAACACCAGATTTTGTCGTTTCATTATCAATATTGATTTGAATACAAACATTAAGGGGGGACTGGCTTGCTGGCCGTTGTTTATTTAAACGCTGGGCAATTTTTAAGCGATCGATGCTTTGTACCCAATCAAAATGGATGGCAATGTCTTTGGTTTTGTTAGATTGAATCGGTCCGATAAAGTGCCATTCAATTTTAAGATCTTGAAGTTGTTCTATTTTTTGGAGGGCTTCTTGCAGATAGTTTTCACCAAAACGCGTTAATCCTGCATCGATCGCAGCGCGAAGTTTTTCTGCTGGCCATGTCTTACTGACGGCAAGGATATCGATGTCAGTGGGGATGCGATTAGCTTGTAGAGCGGCATTTTCTATGCGGTTTGTGACGCTGGACAGGTTTTTTGTGATTGTCATGTTGCAAGCCCGCGCTGAGCGCGCTACCTTTGTGTGAAATAACTGCTATTAGAAGCGATTTAGCCATTACTTCAACGTTTAGGAGACGTAAATGGACATTACAGAATTGCTGACCTCTAGTGTAAAGAATAAAGCACCTGATTTAAAGGTCTCTTCAAGTTATCTTTCGGTCTACCTAATGGTCTACTCCGGCGAAGCCTAATAAAACAAGGGCGCCCTCCAGGAGGAAATTTTGCGTGGAGGTATAGATTATGTAACTCTCACTAATTTTTGATATTTTTGGGCTTGTCTCAGTGTGCCTATTTTTACGCTGCAAGGGCGATGCTCTGTCACCAATGCATTCCCCATTTAGCCAAGCACAGAATAAAGTTCCCATCAGAACAATACATGACTAAATGGATAGTGAATCAGAATGGCCACATAGAAAGTGATGTATCGAGCTTTTTGCGACAGGTTTTTAATTGGCCTCCATATGTTTTTGCGTAACGGTCAACTTTCTTGGCTACACCAATCAGCCATGCCTTCTGGGAGTATGTTTTTCTCTTCCAGCCTCCATGCCCTTCATGATAAGCCAAATACTGGTTATTGGCATCCCACTTAGATATACCAAGCTTCTTTTGCGAAATATCTGAGTACCAACCTATAAAATCAACAGCGTCAGCATAGTCATCTCTATCTGCGCCCCAGTTTCCCGTGCTTTGCTTATACCAGTCCCATGTTGTATCTAACACTTGTGCATATCCGTATGCACTTGATATTCGCCACCAAAGAGGTATTCCTAAGAGGCTTTGCCTTGGAGGCACTGCATCATGTCTGAAACTAGATTCCTGCCGAATGATGGCTAATTGAACTTGTATTGGTAGGCTGTATTTGTTTTCAACTTCTTTGGATGCGGAGTACCAGCCTTCTTTCTCAGAAAATATTTGGCAGGCGTTTTCTACCGAAGATGGTGGGCTTGTCGCACAACCTACGAGGAAAGACATTGCTAATAAGCATAAAATTTTCATTGTTTTTTTCTACTTAAAAAGTTTGCTGCCATGACACTGCTAACCATGATGAAGGGGTGTTTGCTTTTGATGTACCGTTCAACATTAAAGAAAATTTTCCTTGAGGTGAAGTATGCTCAACACCGACCCCTGCTCGTACCCAGTCATCTTTGTTGTCCTGTCTAAAGTCAAAAGCTGAAACCCCTTCAACGCTACCCCTCACAGTGCTCTGTTCATCAAACCGGTGTACCGACTCTAGAAGGCTAATTAATTTAGTTTGTCCTGTGAGTTGCTTTTGTGAGTTAACACCGAACTGGAACTCTTTTGAGTATGTACGAATATCGTCAAAGTCAGCAGGGAAGCCACCCGCTGTTTCTGTATAGCTATCAACTTTTGTATCACTGTAGGACAGACTCACATAAGGGCTGACTGTAACGCCTGCCAGCTGAATAGCTTTATCCCAATCAAGGCGCGCCCTAATGGACCAAGTACGTGAATCGGTATCACCGCTTGATGTGTCAACAAGGCCTGCGTTGAGGTAGCCACGGCGGGTATCAATGTCACTCCAGTGATGAAGGGCTGTGACACTAGCCCAAACTTCACCATGACCCAGTGGATGTAAAGGTGTCAGTACTTCAGCTAAAAAATAGATACTATCTGTATCTGTTCTACCATCATTAGATAAGTCTTGTTTGCCCCATGTTTTACCTAGACCAATGTTAGATTGTATTGGGCCAAAGTTATAACCCAAAGCAATCTCAGCAAGACCAAAGCTACCATCTCTACTGCCGTGCTCATCGTAACCCCAATCTCCAGATACCCACGCAGTGTACTTACCCTGAGCTACGCGGTGTGACAGCGGCCTGTGATGGGCGCTATTGAGTACTGTAATAGTCGAAGCATTAACCGTTTGTGAAGATGCACCTCCTTCTGAGAGACCTCGCTCCAAATCTGTCATGCTGATGGCACCACCTATGGAAACAATGTACAGCTTGGTCGGGTTGATGTTAACGTTTTGCGCTAAAATCGTGCGACCGTCAGCAGAAACATCAATGGCAACAGATAGCGCAAAGTCCGGCGCGACATCAACACCGTTAGCGGTTAACCAGTCATTCACTAATTGCATACCACTACTTTGCGTCCAGACATAGGCTGTGTTGCTGAGGCCGTCATTACTATGTCCCACCACAACACTGCCGTCACTGCTGACGCCACTAGCATAGCTATTTATACCACCAGCAAGGAAACCCAGCCCGGACATGCCGCCGCTTTGCGTCCAACGAAAGGCCTGATTTACTGCACCATCACCACTGTGTCCCACCACAACACTGCCGTCGCTGTTTACGTCAATAGCTGAGCTATTTGTGTTGCCAGCAAGGAAACCTAGCCCTGTGATACCATCACTTTGCGTCCAGCGATAGGCCTCACTTGTTGAACCGTTGTTGCTGGCGCCCACCACAACAAAGCCATCACCACTGACAGCACTAGCAGTGCTGAGTGTCCCAGTTCCAAGAAAACCCAATCCCGTCATAACATCATTTTCCCAGCGAAAGGCCTCATAAGTTGAACCATTGTCGCTGTACCCCGCCACAACAGAACCATCACTGCTGACACCCAGACTTATGCTCTCTGTTCCGGTTCCAAGAAAACCCAACCCCGACATGCCGTCACTCTCCGTCCAGCGAAAGGCTTCGGAGGCGCTCTGACCCACCACAACAGAGCCGTTACTGTTTACGTCATAAGCGGCACTGACAAGCCCACCCCCCAGAAAGCCTAGCGAAGTATCGGTCAGAACACCATCTGTCCAGCGAATGGCGAATGTAGCCATTCTACCCACCGTCCTATATCCGACCACAGTGGAGCCATCCCCGCTCAACCCACCCGAGAAGAAATCAGGGCTTGGCTCGAGCTCAGTGATACCAGCCTCAGTGCCAGCTTGAGCCTGAGGATTGAAAAAAAACATTAGCACTAGAGATAGTGTAATTAGTATGGTGTTGAAAGGGTACATTAGTGTCTCCCAAGGTTGCTATGGGTATAGCTTCATACATGATTAATTTCGCAAAGAAAGACTAAATTTTTCGGCCATAACAGTAGCACGAATAATTCCCGAGTAAAAGTGTCGGGAATTAACTACATTGATAGCTGTACTAAATGGGGTATTTCTGCTGATTCGCTGAGTTCTCAGATCTTTCTTACCCGCGGCACCAATACGTTCGTTCAATTCTTTGGTTATGTTCGTCGTATCTGCTCTCGATTAAGATTATTTGCATTTTTTTTTCTACAGCTTTAAAGTCGTAGTCTAGTTACATAAGCACAACCCATGAATCATTTTTTTAAATTCACTAATTCAGCACTACTTGAATTAGTGATTGACATCACTCAAAAACCGACGCTCTGTTAAGTCCCTAGTATAAGGAATAAAAATGGAAAATCTTTCTTTTAATGAGTACCAACTCGTTTATAATTTCTTCTCTTTTACATTTGCAGCAATGGCTGCGGGAACTCTGTTCTCATGGCTCAATTTAGGCTCAGTTTCTCCATCGTACAGGCCTGCTTTGGTTGTCACAGGACTTGTGACCTTCATCGCTGCCTATCATTATATTCAGATATTCATTTCTTTCGCTGGTGCATACAGCGCAATCGACGGAGTTGTATCTTCTACTGGTGAAGCATTCAACGTTACTTACCGTTATGTAGATTGGTTGTTGACAGTACCATTGCTCCTGATAGAGCTGATCTTGGTCATGAAGTTATCATCCAGTGAAACAGTCAACAAATGTGTAGTACTTGGATCAGCTGCAGCTTTAATGATAATACTTGGCTACCCAGGTGAAATTTCGACAGACATAGAGAACAGGATGTTATGGGGCCTAGCAGCAATGGTTCCATTCCTATACATCGTATACATACTCTTTTTTGGTTTGAAAAGTTCAATTGAAGCACAGCCGGTTGAAGCACGAGGATTGGTCTCCCAAGCTTGCTGGGTTGTCGTGATCACTTGGTCATTTTATCCTGTTGTATATTTTCTTCCAATGCTCGGCTTTGAGTCAGCAGGTGTCGCTGTAGAAATAGGTTATTCCATTGCAGACATAGCTGCAAAAGTAGGCTTTGGAATATTAATCTATATGATTGCGCGCAAAAAATCAGAGGCCGAAGGCTACGTCGCCAGATAACAAGGAATAAAGGAGTGATGACAGATTGTATCACTCCTTTATTTTTTTAACATGTGTCTAGATACCTCCCTACAAAACAAAGCGGATGACTTAAACGCAATAGCTTTAGTTGAAGAAAAACTATCAAACTATATCAACGAGTTTAAAGATAAATCAGTGTTGGAAGACGCTGCTAACTACCACTTTAATACAGGAGGCTCTAGGACAAGAGCTAGATTGACATTTTTATTTGCTAAAAACTTAGGCTTGAGCACAGAAGATTCTCTCGTCATAAGTTGTGCGCCTGAACTCTTTCACAATGCTTCTCTGATACACGATGATCTACAAGATTCAGATGACTTAAGACGAGGGCAAGAGGCTGTATGGAAAATGTTCAATACCAAGGTTGCGATTTGTGTTGGTGATTTTTTAATATCTGCTGCATATGCATGCATTGCAGATTTGTCGTCAAGTATTTCTAAAAGCACGCTGATTAAGCACGTGCACATAAAGATTTCAGAGCTGATTCAGGGCCAGCTTTTAGATATCCGGCAAAGTGAAGATCAAACGCTTGATGATATAGACATATATGAAAATATTGCTGCCCGTAAAACAGGCCCTCTCTTTTCACTAGCTCTAACCTTACCACTTATTGCCAAAGGGTATACTGAATCTGTTCCACTAGCAGAGACAGTATTTGCCCATTACTCAATTGCTTATCAGATCTTTGATGACATTTGTGATTACGAAATGGATCAATCAAAACTTGGAATAAATTCTGGAGTCAACATAATCACGCTGTTTCAAGAAAAGAAAATTCCGAAGCCCCGACTTAAAGCTGTTCATACCGCACTTAATCACTTAGACCTCGCACGGGGCAGGATTAACGGTTTACCAAAGGTGTGTCAGAAAATCATTCATTATGAAACAATTCTTCTAGAAAATGACATAAAAAAATTTTCTTCAAACCAAGACTAAAACATGAAAAAAGCAGTTGTAATAGGTGCTGGCTATGGTGGAATTGCTGCGTCCCTTAGACTTAGAGCTAAGGGCTACGATGTTGAAGTCATAGATCAGTGCAGTGCAATAGGTGGTCGGGCACAAGTTTATCAAGTTGATGGGTTTAAATATGACGCAGGACCAACTGTACTGACAGCTCCATTTTTGTTTGAAGAACTTTTTAATTTATTTGATAAAAATATTAAGGATTATGTCGATATTGTTCCACTCAAAACGTGGTATCAATTTTATTTTCCTGATGGAAAAGTCTTTAATTACGGTGGAAGCTTGGATTCGACTCTCAGAGAAATTGAAAAATTTGAGCCCAGAGATAAACAAAACTATTTGCAGCTTTTAGAGAAGTCGAAAGCAATATTCAAAATAGGTTTTGAAGACTTAGCTGATCAAGCATTCCATAATTTTTCCAAAATGGTCGCTGTATTACCCGAGCTCATAAGACTCAACTCAGTTCAAACAGTTTGGGGTTTAGTTTCTTCGCACTTAAAATCGCCTTACATGCAACAAGCTTTTTCTATTCAGTCTCTATTAGTTGGCGGAAACCCATTTGATACGACCTCAATTTACTCCTTGATACATTATCTAGAGCGAGAATGGGGCGTTCATTTTGCAATGGGTGGAACAGGGTCTCTTACAAAAGCACTCGAAACTCTCATGCATGAGGAAGGGATCAAGGTTACATTAGATGAACCAGTTCAAAAAGTTCACATAAACAATAGAAAAGCAGTGGGAGTAATACTCAAGAGTGGTGAGATAAAACCGGCTGATATTGTTATCTCAAACGCAGATGCAGCATATCTATACAGCTCAATGATTGAAAAAAAAGATAAAAGCTTTAGTGCGCGAGTAAAAACAAAATATGCACAGTTCTCTATGGGGCTTTATGTTTTATATTTTGGTACAACAAAACAATATACTGAAGTCGAGCATCATACAATTTGGCTAGGAAAACGCTACCAAGAATTACTTGATGATATTTTTCATAAACAGATTCTGGCTGATGATTTTTCTTTATACCTTCATCGACCCTCGGCAACAGACCCATCCTTTGCACCAGAGGGGTGTGACTCTTTTTATGTTTTGGCTCCAGTTCCTAATCTACAGGGTAAGGTAGATTGGGAATTAGAAGGTCCATTGCTTAGAAACAAAATTGTAAAAGCACTGAGCGATACTATCCTTCCTAACTTAGAAAATACTATAACGGCAGACTTTTTTAAAACGCCAAAGGATTTTGAACAAGATTACAGTAGTGTCCATGGGGCAGGATTTTCTATTTCGCCACTCTTGACACAATCGGCTTGGTTTCGTTATCACAATAAAGCAGAAGGAATAAAAAATCTGTATCTTGTCGGAGCGGGCACGCACCCGGGAGCGGGTTTACCTGGCGTTATATGTTCAGCTAAAGTCATTGACGATTTGATCCCAAAAGCATCATGATTAAACGGGCAGAAATTGCTAAAGACACTCTCCATAAACACTCAAAAACCTTCTCTTTTGCTAGCTTTTTTTTAGGTGATGAGACAGTAAATAAGGTGGCTCGACTTTATTCTTTTTGTCGCGCTGTTGATGATATTGCTGACGAGGGAGAATGCATAGGCATTGCTAGGAAAAATTTAAATTCAATAAGCAAAGATTTAGAATTAGGAATGAGTTCAAACGAGATTACGAGTGACTTCTTATTGTTAGCATCGGAATGTAATATTGACGTGCATGCTGCACGTGAGCTGCTTGAGGGTGTCATGTGTGATCTCGACCCCGTCATAATGATTGATGAACAAGCTTTAGATCACTACTGCTATCAAGTTGCGGGTACTGTAGGTCTTATGATGTGTCCCATACTTGGAGTAACTGATTCAAATGCTCTAATGTATGCCTGTGATCTAGGAAAAGCTATGCAATTAACCAACATATGTCGTGATATACATGAAGATGCTTTGAGAGAGCGTATCTATATTCCACAGACATTATTGCAAGTGGGAATTACTAAGGAGCCAACTAAAAAAAAGGAAGAGATGGAGATGGCACGAGCCTGCCAAAAATTACTTTTGCGCGCAGATATCCTGTATGAAAAAGCGGAGTTGGGACTGGCTTATTTGCCTCTTCGTTCAAAAATATGCATTCTCGTCGCATCTAGGCTCTATAAAGCAATTGGCACAAAATTGCTCAAGAAGAATTGTCGGTACTGGGAGGGGCGTGTTTTCACAACAAGATCTGAGAAGATAATATTAACTGTGCGTATGTTGCTTAGTTTATGGGTTAACCCTAAATTTTGGATAAAAAAACCTTATGCAAAAGATAAAATGTGATGTGTTAATTATCGGTGGTGGTTGTGCTGGTTTAAGCCTTGCTTACGAATATGCACAAATGAAAAGTTCGAAGTTATCAGTTTGTATTTTGGAAAAACGTGAAAGTTATTATAACGACAGAACTTGGTGTTTTTGGCTTGGGAAGCAACAAAATTTCTCTCACAGGGATATAGTTTCAAGTAGCTGGAGAGCATGGCGTTTCTCATCCAATAATCAGAGCTATGTTCATCATTCTGAAAATTTTTCGTATTGCCACATTGCCTCTCTAGCATTTTACAAAAAAATCACAAAAGTGATTGGTGAGGATGACCGGCAAACTCTTCTTCTAGAACAGGATGTCACCAAAATAGAAAAGTCTGGAAAATATTTTAGTGTAGAAGGACCAGATCTTTCTGTGAAAGCAACAAATATTATTGACACGCGAGCTTATGGAGCTGATGAAATCCTTGAGTATACAAAAATTTTTCAAGCCTTCTCAGGTGTCGAAATTGAGACCAATGCTGATTTTTTTGACACTGATTTAGTAGGGCTAATGGATGACATACATAGTAGTGGAGTGAAATGCCAGTTTCGTTACCTATTGCCCTTCACCAAACGTCATGCACTCATAGAAATTACGAGTTTTTCAAATATCTACATACCTCCTGCAGAATTAGCTGCTAGTCTACAACTCTATCTAGATAATTTGAAAGTTTCTTATAAAATAATAAGAAAAGAACAGGGTGTTTTACCCATGGGAATTAATCATCCTCCACGAAGTCACGATGGTATTATCATGGGGGGTATGAAGGATGATAATTTGAAACCCTCTTCAGGCTATGGTTTTTTAAGGACTCAATCATGGGCGAAACTGGTTGCAATGAAATTATGTAGCGGCGATTTAGATACTGGATTCGAGAAGGTGAATCATTATATTCCCAAATTTTTTGATGACACATTCCTACGTGTTTTAGATGATAATATAAATCTTACTGAAGAAATATTTATGGGGATAGGAAGAAATATGAACTCAGACAGTTTTGCTAGGTTCATGAGTGATCAAGCGCAGGCGCTTGATTTTATACGTCTAGTAGCAGCGGTACCAAAACAGCCTTTCATAAAAGCGGCCTTTTCATGATGCCTACTCTTGCGTCTATACAGGTTGTTTTTGCAGGATTAGTTACTGTTTTATTCACTGCTCATTACCATCTTGGGGAATTATCATTCGAGGTCCAGGCTATTTTAGTTTCCATATTGATGTTGGTTTTAGGGCTCCCACATGGCGCGCTTGATCATAAAATTGCTGGGGCTACCGGCCTTGTGAATACTCGTAAAAAGCTTAGCTTATTTTTTGCAGGTTACTTATTGTTGTCTATTGCTGGCTTTATTTTCTGGGTAACTTTTCCTCTTGCCTCGTTACTTTTCTTCCTTTTGATATCAGCTTGGCACTTTGGCTCTGATTTTTCCAAGTTTTCATCCCTAAACTTTTTTTCAATCATTCCAGGTGCTGCCATCTTGACAACTCCATTCGTACTGTACAGAAATGATGTTGCCCAGATATTTAGTATTTTTGTTGATGAAAACAACGCCAACTCCCTCGCAGTAATTGGTTACTACTTGGCTTATTTAGTCATCCCAATATCAATCACTTTTGCATGGTTAAAATCTAATATATCTTTGCATGACCGTCTGGAGTTTATGATTACGTTAAGTGCCGGACTCTTTCTACCACCTCTAATATTTTTGGTTGTGTTTTTTTGCATATCACATTCATTAAAGCATTTGTCTGATTTATACTTCAGTCTTAACTTTAAGACAATTAAAACATTTCTTTATGCTCTTTTTCCTATGACATTATTAAGTTATCTATTCTTGGGGCTTATAGCCCTGAATTACAGTAGTGCCTCATCTGCAGCTCTGTCATTAAAGAGTGTCATTATTCTATTGTCTGTGCTAACAATCCCGCATATGATAACAGTGGAGTACTGGAAGTACTGGTCCAGAAAAAGTTGTGTAAGCTAGCTCTCCAACTGAGCTACAGGCACAACCTTCATAACCATTTGATATGCGTATAAAAGACTGAAATTTCACTGTAACCTTTATCCATTGAATAAACCACATAACATATGCTCTAGTGTGATCAAATTGTGAAAAGGGGAAAGATATCTCAACTGTTTAATACAGGGGCGGAGGGTATTAGAGTATTGCATGACTATAGCACCTGCCACCACCCAAAAAAGAGTTAATTTGGTACTAAGAAAGGGTAATAAAAAAGCTGGGTGCCTGGCGCTCTGTAAGCAGCCCCAAGGCGTTCAAATACATCACCTTATACGCTTCTATCTAATGCCTAAAATAGGGTGATTTTGTCTACATAAAACTAACGGTTTAGCTTGGTTAATGGCTATGCATTTGCTACTCAATCAAGCCTTGGGTAACTTTTTTTGCTGGCAACGCTTTGAGCAATATAAAACCTTACCCCATACGTTTCGCCACTTTTTACGCCAGCTAAACGGTCGAAGGCAAACTGGACAAATCTTGGTGGGTAAGTCGGATTTCTTGATCATGACAAAGAGGCTAGAAACTGTTGACTGTCGTCAGCAATGGCTTGTTTGATCTCGGGCTTCATCCGATCATAATTTCGATACATCATACTTACCCGTTGATTGGTCTGAAGTTGAGCTCGGTTACGTACCAAAAAATCCCAATACAAATAATTAAACGGACAGGCATCTGACCCTGTTTTTTGAGTCACTATATATTGGCAACCTTGGCAATAGTTCGACATCTTATTGATGTAGCTACCCCCAGCTGCATATGGTTTACTGGCCAAGTAACCGCCATCAGAAAATAACACCATACCACTGACATTCGGCAATTCGACCCATTCATAAGCATCAGCATAGACGATTAAAAACCAATCATTAACTTCTTGCGGTGTAATACCGGTGAGTAGCGCAAAATTACCTAAGACCATTAGCCGCTGAATATGGTGGGCATAAGCATGTTGTTGGGTTTCGGTGATGCACTGTTTCAGGCAGTTCATTTTGGTGTCTGCAGACCAATAAAAATCGGGGAGAGGACGTGTTGCATTAAAGAAATTAAGTTCAGCGTAATCTGGCATCATCAACCAATAAAGTCCGCGAATATACTCTCGCCAACCTAAAATCTGACGAATAAAGCCTTCAACGGCATTGATTGGGGCGTCACCATCAAGATAGGCCTCTTCAGCCGCTGCAATACATTCTAGTGGTAGTAGCAGGCCACAGTTGAGGTAAAAGCTGAGATGAGAGTGATACATCCACGGTTCACCTTCCAGCATTGCATCTTGATAATCACCAAATGTCGGCAAGCGTTCAGCGATAAAATGTTCGAGTGCCTGTAATGCTTGTTGCCTTGTCACAGCAAAATAAAATGGCATGATATCGCCAAAGTGTTCATCAAAGCGCTCAGCCACTAAACCGATTACGGTTTCGCTGATGACATCAGGCTCATTATTATAATGCGGTGGAACAGACAATCCAGATTTGGGTGGTTTACGGTTATCGGCATCATAATTCCACTGGCCTCCGACAGGCTGGTCGCCATCCATTAAAACAGCATATTGCTTTCGCATCTCGCGATAGAAATACTCCATTCGTAATTGTTTACGGCCTCTCGCCCAGTTAGTAAAGTCATCAGCAGAACATAAAAATCGGCTGTCTGCACGAATCTCAACGGAGACCCCCAATGCTTTTGACCAGGTTTTCATATCATCAAGCACTCTATATTCACCCGGCTCAGTGACGACTATTTGGTCAATGCTATATTCTTCAATGATTCTCTCGACTTCACCTCGAAAACTACCAGTATTGGAATCATCATCGAGATATCGATAACACACTTGATAACCTGCATGTTTTAATTCTTCTGCAAAGTGACGCATCGCTGACAATAAGAAAGCAATCTTCTTTTTATGATGCTTAACGTAAGTGGCTTCTTGCCACACTTCGCACATTAAGATGATATCTTTAGCCTTATCACAGTCATTTAAGCTCGAGATTGATGTCGATAACTGGTCGCCAAGAATAAGACGCAATGTCGTCATAAGGCCAGCTCTGTTTGCTTAGGTTGCTTCATTTCCGTGTCCCCACCTTTTTTACGTCGTCGGCTAGTGTTGAGAGTGCTTTTCTTACGACTGCCATGTTTTTTCACTATTTTTTTTGCAGTCGCCTCGTGGCTATCGTTTTTTCGCAGTTGATATAGCTTGGCAGCAGCTGATTTTCGTGCACTCGCTTCATCAACAATCGGCATCGGGTAGCCGTTCATTTTGTCAGGTGCCAACCAAGGTGTATGTAATGTCTCGATGGGCATATTAGCTAACTCAGGTAACCACTGCCGGATAAAGTGACCTTCGGAGTCATGGTCAATGCCTTGCTTAATCGGGTTGTAAATCCGAATACTATTGATACCCGTTGTGCCAGATTGCATTTGCACCTGGCTGTAATGAATACCCGGTTCATAATCAGTGAACAATCGTGCTAAGTGAAGGGCGGGTTTTCGCCAATGCAGCCAGAGATGATAACTGGCAAAACTCATCACCATGGCACGCATACGAAAGTTAAGCCAGCCCGTTGCAATCAATGCCCGCATACAGGCATCGACCATTGGATAGCCGGTGTGGCCGGTTTGCCAGGCTTCAAAATAGGCCTGATTAAAATCATTTTCGCGTAAGCCATCATAAGCAGGATGTAGGTTTTCAAACTCAGAGCGCGGCTCGTCTTCCAATTTTTGAATAAAATGGCAGTGCCAGCGTAAGCGGCCAGAAAAAGATTGCAGTCCACTAGGCCATTGACCTTTACGACCCTTCGGTAGTTGTCTGACGTATTGCTGATGTTGAGCCAGAGCTTGAAATACCTCCCGAATAGACAGTGTGCCATAAGCCAAATGAGCAGACAGTCGTGAACAACTGTCAAAAGCGGTGACTGGTGATGACATTGCCTTGGTGTAATGTTCACCACGTGATGACAAGAAACTATCCAATAAATGTAAAGCCCGTCGACGACCACCTCGCTGAGCAGCAACACAACCATCAGGTGATAGTCCCAGTGTGTCAGCAGAAGGTAACTTGTCTGATGGAATACTGATCTGAGTGAGTTTATTCGGTGCTGGCACAATCGCTTTATCCATCGTTTTGTACCACTGTATCGCCCAACCATCGCGATCAGCTAATCGTCTTATCACACCATTTTGAGTTGGTTCATGCCATGGAATAGTATGTTGTTGTGTCCAAGCTAAAATGCGTTTATCACGTTGAAAAGTCCAGCCGTTCCAGGTTTCTTGATGAGACCATATTGCAGCAATCTGATAGTCCTGATGCAATTGATTTAGGACATCAACAGCATCACCAACTCTAACTACTAAACCCTGGCCAAATGATTGTAGAGCACTATCTAATTCAGCGAGACATTCCGTTAAGAATTGATATTGACGATGACTGACATCAGCTTGTTGCCATAATTGTGGCTCAACAATATAAAGTGGCAGCACAGGGCCATGCAGTGCTGCTGCTGATAAAGCAGCATGATCGATGGTACGTAAATCGCGTTTAAACCACACCACTTGGATCATGGTGCTATCTCTTGACCATCATAAGCAAAGCAAGCACCGCTTTGTTTAGGGGATAACTGTGTTAATACACTGACTAACTGTTGAGCAGCATAGTCTGGAGAAAATAATTTTCCCTCAGGCACATGACGCTGAAAGGGGGCGGATAAAGGACTATTGACTGTACCTGGGTGTAAACCAACGACAACAGCCTGTTTATTACTGCGTTTGATTTCAATTGCAGCGGTCTTGATGAACATATTTAACGCCGCTTTGGCCATTCGATAGCCATACCAGCCACCTAATTGATTATCTGAAATACTGCCAACACGGGCTGAGAGTACTGCAAAAAGTGCCTGATTATCTCGGTTCAGCCTTGGCAAACAGTATTTGGCAATCATCGCAGGCAAAATGGTATCGACATCGTAATAGTGTCGAAAGACATTGGTGGATAGCTGCTTGAGCGACTTTTCTGGTGTCACAATCTCATCATGTAACATGCCCGTAGCAACGATAACAAGATCAAATTGCTGCTCGACAGTAGCTGTGATGACGGCTTGTTCGATAGCACCTTCATCTTGAAAATCAAGGCTATGAGATAACACGTTCGTGCTTTCAAACTCTTGTTGCGTGCGTGAAAAAGTGTGAATAACGGCTTTAGGGTATTGCACAGCCAAATACCGTACAAAGGCATTACCTAAAGAACCCGAACAACCAAAAACAGCAATATTATTGGCTTGCATGCCAATCCTCGAAACAATGTGAGTTTAAGTCTGACAAACTGATCAAATAAAGATTTCATCAGTAAAGCAAATTAGTAATTTAAGTCAGCTAGCGTTGAACAAGGCTATAGAAAAGTGGTCAAAGGTTTAGGCAAAGTAAGGGAAAAACAGCTATGCAAAACCTACAAAATCAATTCGGCAATAGACAAGCATTGATAGATTAAGTGCAAACACTAGCCCTTTAGGCTCCTAATATGAGAGCTAATATCCGCCTCGTTCATGAGAAATCATATAGTTACATAAGACTCAGGGTCTTTTCAAGTTATCTTTTGGTCTACCCAATGGTCTACCCCGGCGAAGCCTAATAAAACAAGGGCGCCCTCCAGGGGGAAAATTTGCGTGGAGGCATACATTATCTAGCTCTCACTATTTTTTGATATTTTTGGGTTTGTCCCTGTGTGCTTATTTTTACGCTGCAAGGGGTGATGCTCTGTCACCAATGCATTCCCCATTTAGCCAAGCACAGAACAAGGTTCTCATTCTTTGTGAGGGTAGATAGAGTGTAAGAGGCTGACCTTTACGGACTCCTCTTCGCCATACCCACTGGATGAGCTCAGAAAGAAAACTTCCTTCTGATTGATTCAGGATTTTCTTGGCAGCAATTAGTGATGACCCAATCAAAGGTATTGTTCTTGTGCTGAAATGGGTTTTAAGTCTTCTCCAAGGGTGCTCTCTTATCATTAATGAGGGGGCTTCAGACTCGAAACTAATATCGTTTTTGTGCAGGCCCAAGGCTTCGTTGAGGCGCACACCTGAGTCTATGAGAAGCGCGATAATGAGACGCTTTTCATCGCAGACTGTTAAGCATTTCTCTTGAAGTTCAAGAATAAGATGCTCAGGGATGGCACAGCGAAGAGAGGCTTCTTTCGGCGGTATGTAAACGAAAGAAAAGGGATTGCTTACAGCGAGACCTAATTCACCAATAGCGAGATTAAATACGGACTTAACTGAAGACATGACTCTTCTCGTAGAGCTTGTACTCAAACCTTGATGCTCTATGAGCCAAGTTCTGAATCTCGCAGCGTCAGCAGTAGAGTACCCGGTTAAATCTCTATCACCCACAGCGCTGATTAAGTAAGAAATATTTCTCTTAGTTGTTACGAAGAACCTTTCATCTCGGTGGTTACCTTTAATTGTGAGATATAACTCAAGTGCATCACTCAAGGCAGGCGGCTTTTGGTATTGAATAAGGAATTTATCAAACCCTGAGCCTATCGTTTTAAGGCGTAGCTCTGACCATTGCTTTTGAGCTTCATGATAAAGCTGTTTGGCTTTCTTTAACGCAATATGCTCATCGTGAGTATGGAGGCATATTTGCAAGCGAGAATTCACATAGTGTTCCTGCAATGATTTGGGAATTCGAATGGAAAAGTAATAAGTATCTCGCTTACGAAAGATATATCGATATTGGACTACCAATTGGTCTACCCCACTTCAAGAGACTAAAGGAAATCTCAATGAATTCAGTGGGGTACTAGGGTTTTTATTAGGATATTGGCGCGCCTGACAGGAGTCGAACCTGTGACCTTCAGCTTCGGAAACTGACACTCTATCCAACTGAGCTACAGGCGCAACCTTCATAACCATCTGATATGCGTATGAAAGACTGAAATTTCATTGTAACCTTTATCCATTGGATAAACCACATAACACATGCTCTAGTGTGATCAAATTGTGAAAAGGGGAAAGATATCTCAACTGTTTAATACAGGGGACGGGGGGTGTACCAGAGTATTGCAGACCTATAAGTACCTACCCCCACACAAAAAAGAGTGAATTTGGAAAGGTCTTAGCTACTAAGAAAGGGTATTAAAAAAGCAGGGTATCGGACGCTCTGTAAGCCCCTTTAAGGCGTTCACCCCCCCCTTACCCTACTCACTACTATCTAGCACCTGAAATAGGGTGATTTGCCCACCTAGATATTGATAGTTCACCTTAGTTAACGTCTGCCTCTACGCCATTCACAAGGTGTAGGTTTTTATCCACCTTACCTTCTAATGTTTCTGCTTGGGCTAATAAGGTAAAGAGTAGAAGTAAGGGTAAAAGTAATCTATTGATGTTTAGCCATCCACTCACGAGCCATATCCTGTGCTTTTTCTATTTGGGATGCAGTCATTCTTTCCGCTAGGTGTCTAGTGCTCATCAATGCACCTTTATCACCATTTGCAGCTGCGATACTGAACCACTTATGGGCTTTTATTATATTTTGATTACCCTGCTCACTTGTGAAGTAGAGAAAGCCAATATCGTCCTGAGCTTTTCTATAGTGGATAACACCAATATTGTTTTGGGCTTTGGTAGAGCCTTGCCTAGCGGCTCTAGAGTACCATTCAATGGCATTGTCGTGGCTCTGTGTTACGCCACATCCCTGAGCATGTATCAGACCAAGCATAAACTGAGATTCAGCATCTCCCATTCTGGCTTGGACTAGATGACTATCCAAATTATCCTTACCACTCAAGCTCTCATCGTAACAAGCGAAAGCATTCGTATTGAGAAGAAGGAATAATGCAGTGACGATAATATTTTTCATTAGATTTCCTCTTTTAAACTTATAACCCGATAATAACAAAATAATCACTTGAGCCAAATATGGGTTGGTGGTTTTGAGTGGTAGCGTGTTACTTGTAGAGAACCCTGCTGGTAATACATGTAACCCATATCCCCATGGAACACAGAGGTTTTCAACGATGTTGCATTGGTTAGCTCGAATGCTATTATCACTCTCAATGAAGTGACCGTGAAATCGGGGTGAAACCACTTAAACTATTGTTGGGCACAAGACTACGGAATTTACACATGAGCTCGAAAGATATCCTTCTTAATGAAATTCTTCATCTAGATGATTTATCGAATGTGAAGATAAGATTTAACTTGATGTTTGATGGTCATTGGAACCCAACTGACTTTTATAAAAATGCAGACCATAAAACAATGCTAAATGGTCAATATTGGAATTACAGCAAGAAGAAGTCGTTTAAATCTGGCCAAGTGAACTTAGGGTTTATCAAAATTGAAGATGACCTATGGCTTCTATTCCACGTTGGTAAAGTCACAAAAGATTTGAATATTTTGAATGGCATGGGATATGAGTTCGAGTCATTTCCTGAATATGAAAAGTATTGTGGCAGGCTAATCATTAGATATAAGAATAAATCACAAAACATGGTTCGACTTGCTGAGTCAGTGATAGGCGACTGCCTAATTGAGAAAATTTTACCAGGCAAATTTGATAATGATTTATTTCCTGGTTATGAGAATATTGATTTATCTTGGTCAGACCTGGCTAGAGTGATAGACAAAGAAACATGGAAAGCCGCACTTGCCAATCAGAAAGGAGTCTACCTTATTACTGATACATCAAATGGTAAAATGTATGTAGGTTCTGCTTACGGAGAAAATATGATTTTAGGGCGTTGGAAATCATACATAAGCAGCCTCCATGGTGGCAATGTCGAACTCAAGAGCATAGACGAAAAGCACATAAGAGAAAACTTTAGATATAGTGTATTGGATATATTTAAGGCAACAACTGACGACAAACTAATTCTCAAGAGAGAGACTTGGTGGAAGACAATTCTAAAAACAAGAGAGTTTGGCTACAACTCAAACTAAGCATCCAACAACTTCATCAGCCTGTTTCTAGGGCGTTAATATAATAGCTCAAGAAAATACTCTTTCTGATTACGTATGTGTTTATAATTACTACTAAAGCCAATTCCTAATTGTACCGACCAGACCTTGAAAGGATTAGTATGAGATTTTTAGCCGTGTTGTTTTCAGTCATGTTTTTAGCTGGGTGTGCATCAATAAAACCAGTTCCTTTTAAAGGACCAAATGGCAAGCAGGCATACAGCATGCACTGCAGCGGCATGGGGCGCACATTAGGTAAATGCTACCAAAAGGCTGGAGAGGTATGTCCCAACGGCTATTCGATTGTTGGTCAAAACACTTCAACAATAGCTGTCCCATACAATGGTAGCTTTGTAGCAGCACCTCAACACAGCCTCACCATCGAGTGTCGAGAATAGTTTAGTAGTGCAATGGAATACTAAACATACACCTCTGTGATTGAATGAAGTTGACGCTTCGAGTCTCTAAAGTTTATCACGAGCTTCCAGAAAGAGAGACATTGGCTACGCCATCTGCTTACATACAGCAAGGCTTTAGCTGTATCCATCCACATATGTATACGTGTACTTTCATGTGCACTTGTAAATACAGGTGATTAGATTTAACAGTCAACGATAAATGGGGGCTGGGGGTATCAGAGTATTGCATGACTATAGTGCCTACCTCAAACAAAAAAGAGTTGACTTGAAAAGGTCTTAACTACCAAGAAATGGTAATAAAAAAAGGGTGCCAGACGCTCTGTGTGACCCTCTAATCTGAGTGTACTAGCGCTATACAGAATACAATCAATGGTGTGTTACTAGCGTTTTCTCCTTCTTTTTTTTGGCCTTGTGGTACTTGTCCGTGCTGCTTCTTGCTTGCAAGCATGGCAGTTGCGACCGATACCCGACTTCAAACTTTGATCTCTGAAAGACGCGATGGGACGAGCTTGACCGCATTTGGCGCAAGTTTTGAGCTCACCTGAATCGATGCCTTCTGTTTTGGCTTTTATCGTACTGATCATTTGATGGTCTTCACCACTTTGAGAGAACTGCTCAAACATTGAGTTCAATCGTTGGTCCAGAGTCTCTATCGGATCGCGTCCAGCGTTGAAGCGGTTGATTCGAAGCATCTTGTATCCAAATGACTCAAGTACACACTCGCGTTCCACATCCCCGGCCGTTAGATACGATTGCCAGTTGCCAGCATTGACGTTAGCTCGATCGTCAAAATGGAATTCAAAACCATCATATTCAATAACAGCCTGATGCAGTCCATCCTCGGTTGATAGGCGGACGAGAAAATCGACTTTGTAGGCTGGATGGTTATATGTCGGATTCAGGGTTTTGAGATAACTCCCCAACTCAAATTGAGGAATGATCTCAATGTTGTCCGCGTTACGTGTCACAAAGCTAGTCGCTTTTAGCCACTCTAATACCTGTGCTTCCATTGGTGAGTTCAGATCCACATCACCCTGATCAGGCATCGCTTTGGCGCTTTTGAGCACCTCGCTGTAGTGCTGCAACACTCGCTTGATTGAGCCGCTGTACTCATCAATCGGCTTCGAGTGCACAAACACCAGTTTCTCTTTACCACGCGAGAATCCGACATTCAGGCGTTGGAATTTCAGGTTCCCATCAACCTCATCCTCAGAGATTTTCAGCTCGCGTGGGAAAATATAGTTCAGCGTGTCGGCCTGACGATTGGCAACTAATGAATAAAAGATCACGTCACGCTCCTCGCCCTGACAAGTATCGAAGGTGAAGATGGCCAGTTTAAGTTTTTTAACCAGCTCATCGTGATCAGGGCGATCATTGACTCGTGCCGACAGGTAGGTCACCTGGTCCCTGAACGGTGTGATAATCGCCACACTTGGTGGCTCGTCCAAATCCAACAGCGCTTCAATGCGTTCAAAGATTAGATTTGCTTCTTGTTCGGACACATTTTTTTGTTTTTCATAACACTCCGGATCCGGTACTTGAACGAATTCGAGGACATCATCGATCGGCTTTCCGCGGATTTTAAGCGCTTGCAATCCCTCGGGGTAAACATACTTACTGGAAAAGGAGATCATTTCCGGATAGCCTCGAAAGTGCTTTTTTAGTTGTATAGTAAAATTGTTAGCAAACTCGAAGAAGTCCATAACGCTGTGACGGATATTAAAGTTCTTGGCTCGCATTTCTTGGCTAATATCACCGTGCGCGACTTCTTCTTTAAACGTGGACATGACCTGCTGGAAATACCCCTCATTGATCTTCTTGGATGCATTGGCCGTCTTAACGTTACCGAATTGGCGCCGGTCCCCTAGGACGAGCACTTGCTTGGCGCGCAGAATAGCTGGCATTGCTTGCGCGATTGAGACTTGAGATGCCTCATCAATAATAACGAGGTCGAAGAGGTCACTCTTGAGCGGTATAAACTCCGCGAAATCTCGCAAGCCTGCAATCATGCACGGAAAAGCCTGGCGCAATACATCAAATTTATCGAGTGGGAACTTAGCTTTAGCTCGTATGATTTGCTGTAAGGTTTTGGCATCAGCTTTGTATTGCGTAGCGAAGTTGGTGACTCGCTCATCAATCTGATTGACCAGTTTGAGGGTGTTCATCTGCTCAAACTGGGTTTTATCTCTCAGATAGTCAAAGTCTGGAATCGCGTCGAACTTTGTTTTCAATGCATCGCGCTTAGCCGCCAATGCCTTCACTTCTGAGAGCATCGCACTGATGTACCGGTCTGTACTGAGTAGGCCTTTTATATCGGTCGGGAGCAAGCTGCTAACATCTTCGAAGAATTGGGTCTTCAAAAATTTGCGTACCAGAGTCGCATCCTGTTCATTCAGAGCGCCGATACGAGCATATTCTGCAAACTTTGAAGTTTGTGTACTATGTGAACCGTGTTGAGTCAGAACATTCTGTAACTCGTGAGGAATCTTCGCCAGTGAACGAAAGTCCTCAATTTGTTCTTGTGGCTTGGCATAGTAGCGACCGGTTATCGTTTCAACGCGTTTAGCTATCTCTCGCAAAGTAGGACCGGCAAGGAGGTAGCCGAACAAGAAATTGCGTGCAGAGGTGATAGCACTCACTAAATTGTCTAACTCGCTGGCTTGAGAGATATCAAGTTGAGGGTATTGTTGTAACAATCGCACAGTCGAATCGGATATCGCGCGCAGCGCAGGAATCAGAGCTAGATAATTCATTCCGGCCTGCTTATCGGCTCCAACGGCAGCTAAGCGTTCACGGTCGTGGCTGATTAAGTCCTGCATGTCTGCAATTAAACTCAGTTGCCCATCACTGTCCTCATTGATGTCTTCAAGCTCTGGGAAATTATCGAATAGGACAGACTCCTCTTTATGGAAAGCCTCTATCTCATCAAAACCTATACTCCCCACCGCAGATACGGTGTTCGTTACATTATCTTTCAGTCCGGACTCCAAACCTGAGTATTGGGACTTAAAGTGCTTCTCATTGGATTTAAACTGCTGAACGCTAGTTTTAAGTTTGTCGATCGAAGCCCGCTTTATGATGTTGGAAAAATTCGAGTCTGTTTTGCCCAACCGCAAAATTGGGTTCACGTAATCAATGTCGGCACCGCGCACTTTGCCAATGACGTCGTTGAGCTTAGCCTCCACCACATCCAGAGCTTCTTTCTTGTCGGAGAGAATCAGAATGTTCTGGCCCTTTAGGATAAGCTCAAAAGCAATGGCTGTGATGGTGTGTGACTTGCCGGTACCTGGTGGCCCCTCAACAATGACAAATTTGGTTTCTGGATTGCGTAGCGAGGCTAGTACTTTACGTTGCTCTTCAGCAAGCGGTAGAGGGCTCTGAAACACCAGTCGATCCGGCGTCTCTGTTTCGTCCCACTCTTTATCGATGATGTGCTCAACAGAGATGGGATTGTCGGTTAAGAAAGCCTCGATCATCGAGCGGAAGGCATTTACCAGCGGGTCAGTCTCATCGAGCCCCACCATCAGTTGCTCGTAGTCATTGACGATAGACTCATCAGACTTATCAAACAGTGTTAGTGTCATGCTGTTAGATACTTTGAGGCCGTAGCGCTCGGCTTGAGTTTTACCACTGGTTTTTAGATCAACGTCACCTTCAACGTGCAGTGCCGCTAGAACCTTATGGAAGGAGCGGAATATCACCTCGAAATGAGTCTCTTCAGGCGACTTGTTGAAAATGCGGTCGGCCAGTGGGTTAGTCGATATGACCTGGTGATTTTTGTTGAGCTGTCCCAACAGGAAATCAATGGCTTTTTTGTTTGCGTAGATCGCGGCTGTGAGCGAAATGCTTAACTCTCCCGCTTCAAAATCGATATCGACGGGTATGTAGTACAGCGGAAATCGCGATTTTGAAGTGGCAACCTCACCTAAATTGAGGTAGATCTGGCTATTTTCTGTAATCTGTTGCGTTGATAACAAATCCCGCAACTCAACGAAGGCGTCCTTCGCTACAAAATCCTCAAAATACGACTGCAGTTTGTTTCGCAGCTGATCCTCATCGGCGATTTCGCTAAAGACCTCTGATAACGCATCGGCTTGCTTATCAAAGATTAGCTGCCCGAGCCCTTCAAGCAGAGTTTCAGAAACGTCTTCCAATAAAAAAGACGTAATCTCATCTGAGAAACTATCCAAGCCCTCTAGTGCAGCACTGGCGCCTGATTGCTTTTCTAGTACTGGTTTAATGACTGAGATCACGCCATTAACAATGGTGTTACGAATACTTGCGTGGACTTCTCTTTCAACTGATTCGCTAAACGACTCAAAGTCTTCGATTTTCTTACTCTGTTCTCTTAAACACTTCACGCGAATGGCGTCGAGATAGTTTTGCAACTCTTCGTTCGAGACTGAGCGTATAGCAGCCTTTATACCTTCTCGGATGGTTTTTGGCAGGTATGCACTGTACTGACCGTGTTTGAGTTTAAGCGATGAGGATGTTGCGGCAGATAGATTGCTGATGAGCTTTTCCTGCAGGCGCGGGTATGTTGAGAGCTGAATACCGACGCGCATCTGGCCTTGTTTCTCGGCATACTTCCGTTTGGGTTCTCGCGTGGCTTTGAAATCGGTTTCTAAGAACTGGCTGTAGTATCCAGATAGGCTTTGAAGAAACCCGGAGAAGCCAGGTTTTGTCGTAGGTTGAGCATCGATATCTGAAGAATCCATCATGTATTCCTTTTGACTGATCAAATGAATCTTTAGAGCTAGTATTTAATTGAGAGGAAAGAATAATGCAGTGACGATAATATTTTTCATGTGATTTCTCTTAAAAACTGATGTTTTGATAATAACAAAATAATCACTTAAGCCAAATATGGGTTGGTTTGCACTACTCACCCAGCTTGATTTCAACTGTTTTATCTTCTCTTCCTTCCCTAAATGACCATTTGGCATAGATTGAACCAAAATTACCCTCAGCCCCGAAGGTCTCTCTAAACGCATCCTTAAGTGCTATCTCTGCAAATTCCATCGTTGCTTTTGTTTCAGGCACAATGATTTCATCATGGATAGGGATGACAGGTAAGGCTACATTGTTGTGATAGCGAAGTACTGTCAACATCATTCTGCCATCGGCTGCTTGAAGGTGAGACCCTAGCCCTGAACATAATGCTGGTGCTAGAAAAGGGTGGTTTTGTTTGAAGCTGTCTATGTATGCTTGTGCTGTTTCTTTTGAAGGGTTTTCCAGCACAGGTTGACCTTTCCGTCTACGTTTTCCTCTATAGGTTTCAGATTTCCATTTACCTGTTTCCTCGCACTGCCAGTAATGTGTGCTCATTAATGCTCTAATGGCACTATCTAAACTTTTAGCATTAAACAGGGTATTTATTAGTTTCTTGTGAACAGCTCTTGGAATGCCAGGGTAATCAAGCATAGTGTAAATATCATCGCCCCTTGCATAAGCAAATAGTCCTAAGTCTTCACAGTCACGTTTATGAAAAAGCCTGAGTAGTAGCTGTGGGTGAAGTTGGCTGATATCCAGTGAGCAGACGGCATGATTATTTATAGTTACACCCAGCCGCTCTTTCTTGGGGTAGTTTTGAAATTGAGCGTATATGCGTCCACCTTTTGACATGTCGGGTTTAAACTTGCGAACAAAGTAAAGGTGAGATAATGGAACAGGCTCTCCTGATTCTTTGAGAATACTTGAGTCTTTTAATACCTCCAAATGTTGTTCTAAAACGCCTACTGTCTGTTGATAGTCATCTGATTGAACGAAGCTGTTTGGAAGGGTTTGCAGAACATCCTCATCACTTTTGAGTTCTACTCTTGGGGCATGCGTATCAGGTAGGATATCCTCGTGTTTGAGGTGGGTCAGTAGGTTATACAAGTGCTCGGTAGTTCTGTATACGCTATTAAGGCCTTTTCCCGACTTCGATAGCTGTGGAGCTATGCCTTTTCTGTATAACGCTATCCAGCCAATGTCTCTGGCGGTATTAAATAATTTAAGGACTCTTGAAGTCATCCAGACTTGCTTTCGCTTGCCTTGTTTACCACCTTCAAAATAAGTCTTTTTAGTCGTAAACCTAAAAACAGCTTGCTGATGAAGCCATAATGAGGCTATGAGTTTTCTAGCATCTCTAATAAATTCTTTCTTATTTCTTTGCCTATCTTTGCCCTTGTAGTAGCTATCTACCAGAATATCTGCAGCAGCTAGTACCTCTGGGTGCTGGGAATAGCTCTGTATCTTGAGGTTTTCTATTAGTGTTAAATCAGGTGAATAATGCATAACTCTTAACGTCCCCCTATACCCATAACACTATAATACTACCTCTATAACTATAGATTTATACCATCATTAGTAGCTATATCTCCACTTAATAATAGCTCCTATATTGGGAGCATAATAGATACACACACTTGTTAGTTATATTCTGTAATGAGTAGTTTATATTAGGGCTTATTAATAGCTGTAATAAAGGGCGTAATGGGTACATGTCCTCTTGAAGAAAGTAAATATATTACATACTGTTAGGCAGTAGCAGTCCTAAAAAAATAATTACATATTTATGCTATCAAATCCTATCTTTTAAAAGTAATACTCAAGTCCAGTAAAAAAGTTAAGTTTGTCATAATTTCTTGGCTTTGTTGTCTCTGCACCAAAAAATAACACATGACTCTTTCCAATTCGCTTATTTATATTGGCCTTTAGTTTATATTGGCTTTGATGGAGGTCAGTTTGATAATTCGCTGTAGATGTAATAGTGGTGTAGTCACTAATTTTGTATGAAAGGTAGCCTTCAAGTAATGGGTTGATTAATGTTTCAGGCTGAACCCTCAAGCCCGAAAGAAGTGAAAAGCTAACACGGTCATTCTCCCATGCCATACCAAAAGAGATTGAGGTGTTAATTGTTTGTTTGTTGAAGTTGTCATAGTCGTTTTTAGAGCTACCAATAAAAAAATGAGAACTTACTTTTTTCTTTGGTGTGATATCAAGGAATTCGTAGAGAGCGAGCTCCTCAATTTCTTTTCTTGAAAGGTTTAAATCGATTGCCCCAATCTTCAAGGTTGTCTGTGACACAGTGCTAACTTGGGGTGTATTAAATGAATGGGATGCACTCATAAATGTCAGGTGAAGCCCGTCTTTGTAATAAAGGCTAATTGATGAATCCTGAAGCTCTTCTGTTGGCTGAACAGCTTGATATGTTGCTCCGAAGTTCTCTAGTGCGTTTTGAGCGTACCGAATTTGGATATGGCTGATGTAGTGTTCTTCTTGAAGCGCTCTGTATATATCTAGGGGACTGGTAAAAAAGGTACGGTGATTTAGTGTCTCAGGCGCAACTATAGCTAATGTGTATTGCAATAAAGTTGCACAATTAAAAGTGTGGAACAAGTACTCTGGCTCTATATCCTTTAGCTCCCATAAGGCATCTCTAAGGAGCTCTCTTTTTTTATGTGGGAGTTTGAGTTCTAGCTGCCACAACTCCCTTCCTTCCTTTACAAGGTACCTATCTAATTCATTTTTGAGAGGTCTCAGAACAAGAGCGCCATCCATACCACCCAGAAAAGAGTTATAAAATAAAGACGGTAAGTTAGTATCACTGAGATCGGCAAAAAATGAATAGGCATGACGTACCTTCTTTCCTTTGGAATTAGTACCTTCTGCTGCAATCATGCCGTGCCCCATCATGCTGGTTATTGAGCTGTAGTTTTTTGATGCAAAAATATAATAAAACCTATCAGCTGCAACCTTATTTTTATATTCCGTGAGCTCGGGGCAGTTTAGTTTTTGCTTCTCCAAAAGTCCTTTTTGTAATAAATACGAATAACGTGCAGGAAAACGGCATGCTAACCGTGGGCTGTCCTTTATAGCTTGTATTGTGAGTTGCTTTTCAAGCTTCGGTGAGGGGTTATCAAAGCTAAAAAGAAATTTTCTATTTCTTATCTTAAACTCAGCATCGTGAAAATAAATTAAGTTTTCCCAGATATCATCAGAGCTGTAGATGTCTCCAGGTCGAGGTGTGCTTGGTATGCTGTAGACGGGTGACGAAAAAAGCAAGGTCAGGTACAGGTAGAATTTGGGTATTTTGAGCCTAGTCAATAATGACTGGGAAATGTGTGATAGAGGCATTGACTATTAAAAGAATGTTGTTGTGATTGGGCGTCCTTGCCCAATTTTAGCCGGCGTGTTAACCGTTTCCCACACAGTTAATTGTCACAAAATCATCGTAGTCCCACATCTTACCTGTGGCGAGATCGGTGGAAGAACCAAGCACGCCACCAAATATGAAGTTACCCCAAAAGATAGTTTCAATTTCTTTATCAATACTCGTTGACGGAGCACAACCTTTCTCAGTTGTCATTATGATTTTTTCATCACCATTACGTTTAATCTTGACCGACCCCGGTACTGTAAACTGCTGACCATCAATAGTAGCTGTAAATGTTTTGTTTTTTGTAGAATTTACATTCACCCGCTCACTGCTTGGCGAGGTGATAGTTGCACATGCAGTGAGAAGTAAGGGTAGTGTGATTGCCAATAATATTTTTTTCAATTTGAGTCTCCTTTGTGTGTTTTATATGGATGAATACAAGTAATAGAAGTATCTGTAATAACCATCACTGTTCGAGGTTGCCAATTTTTTTAGATAGCTCTGTGAATTGTTCAACTGGGCAAAGATCCAGGGCAGACATGAGGTCAAAAAACTCGATCACATCGAGTCTTCTTTCACCAGTTTCAATTTTTGCTATGTATGAATGCCCTACAGAAAGTCTGACTGCGAACTCTCTCTGGCTGTGGCTGAGTTTTTTCCTGAGCTCTATTAAAAAAAACTTTAGAACTTGATGCTCTGGTGAATATATTGATTTTCTTAGATTAGATTTAGCCATAGCAATATTGTCTTATAATGCTGAGTAGGGCCAATTTTGGGAGCAACTGAGTTGTAGTTTTTCTGTGCTTCTAATCTGGCTCCTTCTTTCCTTAAATATCTCAGCTTTAGCTAATAAGTTTTTTGTGCATATGACCAGTGGGATGAGCTTTCTAGCCCTGTAGTCGATTGAGGGCTGCTCAACTTCTGGGCAAAGCTTCATTGATCCCGCCAGAGTATTCATGCGCTCAATTAATCTTCTGAAAATAAAGTACGAGTCATTATTCTCTATGGCTGTAAGACTAACTTTGTTGTCAAAAACAAGTTCATTTATCCATTCTTGTTTACTGATAAGGTTCAGTCTTAAGTCCCAGTATGGTTTGAATGTATACCTCCCGTCTAAGAGGGTATCTATACATACATCAGACTGACTTTCCAAAACGTGCTGCCAAATTGTCAGGTGAGCAAATTTATCAATATCAAGTAGCCCTGGAACATCAGCTAAAACATGTGTTTTTGTGGGTCTGGGCTCATCACAAAGAGCTTTCAAAATCTCATTCAGGTCAGAGCATTCACGACAATAGTCTCGTTGTGTATCAGTTATGGCTTTGTTCTCAGGCCAAGCACTGGTTATTTTTTTTAGCTGTACTTTATGTTGCTGCCTTTCATTTTTTTTCTGAGTATTATTCATCATGATTTGCACCACTTTTGGTTAGACTCTAGACAAGATAGGAGGCTTTTAAATAGCCCTTAGTAGAATGCTTTGAATTCAACTCTTCTATTACGAGCTCTACCTGAAGTTGTATTGTTTGAAGCTATTGGCTTTGTTTCACCTTGGCCTTCATAGGTGAAGCTTTTGGGGGCGATGCCAGTAGAAATAAGATATTCCATTACAGTTCTCGCTCTTTTTTCAGAAAGCTTCTGGTTATGCCTACGGCTGCCTGTTGAGTCAGTGTGGCCTATGACTTTGATAATGTAATTTGGCTTAGTTTCATTAATAAAAGTAACAAGTTCAGAAAGTCGAGCTTTGGCTTCTTTTGTGAGTTGATAGCTATCTAGAGAAAAGTTGACTTCACTTGTTGCAAAAATTGTTTTTGAGTCAGCCGTGCATGTTCCTGGGGTGTTTTTATCAATGAAAGATTTACTGCATGAAACTTCCTTTTCAAATGGTATGAGTGCATCACTCAATAAAGGGCAACCATCATTATTGACTTTCTCGCCCTTATTACTATCACTACATAAATCATAGCTATTAGCTATACCGTCATTATCATCATCCATAAGACTCCTAGTTTCTAACTCAGCATCTTTTTCACTAAGGCTTGTAGTTTGTTCTTCAGTTTGTGAGGGGCAAACCGCAAGTGCCAGGGCGGAGCCGGCTGCAATACCCTGCAGTGGCATGGATAATGCTCCACCAACCAGACCGCCAGTAATTGCCCCTGCTGTGCCACATAACAAGTATTCGGTTGCTCTAGGGCTGTCTAGAGCGGTGCTTGCGCAACCTGATAAAAGAGCTAGGATTGATAGAGGTAATAAGCTTTTTGATAATCTGTTCATAATAATTTACCTTTTGTTTTATGGAATTAAGTTAAAGAGGGTGTAACCTTTTTTTGAGAGGCTAAAACAACATACCTAAGTGAGCTGGAGCCGGATATATCATCGAATGGATAGCAGGTTACGAGTATTAGATGCTTCCCATACCCTGTAGGGGAAATCTTAACTTTGTTTGAGTCAACAATTTCTATATGCTCAATTTCATAGAGCAAAGAAGTCTCAGGCTTGTTGAGAGTAATTTCATCTCCTATCTCTACATCTCGCAGAAACTCGAAATGTGTATCTCTATGCCCACTAATGATTTTTGCTGCCTGAGGCATCTTGGATGTCAGAGAATTTTCTCCCGGGCCAAATGCCAGTGCACCACCAGCATCGCTAGATAAGACAATTTGATTAATCCTATACTTAGGCATCACAAGCTCAGCGACAGGAACGAAGTCAAACCATGGCCAGGGCTTTACAGTTACGGATTCTTCAAGAGACTTCTCCCATGCAGCATGTAAGAGGTGCTGTGCAACTTTTGCTTTCACAGGTATCCAGATTGAATTAATTATCAGGCCCAAGCTGGCTAAAAGGCATAAAGTTAGTACTGTTTTTTTTGTTTTAGCTGTAAAAAAGTTCATAGTTTTAGCCTCCAAAAGTATTTTTGGTATTGGCTGCGTTAACAGCTTTTTTTCGGGAGTCGAAAGCTAAAGCTAGAATGGAGGCAATGGCTAAGAAAAGTCCGAACATTAATGATTTGAAATAGCCTGTCGATGTTTGAGCTAAACTAATGGATAGGCCACTTGGTTTGTCTAGTGGGATATCACTTTTCACTGACTTATTGTTATCAGTCCGGATAGGAGTAACATCCACAGCGACGAGGCTGGTATAAGGGGTCACTTGATGGAAAGCTAACCCTAATTCGGTGACTTTTTCTTTTGTTCTCTCTTGACTTAGGCCGGTATAGTTGTGGCGTTCTAGACTTGTTATCATAGATCTAGCCCAGTTGGTCGCGACCCCTTGATCTGAACTAGTATGTCGAATATCTAATTCCGACTTCCATAGTTCATCACCTACTCTGCCCTCAATAAAAATTTTACTTTTAGGATCGTTTACTGCCATAGCTATAGACAGTGTCTCGCCAGAGTACAAATCAGGCACTTGCTTAGGGACAATGTCTGTGAGTCCTTGGCCTGTTATCTTTATATCTGTCAGTGCAGGAAGCTCTATCTTACTAAAGAGTTTTTTCATTTTGCTTTCAGCTTCACTGTCATCAGCAATATAGGTGTAAGTCCCACGACCAGCAATAGCCGTTTCCTCCATAAAATGACTGTTTGGAGCGCTACCTATGGCAACTGTGAATAAGCGGCTGTGACCAAGATTCTTTCTGATAAATCTGAATAGGCTTTTCTCATCACTTACGGCCCCATCAGTTATAAATACCACTTGCGTCAGAAAGCCATCCTGCTTGTTTTTGCTTAGTGATTCAGTTAGAGCTGGAAGCATGTTTGTGCCACCATCAGCAACTAGATTGTCGACAAATGAGCGTGCAAGACTTTTGAAGTATGGTTTTGCAGTAACAGAATAAGTTGAAAATGCTTTTTCTATTTCGTCATCAAATCCTATGATATTGAATTTTTCAGACTCTTTAAGTCCGTTTAGGCCTGACAATAATGCACGCTTAGCCGCTTTGATTGAACGACCAGACATTGAACCGGAGGTATCTATGACAAAAATTACTTCTCGTTTTTGATTGGAAACTACTCCCATTTTTGGTGGGACAATATCAAGCATCCCATAGGTACCAAATTGCGATGCCTCACTAAAAAATGCAGCTCTTGGTAAATCAATTAAATCTGGCTTCCAGCCAATGATGAAATCTCTATCAGCACGGGCATCATGGGGGGCAATGACAATTTCAGCCGAACCATCATTATTGACTGTTTTTATGATGTTATGAGAATAGCTATTTATTGATTTTAATGGATAGCCTGGTGCTAATTTCACTTTGATAGCGAGATCATTTTTAGGCTTGTCATTAGTTGTGCTAACCACGTTAGAGCGTTCGCCAGGGAGTACTTGCCAGCCATCCCTAATACTCAGCTTGGTTTCTGTAACAGACTTTATGTCACTGTAACGAGGTGTAATAGTAGTTGGTAGCCTGAAAGAGAACCCGGAATCAGCCCACTCCACCTTGTGCTGGAATTCTATTTGTATTGTTATCTCTGAGTTAGGAGGTATGTGTGCAACTGCTGAACGGAAAATATTTGGTCTGTCTTGTTCGACTAACGCAGCGTTTTTACCTTCTTTTTTTGCCTTCTCATATTTTTTTAGAGCAATTTCTTTTTTATGAATTTTGCCTTCAATAACACGGTCACCAATAAACATTTTCAACCTGTCAACTGCAGCACTGTGGGGAAGGGGAAACAAGTAACTTCCCTCCAGCCAGACATTTTCATCATTACTAAAAATTTGAGTCAATTTTGTTCTGATGATTGACCCCGTTACCTTTACATCATAATTGCTCTTAACATGTCCAAGCTGATGTGGAATACCATAAGAATCATGTGCAATGACCCTAGCTTCAATCTTGTTTTCTTGGCCGTAGGATGCAGCACTTTGAACGGGAATAAGTAATACAATGTAAAAGCAAAAAGCAATTGCTGCTCTAATTTGGAAGGGGTAGTGTGTTACAGTTTTCATTGTTAATCTCCTCAGATGTTTAAAGTCAATTATCGACAGTTATATGAAAAAACAATGAACTCAATATGAAGATAGAGATTTTTTTATGAAGATTCCTGAAACAGTAATTTTGATAGTCGAAGATGAGTCTGTCATTGCTGAAACTATTATTTTTGCCCTAGAGTCTGAGGGGCTAAAAACAAAGTGGGTTGCCACGGGACAGGATGCGCTGACTTATATTTCACAATCCACCCCAAACCTCGTAATCCTGGATGTGGGCTTACCCGACCAAAGTGGTTTTGAGGTCTGTAAAAATATCAGGTCATTTTCTAACATCCCTATATTATTTTTGACTTCACGTTCTAGTGATTTAGATGAAGTGAGGGGCCTTGAGTCTGGTGCTGATGACTACATTACGAAACCATTTACACCTCAGGTATTGGCTCTTAGGGTTCTTAATAAGTTAAAGAGGTTTAAAAATAGCAGTCATGCGAGTCTTGATGGGGGGGTACTACTAGACGATCGAGCTGCTAAAACGATTTCTCTAGAAGGCGTGAACATAGATCTTACGAGATATGAGTACTTAATTTTATCTCAGATGATGAGTTACCCAAATCGTAAATACAGCAGAGAAGAGCTCTTGAGTGCTGCTTCACTGGATTCAGAGAGTTTTGATAGGACTGTTGACACACACATAAAAACTATCCGAAAAAAAATTGTAAATGTTAAGTCTGGCTACAACCCAATAAAAACTCACAGGAATTTGGGATATTCTTATGAAGCATAGGCTCAAAATAAGAAGTCAGCTTTTAGTAGTCTTATTTATTTTTTTTCTTCTAGGTATTTTAGGTCCAGTTGTCTACCTAACTAACCAGATCAATAACGGGTACTACGCCTCACAAGAAGATGCCTTAATAGATTTTGCTGAGTTAACCGCTGTAGTTTTATCTGAAAATATAGTGACAGGCCTATATGGTGTTCAGACAATCAATACAAGGATAATTGAGAAAGCATTTAAAAAGCTTGAAAAGCGTAGTTTTTCTGCAGATATACATCATCATACAAAAGATAAAGTCAGGGTTAGAGCCTATATTACAAATACTTCAGGGCGCGTCATTTATGACTCAGACAACAATCGTGACCTAGGACAAATTTACTTAGATTGGCGGGATGTCAATTATGCATTGCAAGGTGAATATGGTGCGAGAACAACCTTTGGCGATCCTCTCTCGCCCGACGGTTACACTATGTATGTTGCCGCACCAATTTTTCTTGACGATGAGATTATAGGTTCCTTGAGTATAGGAAAGAGCACAGAGGTACCGGAGGTCTTCGGAAAACAACAAGTCAATAAAATTTTCCTTTCAGCACTCTTAATTTTGGTTATTTTGGTTTTGTTTGGTTATGTAATAAGACGTAAGTTAACGAGGCCTCTTGAAGAAATCGTGAGTTATGCCCAAGTAATTACGAGTGGAAAAAAAACAGATACTCCGGATTTTAAAGATGATGAGATAGGTGACGTGGGGCGTGCATTAGAGGAAATGAAAGATAAGTTAGATGGTAAAGCCTACATATCCGATTATGTCGAAAATATCACGCATGAGATAAAAGCACCCATTGCAGGTATTAAAGGTTCTGCAGAGCTCTTAAAAAAACCGATAAACCATGAGGCTAATCAACGTTTTTTGAATAACATTGTCACGCAGACCGAGAGGATAGAGGATCTAGTAGACCGTATGCTTAAACTCGCATCCCTCGAATATCAGACTTCTTTAGTGCAGCAAGAAAACAATGTTTCAGAACTTATCTACGAGGTAACCGAAGACTTCAAAGCTATAGCAAACTCTAAGAAGGTTGAGTTCAAAGTGAACTCTGATACGGAACTATCTCTGGTGGCAGACACATTTCTTTTGAAACAAGCACTATCCAATTTAGTAAAAAATGCCCTTGAGTATTCTCCATCAAATGGTCTGATTGAGATAACAGCCCATAAAGACAAAAGCTCGATAGCACTGTCTGTTGCAGATGAAGGCCCAGGCATTCCTGACTATGCAAAAAGTAAAATCTTTGATCGCTTCTACTCTACACCTAAACCTTCGGGTGGAAATAGCTCCGGCTTAGGTCTCTGCTTTGTTAAGGAAATAATGAGCCTTCATTTGGGTAGTGTTGTCGTTGAATCATCTGAGGGCAACGGTACAATAATGACGTTACTGTTCACAAATAAAAGTAATAGAAATAAGTAAAAGTTACTACATATAGTAGATGCTGGTGGGCAGCTATGTTCGCCACATTTTTTCTATATTGTGTTTAATTATTTTTTGCCTGCGATCCAGATTGAGTGCATTTTTTATATCAGAGTCTGTCTGTTTATGGTCAAAAGAAAATATTCTTTTCTTACCTAGAAAAGGTAGATTCAATTCTTTGCCTTTTATGTTATCTGATATCTGCTCTTGAAATGTAAATAACTCTTCACCAACTTTTTCAATTAGGGGTCTAATAACAAGGAGAGTGGTTTGGATTTATTCATCGGTTTGGCTGCGCTTGGAATGGTTAAGTAACCGAGCAATGTCATCAAGCTGGTAACCATGTTCTGATAGTATTGTTGCAGTCGTTCTTCTAAGATCATGAAATGTGAATTCAATACCTGTCAGTTTTGTTACATGTTGAATGACTTTTGACATACTTTCAGGTTTATTAGGGTCGTGCATACTATAAAAGACATATGAATTACCACCTCTTAATTGTACATCGTGATAACCTTTTGGACAGACAGAGTCCTAACTTAAGGGGCGGATCAGTTCATCTGGTTTAAATTATTTTCACTTCTATCGTAATGCATCTGCTTACGCATTGCTAATGTATTACGTTTAATAATCTCACGTTGTTCTAGTATTTCGCCACCGCGACCATAAAACACATCGGCAGGTGTCAGATTATTCAGTGATTCATGATAACGTTCATGATTGTAATAGCTGACAAAGCGTTGCAGATGTTCCTGCAGTTCACTTGGCAAGTAATAATGGTTAAGTAAGATCTGATTTTTCATTGAACGATGCCAGCGTTCTATTTTGCCCTGCGTTTGTGGATGATAAGGTCTGCCACGAGTATGTGTCATACCATTACCTTCCAAGTAATCAGCTAACTCACCTGATATATAACACGGTCCGTTATCACTCAGCAGTCGTGGTTTATGATTCACTTTCACGGTATCAAGCCCTGTGAAGTTCAGTGCATCATCTAACGTATCTGAAACATCACTGGCACTCATGCTGGTGCATAAACGCCAGGATACGATAAAACGAGAGTGGTCATCCAGTACCGTTGACAGGTAATACCAGCCCCAACCCACAACCTTGAAATAAGTAAAATCCGTTTGCCACATTTCATTAACTCGTGTGGTTGGATTGTGAAATTTGTCACTGGCTTCCATCAGGATATAAGCAGGGCTGGTAATTAAGTCCTGCTCTTTTAGTAACGGATAGACTGTCGATTCTGAAACAAAATAAGCATCATCATCGGTATAGGTGACAGCCAGCTCCCGTGGAGAGAGTTCCGGTTTTTCCAGTGCCAAGTTAATAATGGCATCACGGTGTGCTTGAGTGATTTTATTCCAGATCGCTTTAGGTTGTGGCTTTTTGTCTTCTAAACCATCAATTCCATCTTGCTCGTAACGCCCCAGCCAGTTATAAAATGTCGAACGATGAATAGATAATCGCTTAAGCGTTTGTTTGACTGATAAATCCGAGTTTTGCACTAACTGAATAATTTCATACTTATCAGAGGCTGAGTATCTCATATATCGTCCTCCCCATCTTCGTGTATGCTTTTTTTGAGCAGTCGGTTCTCCATCACCACCTCACCGAGTGTTTCCTTTAGTGCTGATGTTTCAGCTCGTAATGTTTTTACCTCATCAGAACTTGCTTCACGGACAATATCACCCGCAAGGCGCTTTTTCCCTGCTTCCATAAATTCTTTAGACTAGCGATAGTAAACATTGCTGTTAATTCCTTCACGTCGGCACAACTCCGCAATGCTATCCTCTCCTCGAGTACCTTCCAGTACGATTCGGATCTTTTCTTCTGCTGAATATTTCTTGCGGGTATGACGGCGTATATCACGTATTGTCTTTTCTGCACTTCGTTTTGTTGTCATCATCATTTCCTCGTGGATTAACGATGAACTAAAACTGTCTCTTAAGCAATCAGGCTAAACTGTCCACATTGTGCTGACGGGGTACACGTAGCGTAAAATTGATCTGTGTGTTTGCTATTGCTAGAGTTTTTTACTGACCAAAGTGATTCTTAACATATTGAACGAGCTTTGGGCCTTCAAGTTTATCTGTAGCTGGATTTGTTCTTACATAAAACACAGCATCATCCAGATAGCAAGGTGATTCTGACTCCTTACACTTTACAAAAAGAACATTCTTATCGCTTATAGCAACCAGTTTGTAATCTATATATGGATAAAATTCTTCACCGATTCTTGTCTTTATTATGTTTTTCATGTGAAGAAGAAATTTATCAGTATTGCTCTTGTGAAATTTATCAATTTCAATATCTATTCCAGTAAGCTCTCCGTTATCTGCGACACCTAGTAAGAGTGTGCCGCCTTCAGTATTTAAAAATGCCACAATTGTTTTTAATGCTGACAACTCAACATATTTTTCTTTAGTCTTCTTTTTCACATCAAGGCTTAAGGTTTCTTTATACTCAGTATTTTTTGACTCTCCTTGCCTGATAATATTACGAACTTCATCTGCATCAGTGAGCCCTCCAATAGCTTCTAACATACTATCCAATTGAGCTAAAATTGATTTTGAGCTAGTTGGATTTAAAGCCAATTCGTTATCAAAGTTATCAATCGAATTTTTCAGGTCATTCAACTTTTGCTGTGTAACCAAAATTTTCTCTTGGTCATCAAATGATGGCAAAGCGATTGTTGCTTGTGCTAAATCACTCTTATTAAGGTGAGGGATCATCGTTCCAGATGTTAATGATTGAAGAATGAGTTTGCCTAGGTCAGATCTAAAAAATGCCGCCACATATCCATTTATCGCTTGTTCGCCAATCACAACCTGAAAATAATTATGATGTTTGATTACTGTGTCAGTTAGTTTGGATACAACAGACGAATTGCCAACCCTAGGAACATAAACAGCGTTCTCTTTTTCCTCGAAATTATCGCCATGTTTCACATAGTTTATTTCTTTCGCTAATTCCCCGATTTTGTATTCCCCATATTCTTTGTATTGTGTTTCAAGCTTTTCAATTTGTTGCTTTATTTTTATACGATGGAATCCATAAAAAGCTCTTTCCTCTACTGTCAAACCCTTACTCAAATTATTGCCAACAGTTTCTGAATGAAAATTATGAGCTACTTCTGACGCTTGAGGTTCATTCAATAAATCCGCAAGGAATACGGTATTTGTTTTATTTTTAGTTATCAGAACAAAGACGGGATTAATTGAAGTTTCTGGCTGTAAGATTCCATCTGGAGCATTGAATATCGCATTTACAAAGTAGCCTGCAGAATTTAATGCATCCTCGAGCTTTTTACCTTCGGAATTACTAAAGCAAGTTGGCTCAACAAGATAAAGTGCCACACCTTTCTGGTTTAGAAGCTTTATAGACTTCAGGATTTCTATCCAATTTTGGCGTGTTTTTAATGTTACAGATCCAAATTTATAATCTTCCCTTTTACTCATCCCTAGAGGAAAGTCACCAAGGATAAAATCAAACTCACCACTATTTGTAAATTCATTATGCCAATCAAAACCTCTTGCATCTCGGATAGAAAATGTTATTGACTCAAAAACAGAAAAGTTTGAAATAGTAATTTTTAGGCCACTTTGAACATTCCTCAGTTTCATTAGCTCATGAGTAAATGAAGCTAGCACGCTTAATTTTTCAGGTTTATTATCTTTGTTCATAAATCAAGTTCTTTAATTATTGGAGAGGCGGTAGATAATTATTCAGAAACTCACTAGTTACAGTTTCAAAGAGATAACCCTTTTGGGGTTACTCATAAATTGAGATATCTGTTGGCCAATCACCAGTATTTCTAAGCTTCATATCCGGCCAAATAGTAAGTATTTTTCTCATCTGGCTGTCAGTATCAAGATCAAAATCAAAACTGTTGTTATCTCGATTAAGAGTTGATGCTTCCCAATAGCCGACACCCTGATCAAAAACCAGTTTTATTTTTTTACCTGAAGTAAGCCCTAAAGTGAGAATTCTTCTGTGTGGTAAATCTGACAGGTTCTGATGTACTGTAATATGTGGCTCAAGCTCATAACGCATTTTTATCCACTGAGACAAGACATTCTTCATGTCATTAGAATTGGGCCAATTATGCCAAAGCAGATAATTATTTCTTCCACCGCGATTTTCGGCAATTGTTGATATGGACAACTGCTTCAGCTCATCATGTCTAAAAGCTTCCAGCAATGCCATCAAAACCATTGTATTCCAGGGTGATTTCAAATACCTGTCCTGATAATCAATGCTGACTACCTTTTCCCCCTCAAGCATAGAGGAAAAGGTTTTAGCTTTATCATGCAGCAGAGCTTTAAAAGCTTCTTTTAATTTTGGTAGTGATACATTCAATTCTGTTTTAACCTCAATGACCCCTGCTCCTGTAGGTGTTTGATGCCAGCCAACCGTATCAATTGGAGTGGTTTTGATTGGTTTTTCTTGGCTACTGCTGACCCACAAACTTGATTTATCCGAACAGAACCAGTCTTCATCCGGTTGTAGCGATGAAGAATTGTTGGTCATTAAAGTTTGTGTTTTACCACCTGGTGAGAGTAACTGAACAGCCGTATAGATCTGATTATTTTGGGGTGCTAGCGCTCCTTCCTCCAGATGAACACCAATTTTCTCGAGAATGGATAATGCATCTTTTATTTCTGTATCGAGCTGTATTTCTTTGTCTAGAATAACTACTACATCAAGATTGTCTATTAACCGCCAGGAAATTAGCTCATTACGAAAGTCTGGATGTGTCAAATCCCAATTTTGAGTATCTCCTGTTAGTGGCAAGACAATAGAAGTGGAACCTTTATTGATCCAATGACGGATAAAACGTTTAGGCTCATATGCCCAGTATTTTGCACCATCCAGTGTGGAAAAGGGTTCTGGCGAGTTGAGGTGTTGTTTTATCTGGCTTTCTTGTACCCACTCGAGAGCACCCTTTCGATTAAGTGGTTGTTGTTCCACCCGGCTATCCTGTCCTGCTAGACATGCAGAACAAACATTTTCACAGTGAGCTAAACATTCTAGTTTTTCAAAGGTTTTGAATAACAGGCTCATCAAATTTTCGAGTCCAGTCAAAACAAACCCAGCACCACCTGCTACATTGTCATAAACCTGAATCAACATCCTGTTTCTACCTGAATCAAGATCCTTATCCTGTCTTACACCAAACCCCATTTCTGTACTTGATACAGCCAAGGTATCTGCTAGCGAATCACGCAGCGCTACTGCCAAAGTATTTGCTATAACTTTGCCGTCTTCAGTCGTGGGTATCCAATCTCCATTCATTGGGTTTTTGAGTGCGATCTCCAATACATGTGTCCTAGTTTGATAGCCCAAATGGACATTAGGCATCACTCTTTCACCAGAGCAATTCTTTTCTTTATTCCCTCCTTTTTCACCACCAATTGGCCGATGGTCTTTATCTGGCTTTAGTGCGGCAGGTAATTCATCCGATGCAGTCATAGATTCTGCTCGACCACAAGCCATACAAATTGCATAACCATTTTGATACTCGCCGGAGGAATGATGGAAAACATGGCCATTTTCACCAAAACTTACAAATCCACACCGTTCATCTGGTAGTGATATTGTATTACCTTGAATCGTGATACGAGGTTGATTTACCTGAATAAATTTCTGGCTACTTACATCATTGGTCGTGGACTCATAAAAATCAGTCACAAATCCTGCGGGCCGAAGGATTTTTTTGATTTCAGATGGGTGTATCTCAGAATGGCACTCATGGCAAACAAGTTCCTGCTCGTTCAAATAAGCGTACTCTTTATATCCTTGAATGCCACAATTATGGCAACGCCATGCTAAGTCGAACTTCTGAACATTTCCTTCTCTATGATATGTCTGCATCTCTACACCAGCTGAGCGGAAGACTCGGCCATCTAAAACTATCTGTGCACCAGGTGCATATTCTCTGATTGCTATAGATAGATCTCTAGAAGGCTTTTCTTTGTACTGGAAGATATTATCCTCGCGTGAGCTATCTTGTCCTCGCGACTTTGATCTATCTTTGAAGTCTTCAATATTATAGGTTGAGAGATTGACAATATCGGTTGGGAAACCATAACCAGGAAGGAATGCACGAGCAGCTAGATCTCGTAAAAGATATTCTTCTTCATGTCTTCTTTTTTCAAGCTCCATTGCTTTTTTGAATGCGGGTTCGGTTGCTTGCTCAAATCTCTGATTAATCCTTAAATAATCATTTCTCCATAGGTTAGCCAGTTCAGTAATTTTTTGCTTAGCCATATCGAATATGTTTGTTAACGATTTAGCCTCAATGACTGTGCCTCTAATTATATTCTTTAGACCTTCTGTTGCTAGCTGTTGAGGGTTACTCAAATAATCAATAAATTGCTGAGAAGGACTATCATGACCAGCAAAAAACCACTGAACTGTAAGACGAGTACGATCATCATTGTCACTTGCGATTTCAGTGCATAAAAAATTGGCTAACAAAAAAGAATTAACATGTCTCTGTACGAGAGGCTCAGCCGTAAGTGTGATTATCGGTGCTGGAATGGCTGTTTCAAATGGCCACTTTGGATTGTGAAATAATCTAGTATTGTGAGGGTCTGGCTTACATAGCGTATAAGCAATAGCTCTGGCTTCATTTCTACGCCCTGCACGGCCTGCTCGTTGAAGATAATTGGCTGGGTGGGGAGGTGCATTATTCATTACAACTGCTGATACACCTCCAATATCAACCCCCATTTCCATCGTTGTTGAGCAGTTTAGTACGTTGATATTACCAGCCTTAAAGTCAGCTTCGTAGTTTTGTAGACGATCAGCAGATTGCTGTGCGGAGTGTTCAGCAGTTCGATAATAGAATCCGCCTTCAGCGGTTCTGTCCGAAATGTCTGACCATAGTCCTTGCTCACGGAGATTTTGTACCTGCTTGTTCTGAGATACTTTTTTTCTGATTGCCTTAAGAACACCTTCCGGTTCTCCAGCTGGTGATAAGGCAGTAAAATCGGGTAATTCAATTCGTTCACAAGAGTATTTTTCGCTGACTATCGTTCTAGGAAGATAGGGTGTAAAACCACGGAATGTAGTATCAATAAGCCTATTTGTGATGGGACATATCCAAGCGTTAGTCGGCAATGAAAATTCTAGTGCATGATGCGATAGTGCGTACCCATTGCCCGTTGACTGTAATATTTGTGAATTTATCAGTGTTGACCATGCAGCTTTCAGCCAGACATTAATTATATTTTTATGTGTAGCATTCTCTAAATTAAGATCAGCCCCAAGCGCAAGCACTTTAATCAGTCTCGAGTATTGGCCGCGATTCTGGATTGATGGCCATGCCTTGGAGCGGGTGTCCGAGTATTGATAACCAGGTGCAAAAAGTTCTTTGGGTGCAAACCGGGAGCCCATCCAATTTTGTTCGTCTCTAGAGGATCTGATGAAGGTGTTTTCTCGGACATAAAAATCTAGTGCAACCTTGAGAAAGTCTTTCCAGTCTTGAAGTGATAAGTGCTTATCCTCAGTTGAACTACCCTGTTTTCGAACTACTGTTTGCTGCCAATGTTCAGGTACCGCAGTCACTTGTTCAAGGCCTTTATAGCCAACTTTAACCAAGCCAAGTGTTTCACTACTGTTTTGATTTTTTGGTCTACGAGAAAACTCTCTCATAAGCAGAAGCCTTGCTAATGTCTTACCGCCAGCATCATTACCAAAAAACTGTGGGTTCGCATACCTATTGTAATCAAGGATTGAATATTTAATATCGTTGATTTTCGCTAATTCATCTACGAGATCAGACCATGACACAACAATTTGCGTATTTAGATTGCCTCCAGTACGAATTACAGCTGCCTTCTCTCGCAGCTGTCTGGCCATATCCATCATTCCTTGTTTCTCTAACATCTCTGCTGAGTCTAGTAATTCTTCAGGGTCACCTGTAGGAATATCTTTTGGTTTAGCATTTTCTAAGGACTGGTGATTCCGTAGAATCTGGAATACCAAACCTCTCAATTTAGAACGCTCAGCTTCTTGTTGCATTCTGACGGCCATTCTGGCCGTACCTTGCCGACTATCAGTAAAAGTAATGAGCTTCTTACCATGGCCTGGAAGTGAATTTGGTGATACACCACCTATATCTTTTGGATTGGGCTCCGGGCAAAACTCAAGGACGGTTGGCACAGCATGGCTAACAAAAAACGGCGCACCTAAATAACTCTTACGTAAAAAGCTGCCAGCGGCTTTGGAGCCTTTGAAACCACAACTGCAACATTCAGAATCATTTTCTGTCGTGATGTGTATATCTATAACTCGCTCGCCCGTTATAATTCCTAGCTGACGCGTATCCAGGTCAATACTGACTGGGATATAGTTATTTGATGTAGTTGTTGTTCCGAGAATAAGTGACTGCTGATTGCCTTGAAAACTATCTTCTGAGGAGTCATTATCATCAAATTCATCATCTAACAGTGAAAACTCATCACCCGAATATGGCTTTGATTGTTGTAGTCGACCTTTTACATCCTCAGCGACTATGTGAGGATGCTTACAATCATCGCAAAATGCAATTTCGTAAACTGGAGCACCACACTCGCATTCACTGCGTTGAGTAAGATAAACATTTCCGAATGGCCACTCTTTTATGTGATGATTTTTTGCAGGACATGCTCTATCGACACATCCCCAAAGACCATGCAGCACACGTTGAAACAGGTGCATTCTGAGCTTGATGAAAGGAGGTTCATCTTCAAGGGCTCTGGTTGATGATAATAAATCCAACCACTCCAATACTTCCTGCTGTTTTTTCTGTTTTCCATTAGCTTTTAATAGTGGTCCAGCTGCACTGACTAAATCATTTAATGTTGGAGGGGTATCACTGGAAACGATGTGATTTCGAATTGTCGTTGCTAGCTTATTATTAGTAAGAGCACTAAAGCGTTCAGCAGAAACAGGCTCACTTTCTTCAATAGATTTTATCTCATCGAATGAAAGCCGCATATCTGACTTATTGATATTTAACGTTGGTACTGCACGCTTTCCACCAATAACCACAACTTGGTTTTCAGGAACGCCAGCGAGTGAGGCCAGATATGACTTTAATCGTATATGTGCTTCTTCCCCTGCGATTGTTGCCGAAGTTGCTATAAAACGTATTTCCTCGGGTCTTTTTCCAAAAGCTTCAACTACTCTACGTAAAAGTAATGATAATTCTGCAGCTTGTGAACCTACATATGTGTGAGCCTCATCCAAGACAATCCATCTTAACGACTGGGCTTGTTTGGATTTTTCAAGTATAGGATTATCAACTTGACGTACCAGCATGTATTCCAACATAGTGGCGTTTGTCATCAGAATAGGTGCAGGCTCTTCCCTCAAAAGCTCTCTGGAAAGGATCTGGTTGGGTAACTCAGCCTGCAACTTCCTAACTGCTGAGGCCTTTTCTTTGGTGTTGCCATTATAAAGACAAAAACGAATATTCTTATCAAATGGCTTAGTCCAGGAATGTAATCTTTCTCTTTGTGAATTTATTAGTGCATTAAGAGGGTAGAGGAAAAGTGCCCTGACACCTACTAGAGGGCTTTTATTTTCATCATTTTCACGGAGTAAATCATGAAGAATCGGAACCATGAAGCATTCTGTTTTACCTGATCCTGTACCAGTAGTAATAATGGCTGATTTCGGTTTATCGGATAGTAAAGTTTGCCAACTTTGGATTTGATGCTTATATGGTTTAATCTCAGAGGGAAATTTATAGTCAGGGTTATCAGACTCAGCAAGTGCCCTTACCAGTTTAGATGAAAGTAGATTTCCCTCTAATTCAGATAATTGTTTATCGCCAGGTTGCCAGCCATATGTGTGTTCAAATACCGGGGGGGCTAGAAAACAACCGTCCTTTCCAAATTCACTGTGTATATGCTCTGATAAATGGGTTCTCAGTCCCGGGTCTGAAATTCCAAGGATACTGAGAATAGATTCACGAGTACGTCCTATTGATTGATTTACTAAATCCTTTAAATTTCCGCTCATTCATATTCCTCATTAGCAACCAACCAACTTAACACCATGGCATAGACCGGTTCATACCAGGCCTCACGATCAAAATCTGAAAGAACCCTAACTGCGAAACGAATATCAGTGATATTACTGTCCAAAGCTATAAGGTTAACCTCTTCAATTGACAGGTATTCTATTTTTCCTACCGATAGGTAAGCCATGAAAACGGGTAAAAATACGACCCCACGCTCAAAACTCATATTAATAACACTTGTGTAGTCATCAGTATATTTTTGTTTGGATAGCCAGTTGTATAGTTCTTCGCCCAATAGTTCAGGCCAATGATTATCATCAGAATGTCTTCGTCTAAGATCCTGATACCATCCAGGAAAAACTATACTAATAGGCACAGGTTTGATCTTGTCCACTTGGCCAGCAAGTATGTAATCGGACAGGTACTTCACAGCAGGAATTGTATTTTCGATAACTTTCAGTATGTTAGAAATTAATGGCTCAATGGCCATCTCTGGCACGCCCAGAATAGCAAGATATTCACGGTTAGCTTTAACAGCTTTATGCCATTCTCTTACTGTAACTTCTTCCCAAATCACAGCGAGATCATTAACTAACTGATTACAAAACTGCTGGTTCGCATTAAGTCGCAAAATAGCTACTGAAAGGGCTTGAGTATTCTGACTTAAAGCACGCCATGACATGAAAGCTGACAATGGTAAGTATGAATATTTTTCTTTTAATTTTGCTAGATAATCCCAACCACTGTGCGATAAATCAGTCGCCATGACAGAGATTACATCATCGAAAACATGGGGGTTTTTATATGGATGGAAAAATGATGCTGCAGAGTGGAGAGTTTCGTGTGGACTTGAACTGTCTGGTACAGGATCCTCCATATCTGCAGTCACCCAAATTTTTGGTCTAAATCTAATATCAGAATCAGCTGATGGAGCTATTAGCCAAGGTCCTTTACTTTTCATGATGTTAGGGATTTCGAATGTTCCTGTACTAATACCTGCGGACAACCGCTCTGGAATGGTAATTGCATTTTGCCCAGGATCTGATAAATGTATTCCAATTGGGTAGATAGCTTTTTCGGTAACAATAGGTGTTTCAGTTACAACTTCGAAGTGGTCTGAACTGCTAAGTTCATCGACTTTGCCTGAATAGCGAGTTATTTCAAACTGATGGATAATTTGATCAGTTTCAATCCGAACCCGTATTGTTGAATCTTGATCAGGAATAGTACTAAACATTTGCATAAAATCGTCATAGAATGAATGCAAGCTTATTGAAATTGATTGCTGAGATACACTGAACTGGTAATTTCTACGTAGCGTACTCTTTGTTGGGCCAAGTAACTCGGTTACCATAAAAAAATCTTGCTTATAATGAGTTGAGCTGGTCAACTGCATGCTCATTCCAAGTAATTCATCTAAAGCAATGATATTTTTGTTCACAATAACACCATCAGGATCGAAAATCCTAGCACCTTGGTAAGGGTAGGGTAGACGAACAGTTACTGGTATATCATCAGCAAGATGGGACTTCATTTCTAATATTACAGAAGAAGGTATTTCCGAACCAATTTTGGGAGTAAATTGAACTTGGATGTAACCATCTTGGACAGTCACGTTGTTTTGTATTGTCTCATTTTTGACAGAGACACTGAGTGAATGTCTTGTATGAAGGTGAATACTGGCTGGAGTGTTAGTCACTGCACACAGTGTTGTGATATGAAGATCGTCTGGCAATACGCCTATTGTTTTCCTGTATAAACTGATTCCTTGCTGCGATTTAATATTTAAAATATATTTACCACATACAGGTTTTTCTAAACTAGATTTTGCGTTTAAGAACGTGACCACCTGTTGTTGTTCTGGTTCCTTATCATCATGAGTGGTACCCACACGAGGAACGCCATAGTAGGAGAGGTGCGGGATCGTGTCATAGAGAGATAATCTTCCTGATAAAAATGTGATTTTATCGTTAATATTTTCGTTGAAACGGATAGAAAATGAGTTGTTTTTATGTTCGATTATCGCGTTTGAAGTAAACCTATACCACCTTCCGTGGCTTTGGTCTTCTTCTTGATGTTCAATATATGGCTTAACACCTGCTCCCGTTGGGCAGCGGACTAATACCGAAGTTTGTGAAGTAGAGGCTGAAGCATTAGAAATCAATTTGTGGGCTTCATCATCTTCAAAAACAAGGGGCGATTCATGGATATCTATATCACTTTCCTGAAAATAGTCTGAGTAAACTCTGAGCCCATTTGAAAAAAGCTGTAATGTCAGAGGTTTATCAGGGCTCTTTCTTTTAAGAACATATTCCGTTTTGGGGAACTCCACAGAAATTTGTGTACGAGCTTCATCAAGCTTTCCATACAATATTCCAGCGGTGAATAAACTGACATCTCCTTCAAAAAATACCATTTCCAATCTTGTACTATGAATTGGGGTAGCGCATGTGATTTGATACTGTCTAGGTAAATAGACAGTACTCTCAATATACCAATTGGAGAGGAGACCCTTCAGACTATGAGTAGAGGTAAAGCTCCGCGCTTTTTCTCTTTCTTCTTGTAATTCTTTCTCTTTAGCGCCAGCATTTTTTAACCATTCATTAACCAGAGCACGACCATTTAATTCACCAATAGGTAATGGAAATAGAGATCTCCAATCAGGTTGTCGTTTATCAAGGTATGAAGCTGGATCGCTGTGAATTTTTAGATCGAACTGCTTAGCTAATGACATCAAGCTTTCAACGATCGTACTTAGTAAGATGTATGTTTCTGACGTTTGAAATACTTTAGGGAAATATTGCTGGTGGTCTTTGATTATGTCTATAAGACTTTTTCCAGTTTGACCTGCTTTATTATAGTTTCTTATGCCGCTCTTGATGGCTCGACCAAACCCATGTGTCTCAGACCGGAGTAGTGGCCAGGGGAGCCCGCCTTCAAAAAATAATGAGCCAAGAAAATCTAAACCACTCGATCTTTTCCTTATAGGTCTTTGCCAATACTTCAAACCTTTACTAACAATCTGACTCCTCTGTGGTGGAGTCAGATTTTTATCAATAAATTTCTCATATCCTTGCCATGACCAACCTCCCTCGCTTGCATCATATTCCCTCCGATAACGCTCAGAGACAAAGAGACAAAAACAAGCTGCCCAATCAACTCCTCGTATCGGATGAAAAATTGAAGTGGCGTCTGCTTTTACAACCCGAGATAGGGATTGATATTCATCGAGCGTAACTTCATAGCTATATAACGGTTTACCGAGAGATTGCTTTGTTAGCAACCTGGTTAATAGAAATTCTAATAGCCACTCTTTTGTTGTATTCACTCCCCCTCCATGTCCACCTGATGCAATACACTATCATTAGCATACTACTTAATAACATTCCTTGATATATCCATAAGCCCGATCAAACAGCTCTTGATCTTTATGTAGCTTATACTTGAGTAAAGCCTTTCTAAGTGATTGCTGAACTGTACGCTCGCCTGAACTTGTGGTTTGCCAACCATCAAAACGAACAATTTTCACAATACTATCAATGTCATTAACGATTCGCTCAACGACAGCAGGTGTTTGATCCGTCTTAGTCTCTAGGAATAAATCCGTTAACGCTGTCTTAGCATCTTTACGCTCAAGTTCATCCAGCAATTCTTTTTCAGCCAGCACAGTTTCTCTAGCTAACTGGCATAGCTCTTTAACAAACTCGATACTGGCAATTAACCCTTGTTCTGCCTTATCCCTTAAATCCTCTAAACGGTCACTCAATGCTTTGAATTTAGGATTTTCAGTACGACTTTTGAAACGTTTGATTAAATCTTTTTCAAGTTTCTTGATCTGTTTTGGCTCTGGGATATTGAAAATATCATCGATCACATCGGCATTAAGCTTAAACTCACTGAGGTCATCATGAATTCCTTCAACATGCACATTCTGGTGGATAAGCGCTGTCGTCTTGGCGCCTAATGTGTGCCACAACAACTTACCAATATCATCTGCAGCAGCTAGTACCTCTGGGTGCTCTGAATAGCTCTGTATCTTGAGGTTTTCTATTAGTGTTAAGTCAGGTGAATAATGCATAACTCTTAACGTCCCCCTATACCCATAACACTATAATACTAACTCTATAACTATAGATTTATACCCATCATTAGTAGCTATATCTCCACTTAATAATAGCTCCTATATTGGGAGCATAATAGATACACACACTTGTTAGTTATATTCTGTAATAAAGGTGATGATGTAAATAATATAATCCAATATAAGTAGTGTTTTAGATCATCTCAAGTCTAGAGTATTTAATGTTATTTAATCGTGTATTTTGTAATTACTAGTTAATTATTAACTCAACTAAGCACCTATCTGAACACTCACATCCAGTGTCTAGAGTTCTAGTAGCTTTTGAAAGCTCGTGTATGTCATTAATATCAACTAACTCAATAAAAGAATGACTTGGCTTGGTCATATCCCCGAGTACAATTAAGCTCATTATCATATCAACCTAGTTTTTTAGCTAAATCCTCTGCTCTGAGGTGAGTATATCTTTGAAGCATTTTTAAGTCTTTGTGTCCTGTAATGGAAGCAACTTGCATTGGTGTAAAACCCTTCTCAAATAATCTGCTAGTAGCTTCGTGTCTTAGGTCATGTAGTCTTAAATCTTCTATCTTTGCTCTTTTACAAGCACGGTTAAAGGCTTGACTAACACTATCTGGTTTAATATCAAATTGACCAACATGTTTTAGTATTGAAATAGCTTTAGTCGATAGAGGTATTGTTCTAGGTATACCAGTCTTAGTTTTTGGAATATGTAATGTTCTAGCCACAAAACTAATATGTTCAGACTGGATGTTTGTTATTTCACTGCGTCTCATTGCTGTTTCGATAGCAAATAATACAAAATTTTTCACTAATATCGTATCGCTCAAAGCATCAATTAGACTATCAAGTTCGTCATTATCTAACCGTCTTGTTCTGGCTGTTGGTTTCGTATCTTTTGGTCTTGAAACTAATGCTACGGGATTGCCGTGGGGTAAGTTGATATGCCAGTCTTTTATTACCACTTCAAATAACTTATGCAGAAAGGCTAAGTCTTTACGGACAGTTGATGGTGATACACCTGAGGCAAGCCTAGCGTCTCTGTGCTGCCCAATTGCACTAGGAGTAACGTAGAGGAGAGCTAAACTTTTAAGGCTGTTAGAGTTCAACATGGTTCTTATCTGACTGAAGAATTGTCTTTGACCTCTTTTCTGAGGAACAATTTCTAGCCGATACCGTTCAAGTATTGATGCAAAGGTTAGCCTCTCAGCTTGAGTAACATCGGTGAAAACACCTTGTGCTATTTCTGTCTCTATTTGATTAGCCCAGCGTATTGCATCACGCTTTGTGCTAAAAGTCTTTGACCGTGGTCTTGTACCTTTTATCCTGACGATAGATTGCCAAGGCTTGTTGCCTATAGAAAGTTTTCGGATTGTAGCCATAGTTGTGCCCTAGTGTGAAAGTATTGTGAAAAACTTTCATAGGCATCTATGGTTATAAGGCTAAGAGTATTGGCGCGCCTGACAGGAGTCGAACCTGTGACCTTCAGCTTCGGAAACTGACACTCTATCCAACTGAGCTACAGGCGCTTTGAATTTAGGTAAGTAGATTATACGTCCTTGGTAGCGACGCGACTAGCAATCTATCGAATTAATCCCCTATGCTTGATAATCAGCATGGGGATTAGTTTGTACAAACTTTAATCTTGTTTTGGCGCTATGGCCTTTAGTTGCCAAATATCTTGATTGTACTCTTGCATGGTTCTGTCTGTTGAGAACTTACCACTATGTGCTGTGTTGAGAATGCTCATCGTGTTCCAATGAGTTTTATCTTGGTAAGCCAGTGCAGCTTGTTCTTGTGCTTTGACGAAGCTTGCAAAATCAGCAATGGTCATCCATGGATCATGCGGACTCATAAAGGCATTGATCACATTGTCGAAACGGTTAGGTTCATATTGATTGAAAAAGCCGTCTTTTAGTAAATTTACTACGCGTTTTAAGGCAGGATCTTGTTCGATAATGTCATGTGGGTTGTAATGCTGACATTGGGTTGTGACTTCTTGTTCTGTTAACCCAAAGAGGAAGAAATTGTCAGCGCCAACTTCTTCTCTAATTTCAATATTGGCACCATCCAATGTGCCAATGGTAATCGCACCATTCATCATAAATTTCATATTGCCGGTGCCGGAAGCTTCTTTACCCGCAGTTGAAATTTGTTCTGATAGATCGGCAGCTGGACAAATTACTTCCATCGCTGACACTTGGTAGTTGGGTAAGAAGACAACTTTAAGCCAATCACCGACTACGGGATCGTTGTTGACGGTATCTGCGACATTATTGATTAGTTTAATGATATCTTTTGCCATGGCATAACCGGGTGCGGCTTTGCCTCCGAATAAGATGCAACGTTTGACTAGACCTTCAGTGTAATTGCGTTTGATGCGGTCGTAGAGATGAATGACATGAAGCACATTGAGTAATTGACGTTTATATTCATGAATCCGTTTTACTTGAATATCAAATAAAGCTTCAGGCGATACTGTGACATCGCATTTGTCTTTAATAAGATTCGCGAGACGCTGTTTGTTAGCTGTTTTTGTTGCTTGCCATTTTGCTTGGAAAGCAGAGTCAGTAGCGTAAGTTTTGAGCTTCTCTAGCTGATCAAGTTGGGTTATCCAATCATCACCAATGGTATCGGTGATTAGTTGACTAAGGTCAGGGTTACACCAGGCTAACCAGCGACGCTGTGTGACACCATTGGTTTTGTTATTGAATTTTTCTGGCCAGAGTTGGTAAAAATCGTTAAATAAGCCTTTTTGTAATAGTCCAGAATGTAAAGCGGCAACGCCATTGATAGAGAAACTGCCTACGATAGCAAGGTGTGCCATTCTAACTTGTTGTTGATCGCCTTCTTCAATGATAGACAGCCGTCTAATTTTTTGTTTATCGCCAGGCCATTTTTTAGCGACTTGGGTTAGGAAGCGGGCATTGATTTCATAGATAATTTCCAACACTCTTGGAAGTAGTTGGGCAAACATAGGTACAGACCAACGTTCTAGTGCCTCAGGCAAGAGAGTATGGTTAGTGTAGGCCATGGTATGAGTTGTGATTTCCCATGATTGATCCCAGCTAAGGTGGTGTTGGTCGATTAGTAATCGCATCAATTCTGCAACGGCAACAGTAGGGTGTGTATCGTTTAGTTGGAAACAGTTCTTTTCAGCAAAGTGACTGAAATTTTGTCCGTGGCTGTTTACCCAAGCATTGAGAATGTCTTGCAAGCTGGCAGAGGCAAGGAAATATTGTTGGCGTAAGCGGAGCTCTTTACCGTTCTCACTCGCGTCGTTGGGGTAAAGCACCATACTGATGTTTTCTGCAGCATTTTTAGCAGCGACTGCATCTGTATACGAACCAGCGTTAAAGTCTTCTAGATTGAATTCATCTGTTGATGTGGCTTTCCATAAACGGAGTTTGTTGACGGTGCCATTTTGGTAGCCTGGAATTGGAAGATCATAAGGGACGGCAAAGACGTCATTGGTGTTTACCCAGTGAATATGTGTTTTCCCTTGTTTGTCTTGGCGGAATTCAGTATGACCACCAAATGGGATACGCTGGGTAAATTCTGGTCGCTCTAATTCCCAAGGATTGCCGTCACGTAGCCAGTGGTCGGGCATTTCTACCTGATTACCTTGTTTGATACTTTGTTGGAACATGCCATATTCATAGCGTATACCGTAGCCTGTGACAGGGAGTTGCAAAGTGGCACAACTATCGATAAAACAGGCGGCAAGGCGACCTAAACCACCGTTTCCTAGCCCTGCATCGTGTTCAAGGCCTGTCAATTCTTCGAAGTTTAATCCAAGGTCGTGCATGGCACGCTCAGTATTTTCTTGTAGACCAAGGTTTAACGCTGCATTACCCATGGCACGGCCCATCAAGAACTCCATTGAAAGGTAATAGGCTTGCTTACACCGTGTTTCTGTATAGGTGTGCTGGGTGTGTTTCATTCTTTCGAAAAGGCGATCGCGGAGTGTAAAAGCTAGGGAAGAGTATAAATAGTGGCCGAGTGCACGGCTTTTATCTTGCGCAAGGTGGTTGGCGTAATAATTTTTGAAATCGTGCTCTATTGAAACGATGTCCATACCTAGTGTAGGTAGGTTATGTAATTCGGGCTTGGGTGTCAGCGTAGACGCATAACGAGGTGTCATAATCAGAGGACCTTAAAATAGCTGTTTAATGATTGTGTAAGGTAGCTGCTTAGCTACGGGCGAGAGGACGTCATTGTCACAGCAAGCATGAAAAAAGGCTTAATCATAGCATTGTCGAGGAAGCCGCTTATCATAGTGATATCGCTGGAAGTGTGATTTTTGTAGTACTTTAGTGATTTTGGTGTTCTGAAGAGAACCATTGATCGAGTTGTTCGATGGCTTGTTGTTTACCTTGTTGGTTGTGAGATGAAAATAACTGTGCGCCAGCGGTAAGCCCTTGCTTTTTGAGTTCACTCTCGACTTGTAATAGAGTGGTTTTTGCCGCTCCTTTTTTGAGTTTGTCTGATTTTGTCAGCAGGATATGGACAGCAAGTTCAGCTTTGTTTGCCCAGTGGACCATTTGTAGATCAAATTCTTTAAGAGGATGACGACAATCCATCATGAGCATTAAGCCTGCTAATGACTGACGTGTTTCTAAGTATTTACCTAAAGTTTGTTGCCAACGAATTTTCATTTTTTCGGGGACTTTAGCATAGCCATAACCCGGCAAATCGACGAGACTTTTATTTTCGTCAATGTTGAAGAAGTTAACCATTTGTGTCCGACCAGGTGTTTTACTGATTCTAGCCAGTGATTTTTGTTCTGTGATGGTATTGATAGCGCTAGATTTCCCCGCATTTGAACGACCTGCGAAGGCGATTTCAATGCCGTTATCTTCAGGCAGTTCTGATAATTGTGTTGCGCTGATTGTGTATTGCGCTTGGCGGTATTGGTTGACCATGAAAAGCCTTTGATTGTTTAATCTGACCAGTATTTTACACCCTGTGGAGGATAGGGTTGTTTTTTCCTGTTCTATCGAGCGGGTTGGGGGCTTTGGTAGCTCACTTTTAGGTGCAAAAAAGCCTTAATCAGAGTAGGATAGTGATTGATTTGTCACTATGAAATAATTTTGCGGAAATCACAATGAGAAAATGGTTGGGAGCAATTGTCGTCGGCTTTGCTATTAGCAATTCATCCGTGTTTGCTATGGGTGATATTGAAGCAGGCAAAGCAAAGTCAGCAAGTTGTGTTGAGTGCCATGGCGAGGGGGGCAATAGCACTGAGCCGTTGTTTCCTAAAATAGCTGGTCAGGGTCAAGCTTATTTGTTTAAGCAATTGATGGATTTTGCTTCAGGCGCACGGGAAGGCGTTTTCATGGCGGGCATTGTGTCAGACCTAAGCGAGCAGGATATGGCCGATTTATCCGCTTATTACGCATCTTCGACTCCCACCTTAGATACGGTTCCGGACGAATTGCTAGCTCTAGGTCAAAAAATATATCGTGGCGGCAATAAAGAAACAGGTGTACCTGCCTGTATGGCTTGTCATGGTCCAAGTGGTGCCGGAGTCCCGGCTGCTAAATGGCCAGCATTATCTGGGCAGCATGCTACCTATACTGAGCTGCAACTAGAAGATTTTGCTAATGATATGCGTCGTAATGACGTGAATGGCATGATGCGAGATATCGCTGCGAAGATGTCGGAAAATGAACGGCAAGCGGTGAGTGCTTATATTTCAGGTTTGCACTAAATAATAAATAATTAAAATTTGTGCAACTTTAAGTGGCCAGATCTTTTCTATTCAATCAAATATGTCGATTTTCAAGTGGTTTTTTCTTTTTTATGTCTGACCTCAACGTACCATCTAAGCCTCGCCAATCCTTCGGCAAGCGACTTGTCTCATTGCTCGGGTCTATGGACCTTGCCATTACGCTACTATTGGTGTTAGCTATTGCTTCGGTGATTGGTACTGTTTTACAACAGAATCAGCCGTATGCTGATTATGTGATTAAGTTTGGCCCTTTTTGGTTTGAAGTCTTCGAGTCGGCCGGGCTTTATGATGTTTATAGTGCATTATGGTTTTTAATTATTTTGTCCTTGTTGGTAGTGTCGACAACAGTTTGTGTCGTTCGCAATGCGCCAAACATGCTCAAAGATATGTGGGAGTTACGTACTCAAGTCCGTGAGAAATCTTTGCGTTCTATGCACCACACCGATAACTGGTCATCGGGTATAGAACACAGTCAGTTAGCAGCTACGATGCAGGCTAATTTGTCAGATGCAGGGTTTAGAGTCAGGCAGACTGAAAAGGAAGAAGGTTTATTACTATCGGCAATGAGCGGTAGTTTGAACCGTTTAGGATATTTATTCACCCATATTGCAATCATTGTCATTTGTATTGGTGGCTTGCTCGATAGTAATTTACGGATTAAATTTGCTGAGTGGCAAGGTGATCTAAAAATAGAAACGCGTGATCTGGCAACAAATGATGTGCCAGTAGAAAGTCGTCTACCAGTCGGAAACCAAGCTTTTCGGGGTAGCATCCAAATACCAGAAGGTCGTGTAGCTAATGTGGCGTTTTTGCCGTTAAGAGATGGTTATTTAGTTCAAGAGTTACCTTTCGCATTAAAAGTGGATGATTTTAGAATCGAACACTATATAACGGGTCAACCTAAGTCTTTTGAAACAGATTTGGTTTTGTTTGATGATGATTTGGCTGAGCCACTCAAAACCACTATTTCTGTTAATCATCCGTTGATACACAAAGGCTATGCTATTTATCAATCGAGTTTTGCAGATGGTGGGTCGGGGTTAGTGCTTGAAGCATGGCCATTGGATGAGCGTGCAGGTGCTTCACCAGAAAAATTTGCGGTTAAGGTTTTTGATAAGCGTCCCATGACTTGGGGAGATAAACAATTACGTCTAGAGATAAATTCTTTTAGGCCTTTTAATATCAATCCGGATCCGACTGAAGAAGATCCTAAAAATGTTCGAAACTATGGCCCAAGTTTTGGCTTTAAACTCCGTTCTCCAACTGGAGAAGCACGTGAGTATGTAAACTATATGGTGCCGGTGATGAAAGATGACAGGCCATTTTTCTTAAGTGGGGTACGCTCAAGTCAGGCAGAAGAGTTCGGCTACTTATATATCCCTGTTGACTCTCAAGGTAGTTTGAAGGAGTTTAATCGGTTTTTGCAGCGTTTACGTGATAAAGATGCAGTAGAAAGGGTATCAAAACAAATGATGTTAGAGACATTAACTCAGATGACTGATGGGGAGAATCAACAATTACAAGATAATTTACAGGAGACTTTAAAAGCCTTAGTTACGATGTTTCTCCGGGGGGGCTTTACTGGTGTTGCAGAGTTTATTGATACATCACTACCAGAAGGCCAGAAAGAAAAGCTCGGGTCGGCTTATTTGAGTATGTTGCGGGAAATGTTGGCACGTTTGTTTTTTACGGATAAAGATCAAACTCAAGCGGTGACGGAAGCTGAATTACTATTTCTACAAGATGCTGCGGATGCAATAGGTAGCTTATCTCGTTATGGTTCCCCTGTTTATTTAGGGTTAAAAGATTATGCACATGTTCAGGCCAGTGGTTTGCAAATTGCCAAAGCGCCGGGTAAAAATACCGTTTATCTTGGTTGTGCTTTATTAATTCTTGGGGTATTTATTTTATTCTACTTGCCACAACGTCGTTTTTGGGTTTTGCTTAAACAAAATGATTCTGAGAATGAGATAATCTTAGCTGGAATGAGTAACCGTAACCCGCGTGATTTCGAGCAGTTTTTTGATCAAATGCGAGTACAGTTAAGACGTGAGACGGGGAACTCTGATTCACATTAACGTTCTTAGAGTGAATGAATAGATTTAGGTTGGAAGAGAACACATGACAACAACAATATTGAACAAAGAAAGTAGTCCATTAGCGATTCAATGGTCCTGGTGGCTGTTGATGATTTTGGCTGCGGGTTTACTGTTCTCAATGTACAGCAATGTATTTGATGTTTATGAGATTGGGATAGTAATTTTTTCTGCAGTATCTTTGGGTTTGTTAGGACAGAACTGGCCAGGTTTCCGAGTACATATTGCTGTTGTGACGGGTTTGAGCTTGGCTGGGATACAACTATACGGCAATAATTTAACCTCAGCCGAGAGTAGTTTCCTTCTGAATTATATTTTGTCCAGTCAATCTGCAATTATGTGGATGAGTACTTTATACGTGATGGCGACCGCAGCCTATTTCACAGGTTTGTTTGCACAGTCAGCTTTCGTAGAAAAAGTGGGTTCGGCCTTGACTTGGTCGGCAACAACAATGGGTATTGTTGGTTTGATGGTTCGTTGGCGTGAATCTTACCTAATGGGGGATGATATTGGCTATGTTCCAGTCAGTAACCTGTATGAAGTCTTCATTTTGTTTGCGGTTATTACAGCCCTATTGTATTTGTTTTATGAACGTCGTTTTAGAACACGTGCGCTGGGTGGTTTTGTCTTGTTAGTGATCAGCGCGGCAGTTGCTTTTTTACTTTGGTATGCATTCGATCGGAATGCTGCTGATATACAACCATTAGTGCCAGCACTGCAGAGCTACTGGATGAAGATTCATGTACCCGCTAATTTTGTTGGTTACGGTGCTTTTGCTATGGCAGCGATGATTGGTGTCGCTTATTTGTTAACGTCTTGGGCAAGAGATAAGCAGTCGAAAGGTGTGATGGCAAAAGTGATGCCTGATCTGCTTGTGATGGAAGATCTAATGTACAAAGCGATTGCATTGGGTTTTGCTTTCTTTACTGTCGCAACTGTTTTAGGTGCCTTGTGGGCTGCAGAAGCATGGGGTGGTTATTGGTCTTGGGATCCGAAAGAAACATGGGCTTTAATCGTTTGGCTTAACTATGCTGCTTGGCTTCATATGCGAATGATAAAAGGCTGGCATGGCCGTCCAATGGCTTGGTGGGCAATTATTGGCTTATTTGTCACATTATTCGCCTTTTTAGGCGTGAATATGTTTTTAGGTGGTTTACACTCCTACGGTGAGTTATAAGTTTAATAAAAGGAGATATCTGGATGAATAAGATAATTGAAAGATTATTGGTATTAGCCTTAGCTTTCACCTCCGCTGGTGTTATGGCTTTGCCTTTAGCTTATGTAGAGGGTGAACATTATCAATTAACATCGCAGCGGTTGGCTGTGTCAGATAATCAAGCTACTGAAGTGGTAGAGTTATTCATGTATACCTGCCCACACTGTTATCATCTTGAGCCTGAAGTAGAGGATTGGAATAAGTCTATAGCGGATACGGATAAGGTACAGTTTGTACAGGTTCCTGCTGTATTTGGGCAAAATCAAATTCCTTTAGCCACTGCTTTTTATGCAGCAGTGGCATTAGACCTTTCTGAGAAATTACATCCTTTATTATTTGAGGCTATTCATGAAGATGGTATGAACTTATCATCGAAGAAAGCGATATTAGATTATGTTGCTGAGCAGGGTGTTGATCGTGCTAGCTTTGATAAAATGATGGGCTCGTTTGCTGTTAAAACAAAAGTGAAAAAAGCCGCTGCGTTGACCAAAATGTCGGGAGTGACTGGCGTTCCTTCTTTTGTTGTTAATGGTCGTTATCACACTAGTGGGCCGATGGCAGGTAGTATTGAAACGATGTTTGAGATTGTTGACTTTTTGGTTGAACAATCACAGTAAACTTCGGTTTAAAACAAGAGCAGGAAATTTGGGTTTAAGCGTATAGCGTTACTCTGCTAGACAAAGATTTATACCTTGCTCTTTTGCTTTATTTAAGGTTTGATCTGCCCTTTTAAAGACAGTTTCGATGGTATCACCTTCATTAAAACAGGCTAATCCCGCTGAGGCTGTTATTGCGACAGCTTCACCTTCATAATGAAATTTGGAGTTGGCGATTTTTCTCGAATTTTATTGGCCAATCCAAGGGCATTGTTGAGCTCGGTTTGGGGAAATGCCCATACACTCTTCACCACCATAGCAGGAAACAAAAACAGTTTCTCGGGTTTGTGATGTGAAAATCTGTTCGATGGTCTTGAGTACTTTATCGGCGGGGGCATGACCATATTGGTTGTTAATCTTTTTGAAAAAATCGATATCCCAAAGAATAACACTGAGTGGTTTTTGATAGCGTTACCAGCCGGCATATTCTTTTTCTAGTAGTTCATTTAATGCTTGGCGGTTCCAGATAACTGTGAGAGGGTCTTTCAGTGCTTGGTCTCGAGATCGCATCGCAGATTGGCGTAACTCGATACTTTCTTGTTCAATTAAATGGATGCGCTGTTTCAATGTTTGTATTTGTTGTTGGGACTGTTTGAATTGGTCGTGATCTGCTTGTCGATAAGATTCGAAATGTTGGTTTAAAAAATCGAGTCGTTGGTCCATAGTTGATTTGAGTTGTTCTAAATTATCTGCTATTTCGAAATGCCTAGTGATACCTTTGACTTCTTGTTCCACGACGCGTCCTAAGTCGTGGCGTGTCTTGAATGCTAGTTGGTCGTCATCGATATTAAGATGGATTTGTTCATGTAGTTCGCTGAGTTTTGCAGTTAAAAATTTTAGAAATGTTTCATATTCTCGTTTTTCGCCGAGAACTTGTGAGCCTAAAGCACAAATAATCCGGGCAATTTCGTCGATAAGTCCTGATAGGGGTTGTTCCTCGATGCCTGATTCAATTTGCCGACGAATGCGGGTTGTTCTTTTTGTTAGTGCTGGGATGTTGCTGTTGTTGCTCGATCTCAGTAATGGATTGGTAATACTTGTTTTTCCACTGTGTAAGCTGTTGTTGTATTTTATTATTGTCCATTATTAAACCTGTTAAATTACAATGCGGAAGGTGATTGACCTTGTTGCGTATTCGTTTTTTTCTGCTGATTTAATTCGTTCTCGTTGATGTCATCGTACAACAAAATGTCATAATATCGCCGAATATTTTCGATGTAACGCACGGGTTCATTTCCTCGTGCATAGCCATGACGGGTTTTGCTATACCATTTCTTTTTGCTTAATAATGGCAGATTCTTTTTAATATCGGGCCATACATCTGGGTTTTGGCCATTTTTTTGCGTCAGAATTCGGGCGTCTTCGATATGACCCAAACCGATGTTATAGGCTGCTAGAGCTATCCATGTTCTATCGGGTTCGTTGATACGATCGGGTAAGCGAGTTTTTATAGAATTTAAATAGCCTGCTCCTGCAAAAATACTTTGTTTGGGGTCGGTACGGTCATCAATTTTCATTTGCTTTGCGGTGGCATTGGTGATCATCATGAGCCCTTTAACGCCAGTATGTGAGATGGCTTTTGGGTTCCAATGTGATTCTTGGTAAGAAATGGCAGCGAGTAAGCGCCAATCTAAATTAAATTTGCTTGCAGCCTGTTGGAAGAGTCGCTGGTAGCTGGGTAACTCGGTAATTATTTTTCGATAGAGTGCGCGAGTGTCCACATAATCGAAACGTCTGATATGGCCATAATATTTTTCGTTTAGTCTATCTAACTTACCTGATGTGGCGAGTTCTTCAAAAAAGTCATCGACAGCATCATATAAGCTATTGTCTTCTGTACGATTCATCGCCCAGGCTAGAGGTTGTGGGTCTGAGATATCAAATGCGACTCGGAGCTCAGGGAAGAAGTTTTGCTGGGCAGCAATTTCGTTTGAGTCAGCAATGGTGTAATCGATCATTTCAAGTTGGACTAATTCCAATAAATGACTGCTATCGAGTTGTTTGTTTTCATCCCATTGCAAGGAGGGGACTTCTAATTGATGCTGTTTGAGTTGTTCAACGTGACTACTGTCAACGACAACTTCAAATAAGCTACCTGAGAGTGCTGGCAAATTTTTGGGTCTGCGATTACCTTGTCGGTAGATAAGTTGTTGTGTGACTTCTTGATAAACAGGACCAAAAATTAAGAATTTTTCACGTTCTGGTGTAACGGTTAACCCCGCAGCTGCGATATCGGCATGGCCACGTTCCAATAGATGAAGCATATTGCTGAGATTATCAGGAATAATAATATTGAGTTTAACGCCTAGTTGTTGGGCAAATAATTGTGCCAGATCGTATTCTAGACCAGCGTAATGCTCTCCTTTTTTGTAATAGCTAGTGTGGCTGTAACGGCTAAGTACATTGAGTTCACCACGTTGTTTGATCTGATCTAATTGTGATGGTTGGCTACAAGCATTGAGCAATAATAGGCTTATCAAAAGAAGGGTACAGCGAAATCTCAAAGAAATAACCTTAAAAAATGATTTTTCTGATTATCGCATTATGTACTGACTATTCACAAAGTAAGATGTCATATTTTTTACCGTCGGGCTTTAAAAAACTGGCGTAAGAGTTGGCTACTTTGCTCAGAGAGGGGACCTTGCTCACAGTTGACATTATGATTGAGTTTATTGTCATTAAGGAGGTTATAACCGCTCCCAGCCGCCCCTGCTTTTGGTTCTTTTGCAGCATAAACGACACGTTCGATACGGCTATGAATGATGGCGCCAGCACACATGACGCATGGTTCTAAGGTGACATAAAGGGTTGTGTTTGGTAGGCGATAATTATTGCTATGGATACAAGCTGCACGGATGGCCTGCATCTCTGCATGGGCACTTGGGTCGTTATTTGTAACGGGCTGATTGAAGCCTTCTCCAATGACTTCATTATTATGCACAATGATGGCGCCAACGGGTACTTCGTTTTGTTGTTGTGCTTTTTCGGCTAGTTTTAATGCGCGGCGCATCCACTTTTTATCATCAGGGGTCATGGATCACAATATGACGCTTAATGAGATTGGTAAGTCTAGCACTTGCACCTTGACTTGATGCAATACGTTTTAGGCCTGCTTCGCCCATTTTTGCACGCTGTTCTGCATCTTCTAATAGATGAATGACGTTATCGGCCAATTGTTCGGCACCATCAACTTGAATGGCCGCTTGGGCTTCGATGAATTGTTTGGTGATCTCGTTGAAATTGAAAAAATGGGGGCCGACAAGAACAGCCCTACCTAGAGCGGCAGGTTCGAGGATGTTATGGCCGCCATGAGGGACAAGACTACCACCCACTAAGGCAACATCACATGCAGCATAAAATAAAGGTAATTCGCCCATTGTATCGACGACAAGGACCTGAATGTCTGCTGAACAGGGTAATTGTTCACTTCGTCTGAGTGTTTTGAAACCTGTTCTATGGGTGAGTGTAGTAACACGGTCAAAGCGTTCGGGGTGCCGAGGCACAATAATTAACAGAAGGTTTGGGAATATAGCCCGGACTTGTTTTGAAGCATGAAGGATCATTTCCTCTTCGCCTTCATGTGTACTTCCCGCCACCCAAACAGGCCTGTCATTGTCCCACACCATGCGCATAGCACTGGCTTGTTCTACGATACTGGCAGGTAGGTTTGTTTCAAACTTGAGATTACCGATAGCATGTACATTAGTGATATCAGCACCTAATAGATGGAAGTTGTCACGGTCAGGGTGCCCCTGTGCTGCAATAAAGCGCAGACTGTTTAGTACCATCTTAGTTAGCTTTGGAAACCTGGCATAGCCTTTGGTAGAGCGATCAGACATACGTGCATTGGCCAAGATTAGAGGAATATTTTGTTGCTCACAGGTGAGCAGTAAGTTAGGCCATATTTCAGTTTCCATGATGACGCCAAAGACGGGGCGGTTGGTTTTAAGAAAACGTTTGATGGCGAAAGGGATGTCATAGGGGAGATAACAATGAGCGATAGTGTCGGCGAATAATAATTTAACGCGCTCGCTCCCTGTTGGCGTCATTGTGGTTATCAATAATTGATGCTTGGGGTAGGTAATTTGTAAACTTTTTACTAATGGCCGGCAGGCCTCTACTTCTCCAACAGAAACTGCGTGTACCCAGATAACGGGAGAGGTACGGGTTAATTCAGGGCTGTTACCGAATCTTTCCCCCAACCGCTGCCAATAAGCAGGTGCAAAGGTTCCTCGCCAAATAAGGCGCAGAATGATTAGAGGAAGACAAATATAAAAGAGGCTAGTGTAAATTAATTTCAAGGGTGTGTCTTTTTGATCGTTTGTTGAGCGGTAAACCACTGAGAATGATAGCATAGGCGCTAAATTTCTTAATGATTGGTCACGATGACACCTTTTCAAAAGCCGTTTTTGCATCCCCGATATTGGCCGAGTTGGTTAGGTCTGAGTTTGATGCGTTTGTCTGTTTACCTACCTTTACGGCTACAAATGTTGTCAGGCCGTTTGATAGCATGGGTGATTACGCCTTTGACTGCACCCAGAAGGCGGGTTGCACAGCGTAATCTAGCACTTTGCTTTCCTGAGTTGACAGAACAACAACGCGAGGATCTATTAGATGAAAATATGCGCACGATGGGGATGTTGTTACTAGAAACAGCATTGAGTTGGTGGGCAAGCGATCGTAGTCTAGCTAAGCGTGTCCGATATGAAGGTCTTGAGCACCTAGAAGCCGGTTTAGCGAAGGGTAAAGGCGTTATTTTGTTAACGGGGCATTTTACTAGCATGGAACTGGGTGGCCGTTTGATCATGTTGAAAAAGCCTTGTTATGTCATGTTTAGAGAGTTGAAAAACCCTTTATTTAATGCGGTGATGGTACAGGCTCGTACATATCATAGTGAAGGGATTGTGTTGCAGGAAGATCCGCGGGCAATGGTGCGGGCATTGAGGAAGAATAAGATTGTTTGGTATGCCCCAGACCAAGATTATGGTCGAAAATTAAGTATTTTTGCTAAATTTTTTGGCAATACAGCGGCGACAGTACCAGCAACAGCTCGCATTGCGAAGATGAGTGGTGCTGCTGTTGTGCCTTTTGTCCCTCGACGTGAGCAAGATGGAACTTATACCTTAACGTTGAGCCCAGCATTGGAAAACTTCCCAACAGGCGATGACGTGGCCGATGCACAGCGTATTAATGACTTGATAGAAAAAGAAGTACGACAATCACCAGAACAATACTACTGGGTGCATAGACGGTTTAAGACGCAGCCCGAAGGTAAAAAAGGCTCGTTATACAAAAATTGAGTTAAGCACTGTAGTCTTTTATTAAAAAGACAGGCAAAAAAAAGGCTATCTTCGGATAGCCTTTTTTGATTGTAATCTGCTCGATTAACGTTTTGAGAACTGTGGTCGCTTACGCGCTTTGTGTAGACCAATTTTCTTACGTTCAACTGCACGAGCATCACGTGTGATGAAGCCGGCTTTGCGAAGTTCAGATTTTAACTCACTGTTATATTCAACTAAGGCCCGGCTGATACCGTGGCGAATTGCCCCTGCTTGACCGTTGTTGCCACCACCGCGAACGGTGATTTTGAGATCTAAGCTACCTAACATATCAACTAACTCTAGTGGTTGGCGGACAACCATACGTGATGTTTCACGCCCAAAGTAGTCGTCAAGAGACCGTGTGTTGATGGTGATGTTACCAGTACCTGGTTTGATAAAAACACGCGCTGTTGAGCTTTTGCGACGACCGGTTGCGTAATATTGTTCTGCCATAATGATATCCGTTTAGATTTCCAGCACTTTAGGCTGTTGGGCTGTGTGTGGGTGTTGTTCGCCAGCATAGACTTTCAATTTGCTGAACATGGTACGACCCAAAGAGTTCTTTGGCAGCATACCTTTAACAGCAGATTTAATAACTCGATCTGGTGCTTTATCTAGTTGCTTTTCTAATGATATAGATTTGATACCACCGACATAACCCGTATGGTGATAGTACATTTTATCTTTTAATTTATTACCTGAAACACGCAGCTTTTCAGCGTTGATAACGACAATATAATCACCTGTGTCTACATGAGGTGTGTACATTGTTTTATGTTTTCCACGCAAACGACGCGCGATTTCAGAAGCCATACGGCCTAAAGTTTTGCCATTAGCATCGATGACGAACCAGTCGCGACGTACTTCAGCAGGTTTTGCACTTAATGTTGTTGTTTTCATTCCGCGATTTGCTCCAGAAAATTACGCAGGCGGTCAAATAAAGAGAGGAAATGTTACGCATTCGCTAGGATGCTGTCAACTTTGATTACGCCATAAAGAGCTGCAAAAGTATAGCACCAAGGATGAGCCGGTACACCACAAAAGGCCACATGCCGATTTTCTCGATCATCTTGAGGAAAAAATGAATACAAATGTAAGCGCTGATTGCGGAGAGAATGGTGCCCATACTGATGGCAAACCAGTCCGTTGTTAAGTTAGATCGGACGAGTTCGATTGTCTTTAATCCCCCTGCTAAGACGATAACAGGGATAGATAATAAGAAAGAGAAACGTGCAGCAGCTTGTCGTGTTAGGCCAAGCATTAAACCTACGGTAATGGTAATGCCTGAACGGGATGTACCGGGTATCAGGGCGATGGCTTGAGCAATACCAATAAAAAGGATATCGAAGACGCTGAGGCGGTGTTCGTCACGATGTTGTTTACTTTGCCAATCTGCCCACCCCAACATTAAACCGAAAAGGATGGTAGTGGCAGCAATAACGAGCGGACTACGGAGGTGGTTTTCGATGATGTCACCTAAAAATAGACCTGCGAGGCTAACAGGAATAGTGCCAAATAATACAGCCCATGCCAGGCGACTTTCCCCGACTAATGAACGTTGATTAATGGAGGCTGTCCAATCGATGGTGAGTGTGGTCAACGTTTTGCGAAAATAAAAGACGACGGCTGTTAATGTCCCGACATGTACGGCAACATCGAAGGCCAAACCTTGGTCTTGCCAACCAGCAATGATGGGCAGGATAATTAGGTGGGCAGAGCTTGAAATGGGTAAAAATTCGGTTAGACCTTGGAGCAGTGCTAATGCGAATATTTGTATTAAGTCCATTACAGTATGAGCCTGGTGATTAATTTGGATGGGGCTATTATACGTTTGTTAAATTAATAGCGACGTTATTAGTTCAGGTAATTGCACCCTCTTCTGTTCTCGACACTAAAATTGGGTAGCGTTTACGGTATAATTAGCAATTATCTATGGTGCTGTTAGCACTGCCTTGAAATGAGAAATACGATGTCTGAACCTGTTGCACATATTGAATTGATTAATGATCTAACAACATTAGTCGGTTCATCCTATATATTGACTAATGAGACTAAAATGGAACCTTATAGCAAAGGCTTTCGTTTTGGTTCAGGTAGTGCTCTCGCTGTTATACGGCCAGGTAGTTTGGTCGAGATTTGGCAGGTATTACAAGCCTGCGTTGAGGCTGATGTTGCGATTATTATGCAGGCGGCGAATACTGGACTAACAGGTGGGTCGACACCTGATGGCGATGATTATGATCGCCCCATTGTGATTGTGAATACGATGCGTATTGATCAGATTCAATTGATTGATGATGCGCGTCAAATTGTTGGGTTACCGGGTAGTACTTTGTTTGGTTTGGAAGAAGTACTAGCACCATACGGTCGTGAACCTCATTCTGTGATTGGTTCTTCTTGCATTGGTGCATCGATAGTGGGTGGGGTTTGTAATAACTCAGGTGGCGCATTAGTACAGCGTGGTCCGGCTTACACAGAGCTGTCATTATTTGCCGAAATTCATGGAGATGGCACGTTGATGTTGGTGAATAATCTTGGGATTGATTTGGGTACTACACCTGAAGAGATTTTGAGCAATTTAGAACAGCAACGTTATGGAGGCGCAGATATTCAACATCCTGAAAAGCGGGCTTCAGATAATGAGTATCATGAACGCGTAAGGCAAATTGATGCCGATACGCCCTCACGATTTAATAATGATGGTCGGCGTTTATATGAGTCGTCCGGCTGTGCAGGTAAGTTGGCCGTTTTTGCGGTTCGTCTCGATACTTACCCTATTGCTAACAAGCAACAGGTTTTTTATGTGGGTACAAATGATGCGCAGGTCTTAGCTAAAATGCGGCGCGATATCTTGTCGACGTTTAAGACATTACCGGTTTCAGGCGAGTATTTGCACCGAGATTGTTATGAAGTGAGTAAGAAATACGGTAAAGATTCGTTTATCGTTATTGATAAATTGGGATCTAAATATATTCCTAAAATGTTCTCTTTAAAACGGACAGTTGATCGGATTGCAGATAAATTGCCCTTTTTGCCTAAAAAAATGTCTGACCGAATCATGCAGTACATGAGTTACTTGTGGCCAAATCACTTATCAGAACGGATGGAAGACTACCACCAGCAATATCAGCACCATTGGATTCTAGAAATGAATAATGATGGTGTTGATGAAGCACGTGCTTACCTTGCCGAATTTTTTGAATCGAAGGAAGGGGACTATTTTGAATGTACACCTGAGGAAGGTGAGAAAGCCATCTTACATCGCTTTGTCGCGGGTGGTGCGATAGGTCGATATCATATTATGAATAGTGACCGTGTTGGTGCGATGATGACGGTGGATATTGCGCTTCGCAGGAATGATGAAAAATGGTTTGAGGAGTTACCTGCTGAGATTGATGATTTAATCGATGCGAAATTTTATTATGGTCATCTATTTTGTCACGTGATGCATCAGAATTATGTCTTGAAGCAAGGTGTTGATGCCAAGCAATTGAAACAACGGATCTTAGCTTCTTTTGATGCTAGGGGCGCCGAGTACCCCGCTGAGCATAATGTGGGACATGAATATGCTGCGAAGGAAACTTTGAGATCGTTTTATCGACAATTGGACCCGACCAATACCTTTAATCCGGGGATTGGTAAAACCAGTAAATTAAGGCATTGGTCAGTAAAACAACCATAGCGGTATAACGCTATGGTTGCTTGATCAACAGGCCCTAATATAAAACGCGTAAGCGAATGGTGCCTTCAACCCCGTTTAAATGTTCTAACGCTAATTTAGAATCAAACTCTGCGACATCCAACAATAAATAACCCAGCTCATTTTCTGTCATCATGCTTTGCGCAAGGATATTAATATTATGCTGAGCAAATAATTGGTTGATATTGGATAACACGCCAGGTCTATTATGATGAACATGTAAAATACGATGGGTGTTTTCTTGTTGGGGCATCGCAATTTCAGGGAAGTTAACCGCGGAAGTGGTATTACCATTATTGGCAAACTGGATGAACTTTTCTGCAACTTCTAGGCCGATATTGGCTTGTGCTTCTACTGTTGAACCACCGACATGCGGTGTCAATATAACATTGGCATAACCTCGAAGTGGAGAATCTAGAGGTTCGTCATTAGATTTAGGCTCTTTTGGAAATACATCAATGGCAGCACCGCCCACTTTTCCACCTTCGATAGCGTGTGCGAGATCTTCTAAATTGACACAAGTTCCACGAGCGGCGTTTATGAAGATAGCGCCGTCTTTCATCTGGCCGAATTGCTTTTTGGCCATCATATTATGCGTTGTCGGCAATTCGGGGACATGTAAAGAAATCACGTCCGCGTGACTCAAGAGGTATTGCATAGGGACTTGGTTGGCATTACCTAATGGTAGTTTGGTAATGACATCATAATAAATGACGTTCATACCCAAACTCTCTGCAAGGACAGACACTTGAGAACCGATACTACCGTAACCAACTATACCTAGTGTTTTGCCGCGTGCTTCGTATGACGCTTTGGCGGTTTTTGGCCAACTGCCGTTATGGACTTTATGGTTCTTTTCAGGGATGCCGCGTAGTAATAAAATAAGCTGCCCAAGGACGAGCTCTGCGACAGAGCGCGTGTTTGAGTATGGTGCATTAAAGACTGGAACCCCCCTCATTTTTGCCGCTTCGAGGTTTACTTGGTTGGTGCCAATACAGAAGCAGCCGATACCTGCTAGTCTATCAGCAGCTTCTAGCACCTTTTCTGTTAATTGTGTCCGTGAACGGATACCAATGAAACGTACCCCTTTGATTTTTTCAATTAGGGCATCTTCATCTAGTGCGTGTGTTATATGTTCAATATTGTCATAGCCAGCTTCTTTGATGGCATCGACAGCATTTTGGTGAACACCTTCTAGTAGTAGAAAACGGGCATCAGACTTTTTGAGCGGTATTAATTCCATGAGTCTTGTCTATTTCAGTAGGTCATATCAAAAAACCGACTATTATAGCAGGTGTTTCTGAGAATAAATTATGGTGATCAATTCGTTAGCATTTTTTAGGTGCTTGCTTTTGTTATTAAAGCTTGGCCTTCAAAGCTGGTACCTTGCCAGCCTGAGACCATAAAGTTACGAATATTTTGGTGATCTTCACCTTCAGGGTTTTTGAGGACATCATCGCGATAGTAATTCCCAAAGCAAGCTAAGGTTTGTTGTTCTGAAAGCTTATTTAGTATGCCAAATGCAAAGATTTTGCATGAACCGTTATTTTCACCCGCTTGATTGAGAGTTACACCATTAGTGAAAGAGGTCGGTGTGAATGAATATGTGGCTTCGATAACCGACATGGTTTCTGTGAATTCAATATTGTTGGGTGTTCGTTCGAGTTTGTTTAGGAATGTCGTTAGGTTCATTTATGGTTGCCTTGGCATGTATCAAAATGTTTTCATTATACATAGGTCATTAGGGCTTAAATGACTTTAGCTTCAGGGATGAATTACTCAAAAAATTTAGCGAATTGTCCAGTATCTTCGCGTTCAGTACGGTATTGATTTATGGCATCATCTTTGTCTTTGAAGCCTAATACGATGCCACAAACGATATGTTTTGATGCCGTGTAATTGAGTGTTTGCCGGATGATATTAAGATATTCAGCTATACTCCTTGAGACAGGTCGCTAAGCCTTCTTCCATAGCACTGAGCATAAGAGACTATAAGAACATGCCATACTCAAGGTATGACCCTGTTTGCATGGCATCATCGATTAAAAACGGCAACATAACCGGTGCATCAAGAGCACGATAGTTAGCGGCCCTTTGTACTTGGCGGCGCGTTTCATCGTCTCTTTTTATGGCTAGACTTTCATAGAGCTGTAAACCACATTTTTTACGGTGTAAGGTATACGGTGATTGCCATTTTTCTGGTGGTAAGGATAGTCCGGGGTAGGTTTTATACCGTTTTCAAATGCCTGTTCTATGGTTGTTTGTAAGGTGTGTTTTGTTTATCCAGTAATCACGGCGAATTGCTAAGGCTGGGTGTTGGCACCTGAGGATGCTTTGCGAGCGACTGTCAGAATATTGTCAATATGTGCTTTGCCGACGGCTTGTTTGGTAAAAGCACGACATGAATGGCGTTGTTTGATCGCTTCATTAATATTCATTTTGGTGGCTCAGATTCTTTTAGCTGATAGATAACCGCGAGTGCAACCAATCCCAGCACGACAAGCGTTAATTGTAACTCTGTTCTTCCAGATAAAATGATAATTGAGATACTAAAAGAAATGATGACCAGAGCCATTGATCTTAATTTAACCTGGCGGCTGATTGTCTTATTTTTTTCCCATTCAGTTAAGACAGGGCCGAACCATTTATTGTTGAGTAGCATACGATGAAAGCGGTGAGAACTTTTAGAGAAGCAGGCCAAGGCCAAAATTAAAAAGGGGGTGGTGGGTAATATGGGTAGCACAGCACCGATGCTACCAATAATTACACTGAGCCAGCCAAGGGAGATTAATAAATATCGTTTTAATGCTTTTTCCATATCCTTAGTTTTTATGCTCGTGACATAAATTTACCTGTGCTGGTATTGATTTTAATTGTTTCTCCAATTTCAATATATTCTGGGACTTGCACTTCTAGGCCTTTAGCGAGGATAGCGGATTTGGTTCTGGCTGCTGCAGTAGCACCTTTAATGCCTGGCGCAGTATCGGTAATCGTCATGACGACCGCTGCAGGGAGTTCTATGGCAACGAGTTGATTATCTAGAATGATGGCGACTATGCCTTCTAACCCTTCAGTTAAATAACCTTGTTCTTGTTCAATTTCGTTTGAATGGATGGTGTGCTGTTCGTAATCATCCAAATTCATGAAAGTATGACCATCAGTATCTTGGTAGGAGAATTGGACGAGTTTACGTTCGCAGTCGACTTCCTTTAAAAAATCATCCCCTTTTAGAGATTCGTCTCTTTTTTGTTTCGTCTTGAGATGATTAAAGCGGATTTTGTAAAGCGTCGATGCCCCACGAGATGACGGGTTTCTGACCTCGATATCTTTTACTGAGTATGGTTCGTCATTGACTTCGACGACCATTCCACGTTTCAAATCACTGGCTTTTGGCATAGTATTCTCTGAAGGAGTTAAATTTGATTGGCATTATACCGTTTCTGTTAGGACAACACTGATAAAGTGATTACGTTAATATGGTCGTTATTATTGATCTAAGTTTGAGAGCAAAATGGCTGAAATTGGCAAAATAAACTATTTAGAAGTAGTAAAAAAAGTGGACTTTGGGGTTTATCTCGATGGTGATGAACTTGGAGAGATTTTATTACCAGAACGTGATGTACCCCCTGACTGTGTTGTCGGTGAAGGTTTGGATGTCTTTGTGCATCTTGATTCAGAGGATTTATTGATTGCGACGACGCAGATGCCGAAAGCGATGGTGGGCGAAAGTGCGTTTTTGAAAGTGGTTGAGGTTAATGCAGTCGGTGCCTTTTTAGATTGGGGTTTACCGAAGGATTTATTGGTTCCCTACAGCGAACAGCAAAAGCCGATGGAGGTCGGGCATTCTTATGTGGTTTATGTCTATGTTGATGAGGAGACGGACCGTATAGCTGCTAGCAGTCGGTTGAATAAATTTGTTGTAGATTCATCACCTTATTTTAAAGTGCAGCAGACGGTTGAATTGCTTATCTGTGAACGAACAGACTTAGGTTATAAGGCAGTGGTGAATCAGTCTGTTATTGGTTTGTTGTTTAATAGTGATGTTATCCAGCCTGTGCGGGTGGGTGAAACCTTACAAGGCTATATCAAAGAAGTCAGGCCAGATAAAAAGCTCGATCTTTGTTTGCAGTTAGTTTCTCGCGAAGCATTGGATGATTTATCTAGGAAGGTGATGGCTTTTATTCAGTCTGAAGGGGGCAAAACGACGTTGACTGATAAAAGTGCCCCTGCCGATATTGCTAAGCAATTTGGTGTGAGTAAATCGAGTTATAAAAAAGCGTTGGGCAAACTGTATCAAAGGCGTTTGATAGTGATTGAAAAGCATCAAGTGACATTGGCGAAATAACATGGCGATTAACTGGTACCCAGGCCATATGCATAAAGCATTGAAAGAGATGCGTAAGATCATGCCGCAGGTTGATTTGATGATAGAAGTGCTTGATGGCCGGATTCCTTTTAGCAGTGAAAACCCTATGCTAGCGCAATTACGTGGCGATAAACCGTGTATCAAGGTGCTGAGTAAATGTGACTTAGCCGACCCTGTTTTAACGCAAGCTTGGCAAGAATACCTTGAGCAGGACAAAGGTGTAAAGACGATTGCGTTAACGACGCAAGAGCCTGAGCGGATAAAAGATTTATTGGATTTATGTCATAAATTAGTGCCATCTAAATCAGCCGGTGTGAAAAATATTCAAGCGATGATTATGGGGATACCGAATGTGGGTAAATCGACATTGATTAATCACTTGGCGGGCCGTCAAATAGCGAAGACAGGGAATGAACCTGCCGTGACCAAAATGCAGCAGCGGATCAAATTGGACCGCGGTATTGTGTTATTGGATACGCCAGGTGTGTTGTGGCCGAAGCTTGAAAACCAACATGGTGGTTATCGATTGGCAATTACTGGCGCGATTAAAGAGACAGCCATTAGTAATGAAGACATTGCACTTTATGCCGTGGCTTATCTACGTGACGCTTACCCGAATTATTTATTTGACAGATACCAGTTATCTGAATTATCACTGGATGATGAAACGCTCTTGTCAGAGATAGGAAATGGGCGTGGTTGTTTACGTGCTGGAGGTAGAGTTGATTTGGAACGTGCCGCTAAAATTGTGTTAACCGAATTACGCGCAGGCACTTTAGGGCGATTGACACTGGAAACGCCAGAGCTGATGGAACAAGAGCTGAAAGAAGTATCTGAACGTTTGGCAAAAATCGAAGCGAAAAAAGCAGCAAAATTAGCAATACAATCTTCACAATAAGTAGTGTTCTCCCAGGCAACAACATCTAAATGATAATCATTTGCATTTAGAATAAAGTGATCCTATAATCAAACCTCGATACATCATTTAATGGTGAGAGGTCATGATGAAAAACCAATCTTATTTCGCGAATCATTCAAATTCTATACATTTAGCCATTGCTCCAAATCGACTCGAAGACCTCATTAGGGAGGGGAGTTTGAGCGTGACTGATTTCAGTTGTTTAGATACTTCTTCAAAAAAGAATGTTTGGGCTATGCTGAGATCGTTAGCAGCAAAACGGCTTGTGAGACAATGAATGCGCCACTGACTCGACATACAGTCGAGAATCGTTTACTCCTGGCTGCAAATGAAGAGTTAGAAGCGGTCTATAGTGATAGAGATGATCCTTGTGTCGCATTGCTGATTAGCCGAAATTATCATCTATTGGCGCAACAGCCAGAAGAGCTCGACTTACGTATAGGCTGGATGCAAAAGGCAAAATACTGGTGGCATGAGTATTTAAAAAAGAGTACTGGAAAACATGTCGATTTTGGTTTTTTGATGCAAGATCATGTTTTGTTTAAGCGTATTGAGTTTTAATCCATAGAAATCTCATTTGAGATAATGCGTTAGGATTAGATTCTAGTCTTGTGACATCAAGACTTTCTTGATGTCACTTCATTCTATAATCGACACAATAGAAGTTGAGTTTGCTTTTTTTTCACAGATTTTTATTTGATGTAAAAAAACAACAAGTAGTTACGAATATTATTGTTTTAATGAGAATCATTTGCATTAGCTTTATCATATCGAATATAATTAATTTGTTTAAGAACTATAACCTAGATGAGGAGAGATAAGTGAAATTTAAACGTACCTTGATTGCTGCGAGTTTAATGGCAGCAGGCACTGTTGCTACTGCAGCACCCACAAATGAAGAGTTGTGGACGATGATGCAAGAAATGCAACAACAAATGAAAGATGTTCAAACGCAAAATCAGCAATTGAAAGCAGAAAATGCGAATTTGAAAAATAAAGTTGAAGAGACCGAACAAGCTGTTGAAGCTGTTGCAGAAGCTTCTGAGCAAAATAGCGGCCCATTATTCAGTGGCAAGAATACGACAATCGGTGGTTATGGTGAAGTTCACTTCAATAACTTGCAAGATCAGAATGGTGATTCTGATAAAGATCAAGTTGATGTTCACCGTTTTGTCTTATATTTCGGTCATGAGTTCACGGATGATTTACGTTTCTTCTCAGAACTTGAGTTAGAACATAGCTTGTCAGGTGATGGTAAACCAGGTGAAGTTGAGCTCGAGCAAGCTTACATTGAATATGATTTGAACGAACAGAACAGTGTTAAAGGTGGTGTGTTCTTAGTACCAGTTGGTATTTTAAATGAAACGCATGAGCCGAATACTTTCTACGGTACTGAGCGTAACGCAGTTGAGAAGAATATTATTCCTTCAACATGGTGGGAAGCGGGTGTCGCATTTAGTGGTGAACTATCGCATGGTTTCTCTTATGATTTAGCGCTCCACTCAGGCCTCGATGTCAGTAAAGAAGGGACTGTAACATCATTTAAGATTCGTGATGGTCGCCAAAAAGTGGCTGAAGCACAAGCCAACGATTTAGCTTACACTGGTCGCGTTAAATGGACAGGTATGCCAGGTGTTGAGCTAGCAGCAACGATGCAATATCAAGAAGATATGACACAAGGCAATATCGCAGATTCAGATGGTGGAACATTGTTTGAAACACACGCTGTTATTGAACGCGGTCCATTTGGTCTACGTGCATTGTACGCACAATGGGATCTTGATGGTGATGCGCCGAAAGTGGCGGGTTATGATGAACAAGATGGTTGGTATGTTGAACCATCATTTAGAATCAATGAGCATTTTGGTGTGTTTGCTCGCTACAGTGAGTGGGATAACCAAGCGGGTGATAGCTCAATCGAAAGCGAGTTCGAACAAATCGATTTAGGTGTCAACTGGTGGCCACATAAAAATGTTGTGGTTAAAGCAGATTACCAATGGCAAGATGCAGAGAGTGATTCTGCGAAAGAATTGAATGGCTTTAACTTAGGGATTGGTTACGAATTCTAAGCTATTGTTTAGTTGATATGGAATATGGCGGTTATGAATAATATTGTTTTGAAAAAGGTGGCTCAGTGGTTCCTTTTGTCGATGTTGTTGGTGACCGCCTTTTCTGTTTCTGCACGCGGTGTTTACCAAACGAATGAGGCATTTTTAGCTGAAACATTTGGCGGTGATGTGCCGAAAAGTAAAGTGATTTGGATTAAAGGTGATTTACGTAAAACGATTGTTGATATTTTAGGTCATCGCTATTCTGGTTTGCGAATTCGTTATTGGGAGAATGGTCAGCGTAGTGCTTGGATTTTGAATGAAATTGGTAAGGAACAACCGATTACTTTTGGTATCGTGATTGAAGCCGATAAAATTAAGCATGTGAAGGTGTTGGCATTTCGCGAAAGTAGAGGTTGGGAGATCCGTCATCCCGCATTTACTCAACAATTTAAAGATGCCACGTTGATTGATAATGCGCTTGATCGACATATTGACGGTGTATCGGGCGCGACCTTGTCAGTTTGGGCTATGACAGCCGTCACAAGACTGGCATTATATCTGGATACATTGATTACTTAATTAGAGTTTTTATGGTTCACCGTTTGAGGGCTTGGCATCGTGGCATGGGCGCGTTGGCAGCTTTATTTCTATTAATGCTCGCCGTGACGGGCATTCTTCTCAATCATACTCTTGATTTAAAATTAGCAGAGCGGCATTTAGATTGGCCATGGTTGCTTGAGCATTATGGTGTGTCTGAGGTCGAAGCTGATCGCGTCTATTTGCTAGAAGATAATGTGATTTCGCAGTTCGATGAGCAAATATTCGTTGATGCGCAACCAGTGGCGAAAAGTCTTAAGCCTATTATTGGTGGTATTTATATAGATGATATTACTGTCGTGGCTTCTGATGATGCTCTTATTTTATTGAGCTCTGATGGTGAGTTTATAGAAGAAATGGGTGGGGCGATAGGCATTCCTTCCCAAATCCAAAATATTGGTCTATTCCATGGTTTGCCAGTTCTCCAAACCCGTCATGGTATGTGGCGTGGTGATATTTTATTAGAACAATGGGAAAAAATTTCTTTGCAAGGGGTCAGCTGGAGTGAAGCGACATCTATGCCCCGCATGGTGAAAGAGGATCTTGCACGATATTTTTATGGCAAAGGTATACCAGTTGAGCGTTTTGTTTTGGATATGCACAATGGTCATATTCTAGGCCCGTTAGGGGTTTGGCTATTAGACTTTATTGGTATTTTACTTATCGTTTTGTCGTTTTCTGGTTTATGGATTTGGTCTCGAACTAAAACTTGAAAATGAACCGACCTGATGATTTTCCATATTTGCCAAAAGATTTTATCGAAACGGCAGAAGGATTGATTTTTGCTGTCGTCAGTTATGGACCACAAGCAGGAAAAGTCGGCTGTTTTTTGCGTTATGTGAAGTCAGGTTCTGGTTGGCAAAAAATAGCGACTGAAGCAGCTAATCGGTTCTTAGCAAAGCAATACCCTCACTATCTTTATCATTCTGAGCGATACGATGCGGAGTTTCATGCCGTCAATGTTGTGGATATTATCGAACATCATCAGCCTGAACAGAGATTGGCTACGTTATTACAGGCCGAGGCGTGTGATGAAATAGTGCAACGGCTACAGAGATTACTCCCTATTCTGGTGCAGTATGGTGTTGATTATGACACTTTGGGTGTCACGGGGTCATTATTAATTGGTTGTCAGAAATCAACATCTGATATTGATTTGGTCGTTTATGGTCGTGAAGCATTTCATCAAGTACGCTCAACAGTACAGCTGGCACTAGATAGAGGCGAATTATCCGTATTAGATGAGGCGTTGATGAGGGATAACTTTCAGCGTAGGCTGGGTGAGCTACCTTATGATAAGTTCGCTTGGCATGAAAGTCGTAAGTTTAATAAAGCAGTGATTGATGGCACTAAATTTGATATTGGGATGGTGCATTGTCAATTTGCCATACAGGATGAAAAACAATATCAAAAACAAGGTACTGCTAAACTAGTGGCACAAGTCATTGATGATCAATTCTCGTTTGATTTTCCTGCCCGTTATACCCTTGATGATGAAGTAATATCAGAAGTGATGGTGATGACACAGACATACGTAGGACAAGCGAAAACCGGAGAAAAAATTGAAGTGTCTGGGGCTGTAGAAAGTGATACAGCAACAGGTGAACGTCGTCTGATTGTGGGGTCTTCCCGTGAGGCGATGGGTGAATATATTAAGGTAATTAAAAAGAATGAGTGATGTGAAGCAACAAAAGGTTGAGCCCCACTCTTGTAGGGCTCAATAATAGTATTAGAATTTACGCTGACTGGTTAGTTCGCAACTGGCTTGTGTTTCATTACCATCATGTTGATGTAGCAATTTACCGGAAGCGCGATTAATTGAAATGCGGTGACCTTCAGACTGTGCGACGATAAAGGTATCTGTCAGCTTAGTAATATTAAACTGAGCAATAGTCTTGGCATCGTATTGTTGTATTAACTGCTGTTTTTCTGGGTTAAAGGCAAAGAAGACTTCTTTACTAGTTGTTCGACAGGTGACGTATTTGAAACCATGTTCGTCAACAATTTCTTGTTGGGCTACAGCAGGTGATGCGAGTCTTTTTGCTTGTGCAAGTAGTTGAACTTCACAGAACTTAGTTGATAGGCTAACAAGGCCGGTATCTTGTAGGTGGTGAATGACTTTTCCATTGTTAATTAAAAAGAAATGGGCCTTTAGTGAAGAAATTGTTCTAGATACTCTAGCATTTTTTCTACCGACAAGGGCACATGCCCGGTAGCCAAATCTTTCTGAAGAAAATTGCATCGGTTCGAATATAAACTTATTAGGTTCATTTAGAAATTCGATACTATTTAAATTTATTGGTGATCTGGTGGGTTTATTTTTCAAAAAATCTTTGACGATTTCTTGGTAATTTTCTGGGTATTCACCGAAACTGACATTACCTGCTGAAGAAGGGGCCGGTGTTGTTGCACAGGCTGAGATTACACTTAATGTAGCAATGAGTATACTTGTCCGTAGTGCTTTGATGGATAAGAAATGTGTCAAAATAGCCCCCAGTAATAGATACGATTATCGCGTTTTTTTATCGAGTGTCATGTTAAAGCAATCTGCTTGTTAAGACAACGTACGATTGTGTTAATGTTTAGTCTTTCTTCTCAGGCCATGAAAAGGATGAAGCATTCTGTTCAGTAGGTCGGTATCGAAGTTGTAATCCCATTAAGAAATTACGAAGGACTTGATCTTTACAACTGCGATAGTGTTTGTGATCAGACTTGCGAAAAAAGGCACTGAGCTCATGTTTACTAATACGTAAGTCAGCTAGTTCGAGAATGGCTAAGACATCTTCGGCTTTTAGATTGAATGCAATTTTCAGTTTGGTAAAGATGAGGTTGTTGTTTAGACTTTTCTCAGCCTTGGGGAGTGGCCCTTCTCTTTTGCCGCGCTTTTCTATGATAAGCCCGTTGAGGAAGTGGGCAAGCTGATTATCGTTACAGTTCTTATAATCAGTGTCTTGTTCTTTTTTTAACCAGCCACTGATCTGTTCTCTGGTGACGGGGTATTCGACATGTTTGAAAATAGCGATGACTTTATTGTCATTTAAATCTAGAACGTAGCGAACTCGGCGAAGGATGTCATTATTGGTCAATCTGAGTTCCTGTCTTTGTATTAAGGTGGCGTTCGATGGCGGTTTTTAAAGTGATAGCCCGCTTTTGATTAACGCCAAAATCGCTATATCCTACACGTGCTGCCGAACGGATGTGAATTTGATTTTGTTTATGATCTATTCTGGCTTCAAAATCATCGATGAAACCAAAGAGGTTTGAAGAGAATGTACTTGCGAGATAATCCTGTTTTAGGTATTGAATTTGTCCACCATGGCCTTGGATACTAACTTTTATTGCAGTCATGGCGCCATTGTATTGTTCTGGTGAGAAAGGAATAGGAGAGATGTAATGTTCTGTGTCGCCAGGGTATTCGCTAGAGATGCAATTGGGCTTATCGGGACAGATACTGAGTTGCCCTCCCTCTTCTAACCCAGGCGACTCTCCTGATTGAGAAAATAGGGCGAGTCCACCGGTAATGATGATGACGGTGATGGCTGAAGACAGGAGCATATTAAGAAAGCGAGTCAAGGTTTAAGGGATTCATGCTTAGCTGTTGCCATCAATACGGTGACCGATTGTTGGTCCTGGCCAGCAGTCAAAGACTTCAGTTACTTGCATAACGATTAACCCTTTGGCAGGTGCATCTGGTTTTACTTCTAAAACGATATCTCTCATCTTTTGGTAATTATCACCACGGGTTTCAATGGTTGTTGTTCCTTTTATTTGGTAAGCAATATCTTTTTCTGGCACTAAAATATTGAGTGCTGCTATGGGATTTTGTACGAGATTAGTCAGTGTTTTATCCATGAAATTATCGACAAGCCAAAGCTCACTGTCATTTTCGATAAGAACAAACTTAACGGGTACGACATTGGGGTGTCCGCTATTTGATGCTGTTGCTAAAGGGTATAAGTCAGCTTCTTTAATGGCATTTTTCACTGCATCAGTAAGTTTACCCATGATTGTCTCCGGCTAGGTGAAATTATTAAAACAATATCATGCGTTTTCCCTCAGGGCTAATAATTAAGAATAGATTTATTTTTTACAGCAGTGTTGTAAACAGGATGAGATGTCTGGGGAAGTGAATTCGAACCCAGCTTTGATTGCTTTCGCAGGTAGAATTCGTTGGCTACCAAGTAGTAGCGATGCGGCATCGCCTAGGCCTGTTTTCAAGATGAAGGCAGGTACAGTGGCAATGGTAGGGCGATGAAGCTGTTTGCCCAACGCTTTTGTGAAATCGTAGTTTGTGATGGGATTAGGTGATGTTGCATTGTAGGAACCTTGGCAGGCTTTATTATTGGCAAGGAATAAAATGAGCTGGCAGATATCATCTAAATCAATCCATGAAAGCCATTGCTTTCCATTCCCTAGTTGCCCACCAAGGCCTAATTTAAAAGGTAAACTTACTTTTTTTAGCATACCCCCTTGCTTACCGAGGACGACCCCAGTTCTCAATAGACATAGCCGTGATGAATGTGGTTTATCGGATACTGCAGCTTGTTCCCAATCTTGGCAAAGTTCAGCGGCGAATCCTTTTCCTTGCCGGCTGGATTCAGTAAAAATGGTGTTACCTGTGTCGTCGTAATACCCAATGGCAGAACCACTGATGATGACTTCTGGTGCTGTTGTGAGTTGGTTGAGGGTGTTGAATAGTGATTGTGTTAACGTGACTCGGCTCTTTATTAAGAGTGCCTTTCGCTGTTGGGTCCAAGGTCGATCTACGATCGGTTCTCCGGCTAAATTTATGACCCAATCTAGTGGTGTCATGGTCGTGAGTTCGGATAGTTCATTAATTACATCAATCTTATTTCCCCATCGTTGCCGGACAGATTCGGGGTCTCTGCTTAATATGGTGATTTTGTTGTTTTGCTCTAGTAATAGTTCACATAGGCGTGTGCCAATGAAGCCACTACCTCCAGTGATAAAAACATGTTTGGTCATTTTCTATCGCCTAATAAAAAAGGATTAAAGCGAACAATAAGCGAATAAAAAAAGTATAGCTAGGAGAAATCATTTTTAGCCATAGTGAGGAACCTCAATAATTAGCGAATATTGAATTGTGTGAATTCATTATTTGTTGTTAATTTGTTGATGACAACCTGTTTTACATCGGCAAATTTTGGAACCTGTTTAGTCCAACTGATCAAGTTAATGTTGACTGCCTTCCGCGATTATTTCGACGTCGCCGTTTATTTTATTTTATACCGAACCTGTGAGTTGATATTCATTTGGTATTTGTTGTGCTGTATAGCAATAACCTACGCCTTGTACTTTACAGCTAATAACGATTTGAGCGCAGGCTTTTTCCATATAACGTAAGGCTATTCCCACTCAATGGTAGCAGGTGGTTTGCCTGAAATGTCGTAAGTGACACGTGAAATGCCTTCCACTTCATTGATGATCCGTGTAGAAACAAGCCCTAAAAACTCGTAGGGCAGACGTGCCCAACGTGCGGTCATAAAGTCGATAGTTTCTACAGCTCGAAGTGATACGACATAATCATAGCGCCGACCATCACCCATGACACCAACAGATTTTACCGGGATAAATACGACAAAAGCTTGGCTGGTTTTGTCATAGAGGTCGTGGCGATAAAGTTCATCAATGAAGATTTTATCGGCTTTGCGTAATAAATCGGCATAGTCTTTTTTGACTTCGCCTAGAATACGGACGCCAAGACCAGGCCCAGGGAAGGGATGACGGTAAACCATATCTTTGGGTAATCCTAGGGCAACACCGAGTTTACGGACTTCGTCTTTGAATAATTCACGTAGCGGTTCTAATAATTCCAGCTTCATGTAATCTGGTAGGCCACCGACATTATGGTGGGTTTTAATAACCTGAGCTTTGCCTGTTTTTGCGGCGGCAGATTCGATAACATCAGGATAAATAGTACCTTGAGCAAGCCATTTCACATTAGGAATTTTGTTGGATTCTTCTTCGAACACATCAATAAAGGCTTTACCGATAATTTTACGTTTGGCTTCAGGGTCATTTTCACCAGCCAGTTCAGAGAGGAAGCGTTGTTCAGCATCAACACGGATGACTTTAATCCCCATGTTCTCTGCAAACATAGCCATGACTTGATCGCCTTCGTTTTCACGGAGTAGTCCGTTGTCGACAAAGACACAGGTCAATTGCGTACCGATGGCTTTATGTAACAAGGCAGCTACAACGGATGAGTCAACCCCGCCCGATAAACCCAGAAGGACATGATCGTCGCCAACTTGTTTACGAATAGTCTCGATACTATCTTCAATGATGTGATCGGATGTCCATAAGGTGTCGCATTCGCAAATGTCGGTTAAGAAACGCGAAATAATGGCTTGGCCTTGCAATGTATGCGTGACTTCCGGATGAAATTGGACACCGTAAAAATGTTTTTCTTCATTTGCAATACCAGCGATAGGTGCACTATCGGTACTTGCGATAAGCTTGAAGCCATCGGGTAATTCGGTCACACGATCGCCGTGGCTCATCCAGACATCTAATAAGCCATAACCTTCAGGGGCTTTGAGATCTTCGATATCACGCAACAACCTAGAGTGCCCTCGCGCGCGGATTTGGGCGTAACCAAATTCACGGTGGTCAGATGATTCGACTTGGCCACCGAGTTGCATAGCCATGGTTTGCATACCGTAGCATATGCCTAAAACGGGTACGCCAACTTCAAAGACGGCTTGTGGTGCTTCAGGCGCGGCTTCTCCAATAGTGGAATCTGGGCCACCAGAAAGGATAATGCCTTTAGGGGCAATGTCTTTGATGGCTTGTTCGCTAATATCAGGATCGTGTAGTTCACAATAAACACCAGCTTCACGAATACGACGGGCAATCAGTTGGGTGTATTGTGATCCGAAGTCGAGGATAAGAATACGGTGATCGTGAAGTTGACTACTCATAGCGGTTGGCTGGTCTCTAAAATAATACGGGGTTAATTACCAAGGCTGCTATAAACAGCCCCTTGGCTAGGTCATTAATTGACGCGGTAATTGGGTGCTTCTTTAGTAATGGTGACGTCATGAACATGACTTTCATTCATACCGGCAGAAGTGACGCGAACAAATTCTGGTTTAGTACGCATATCCTCAATTGTGGCTGAACCGGTATAACCCATACTAGCGCGAATACCGCCTAATAACTGATGGATAACCGTGCTTAAATTACCTTTGAATGCAACGCGACCCTCGATACCTTCTGGTACTAATTTGTCGGCTTCACTTGTTTCTTGAAAATAGCGGTCACTTGAGCCTTGTTTTTGTTGCATAGCGCCTAATGAACCCATACCGCGATATGATTTGTAGGCGCGGCCCTGGAATAATTCGACTTCACCGGGTGCCTCTTCTGTTCCGGCGAACATGCCACCGATCATAATCGTGTGAGCGCCGGCTACTAGGGCCTTGGCAATATCACCAGAATAGCGAATACCACCATCAGCTATTAGCGGTACACCTGTACCCTCAAGTGCTTTTGCGACATTACTGATGGCTGAAATCTGCGGTGCACCCACGCCGGCAACGATACGAGTAGTACAAATCGAACCAGGACCAATCCCCACTTTAACAGCGTCGGCACCGGCTTCGGCTAATGCTGTTGCAGCTGCGCCAGTAGCGATGTTTCCGCCAATGACTTGAATAGTTGTGTAATTTTCTTTGACCCATTTCACTTGGTCTAATACACCTTGTGAATGTCCATGAGCAGTATCGACAACAATAACATCAACACCTGCATCTGCAAGGGCAGCGACACGTTCTTGACTCTCTGGGCCAATACCGACCGCAGCGCCGACACGTAAACGTTCTTGATTATCTTTTGAAGCTAGTGGATTGTCAGACGATTTTTGAATATCTTTAACGGTGATCATGCCTTGGAGGTGGAAACTATCATCCACAACCAATACTTTTTCAATGCGATGTTCATGAAGGAGGTTTAAAACGGCTTCACGTTCAGTATTTTCTTTAACTGTCACTAATTTATCTTTAGGTGTCATGATCAAAGACACGGGATTATCAAAGCGTGTTTCAAAACGAAGGTCGCGACTGGTGACAATACCGACTAAATCTTGACCATCAACAACAGGTACACCTGAGATTTTATTGGCACGCGTTAATTCAACGACTTCACCAATTGTGGTGGTTGGGCCAACGATAATGGGATCACGAACAACACCGCTTTCAAATTTCTTTACTTTACGTACCTCATTGGCCTGCTCTTCGATGGTCATATTCTTGTGTAGAATACCGAGACCGCCTTCTTGGGCCATGGCAATAGCTAAGCGACTTTCTGTCACGGTATCCATAGCAGCAGATAACAAAGGGATGTTGATATCGATATCGCGTGTTAATTTTGTTGTGAGGCTTACATCGCGCGGCAGGACGTTCGAGTAAGCGGGGAGGAGTAAAACGTCATCGAAGGTGAGGGCTTCTTGAGCAATTCTCATGCGGTAAGCTTCCTGAAATTACTGTAATATTTACTGCTTATTATATCAGGAACGGCCTTGAAATATCCTCCCTATTTATTGGGTTTTTATTAAATGATTGTTAGTCTTGCACATTCAAGCTTATTCAACTAGCGAAAAATGACTTTTAAGGAACGAGTTCGTTGGCATCATCAGATAAATCATCTACGTTAGCTAAGCGCCCTGTTAAGGATGTGTATGCTGTTTCGCGTCTAGTACGTGAAGCCAGGGCGACACTAGAAAGTGGGTTTCCATTACTTTGGGTTGAAGGTGAAATCTCAAATCTTGCAATGCCGGCATCGGGTCATATTTATTTCACCTTAAAAGATGAGGCGGCGCAGGTGCGTTGTGCCATGTTTAAAGGCCGAAATCGGCAGCTTCGTTTTATCCCTGAAAATGGCATGCAAGTGTTGTTACGTGTTCGTGTGACGTTATATGAAGGTCGCGGTGAATTTCAGCTGGTGGTAGAGCATATGGAAGAAGCAGGCAGTGGCGCATTGCAACGAGCTTATGAAGCATTGAAGCACCGTTTGGGTGAAGCGGGTTTATTTGATGATGCCCATAAAAAAGCGCTACCCAAAATACCTAATACCATCGGTGTAGTGTCATCACCTGATGGTGCAGCTGTACATGATATTTTGACGGTGCTGGCGCGTCGCTTTCCAGATGTTAATGTCATTATTTATCCGGTTGCAGTGCAAGGTGCGGATTCAGCTAAGCAAATAGCGGATGCCATTGTTACCGCGGATCAACGTCAAGAATGTGATGTCTTGATTATGGGGCGTGGTGGTGGTTCACTAGAAGACCTTTGGAGTTTTAACGAGGAAAAAGTGGCGCGAGCGATTTTTGCTTGTCAGCTACCTATTATCAGCGCAGTTGGGCATGAAGTTGATTTTACGATTGCTGACTTTGTTGCGGATGTGCGTGCTGCGACACCCTCTGCTGCAGCTGAGTTGGCAGTGCCTGATGCACAACAATGGTTGTATAAGTTACAAGGGCAAACTCGTCGATTGACCTTGTTGATGACGCATTATCTGCAAAATGAACAACGACATTTGATGCACTTAGCGCGACGTTTACCTGAGCCAAAAGCAGCATTAATGCAACAAATGCAACGCTCAGATCGATTAGAAAAACAATTGCATCAAGCGTTTCAGCAACAATATAAGCAACGTCAACAGCAGTTAAGTTATTGGTCAGTTAGACTTAAACACCCGCAAGCTGCGATTGAGGCACAGCAATATAAGTTGACGCATACATGTAGCCGGTTACGTCATGCCATGGAGATACGTCGAGATGAACAGACGCGACGTTATCAGGATGTGAATCAACGGTTACAACTCCAATCACCCATGCCGATGTTAAATCAACAGCAACAACGCTTTCAGCAATTACAAACGCGTTTACATTCATTGATGAAACAGACATTAGTCTCTAAGCAGGCATATTTTAAGCAGCAAATAAGAACCTTATCGGCGGTGAGCCCACTTAATACGCTTGAAAGAGGCTATAGTATTACGACCGATGGACAGACGGGCCATGTGATATCAGAATCTGCTTCAGTCGTTGTAGGACAGCAAGTGAATGTAGCCTTGCAACAGGGGCAGCTTATTTGCCAAGTGCTCGAAACCAGTGATGATTAGAGTTTTCTTTATTGTTTTCGGCGTTATGTTGAGTCATTCTTTACAGGCAATGCCTTTGCCAGAACAAGCGGCGATTCCCGGCGGTGTGGTGATAGTGCCCCTGTCTGCCAGTGATTTGGCTAAACCGGTTGTGACATATCGTAAGAAACCGGTGGCGGTGGTGGAATCTGATGGCCAATGGGTGGCTGTTGTTGGTGTGCCGTTGGGCGCAAAAATTGGGTCGCAGCGATTAACAGTAACCCAGTCAGGTAGAATCAGCAGGGCGTTATTTGAAGTTCAAAATAAAGCTTATCCGACGCAACATATTACGATTAAAAATAAGCGCAAGGTCAACCCTAACATTTACGATATGACGCGAATCAATGGTGAGTCAGCAAAAATTAAAGCGGCACTACGTCATTGGACGGAGATTGAAACATTACCGTTGCCCTTTGCTTGGCCGATTGAAGGGCGGGTGAGTGGTTTATTTGGCCGCCGTCGGGTATTTAATGGCCAGCCTAGGCGCCCTCATAGTGGGGTGGATATTGCTGCACCAACAGGGACTGAAATTCATGCACCTGCTGAGGGTGTTGTGCGAGATACCGGTGATTATTTTTTTAACGGCAAAACGGTCTTCATCGATCATGGGCAAGGTTTAGTCACCATGTTTTGTCACCTAGATAGAATTGATGTTAAAGCGGGCGAAATTATTGAGCGAGGTCACGTAATAGGGACTGTTGGGGCCACAGGCCGAGTTACAGGACCGCATTTGCATTTGGGTGTCAGTTTGAACGATGCTCGGGTTGAACCAAGATTATTTTTTCCAAAACGAAAAGCTGTACATGGGGATGAAAAGGAATAAATGCTGTTGTCCTTATATGTTCTGGATTTATAAATGTTAAAAGCCCTTTTTCTCGATTTGGATGAAACCCTTTGTGACACATTTGGCGCGAATCAAAAAGCAAAACAATTGATGGCAACATTTGTAGAGGCTGAATATGGTTCTCAAATCAATGGTGATGCCTTTTCAAATGCCTATGTAACAGGCATTTATCGTGATTGGACTGATGTGCAACGCCTGCGTTATATGCCGATTATTGAACAGCAGAGTGAAGTGGCGTTTCGTCTACAGTTGGTTTGTGATTTGTTGTTAGAACAGGGTGTCGCTGATATTAACGATGAAGCGGCAAATGTGATTCAGAAAAAGTTTGATCGTTATCGGCTTGAGGCATTTGATTTTTACCCTGGTATAGAGGCCTTTTTAGCGGTGGCACGCCAGCATTTTATTTTGGTGGTGATTACGAATGGCCCTGAGTTTTCGCAGTCGCCTAAAGTTGAACGGGTAAAGTTAGCGCAACAGGTTGATCATATTATCATTGGTGGTCAGGAACCTGAAGAAAAGCCTGCGGCATCCATCTTTGATAAGGCGCTTAAGTTGGCAAATTGCCAAGCCCATGAGGTGATTCATGTGGGGGATAGTTTAGCGTCAGATATTGTTGGCGCACATAACAGTGGGATCACATCGGTATGGGTACAGCATCAGCAGGCATTGGATGCGAAATTGGGTATCAACCCACATCATACTGTGATGCATCCGAGTGAAATTCCAGCATTGATTGATCAATTACATCAGGGCTGAGCGTTAAGGCTTATAGTCTAAAGTCACGACCTAGATATACGCTCAGCACTTTTTTATCTTCTAAAATTTCTTCTGGTGTGCCTTTGGCAATGACTTCACCTTCGTTGAAAATATAAGCGCGTTCACAGACGGTGAGGGTTTCTCGGACGTTGTGATCGGTTATGAGGATACCAATGCCACGTTCAGCTAACGATTTAATAATGGCTTGAATATCAAGCACTGAGATAGGGTCAACACCTGCGAAAGGTTCATCAAGGAGAATAAACTTAGGATCCATAGCGAGCGCGCGAGCAATTTCTACTCGGCGGCGTTCACCCCCTGATAAAGCCATGCCTTGGCTGTCTCTAATATGGGTGATATGAAAATCTTTGAGTAGTTGTTCCAAGAGGGCATCTTTGGCGATGTCAGAGAGTTCATCCCTGGTCTCGATGATGGCGTATATATTATCTGCGACACTGAGTTTACGAAAGATAGAGGCTTCTTGTGGCAGATAACCGATGCCAAGTTGAGCACGTCGGTGAATGGGGTCTTGAGTCAACTCCTGTTTATCCAAAAAAATACTGCCGTTATCTGCAGGTAGTAGCCCTACAATCATGTAGAAACTGGTGGTTTTACCAGCGCCATTGGGACCAAGTAGTCCAACAATTTCACCACTACTCACTTCTAGCGAGCTATTTTTGACGACTTGACGGCCATCAAAGCTTTTCGATAACTGCCGAGCAGATAAAGTAGTCATAAGTTGGTTATTTCTTAATTAAAATTGATTGGGTGAAACGTAATTTCGATGTACCCAACCAATGACTACTTGGCTATTTGAGATACCACGAACTTGGATCCAACCATTTTGCTCCGTTAATACAACAAGTTCACTACCTGTGTTAAAAGTGGCCAGTTTATTGTAGTTTTCACCCGGACCTGTGCGGATATTGAGACGTGAGAGCGAACGTGTCGTGTGGTAGGCTGAGCCACTGCTGGCGGCTTGTGTATCATTTGCGATAATAGGCTCAAGTGGTGCCTTGGCGAGTTGTTTTGGTTTTGGCTTAACTTCAGCAATGGGCTTGGGCTTTGGTTTGGGTTTATTGCTTATTTGTTGGTTATTGGGATCAATAATGAAGTGAACGCGGCCTTTAGTGCGTTCAATTTTATTGCCGATAGTGATGGGTTTTGCGTTGGCATTGACGACATTGCGAGCGATGTCGTATTCAATGCGGTTACCACTAAATTTGCTGCCATTTTGCCAAACGAAGCCTTTGCCTAAAAGGTGTATTTTTTGGCTGCTGGCATGGTATTCCATTTGCAGTGCTTCAGCTTTGACAGGATCTTCACCCGAATTTTGGATTTGTTGATATTTGGCCATTTTTCCTTGAGCGACCACCTTGGTGAGTTTTTTGTTTTTGTCGTAATAAAAAGTGATGATATCGCCATCAATACGAAGTGTGCCTTGGGTTAAAACGGCGCGGCCTTTGTATTGGGTAATGCCGAGTTTATCGTTAAGTTGCGCATGATTTGCTTCAATGTTGATCGGTTTGTCACGATCACTTGGCAAAGCAACTACGATGCTGGGCAGTAGGGCCAATAAGCCGATAAGCAGTTTATTGAAGCGGTGGTGCATCATAATGTCCTTTCACCCTGGAATGCAGGTTAATGGTTTTATCTTCAAGTGTAGCATGCAAGCCAATAGAATTGGTTTCGCCATAAGGTGAAATCATCTTAACGGCGGCGTCTGTGTATGCCGTACTTTTATTGGTATCAAGTGTCAGAGTTGATGTCTGAAGTTCAGTTTTGTCATCGTCTTTTCGGCTAATAACGACATTATCGGTCAGTAAAATAACGTGGCCTTTGCCATGGGTTTTTCCTTGTTCTGATGTGACGATCCATGTGTCTTTTTGTTGGTTGACGAATTCGGCAATGGGTGAGGTGATGTGAGTACTGTCATCTTCAGGGAAATGCGTCATTTCTTGACCTTTTATAATCCGAGAGGGTTGGCCATTTTCATCCATGATAGTAATGGTGAACTGACTGATGGTGTAATCGCTGGCTTGAGTATAATTTTGTTGCTCGTTTGCAGTTGACGTAGTGGGCTCTGACCCACTAAAGAGTAACCATAAGATGAACGCTAGTGATAAGGCCAAGAGACCTTGTTGTAGGGATGTGAGTTTAGAGATGGCGTTCAATTTGATCTTGCAGGGTACCCTGTCCTCTCATAATCATTTCACAGACTTCTCGTGCAGCACCTTTGCCGCCTTTAGCATTAGTAACCCAGTGTGCCTTCTCTTTCACAATGGTGTCCGCATCCTGTACAGCGACTGCTAAACCAACGCGACTCATAATAGCTAAATCAACCCAGTCGTCACCGACAAAGGCACATTGCTCCGGTTTGACTCCGACTTGTTCCGCCATTTGTTCAAATGCGGGTAACTTTATTCGCTGACCTTGATAGATAAGGTTAATGCCTAAACTGGTCATCCTATGTTCAACGACAGTCGATGTTCTTCCGGTAATGATGCCTATTTTGACGCCAGTGTATTGTATTAGCTTCATACCGTGACCATCACGGGAATTGAAAGCTTTGTATTCTTCACCATCATCACCAATGATGATGCTACCATCTGTTAAGACACCATCGACATCAAAGATGAGTAACTTGATGTCTTTTGCACGTTCTAAAATATCTTGCATTAAGCTTCCTTTAAACGACGCCAGCACGTAGAAGGTCATGCATATTAATTGCACCGACCAATTGTTTTTGGTCATCGACGATAAGAAGTGCATTAATTTTGTGTCGTTGCATTAATTCTAATATTTCTGCTGCTAGCATATCGGGGTGACCGGTTTTACATTCAGTGGTCATGACATCGGCAATAGAGGTTGTATGGACATCAATAGTTTGAGCAAGAACACGTCTGAGATCGCCATCGGTAAAGATACCGACGATATCATCATCATCTGAACAAATAGCTGTCATGCCTAGGCCTTTTTCACTCATTTCAACGAGCGCATCACTGATTACGGCCTTGTGATTGGTTTTGGGGATATCAACACCTGTATGCATAATATCGCCAACACGGAGCAGTAAACGTATGCCTAAATTGCCACCTGGATGCGAAAGGGCGAAATCTTCGGCTGTAAACCCCCGTGCTTCTAATAAAGCAACAGCTAGGGCATCACCCATAACTAATGCTGTTGTGGTACTTGATGTGGGGGCTAGGCCGAGTGGGCAAGCTTCTTTTTCGACACTGATATTGAGGTGGACATCGGCGCTGTTTGCAAGGGAGGAATTTGGTTTTCCTGTTAGCGCAATCAGTGGTGTGGCAAGGCGTTTGATAATGGGTAGCAGCGTTAATAATTCGGCTGTTTCGCCTGAGTTCGATAAGGCGAGAACGACATCTTGTTTTGTAATCATACCGAGATCACCGTGACTGGCTTCACCTGCATGAACGAAGAAAGCGGGACTTCCTGTACTGGCGAGCGTTGCGGCGATTTTGTTGCCAATATGACCTGACTTACCCATGCCGATAACAATGATTCGGCCCTGGCAATCAAGCAGTAACTCACAGGCTCTGGCAAAAGTCTCATCTATACGATCACGTAATGCTGCGATCGCTTCTAATTCTGTGTTGACGACAGCCAAGCCAAGCGATTTAAGTTGTTCTGTTTCAGTTTGGGTCAAGCTACTATTCCTACCGTACTTTGGTATGCCAGTAGACTATTATAGGCGATATAGATTAATAACAGGATACTCCCTGCTATTCGTCCTATTCGACCGGCTTTTACGTACTTAGAAAAGGCAAAAAGGAGGACGAATAACAAGATCATGATCGAGAAGTCACGTTGTAGTAACTCGCTGTCAATTGCAGCAGGCATAATGAGTCCCGGCATGGCCAAGACAGCAAGGATATTAAAGACATTAGAGCCTAGAATATTACCGATGGCTAAATCGTGTTCATTTTTGAGTGCCGACATGATTGAGGCGGCGAGTTCGGGCAGGCTGGTACCAATGGCGACGATGGTTAAACCAATGACGAGTTCACTGACGCCGAGTTGTATTGCGATCCCGGTTGCACCCCAGACAAGTGCTTTTGAACCGATTAATAATGCGATAAGACCGATTAAAAATTTAATGGTCGCTTGTTGCGTTGTCATACTGATTTTAGCATATTCATCATCGAACTCTCGTTGGAGAGGGTCAGTTTGGCTGCTTTTCATGGCTGACCATGCCATGCCGACTAACGTCAGAATGAATCCGATAAAGAGAATTAGACCGTCATTAAAACCTAAGAATTGATCCCAAAGTAACCAGAGTGCTAGTGCCATGACGAGCGCTAACATCGGGAATTCACGTTTTAGCGTATTGGAATTAACGGTGAGAGGCGTAATTAAAATGGTGATACCCAGCACCATCCCGATATTGGCAATATTGGATCCTATTGCGTTACCGACACCGAGTGCTGGCAAGCCATCGAATGCAGCTAATGCAGAGACGAGCATTTCTGGGGCAGAAGTACCAAAGCCAACAATCGTTAAACCGACTATAAGCGGAGAGACTCCTATGTTTCTTGCAATATTGGCAGCACCATCAACAAAGCGATCTGCACCCCAAATTAGGATGGCAAAACCAGCGACGATAGCGGCAATAAAGTAAAGTGTCGTCATTATTTACATTATCATTGAAGGAATAAAAAAGAGCCGGACTTTGTCCGGCTCTTACTATTATAAATTGATGGGATCTGATTGTCCCGATCTTCACCTACTCTGAGAAGACGTCGAACTCTTCTGGTGGGTTGCCGTCGTGCACTAAGTTTTGACGACGTTGTAGGTAGGCATCACGTATATAGGCATATTCATCGATTGCAGCTTCATTCAGCACTTTTTCAGCTTTTAATAAATTTGCTCTATCATCAATTATACGTGTTGCCATAATAGGATTACGCGCATCAGGGCCTTGTACGTAGGTGACAGGAGCGGTGTAAAAGTCTCCGACTAACCCTACCGTATCGCGAACGTCTCTCGGACCTAGGAATGGGAGCACTAGGTATGGGCCTGGGGAAATACCCCATGCGCCTATGGTTTGTCCGAAATCTTCATTGTTTTTCTTGAAGCCAAAATCGGAAGCAACATCCACTAAACCTACGATACCGATTGTACTGTTGATGGCAAAACGACTTGTGTCTTCGAAAGCTTGCATCATTTTGAATTGTAAAACGTCATTAATGATGACAGTAATTTCATTTAAATTACTGAAGAAATTACTCACACCTTTGCTCGCTGGTGCAGGCATGACGAAATCATAGCCCTGAGCAACAGGTTTTAAGACGTTTTTATCAACGGTGTCATTGAATGAGTGCATGACACGGTTATAGCCTTCGAAAGGGTCATTAACATGGCTTTCTGATTGTGTTGTTGCACAGCCTGTTATAAGCAGTGTTATTGCAACTACGCCAATTTTTAAAAATTTGCTGGCTTTGCTCACGTTGTGCTATCCCTATATTCAGAATGATTTATGATTGGGATAATGGCATGGGAACTTTTTGTTATCAAGCGTGTGAGGTGAAAATTTGTCTTATTTTGGTGACTGTGTTGCAAATTTACCTAAATAGTTACGTCCTTAGATCCATATATTCATGGTCAAAAAGTGAAGGTCTTGGGGATCAATGACGTCCGTTATGTAGCTGGTTAGCAGAGGTTTTGGTGACTTTGGCCCAGCTCGATTGTTGTGGATAATCAATGCAGTTATGCGAATTTAAGGTTAAGGCTTTATTGGTAGCGAGCTCAAGGTTTTCACTCATGGCACCTGTCATACCTTCTTTGATAATGTCTTTAGGTCCGGTAACAGGATAGGCTGCGACAGGTAGCCCACAAGCCATGGCTTCAATATTAACTAAGCCGAAGGTATCTGTTTTGCTAGGAAAGACGAAAACATTGCCAGCTGCTACTCTTGACGCAAGTCCATGACCAGGTTTTCTTCCTGTGAAAACTTTTGTTTTAACATCGCTAAGTCTGGGCCATCGCCAATCACTAATTCAGTGCCTGGCATTTCTAGAGACAAGAAAGCCTTAATATTTTTCTCAACGGAAGTACGTCCCATATAAACCATTATGGGTTTGGGGTAGTTCACTATCTTGGGGTATTAGGATTAGATGTTTTAGTATTTTCACTGCAGCCCCACACTTTGACATGGCGAAAACCATTATCTTTCAACCGTGTTTTTGTGACTCTGTTGGCACGAGGGTGTATATGGCTTTACTGTGAAAGCGGTGCAACCAGGCGTAAGTGCAACTTGTTGGGATTGGTAATCTGAGTCTAAGGTATTCAGGAAATTGGGTATGGTAAGAACTGGTGAAAGTTAGGTTGTTTTTCAAGCACCATTGTCTTGCAGCCATGCCAAGTGGACCCTCAGTTACCATATGAATTACATCAGGGTAAACAGTGTTTAAATCGCGGATCAGTTTTTCGGCTGGGAAAAGGGCTAATCTCATAGACTGGCAGCCAGGACAAGGTATCGTTTTGTGGCCAATATGGGATAAAATGGTGAAGTGGTGTCCCATTTTCCTTAATTCTTCTGTGGTTGCTTTTAAGGTTGTTACAACGCCGTTAACTGGCGATTCCCATGCATCTGTCACGATTGCTATTTTCAATTTAGGCCGCCTCAAATTGAAGGATATTTTTTAATTGGTTGTCACTGTCTGTCCATTTGATCATTTCTATTTCGCCAATGGGATGTTCGACTAGAGCAGTACAACTTTCGACCCAGTCCCCGCAGTTGTAGAAGGCGATGCCATTAATTTTAGTTATTTCTGCTCAGTGAATATGGCCACAAACGACCCCAGAGACACCACGCTCTTCTGCTTCTTGTGCGACAGCTTGTTCAAAATTGTTGATGTATTGAACAGCATTTTTTACTTTGTACTTATGAAATGAAGTCAATGACCAATAAGTGAAACCTAATTTACATCGGCAAAAATTCACCCACCGGTTGGCTTTTTATAAGTAGTCTTAGAGTCGGCTACCTATTTTGGCAACCATGGGGGAGGCTGCAACGACACTATCGAATCTGTCACCATGGAGGATAAGTAATTTTTTATCATCAGCGGTGATATGAATGGCTTCATGCTTAATTTCAACATTACCAAACTGTGTGCCGTCATAGTCGCGGAGTAACTCATCATGGTTACCTGAGACGAAGATGACTTTGTTATGTTTGGCTTTTCCTAATAATTCACGGATGACGTTATTATGAATTTGTGGCCAATACATACGCTTCTTCATTTCCCAAATATTGACAATATCGCCAGTGAGAGAAAGGTAATCGCATTCGATATTGTGGAGAAAGTCTAGGAGAAAACCGGCACTGCAGCCGTAGAAACCAAGATGAACATCTGAAATCCAGACATCACGTACTTTCATAGTTGGACTATTCTTTGTGTGCATAATGTATTCATATCCATTAGTATTTGAGCACTGTTTAGTAGGCTGTTATTGCAATGATATGAATAATTTATGTCAATAGGCCTTAGATAAAATAGACATAACGTATAATCAAACTCGACTTATTTAAATGATGGTGAACGATGATGAATAATCCTTTACTAGCAGATGTGACATTGCCTGCTTTTTCTAAGATTTTGCCTGAGCATGTTGAACCGGCATTGGATACGGTTCTGCAACAAGCGAGGCAGACGGTTGCTGACCTGCTTGATTCGACGGAAAAGCCCTCTTGGCAGTCGTTGGTGATTCCTATGGAAGAGGTCGATGCGAGTATTCACCAGGTTTGGTCACCGGTGAGTCACTTAAATTCAGTGATGAATTCAGATGCGTTACGTGTTGCTTACAATGCCTGTTTGCCCAAATTGAGTAAATTTAGTACTGAACTTGGGCAAAATGAGGACTTATATAAAGCCTACAAAACATTGGCAGACAGTGAGCAATATCAGCTGCTTGATATAGCACAAAAGAAGGTCATAGATAATGCTGTGCGTGATTTTCGTTTATCTGGTGTTGAGCTATCTCAATCGGATAGGGATGAGTTCAAGGAAATTTCACAATCGCTGACAGAATTAACGGCAAAGTTCGAAGAAAATGTGATGGATGCGACGCATGCTTGGCAGAAGTTAATTACGGATGAAGCATTGTTATCGGGTTTACCCGATTCAGCTAAGGCAATGGCAGCACAGATGGCTGAGCGAGAAGAAAAAACAGGTTGGTTATTTACGTTAGACTTCCCTTCTTATCTACCGGTCATGACCTATGCGGATAACCGCGAATTGCGTGAGGAGATGTATACCGCATTTGCGACTAGAGCTTCTGATCAAGGACCAAACCCAGATGAATGGGACAATACTGCTGTCATTGATGAAATCTTAAAGTTACGTCATCAGCTATCGAACCTGATAGGTTTTGATAACCACGCTGAACGCTCTTTAGCTACAAAAATGGCGAAATCGCCGCAGCAAGTTTTAGATTTCTTGAATGATTTAGCAACGCGTTCAAAACCCATTGCAGAGGAAGAGGTAACAGCATTACGTGCATTTACGAAAGAAACAGCTGGAATGGATTTGCTTTCTGCTTGGGATATGACCTATTTTGCTGAGAAACTTCGCCAACAACGTTATGCAATATCTCAGGAAGAAGTGAAGCAGTATTTTCCTGAAAGTAAGGTTGTTCCTGGTTTATTTGCGGTGGTGAATAAATTATACGGCTTGGATATCAAAGAACGACATGATGTTGAAGTCTGGCATCCGGCAGTACGGTTTTTTGATATTTTTGATGCCAATGGTGAATTACGAGGACAGTTTTACCTTGACCTTTATGCACGAAACCATAAACGCGGTGGGGCTTGGATGGATGAATGTTTGGTTCACCGTCAGACGACGGTTGGCTTGCAAACACCAGTGGCTTATTTAACGTGTAATTTTTCTGAGCCTTTGGGAGATAAGCCTGCCTTGTTTACCCATGATGAGGTAACGACCTTATTTCATGAGTTTGGTCATGGTTTGCATCATATGTTGACCAAAATTCATTATGCCGGGGTTTCTGGTATTAATGGTGTGCCATGGGATGCCGTTGAGTTACCTAGCCAGTTTATGGAAAACTGGTGTTGGGAGCGAGAAGCGTTGGATTTAATATCAGGGCATCATGAAACCAATGACCCACTACCTGATGCGTTATTCGAGAAAATGATGGCAGCACGTAATTTCCAATCAGCGATGATGATGGTGCGTCAGTTGGAGTTCTCTTTATTTGATTTCCGCTTACATTTGGAATATGACCTTGAACAGTCCAATCAAGCTGAAACAGTGCTGGCGGAAGTGCGTGGTCAGGTGTCAGTTGTTAAACCACCCGCATTTAACCGCTTTGCACAGAGTTTTTCTCATATCTTTGCTGGAGGTTATGCAGCAGGTTATTACAGTTATAAATGGGCTGAAGTGTTGTCAGCGGATGCATTTTCTAAATTTGAAGAAAATGGCATTTTTGATCGGGCAACGGGAACGGCCTTTTTACAAGCTATATTAGAACAAGGAGGATCGCGTGAACCAATGGACTTGTTCGTTGAGTTTCGTGGACGAGAGCCTGAAATAGATGCGTTATTACGCCATAGCGGAATAGCTGCTTAAGATAATGAAATACACTGATTTACGCGATTTTATCGCGAATTTAGAGCAACGCGGCGAGTTAAAACGGATTTCTGTAGAAGTTGATCCTGTTCTTGAGATGACTGAAATCTGCGATAGAGTTCTCCGTGCCGGTGGTCCAGCGATATTGTTCGAAAACCCAAAGGGCAGTGAGGTGCCTGTTTTAGCTAACTTATTCGGCACGCCAGATCGTGTTGCGATGGGTATGGGTGAGGCGTCTGTTGAAGCATTACGAGATGTCGGTAAATTGTTGGCTTTCCTTAAAGAGCCTGAGCCACCGAAAGGGATGAAAGACGCTTGGCAAAAGCTGCCTATCTATAAGCAAGTCATGAATATGGCTCCGAAAGTGGTCAAAAAAGCGGTTTGTCAGGAAGTCGTATTACAAGGCGATGATATTGATTTAAGCCAATATCCAATACAACTTTGTTGGCCAGAAGATGCTGCACCTTTGATTACTTGGGGGCTTGTTGTGACGAAAGGACCAGATAAGTCTCGTCAAAATATGGGTATTTATCGTCAGCAGGTCTTGAGTAAAAACCGAGTCATCATGCGTTGGTTATCACACCGAGGTGGTGCTTTAGACTTTAAAGAGTGGCAACAAACACATCCGGGCGAACCATTTCCAATAAGCGTTGTGTTGGGCTGTGATCCAGCCACTATTTTGGCCGCGGTAACGCCCATCCCTGATAGCTTATCTGAATATGCTTTTGCGGGCTTATTAAGGGGATCTAAAACAGAATTGGTTAAGTGTCAGACCAATGATCTACAAGTACCTGCAAGTGCCGAAATAGTATTGGAAGGATATCTTCATCCAGATGACATGGCTGACGAGGGGCCTTACGGTGACCATACAGGTTATTACAACGAAGTGGATAGTTTTCCTGTTTTTACAGTAGAACGGATTACTCAACGGCGCGATCCTATTTATCACAGTACTTATACGGGCAGGCCACCTGATGAACCAGCCGTATTAGGTGTGGCCTTGAATGAAGTTTTTGTGCCTATCTTGCAAAAACAGTTTCCTGAGATTGTCGATTTTTATTTGCCGCCTGAAGGCTGTTCATACCGTGTTGCTGTGGTGAGTATGAAAAAGCAATACGCGGGTCATGCTAAACGTGTGATGATGGGAATTTGGTCTTTTTTACGTCAGTTTATGTACACCAAGTTTGTGATTGTGGTTGATGATGATATTGATGTGCGTAATTGGCAAGATGTGATTTGGGCCATGACGACAAGAATGGATCCTAGCCGAGATGCAACTTTGGTTGAGAATACGCCAATAGATTATTTGGACTTTGCATCACCTGTGTCAGGCCTCGGTTCTAAAATGGGTTTAGATGCTACAAATAAATGGCCAGGCGAAACTGACCGTGAATGGGGAAGACCGATTGAACGTGATCCCAATGTCGTTGAAAAAATTGATAAAATTTGGGACTCACTTGGCATAGAATAACGTCATATTTTATCAGAGTACTCAAAAGTTTAGACTTCGATGACGACATTTGGCTCGCTCATCACCATGAATTAGGGATAGTAAATGTGAGTCGCTTATCAGTATCAGAGAGGTTGTATCTAGAGCGCGTCCGATTATTTTTTGGTCACGCAGGTAGTAATGGTATTGCCATTTTTATTGGTGCTGGTCTGATGATTGGGGCTTTTTGGGGAGCAGAAGTACCGGTAGATTAAAGTTCTTTTAGCTGACGATCATGACACCGGTTGAGTAGGGCTAGGCTTAAGATAGCACCTAATAAGGCATAACCCATATCCGATTGTGTATCCCAGATATAACCCTGCGTGCCTAGGAATGCATGAGCATCTTCTCCGCTGATGAGGGCGACGAACCATTCTATTAATTCATAAAAAGCACTGAAAGCTAAACAAAAGCAAACGATGAATAAATTTTGCCAGGCTGTGTGATTAAAGACTTGTTTTCTGATAACAATTTCGCGGGTAATAATGGCTGGGATAAAGCCTTGAGCGAAGTGCCCCAGCTTATCGTAGTTATTTCGACTTGAGCCTAACCACTCTTTGATTTCATCAAAAAGGGGAACTTCAGCATAGGTGTAATGGGCACCAACCATCAAAATGATACAATGAGCTAGAATTAAAAAATAGGCGAGTGAGGTTAGAGGGAAAGATCGATGTGTGGCGGCAATGATGATAAAACAAATAATGGCAGGGCCAGCCTCAAGTAGCCAAATAATGCCATCTTTGGGGTTTATAGCAGACCATACCAAGACCGTGAAAAAGGTTAACAACCAAAATAGTTTTAGCATGGCTTGTTTTGATTCGGGTTAAAGGCCATCAGTATTCTTTTCTACCCAGCGTTCACCATCAGGCCTAGTTTCTTTTTTCCAAAAAGGTGCGCGATGTTTAAGTTCTTCTATTAGCCAATTACAGGCATCTAAACTCGCTCGTCTGTGGGCAGACCAACAAGCGATGAGCATAATTGTTTCACTTGAGGTGATCTCACCTACACGATGAATAATGAGCACATCTAGTAATGGCCATTTTATTTTGGCTTCTTCGATCAATTTTTCAAGGTAATGCGCTGTCATTGCGGGGTAATGTTCTAATGTCATGGCGCTGACATCGGCATTATCATTAAAATCACGCATGGTGCCCACAAAGGTCGCTGTAGCACCAAATTGCTGGGAAAGGTTTGCCGCTTCTTGATGTTTGGCAATGGCTTGCCAAGGGTCAAAAATGTGTTTAATAATCTGTGCAGTCATTGTTTTAACCGCCTGTTACAGGGGGGAAGAAGGCGACTTCATCTCCTGCTTTGATGGTGTCATCAAATTGAGCATATTCCAAGTTAATGGCAACAAGTACATTACTTGGGCGATCGGCATTATCAGTCGCGATATCCCAGGCCTGGCCTGCAGTATTGGCTTGCTCTACAGTGGTGTCCTCTAGATTGAGCTTATCTTTTAAGCTGGCAAAAAACTTTACATGTATGGTCATAACGTTATTTCTTAATGTTTACTTATATTCGCCATTGTACGCTGGGGAATAGAATTTGTTGATGGTAAATTGCAAAATCGTCCGGTTATGCTGTTGCGCTTGGGGTAGAATATGAAGTTCTTTTATGTTCATTTGATGGGGTAGGTATGTCTGACTTAACGCATTTTAACCAAGCGGGTGAAGCCCTTATGGTGGATGTCGGCGGTAAAGAGACAACTAAACGCGTTGCTGTGGCTGAGGGAAGAATTAAAATGTTACCTTCAACGCTATCATTGATTCAGGAAGGTGGTCATAAGAAGGGGGATGTGTTGGGTATCGCACGTATTGCTGGCATTATGGCGGCAAAAAAAACGTCAGATTTAATCCCATTGTGCCATCCTCTAGCTTTGACGAAAGTCGCAATAGATTTTGATGTACTAGAGCAAGATGTAGCTGTGCAATGTAGAGCGCAAGTTACTACCAGTGGGCAAACTGGGGTTGAAATGGAAGCGTTGACTGCAGTACAAGTAGCTTTGTTAACGATTTACGATATGTGTAAAGCCGTGGATCGCGGCATGGTGATGAATCAAGTAAAATTACTTGAGAAGGCTGGTGGTAAATCAGGTCATTGGCTTCGGGAAAATGATGTCAGTATGTAAAGATATTGTTGAATGAAACAGTTTGACCGGACTGTTCGATTTTGTAGCCATCGCTGTCTGCGAGTTGCTGCTTAAAAGCATTGCCTTGTAAGATAGCTTTGATTTGTTCTACGGCAGTATTTTGTGCGATGTTTTTTGGGACGGCTAAGCAGTAATGCTCCCAAACTAGCGGCATGAAATCGAGCTCAAACTTTTTAGCCATCGGTTCAATACCAAAACCTATATCGGCCGCACCACTCGCGATGAGTGCGGCAACGGCGAGGTGAGTAAACTCTTCATGATCATAACTATTAATATCTTCAGGTTTAATATCTTCAGATTTGATCAGTTGATCAAATAATAAGCGGGTCCCTGAATTTGTTTGACGATTGATGAAAGTAAGCTTTTTATTAGTTAATGCTTGAATGGAAGTAATATCTTTGCTCCGTTTTTTCGAAAACATTAACCCTTGATTTCGTTTGACGACGTAAATGAGTTCATAATCATCTTCATTCAGCAGTTGTAAATATTGCTTGGTCTGTGATTTGGCTAGAGGGCCTATAGGGATATGGAATCCTGCAATGTCGCACTGTTTATTGTCCAAAGCATGAAGGCTTTCCAAACTGCCGTGAAAGTGTAGGTCGAGTGTAAAATGTGGCTGTTGATTAATTAATTGTCGTAGTGCACTGACTGCAAGTCCATGACTGGCAAAGATCTTCATTGATGCGTTTGAAGCATTAGGCTGTATGGCTACTAAATCACGTTTGATTTCAGTAGAAAAATTATCCAATTCTGGTGATAGTTTCGCATTGATTTTTATATTAGCGTTTAGTATCGCTTCACCAATATTGGATAAATGTGCCCCACGGCCTGGTTCTAGGATAACCAGTTTTCCGATTCTATCTTGCCATTTATTGAGCAAACCCCAGGCATATCGATATGACACATTTGCATGTTGTGTTGCTTGCTTTAAAGAGCCTTTTAACTGGATCAGACGCAGTAAATCAAAGAGCACAGGTTCTATTGCCTGTGCTTTGTCGTCATTGTACGACCAATTGATTTGTAACTTTATTTCCATAATATGCTTATTTAAGCATATTTATTTATGGGCAATCAATCGATAAACTGGCTTAATTCATAGAGCATATATGTTTTATTAAGCATATATTTTAGCAAATAAGGCCGTTATGATTTTTAAATTGGAGTGTTTTGATGCGTTTTGTACGTGTTGGGTTTTTACTTATATTGGCATTTAAAGTGGTGGTTTCGCCTGTTTATGCAGGTTCAGAAATTGCGACTTTGATTCAGATGCTGCATGAAAATGGCACGGTGAATGATGTGCAGTACGAACGGTTATTAGCTGAGTTGAAGCAAAATCAGCAGATGCAGGCTAGATATAAGCAACACCTAGATGCGAAAATAGCTGCAAAGGGAGATCCTTCAGAAGCAAAGGGTAAGATTAAAGGTGGTGGCTTAGCCGTTTCAAGTTCAGATGGTGATTTTACAACTCAAATAGGAGGTCGGTTGCAATTAGATGCAGCACATTACAGTGGTCAGCCTAAGATGGGAGATGGTACTGAGGTTAGGCGTGCTTATTTGACGTTAAAAGGAACGATGTCCAGGGACTGGGGATATCGTTTGCAGTATAACTTTGCTGATACAGGTGGTAATGGCAAAGGACTTTTAGATGCGTATGTCGATTATAAAGGGCTGGATGATTTAGATGTGAGAGTGGGCCATTTCAAGGAACCATTTACTTTGCATGAAGCGACGAGTGATAATTTTGTGACGTTCATTGAAAGGGCTTTTATCGCTGCATTTTCGCCAGGGAGAAGCATGGGTGTTATGGCTCATTATGCTCAAAGAGATTGGACTTGGGCGGTGGGTGTATTTGGTGAAGAGGTATCAGAAAAAGGCCGAACAAGCGATGAAGGCTGGGCTCTTAGTACAAGAGCGACAATTACACCAATTCATACGCAAAATCGTCTGTTACATATCGGTATAGGTGCAAATTTTCGTGATATGGGTGGCTTAGACGTGGTGCGTTTTAAACAGCGGCCTGAAAGTCATGTTACGGACATTAATATTATAGATACAAGTCTAGTAAGTGATGCTAGCAGCGTATCAAAACTCGGCGTTGAGTTAGCTACAACAATGGGCCCGTTTTCAGCACAGGCCGAATACATACGGGCGCATGCAGAACGAAAGGGGCTTGAAAATTTGGATTTCGATGGCTGGTATCTAGAAACCAGTTATTTTTTAACGGGAGAATCACGCCAGTACAAGCATGGTAAATTTGGAAGGCCGAAGCCAAAATCAGCTGTTGGGAAGGGCGGAATAGGTGCTTGGCAATTGGCAGTACGTTACAGCACAATTGATTTGACAGATGGGTCAGTTATAGGTGGTGAGGCAAATGCAGTGACGATCGGTGTGAACTGGTACCCGACGTCAACATTACGCTTTACAGCAAATTATGTAGATGTTTTATCCGTTGATGGTGGCCTTTATGATGATATGGAACCTAGTGTTTTTCAGGTCCGCAGCCAGTGGGCATTTTGAGGTTGGTCTAGAGTATGAAAATGAATTTATTATTTCGCATTAGTATGCTTGCTATTTTGATGGTGAGTTTTTCAGTACAAGCTGTTGAACACTTGAGGTTATCGACGACAACGAGTACTGAGAACTCAGGTCTAATGGCAGTATTACACCCTGTTTTTGAGCAAAAATATGGCGTGAAGGTTCATGTGATTGCAGTGGGTACAGGTAAGGCTTTGAAGGTCGGGAGTCGTGGTGATGTTGATGCCGTCTTTGTCCATGCTGCAGCAGCAGAGTTGGCCTATGTTGCACGAGGTGATTTTATTGACCGCCACCCCGTGATGCATAATGATTTTGTATTGATTGGTCCGGCATCTGATCCGGCTGATATAGCGGGTTCGGTCTCTATTGAAGAGGCATTAGAAAACATTATGCGAGCAGAAGTTAGGTTTGTATCTCGGGGTGATGACTCCGGCACACACAAAAAAGAGCTAGCCTTGTGGAAACAAGCAGGTTTGTTGCCTACAGGCCGTTGGTATATTAAGGCGGGTCAAGGGATGGGCGCTGTGATTAAAATCGCTGATGAAATGGGCGCTTATACGTTAAGTGATAGGGGAACACAGATTGCTTTTGAAGATAAAGTGTCGTTAAAGGTGTTATATCAGGGTGATCCACCCTTATTTAACCCTTACCATATTATGGCTGTGAATCCTGATAAGCATCAGCATATAAATTATGATCTGGCGAAGAAGTACATTGATTTTGTGACGGGAGAGGAAGGCCAAGCGCTTATTCGAGATTTTAGAATTAAATCGCAGCTGTTGTTTTATCCCGATGTGATTAAGTAGGGGAATTTCTCTGAGATATAAAAAAGCCGGTGGTCAGCACCGGCTTTTTCGTCATACTGATACCAATAGATTTTATTGATGTGTTTTCATTTTTTCGTGGTATTGATCATGTAAAGCATTGATGTCTTCTTGTGTACCAACTGGGTGACTTGCGTCGTTAGCCATCTCTTTGCCAGCCTCAGCTGCGTGCCCTGCATGTTCTGTTGCATCTTGTGCTTGTTCACAAGCGGTGATAAAGAGTGTTGATGCGATAAGTGCGGTAAGTGTGAGCTTTTTCATTTTAAATTTTCCTTATGTTATGGGTGTTAAAGTTAATAAAAATGCGGCCTTATAATTATAACTAACCTTGGCTAAGTAAGCTGCGCAGATCGATGATAGCAGCATTAGCGCGAGAGATATAGGAGGCCATAACAAGAGAGTGGTTAGCGAGAAAGCCAAAACCACTGCCATTTGAGATCATTGGACTCCAGACTGTTTCCTGTGTAGCTTCCAATTCTCTAATGATTTGGCGTAAGCTGAGCAAGGCATTTTTGTCTATTAAAACATCTGAAAAATCATGTTCTGCTGCTTTTAATAAATGAATTAAGGCCCATGCAGAGCCTCGGGTTTCGTAGAAGACATCATCTATCTGACTCCAAGGGGTTTTGGTGACCATTTCAGCAGGTGAAGGCGTGGATTGCTGCGCCGCTGGGTCACCAGCTAAATCTGTATTAATCCTTATTTGGCCGACACTGGCGCTAAGACGCTGTGATAGACTGCCGAGTCGTTTTTCTACAATAGCTAGCCATGCTGCTAAGTTATCGGCGCGGGCATAAAATTGGGCATCCTTTTGTTCTTGGTTGCTCAATCGTATGAGGTAAGATTCTAATGCCTCATTACCAGTACGATATTCAGATTCTGTTGATGGGAAAATCCATGATTCAGAATTAACGTTGAATTGCGGTTCCGCTATGGCAAGGTCATTGTCTTCTAATGATTGAGATTGAGATCGGCTGATGTCATTTCGTAATGCGCGCGCGAAGTCACGAATTTGAACCAGTACGCCAAATTCCCAGTTAGGTACATTATCCATCCATATAGATGGTGGCATGATGTCATTACTAAGATAGCCACCTGGTTTGTCGAGTACGCTACTAACTAGGGTAATGAGGGTCGCGGTAGAAACATAGCCAGTGACAATTTGTTGGTCGCGCTCAGCAGCCATATGATTAGCGCTTTGTATGGGGCTAAAGTCATCAGGTGTATTGTTCCACCAAGCCATAATCCCGAGGAATATGATGGCGATAAAGCCAATGACAGAACCGGTTTTTTTGATACTACTATCACGATTGTATGGGTCGGCTAGGCTGTCACAGATGTCCCAAATGAGATCCTTGCCGCGTTGCATTATTTCTGATGCCATGTGTTTGTCTTATACAATTTAGTAAGCGCATAGCGTAAGCTTTTCATAGCTGGATGACAATCATCTAGTGCTGTGAACAAGTTGTACGGACTAGTATAAACAGACTTTTGTGGAAATTTATCCCAGATGCGTTATTTTTGGAGTGTCAATGTTATTGATATCGCCATTCATTGACGAGATCTTGCACGGTTGAAGGGAGCTCATCGGGATCAAATTTTGCGATGAATTTGTTGGCACCGACCTTTTCGACAAGTGATTCGTTGAACTCAGCACTCATAGATGAATGAGAGAGAATTTTGATTGTTTCCAAATCTGGATCTTTCTGCACTGCTGAGGTGAGGCTATATCCATCCATTTCTGGCATTTCGATATCAGAGATAATCAAGGCGATATGTTGTTTAACTTCAATTCCTTCGCTTTCTAAGCCTACAGATACACTCAGTTTTAACTGACGCTGGATAGTAGATCCAGTCGTTACAACAAGTGATCGCTGACGTCCCTACTGTCGATGTTGAGCGTATCGCAAGTTTAAAAGCAGCGATAGCCGATGGCTCATATTCTGTTAATGCTGATCAATTGGCACAAAACCTGTTGGGATCTGAGCTCCAATTTAGATAAAAGCAGGTGATAAACGATGAGTTCATTCCAACAGCTATATAGTGTCTTGCAAGCAGAGCATCGGGCAGTCAAAGCACTTCTCACTATATCAAAGAAAGAGCGTGCTGCATTAGTTGCGTCTGATGCTGACGTAATCACGACGTTAACAGCAAGCAAACAGCCTCTTATTGTTCAGTTAGAACAATTATCTCGATAACGTGAAGTGATTATACAAGCAGAAGGTTTCTCATCAGGAAAAGGGGGACTGGAGGTATTTATTGATAATCAGTATGTAGTGTATGGCCGGTTATTGCTTACACCAATTGGCGAGGGTTTCGACCCATTTGGGATGTTGGTTCATACAGGGAATGAGTGTCAATTTCTCGCCGCCTGCTTGTTCAAAAACTTCTTGTCCTCGAATAGCAATTTCTTCTAAGGTTTCAAGACAGTCGGTCACAAATGCAGGGCAGATAACTAGAATATTTTTGGCCCCCGAGGCTGCAAGTTCACGAATCCGGTCTTCTGTATTTGGGTCTAGCCATTTTGCTCTGCCAAGTCGAGATTGAAAGGCAATAGAATATTTTTCAGCGGGTAAATTGGCTTTTTCGACAAAACGCTGTGTTGTCATGATGACTTGATGACGGTAGCACGTTGCATGTGCTGGATTAGCAATTTGGCAGCAATCACTACTTTTTAAACAATGGCTACCAGATTTATCTAACCCGGTGATATGAGACTCAGGTAGGCCATGGTAACTGAAAATCAAGTGGTCATAAGGTTGTTCTAAATGGGATTGTGCACTTTCAACTAAAGCCATGATGTAATCATCTTGTTGGTAAAAAGGTGCCACAGTATTGAGCTTTACATCCAATTGATGTTTTTTAATGACTTCTTTAGCCAACTCTATTGACGTGGTAATCGTGCTGTCAGCAAAGTGTGGGTAAAGCGGAATGAATAGGATTTCTTCGATGCTATGCTGTCGCACTAGTGTGAGTATTTCGCTTTCAATATCAGGCGAGCCATAACGCATAGCCATGCCAACAGGCAGCTCAACTTGTTGTTGTAATGCTTGTTTTAATTGCTGTGAAAAAACAATCAAAGGTGAACCCTCTTCTAACCAGACACTTTTATAAGCTTCAGCTGAATCTTTAGGCCTTTTAGGTAGTACGAGTAAGCTGACAATAAGTCTTCGTATAACCCAAGGGAGTTGGATCACATAGGGATCCATCAAAAACTGATCTAAGTAACGTCTGACAGATGCTTCATCTGTATTATCAGGTGAACCTAAGTTAGCGAGCAATACGGCACGTTTAGTCATGGAAAGTCTATATTTAAAGTTGAAAGGAGGTTACAGCTAATTTGCCAGCCTAGTATAGTGGATGATGTTCGTTTTGCACACGACTTGGCCGCAATAAACGGTTGTTACTTGTACCCCTTCAATTTAGATGAGCTAGTCTAGTTTCCGTTTTAATATTAAATATCACTTGAATAACTAGGTACATTTGTGGAACGCCTGATCCATTCTATTGTAGCCAATACTGGTTTGGCCATAGTTTATTTTATTGCTGGTTTACTCACACTGGCGTTGGCTTTGCCTCCGACACGTGCGGCACCTCTATGAGCGCCGACAGGAATCGCTTTGGCGGCTGTTTAAATCTGGGGTTACCGTTTGTTACCGGGCGTGTTTTTGGGCGATTTTTTTCAGAGGCGGTAGGAAAATGACCCGATATCATCAGTTCAGGGAATACGGCTCCAGATTTATATAAAGATCTATGGGAAACCTTGTTGTCAGATGTTGGGTGGCGGGGGTAATTACAAAACCGTAAGAAGAATGGTGACCTTTATTGGGCGCAAGAAGTGATTGCACCGATGTTAGACGAGTCAGGCAATGTGACCCATTTTGTTGTGACACAAGAAGATATTACCCAAGCAAGACAAATCAATGAACGGTCAACCTGTCAAGCAAGCCATGATTTATTGACGGGATTGATGAACAGGCATGAATTTGATGCAAGATTAAAACGTGCTATCGGTTCATCGAAGCGTGACTTAACCGAACATGCTCTGTGTTATTTAGATCTCGATCAATTTAAGACAGTTAATAATACCTGTGGTCATGTAGCAGGGGGTGAATTATTACGCCAGATAGGCACGATGATGTCAGCAAATGTAGGTTCTCACGAGACTTTGACCGAATTAGGTGGTGATGAATTTGGGTTATTAATGGAGCATTGTGGCATTGAACAAGCGCATCAGGCGTGTGAGTCGATTATTGATCTGTTTCAGAGTTTCCGCTTTCACTAGGAGGACCATGTTTTCACGGTGGGTGTGAGTATTGGCTTAGCCATTATTGACCAGCATAACAAAGATAATGCGGAGGCGATGAAGAATGCTGATTCAGCTTGTTATGAAGGGAAAGATAACGGGCGTAACCAAATTAAAGTCCATACCGAGGATCATGTCCGTTTGCAAAAACGTAGAGGTGAGATTCAGTGGAGCAGTGAAATTAGTGACGCCCTAGATAATAATCGTTTACTACTTTATGTACAGCCGATGGTTGCATTGAACGATAATGCTTCATGCGTCGGCTATGAAGTGTTATTAAGAATGCAGATGCAAGATGGCAAGATTGTTCCGCCGGGGGCCTTTTTACCTGCTGTTGAGCGTTATAACTCTGCAACGCGGATAGACCGTTGGGTGGTTAACCACAGTTTGCATTGGATGAATAAGCATGTAAATGAGCTGAGCCATGTTAAAAGTATTTCTATTAATTTATCCGGTCAATCGCTAGATGATGAAGCGATGACGGAATATATTATTCACGAGTTTGAACGTGGGGATATTCCAGCAAGCAAGGTTAAATTTGAGATTACAGAAACGGCTGCGATAGCCAATTCACACGAGGCAACACAGTTTATTAATACGTTAAAAACCTATGGTTGCCGTTTCGCGTTAGATGATTTTGGTAGTGGATTATCGTCATTTGCATATTTAAAGAATTTAGATGTTGATACATTGAAAATAGACGGCATGTTTATCAAAGACATGCTAGATGATACGTTTGACTATGAAATGGTGAAATCCAATAGTGAAATTGGTCATGTGATGAGGTTTGAAACGGTCGCTGAGTTTGTAGAGTCCGATGCCATCCTAGAAAAAATGAAAGAAATTGGTGTTGATTATGCTCAGAGTTATAGCTTGGGTGAGCCCATTAATATTGACGACATTTTGAAGTAATAAGCTAAGTTAATGTTTTGGTTGTGAGTCGCTTTACTTTCACTGTTATAATTTTGCACGATGCCTCCGTAGTTGAATGGATACAATAGGGCCCTCCTAAGGCTTAGGTGCAGGTTCGATTCCTGCCGGGGGCACCATTTCTTAGTCGTTAGGAGTATTAAAAAAGGAACGGTGTGGAAAAAGTCATTTCAATTCTATTTGCACTTTTTTATTGCTACAGCCTTAATGTCAAATAGCTTGCTAGGCGCTGGTATGTGGTTTTGGATTATTCTAGTGTCTGGTTTATTTGTGGCTGTTAGTGCTTATATTCCTGAGTTGGAAATGCTCGGTGCCTTTGTTGCCCGTTTATTAGCACTTGGTTCTATTGGTGCTGTTCTCCTCGGTTTGGTTGCAGTAACAGCGGATGGCTCTTTTGTTTAGAGGGTAGTGAAGCGATGTTACTAGCATCGTTTTTTTGTATTGCATTATCTGGCTTAATTTTAGTCGTGTTGTGAAAACGAATAAGTAATCGTTTGGATGCATAGCCGCTACAAAAAAAGCTAAGTGTAGTATTCCTTTTCGGCAGTATTGATTTTAGCTTTATGCAATAATGAAATTTGTATGAAGTTGTTATTGATTGGAACCCCTTAGTGTATGGAATGTATAGATTGGCTATGAGAATGCGATTTGTCATGATGTTGGTGACTTTGCTAGTTTGGCCAACAACTTATGGCCATGCTGCAGAGATTGCCTTGCCTGAAATTGGTGATAGTGCTGGTGCACTGATTTCACCTCAACAAGAATATCGCATAGGACAGGCGTTTTTTTGGCGATTACAGCAATCTGTTGATTTGGTTGATGACCCAGAGGTTAATCATTACATTAAAAGTTTAGGCCAACGGCTAGTTAGTAATAGCGATGCACCAGCATTACCTTTTAAATTCTTTATGGTACCTGACCCACGTGTTAATGCTTTTGCTGCACCGGGTGGCTTTATTGGTGTGAATGCGGGCTTGTTATTGACGAGTCAGCAGGAAGATGAATTGGCTTCTGTATTGGCACATGAAATCGCACATGTGACACAACGACATTTACTACGTAGTCTTGAGAAACAGCAACAAGGCAGTATACCTAGAGCAATAGCCTTATTGAGTGCTGCACTGTTAGCTGCAGTCGACCCGCAGGCGGGTGTTGCTGCATTAACGGTGGTGCAAGCGAGTGGAGTGCAATCACAAATAGATCACACAAGAGCACATGAGGCCGAGGCCGATAATTTAGGAATGCTGAACTTGGTTCGTGCTGGCTTTAATGCGCAAGCCATGCCTACTTTTTTCGAACGTCTTCAGCAGACTAGCCGTTTTTATAATAGTAACTCCGTCCCAGAGTTCTTAAGGACTCATCCTGTGACGACATCACGGATTGCCGAAGCGCGTGGACGGGCCGTGACTTATACGCAAAGGTTGGGGCAACGACGTGATGATTTATCGTTTTATTTGATGCGTGAAAAGTTGCGTGTGATGACATCCACTAATTTGATTGGCTTGAAGCAGCACTATACTAGCGCGCTCGAAAAAGGGAATAACAGAAATACTATCGCATCACGTTATGGCTTTGCGCTTGCTTTAACTGCAATGGGTGATTATAGCCGGGCACGTAAAGAAGTAAGATCACTAATTGAGGGTGATGCTGAACGGTTGACCTATCAATTAGCGCTGGCTGATATTGAGAAAGCCAGTGGCCGTTTGACGAAAGCATTGAATATTTATCAAGCGAATCAGCGGTTATACCCAAACGACTATGCTTTGTCTGTCAAACAAGCGATTGCTTTGCTACAGGCTCATCAGCCAAAGCGTGCAGCAAGACTGTTATTGACGCAGTTAGAAGTGGGCAAGGGTTCTGCTCAGTTATACAAGTTGTTGGCGCAAGCGCAAGGCGATTTAGGCCAACCGAGTGATGCTCATGGCTGGTTGGGTGAATATTATTATAGTGCGGGCCGTTTTGAGCAATCAGAAGAGCAATTTAAATTAGCGGTGAAATCGGCCAAGGGCAATCAATATCAATTGGCAAAATTAACCTCTCGTTTGCGTGAAGTTGAAGCAATGAAAGTGTTGATGGAAGAATTATGACATCTTCTATTCATCCTAAACGCAGGGCGGTTCTAAAACGGTTTCTTTCTGCTTCAACACTCGCTATGTTGGCGAGTAGTGGTTTGCTATTACCCCAACGCGTTTTAGCACATTGGCCGGGCGATGCCTTTACAGCAGAAACGGTTGAAGATGTTTTGTTAGCCTTGATGGGCCAAGCTGAGAAAATTGAAAAGACGGGTGTGAAATTCACGGTTGGCAAGCCGGCTAAATTGATAACAGATGGTCAGTCTGTGACGGTTGAGATTACAAGTAAGTTAGCCAATATAGAGCGGGTTGTGCTACTAGTCGATAATAACCCCAATCCACTGGTGATGAGTTTTGAGTTGACTGAAAATGTCATGATGCCACTTAAAACTCGAATAAAAATTGTTGCGGGTGAATCACAGCTCATTGCTGTTATCCGAGCTGATGGAAAGTTATATAAAACGACGAGGGATGTACGTGTTTATGCGGGTGGAAATGCCTAATGGGAATGTTGCAACACGACCGCATAAGAGCAGCGCTACGTGAAGGACACACCGAAATTAGGGTATTGTTAATTCATCCTATGATATCAGGCCGGGATGAAAATAAGGTGCCGGCAGACGACGCCATTTCTCCACCGCATTTTATCCAAGATATTCGTTGTTGGCGTAATGGCGATGAAATGCTCGCTGTTAAATGCGGCCCTGCGACTGCTGAAAACCCGTATTTTTCATTTCAACTTATAGAGGGAGAGTCTGGGGATAAGATTAAAGTCCGCTGGGTTGATAATATCGGCCAAAAAGGAATTGTCGAAGTAATGGTTAAATAACATTACAGCCTGTTAATGTCGGCCTTGTTTTTCGATATAGCATTGATGGTATTCCTCGGCGTCATAAAAATGTTGGACTGGTGTTATTTCACTCACAATCGGCATTTGTTTGAAGCGGGTTTCATTCAAGGCCTGCTTTTTAGCAATAGCAAGCTCTTTTTGTTGTTCATTGTGATAGAAAACAGCTGAACGGTATTGCGTTCCCCGGTCGGGGCCTTGTTGGTTTAGTGTCGTTGGGTCATGGATTTGCCAAAAAAAATCCAGTAGTTGTTCATAATTAATTAAGTCAGAATTGAAAGTCACTTCAATGGCTTCTGCATGGCCAGTCATACCAGTACAGACAGCTTTATAATCGGGTGCTTCTGTATGGCCAGCAGTATAGCCGACGCGTGTAGAAGTAATGCCAGGCAATTGTTTGAATTTTGCTTCGACGCCCCAGAAGCAGCCTGCAGCAAAGGTTGCAATGTTCATTATTTTTTCCTTATGGCTATGATGTGGTTGCACCACTATCTGAAAGCTTCTATCCTTGAGGATTGTTTTATTTATCTTAACTTAGAATAGGATATTAGTGGTGTTAAACCAAGATACTGCCCATTTTAATATGTTGGAGCAACAGGTGCGTCCAACAGATATTTCCGATAAGCGTGTACTAGATGCTCTTCGGCATCTGAAACGAGTTGATTTTATTGATGCGGAATTAGCTGGTCTTGCCTGTGCTGATACGGCATTACCCATTGGTTATGGACAGACAATGTTACCGCCTATTTTGCAGAGTAAGATGTTGCAAGCATTGGCTGTGCAGGGAGATGAATGCGTATTAGAAATAGGCACTGGTACGGGTTATTTCACGGCATTGTTGGCCATGCTAGCAAGGCGAGTTGAAACGGTAGAGATCGTGCCAGAGTTGACTGCGATGGCAGAGAAAAACCTAAAAGCCTGTGATATTCATAATGTCACTTGTCATACAGGTGATGCTTCGGCGCAGTGGTCTTGTGACGATCGCGTTGATGTGATTGTATCGACAGCCGCTTTTGTTTCTATTCCAGATGCTTTTTTGCAGCAGTTGCAAGTAGGTGGCCGAATGATGGCCATTGTAGGTGAGGGCATGACGATGGAAGTGCAATTGGTTAAACGCGTTGCAGAAAGAGGGTGGCAAACAGACGTCGTGTTAGAAACTGCTGCGCCGGCTGTGATCAATGCTGAGCCAAAACCTGAATTTGAGTTTTAAGTCAGTATGAAACAATCAAGTGCGCGTGATGTTTCTGATTTATTAGCTGATGATTCCCTGGCGATATTGGTTGATGTGCGTGAAGAACATGAATTGGGTTATGGCAAAATCGAGCGTGCTTTGCATATTCCGATGCAACAAATTCCCAACGAATTACATCAATTGGGTGATGGGGTTGATCAAACAATTGTTGTTGTTTGTCATGCCGGTATTCGGAGTATGCATGTGGCGCAATATCTTGAAGGTTTGGGTTATAGTAACATCATAAATTTAGTAGGTGGTATGAACAGTTGGGCGACAGATGTTGATACGACAATGACGGTCTATTAGGGAAAAAAGTTGAGACACATAGGAATATATTTCGGGATCATGGCGGGCCTGATGCCGCAGGTCATTGCTGCTGAAAATTTAGTTGATGTTTTCCAAAGTGCTTTAGTTAATGATCCTCAATTATTAGCGGAAGCTGCTGCACAACGTGCTGTGGGTGAATTAGATTCTCAAGCGACGGCTCGGTTCTTACCGCAGCTTTCTTTATCTGCCAATAACGGCAAAGTAAAGCGTCAGTCTTCTGCTCAGGCCTTTGGTGGTGATAGAGAATACAATAATCATGGCTATACTCTGAGTCTGACACAACCACTCTATCGACAAGAAAATTACATTCAAAGCAATCAGGCTGATATTGCTATTGAGCAGGCAGCAGCGAGTTATCAAATAGCTGAGCAAGCATTGATTTTACGTGTGGCTGAACGTTATTTTGATTTTTTGTCACGACAAGACGAAGTAAAGTTTTCAGAATCTGAAAAAGAGGCGAACGCCAAACAGTTAGAGCAAGTGCAGCAACGGTTCGACCTGGGCTTAGCGACGATTACCGATTTGAGTGAATCGCAAGCTGGTTATGATTTAGCGAATGCCGATGTGATTACAGCGGAAAATGAGTTGGCGAATAGCCGTGAACGCTTATTAGAAACATCTGGCCTATATTTGGAAGGCTTAATCCCTTTAGCTTCTGAAACGCCTCTTGTACGTCCGGTACCTGAAGAAAGTGAAGAGTGGATAGCTGTTGCCTTAGTGCAAAATCCTAATTTACGTGTGATACAAAAATCGAAAGAAGATGCACAGCAAGTGATTGCGTTAGAAAAGAGTGGTCATTACCCGAGTTTAGATATTGTCGGTGAAAAAAATTATACCTCTCAAAGTGACAGTAGTTTTGGCGGTAGTAGCAAAGTACATCAGGAATCTGTCAGTATCCGATTTAACCTGCCCATTTTTGAAGGTGGTGGCGTGTCATCTCGTGTCAGACAAGCTTCACATCGATTGGATGAGGCGATGCAAAATGAAGAGGCACAACGCCGTGCTGTTGTCAGACAGGGCCGTGAAGCTTATAACGGGGTTATGTCAGGTATTAGTCGTGTAAAAGCCTTAAAACAAGCCTTAGTGTCGGGTCAAAAAGCATTAGAGTCGACAGAAGCGGGTTATGAGGTCGGTACGCGGACGACTGTGGATGTACTCAATGTGCGTCGGGATTTGTTCAGAGCAAAGCGTGATTATGCCAATGCGCGTTATGAGTATATTTTATCTAGCTTGCGTTTGAAGCAAGCGGCAGGTACCTTAAGCCAAAATGACCTAGCTCAAATCAACACCTGGTTAGAGGAATAATAATGTCGAAGGATAGTCTTAATTTAAGTCATGCCGCTGACAGCACGTTATTGGTGATAGACGTTCAAGAGAGGTTAGTTTCGGCGATGCCTAATGGCGTCAAAGAAAGGGTGATTGAATGCGTTAGTGTTTTATTAACTGCGGCTAAGACTTTATCTATTCCTGTTTTAGTGACAGAACAATATTCAAATGGGTTAGGGCCAACAGAAAAAGAGTTGGTCAAACAATTCCCTGATGGTACATCGGTTATCGCAAAAACCCGTTTCTCTGCTGCCGATGCAGATGGGTTTGTGCCAGCACTTGAACAAACTGGCCGAAAACAAGCAGTGTTGGTGGGCATGGAAACGCATATTTGTGTGTTGCAAACTGCAGTGGCTTTGCAAGGGCAAGGTTTTCAGGTTTTTGTGGTTGAAGATGCCGTGAGCTCTCGCTCAAAAGCTAATCAATATAATGCTTTACAGCGTATGCGTAGTGCAGGCGTGATTGTGACCAATGTTGAGTCTGTTATTTTTGAGTGGCTTGAAGATTCGGCTCAAGAAAACTTTAAAACGCTGGCTCAACTGATTATTTGAGATTTAGTGCAGTTGATGTGATTGCTGACGTTTGTTGGCAGTCCCCGTTCGTTTTTGCTTTGGTGCATGTTTACTGACTTCGTATGTGGGTATGCCTTTCAGCTTACTGCGCTTGTAGTCTACATAGAGCATATCTTTCACAGTTGCAATATCTTCATCAAAATGCTCAGCCAAAATGATGAATATCAACTCAAATTGCCTCTTCAATGAAATCTTCCAACTACTCCCTGCCCGTTAATAAAGCTAATCTGATAGCTGTAAAAAGCGTTGGAAGGGTCGCTCTCTTAAGATAATGGGCAGGGTATTCGCGAAACGTCCCGAATTACCAATCATGTCCCAAAAGCGGGCAAAGCGATTGGCGATCTGCATTTCCTGAAAAGTGATGTCGGAAGTGCTTAAAATATTGTAAGGCGCTTCAGGGTAAAGAGTAATTGATAGGTTTCATCATGGCGATTCAGCGGTGCGCCGCGTAACCGCTTTAAAATACCGAGCCGGATTTCATGCGGATTGAGTCCGATCAACTGGTCGAAACTGACAGCAAAATTATTTAACGAATCACTAGGCAAGCCAAAGATCAAATCGGTGTGTAAATGTGCGCTGGTGTCTTCCCGTAACCAAGTCAGGTTTGCCTTGGTCTTTTAATTGTTTTGCTTACGGTTGATCAGGTTCTGAATATCAGAATCAAAGGCTTGCACGCCAATTTCAAATTGCAAACTATTGGCAGGGAAGAATTTCAGCATAAATCAGCCGATTTCTAATGTCTTCATCAGTGTAATATTGATAGGGCATTACCAATTCATCAAGGGCTAATGCTTTGCCTTCAATATAATGTGTTTGTGCAATATCCTCGTCTAATATTTGCTGGCATAATTCAGGAAAGCTTTGCTCATCGGGACCAGAAATAATAAAAATCAGCACTGTCTGCAATCGATGGCACATCGGGTTGATGACTTAATAACTGTTCAGCAATGTTGATTGGCAATTCTTGAATGGTGAATTCGATGATTTTAGTTTGTGATTGCAGCGGACCCATATTGGCGTAAAGATAACGCAGGCCAGATGCTGTGTGCATATAGCGGGCATCTGGAGTGGTAAGCAGAATATTAGCGGATGTAGACATGAGCATAGTTTAACGTAATCACTGTTGTTGATTGTGACTAATGGTAGAACTGCTTGTTAATTTAAAATGGCTGAGACATACTTTAGATGAAATAGTATTAGGAATTAATTATGTCTGAATTTTATAACTTCTCAATCAATAGCCTACAAGGCTACGCTATCGATTTTTCACAGTTTAAAGGTAAGCCGGTGTTGATTGTGAATACGGCTAGCAAATGTGGTTTCACGCCACAGTATGAAGGCCTACAAGCTTTGCATGAGAAATATAAGGACCAAGGTCTTGTCATTATTGCCAGCCCCTGTAATCAATTTGGTAAACAAGAACCAGGTGATGCCGAGGCGATTAAGAATGAATGCTTAGTGAATTATGGCGTTGATTTTTTAGTGACAGAAAAAGTCGATGTGAATGGTGACTCTAGCCACCCTTTATTCCAATATTTACGTGATGAACTATCAGGTGTGATGGGCGATAAAATTAAATGGAATTTCACTAAGTTTTTAGTGGATGCTAATGGTACGCCGTTTGATCGGTTTGCGCCGACAACGAAGCCACAGGATTTGGAAAAGTATGTTGAGCAGCTACTTTGAGTCAATTGAGACTGGACAGTTATATTTCGAAAAAGTTAAATATCAAGCTGACTGATCCTTGATTTTCCTGAAATATGTATAGTGACGAAGAAGTTTTTACTTAACCCTTTTGACGAAGCAGACCGCCAAATTCGAGAGCGAGACCATTGGGTGGTTGCGACAGTTTCCACACAGATGAGTTGGCAAGAGAGGAGACAGGTAGTCGAGTTTGAAGGAAAAGATTTTATCTTACTTACCCAGACTAAAGATGCAGGTAAAAATGCTGCAATAGCATTCTGATTAGATCGTTATGGACTAGATATTGAGCAGGGCCGACTTGAAATTATGTGCTTTTGCAGTGCAATCTCTTGGTCAGAAAGGAACGGTTTGTCAATTTTGGCGTGGGGAGGGGTAACTTACCAAGGCCAATTGGTGTTCATCGAGGTAAGTTTGTTAGGCGCTTTTTTGATGGTGAGCATCTACCGGTAGCTTAAATAGTCAGGAGAAAACTGCGATTGCCTTTCATCGGGAATGAGTATCTTTAGATAACCCTTTTTTCGAGATGTATTTTAAGTAATGGGCACATAGAAATATGGAGTCAAGAAGATCAGGTAATGTTGGGTCGTTCAGAAACGTATATGCCTATTAATTTTTTTGTGGATCATGAGTTTTATGGATCAAAGTTGTCACTGCTTCAAGGGCTTTTTAATTAGTTGATGGATAGCTACAAATCAATGGGGTCGTAGTAATTGATTTATGCTAACTACCTTTGAGTTGCTTTGCATATTGCTCTAAGTATTCTAAAACTGTTTTCTGTTCATCTGTTAGCTCACGTTCTCGACAGGCTTCAATTTTTTCTGCAAATCGGTCAAAGTTTAAGATCTTCTCATGAGTATCCGATTCTAATCTTTGCTGGCAGAAATGCTGCCATTCTTCTTGTTCTTCTTGATTTAATGTTTCCGGCCAATTGCGGGCGCGGTATCGAAATAGCATTTCTTCTAGACGGTTATCTTCAAATGGAATGCTAAGCATGGCCAGGTTTTCTGGCTCTGCCTCTCTGACTAATTCCATTTTTCGTTTGTCGTTGGCACTGAAAAAGCCACCGGAATAGAGACTGGCATCTGGGTCATCAATGCTGTCATATTCTGGTTTGGTGAAGATGGCGTTGATTTTGGCAATCAAGTCTCCAGCAGCATTGAGTTCAGCAAGGTGTTGGTAATGTTGTTCCTTGTCGATATCGAGTCTTGCTGCGGCCTCATCATTCAATGTGTTTTCGGGCACGACGATGGGGCATTTGTTGATATGAATGGTTTTAAGGGCAGGGCGCTCAACACCTTCGGGAAGGTCTTTGTAGGGTGTGAATAGCCACTCTTTTAGTGTTTCGGCATCTTCATTTATCAATGCTTCAGGGGAATGACGCAGGTCATAAACAATCACGCCGTTGGGATTGGTGGGGTCTTTGGTAAGAGGGATGACTAATGCTGTGCCACAATATTCGCTCGGGTACGTGCGTGAGACATGAACAACTGGTGTACGGTCATGCAGATTGAGTAATGGCGCGACATCATTTTTACGACGGTGTTGGTAGACATAATCATAGAGTTTGGGTTGGACTGTTTTAATCAGTTTAGCTAAGGCGATGGAGGCATAGACATCAACAAGTGCATCATGCGCGCCGGCGTGTTCGATATTGTTGGCAGCGGTTAAGTGTTCAAGTCGAAAGCTGGGTTTGCCATCTTCATGGTCAGGCCAGTTAATGCCTTCTGGACGTAGGGCACGGGTGAGTCGTGCCATATCGATAATATCCCAAAGTGAATTACCATTTTGCCATTCTCTGGCATAAGCATCGTAGAAGCTACGATAGAGAATAAAACGGGTGAATTCATCATCAAAGCGTAAGCTGTTATAGCCAACACCACAGGTATTGGCTTGGGCGAATTCATCATGTATTAGTTTGATGAATTCTGCTTCTGGCAAGCCTTTTTCATTAGCTTCTTGTGGCGTAATACCCGTGACTAAACACGCTTCTGGTGACGGCAAACTATCTTCTGCAAGCTTGCAATAAATCATCAGTGGCTCACCGGTGATGTTTAGGTCCTCATCGGTACGAATGCCAGCAAACTGAGCTGGCCGATCGTACTTAGGGTCTATGCCAAAGGTTTCGTAATCATGCCAATAAAGTGTGTTCATACTCTTTGCCTTTCAAGTTGCAGCGTTGTTGGCTGCACCTGTTCACTGATGGGTGCACCTGTTCACTGATGGGTGCACCTCAATCACTAAGTATAGCCAAGCTCATGGGAGTTTGCTCATTTGCCAGCTGCAAATTGAAAGGCTTTGAGTATCTTTCTATTGGTTATAGTAAAGCCAATGCTTCTTTAGCTGCATTCAATGTGTGTTCGATTTCAGCATCGCCATGCTCAGCAGAAACAAAGCCGGCTTCAAAGGCTGAAGGGGCCAGATAAACACCGCGATCTAACATCAAGTGGAAGAATTTTTTAAAGCGTTCTTGATCACTGCTAGCTACTTGTTCGTAGTAATCAACTTTGTCATCGTCGGTAAAGAATAAACCAAACATACCGCCCACATGGCTGGTGGTCATGGGGATGTCGGCTTCTTCCGCTAAGGCCTTGAGGCCTGTTGCTAATTTTTTGGTGGTCGCAGCGAGTTTGTCATGGAATCCTTCTTGTTGAATCAGTTTTAATGTCGCAAGCCCAGCGGCCATTGAGATGGGGTTACCTGATAGTGTACCTGCTTGATAAACAGGGCCAAGCGGAGCGATATGTTCCATTACTTCGCGTCTACCACCAAAGGCACCGACAGGGAGACCACCACCAACCACTTTACCTAATGTGGTTAAGTCTGGCGTGACATTGTAATGCGCTTGTGCGCCGCCTAGTGACACGCGGAAGCCCGTCATGACTTCATCAAAAATAAGCACGGCGCCGTGATCATCGCAGACTTTTCTTAAGCCTTCTAAGAAGCCAGAAACCGGTGGAATGCAGTTCATATTACCGGAAACAGGTTCAACGATAATGCAGGCAATTTGGTCGCCTAATTCTTCAAAACATTCCGTGACGGAATCAATATCATTAAAGCGTAAAGTCAGCGTGTGCTCTGCTAATGAAGCGGGTACTCCACCTGATGATGGTACGCCAAGGGTAAGGGCGCCAGAACCGGCTTTCACTAATAAAGAATCCGCATGACCGTGGTAGCAGCCTTCAAACTTGACGATTTTATCGCGGCCAGTGTAACCACGCGCTAGCCTGATGGCGCTCATAGTAGCTTCTGTTCCAGAACTCACCATACGGACTAAATCCATTGACGGTACGAGTTTGCAGACTTCTTCTGCCATGGTGGTTTCGATTTCTGTTGGTGCGCCAAAACCTAGGCCTTGTTCGACCGATTTTTGTACCGCAGTAATCACATCAGGATGGGCATGACCGACAATCATCGGGCCCCATGAGCCGATGTAATCAACGTATTTTTTGCCTTCTGCATCAGTCACCCAAGCGCCTTTACCCTCACGAAAGAAAATGGGATCGCCACCAACACCATTAAAAGCGCGGACAGGTGAGTTAACACCGCCTGGAATATGTTGTTGGGCTTGTTCGAAAAGGTCGTGATTGGTTTGCATGTTGGATCCTTAAAATTATGCTGTGTCGTTGATTATAGTACGATTATTTTAGCTCATCTTTTCAAAATGTCCGATTTTAGTTTTGTTTGCCTGTCTTTCATTCGTCTATGACTGCGCGATTTGGCTGAGCGTTAGGGCATATCACGTGCTTTTTATTGTGATGTTTACGCTATTATGTTCTGTCTGAAAATTGCACTGCACTGTTAATCGAGTCAGTGTTATTATGAATGATTATCATTAGCGGCACTAAGTGTCTGGTTTGCTGCTATAAATTACCTACTACAAATACAGGAATTAACATTTCATGCGAATGATAAGTTTTAGTCGTGTGGGTTCCTTGGCATTGTTATTACTGCTATCGCCTCTGGCGACGGCGGTTCATGTTGATACCTTAAAAGATGCGATAGATACGCAAGTTAAAGCTGAAATGTCAGCACAAAAATCACAAGAAAAAATTGATGGTTTGGCCTATCATACAGATCAGATGTTAGCGGAATACCGAAATGTATTACGCCAAACGGAAAGCTTACGTATTTATAATGAACAGCTAGAAAAATTGGTGCTGTCTCAGCAAGCAGAGATGACATCGATCGATGTTCAGTTGGTCAATATCGAAACGACGCAACGCGAAATTGTACCGTTGATGTTGAAGATGATTGATGTCATGGTTGATTTCGTTGCCTTAGATATTCCGTTTTTACCGGAAGAACGACAATACCGTATCGAAGCATTGCAAAGCTTGATGGAAAGGGCAGATGTCAGCTTGGCTGAAAAGTATCGACGCATTTTGGAAGCGTATCAGGTTGAAACAGAATATGGCCGGACTATTGAAGCCTATCAGGGAGACTTGGTTACAGGTGAAGAAACGCGGACCGTCGACTTTCTGCGTATCGGACGTGTCAACCTTTACTTCCTGTCGCTGGATGGTCAGGAAGCGGGTGTTTGGAATAATGGTTGGCAACGTTTGGATGATAGTTATCGTCAGCCAATAGAAATAGGATTGAAAGTGGCGAAGAAGCAGTTACCGCCTGATTTGCTGGTTTTACCAGTTAAAGCAGGAGGGAAAGTGCAATGAAATTACGTTATTTAGTTTTATTATTTGCAGTCTTTAACCAGACGATTGCCTTGGCTAATCACTCTGATGAGAAACCACAAGATTTAGACGCATTGTATGAGCGTGTCAAGCATGATCGTATGATGGAACAAGAACAAAATCAACAGCGAGAAGCGACGTTTATTGCTGAACGTGATCAACAAGCAAGTATGTTGGCTCAAGCGAAGGCCCAGCTAGCGGAGCAAGAGGCGAAAACAACACAATTAAACATGACTTTTCAAGCGCAAGAAAAAATACTGGCAAAGTTGAATGCGGATCTGTTGCTTAAGTCTGGTTCATTAGGTGAATTGTTTGGTACGGTGCGTCAAGTCGCGAATGAAAGCAGAGGCGTACTTGAGAGCTCAATGGTGTCTGCTGAACATCCTGAGAGAGTGGCTTTTTTAGGTAAGATTGCTGAGCGAAAACAGCAGCCAACTATCGAAGAAATTCGTCAAGTTTGGCTAGCGTTGCAACAGGAAATGACTGAGTCTGCGAAAGTGAAGCAGTTTGTGCACCCTGTGATTACGGCACAAGGCATGGTCGAAGAGAAACAAGTGACACGGGTGGGCCCATTCTCGGCCTTCAGTGAAGGACAGTTTTTACGCTACCTTCCTGAGACAGGGAATTTGGTGGCACTAGGTCGGCAGCCAGTTGACCGTTTGCAGCGAGTGGCAGCTGATTTTGAGGCAGCGGAGTCGGGTGCGATTGAACCGGTTGTGGTTGATCCGACACGTGGTGCGATTATGGCCTTACTGGTTCAAGCGCCAGATTTAAAAGAACGTGTTCAGCAAGGTGGCTGGATTGGCTATCTGATTCTTCTCTTGGGTGTGATTGGTTTGTTGATTGCGATACAACGTTTTGTGTCATTGACGACGACAGGACAACAAGTTGCTAAACAACAAAAAACAACAACGGCAGATACAAATAACCCGTTAGGTCGGATTTTGTCAGTTTATGACGACAGTCTAAAGAATGATGTCGATACGTTAACATTAAAACTGGATGAAGCGATTTTACGAGAAGTGCCAAAAGTCGAACGTGGTTTGATTACTTTGGCGATTTTGGCGGCAATTGCACCGATGTTGGGTTTGTTGGGTACGGTGTCTGGGATGATTGAAACTTTCCAGTCGATCACTTTGTTCGGCACCGGTGATCCTAAATTGATGTCGGGGGGGATTTCCCAAGCTTTGGTCACGACTGAACTGGGCTTGGCCGTCGCGATTCCACTGTTGCTGATTCATAGTTTGTTATCAGGTAAGAGTAACCGTTTAGTTCAACTGTTTGATGAAGAAAGCGCGGCTTTGATTGCGCGTAATGCAGAACAACGAGATGACAGCATTAAGTAATAATTTCTTTAATATCCGAGTCTTAATGGAGAGCGGTGGAACAGTTCTTTGGCTGATTTTATTGGCTTCTATTTTGATGTGGACGTTGATTGCTGAACGTTATTTATTTGTGTATTACGTGTATCCGGCATCAGTTAAAAAAATGGTGGCGGAATGGCAACAACGGCCAGAGAGACAGAGTTGGTCGGCATTGCAAATTCGGACTGGAATGATTGCACAAGCACGAGTTTCATTGAAGCGGTATTTGATGTTGATTAAGACATTGACGGTGGCGTTACCGATGTTGGGTTTACTCGGTACGGTAGATGGAATGATTCAGACCTTTGATGTCTTGACTGTCTTTGGAACGGGTAATGCGCGTGGTATGGCGGGCGGTATCTCGATAGCATTGATTACGACGATGGCAGGTTTGTTAACGGCTTTATCAGGTTTGTATTTTAGTACCGAATTAGAAACACGTGTGGCACGTGAAGTTGATTTGATGTCGGACCAGTTAAAGCGTGATGAATAAAATAGGGCATAGATTGTGAGAATAAGACATTCACGACGCCAAAGCGGCAGCGTAGCAGAAATCAATATGACGCCATTGATCGATATGGTGTTTATCTTATTGATCTTTTTTATTGTGACGACGTCTTTTGTGAAGGAAACTGGCGTGGATGTGAACCGTCCTTCAGCCAAAACCGCTGTTAAAAAAGAATTAGCCAACATCATGGTGGCGATTACAGCCAGTGGTGAAATTTATATGGATGGTCGAGTGATTGATCGTCGTGCGTTAAGGGCTAATGTTGAACGTATGCATGCTGATAACCCAGAAGGTGCTGTGATTATTCAAGCCGATAAAGATGCTAAGACAGGTATTTTGATCGAGGTGATGGACCAAGCACGTTTAGCTGGGGTGGCGAATGTATCAATTGCGGCCGAGCGGAATTAAATAAGTCAGTATGCGGTTAGCAGTAGGACTCCTTTTTGCCCTGTTAGTGAATTTGGGCTTATTTACACTGATGCATTTCATGACGTCTTCAGATCGTGTTGAGCGTAATGTGCTTGATGATGTGCAATTATTGGATTTTGTTCGGGTCAAGAAGGACACATTGACGGAAACAAAAGAACGGAAATTGCCTGAAAAGCCTAAGCCACCAGAAAAAACACCACCACCACCTAGAATGGTACCACCGACGCAGCAAGTGAAAGCACCGACACCAAAGATGAATGTGCCCAATATTGATGTGCCGTTGAATATTGCAGGTGGGCCTTATTTAGGTCAGTTCTCGGCTGCACCAGCAGCACCTATATCACCCGTAAGTGTTTCAGAGTATGCCCAAGTGGCCCCTTTAGTGAGGATCCCACCACGTTATCCGCGTTCGGCTTCTCGGCGAGGTATTGAAGGTGTTGTGAAGGTTGCTTTTACCATTACAAAAGATGGCCGTGTTGCTAATCCACGTGTTTTAACGGCAAATCCTCCAGGTGTGTTTGATAAGGCAGCCATTAAGGCGATAAAGAAATGGAAATTCAATCCTAAAATCGTTGATGGTGAGACCGTTGAACAAACAGCTGCACAGGAAATTACATTTAGGTTGGCCAAATGATTAGGACAAGATTGCAGTTCTTATTATTGTGTTTTGCGATGGCTTTTGGGCAGGCTGCGTTAGCCCAAGAAAAGCAATATCTATTGCAAGAGAAGACTTATAACACTGTCATTGCCGCTCAGGAGTTGATGAATGTTGATCAATATTCGAAAGCGGAAAGCCAGTTGTCAAAAATCTTGGCCTACACAAAAGTCGGTTCTTATGATCGGGCTGTTGTACAGCAGACATTGGGCTATGTGTATTCGGCTAAATCACAATATAAAAAGGCTCGTGAACAGTTTCAGCAAGCTTTGGAGAGTGATGCTTTGCCAGAGCCTGTCAGTCATGGTCTGCGTTATAACTTGGGTCAATTATTATTGGCCGAAGATAAATTTAAAGCGGGCATTGCTGTACTTGAACAATGGTTTAAAGCAGAGCCCAACCCACCGAATAGTGCACATGTTCTGATTGCCAGTGCTTATTACCAAATTAATCACTTTAGCCAAACGGTTAGACATATGAAACAAGCGGTGCGGAATGAAAAGATACCGCCTGAAAATTGGTATCAATTGTTATTGGCAGGGCATATGGAATTAAAACAATATTCTGCCGGTATTAAAATTTTAGAAAAATTGATTGTTCGTTTTCCAGATAAAGACAATTATTGGGCACAATTATCAGGCATGTACGCGCGGCAGAATAAGCAGGTTTCGGCTTTAGCTGTTGAAGTATTAGCCAGCCATTTAGAACTCGGTGAAAAGCGAGTTGTTGAACGTTTATCAGATATGTACCGTTATTTAGGCATTCCACATAAGTCAGCATTGATTTTACAAAAAGGGATGAAGAAAGGGACGATATCTCGTAGTACTAGAAACTTAAACCGTTTGGCAGATAGTTGGTTGGCTGCGCGTGAGCGTGAGAGGGCGGTGAAGATATTAGCTAAATTGGCTGAGTCCGATAAGAATGGGGAAGCAAGTTTAAAATTAGGCCGTGTTCTATTTGAATTAGAAGATTGGCAACAAGCCAGTGCTGCGTTTATAAGGAGCTTGAAGAATTTAAAAGGCAAGAAACGTGGCACTGCGGCCTTGATGGCCGGGCTAGCAGAATTCCATTTAGGTGACTATACACAGGCTGAAAAATGGTTGGCTCAAGCGGCTAATTATAAAAACTTGGGTCGTCAGGCAGAATATTGGCTGGATTACATTGATCAGTTTGTTGATGCTGAAGAAGAACAGGATGAAGTGGAAATACTCAGCTAAGTGATTGCTTAAAATGGGTATTTTTGCTGTGGAAGATATAGGCTTGTGCCATCGCCCTTGTTTCCCTATGATGTCGGATACACTTTCTGAGTAAAAGTAAGACGAAAATGATAGGCCATTTGGTTTGTCAAAGCTTTAGTCTTATTCAATTTTTGGTTTGGTGTAACGAATGACGTAATGGTGCGTCATTGTGTATTACCCATTCCTGATTAAGGATAATTTAATGTCATCAACGCAGTCTTTAAAAACCTCGGCTAGTGATAGTGAGGGTCGAGTTCAATATCACAGAACGCCCTTGTTATCGGGGCATGATGCTGAAGCAAAACGCCAAGAAATAGCTGATTATTTCAATGCCACTTGGTTTCGTTATGATGCATTGTTTGAGACATTGAGTGATGATCGTGCCTATTATCAAAAGGCGATTCCATTACGCCATCCCTTGATTTTTTACTTCGGTCATACTGCGACTTTCTTTGTTAACAAATTAGTGTTGGCAGGTTTGATTGATCAGCGTGTTAACCCAACATTTGAATCGATGTTTGCGATTGGCGTTGATGAGATGAGTTGGGATGATCTTGATGAAGCGCATTACGACTGGCCAACAGTCAGAGAAGTGAGAACTTACCGCTCTCAAGTGAATGCACTGATTAATCGCTTAATCAAAACGACACCCTTGCCGTTGCCGATCACTTGGGAAAGCCCTTGGTGGACAATTATGATGGGTATTGAACATGAGCATATCCACCTTGAAACCTCTTCGGTATTAATTCGTCAGCAAAATTTAGATTGGGTACAACCTCATGTCGATTGGGCACCTTGCCAAGAATCAGGTGAAGCCCCGATTAATGACACGGTCGAAATCCCCGCGGGTAAAGTGAAAATTGGTAAGGATTATGATGATCCTTATTATGGTTGGGATAATGAATATGGCGAACACGAAAGTGATATTAAGGCTTTTAGAGCCAGCCGTTATCTAGTGACGAATCAAGCTTTTCTAGAGTTTGTTAAGGCAGGCGGTTATCAAGATCAGAGTTTGTGGCCAGAAGAAGGGCTGGAATGGCTGAAATATACCAAAGCGGAATGCCCTAGCTTTTGGGTTGAAGCAGATGAAGGGTTCAAATTACGTTTGATGACTGAAGTGGTCGATATGCCATGGGATTGGCCTGCAGAGGTTAATTATCACGAAGCGAAGGCGTTTTGTAATTGGCTGGTGAAAGAAACCGGTGAGCAAGTTCGTTTACCAACAGAAGATGAGTGGTACCGCATTTATGATCATACGGGTGTGGCTGAGTTACAGCAAGGTGAACAAAGTGCTGCTAACTTACATTTAGATCATGCGGCTTCTTCTTGCCCCGTTACACGTCATGCTCATGGCGATCTTTATGATGTAGTAGGTAATGTCTGGCAATGGACTGAAACTGCCATTTATCCTTTTGAGAAGTTCAAAGTGCATCCGTTCTATGATGATTTTACGATGCCGACCTTTGATGGCCGCCATAATATTTTCAAAGGTGGTTCATGGGTTTCGTGTGGCAATGAAAGTCGCCGTAGTGCACGCTATGCATTTAGAAAACATTTTTTCCAGCATGCGGGTTTCCGTTATGTGGTTGCAGAGGAGCTTGAAGAGCAAGTGGGTTCAAATTACGAAACAGATAAAATGTTGTCTGAATATGCAGAATTTCATTATGGTGATATCTATCTTGACGTGCCTAATTTTCCGAAAGCTTTGGCTGACATTGCGATTGCGGCCATGGGTGACCAACCGATGGGCCGTGCGTTAGATATTGGCTGTGCGGTTGGACGTTCTAGTTTCGAATTAGCGAAGCAATTTGACCATGTGACGGGGATTGATTTCTCGGCGCGGTTGATTAACTTAGGTGTACATCTACAACGCCAAGGAGTCATCCGGTATAGCATTGTCGATGAGGGTGAGTTAGCACTTTATAAAGAACGACGTTTAACGGATTTTTCTGATCAAGACACAGCAGAAAAAATTGAGTTTATGCAGGGTGATGCTTGTAACTTGAAGCCACATTATGAAAGCTATGATTTGGTGTTAGCAGCAAACCTGATTGATCGACTCTACGAACCTGCTTTATTTTTAGAGACCATCCATGAACGCATGAATGCTGGTGGTATTTTGATGATTACATCACCGTATACATGGCTTGAAGAACATACGAATAAAGAAAACTGGGTGGGTGGCCGTAAGGTTGATGGCGAAAATGTCAGCACATTAGATGGTTTGAAAGCCATGTTAGCCCCCCATTTTGATTTGGTTGAAGGACCAAGAGCAGTGCCTTTTGTGATCCGCGAAACCAGTCGTAAATTCCAGCATACATTATCTGAAGCCACCTTGTGGCGATTCCGCGGGTGACACACGATTTTGATACGCCCGTCAGCCGAGTTGGGACGGCGAGTTTGAAATACGAAGCGAGAACAACCCATTTTGGCACTGATGATGTGGTGCCATTGTGGGTGGCGGATATGGATTTTCCGGCTCCCGAAGCGGTTACTTCGGTTTTAGTAGAACGCGCTCAACATACCATTTATGGCTATACCGACTATCCTGAGAGTTTATATGTTGCGATGCAGCACTGGTTCAAACATCGGCATCGTTGGGAGATAGCACGCGACAGTATTGTGATGTGCCCGGGTGTAGTACCGTCGATTTATGCGGCAATCACGGCTTTGACAGAGATTGGCGACAAGGTCATTATTCAGTCACCTGTTTACCATCCCTTCTATACTGCGGTGAAAGATACGCAACGGACATTAGTCGAAAACCCACTGATATTTGAAAACCAACATTACCGGATGGACATAGAACATTTGGCGGAATGTGCCGAATCGGGTGCAAAGTTGTTGGTGTTATGTTCACCCCACAATCCTGTAGGCCGGGTATGGCAGCGTGCAGAATTAGAAGCTTTGTTACTCGTTACCCGTCGCTATGATATGACGATTATTTCAGATGATATTCATGCTGATCTTATTTTCCCAAATCAAGTGCATACGCCGATTGCAACGCTAGCTGATGATGTAGCCATTATTACCGCCGTGTCGCCAAGTAAGACCTTTAATATTCCGGGTCTGGGTTTATCTGCGATTGTGGCCAATGATAAAGCACAGCGTCAGGCGATAGAACAGGTTTTTTCATCTTGGCATGTGAGTAATACTAATCCCTTTAGCATCTGTGGTTTTGAAGCGGCTTATCAGTATGGTGAAACGTGGCTTGATGATTTAATGCCTTATCTTGACGAGACGCGATTGGCCGTTAAAAGCTATTTAGAATCGACTCTACCAGAGATCGTATTGGTTGAATCTGAAGGGACTTATTTGTTGTGGTTAGATTGTCGTGGCATGGGGTTAGATGATGCTGACTTACACCGCTTTTTTATTGATCAGGTAAAAGTGGCGATGAGCCCAGGGACATTGTTTGGTTCTGAAGGAGCTGGATTTATGCGCCTGAATATGGCAGTACCTAGAGTTGTTATTATGAACGTGCTAAGGGCGATCCGCTCAGCATTGTCTTCGTAGTCTGTTATGGTGAGTCGCTTTTTGGTGTGAACGCATTGTGTTTGCACTAAAACTGTCTAGCGCTTGTGGTGTTTTTTTCGTTTGATTTTTCCTCGATTGTGGCTGACCTTTTTTTTAGATCATGGTGACCTCTGTTTGGCACAATGATTGCGTTTGTGCCATTTCATGTTGTCACATTATTTATATAGGGGGAAATCCGATGTCTGAATCAATCGGAAATGTAGCGGGGCAGCTTTGGCAATATCTGGATAAAAAGGGTTCGCAATCTATCGCAAAAATTGCGAAAGAAGCTGATATTGAGATGAAACAATTACAACGTTCAATAGGTCGGCTGGCAAAAGAAGATAAAATTACTATTTAGCTCAAGGGAAGAACTGAATTAATAGCGCCTAAAAAGGGTTGAATTAGGTCAAATAACTTCTTTAGATTCGTCGATAATCCCTTGACTGGTCTTGTGTTGTGCCCTTTTATCCTGCTACTCTCTTGACACAGAAATTAATAAAGCAGAGTTATGACCAACACATATGATGCTTCAGCCATTGAAGTTTTAACAGGGCTTGAGCCTGTTCAGAAACGACCGGGGATGTACACGGAGACAACCCGTCCCAATCATTTAGCGCAAGAAGTTATCGACAATAGTGTCGATGAAGCTGTCGCAGGTCATGCAAGTCAAATCAACGTTACCCTGCATTCTGATAATTCTATAGAAGTGATTGATGATGGCCGAGGTATGCCAGTCGATATTCATCCCGAAGAAGGAGTTCCGGGTGTTGAAGTCATCTTAACGCGCTTGCATGCGGGTGGTAAGTTCTCGAATAAAAATTACCAATTCTCAGGTGGTTTACATGGTGTGGGTGTGTCTGTGGTCAATGCTTTATCGACACGGCTTGAAGTAACAATTAAGCGTAATGCGACGGAATATACCATCGCTTTTGAAAAGGGATTACGCGTCGAAGAACTCCATGAGGTTGGTACAGTAGGTAAAAGGAATACGGGTACGCGTGTGCGCTTTTGGCCGCAGGGCTCCTATTTTGATTCGCCTAAGTTCTCAGTTTCAAAGCTACGTCATGTCTTACGTGCAAAAGCGGTGTTGTGCCCTGGCTTGGTGATGACCTTTACTGATTTATCGGGTAAAGAAAAAGTCGAAGATAAGTGGTGCTATGACGAAGGTTTAACCAGTTATATCGCATCGATGATGACTGACCAGCCTTGTGTGCCCGCAACGGCTTTTCATGGTCATATCAAAGGTGAGAATGAAGAAGTAGATTGGGCTTTGATGTGGCAAATGGAACCGGGTGAAGAGCTTGCGGAGAGTTATGTTAATTTGATTCCAACCGCACAGGGCGGTACGCATGTGAATGGCCTGCGTTCAGGCTTATTGGATGCTTTGCGTGAGTTTTGTGAATTCCGTAGTCTGCTACCACGTGGTGTGAAGTTATCGCCTGAAGATATCTGGGAGCGCTGTTGTTACGTATTGTCGGTGAAGTTACAAGATCCTCAATTTTCTGGTCAAACTAAAGAGCGATTATCCTCACGGCAATGTGCAGGTTTTGTATCTGGTGCTGTGAAAGATGCATTTAGCTTGTGGCTTAATCACCATGTTGAAGATGGTGAAAAAATAGCCGAACTTGCGATTAGTAATGCTCAATCCCGATTAAAACAAGCTAAAAAAGTCGTACGTAAACGCGTGCAATCAGGTCCTGCATTACCAGGTAAATTATCTGATTGTAGTTCGCAAGATGTTACGCGCACGGAAGTATTTTTGGTGGAAGGGGATTCTGCTGGGGGTAGTGCGAAGCAAGGCCGCGATCGTGAGTTTCAAGCGATTATGCCGCTGCGCGGAAAAATATTAAACACATGGGAAGTGGAATCATCGCAAGTCTTAGCCTCACAGGAAGTACACGATATCGCGGTGGCGATTGGGGTTGATCCAGGATCAGATGATTTATCGGGATTACGTTACGGAAAAATTTGTATTTTGGCCGATGCTGATTCTGATGGTGCACATATTGCGACATTATTATGTGCCTTATTTGTCCGTCACTTTATACACTTGGTCGAGGCCGGTCATATCTGTGTGGCGATGCCACCGCTATATCGTATCGATGTTGGTAAACAGGTATTTTACGCTTTAGATGATGAAGAACGCCAGATTGTGATAGACCGGATTGAGAAAGAGAAAATAAAAGGCAAAGTCAGTGTGCAGCGTTTTAAAGGGTTGGGTGAAATGAACCCAATGCAATTGCGTGAAACGACGATGGCACCTGATACACGTCGATTGATTCGTCTCACCATTAATGCTGAAGATGAGACAATGATGATGATGGATAAATTACTGGCCAAAAAGCGGGCATCTGATCGCAAAGCTTGGCTTGAAGAGCAAGGCGATTTGGCGACAGTGTAAATCCAATAAGAGATGATTGAATAATGAGTTCATTAGTTGATGATTTAGAACAATTACCGGTACGCGACTTTACTGAAAAAGCGTATTTGGATTATTCCATGTACGTTATTTTGGATCGGGCTTTGCCGCATGTCGGTGATGGTTTAAAGCCGGTGCAGCGTCGTATTGTCTATGCGATGTCAGAATTAGGTTTAAGTGCCTTATCAAAACATAAAAAATCAGCCCGTACTGTGGGTGATGTTTTAGGTAAATATCATCCCCATGGTGATTCAGCTTGTTATGAAGCCATGGTGCTAATGGCACAACCCTTTTCATATCGTTATCCCTTAATTGATGGGCAAGGTAACTGGGGATCGATGGATGATCCCAAATCGTTTGCGGCCATGCGCTATACCGAATCACGTCTGGCACCTTATGCCCAAAGTTTATTGAGTGAGTTAGGTCAAGGGACAGTCGAATGGATTCCTAATTTCGATGGCACAATGAATGAGCCAGAGTTATTACCCGCGCGTTTACCCAATGTATTGTTAAATGGCGGTACGGGTATTGCGGTGGGTATGGCGACTGATATTCCGCCTCATAATCTGCGTGAAGTGGTTGAAGCGTGTTTGTTATTGCTGAAAAAACCGTCTACTAAATTAGAAGAATTACTAGAAGTCGTTAAAGCACCTGACTTTCCTACCGGCGGTGATATTGTTTCGAGCACCGCTGATTTACATAAAATGTATGCGACGGGTCATGGCAGTGTTCGTCAGCGTGGGCAATATGTCGTTGAAGATGGCGAGTTGATTATCAATGCTCTGCCTTATCAGGTGTCTGGTGCAAAAGTCATCGAGCAGATTGCCGCTCAAATGAATAATAAGAAACTGCCAATGGTGGTGGATTTACGTGATGAATCTGATCATGAACATCCGGTTCGTCTCGTGGTTGTACCACGTTCAAATCGTGTTGATCTTGAGGGTTTGATGTCACATTTATTTGCGACGACAGACCTAGAACGTAGTTATCGCGTCAATATGAATATGATTGGCTTAGATGGTCGCCCACAGGTTAAAAACCTACGCGATATGCTGTTGGAATGGTTGACATATCGGACCGAAACAGTGCGTCGTCGTTTGCAATATCGACTCGACAAAATCATTGATCGCATGCATGTGTTGGAAGGTTTATTAGTCGCCTACCTCAATATTGATGAAGTGATTGCGATCATTCGAACAGAAGATGAGCCTAAGCCTGTCTTGATGACACGGTTCGATATTACCGATCGACAAGCCGAAGCCATTCTAGAGTTAAAATTACGACACTTAGCTAAACTCGAAGAAATGAAAATCCAAGGTGAATTGGATGAGTTATCAAAAGAGCGTAAAAAATTAGAATTATTGCTCAACTCAGATACCCGCCTGAAAACACTGATTCGAAAAGAACTCACGGCAGATGCTGAGAAGTTTGGTGATGATCGTCGTTCGGTTTTAGTTGAGCGGCATGCTGCAAAAGCGATGGATGAGACTGATTTGTTACCCACTGAGCCGATCACTATTGTATTGTCTGAAAGTGGTTGGGTAAGGGCAGCGAAAGGGCATGATGTTGATCCAGAGTCGTTGAACTTCCGAACCGGTGATCGCTATGCGACCTCAGTTAAGGCCCGTAGTAATCAACAAATCGTATTCTTAGATTCAACAGGTCGAAGTTATTCCTTACCCGCCCATACATTGCCATCAGCACGTGGGCAGGGTGAGCCGCTCAGTGGTCGTTTGCAAATGCCAACAGATGCGCGTTTTGTTGCGGTACTAGCTGGTGATTTAAACAAGCCATTGTTGTTATCAAATACAGCGGGTTATGGTTTTGTCACTACATTAGAAAACCTATTGGCGAAAAATAAAGCGGGTAAAGCGTTATTCAACTTACCCGCTGGTGCTGAAATCCTCCCTCCAACCTGGTTGGAAAACAGAGAAACAGACCAATTAGCGGTGACTGCTGTTGACGGCCGTTTACTGGTCTTCGCAGCGACTGGCATGCCGAATCTGAATAAGGGTAAAGGTGTTCGCCTAATCAATATTCCACAAGCGGCCTTTGCCAATGAGTGTGAAGCGCTACTTTCTGTGACAGTGGTACCTGAAGGTGAAAGTCTCACCTTGCATGCAGGTAAACGTCATCTCACACTCAAACCAGCGGATATAGCCCATTACACAGGTGATCGTGGTAAGCGTGGTAATAAGCTACCTCGTGGATTGCAGAAAGTGACTAAGGTGGAGGTGGCTGAGAAGTAAGCAGCAATTGATAGGCGATTACTAAATTTATACTGGTTTTCATTAAACAGGCATTGTGCCTGTTTAATAGAAAAGGGCTAAAAGGAATATAGCTTAAAATGAGATTAATAATATGGACTTAAACAATTCGTACCCATCTTCTATGACCTGTTACGAGAGATTCCCGTTGATGTTGTTAATGAAGACTTGTTCCTCATTAACAGACTGTCAGAATTTCTAGGGAATTCAGATGCCATCAACAAGCTTTTTAAAATTTGAAACAAATATGCTGACTGATGTAGGTAGGATTATTTCAAGTCACGCTCAACTAAATCATGATGGTCATGGGAGATGAGGGTTAGGTCATATCTCACACAGCGGTGTGTTGATGCTTTGTGCTGCTTGGGAGCTGTACATAGAAGAAGTAATGCTCGAGGTGTTACCTATTTCTCAGGAAAAATCGACAACCCAAAAGATCTCCCACAAAGTGTGCAAAAAGAATTATCAAGTTGCCGGTCCCTAGGCAAAGACGTTGTATATGATTTCGTATCGACAAGGGGGAGATATTGCTCATACAGGTAGCCAGACTCAGTATGTAACCATCAACAATCTAAAAACGTATAAAGCTCAAATTGAATCTATTGCTCTTGATGGAGATAATATGCTGACGGAGTATTTATGCATAAATACACCAGGCACCGAAAGACCATGGCGTCACAGATTATAAAAATAAAGAGGGAAGATAAAAGTTCTTTTATGATTATGTGTAATTAGGATAGGGGTTTTTGGATAGTTTAATAGAAGAAGTTGCAAAGGGATTTTTTAGGGGTGTAGGTTATATTCTCGCTGAAATAGTTTTTGATACTATTCGCCATTGGGTAGGTTGGCCAGTCTGCAAGATAATTACTTTAGGTAAATATCCGCACTCCAACGATGTAGTGTATTTAGATGACGGCTGGTCTAGTTCTCGTAATAATAACTTTTGGGGTCTTTATCTTACAGGCCAATTTTCGTAATGTTTAAGACTCATAATAAAGAGGTCAGAGCACTTTTATTTTGATTTTCAAAAGACTGTATTTGAGAGTATCACTTACACAACAGATTAATTTCTTCGTGTATTCGGTTGGCTAAATTTTAAGGGCAAAATCTGCATGACTACTTTGTATCGCGTCATTATATTATTAGCTTTTCTCATTGCAGCTATTGGATGCTATGCGACTGGACTAACAGTGGGAGGGACTATCTTTCTGCTGTTAGGGGTTGTGTTTGAAGGCCTATTTTGGATGGGTTTGTTTGGGCGTAAACGAATAAAATGAACTAGATGCAAGGACTAGCTTTAGCGACGCTGTCGTATTTTATTTGGGGATTGTATCCTTTATTTTTTAGCTGCTTGACGGATGTCATGTCGGTTGAAGTATTGGCACATCGCGTCGTTTGGTCTTTTGTTTTTACTTTAGTGTTCGCATTGAGCCTGCCGCGTATTCGGCAGAAGTTAGGTGAATTACTTCGCAATAAAACCGCATTAAAATGGCTGAGCTTATCAGCGTTATTGATCGCAATTAATTGGTTAACGTACATCGTGGCTGTTGAAAAGCATATGGTGGTGCAAGCGAGTTTGGGCTTTTTCATTTCTCCTTTGGTGACTTTGTTGATGGGTTGGCTGATCTTGAGGGAAAAAATTCACCCTTTACAATTATTAGCGGGTGTTATTGCTTTGATGGCAGTGCTGTGGGAGTTATGGCAAATCGGTAGCTTGCCTTGGGTAGCATGTATTCTCGCCTTTGCCTTTGCGGGTTATGGTTTAGTGCGCAAGGTCTATCCTGTTGACGGCGTGAATGGATTATTGATTGAAACATTATTGTTACTGCCATTTTGTATAGGTTTTATCGGGTGGCAGTTTACTTATGCTGAGACTGCTGCCAGTTTTGGTTCCAATAGCGAGAGTACACAGTTGTTAGTCAGTGTGGGCGTGGTAACGGCTTTGCCTTTAATCTTGTTTGCGATTGCAGTTCGCCAGATTAATTATTCTGTAGTGGGGTTTTTGATGTATATCAATCCGACAATGCAGTTTTTGATTGCGGTTTATGTCTTAAACGAGCCAATGCCTGAAAGTCGTTGGGTAACGTTTGCTATTGTCTGGTTGGCGATGGGACTGTTTTTATTAGGGTTTTGTAGAAGCCAGTCCTGTGAGCATTAAATCTATGGAAGTGTAACGGGGTGCTTGAGAATAAATAGGGGTGTAGTTGATGATTGATGGCTCTATTAAAACATACAAATAAGGGAAGAACATGGATGATGAACAGGGCTCGGTAGACTTCCCAGCAATTTGGGGAGGCTGGGCAACACTGGCTTGGGGATTGTTAATTGCTGCCGTTTTTATGGCGACACAAATGCTGGTGATGGGACTTTATATCGTTGCTACACATGGCGATGTGTCGGATATTGATATTGGAAACTTGATGGAGCAATTACAATTTGATGGCACGGTGATTTCGCTTGCGACGATTGCGACCTTGATTTTTGGTAGCTTGGCGATTATTGGCATTATCAAACTAAAAAAACATAGCGATCTGACTTCATACCTTGGCTTAACATTACCGAATAAACAGCAAGTCCGATATTGGTTTACCGTTTTCGGGGTATTACTGCTGCTCTCTGAACTGTTGAGTTACAGCCTCGTTAAATATGAGCCACATGAGTTTATGACGTCGGCTTATACGACAGCTGAACCCTTATGGTTGTTATGGATAGCGATGGTTGTGGCTGCGCCCATATTTGAAGAACTTTTTTTCAGAGGTTTTTTATTAGAAGGTTTCCGGCATACATTTATGGGAGCAACCGGTACTGTATTGTTGACATCATTGCTGTGGGCTGTGATTCATACCCAATATGATTTGTATTATATCATCACTATTTTTGTCATGGGGGGAGTGCTAGGGATGGCTCGCGCACAGACAGGATCTGTCATTTTGCCGATTGGTTTGCATGCTTTTGTGAATGGCTTAGCGACGTTGCAGACAGGGTATTTTGTTTGAATGCTATAAAACAGATGCCAAGTTAGAAGAGTTGAGGGGGCGAGTTTGGAAGTGATTGCTACTTTAGGGATATTCTTTTTAGGCTTACCTGACATTTTTTAGGATCCTTAGCCTATAAACATTTTAATGCTTCAGGAAGTATGAAAATGTTGGCAATTGGTCCATGATGGCCTTTTTACTCGAGATATTATGATGGTGAAGGAAAGGTTTTCTGTAAATATGGGGAAAATTATTATGGTTATAGACGCTCCAATCTCTATTATTTCAATTTTGACATAGGTTATGAGAAGCGGAAGGTGACAAATTTATTTCAAATCATCAATGCCCTCTTCTATTACTTACGTTAGTTTGGTTTTTATTATTGGGCATATAAATGTTAGATAGTGTTTTACGTGTTTATGGTGAGGATTTCGATGTTGATTCATTTTTGGCTCAATACGCTGAGTTAGTAGTCGCAGATGCTTTTCGGAAAGGTGAGCAGGATATGTTGGGTAACCCCAATGAGTTTTCTGGCTTTGATGTGATCGTGGCAGAGAATGAGACGAAGGAAAACTGTTTGCAAAAAGTGCAGCAGTTTTTAGAAGTTAATGAATTGCCGCTAACCTTTTTAAAAGCCAATACGGTGCAATGTGTTTTAGATATTGATGCGACAGTGAAGGCGACAGATGAGATGCCGACATCGCTGAGTTTATCGCCCCAATTATTAGGTGGTTTGCATCACTTTAATATCGCCGTTGAATTTTCTGCTTATCCTGAAATGACAGGCATTTAGCAAAACCTTGTTATCTCAGTGTACTAAGGCGCTGCGTTTATGCTCACTTATATGGTGCACATTGTGTGTTGGTCATCGCAGGTACATTTGGCATGGTTCGCCAATGGCTAATTGAGATGGGTAGACATGGTAGATGTTGACGATGCCTTGTTCGTCAGCAGCAACGAGTAGGTAGTGTTCTCTATTCCACCAGGCTTGGCAAACAGTCTCATCGCGCCAAACAAAGACAAGTACTTTTTGTCCCAGTGGTGGTGTTTGGTCTTTTGTTTCTGTCCACTCTTGTGGTTGGATCTTTGTTTTAGTTTTCAAGATAAATTCCCCTTTAGCTGTTGCGTGTCGCTGCAAGTTGTTATCAGAAATAGATTTTTACTAGCCCATGTATCGGCCAGTTAGGAAAATAATCCTCTTCTTATACGCGTTAAAGTGAGAGCTAATGCACAAATTAGTTCTGATAATGCCTCTGGTGGAGGGTATTAAAGGGAATTGTGAAATAAGTCGGTCAAGCTATTAAAAGTGGTCATCTCAGATTTGGTTGAGCTTTTCTTTACCTATTGGAGTGATTTAGCCTGGACTTTGTCATCATGTGTTTCGACCATATCGAGTTCGATTAATTTTCGGATGGCATCAGGCACATCGAAATCAATGGGGGTGTTGTGATGCGTTTGGAACCATTGCTCGATAGTGCTATCAAGCTCTTGAGCTGATATGGCTTTGTCTGATTTTAATAAAAAGTAATAGGCGAGAATGACTTCTTTATTCTCTTCTTCTTCGGTGGCATCAATTAGTCGATGGAAGACACAGGTATTGTTATCTAAATTTTTGAAATAGAGGTTGTCCGCCAAGGTTTTCATAAACTTGATTTTGCGGTTTTTGAAGTTATTAAATTATTTCCACAATAAAACACCTAGTGTGCAGAAACCAGCGGCAAGGGCGAGTAGCGATTTTTGGTCCAGCACGATGGGTTGATCACTCAGGCCGAGCCAAAACGCAAGTAAAGCGCCTGTTGGTAAGAAGGTGGCACCAAGTTTGGTGACAAGCATGATAATGTCACCGACAGCAGCGGGAACACCGAACATGACTTTATCGATGATTTTCATGCGGACTTCGGTGTTTGGGAACAGCATTTCTAAATCGGCACTTGGCACATCCTGGAATAGTTTCATCAGTCTGGAGCCGGGTGTGAAGAAAAGATCTTTGCGTCCTTGTTGGTTAAAGTAGGCTTGGTCTTTGTATTTGACGTAAATCACCACACGTTCAGAATTTTGGAAGGTGGTGTCTTTTATAGATAAGCCAAACCAACTAACGAGGGTTTCTTGTTTGGTTGATTCTCCGCGGAGGTAAAAAAGAATTTGTTCAAAGTCATTAAAATCGACTTGTAAGCGAATTTTGAATAAGGACTCTTCTGATAAGGCACGGACAAGATCTGAACGGGTGATTTCTTCAAAATTAGCTCCATCTAGTAGGTTTTTCAATTCACCGATAAGCTGTGTTTCACGTTGTTGCTTATCTTCTGCTGAATCGGGAAAGGGCATTTGGGTATCAGCATCAGGATTTAAATGTGAGTAACTGTGTTTTAACGTTTCAAGGTTCTGGTGAAATTAGAAGTGAAAAAGACTGTAAATGAGGGCGAAGATGGATTTGAATTCTTCGTTGTCTTGTTCGCTGAAACTGCCTTCTTGTGTGTAGAGGGTAATAATGTCGTTTTGTGGAAACGGAATAAAACGTTCTTTGGTTTTAGTGGCATTCATATTGATTGTTTTTATTGACCTAAGGACGGTGTTTTATGGTTTGCTTGAATAGTAGCGGAAAAAGAATCGGTTGTGGAGTAGAGCCTTGCTACATCTTTGATAATGCTGAAAGTTTGTGCCGTTTATAAGTTGCGTGGCTAGGACAAAGTCCTTATCCTGTATGGCTTGATTGCGAATTGGTCACCAATTCGACTAAACACTGAATTATTTGATGAGAACACAATGAGCGAAACAGCTGACACGAAGCCAAGCAATTTTATCCGATATATTATTGATGCTGATATGGCATCGAATAAGCATGACGGACGTGTTCAGACACGATTTCCTCCTGAGCCAAATGGCTATTTACATATCGGGCATGCTAAGTCGATTTGCTTAAACTTTGGTCTGGCATTGGATTATAACGGTGTCTGTACTTTGCGCTTTGATGATACCAATCCTCAGAAAGAGGAAGCTGAGTTTGTTGAGGCGATCAAAGAAGATGTACTTTGGTTAGGGTTTGGATTTGATGACCATTTGTATTATGCCTCTGGCTATTTCGAGCAACTGTATCAATATGCAGTGCAATTGATTGAGCAAGGTGATGCGTATGTATGTGATTTGTCTGCAGAAGAAACGCGTGAATATCGCGGTACGTTAACGGAACCGGGTAAGGATAGTCCTTATCGTAACCGGAGTGTCGAAGAGAACTTAGATTTATTTAAGCGGATGCAAACGGGCGAGTTTGAAGATGGTTCTCGTGTGCTTCGAGCCAAAATCGATATGGCATCACCGAATATTAATTTACGCGATCCTGCGATCTATCGTATTCGTCGTGATGTGGTGCATCATCAAACGGGTGATGCATGGTCGATTTATCCAATGTATGACTATGCCCATTGTGTTTCCGACGCGATTGAAGGTGTGACGCATTCGGTGTGTACTTTGGAGTTTGAAGATCACCGTCCTTTATACGATTGGTTTTTGGATACCTTAAAAACACAGCATCACCCTCAACAAATTGAGTTTTCACGGCTTAACTTACAGTATGCGATTACCAGTAAACGTAAATTAACGCGGTTAGTGGAAGATGCTTTGGTCGATGGCTGGAGTGACCCGAGAATGCCAACGATTTCGGGTATGCGTCGTCGCGGTTACCCTGCTGCAGCGATACGTGAGTTTTGCACTCGTATTGGTGTGACGAAAGCAGATAACTCGGTTGAAATGGATATTTTAGAGAGTTGTATCCGTGAAAATTTAAATGAAAAGGCACCACGTGCAATGGCTGTTTTGAATCCTCTCAAAGTCGTCATTACCAATTACCCTGAGGGGCAAACGGAGCAGCTGACTGCACCGAACCATCCTCAGGATGAAATGATGGGCACACGTGAGGTTCCTTTTACGCAAACGCTATACATCGATAAGGCGGATTTTAAGGAAGAAGCAAATAACAAATTTAAGCGTTTGGTAAAAGATAAAGAGGTGCGTTTACGCAATGCCTATGTCATTCGTTGTGATGAAGTGCTTAAGGATGATGCAGATGAGATTATTGAGTTGCGTTGTAGCTATGATCCTACAACGTTAGGAGCAAACCCTGAAGGTCGGAAGGTAAAAGGTGTGATTCATTGGGTGTCTGCTGAGTACGGCTTACCCGCTGAAGTGCGGTTATTTGATCGTTTATTCAATCATCCTCACCCCGATACAGATAAAGAGATTGAAGATTTTACCGCGCATTTAAACCCTGACTCATTGGTGACGTTGACTCGAAGTATTGTTGAACCAAGTTTGGCCGAAGCTGAAGGTTCTCAGGTTTATCAATTTGAACGTGAAGGTTATTTTTGTGTTGATAGCGCGTTGAGTTCGTCTGAAAAATTAGTCTTTAATCGGACAATTACTTTACGAGATACATGGGCGAAGGCAGGCCAAAAATAGCGCAGATATCTTCTAAGCACCTTAGCACATATTAAAAAGCCATTTCATAGATGGCTTTTTAATTGGGTCAGGGATATTTTCATGAATAATAACGATTCTTATTTGCAATTAAGCTTTGAGTTGTGTAGATTAGGGCCTGTCTCGTTATTGTGGGTCGAGGATATTAATAGGCGAATATAAGTCTTATCAATCTTTTTCCTGTTCAGATAAAGTGCGATTAGGCTTTCGATTAATTCAATTTGCAAGACATTGGTAAGAATAGTTATGCGTAATTGGGTTTAAGAGACTGTGGGCGCAGGATCTTAAATCTATTAAGATTACATTTAACTGTCTCTCTTTTCTGATATGGTCGCCGGCTGACGTTTGAATCTCCTGAAAGTCGGCGGCTATATTGGTTTTTCTCGATATGATTTTAAATACGATTTCTAAGGCTTAGATCTTCAGGATAAGGCTGTAAATAAGCTTGTTTGCTAATGTAGGGATCTGGGTGGTTAGCAAAATGGTGCTTTAGTAATGTGATGGGCACAATGAGTGGGACTTGATCTATGCGGTATTGTTCGATGATTTTGGCAAGTTCTTGTTTTTCATCTGACGATAAGACTTTTTTTAAATAGCCTTGCAGATGCATGAGTACATTGGTATGGGTTTTACGGGTGGCGACATGTGTTAGGGCTGTCATCAATCCAGTGAAGTAACGTTGCCCAAGTTCGTTAGGCTCTGAGTTGCCAGCATCAGCAACCATTTGACCTAGTTTGGTGTAATCGACTGGTGAATTTGCCATTAGGCAGTATTTATAGGTGACATGAAAATCAATAATCGCTTTGTGACTTAGGCCTGCTGTCAGTGTTTGTTGCCAATTATGGTATGCGAAAACACGGGTAATAAAGTTTTCTCTTAAAGCGTGATCTTGTAAGCGCCCTGACTCTTCAACTGGAAGTAGGGGGTTGGCATCGGTGATGGCTTGAGCATAAATGCCTCGACCACCTCCGGGTTGAGGATAACCATTTTCACCATAAACTTTAACGCGAAAGAGGCCGCAGCTAGGCGAGCTTGTCATAAAAATATAACCGCATATCTCATCGTACTGCTTGGCTTTTTGTTGGCCAAACTGGGTGAGATCATCGGTGTAATCGAGTTCACTATTGTTGGTTGAGATGGCTCTAGGCGATGCTGTATCGCCCGTTAGGCGGATCGGTTCACGAGGAATACCAAGGCCAATACCGACTTCTGGGCATTCTGAGATGAAATCAAAATAAGTATCTAAGGTGTTGGTGCAAAGTTTTGAGTGTTTATGGCCGCCATTAAAGCGGACTTCTTGTCCTAAAAGGCAGCTGCTGATCCCTACTTTTATTTTCATTTTACACCTGAGTTGATGACTTTGTTTCTCACAGTAACAAGTTAATTTATTTTATTCAATTTAAGGGTAGCCATCGGCTTTAAGGTTGTTGTTAGCTATTGTGTTTTTTCTGTTGAATATGCGCAAAATGCAATGTTTAGATGTTTTAACGCTCGAAAAATAACCCCTTTATGATGTAGTAGTGGAAAGGAAAAACCACTTTTATTGTAATGATTAATGACTTGTTAAGTAATTGATATTGTTCATGATAAAAGTTAGTAAATTTCTTTTAAAATAGAATAATATCAATAGCATGAACAAAGCCTTGCAATAGTCTATATAGATGAAAAAGGGTTGAGGTACTTTTAGTTGAAGACAAACAAGCATTGTTTTTTCGATATTACCTTTCTAATTAGACCATTTTTGTTCACTTCACAAGGTGTTGAGCACATGGTATTTTTCCAACGTTATATTAATTATTTATGCTAGTGATGGCGTCTAATCAGGGGTGGTTGTTTCATGAGTGAGCAAGCAGTTAGCGCTCAAAAAGAAGGTAAAAAACTAAAGTTACCGAGAGCGGTTGGTAAAGGTCGGCAGGTTGATCCTAAAGCGCTGGCAGAGGTGCAGGCTTTATTAGGCGACGAGTCTCGGCAAAAAGATCTATTAATTGAACATTTGCATAAGATTCAAGATGCTTATCATGCTATTTCTGCTGCTCATTTGGTTGCGTTAGCGCGTGAAATGAAATTATCAAAAGCGGAAGTGTATGAAGTGGCTACCTTTTACCATCACTTCGACGTCATCAAAGAAGGTGATACGCCACCACCGCCATTGACTGTACGTGTTTGTGAGTCATTAACGTGTGAGATGAAAGGGGCACATGGGTTAATAGATTCTTTAGAATCTGGTTTGGGTGATGATGTCAGAGTACAAAAAGTGCCTTGCATCGGTCGCTGTGATGTTGCTCCTGTTGCTGTAGTTGGCATGAATCCGGTTGAACAGGCCGATGTGCAATCGGTGATGAATGAGGTTAAGGTCGGTAATGTAAAACCAGAAGCCATTAGTCCTATTTCTTTTGGAGATTATCTAACCAACCAAGGATACGAGACTTATCAAGCGTGTATGGATGGCACGCATCCAATCGAAGATGTATTAAAGACAATGGATGACTCAGGTCTACGTGGTCTGGGTGGTGCGGGTTTCCCAAGTGGTAGTAAGTGGCGGATTGTTAGAGAACAGCCAGCACCTAAATTGATGGCGGTTAATATTGATGAAGGTGAGCCAGGTACATTTAAAGACAAATATTATTTAGAGCGTGATCCACACCGCTTCCTGGAGGGCATGTTGATTGCAGCTTGGGCAACGGATATTCATGAAATCTATATTTATCTGCGTGATGAATATGCTGCTATTCGTGAATCATTAGCCGTTGAAATAGATAAGTTACAAGCCAATCCACCCGTTGAAAATATGCCAGTGATTCATTTGCGCCGTGGCGCCGGTGCTTATATTTGTGGTGAAGAATCGGCAATGATTGAATCGATTGAAGGTAAGAGGGGTATGCCGCGTTTACGTCCTCCTTACGTGGGACAGGTTGGTTTGTTTGGGCGGCCAACGCTTGAACATAATATGGAATCAGTTTATTGGGTTCGAGATATTATTGAGAAAGGCCCTGGCTTTATGACAGACCATGGTCGCAATGGCCGTGTTGGCCTGCGTTCATTTTCCGTCAGTGGTCGGGTCAATAAACCGGGTGTGCATTTTGCACCTGCAGGTATTTCGATGCGTGAGTTGATCGATGAATATTGTGAGGGTATGGAAGAAGGTCATACTTTTTATGGTTATTTCCCAGGGGGTGCTTCAGGTGGTATTTTGCCGGCATCATTGGGAGATGTGCCACTAGATTTTGATACTTTGCAGGAATATGGTTGTTTCATTGGTTCGGCTGCGATTGTGGTGTTTTCCGATCAAGATAGGGCTCGTGATTTAGCGGTTAATGCGATGAAATTCTTTGAAGATGAGTCATGTGGCCAATGTACACCTTGTCGCGTTGGGACGGCGAAGGCGGTTGGTTTGATGGCGAACCCAGAATGGGATCAGGATTTATTAGAAGAACTGTCTGAGGTGATGGTTGATGCCTCGATTTGTGGTTTAGGGCAAGCAGCACCAAATCCATTACGTAGTGTGATGAAGTACTTTCCCGATGAGCTAACAACTGGGGAGTTAAAATAATGGCCGTTAATCCAGAAGAATTACTCAATACAATCAGTTTTACTTTAAATGGCCAAGAAGTTTTGGCGTCTGAAGGTGAAACATTACTTGATGTAGCAAAACGTCAAGGGTTAGAAATTCCTCATCTTTGTTATTCGGACCGTCAAGGTGAGGCAGGTAACTGTCGCGCTTGTATGGTTGAAGTTGATGGCGAACGTGTTTTGGCGCCTTCATGCTGTCGTAAGCCATCTGAAGATATGGTGGTTAAAACCGATAGTGAACGCGCAATAAAAGCGCAATCAATGGTACTGGAACTATTAAAAGCAGATGTTTCAGAACAACCCCAAACACTGAATTCTGAATTAGATCACTGGGCGGGTAAATTAGACATTGGTCTGCCGCGTTTTGAAGCACGTGAGCAGCCACCTTGCGATCTGTCTCATCCGGGGATCGCCGTTAACATGGACGCGTGTATTCAATGTACGCGTTGTCTGCGTGCTTGTCGCGATGAGCAGAACAATGATGTCATTGGTTTGGCCATGCGCGGTAGTCATGCTGAGATTGTCTTTGACCTTGATGATCCCATGGGTGAAAGTACCTGTGTCGCTTGTGGTGAGTGTGTAGAAGCGTGTCCAACCGGTGCATTGATGCCAGCTGATGAAGTGGGGTTGGAAGAACCTGATCGTAAGGTTGACTCTGTTTGCCCATATTGCGGTGTCGGTTGTCAGCTGACTTATAACATTAAAGATGAAAAAATTATTTATGTAGAAGGCCGTGATGGTCCTGCGAATAAAGGCCGCTTATGTGTGAAAGGTCGTTATGGTTTTGATTATGTCCATCACCCTCACCGTTTGACTAAACCGTTGATTCGCCGTGACGATGCACCGAAATCGGGTGATTTTTCGATGGACCCAAATGATGTCGATAAAATTTTCCGTGAAGCGACTTGGGATGAAGCTTTGGCCTTGGCAACGAGTGGCTTTAACCGTATTCGCGACGAAGAGGGCCCGAATGCCTTAGCCGGTTTTGGTAGTGCCAAGGGTAGTAACGAAGAGGCTTACTTATTCCAAAAACTAGTGAGAACGGGTTTTAAAACCAATAACGTTGATCACTGTACACGCCTTTGCCATGCTTCATCGGTAGTGGCGTTATTAGAATGTTTGGGGTCAGGTGCGGTTTCCAACCCGGTATCGGATGTCGATAAAGCAGAAGTTATTGTCATTATTGGTGCTAATCCGACAGTGAATCATCCTGTTGGTGCGACATGGATGAAAAATGCTATACGCAAGGGTACGAAACTGATTTTGATGGATCCGCGTAGTACGGAATTATCGCGTCAGGCAACGCATCACCTAGCGTTTAAGCCGGGTAGTGATGTTCCAATGCTCAACGCGATGATGCATACGATTATCAAAGAGGGTTTGACGGATCCACAATTCATTGCCGATCGGACTGAAGGCTTCGAAGCGATGAAAGCGCATTTAGAATCCTACACACCAGAATTGATGGAATCGATTTGTGGTATTCCTGCAGAAACGTTGAAAGAAGCGGCACGTTTATATGCATCTTCAAAAGGTTCAATGATTTTATGGGGGATGGGAGTATCACAACATATTCATGGTACTGATAATGCCCGTTGTCTTATTTCATTGGCATTAATGACAGGACAAATTGGCCGTCCTGGTACAGGTTTGCATCCACTTCGCGGACAAAACAATGTACAAGGTGCCTCTGATATGGGCTTGATTCCGATGGTATTCCCAGATTACCAACCGGTAACAGATGAAAAAGCACATGCTTATTTTGAAGCATTGTGGGATTGTAAGTTAGATAATAAACCGGGCTTAACGGTTGTTGAAATTATGCAAGCGATTCATGCTGGTGACTTAAAAGGTCTATATGTCATGGGTGAAAACCCTGCAATGTCAGATCCTGATGCCAATCATGCGCGTCAATCAATGGCCGAGTTAGAACATTTGGTAGTACAGGATATTTTCTTAACAGAAACAGCTTATTTAGCTGATGTTGTGTTACCTGCTTCTGCTTTTTCTGAGAAGACAGCGACGTTTACCAATACTGATAGGCTGGTGCAGTTGGGTCGTCAGGCAATTGCCCCACCGGGTGATGCACGCCAAGATTTATGGATTGTTCAAGAAATGGCCCGTGGCCTTGGCTTGGATTGGAATTATGCTGATTCATCAGAGGTGTTTGCCGAAATACGCAAAGCCGTGCCGACGATGGGTGGAATGACTTGGGATCGTTTAGAAACTGAAGGATCGATTGTTTACCCTTGTTTGGAAGAGGGAGATCCTGGCCAAGATGTTATCTTCACAGAGACATTTGAAAGTGCGAATGGCTTAGGTAAGTTTGTGCCAGCAGACATTGTGCCGCCAGATGAACGCCCTGATGCAGAGTATCCGTTTGTATTGATTACAGGACGGATGTTGGAGCATTGGCATACAGGTTCGATGACACGTCGTTCTAATGTACTTGATGCGATTGAACCTGAAGCAGTGGCGACCATTAACCCAATTAGTTTGGATGAAATGGGTGTGATGCCGGGCGAGATGATTACGCTGTCAACACGTCGTGGTGAAATCTCAATGATTGCAAGGGCAGATGAAGCTGTGCCTACGGGTGCCGTCTTTATGGCATTTTGTTATTACGAAGCGGCGGTGAATGAATTATCGAACGCAGCTTTAGATCCAGCAGCGAAAATTCCTGAGTTTAAGTATTGTGCAGTTAAGGTAACGCGTGGTGGTGACCCTATGCTATTCCATAGTTATGGTGGTGGACAATCGAACAACAAATTGAATTAATTTTCGAGTAATAAACACAATTAAGAGCCAAGCACTTTTTAGTGTCTTGGCTTTGTTGTGCCGGTTTGTATGATAACGAATGCCAGCTATGGCGATGAAGGTATAACGACGTAATGAAAATTTTGGTCAGTAATGATGATGGCTATACGGCGGAAGGTATTCGTGCTTTAGCTGATGCTATGACAGAGTTAGGTGACATTACAGTTGTTGCACCTGACCGTAATCGAAGTGGTGCCAGCAACTCGCTGACATTAGAAAACCCTTTACGTCTGAATAAAATGGATGATGGTGTCTACCGTGTTGATGGTACGCCGACAGATTGTGTACACCTTGCAATTACCGGTCTATTAGAAGATGAGCCTGATATGGTGGTGTCGGGCATTAATGCCGGCGCTAATTTGGGTGATGATGTGTTGTATTCAGGCACAGTTGCTGCAGCGATGGAAGGGCGTTTTTTAGGGCGTCCTGCGATTGCGATATCTCTGAATGGTCACACCGCGACGCATTTTGAGACAGCAGCTTGGGTGGCAAAGAAGTTAGTGCGTCATCTTCAAACGACGACGTTACCGGCTGATACCATTTTGAATGTGAATGTTCCGGACTTACCGATTGAGGAAATCACGGGCTTTGAAACGACGCGTTTAGGGCATCGTCACAAAGCTGATCCAGTGATTAAAGAGTTAGATCCCCGTGGGCGTGAGATGTATTGGGTGGGGCCTGCAGGTGAAGAGCAAGATGCGGGCCCGGGAACTGATTTTGATGCGATCCGTCGTGGTGCTGTGTCGGTGACGCCATTGCAAATCGATTTAACGGCTTATAAAGCCATTGATGGTGTAGCTAATTGGTTAAAAGGAGCAGCCGTTTGATTCTTGATAGTCGTGGCATTGGTATGACATCTCAGCGTACCCGTGACCGTTTAATCAATCGTTTAAAAGAGAAAGGCATTCAAAATATTGAATTGCTCAATGTGATGCGCGAACTACCACGTCATTTATTTGTTGATGAAGCGTTAGCAAGCCGTGCTTATGAAGATACGGCCTTACCGATAGGTCATGGCCAAACTATTTCTCAGCCACACAGTGTGGCTAGAATGACAGAAATCTTGTTAGAAGGTGTTCCTAAAAAGAAAGTGTTGGAAGTCGGCACAGGCTCGGGTTACCAAACGGCTGTGTTGTCGAAGCTGATAGAGCGGGTGTACAGCGTTGAGCGAATCGAACCATTACAAAACCATGCACGTGAGCGGTTTTATCAATTAAAACATAATAATATTCGATTGAAATACAGCGACGGTACCTGGGGCTGGGAAGAAAATGCACCTTATGATGGCATTATTGTGACTTGCGCGCCCGAGGAAATTCCTGATGCTTTATTACAGCAATTAGCCCCAGGCGGTAGGCTCGTCATCCCAGTTGGGGGCAGCGGTAATCAGTCGCTACGGGTTATTGACCGTAATGGCAATACCTTTGAAGAGCAGGTATTGGACGATGTGAGTTTTGTGCCGTTATTATCGGGCCAAGAATAGCCGGCTGGGTATAAGCCGGTTAGATGGAGGTAATTGGCGATGCTTTATACACAGTTAATTTATGGCACGATGATTATCACGGCAGTGGTGATTTTTCATGTTGCGAGCTTAGTCTTTTTAGCGAGGCTATTGAAGCGCTGGCATGATAATTATTCCCTTTTTGACAATGTCAAAGTAGCGGCAGTGGGGCTTGGTACATCAGTTTTCTTCATCATAGGTATCAACACGATTGAAGCCTGGTTCTGGGCTTATATTTATCTCCTACTTGGCGAATTTCAGACGATTAATGATGCCCTTTATTTTTCGATCTCAACGGCAACAACAGTAGGCTATGGCGATGTTGTTATGTCAGAACAATGGCGTTTATTGAGTAGTTTCGAGGCGATGGGGTGGTGGTTGTTATTTGGTCCCAGTACGGTCTTTTTTAATGGGATTAATGCGTTATGCCTTTAATGATGTCTCGGTCAAATAAGCGGTAGTGATTTAATGAAGTTGTTCTCAGGTATTTATCAAAAGGTCATGGACTGGTCTAAACACCGCCTAGCCAGTTATTGGTTAGCATTGGTCAGTTTTACCGAGTCTTCCTTTTTTATTATTCCACCGGATGTGATGCTGGCACCGATGTCGCTGGCTAAGCCTCAAAAAGCATGGTTTTATGCTGGTTTGACGACGATAGCCTCAGTATTGGGTGGCTTATTGGGTTATGCCATTGGGGTGTTCGCTTTTGATATGGTCGAGCCTTTATTGCATGAACTAGGTTATTTTGAATCTTATTTGACGGCGCAAGCTTGGTTTAAGGAATGGGGTTTTTGGGCTATTTTTATGGCGGGATTCACGCCAATTCCTTATAAAATTTTCACGATTGCTGCGGGCGCTGCGGCAATGGCTTTGTTGCCATTTGTATTGGGCTCAATTGTGGGTAGGGGGCTTAGGTTCTTTTTAGTCGCAGGTCTAATGCGGTGGGGCGGAGAAAGCTTAGAAAAACAATTATCGCTTTGGGTCGATCGTTTAGGCTGGGCAATGGTGTTTATTCTTGTCGGTGTTTATTTTATTTGGTTTCATTAAGATTTGAATAACTAAATTGTAAACTTCAACTGTTATATAGTGTGATATGAAGGACGAAAGGGGGTCTAAGACTCTGTTTCACGGTAAATTGGATTGGCATTAGAGCAACGTTGTTGATGAGATTCATTTTGATTTTTTTGATGTTAGCTTTGGTTGGCTGCGGTGGTAGTCAGGCAGTTGCACCTGTTGGTGTTTACCGGGTACAAAGTCAGGAACCTCCACGTTCGGTTTATAAAGTGAAGCGGGGCGATACGCTTTATTCAGTGAGCTGGCGTTTTGGAATGGATTTCAAAAGGGTGGCAAGTATAAATGGTATTAAGTCACCGTATACGATCTATGTAGGTCAAGAGTTAAAATTTAAACCTTATCGACAGATTGCGAAAAAGAAGACGACTCAGAAAAGGTCGACGTTTAAGAAAAAAACAACAAAAAAGAAAAAGGTTGCAGCTAAGTCGACCTGGGCACCATCAAATCAACGATTACGTTGGCAATGGCCGGTGAATGGTAAGATCATTTCAAGTTATTCGAAAAGCGCTGCTGGTCGGCAAGGCATTGATATTGCCGGAAAATCAGGCCAAAAAGTGGCAGCGGCTGCAGCGGGTAAAGTGGTCTATAGTGGGAATGGGTTACCGCGGTATGGCAATCTGATTATTATTAAGCATAACGATACTTATTTGAGTGCGTATGCGCATAATAAATATTTGACGGTGAAGGATGGTCAGGCCGTGAAAGCGGGCCAAAAAATTGCACTATTAGGTCGAACAGGTGCTCAGCGTGACCAATTACATTTTGAAATTCGTCGTAATGGCAAGCCGGTTGATCCCATGCATTTTTTACCAAAGCGCTAACTCAAGTTAAATTGGCCTAAATACGTTACAATATGCCGTCTTCAGTTATGCTTGAATGGATATATTTACCAAGAGGTTGGTTTGGAATTAGGCGCAACAATGCAAAAGATTAAAGAGCTCACAGGTCGCAGTGACGATCTTAGGGGGTATCTTTGACTATGATGGCAAAGCTGAACAACTTGTTGAGGTGTCACGAGAGTTAGAATCACCCGCAGTTTGGGATGATCAAGAACGGGCACAAAAATTAGGACAAGAACGAGTCAGTCTTGAACGAATTGTGACAACCTTGTCATCTCACCGTGAAACGTTATCAGATGCGAAAGACTTAATAGAACTGGCCGTTGAAGAACAAGATCAAGAGACGTTCGATGCTGTTCAAGCAGACTTAACTGGGCTAGAAGAAGCCTTAGAAAAATTAGAATTCCAACGGATGTTTTCGGGTAAGCTTGATATGAATAATGCTTATTTGGATATTCAATCGGGCTCGGGTGGTACAGAAGCGCAAGATTGGGCGGATATGATTTTGCGGATGTATTTGCGTTGGGGCGAATCCCATGACTATAAAGTCACTTTGGTAGAAGCTTCTGGTGGTGAAGTGGCTGGGATAAAAAGTGCCACAATTCATTTTGAGGGTGAATATGCTTTTGGGATGTTACGGACTGAAACAGGGGTACATCGCTTAGTACGTAAATCGCCATTTGATTCAGGCGCACGCCGCCATACCTCATTTGCTTCAGTGTTCGTGTCCCCCGAAGTTGATGACAATATTGAGGTAGAAATTAACCCGTCAGATTTACGTGTTGATACTTATCGCGCCAGTGGAGCGGGTGGTCAGCATGTTAATAAAACAGATTCGGCGATTCGGGTAACGCATTTACCGACCAATACTGTGGTGCAATGTCAGAACCAGCGTTCACAGCATCAGAATCGTGAGAATGCGATGAATCAATTGAAGGCCAAGCTCTATGAGCTTGAGTTGATGAAGCAGAACGAAGAGAAACAAGCAGCAGAAGAAGCGAAATCTGATATTGGCTGGGGCAGTCAGATACGGTCTTATGTTTTAGACCAGTCCCGTATTAAAGATTTACGTACCAATGTTGAAACGGGTAATACTCAGGCCGTGTTAGATGGCGATTTGGACCAATTTATTGAAGCTTCCCTAAAATCAGGGTTGTAATTGAGAGCACTATGACAAACGAAACAGAACAAGACGAAAACAGACTGATCGCACAGCGTCGTGAAAAACTCGCTGAATTGCGGACGGAAGGCAACGCTTTCCCAAATGATTTTCGTCGTAATGTGATGAATGCCGAGTTAGCGACAGAATATGCTGAAACGGATACGGATGCCTTGAGAGCAGATACCCGTCGTGTGAGGATTGCAGGCCGTCTAATGACCAAGCGTGTGATGGGTAAGGCAAGCTTTGCAACGATTCGCGATATGTCAGGTGATATGCAGCTTTATGTGAAGCGTGACGATTTGGCTGAAGGCGTCTACCCAGCGTTTAAGAAGTGGGATCTGGGCGATATTATAGCTGCGGAAGGCACGTTATTTCGTACCCAAAAAGGCGAGCTCTCGGTGCTGGTGGAAGATATTCGTTTATTAACGAAATCATTACGACCTTTGCCTGAAAAATTCCATGGTTTATCTGATCAAGAAATGCGTTATCGCCAGCGTTATGTTGATTTGATTATGAATGAAGCCAGCCGTGAGACATTCCGTGTTCGGACTAAAGTGATTGATGGTATTCGTCGCTTCTTGATGTCAAAAGACTATTTAGAAGTTGAAACACCGATGATGCAGGCGATTCCGGGTGGCGCGACAGCAAGACCTTTTACCACTTTCCATAATGCCTTGGGTATGGATTTGTTTTTGCGTATTGCACCAGAATTGTATTTGAAGCGTTTAGTTGTTGGCGGTTTTGAGCGGGTGTTTGAAATTAACCGTAACTTCCGTAATGAAGGTTTATCAACACGTCATAACCCTGAATTCACGATGGTGGAGTTTTATCAGGCTTATTCAGATTACCAAGAGTTAATGGACTTAACGGAAGAAATGTTACGAACTGTGACACAAGATGTTTTAGGGACATCACGAGTACATTATCAAGGCACGGATTTAGACTTTTCAAAACCATTCCACCGGATGACAGTGGTTGAATCTATCTTACATTTTAATCCATCAATTACGGTCGAGCAGTTGGCTGATATTGAGAGTGCAAAGGCGATAGTTGATGGGTTAGGTATTCCATTGAAAGATAGCTATGGTTTAGGTAAAGTCCAAATCGAAATCTTTGAAAAAACTGTTGAAGAGCGTTTGATAGAGCCAACGTTTATCACGGCTTATCCGACTGAAGTATCACCGTTAGCACGTCGTAGTGATGTCGATCCGTTTGTAACCGATCGATTTGAGTTTTTTGTGGGCGGTCGTGAAATTGCTAATGGTTTTTCAGAGTTGAATGATGCCGAAGATCAGGCCGAGCGTTTCCAAGCACAAGTGGCTGATAAAGATGCAGGTGATGATGAAGCAATGCACTTTGATGCGGATTATATTCGTGCGTTAGAGTATGGTATGCCGCCAACTGCTGGTGAAGGGATTGGGATTGATCGTTTAGTGATGCTATTAACCGATTCACCGACGATTCGTGATGTGTTGTTGTTTCCACATATGAGACCGGAAGTTTAAATAGCAGATTTATCAATTGCCCTTGTAGGTCTTTTTATTAGCGGTTCGGCTAGGGCAATTGTTAATTCCATTTCTGTATTTGCGAGTATTTGACTTTCTTGAAATTCAGCATCTTTAAGATGAATCTTTGAAATATCATACTCTGCATTAATATCCCAAGATTCAATATTGATACAGCCTTTATGAATATTGGGAGTAATTTCTATATATCCATGACGATAATTTCAGCTAATTGTTTAGCAATGACGTCGGGTTCATCAACAACATCACGGACGCGGAGCACAACTTCTGGTAGGGTGGTTAATACTAAGCTACCATTCTCGAGTTCTTGTAAGATTTCGTTATAGAGTAGCTCTTACCCACGCATAATTATTCATGCTTATTAAATGTGATTTGAAGTGTTGGTCATTTTCAGTTATTTTGCTGGGTTTGCCAACTGTTTTTTATTATTTCAGGTGACGTGTTGAACGACGATTTCCCTAGGATTAAACGACTTCCACCTTATGTATTCAATATCGTTAATGATTTGAAGGCACAAGCGCGTGCGCGTGGTGAAGATATTATCGATTTTGGAATGGGAAATCCAGATCGTCCTGCACCTCAGCATATTATTGATAAATTAACAGAAGCAGCACAGCGTCCCGACACCCACCGTTACTCGGTTTCTCGCGGTATTCCACGTTTACGCAAAGCGGTATGCGATTGGTATCAGCGTCAGTTTGAAGTCACTTTGGATCCGGAAACTGAAACTATTGTGACCATTGGTTCTAAGGAAGGCTTAGCGCATTTAGCATTGGCAACAGTGGGACCAGGTGATGCGATTTTAGTGCCGAACCCTGCTTACCCTATCCATCCATATGGCTTTGTGATTTCGGGCGCAGATATTCGCCATGTGCCGCTGGTAGAGGGTGGCGACTTTTTTGCGGAGTTAGAAAAGTCGGTAAAAGATTCTTGGCCTAAACCAAAGATGTTGGTGCTGAATTTTCCAGGGAATCCAACGACACAATGTGTCGATTTGGAATTTTTCGAGCGGGTTGTGGCATTTGCTAGAGAACATGAAATATGGGTAGTCCACGATTTGGCCTATGGTGAGATCACGTTTGATGGTTATAAAGCGCCTTCTATATTACAGGTGTCGGGCGCTAAAGATGTGGCGGTTGAGTTTTATACTTTATCTAAAACATACAATATGCCGGGTTGGCGTGTTGGCTTTATGTCCGGTAACTCGACATTAGTTGCGGCATTAGCGCGAATGAAGTCTTATTTGGATTACGGCATGTTTACGCCGATTCAGGTAGCGGCGATTGCTGCATTAGATGGACCACAAGAGTGTGTTGAAGAAGTAGTTGCAACCTATAAAAGTCGCCGTGATGTGCTGTGCGATGGTTTGAATAGTATAGGTTGGGCAGTTGAGAAGCCGAAAGCGACGATGTTTGTTTGGGCAAAAATACCTGAAAAATATCGTGAGATGGGCTCACTAGAATTTACGAAAAAATTATTACAAGAAGCGAAAGTGGCAGTGTCACCGGGGATTGGTTTTGGTGAATATGGTGATGACCATGTCCGTTTCGGTTTGATCGAGAATGAACATCGAACACGTCAAGCGATCCGTGGGATTCGCGATATGTTCAGAAAAGGCTAGGGGGCCAGAGCGTGCAATCAGTAAAAATTGGGGTATTAGGTTTAGGAACAGTCGGCAGCGGTACAGTGAATGTGTTGCGTCGGAATATTAAAGAGATTACCCGCCGAGCTGGACGAGAGATCGAAATTACCCGTGCGGCTGACCGTACGATGGATAAAGAACGTGGCTGTGATACCACGGGCATTGATTTGACGACGGATGCATTTGAGATCGTCAATGATCCGAATATCCATGTAGTTGTTGAGTTGATTGGTGGGACGGGCATTGCACGTGATTTGGTGTTAAAAGCGATTGAAAATGGCAAACATGTGGTGACAGCTAATAAAGCGTTGATTGCATTACACGGTAATGAGCTGTTTGAAAAAGCACAAGAAAATGGCGTGACGGTCGCATTTGAAGCCGGTGTCGCTGGCGGTATCCCGATTATTAAAGCGATGCGTGAAGGTTTATCAGCCAACCGTATTGAATGGTTAGCGGGTATCATCAATGGTACAGGCAACTTTATTCTGACCGAGATGCGCGATAAAGGTCGTGATTTTCCAGAAGTGTTAGCCGAAGCACAGGCCTTAGGTTATGCCGAAGCCGATCCGACATTTGATGTTGAAGGCATTGATGCAGCACATAAGTTGACAATTATGGCGTCAATTGCATTTGGGATTCCACTACAATTTGATAAAGCCTATACCGAAGGCATTAGCCAAGTGTCACAAGAAGATGTGCAATATGCGGCTGAGCTGGGTTACATCATTAAACATTTAGGGATTAGTAAAAAGACTGAACAAGGTGTTGAACTGCGTGTGCACCCGACACTGATTCCACATCGTCGATTGATTGCCAATGTTGATGGCGTCATGAATGCGGTGTTGGTTAAAGGTGATGCGGTTGGCCCGACATTGTATTACGGTGCTGGCGCGGGCTCCGATGCGACAGCCTCTGCAGTGGTGGCCGATATAGTTGACGTGGTTCGTGTTTTGACGACGGACCCAGAAAACAGAGTGCCGCATTTAGCTTTCCAAGCAGATGCTTTAGTGGATACACCGATTTTGCCAATCACTGAAGTGGTGACATCGTATTATCTACGTATTCACACTGATGATGAGCCCGGTGTGTTGGCTGATATCACTCGTATTTTGGCGGAGCAAGGTATTAGCATTGAAGCTATTCTACAGAAAGAGCCTGAAGATCATAACGGTATTGTGCCGGTGATTATGCTGACCCAAGCTGTTGCCGAGAAAAATATGGATATGGCGATTACACATATCGAGGCGTTAAAGACAGTGAAAGATTCAGTAATGCGGATACGCATGGAATCTTTGGGTTAAGTTATTTTTTTATATTACGAATAAGCAAAGAATTTTAGAAGAGGAAGTACTATGTCAGCACGTTATACTGGATTAATTGAGCGTTATCGTGACCGTCTACCGGTGAGTGATGATACCCGTTTAATTAGTTTGGGTGAGGGTAATACACCTTTAATTAAGCTGAATTATATTCCTAAATTGACAGGTAAAGATGTCGAGATTTTCGTTAAATATGAAGGGTTAAACCCAACAGGATCATTTAAAGATCGTGGTATGACAATGGCTGTGACGAAAGCTGTTGAAGAAGGCAGCAAAGCTATTATTTGTGCTTCAACAGGTAATACTTCTGCTGCGGCAGCTGCTTATGCCGCACGTGCTGGCATTGCAGCGTTTGTGTTGATCCCTGATGGTAAAATCGCATTGGGTAAATTAGCTCAAGGTATGATGCATGGTGCGACAGTTATCCAGATTAAGGGTAATTTTGATGATGGAATGCAGTTAGTTAAAGAGGTGGCTGAACATGCGCCTGTTACGATCGTTAACTCGATCAACCCATACCGTTTGCAAGGTCAAAAAACGGCCGCTTTTGAAATCGTTGAAGAGTTAGGTGAAGCGCCAGACTATCACTGTCTTCCAGTCGGAAATGCCGGTAATATTACGGCCCATTGGATTGGCTATTCAGAATATGCTTGTCAATTAGGTGATACTGTTACAGAGGCATGCGCCTTGTGTGAAGGTGAGTGCCAATATACAAATGTGGTCGTTTGTTCGAAGAGGCCTAAGATGGTGGGTTATCAGGCGGCGGGTTCAGCACCATTTATGCGGGGCGAAATGGTAGATAACCCTGAGACAGTAGCTACGGCGATACGTATTGGCCATCCACAAAGCTGGGATAGAGCTTGGAAGGTTAAAGAAGAGTCTGGTGGTTGGTTTGACGAGTGTACTGATGAAGCGATTCTAGCTGCACAAAAACTATTGGCCGAGAAAGAAGGCGTGTTTTGTGAACCGGCTTCGGCAACATCATTGGCTGGCGCATTAGCGGATATTGAGTCGGGTAAGATTCCAGAAGGTAGTAAGATTGTGTGTACATTGACAGGACACGGACTGAAGGACCCCGATACAGCTATTAAACAAAGTACAGCACCGATGGTAACCGTTGATGCGACACTGGATGCGGTTAGGAATGCGATTTTAAGTAATATGCCAGACTAGCTTCTGAGAGGTGGTGTTGATGCCAATGCCAACGGCACGTGAAATAACATTGGCTAAACGTGCCCATGACACTTTCCTTAGCAATTTAATTGTTAATCACATTTTATTGTTTTCAGGTATTGCAACTTTGGGACAAAGCTACTTTCATTTGATGGGATTGGTGCCCATCATTTCTGTATTGATTATTGCTTACACTTTGTTTCGGGCTGCCAAATTGCAGCGCGCGGACAGTGAATTTGTTTTCATTCATTGGCAAATAGCCGCCCGTTGGAGCCGATTATTGGCGATGATGTTGTCTTTATTAGTGGTGTTATCTGTCTCTGCTTGGCTTGCCCATACGCAATTGGGGCTGATGCGTGAGATGAGCTATGCCTTGGCTGCTGGCTTGGGCTTATTACCAACATTAGTTTCAGTTTTGGTGTTGGTCGTGGTTGAGTCTGATGCCTTACATCATGCCAAAGAAGGTACGTACCCAAAGTGGGCACATCGTCGGTTTTTAGCTGAGGTGAGCTAATATCTGAGCTGTTGTCTAAGATCTGACCCATTTATCTTGTTACGACGGCATGGATGACGGTACTGTATTTGAAGAAAACGACAAAGTCAGGGTAGGTCAATTTAGTGATTGGCGGTTGGCCGACAGCAGCTTTTTTACTGGTAGGTGCACCATAATAATTTGTCACTGCTTTCATTGACATGCCAGATGTTGGACGAACGACACCAGTAGTATCATTAGGCACATTGTATCGTTGAGCAGCAATAGAGATGACTTCAGCGCTGACAGGCACGGCGGATACTGAGAATAGGCCGAGGATTAAGTTACTCACTTTAGACATTTTTTGCTCTCAGAGATGTTTGCTTCCAGCTTACGACTCAGGGGCAAATGTCTCAATAAGCAAAGTTTAAAAACAGTGACCTAGGTCTTTTCTTTGCTTAATTTAGGCAGCGAACGTTTAAGACACCTTCAATGGCTTTAATTTCATCGATTACTGTGTTTGGTAATGCAGCCTCTGTGTCGATCAAGGTATAAGCGGCCTCATTGAGGGATTTATTGAGCATATCGATGATATTGACGTCTACTTTCGCTATAGCATTGGTGATAGGGCCGATAATATTGGGGATATTCTCGTGTGCGATAGTCAGCCGATATTGCCCTGTCATTTTGGGCATTTTGACGGTGGGGAAATTGACAGCGTTTCGGATATTACCATTTTCTAGATAATCTTTGATTTGGTCTGCGACGATGATGGCACAGTTATCTTCAGCCTCAGCAGTTGAAGCTCCTAAATGCGGTAATGTGACTACTTTTGGGTGTTGCTTTAAAAGATTAGAGGGGAAGTCACAAATATAGGCATGAACTTTACCTTTATCGAGTGCTTCGATGACGGCTTCGTCATTAATGATACCTGAGCGAGAGAAGTTTAAAATGGTGACATTGTCACGCATATTTTCTAAACGTTCTGTATTGATGAGATTACGAGTTGCATCGATGAGTGGCACATGAAAAGTCACAAAATCACATTCGCTTAATAAGCCGTCGATACTGGTTGCTTGTTCTACTTCGTGTGATAATTTCCAAGCACTTTGTACTGTCATTTTCGGGTCATAACCGATCACACGCATACCTAGAGAAATAGCCGTGTTAGCGATTTTTATACCGATAGCACCTAAGCCGACAACACCTAAAGTTTTACCGGGTAGCTCAAACCCGACAAAGTTCTTTTTGCCTGACTCAACCTGCTTGGTAATTTCTGCATCTGAACCATCTAATGTTTTTGCAAACTCCCAGGCAGAACAGATGTTGCGTGCGCTGAGCAACATACCGGTCAAGACAAGCTCTTGAACAGCATTTGCATTTGCGCCAGGTGTATTAAAGACAGGTATGCCTTTTTTAGTCATTTCATCGACAGGAATATTGTTAACCCCTGCACCGGCACGGCCAATGGCCTGAAGGGTATCTGGGATCGGCCAGTCATGTATTTTAAAAGAACGAACTAATACCGCATCAGGGCTGGGTATTTCAGATGCGATTTCATATTGATCACGGGGAAGACGATCTAAACCTGCGACGGAAATATTATTTAATGTAAGTACTTTAAACATGTGGTGACCTGCCGTTATTTATCGATTTAAAAAAGAACATGCACTTCAACATGCTGAATGAAGGTTTAACTATGTTGTTGAGCAAACTCCTGCATAAAGGAGATAAGCGCATCAACACCTTCTTCTGGCATGGCGTTATAGATACTAGCGCGCATACCGCCAACACTACGATGTCCTTTTAAGGTAACTAGGTCAGCGGCTTTGGCACTGGCTAAGAAATCAGCATCGAGTTCAGGGTTATTCAGTGTGAAAGGAATATTCATCCATGAGCGATATTGTTTAGTGACAGGGTTTTTATAAAAGCCTGAATTATCTATGGCTGCATAGAGTTTTTCGGCTTTACGTTGGTTTGTTTCCCCCATTGCGGCAAGGCCACCAAATTCTTTTAACCATTGGAAACCAAGGCCTGCCATGTATAAGGCATAGGTAGGTGGTGTGTTGTACATTGAATCATTATCGGCTTGGACTTTGTAATCAAACGTAATAGGCGTACCAGGCAGTGTCTCTCCGATAATGTCGTCGCGGACGATAACTAAGGTGAGACCTGCTGGGCCGATATTTTTTTGTGCACCCGCGTAAATAAGTGCAAAACGGCTGACATCAATGGGGCGAGATAAAATAGTTGATGATAAATCGACGACAAGTGGGACACCACCAGTATCAGGAATCTGATCAAATTCAACGCCACCAATGGTTTCATTGGCTGTGTAATGGACATAGGCTGCGTCTGGGTTTAAATTCCAGGTAGATTTGTCAGGGACTGTCGTGAAATTGTCAGCTTCTGATGAAGCGACAATATTTACGTCGCAATAGCGTTTAGCTTCGGCAATCGCTTTTTTAGACCACTGTCCTGTATTGAAATAATCAGCGCTTGTTTTACCTCGTAATAAGTTCATAGGAACGGCTGTAAACTGAGCTGTGGCGCCACCTTGTAAAAACAACACTTTATAGTTGTCTGGGATATTCATAACGTTACGAAGGTCTGCTTCAGCTTGAGTCGCGATAGACATGAACTCTTTACCACGGTGACTCATTTCCATTACATTCATACCGGAGTTGTTCCAATCTAAAAACTCTTTTTCGGCTCTTTGTAATACGGCCTCGGGCAACATCGCTGGGCCAGCACTAAAGTTGTAAACGCGTGACATGTAAAATCCTTAAATGATGGTTAGTTAGGTTCAAAAGTTTCTCAGTATAACAAACAACTCAATCTGTTGAGTTGTCGTTCGAAGTTAGCCTATCAGGGTAATGTAGTGCTGGGTCATAGCGGGTCCAAATTTCTGCTCGGCCATATAAAGTAATGCCAATATAACCCCTAATTTTGAGTTTTTTTGATCAATCAGCGTCATTTCACAGCTATAGGTGTTGCCATTATTGGGATCATATATCCAGCCATCTTCCCAAGTGAAGTCTCCGGCATAAACAAATTCATCCATGACTTTGACATGTAGGAGTGACTTGGCTTGGCGCTCTGGATCTGAGTTGCTTGAACAACTAGTAGCGATGGTTTCAGAGAAATAATAGTTATTTATTTAAGTTATTCGTTCTCAGGTAAAAATAGTTTGATCAAACTGTTTAAGTAACGCTGTCCTTTTTCAGTTGGGCAAATGCGTTGGATATTCCATGTGATTAGTCCTTGCTGTTCGGCTTGTTGTAAAGCTTTGTCGATATGAGAAATAGGTAAGCCTGTATGCTGCTGGAATAGTGGTGTTGGGAAGCCATCCGTTAGCCTTAGTGCATTGAGCATAAACTCGAAACCGATGTCCTTGGTGTGGATTAATTCGTTGGTCAAGATAACGTCGCTTGAACCTGCTGACGAAAGATAAGCTTGTGGCTGTTTTTGTTTTGAACGACGTGTGATAGTTTGTTTTGCTGCATCGCTGACTTTGCCATGTGCACCGGCACCAATCCCCAAATAATCCCCAAATTGCCAGTAATTGATATTGTGTCGACATTGTTGGTTATCTTTAGCGTATGCCGATACTTCGTATTGTCGGTAGCCTGCTTTTGCCATGCGTTGTTGGCTATCGATTTGCCAGTCAATAATTGGATCATCATCGGGTAAGGTTGGCGGTTGTTGGTGAAAAAGCGTGTTCGGTTCTATAGTCAGCTGGTAGTAGGACAAGTGGCTGGGTGATAAGGCAATGGCCGTTTCCATATCTTCTTTAGCTGTTTTGGCTGTTTGGTGTGGTAAACCAAACATTAAGTCTAGGTTAAGATTTTTAAAGCCGACCTTGTGGGCTGTTTCGACGGCCTTAATGGCTTGTTGTCCATCATGGATTCTCCCAAGTGCCGTTAGTGATTGCGCATTAAAGCTTTGAACCCCGACAGATAGGCGATTAATACCGATGGCTTTGTAATCGGCGAAACGCTGTTGTTCAACTGTACCTGGGTTAGCTTCTAATGTGATTTCAGCATTATGGCTCATTGGAAGCAGGGCGCGAAGTGATGAAAAAAGCCGTTCGTACACTTCGGCAGAAAATAGACTTGGGGTACCACCACCAATAAAAATCGTTTGAACTGTCCTACCCCAAATAAATGGGATTTCTTGTTCTAGATCTCGAATGATGGCATCGATATAGTCTTGCTCGGGCAGGCTATCGGGTGATTTGTGAGAATTGAAGTCACAATAAGGACATTTTCTAACACACCAAGGTACGTGTATATAAAGACTTAGAGGCGGTAAAGCCGTGAAGTTATACATGTGTTTTATGATGGGTTAAGGCGCTGGAATTGATCGATGAATTGGCGAATAGCTTTACCACGATGGCTGATAGCATGCTTTTGTTCTGGTGTTAACTCACCGGCTGTGCATTGATGTTCTTCTACCCAAAATATCGGGTCGTAGCCAAAACCACCGTCCCCTCTCGGTGCCGTTAATATGGTCCCTTCCCAACTGGCCTGGCAAATCAAGGGAGTGGGATCTATGGAATGACGCATAAAGACAATCACACACTGGTAGCGTGCTGTTCTTTTTGATTTAGGGGTATCTTTTAGGGCATCGAGTAATGCCTGTAAGTTTTTTTGTGCTGTTGCTTCTGAACCGGAGTAGCGGGCTGAGTATATACCAGGTTCACCATTTAAGGCGTCGGCTTCAATACCTGAATCATCTGAAATAGCAGGCAAGCCCGTCTGCTCACAGGCATGACGGGCTTTGATAATGGCATTTTCGACAAAAGTCAGTCCCGTTTCTTCTGCGTCAATAATATTAAACGTAGATTGCGGTACAACTTCGGTATCAAACTCAGCAAATAGCTGGGAAAGTTCTTTAAGTTTCCCTTTATTACTACTGGCTAAAACAATTTTTGACATGATTAGTCGGCTAGCGCTTCGCGTTGTTTTTCCATTAATGTTTCGATACCTTCACTGGCTAACCCCAACATAGCTTGTAGTTCATCTGCGTGGAAAGCATGGCCTTCGGCAGTACCCTGTAACTCGATATAAGCTCCTGCATCGTTCATGACGACATTCATATCGGTTTCGGCACTTGAATCTTCATCATAATCAAGATCGAGAACGGGGGTACCTTGATATATACCGACAGAGACGGAAGCAATTTGACCATAGAGAGGGTTTTTTTTGATCTTCTTATTCTTCAATAAGTAGCTGATGGCATCTTGCAAAGCGACATAAGCTCCGGTGATAGATGCTGTTCGGGTACCGCCATCTGCTTGGATGACATCACAATCGATTGTAATGCTACGTTCACCTATTGCAGTTAGATCAACCGCGGCGCGCAATGAGCGGCCAATGAGGCGTTGGATTTCCATTGTGCGGCCGCCTTGTTTACCCCGTGCTGCTTCGCGGCCCATTCTGCTGCCTGTAGAGCGCGGTAACATGCCATATTCTGCAGTAATCCAACCTTCGTTTTTACCCCTCAAAAACCCTGGGACTTTTTCTTCGACAGATGCGGTGCAGAGCACTTTGGTATCACCAAACTCGACCAATACTGATCCCTCAGCGTGTTTAGTGTAATTGCGAGTAATTGAGACATTTCTTAAATCATTAGGCTGACGACCACTTGGACGCATGGGATGTTATTCCTCAGGAAAAAGTAAAAATATACATATTATACGTGGACAGTACCCTATTCAGGGTGGTTTTCGTTAATATGTGTTGTTTAAATTAATATGGATGCGATTGTGATTCGAAGTATGACGGCATTTGCTCGCCAAGAGCAACAAACTGAACAGGGTAATTTGATTTGGGAAATTCGTTCAGTGAATCATCGCTATTCAGAATTATCTCTGCGTTTGGATGAGCGTTTTCGTGTATTGGAGATGCCTATTCGAAAGTTGTTTTCAGAACAATTAGGACGAGGTAAAGTTGATGCGGTTTTGCGTTATAAGGCGCCAGAGAATCAATCCACTAATTTAGATATTGATCAAACCTTGGCGCAATCCGTTGTTAAGCAATGTGAGTTGATTTCTGGATTTGCAGATCAAGCTGCCCCCATTAACCCTGTCCGTATTCTGCAGTGGCCCGGTGTCATAAAGGCTGAAAGCTTAGATCAGGTGGCTTTAAATGCCTCTGTGATGAGTGCTTTATTATTGGCGGTTAATGAATTAATCGTATCAAGAGAAACGGAAGGCGCCGCATTACATAAAATGGTGGAACAGCGTTGCAATGATATTGATGCGATTGCGAAAGCAATACGAGAGCGGATGCCAACGATATTATCTGAGCATCAACAGCGATTAAAAGATCGCGTAGCTGAATTGGCGGTGGATTTAGATCCAGAACGTCTAGAACAAGAAATGGTGTTATTAGCTCAGAAAAATGACGTTGCTGAAGAACTAGATCGTTTGGAAAGTCATGTTGTAGAAGTGCGTTGTGTTTTACAGCGTGATGAGCCTGTTGGAAGACGCTTAGACTTTTTGATGCAAGAATTAAATCGTGAAGCTAATACTTTGGGATCAAAATCAATTAACAGTGAAACGACGAATCATTCAGTCGAGTTGAAGGTATTGATTGAGCAAATGCGAGAGCAAATTCAGAATATTGAATAGTGTTTTCAAATAAAAAAACCGCGATAAACTCGGCTTTTTTATTGTTAATTTTGTAGGAAACTTACTGCTATTTTTTTCTTAGTTCTAAGAAACCAAGTAATGCTGGTGCAAATAACCATAGTGCAGCAGGTATGGGTACTTGTGAAATGGTATCTGTTGTACAAATCAAGTAGTGTGAAATATTTTGGTCTTAACATCATTATCAGGCTTTAGGTCTGCCGTGGTAAAAGTCCCTTTACCTAATGTATCGGCAATAAAATAGATAAGCTGCAAATTCATTCGATGACTTTATTGTCAACACAAAAGGGTTACTGATAGACGCAACTAACGCTGAAAAATCCCAATCCTCAGAGCTTATTTCGTCAGCTCCAATAGCATTATTGGTCGCTAATTGAGACCAGTTTCCTATAGTGCTAAATTCAGTGTTAATAGTATTTGCGAAGGTTTGACAACCATTGAGTTGTCATTGCCCACCTTATTAACAGAGGCATTAGCATTAACTGTGATTGGTCCGATATCTGATATTGTTGCAGCAAAAGCAGCACCGCTAAATGAAAGGAGTGCTCGTAGTAGTGTTATTTTGAAAAAAATTCATAATAACCTCCAGAGTTTTACTATGAAGATTCAGCACATAAAATTGTGGACAGAATCGCATTTTAGGAGGGTTTCATGAATATTAGCTGATAAGTTTGCTTATGGCTATTGTACTTCAGCACAAATAAATGGCCGTTCGAATACTAATTTCGGTGTTTGAATTGAATAAAAATTGAAGACTTTTAATTTAAGTTTAAAGGTTCTCTTTTTAGCTGTTATTCTTATTGTTGATTTGTATTTAGTGATGGAATTTAATTCATGTCGGGCAGTCTTTTTATTGTTGCAGCGCCTTCAGGAGCCGGGAAAACGAGCCTTGTTAATGCTTTAGTGACGCAGCAAGCTGATATTACTTTATCAGTTTCTCATACCACGCGTGCAGCGCGGGCAGGTGAGGTCGATGGCAAAGACTATTTCTTTGTCTCGCAAGAGCAGTTTTCTGTGATGCAAGGAGAGGGTGCTTTTTTAGAGTCAGCGACCGTGTTTGATCATTCTTATGGCACATCTTCTGAGGCTGTTTTTGAGCAGTTAAAATCAGGGATTGATGTCATTTTAGAAATTGATTGGCAAGGGGCTGAGCAAGTGCGTCGGAATTATCCTGATAGTACGAGTGTCTTTATATTACCACCATCAAAAACAGCGTTAGAACAGCGGCTTCGTGGGCGAGGTCAGGATGACGAGGCTGTGATCGCTCGGCGGATGCGAGATGCAGAAAATGAAATTTCGCACTATGTTGAGTTTGATTATTTGATTGTGAATGATGATTTTGATGTGGCGTTGTCAGAATTAGTTGCGGTTATTTCCGCAAGGCGACATTCAATGGCGATTCAAAAAGAGCTGCAAGCGCCACTATTAAAGACATTACTAGCCTAAAGAGCTGATATTTCGTACAATAACAGATTTCGTTCTGGGGATTATTATGGCGCGTACAACGGTAGAAGATTGTTTAGAAAATGTGGATAACCGTTTTCAATTAGTATTAGTAGCTGCACGTCGTGCACGTGAGATAGCGATGGGTGATGATCCTATGGTTGAACGTGACAATGATAAGCCAACAGTGATTGCATTGCGTGAAATTGCTGAAGGCCTTGTTGATGCGAGCATTTTTGAGAAGAAAATTAAGCCAGAAGTTGTTGAAGAAGCGCCTACAAACGAAGAATTAATCCCTGTTGTAGAGTAGCTGTGACTGCAAAGCCGACTGTTGATTCTGAACTAGAGCTCATTCACGATGCTGAGCCCAAACTTACGATCGATGATTTGTGTTTTGCTGGTGCTAATTATCTAGAAGGTCGTCAAGTTGACGATATCCGCAGGGCTTATCACTTTGCGGAAGAGGCACACCGAGAACAAAAACGTCGCTCTGGCGAACCCTATATCATGCATCCATTGGCTGTGGCTAATGTGTTGGCGATGATGCATATGGATCAAGAGTGCATTATGGCTGGTTTGCTGCACGACGTGATTGAAGATACCGAAGTCAATCGTGAGGAATTGGCGGCGGAATTTAGCGAAGAGGTTGCTTTACTTGTCGATGGCGTGAGCAAGCTAGCCAAAGCGACATTTGAAACTAGGCAACATGCGCAAGCAGAAAGTTTAAGAAAAATGCTATTGGCGATGTCGGAAGATATCCGCGTTATCATCGTCAAATTGGCAGATCGCTTACACAACATGCGTACGCTAGGTCATTTAGGGCCTGAAAAGCGCCGGCGTATTGCAGAAGAAACTCTTGAAATTTATGCCCCGATTGCACAACGTTTAGGCATGAATGTGATGCGTTGTGAATTGGAAGATTTAGGCTTTCATGTATTGTACCCATTGCGTTATCGTGTACTGGCAGATGAAGTACGTAAAGCACGGGGCAATCGTAAAGAAATCGTGGGTCAGATCACTGATTCTATTCTGCACCGCATGGAACAAGAAGGCTTAGCAGCAGATATACAAGGCCGCGAAAAAAACCTCTATAGCTTGTACAAAAAAATGGTTCGGAAAAAGCTATCCTTTTCTGAAGTATTGGATGTTTATGCTTTTCGTATTGTTGTTGAAGATGTCGATGCTTGTTACCGGATGCTTGGCGTGGTTCATAATCTTTATAAGCCGGTACAAAACAAGTTTAAAGACTATATAGCGATTCCCAAAGCGAACGGTTATCAATCTCTCCATACGGTACTGATTGGCCCTTATGGTGTTCCTGTAGAAGTACAAATTCGCTCACGGAATATGGACCAAATGGCTGAAGCGGGCGTGGCTGCGCATTGGTTATATAAAGCGGGTGAAAACGAAAGCGGTAACCTAGCTCACCGTTTAGCGAGACAATGGCTGCAAGGCCTGTTGGAAATGCAAAAGGATTCGGGTGACTCGATTGAGTTCCTAGAAAACTTGCGTATCGACTTATTCCCAGAAGAAATTTATGTGTTCACACCGGTTGGCAAGATTATGACATTGCCACGTGGTGCGACAGCAGTTGATTTTGCTTATGCTGTCCATACTGATGTTGGTAATCATTGTGTTGCTGCCAAAGTAGGGCGACACTTAGTACCGTTGAGTACACAATTAGAAACAGGCCAGTCCGTAGAAATTATTACGACTAATTCATCTCATCCTAATGCTGCATGGCTTAACTTTGTCTCGACGGCAAAAGCGCGTACGAATATTCGCCATTATCTGAAACAATTACGAAACGATGAAGCAGCGTTGTTAGGTCGTCATATGTTGACGAAGAATTTACAAGCCTTCTCAAGCAATATTGATGCTCTATCAGAACAGCGTATTGAAGAAATTGTTGCTGAATTTGAAGTCGAGTCTTTAGACCAATTGCTTGAGAAAATTGGTCTAGGTGACTGTTCTGCACTGTTGGTGGCACAAAAACTGATTCATGCTGATGATGTTGTTGATGATATGTCTCAGCCACCATTGATGATTGCGGGTACAGAAGGCATGGTTGTGAGTTTTGGTCGCTGTTGCCGCCCAATTCCTGGTGATAATATCCATGGCTTTATTAGTGCAGGTCGGGGTATTGTTGTGCACCAAGATAATTGTAAAACAGTAGTAAATCTGCGTGGTCAGCGAGAAAAATGGTTGGATGTGGCTTGGGCACCTGATATACAACGCGAATTTTCAGTAGAAATATTGGTTCACGTAAAAAATCAACGTGGCGTATTAGCCACGATAGCAGCTGTAGTATCGGAGAATAATTCTAATATTGAGAATGTTATTGTCGATGAACGTGACAGTGAATATACCGACTTGCGGTTGACGATTGGCGTATTAGATAGAAAGCATTTGGCTAATATTATTCGCCGTTTGAGACGGATTGAAATGGTTGAGCGTATTACGCGATTAAAACAATAATTTATTTTTGGGAGAGTAGGGAAGATGGCACGTGAAATTATTCACACTGACAAGGCACCACAAGCAATAGGCACTTATTCACAGGCCGTTAAAGTGGGTGATGTCGTGTATTTATCTGGCCAAATTCCACTTGTACCTGAAACCATGGAAGTCGTTGAAGGTGATTTTCCTGTGCAAGTTCGTCGTGTATTCGATAACTTAACAGCGGTAGCAGAAGCCGCTGGTGGTCAACTACAAGATATTGCAAAGTTGAATATTTTTCTAACAGATCTAAGTCATTTCGCGACAGTTAATGAAATTATGGCTGAATATTTCACTCAACCTTATCCTGCTAGAGCGGCTATTGGTGTGGCGTCTTTACCCAAAGGCGTACCAGTAGAGATGGATGGTGTAATGCACACAGATTTCTAGTACGTTGTAGATTGCATTGGCTGAAAGTGAAAGGAAGGATTTATCGAACCCGGTTACCGATTTAAAGGGTGTCGGGGCGAAAGTTGCTGAGCGTTTAGAAAAATTAGGCATTACGCAAATACAAGACTTACTCTTTCACTTACCTTTACGTTATCAAGATCGTACTAGACTGTTACCAATAGGGTCTTTAAAGCCACAACAAGAAGGGTTAGTGGAAGGGACTATTCGTCTGAGCCAAGTTAAGTTTGGTCGTCGTCGCTCATTGTTGTGTTACATCGATGATGGTACGGGATCACTTGTTCTACGTTTCTTTCATTTTTCCAAGACACAACAACAACAGTTGACACAAGGTGTTCGTGTTAGGTGTTTTGGTGAAATTCGCAATGGTCCGTCATCTTTCGAGATGGTGCATCCTGAATATAAAATTATTCCTGATGAGGGGATTATTCCTGTTGATGCAGATCTGACGCCTATTTATCCGACCACTGAAGGCTTGCATCAACTGAGTTTTCGAAAGCTGGTTGAACGGGCTTTAGCGTATTTAAATGATGAAACTTCGTTACCGGAGTTATTGCCCGAGGTGGCGCGTTGTCATGCTGTGGCAGATACTTCATTGGTCGAAGCAATACGGTTTTTACATCAACCTTCGCCTGATGTTGATGTACAGCAATTATTGAATCGTCGTCATAAAACGCAGAGGCGTTTAGCTTATGAAGAGTTATTGGCACAGCAATTAAGTTTACGAAAAGTACGCTTGCAAACGCAGCAACATAAAGCACCTAGTTTAATATCTGATGGCCAGCAACGGCAGGCTTTATTGTCTTCTTTACCTTTTTCATTGACGGGTGCACAAGAACGGGTTTTGAAAGCGATTTTGAGTGATATCGGTTCTAAGACACCGATGCAGCGTTTAGTACAAGGTGATGTCGGATCAGGTAAAACCATTGTTGCGGCTTTAGCCGTTTTAGAAGCCGTGTCCGCTGGCTATCAAGCGGTGATGATGGCACCGACTGAGTTATTGGCAGAGCAACACTTCAAGACTTTTACAGCTTGGTTAGCCCCTTTGGGCGTTAATGTGGGGTGGTGTGTAGGCAAGCAAAAGTCAGCTGACCGGAAAGTGATGTTAGCCAACTTGGCTGAAGGTAAAATTCAGGTCGCTGTTGGCACACATGCCTTGTTCCAAAATGAGGTTATATTTGATCACTTAGGGTTGGTTGTGATCGATGAGCAGCATCGATTTGGTGTTCATCAACGCTTGGCATTACGAGATAAAGGTAAAAAGGCCAGTGTGTTTCCACATCAGCTAGTCATGACGGCTACTCCGATTCCTAGAACCTTAGCGATGACAGCCTATGCAGATTTAAATGTATCGGTCATTGATGAATTACCGCCAGGCAGAACTGCAATTACAACCGTTGTGATGCCAGATAGTCGCCGTAATGACATTATTGAACGTGTTCATTTAGCGTGTCAGGAAAAACGACAAGTATATTGGGTGTGTACCTTGGTCGAAGAATCCGAGCATTTGCAATGCCAAGCGGCAGAAGATGCAGCAAATGAATTACAAGTTGCTTTACCTGATTGTCGTATTGACTTGGTTCATGGCCGGATGAAGTCAGCAGAAAAAGAGATGGTGATGAATCAGTTTAGAGCGGGTAATGCCGATATTTTAGTCGCGACGACGGTCATTGAAGTGGGTGTGGATGTCCCTAATGCAAGTTTGATGGTTATTGAAAATGCGGAGCGCTTGGGTTTGGCGCAATTACATCAATTACGAGGCCGTGTAGGTCGTGGTGAGATAGAAAGTCATTGTGTCTTGATGTATCACCCGCCGTTGTCAGAGAACGGTCAATCCCGCTTAACGTGTTTGCGCGAGACGAATGATGGTTTTGTGATTGCACATCGTGATTTAGAATTACGGGGGCCTGGTGAGTTATTAGGAACGAGGCAGACTGGGTTGCCACAGTTTCGTGTAGCTAATTTGATGGAAGATCAGGATTTGATTGATGTGATGGCTGAAGCGGCGGATCAGTTATTGGCTGTTGCACCAGAAGACAGTGATGCTTTAGTGGCAAGATGGTTTGGTCATAAAGTTAATTTTGGCCATGTATAAAATGAAAAGGTATTGTGAATGCTTGAGTTAACCCGTTGGCATACTGTCCAGCATCGGCTGATGCCACGAAAATTAGCTCCCTGGCTATCAGATAAGGGATCTTTAACGCGTCGTTTGAGACGATACAATCGAGTCGACTTTTCTGTTCAGTTATTAGGTAATAGCTGGATTAAGCCACTGACAGATGAAAGTTTGGCTTTAGGTTTGCCTTTTTCAGAGCTTAGTTATCAGCGTGAAGTATTATTAATGGATGGCAACGATGCGAATGTTTATGCACGCACGGTAGTGCCCCGGACGACTTATTTGGCGATGCAACACCGCTTTAAGCAATTAGGCAATAAGCCATTAGGTGAATTGTTGTTTACAGATCCAACTGTGAGTCGTGGGCCGATTGAAATTGCTTGTTTAAAGCCAGGCCAATGGTTGTATGAAATGGCGCTATTGGAATCAGATGAACGACCAGCACAATTATGGGGGCGACGCTCACAGTTTTATTTGAGTGGACAATCTTTGCTGGTGAATGAAATCTTTTTACCTGCATTAGATAGGGCATAAGAAATGAATGATAAATGCCAGGCCTATATTCAGTTGATGCGGTTGGATCGGCCGATAGGTATTTTGTTACTACTTTGGCCGACGTTGTCAGCATTATGGATCGCAGCTGAAGGGTGGCCTGATCCTCTAGTGTTGGTTATCTTTGTTTTGGGTGTGGTCGTAATGCGTAGTGCAGGTTGCGTGATTAATGATTATGCCGATCGCCATATCGATGGCAAGGTAGTTCGAACCATGAACCGCCCTTTAGCGACAGGTGCATTGAGCGAGAATGATGCATTAAAGCTGTTTGCGGGTTTGGGCGTATTGGCTTTTGTCCTTGTGATCTTCTTGAATGACTTGACTATTTTGATGTCCATAGTAGGCTTGTTTTTGGCGGCAACTTATCCCTTTATGAAACGTTACACGCATTTGCCTCAAATTTATTTGGGGGCAGCTTTTGGTTGGGCAATTCCGATGGCATTTGCTGCACAGACAGGGACAGTGCCGATGATTGCTTGGCTGTTATTCGTGGCGAATGTTATTTGGTCGACGATTTATGATACGTTTTACGCTATGGCTGACAGAGAAGATGATGTATTAGCAGGTGTTAAGTCGACAGCGATTTTGTTTGGCGATGACGATAAAGCCATTATTGCTATTTTGCAGGTGACTTTTTTAATTGCGATGTTGATGGTCGGCAGTCAACTTGAGCTTAGCTTTATTTATTATACTGGGGTATTGGTGACATTGGGCCTATTCCTCTATCAACAACATTTAGTAAGAGACAGGCAAGCAGCAGCTTGTTTACAAGCATTCCTCAATAATAATTGGGTCGGAGCGACCTTGTTTGCGGGCATTGTGATGCATTATGCCTTTATCAAACAGTGAGGTAGTTTAGCAGTTGAAATAGTCGGCTACGGCGCAGTTTTGGAAAATTGTGAGCGTTTGGCTTTTGGGTTGTTTGAGCAATTGCCGATAGGTAGAGATATGCACTTATTGTCTTCAAATGGCCGATGTGCCGCTGCTCGCGCAGGTCACGATGGTGCACCTTTTGGTGTTTTGACACAAGCCATTGCACATTTAGGCGAAGAAATAGCAAGGCGTGTAAGTGAGGCGAAAGTCATTGCAAATATTAGCGTTAAATTTGGTGGCTGTTTTACCTCGTCTAGGGTGTATCGATGAACATGCGCAAGTAAAGAGCAAACAGCGCTAATTCATCTAATTTATGAGCAGAATAGGCAGCTATCAGACTCATTGAGTCAATTGGATTTAGCCCTGTCGCCAAGAGATATGTTAGTAAAAAAGGGTGATTACTTGGCTTTATTTGCCTATGTTGAGGCTGGCAAGGTGGGCTTGGGTGTGTTTCGTTGCTGTAGATAAGTACTTAATTGAATGCTGAAATAACTAATGAAGAGAAATTGGTCATGATATTACATATCGCCAATGAGTCCATCGATGGGTGAGGTGCAACGAAATAAACTTTTTGTATAGTACTGTATGGGTGGGTTTATTAAACATTGCCCGCAATACTGGCCGTGTGCAATTGGCATGGCGCAGAGCTGGCAGTGATGACCAAGAATAGGTGAATCATTAAAACATTGGGTATATAAACAAGATTGTTTGGTATCAATACCGCAGAGTGGGCAAGGCGTTAGGATGCGATTGCTGTATAATTGACTGATTCGATGCGTTATGTGATGCCTAGCTGCGGTTAGCGAATTCATGATCATCAAGATTAATCCATTTATCTGAATGAAGACTTAATATGCCTGAAAACACAGTAAAAGCCGAAACAACATTACGTCATGACTGGACTGTAGAAGAAGTAGAAAAGTTATATCAGTTACCTTTTTCCGACTTGATGTTTGAGGCTCAAACCGTTCACCGCCAACACTTTGATCCTAACGCAGTACAGGTCAGTACCTTACTGAGTATTAAGACAGGGGGATGTGCTGAAGATTGTGGTTATTGTCCGCAAAGTGCGCATCATGAATCAGCAGTTAAAGCAGAACCCTTGATGCCACTTGATCGGGTATTGGATAATGCGACTAAAGCAAAAGATTCAGGCGCGAGCCGTTTTTGTATGGGTGCGGCTTGGCGTAATTTGAAAGATCGTGATCTTGAACGTGTGGCAGCGATGGTGTCAGGTGTAAAAGATTTAGGCTTAGAAACGTGTGTCACATTAGGAATGTTAGAAGGACATCAGGCGAAACGTTTAAAAGAAGCAGGTCTGGACTACTATAACCATAATTTAGACACATCACCGGAATTTTATGGCGATATTATCAGTACGCGGACTTATCAAGATCGTTTGGATACGTTAGAGCATGTGCGCGATGCCAATATCAATGTTTGTAGTGGTGGTATTGTCGGCATGGGTGAGAGTTTAACTGACCGTGCGGGTTTACTTGTAGCTTTGGCAAATTTACCTGACCACCCTCAGAGTGTGCCGGTTAACTTACTTGTGCAAGTTGAAGGCACGCCAATGGAAGAAACCGATAATCTTGATCCTTTGATGTTTGTACGCACGATTGCAGTGGCACGTTTGATTATGCCTGAATCATTCGTGCGCTTGTCTGCGGGTAGGGAATATATGAGTGATGAATTGCAAGCCATGTGTTTCCTGGCGGGTGCGAATTCAATTTTCTATGGTGAAAAACTGTTAACGACAGATAACCCAGATACGGCACATGATCAACAATTATTTGATCGTTTAGGTATTAATACGCTGTCTGAGGCTGATGCGGGTGAACGCGCTTCAGCGGCTTAAGTGTCCCAGCTACCTTGGTCAGAGTTATTAGCCAATGCATTAGCGGATAAACACGCCGCTGGACGCTATCGCCGCATCCGAACTCGCCTTGGTGGGCAAGGCGTCAATATTGTCATTGATGGCAAGCTACTGCGTTCATTTTGTAGTAATGACTATTTGGGTTTGGCGGCTCACCCTGAGCTTAAAAAAGCCTTTATTGAGGCGGCTACTGCGGAAGGCGTGGGGAGTGGGGCTGCGCACTTATTAAGTGGTCATAGTCAATATCATCAGCAATTAGAAGAAGCATTGGCAGCGTTTACTGGGCAACAGCGTGTTTTACTGTTTTCTTCTGGTTATCAAGCAAATCTCGGTGTGATTGATGGTTTATTAGCACGTGGTGATACTGTGATTCAGGATAAATTGAATCATGCTTCATTACTCGATGGTGGTCGTTTGTCTGCAGCGACACAAACACGATATTTGCATAGTGATATGTCTGCTCTGGCCTACCGACTGCAGCAGGAGAGGGGTAATGGACATCGCTTAGTTGTTTCCGATGGGGTTTTTAGTATGGATGGTGATTTGGCACCATTACCCGACTTATTAGCATTAGCGAAAACACATAAGGCGGCTGTTTTAATTGATGACGCCCATGGTTTTGGGGTGTTAGGAGACCATGGCAAAGGATGTCTTGAACACTGGGCTATTCCATTAGAAAATCAGCCGATTGTTATGGGGACGTTTGGTAAAGCGTTTGGTACAGCGGGAGCCTTTGTCGCTGCCGATGAAGTCGTTATTGACACTTTGATTCAGCAGTCTCGCACATTTGTGTATACCACCGCACAACCCGCAGCCATTGCAGCAGCAACCCTGGCTAGTTTGACGCTAATGGAAAAAGAATCTTGGCGGCGTGAACATTTGCAGGCGCTTATTCAACAATTTCGTCGTGGTGCTGAAGCGTTAGGTTTAACCTTGATGTCATCAATGACTGCGATACAGCCAATTGTGTTAGGTGAGATTGAAGAGGTTGTACGTGTAGGACAAGCTTTGGAAGAAAAAGGGTTTTTAGTGGGAGTGATTCGCCCACCTACGGTACCTGAAGGTTCTGCTAGACTGAGAATTACATTGTCAGCGGCACATACAGAACAGGATGTGCAGCAATTATTAGAGGCATTAGAGGCGGTTTTATGCACTGCAGCATAAGCGGCCAAGGTCCTATCTTAGTGATGATACATGGCTGGAGCATGCACAGTGGTGTATGGCACGTTTTGGTGGACAGGTTATCTGCTCACTTTACACTGCATTTAATTGATTTGCCGGGACATGGTTTAAGTGATTGGCGATCAGGTGATTTCGAGTTAGAAACCATGCTAGGTTGGATGGCTGCTGAATTGCCTGAACAGGCCTGTTTTTTGGGTTGGTCATTGGGAGGCTTAATTAGCTTGGCCTTTACTGAGCGTTATCCAGAACGTGTTGAAAAGTTGGTATTACTGGCGGCGACACCTTGTTTTACTCAGCGAGATAATTGGTTAAATGCGATGTTACCGACGGTTTTTCAGAATTTTGAAAAGCAATTAAAGCAAGATCAGCCTGAGACGCTAAAACAGTTTTTATTATTACAAGCACGTGGTTCATCTCAGAGCAAACAAACAATTAAAGCGCTTGCAGGTATGGTGGCAGAGGTGGGAGAAGTGAATTCAGAGGCATTAGTGACAGGTTTATCGTTGCTAATGCATTTGGATATGCGTGCTGCTTTATCAGCTGTAACGTGCCCTAGTTTATTGTTACTGGGTGAGCGCGATACTCTGATACCTGCCGCGATGGCTGAAGATGCACGGGCTTTAAATGTGACGTTGGCAACTCAGGTTATTACTGGTGCAGGCCATGCGCCTTTTATTTCACATGTTGATGAATGTGAACAGGCTATTATTAACTTTGTACTGCAGGGACAAGACTGTGTCTGATGCCTTTAAGCCTGAAAAATTGTCGGTAGCGCGTTCATTTGGTCAATCAGCGTTGCATTATGATGACGTCGCTGTATTACAACGTGAAACGGGTGATGAGTTGCTTGATAGATTGTCACTGGTAAAACTGTCACCAAAACGTATTTTGGATTTAGGGGCAGGAACAGGGCGTAACTTAGTTCAGTTGGCAAAACGATACCCAGATGCAGAGGTGATTGGGTTAGATATTGCGCCGACGATGTTACATCAAGCTCAGGCAGCATATCATGACTCTCAAGGTTTAAAGCGTTGGTTACCACGACAGAAAAAACCCAGCTTAGTGGCGGGTGATGCTGAGCAGTTACCCCTGGCTGATAACAGTATCGATTTGGTGTTTGCGAATTTAGCTTTGCAATGGTGTGAATTAGCGGCGAGTTTTACTGAAATTGAGCGTGTTTTACGGCCTGACGGTTTATTGATGTTCACCACATTGGGGCCCGACACGTTATGTGAATTGCGTGAAGCATGGGCTAGCGTTGATGATTATCCTCATGTGAATGTATTTTACGATATGCATGATGTGGCAGAAGCAATGATGCATGCCCGTTTGGCAGAACCCGTTTTGGACATGGATCGATATGTGCTGACTTATCAGGATGCGATGGCGATGATGCGTGATCTCAAAATATTAGGTGCCAGTAATGTCGCACAGGGCCGTCGTCGTGGAATGACAGGCAAAAAGGCAATAGAGCGGGTTATTGCGGGATATGAACATTTCCGTGAGCAAGGTGTTTTGCCGGCCAGTTACGAGGTGATTTTTGGCCATGCCTGGGCGGGTGTGCCTGCTGCTCAAATGAAACAAGATGATGGCAGTATCCATGTGCCACTGACGGAATTGACGGGTTTAAAACAATGACGCGTTTATTTGTTGCTGGTACCGATACCGATGTGGGTAAAACACGTGTTAGTGTGGCATTGATACAATTATTAAAGTCATCAGGCGTTGAAGTTGCGGCAATGAAACCCGTTGCAAGTGGCTGCGATATTACAGCAGAGGGTCTACGCAATGATGATGCGCTTCAATTGATTGAGCAAGCGACTGTGGCGCTACCTTATGAAGTGGTCAATCCTTATGCGTTTAAACCAGCGGTAGCCCCTCATATTGCCGCTGAGCAAGTTGGTGTTAAAATTGAAATGGCGGTTATTAAGCAACAGTTTGATGCCATTGCTCAGCAAGCGGAAGGTGTCATTGTTGAGGGTGCCGGGGGTTGGTTGGTGCCTATTGGTGGCGGTATGACCTTAGCCGATGTGGCTGTAACATTGGATTTACCCGTGGTGTTAGTTATAGGTATCCGTCTAGGCTGTATTAATCATGCTCTATTAACCATTGAATCTATCAAACGGAGTGGTTTGCCTTTATATGGCTGGGTAGCTAATCACACTGAGCATTGTGCAGAATCAGATGCGATTATTGCCACATTAAAACCCATGATTGATAGCCCTTGTCTGGGTGTGGTCCCTGTCTTATCTAAGACAGAGCCAGTGACGGATTTAAGCCTGTTGGATTAGGCGCTTAGGATAGGGAAATAACATGGTGGATCATTTTCTTGCCAGGGTGGCAGTTTGGCCATGATGTTGTTGAAGGTATCAGACTGAAGAAAGTGATTAAGCCAAGCTTGCACATGAGGATAAGGCGCGGTATCAAACCAGACTTTATCGACCGAAGCGAATTGTCTGATGAAAGGTAAGACTGCGATATCAGCTAAGCTGAGGGTATTGCCAAGGAGATAGTCGTTTTCAGTGAGTTTTTGTTCAAGTGTTTTTAAGGTGAGCTCACCTTGCTGGCGGTAATACGCTTCTGTTTGTTCTGGGTGTCGATCGGCATATTTATATTTATCCAGCCAGTGTTTGAATGGGCCGTCATTATGTTGGATCAGTTGTATTGTGCTTTGTCGCTGCTCTTCTGTTAATGCGGACCAGTCATTTGGATCGTTTTGTTGCAGTGCCCAATGCATGATATCTAGGCTTTCATCAATGATATGGTCATAGGTTGTTATCAACACAGGGACGGTGCCCTTAGGAGAGACGGAGATCATATGTGTTGGTTTGTGTTTTAAGATGATTTCTCGGATTTCAACTTGGATGCCGCTTGCGGCAATAGCTAAGCGTGCACGCATAGCATAAGGGCAGCGTCTGAAGCTGTATAAGATTGGATGTTGCATATGCTTATTAAGTTAGATTATGTTTGTTGTTGGCTCTGAGTTCTTCGGCTTGTCTGAATAAGATATTCTTGATGAGCAAATCACGGCCTTGTTCGTTCATTTGGGTGAATGCTAACCGTAAATAATAGGGGGTTTGGCTGTTTTCAGGTTCGACTCTGGTACAAGAAATAACGCGTGCGACGGCTTGTATTCTGACACCTGAAGAACGTAACTCAATTTGAATAATTAAGGGACTTCTTTCTTCGTATTGTTGTTCACAGAGTAGTCCTAAACCGCCACCACTTAGATTGACTTCTTTCTTCTGGCTAGCTGTTGACTGTCCTGAATTAGGCTCATTGATAATTTGGTCTGGGAGATTAATTTTTTCATTTAGAATTCGAAGTGCTCTGGCCACATCTCGGTCATAATAATTAATTTGATCAGTGGCGATGGTAAAAGCTGTTTGAAGAGAGCGAAGCTGTACTTTCTGCTGATTAGCTTCACCATGATCGACATTAGTCAGCTGTTGCCCTAATTGTTCCGTAGTTACTTGATCCAGCCCATCGTATTGGATGTATAAAGTGTCATTAATGCAAAAATTTTCGCGTCTTTCATTCGGTTGATCTTGTCCTAACACCATAGCCATACCCTCTAGCTTTTTTGACCGTTATCATACTGCTAAAGCGGTTATTATTGTAATATTATGCCAGATTTAAAGTGTTTCGGAGGCGTAGTCAGCTAGACGGGATCTTTCTCCTCTCAATAGGGTGATATGACCGCTGTGTGGCCATTTTTTAAAGCGATCAACAACATAGGTGAGACCGGAAGTGGTTTCACTGAGATAAGGTGTGTCTATTTGGGCAGTATTGCCTAGGCAGACAATTTTTGTACCGGGCCCAGCTCGAGTAATGAGTGTTTTCATTTGTTTGGAGGTAAGGTTTTGCGCTTCATCTATGATGATAAAACGATTGAGGAACGTTCGACCTCGCATGAAATTAAGAGATCGTATCTTTATCCAGCGGTTTAGAAGGTCATTGGTTGCCTGGCGTCCCCAATCATCAACATCAGTTTGGTTGAGTACTTCTAGATTATCCATTAAGGCGCCCATCCAGGGTGTCATTTTTTCTTCTTCTGTACCCGGTAGGAAACCGATATCTTCACCAACGGGGACGGTGACACGTGTCATGATGATTTCAGAATATTGTTTTTGTTCTGTTGTTTGAGCCAGTGCGGCAGCTAGAGTAAGTAGTGTTTTACCTGTGCCAGCTTGGCCGAGTAAGGTGACGAAATCAACATTGGGATCCATCAGTAAATTAAGCGCAAAGTTTTGTTCACGGTTTCTGGCGTTAATACCCCAAACGGCTTGGTTATCTTTGCGATAATCGGTGAGGATTTCAATATCTGCTGTCGATTCATCATGATTACGAACGACGGCTTCAATGGTGCTTTCTTCGCCAGGTGAGTGGATGAGCTGATTAGGGTGCCAGTTTTTGACGATGTCACCAGTGACTTTGTAAAAAGTTTGGCCTTCATGAGTCCATGATTCGAGATGTTTGAGGTTTTCCCAGAAATCAGCCGGTAGTTCACCAGAGCCTAAATAGAGCAAGTCGACATCGTCGAGTACTTTGTCGTTGTAATAGTCCTCAGCATGAATGCCTAGAATAGAGGCTTTGATGCGTAAATTAATATCTTTGGACACAAGGGTGACAGTGGTGTTAGGCTGCGTTTCCTGTAAGCCAATGGCAATCGCTAAGATGGCATTATCAGCTTGTAAGCCGGGTAAGTCTTTGGGAAGGGTATGTTCAACTTCGGTGGTTTGAAAAAAGAGCTTTCCTGTCGCTTTGTGTTGTTCATCTTGGTTTTCAACACTTGGTAATGAGAGTCCAGCTGACATCATTTCTTCATGGGTGGCTTGTAACATGAGGTCGTCTAAAAAACGACTGACTTGCCTGACATTACGAGAGACTTCAGATAGCCCTTTTTTGCCGCGATCGAGTTCTTCTAAAACAACCATAGGTAGGAAAATATCATGTTCATCAAAACGAAAAAGTGCGGTCGGGTCATGCATTAAAACGTTAGTATCAAGGACGAAGAGTCTTTTCCCCGAGATGGCTTTCTTGATCATAAGCGGTTATATCCTTAGGTTGATTTATCAAGTCGTGATTTGATTATGGTCTATGTTTTAAGGTGAGGGAAGGGGAAAATAAGGCTTTTTTCATGGATGGATTTAGGGATTATTCTGTCTGTTATAATTAGAGATTAACCTATCAACAAACTGCGTAAGTGATGGCTATTGTGAGTCTGTCATTGCGCTTTTGTTGGTCAAACCCTAAGCAGTTCATGCGGCAGTATATTTTTCTTCTCAGTGCTTAATTGTTTGACAATAATACGGTGTGATTTTATCAGTAAGCGTTTTTAAAGTGTGCGCTGTTTCAATTGGTGTTTGGGTCAAAAAAAGAAAGAGAACGTGATGGTTGCTGGCGAGATTATGTCTGTCTGGCGATAGCAAAGATCTATGTTGTAGTGTTGAATGAGGAAAGTGAATGAGCGGTGTGGATAGTGCAATTATAGATTTGCAAACAAAATTATCATTTCAAGATGGTTTATTAGAAGAGCTAAACCAGGTCGTGACTGAACAACAACACCAGATAATGCGAATGGAATCGGCATTGGAGACGTTACGTGTACAGGTGAAGACATTACAAACTGATAATCGGTCTGGTGAGGCTAAAGAGCCGCTACCGCCTCATTATTAATAGAACTATTCATGCAACAACGACAGTGTGTTGTTTTAACTGGTGATCGTGCTTGGTGTGAACAGGCAACAGAGACGTTATTGCCTGCTTTTAATTCTGAACGACTATTGTGTTTATCAGATCGGCCGGTTGGTCATTTCCCAACGCTAAGGTTAAAGCAGGCTAAGCATCAGTTAGGCAAAGAGTTTGAAGCGATTGTTTTTGATGGCTTAGATACGTTGCTGCCCGATAATATGGGGCAGAGTGTGGGTACGTTGTGTGCTGGCGGTGTCTTTATTCTCTGGTTTGTTGTTGATAGGAACAGTTTATATTCACAGCGTTTTGAACAGGTCATCAGGCAATTTGAATCACCATTGCATTATGTTAAACAAGGCGATGCATTACCCCATTTGAATTTGTTGGATCAAGCATCAGAGGTCACCATTTCTCGTACTACAGAACAGACTGAAGCGATTAAGTTAATTGGTAAAGTTGTCACGGGTCATCGTCGTCGGCCTCTGGTTTTATCAGCGGATCGTGGACGTGGCAAGTCAGCTGCTTTGGGTATGGCTGCTGCAGAACTATTGATGGTAGGTCGAAAGAAAATTATTGTGACAGCGCCTAATATGATGGCTGTCGATTCTGTATTTAGTCATGCTGCTTCAGTTTTAGGATGTGCTAAACCAGCTAATGGCAAAATTGACTATGAAGGGGCAACATTAAAATTTATTGCCCCAGATGCTTTATTGGCGAGTGATGATACTGCTGATTTATTATTGGTTGATGAGGCAGCGGCGATTCCAAGTACGATGTTGGCACGTTTATTACAACGTTTCAGTCGACTTGTGTTTGCGACGACATTGCATGGCTATGAAGGGACAGGGAGAGGGTTTGCTATTCGCTTTCAGGCTTTGTTAGAGCAACAAGTGCCAGGCTGGCGACATTACGAGTTGTCTGAGCCTGTTCGTTGGCGCCAAGATGATGTGCTCGAGGCATTCAGCTTCGAGGCTTTGTTATTAAATGCTGAGCCTGTCGAAGAGCGTTTGATTTTAAATGCAGATGTTAGGCAATGTACGGTTGAACGGATAGATAAAGGCGTGCTTACCAATGATGAATTGTTATTACGTCAGTTGTTTGGTCTGATGGTGTTAGCACATTACCGAACGAAGCCCTCAGATTTACAATTATTATTGGATAATGATGATATTTATTGCTATGTCACACGCTACAAGGGACATGTTCTAGCTTGTGCTTGGGTGGTGGAAGAAGGCTTGTTACCGCCTGAGTTGGCTAGCGCAGTTTATCTTGGTCAACGCCGCTTGAAAGGACATTTATTACCTCAATCTTTATTGGCGCATATGGGGATAGAATCTGCTGGCGGTTTGGGCTATAGAAGGATACTCAGAATTGCGACTCATCCGATAGTGCAAAGGCAAGGGGCGGCAAAAGCCTTATTGGAGGCTGTTTATGCCGATGCTAAATCTGAGCAGATTGATGTAATTGGCACTAGCTTTGCTGCCGATCTTGAGGTGATGTCATTTTGGGAATCCTGTGGCTTTGATGTTGTTAGACTGGGCACTCAGCACGATGAGATCAGTGGTCAACGTGCAGTGACATTATTGCGTGCTTGTTCTACAGTCGGTGGTAGACTCCATGTAGATGCAACAATACGATTTGAACAACAATGGCCCGACTTGTTGATGATGCAGTTTAATCAAGTTGATGTTGATCTTATTTTAGAACTTTCTAAGCGCTTGAGATCGAAAGGTAGTGTGTTAGCTAATTGGGAGCGCCAAGATGTTTTTCGTTTTGTTGATGGTGCCGCGACATTTGAATCATGTCAGCTAGCAATACGAAAACTAGTTTCGATGGCTTTGGGCCAGCCTCATTTTCTAGAGTTGCCAACATCAGAACAGCGATTATTAATCATGTTTATTATGCAGTTAAGATCCGTTTCTGTTGTGACCCGTGCTTTGGGTTTCACAGGAAAATCAGATTTAATGTCTGTTTTGCGCCGGGTGGTGCGAGGTTTAGTTGCGTTCCCGTCGGAAGATAATCTTATTGTCACCACGAAATAAGCCAAAGCTGGCGCGGCTTTGTGCTTCACCATTAATGATATCGACCAGCCAATTGCTGCGATGCCGGAATCAGAGCCCCATGTACCCGTGTATGTGCCACTGGCTTCTAGATCGCAGTTCACATAGATAAAGCGTTGTTTAGTGTTACTGTTGTGGACAGTGGTTACGAAGTACCAATTATCATCATGTGGAACGACTTTATTTTTAGTGTCGAGACTAACAGGGCGGACTCCTCTCGAGTAAAAACGTGATCTGCCATAACCAGAGTCGTTTGGACTTAAGGCATAGCATTTGCTGTTATTGTCATCATCAACAAAAATCCTAGCCCACGTCCAGCAGTTGTTGACTTCACCCATACAGACACCGTAAAACTGTCAGTTAAATTTTGCATCTTCGAAAATAGCTTGGAGTAATTTTACAACCGGCGCGTCAGTGGTATTTGTCGTTTGGGTGAGGGCTTGTAAGTCAAAATCTGTTTAGGAGAGTTCATCATCTAGCACTTCAGCAAGATTATCGATTTGCTCTGTTTTTCGGTAATCGGTATCTAATTGATGAAATAGAACACTTTCGCTGATTGCTGCGACTTCGATAGGGTGATTGAGTACTTTGTGGATTTCATCATAAGCGGAAATATCACTAGGATCGGCCATGCCTACTAGGATCTTACTATTTTCCTCAGCTAAAGCGATAGCGCGGAATCGGCGAGCGCGAATTTCAGGCAGTTTTCGGAGAATGTCATGTTTTATGGGCTATTGCTTGAAGCTGATATAAGAAATACCCAGTTGTTCTGAGATGAGTTGTAACAGTGCTGATTCTTCAACATAACCAAGATCAACAAGTGCTTTACCTAACTTCCGTCGTGTTTTTTTCTGTTCAGCGAGGGCAACTTCTAGTTCTTGTTCTGAAATTAGCTTATTCTCGATGAGAAGGTCACCAATTCGAATTCGCTTTTTTATGTCCATCCTGCCGTCTCGTTATAAGTCTTGTGCGTGGGTTGTGTCATAACAAGATGAGATATGCGAGAAAAGTGATTGTTTTTAAATTACTTTTAACCAAATTTTGTCGTCTTCATCACACTCTATTGTCAAAGGTGTGAGCTGGTCGCCATTACAGGGGCCCATAATGCATTGGCCGTCTGCGAAATTAAATAGCGCACCATGGGTTGAACATTGAATATGGGTATTTTCGATGGATAAAAAGTCATCAGGTTGCCAGTTGAGCGGAATGCCGAGATGTGGGCATCGATTTTGATAGCAATAAAGCTGATTGTCATGACGAATAAGGACAACTGAACTGATGTCATGCAGTGTATTTATGTCAATATCGAAACCACGGGGTTGATTTTCGATAATGTCATGTTGATGGCAAAGGAAATAGGATTGCATGTGTTTAACTCTGAAAGGTGAAGTCGGTAAGGATCGATTCTAGGCCTGAGCGTGTACATTTATGGCAAGCGAGCTGTGTCGCGAAGCTCAAACTATCACGTGCTGTCATACCTTGTAACTGGCTATGTATGAAACCAGCATTGAAGGTATCGCCTGCAGCCAATGTATCGATAATAGGAATTTCATTGGTAACTTTTTGGTGTGAGATGTCATGCCCCTGATGGCTTAACCAAGCGCCTTTCTCACCCCATGTGCAAGTTGCACTAAGCGTTTTGTCTTGGTTGATATTATTGAGAAAACGGGTCGCATCATGATGTTGTTGGCTGATAGCGTAATCTTTGGAAAAGAACAGCCAGTCAGGTAAGGAAAATAATGTTTCGATGTTAGGGCGTATTTTTTCGACTTCTAGCGAGCAAGGTAGGTTTGGGTGGGTTTGCTTTAAATAGGTGAGCATTCGCTCGGTTTCGTTGATGTTCCTGCCTTCGAAATGTATCCAATCGAAGCTGCTCAAATTTATTTGTCTGAAACTGTCGAAGCCGTATTCTGGACAGTCACGGTGATGCACAATGGTTCTACTGGCGGTTTGTAGATTATGTGTGATGTAGGAGGTTGGCATTTTGCCTTCGGCAAGTCGTTTACATGCTGCGGTATTGATATTGTACTGGGCCAGATTTTGGCTAATGACCTGGCTATCGGGCTCATCAATGAGGGTGCCTGCCCAATGACAATGGTGGTCGAGTTGGCTTAAAACGGAGAGTGTATTTGTGGCGTTGCCACCTCTTGTTGTACGGTGATGACTTGCACGGGTTTCGCTATCCTCATAAGGATAGCGTTCAACCGTATTGATAATATCAACTGTGGCAATGCCAACGGCAAGAATAGTTGCCATTAGAGACTAAATAGTATCGAAGATAGCACCTACGGCTTCGGTGATCTGTTCGACATCACCTGTTCCTGCTATCGAATGTAGCTTTTGCTGTTGTTGATAGTATTCGACAAGAGGCGCAGTTTGGTCTTGGTAGACGTTTAAGCGATTACCGATGGTGTCTTCATTGTCATCCGCACGTTGGAAAAGTTCACCGTTACAGCGGTCGCAATGTCCTTCGACCTCGGTTGGTGAAAAATGAATATTGTAAATAGCACCACAATCTTTACAGGTGCGACGCCCTGTTAGACGTTGCATCAATTCTTCAAATGGTACATCGAGTAATACGACGCATTGCAGAGGTTGATTCAGCTCATTTAGCATACCGTCAAGTGCATGTGCTTGTGGAATGTTGCGAGGAAAACCATCTAAGATATAACCTGATTTTGCATCGGGCTGCGAAATACGTTCTTTAATTAACCCGATGACGATATCATCAGAGACCAGCGCGCCTGCATCCATAGCGGATTTGGCTTTTTTACCTAATTCACTACCGGCAGCGACTGCGGCACGTAATAAATCGCCCGTCGATATTTGAGGGATGTTGTATTTTTTTGAAAGTACAACGCCTTGTGTTCCTTTGCCAGAACCAGGTGCGCCGAGTAAAACTGTTCTCATGAAGTGCCTCGTTATAGATAAATTAACTTATTTATTAGGGTCTTAGATAAAATTAGGCTGTCGTAAGCACGGATGTAAGGTCATCAACTTTATCGTTTACTTGTTGCATGATATCAGGCAATTGCTGTTCGTCTAATTTGAGTTCGTTCGAAGCTGGTGGATCGAGTCTTGGTCGATGGCGATCGCCAGGGTGTCCGAATACGCCTGCAGCGGTCACCATCACATCAGATAAGTGAACAATCGCAGTTTCTATTGGGAACAATTCTGCTTGTGATGGTGTGTGGTTGTGACGAATGGTTTCTGTCAATGCAGCTGGTAAGCGCGAGCTTTTAGCTAAAGCTTCTCCAACCTGGGTGTGGTCGAAACCTAAAAGTCTTTGTTCTGACTCTTCTAATGTTTCACTACCAAAGAGTGAACTGGTTATCGTTTCTTTGGCTAATTCTGGAACGATTTGGTACATCACCAGGCTGCCGATGTTTTGGAGTAGGCCTGCAATAAAAAATTGTTCTGCGGCGGGCATTTTACATTTCTTGGCGATGATACTGGCTTGATGGCACAAGCAATACTGTGGAGCCAAAAGTTTTCCATTTTGATTAGGTCTTCAGGGATGCCTTTGAATGCTTTAATGACTGAGGTGGCTAATACCAGTTGATTGAGTTCACTGGTGCCGACAATAGTGATAAAACGTGAAATAGTACTGATTTGTGATGGGAAGCCATAATAAGGGCTGTTCACAATTTTAAGTAAGTGGGTGGTTAGCGCGGGATCGGTATTAATGACTTGAGTGATATCTACCGCCGATGCGTTATCATCATGAATTGGCTCATTAAGCTGACTGTAAGTAGCGGGTGGGGAAACCAGCGCTAGTGGTTTATTGATCAGTGCGTCTGCAGTAAAAGCCATGGTAATTATTCGTCTTCTTTTGTTTGAGTTTTAAGTTTAGGAGAACTTGAATAACAGGGTGCGTTAAATCATTGTGTCGAAATAATGCTTCTCGACTGCGTTGCTCTGGTGTGGGTTCCATCTTTTGTGTCATGACTTATTGAACCTTTGCTGCTGATAAATTGAATAAAGCTTGGCTCATGCTTGCGCCGAAACGGCCTGCAAAGCGATCAAAATAATCAGGTCGCGGTGTGTAGTCGATAATCTTTTCAGCGCCGACTTTATCTCTTGCAACGGTGCCGCTATTGGCAAGCCCATCGATTAATCCTAGAGGTAAGGCTTGTTCACCAGACCAAAATAAGCCAGAGAAAAGGGCAGGGTTGTTAGCTAAGCGATCACCTCGGCCGGCTTTAACTACATCGATAAACTGTTGGTGGATATTGTTTAACATACCTTTAGCATGGGTGATATCTTGTTCTTTCATGGGCATAAAGGGATCTAAAAAGGCCTTATTCTCACCTGCGGTTAAAGAACGTCTTTCTATTCCTAACTTAGAAAGGGTATCAGTGAAACCGAAACTGTCCATTCTGACGCCGATGGAACCCACGATGCTGGCTTTGTCAGCGTAAATTTCTTGTGCGCTGACGGCAATATAATAGCCACCAGAAGCACAGACATCTTGTATTACTGCGTAGACAGGAAAGTCGGGCCGTGTGGCCTGAAGTCGTTGTATTTCATCATTGATAATGCCTGATTGGACTGGGCTACCCCCAGGGGTGTTTAATCTGAGGATAAGGCCCTGAGCTCGTGGGCTCTCAAAAGCATCGCGAATTCCGGTTACGATGGTGTCGGCATTGGCTTCGGCATCAGCCGCGATAACGCCGTTTATTTCGACAAGCGCGGTGTGGGCTTCTGCATGAGCCTGAATCTCTTTATTTGACATCCCCATCACTAAGATGGCGACAAGATAAAGTAAAATAAAACCTTTAAAGACATAGCCCCATCGGCGGCTAGCACGCTGCTCTTTTATCGCAGCAAAGGCAAGGTCTTGGAGGACTTTACGCTCCCAGGGATCCGCTTCAGCTGTTGGTCTTGAGCTATTGATATCTGAAGGCGGAAAGTCACCAAATGTAGCCATTGTTTTCATCCATTAAATAGTGGGAAATTATATGAATCATATCAAAAGATATTGTGCTTGTTGTTTATTGCGTTAACCATTGTTGAACTTGGTGCAAGTTTTTGGCAATAAATTTAGGTTCGCAACTTTGTAAGGTTTCAATGTCATGAGCGCCATGTGTGACCGCGACGCAATCCGCTTTGGCATTATTTGCCATATTGAGATCGTGGCTTGTGTCGCCAATCATTAATGTTTTATCAGGTGTTACACCAAGGTAGTCCATCAATTGCTCTAGCATATCGGGATGCGGTTTTGAATGGCATTCATCCACACAACGTGTGGCGTGGAAAAAGTCATTTAAGGCTGTGCGATGTAATACTTTATCGAGACCAGATCGACTTTTTCCTGTTGCAACGCCGAGAAAGTAATCTTGTTGGTGTAAGTATTTGATGAGTTGAGTAGCATTTTCAAACAAAGGGGCTTCACGAGGATTACTGAGCCAATTTTGTTGGTAATGGCGGCCTAGCGTTTGGCGAGTACTACTATCTAAATCTGGATAGAGTGTAAAGACCGCTTCATTAAGACCGAGACCAATAATGTGGCTAACAGCGCTATCAGATACCGGGGGTAAGTCGAGCTGTTTTATACCCAACTGCATTGCGTCGATAATCTGTTGGGTTGAATCCATTAAGGTGCCATCCCAGTCGAAGGCGATAAGATCGTATTGCTTCATGTGTTACTCATGTTACAGATAAAGGTTTGTAATGGCATTGGAATCGGGGCTTCTATTTGTAATGCTTCGTTTGTATTTGGGTGTGTAATGCCTAATTTCCATGCATGGAGAAATAGGCGCTTTAACCCTGCTTTTTTCATTTGCTTATTAAAGGCACGTTGTCCGTACTTGTCGTCTCCGGCAAGTGGATGGCCAATGTGTTTTGCATGGACACGAATTTGATGAGTTCTACCCGTAAAGAGTACGACTTCAGTCAATTGTGCACTAGGGAATTGTTGTAACGGAATGAACAAGGTCTCAGCATACTTTCCTTCGTCATTAACTTGAACCATGCGTTCGCCAGCTGACACGGTGTTTTTTAGTAATGGGGCAATCACTGTTTTTTCTTCCTGGCCCCAACTATCTTTCAATAAAGTTAAATACCGTTTGTTAATGTCATGTTCTACCATTTGTTGCTGCAAATGGAGTAGGGAAGTACGACTTTTCGCGAGTAGTAAGCAACCAGAGGTATCACGATCTAAGCGGTGAACTAATTCTAAAAACGGCAGTTCTGCTCGTATGATTCTTAGTGCTTCGATGATGCCTTGATCTATGCCACTGCCAGCGTGAACAGCGATACCTGAGGGTTTATTTAGAATCAGAAGATCATCATCTTCGTGCAAAATGGATTCGGTGAGCTGTTGGCGAAGAAAGTCGCTGACGGTATTGCTGATGGTTTTTTCGGTGACACGTAGCGGTGGGATACGAACGGTGTCACCGAGTTGTAGTTTGTAGGTTTGTTTTTTTCGACCTTTGTTGACTCTGACTTCCCCTTTTCTGAGTGCGCGGTAAATACGACTTTTCGGTACGCCTTTTTCTAATGAAAGTAAAAAATTATCGAGTCTTTGGCCGGCATTCGAATCTGTTATTTCGATGAATTGAACGGAATGGTTTTTTTGAGTGCTCGATGGCATAAGAAATCTTTAAATTTACTATTGCTGATAGTGGGGTGGGCTGTTATAGTCATCAGTTGGTCGGGTTTGGAGAACGGTAGTATACCGGATCTTCATTCAATAAAGACCGTAAGATGGCAGCGTCGCTCCCGAATATTTGGTTGATGCGGTAGCAGCCTTACAAGTTTCGTAGTACGCGACTGAGATTGGTCAGACGCGATGGGTGCTCAAATTTAAGAGCAAAAAATGTAAGTGGTTCCCACAAGTTTAATAGATAATAAGAATTTATTAAAAAGACTAAAGTCAGTAATTAAATAGTGTGCATATCCGGCCTGCTTTACCAAGGGGTGAAGCGCCGATATTGAGAGTAGGCCGTAAAATAGAAACGGCTAAATCAGTTTTTTGTTTGATAGAACAAACAGAAACTACAAGACAGGAAAGCAATGCGCAAATGTAAGACGCGTTGTAACTAGATATAATTACAAATGAAATAATTTGCCGAGTATACGTCAGGTATAGCAGAGCAAGCCCTTCCAGCTGAAGGGTAGTCAATGTGTGGACCTCAATATGAGGTTAAAGCATGAAGCGAATTTTAATTAACGCAACGCATGAAGAAGAGTTGCGTGTAGCGATGATCGATGGTCAACGCTTGTTTGATTTAGATATTGCCGTTCCATCTAGAGAACAGAAAAAAGGCAATATTTACAAAGGTAAAATCACCCGAGTTGAACCGAGTTTAGAAGCTGTTTTTGTTGATTATGGCTCAGAAAGGCAAGGTTTTCTTCCACTAAAAGATATTTCAAAAAGTTACTTTAAACCCCGCAAAGACGATGAAGAGTCTAACGGGCGTATCAATGTTCAGGATGTTTTATCAGTTGGCCAAGAACTTGTTGTTCAAGTTGAAAAAGAAGAACGTGGCAATAAGGGTGCGGCTTTAACGACGATGATTAGTTTGGCCGGGCGTTATCTAGTGCTGATGCCCAATAGCCCCCGCGCAGGTGGTATTTCACGTCGCATTGAAGGCGATGAGCGAGCAGAACTGCAAGAAGCATTGCGGACATTAGAAGTACCTGAAGGTATGGGCATGATTGTCCGTACAGCCGGTGTAGGGAAGCAGGCTGAAGAATTACAGTGGGATCTAGAATATCTCGTGCAGTTATGGACTGCGATTGATAAAGCGACAGCCGAACGTGCGGCAGCATTTTTGGTGTATCAAGAAAGTAATATAATTATCCGTGCTTTACGTGATTATTTGCGTAAAGATATTGGTGAGATTTTAGTGGATTCACCTGAAGTTTATCAGACGGGTTATGACTTTATGCGCATGGTGATGCCGCATGAATTAAGCAAATTTAAGCTGTACCAAGATAAAGTTCCGTTATTCACACGCTATCAAATAGAGAGTCAGATTGAAACAGCTTTTCGTCATGAAGTACGCTTGCCATCGGGCGGTGCGTTGGTCATTGACCCGACGGAAGCATTGATCTCGATTGATGTTAACTCAGCGAGAGCTAATAAGGGTGGTGACATCGAAGAAACTGCCTTTAATACTAACTTAGAGGCGGCAGAAGAAATAGCCAGACAATTACGGTTGCGTGATTTAGGTGGCTTAGTTGTTATTGATTTTATTGACATGGGTCCGAGCCGTCACCAACGTGATGTCGAAAACCGTTTACGTGATCATTTGAAAGTGGATCGTGCACGTGTCCAAGTGGGCCGAATTTCTCGGTTTGGTTTACTTGAAATGTCACGTCAACGTATTCGCCCTTCATTGGGTGATGCGCATGAAGAAGTATGCCCACGCTGTTCTGGTTTAGGGCATGTTCGTGGTGTTGAGTCACTAGGCTTAGCTGTCTTACGCTTGGTTGAAGAAGAGGCTAGCAGAGATCGCATCAGCCAACTTATTGTGCAATTGCCTGTATCTGTTGCAACGTTTATGTTGAATGAGAAGCGGGTTCAATTAGAAGCAATTGAACGTCGTCATGGTGTTAAATTGTTGTTAATACCAAACCCCCATATGGAGACGCCACATTACGATATTGAGCGGATTAAAGATGGCAGTGAAAAACATGAGGTGAGTCATCATTTGATGGACACACCTGAACCTGAAATTCCAGAGGTGTTAAAGGAAAGACCAACGATTGAGCAACCTGCTGTTACCGGTGTGTCACCAGCAGCACCAGCACCGGTCATGGCAGCAGCGGGTACCTCTACTACTGAGACCGTAACTGAGGAGAAGAAGCCTAGCTTATTGTGCCGGCTTTTGAATGTCTTGACAGGTAAGTCACCAGACCCTGAGCCAGAAGTGGTTGAAGAGGAGAAGGCAGAATCTGTTGCAGAAGTTAAACCGCAAGGTGAGCAGAATAAGCGTCCACGTAATCGAAATAACCGCAGAAACACTCGGCGTAGAGATGAAGACAAGACTGATGATTCCCAGGGGCAAAGTAAATTAGATTCTTCGTCTTCAAGCTCAAAAGATGATGAGCAACTTCAAAACAGGAATAATAACAGCCGTCGTTCACGCCGTGGCGGTCGCCGTCGCCGTCCTCGTCAGGATAACGAGGTTGATAAGCACATTCCTGATGACAAGGGTAATAAGCTTCTTCCAGTTAAGAAGGAAGTCGATGGTAATGCATTGTCTGTTGATGATAAGCCGATGCCAAATGGTAATGTGATTGAACAAGCACCCGTAAAAGAAATTGATGGGAATAAACCACCTGCTGCAGAAAAACCTGCAAGAAAGCAGACGCGTCGTCGTCGTAGTCCGGCGAAAACCCGTGTTGCTAAAGCGATAGAAGCGAGTGGTAAAGGTAATGTAGCAAAAGCAAACCCATCGGGTGATAATGGCGAGAGTAAACCGAAATCTGCTCCAAGAAAACGAGCGCCTAGGAAGGTCAAGCCGAAAGAAGATGCCAGCCAAGAATAGCACTATCACAATAGAACATCTGCTGGCCTTAATTGGCCGGCAGATTGTGTATCAGCAACATGTTTGCGAGATTGTTGAGTTGTTGGATGGTCGTGTATTTGTTTTACAGGTGCTGGAAGACAATAAAAATATCCAGCCTACACAGTATGGTCAGGGCCACCGCACTGTTCCCGTCACATACGTGTTACCTATTTTTGATGGTGAAGGTGAATTGCATGCTGATTTGTTAGCGGCTGGTTTACAGGTCTTACTACCCGAGCAAGCTTCTCGCTAACGTTAAATCTTCTGCCGTGTCTACACCATGTCCCGGGTTGATTTTCGCTTCGGTTAAGTGAATTTTCTTACCGTAGTACAAAGCACGTAGTTGTTCTAAAGACTCAGCTTGTTCAAGCTCACAAGGCGTTAATTGGGCATATTGTTTTAAGAAGTTAGCTCGGTAACCATATAATCCAATGTGTCGTTTATGAGGCAGGTTCTTGGGTAAATCACCGTCTTGTAAAAAAATACCTCTTAACCATGGAATGGGCGCTCGGCTGAAAGTGAGCGCATAGCCTTGGTGATCAGTGATGACTTTGACTACATTTGGGTCAAAGATGTGCTTTTCTTGATCGATGATACTGAATAAAGTCGCCATGTCAGCTTCAGCATGGTGAGATAAGTCATCGGCTACTTGGTTGATTAATACTGCAGGTAGGCATGGCTCATCACCTTGGACGTTGATGATAATGTCATCATCATCAAATTGATAATGCTGTGCGACTTCGGCTAGGCGATCGGTACCAGAGGAATGATTGGTCTTTGTCATACATACATCTGCACCGAATGCTTTTACAGCTGATGCTATACGCTGGTCATCAGTTGCGATAATGACTTGTGTCGCTTCGCTTTCAGTGGCTCGTTCGAAAACGTGTTGAATCATTGGTTTACCAGCGATATCCAGCAAAGTCTTACCAGGTAGCCGTGTTGAGGCATAGCGGGCAGGTATGATGACCTTAAAAGGCATTAGACAGATTCATCTGCAGCAAGTGTACGGGCTTCTTTAATCAGCATCACTGGGATGCCATCGCGAATGGGGTAAGCCAAGCGGCAAACGGGGCAGACGAGTTCTCGTTGTTCTTTATTATAGTGCAAACTGCCTTTACAGTTTGGACAGGCCAGAATGGTCAGAAGAGTTTTATCCATGGTTTTCTATTCCCGCTAATTTGGTCAGAATATGTTGTTCTAAGTCATTATTGACAGAGGCTTTGACAGGAATGTACCACATATTGTCGGTGGCAAACGCACGACATTTTATCGCATCTTTTTCTGTCATTAAAATGGGCTGATCGTCACCGAAGTGTAAATCCACTGCTTTGAAACGATGATGGTCAACAAAATAGTGTGGTTCGATGGTCAAGCCTTCATCAGTTAAATAGTTGAAGAAGCGTTCAGGGTGTCCGATGCCTGCAATGGTATGAACAGTTTCATTTTTAAAATCATCAAGTGTTTTTTGAACAGCGCCATCAGCCACATTAATGATTTTACCTGGTGTTAATGTCATCACATATTGGGAGCGACTCTGGCCACCATTTAAAATGACGAAGTCGACCTCACGCAAACGAAGTATTGGTTCCCTTAATGGCCCTGCTGGTAAACAATATCGGTTACCAAAAAGACGATAGCCATCGACAACGACAATTTCAATGTCTCTTGCTAGCGCATAGTGCTGGAGGCCATCGTCACTGATAATAATATTGCAGCGGTGGTTTTTGACTAAAAACTCGGCGGCTTCGTGGCGTTTTGGTGAGACAGCCATCGGGCAACCTGTTTGTTGACTGATGATAACGGGTTCATCACCAACGATTCTCGGCTCGCTATTGGGCTTGACCTCCTGAGGGTAATGCTCAGCCTTGCCACCATAACCACGACTGACGATGCCTGGGTTATAACCGGCTTGCTTTAACTGTGTGGCTAACCAAATCACGGCGGGTGTTTTACCGGTTCCACCCACGGAGATATTACCAACGATAATGACGGGCACATTTAATTGATGTTGTTTAAAAATGTTAAGCCGATAGGCAAGGCGTCGTAATCCAATGATGAGTTGATAGAGCATGCTAAGGGGTAGCAGTAGGAATCGGGTTGCTCGGTATTCATACCAAGAGTCGGTCAGCCATTTCATAGAATAAAGTTACTTCTCTTGGAATTGTAAGCGATGGAGTTGGGCATAGTGTTCGCCTTTAGCTATCAATTCTGCATGAGTACCCGTTTCAATAATTTCACCTTGGTGCATGACGATAATTTTATCTGCTTTTTCGATGGTAGATAAGCGATGGGCAATGACTAAAGTTGTCCGTTGTTGCATTAACGTCTCTAAGGCGGCTTGAATGTGGCGCTCTGCCTCAGTATCTAAAGAAGCGGTGGCTTCATCTAGTACGAGTATCGGAGCATCGCGTAATAAGGCTCGCGCGATGGCGATACGTTGCCGTTGTCCGCCGGAGAGTAACACACCATTTTGGCCGACTTGGGTGGCGAGTCCTTGTGGAAGTCTTTCGATAAAACCCCATGCATGTGCGGCTTTGGCGGCCTCGATAATGCGTTCGTTACTAATATGCTCTTGTTGGCCGTAGGCAATATTATTGGCAACTGTATCGTTAAATAGCACGACTTGTTGGTTAACGAGCGACAATTGATGGCGCAGGTTTTTGAGATTGAATTTGTTGATATCGAGGTCATCGATACTGATGTTACCATCATTGATTTGATAAAAACGTGCTAATAAACTGACCAGTGTGGTTTTACCACTACCAGAGTGCCCTACAAAAGCGACGGTTTCACCGGGTTTGACTTGGAAGGAAATATGACGGAGGACAGGGCCTTTGTCGTCATCATAACTAAAGTTAACATTACGATATTCTATTTCGCCTTGGGCCCGACTAATTGACTGATTACCGTCGTCTATTTCAGGTTGTTGATCTAACAGTACGAAAACGCTTTGTGATGCTGCTATTCCAGCCTGTAGTTTCGAATTTACTTTGGTTAGTCGTTTTAGCGGTGTCAAAATCATGAACATGGCTGCAAAAAAAGAAGTGAAACCACCGACAGTAATTTCAGCTAACATTTCTGGCAAAGTAGCGAGGTAGATGACCCCTGCAAAGCCTAATACAGCGATCAATTGAATCGCTGGTTGACTGATGGCTTCGGTCGCTATTCTTTTCATCCGTTGGCGACGGTTTTTTTGATTGACTTTATCAAAGCGCAGGCTTTCATATACTTGGCTACCGAAAGTTTTGACTTCGCGATGGCCTTCAATGATCTCGCTACTGATGTGGCCGACGTCACCCATAGAGTCTTGGATTTTTTTACTTATTGCGCGAAAGCGGTTGCTGATTTTATAGACCACGAAGCCAATTGCTGGCACGGTCATTAAAATAATCAGTGATAAGAACCCACTTAGATAGACCATCCAAATTAATAAACCGATGATGGTCAAGGTGTCACGAATCAGCGTTAAAATGGCATCTGTAGCGGCATTAGCGACTTGTTCGACGTCATAGAGTAGTTTGGACATTAGTTCGCCAGAGGTGCTGCCATCATAAAAACTAGCAGGCAGGTTGATAAGTTTATTGAACATTTCTTCGCGTAAGTTCTTTATCACATTACGGGCAATCCAGCCGAGGCCGTAACCAGTGATAAAGCTGGCAACGCCACGGACTAAAAATATACCAATCAACCCTAGTGGTAACCATTTGATGATATTGGGATCCTGTTCAACAAAGCCACCATCTAATAATTCTTTTAGTAGGGCAGCTAAGGCAGTTTCGGTGGCAGCAAAAACTGCCATTGCAAGGATAGCTACCGTAAAAACGAGCCAGTAAGGTTTGACATAGGTCAGGAGGCGACGATAAAGTTCACTCGCCGTCATTTCTTGTTCGACTTCATTCATTGTGGTTTGCTAGTCTTTTGGCGAGTCGCCAATGTTAATCGTGTATAGCCAAGTTGTTGTGCAGCATCCATCGCACTGACGACGTGCTGGTAGTTTGTGTCGGCATCAGCACTGATAATGATGTGAGGATCTTGGGTATCTCCCACTGTTTTTTTCAGTAGTGCCTCGAGTTCTGCATTATTGGGTTTCAATAATGTAATTTCATTGATAATGAATTGCCCGTTGGCATTGATGATAATATCGATCGGTGTTTGTTTTACAGCCAACACTTGTCCCGTTGCTTCAGGTAAGTCTACCTTGAGTGAACTTTCACGGATAAAGCTAGTAGAGACCATAAAGAAGAGTAGTAACAGGAAGACGACATCAATCATGGGTGTCAGATTAACGTCTGGCTCCTCAGGTTTGCTAGGCGATAACTTCACTCTGCCTGTTCCTTTTCAGGGTCGAAATCACGTAATTCTTTATCAGGATCAAACTCGCGCTCATCATGTAGGATCTCTATGAGTTTCATCGCTTGTTGTTCCATATCAACCACAAGTAAATTGATTTTACCGCGAAAGTAGCGGTAGAAGATGAGACTGGGTATAGCAACGACAAGGCCTGTCGCAGTGGTAATAAGTGCTTCAGAAATACCACCCGCGAGTGTTTCGGGGTTACCTACACCTTCAGTCGTGATAACAGCGAAGACTTTGATCATACCGATAACTGTCCCTAAAAGGCCTAGTAAAGGCGCAATGGCAGCAATGGTACCAAGTGTATTAAGGTTTTTTTCTAGTGATAGGGTGACGTGGCGGCCAACATCTTCAATACTTTCTTTGGTGATTTGTCGTGGTGCGTCCCTGTTGATAAGACCTGAGGCTAAAATTTGTCCTAAAGGTGAATTTTCTTGTAATGCGCGAATACGACTTTCATCAACTTGTTGATAGCGCAGCCATTGCCAAATTTGGGTGACTAACTCTGGTGGTGAGATGTGTTTTGTTTGTAGGCTCCAAAAACGTTCGGTAATGATACCGATGGCAATAATGGAGCAAAGGAGTATGGGTAGCATCAACCAACCACCAGCAGTAAAGATCTCTAACATCGTGTTGCGCACTCATCTAAGGATCAAATCAAGAGACATAATACGTGAAAATGGCATTAGTCTGTAGGGACAGATGTCCAAATTTTCTTACTTTGTTGTCGCCAAGACTTTATTTTTAGTTTTTCACCAGATTGAAAGTGAATGGAGAGCGCACCAGTCTAGCCTGTTGAATAGCTAACAATATTTTTGTTTTTATAGCGTTTTTGTACTTTTTTACTTGGGAAACGATATCGATTTAAGTAGGCGGCTGGGAACAATACCACTGTCGGATTAATAGCATTAATAAAGTCGGTTGCTGATGAGGTGTTACTGCCATGATGCGGCTTGACGTAGCCAGTTGCGCCAATGCCTTGCAGGAATAACCATGATTCGTATTCGAAAACACCGGGGTTTATCATGCCGTGAAGCGGCTTGAGTTTGACAGTAAGTTGCCAGCGTTGTCCAGCACGAAGGTGGTCAGGGTAGGGACGATAACAAGCTAAACTGATTTTTTTTGGTGAGACAGTTTCGTTGTCATCAATTGTTTCGATATTGAAACGTATTGTACGATGTTGTTTTTAGGGATAGAGTCAATGACACCAGTGAGTGTGAGGTTTTGTTGTATTAAGTTTGGTTGTAGTTGTTGAGCAAGTTTTGTTTGGCAATGCCAATATGTCCAAAGCGCTGCTGTTAATATGAGTGCTAAGTAACGCGTCGGTTTGAAAAGAAAGAGTAAAATGTTAAGTATTACCGACCAAAAACAGTCAATTGCTGGTAATGTAGGCAACACTAATATTAGAATGCAGCCTGTTGCAAACGCGAGAGTCGCTTTAATCATATATCCCTATAATGATGTCAACTGAAAAAATGAGAGTGAGGCTCCATGCCTCGTAGGTTTTTAAAACGTATCATGCCTGATCATCGCACTATGCGCGAACATCCGCATTTGCAGCGCTTTGGTCAGCGTTTGGCTGAGCCTAAATTATGGCACTTAAACCGTCGCTCGATTGCTTTTGGTTTGGCTATTGGGTTATTTGTCGGCTTCATGCCTATTTTGGGTCAGATGTTTGTTGCAGCGGCTTTGGCCATTATTGTGCGCGTAAATTTGCCAATTGCGGTGATGGCGGTATGGATTACCAACCCTGTCACAATGGGACCGCTTTATTTTATTTGTTATCAAGTCGGTGCGGGGTTGCTAGATTTACCGGTTGACGATCATACTTTTACGATGTCTTGGGAATGGTTTAGCACGGTCTTTTTATCGATTTGGGAACCGCTGATTTTAGGGTGTTTTGTGCTTGGTACAGCTGCTGCTATCTTAGCGATCTTATTTGTTCGATTATGCTGGAGGATTGTCGTTTTGCGCAGTTGGGCAAAGCGACAACAAAGTAAAGACTCTTAATATTTGACCCAACAGGCTTGTCGATGAAAGACCAACAGGCCCTAGTTTTGGCTTTCCAAATGACCGTCTATTAGGGTGAGAACTTGTCCCATTTGTGCGGCTAAATCGTTGTCGTGCGTCACAATGACCAATGCTGTTGAAAGTGATTCATTGAGTTCTAAAATGAGATCAAAAATACTTTGAGCGGTACGGTGATCTAAATTTCCTGTGGGTTCATCAGCAAGTAAACAGTCTGGTTCTGTAATTAAAGCGCGGGCGAGAGCTGCGCGTTGGCGCTCACCACCAGAGAGTTCGCTGGGTTTATGAATCAGCCGGTGGTTGAGACCGACATTATTTAATAATTGTTCAGCATGATGCTTAGCTTGTTTTGGATCCATACCACCAACGATCAGTGGAATTGCCACGTTTTCTAAGGCACTGAATTCTGGTAATAAATGATGAAATTGGTAAACGAAACTCAGGCTTTGGTTTCTTAATTTACTGAGCGCTTTGACCGAGAGCTTATTGATGTCTTGGCCGTGGAGTGTGATATTACCAGTACTGGGTGAATCTAGTCCGCCCAATAAATGCAAAAGTGTACTTTTACCTGAACCTGAACTACCGACGATGGCTAATTTGTCACCTTTGTTTATGGTGAGATTGATATTGCTTAATACGTCTGTTTTAAGTTGGCCATCAATAAATTGTTTGCCGATATTTTGGCATTGTATGACAGAGTTAGTCATAGCGTAATGCCTCCGCGGGACGTGTTTGAGCAGCACGCCAAGATGGGTACAGAGTCGACAATAAAGATAATAAAAAGGCTGTAATACCAACGACAGTTACATCGTCCCATCGCAAATCGGAAGGGATATTGCTTATATAATAGACATCAGGTGACAAGATGTTATAGCCGAGTAAGCTTTCGATAAAGGAGATAATACTCTCGATATTGAGGGCCAAACTGACGCCGCTTATGATGCCAAGTAAGGTCCCGAATAAGCCAATTAAAACGCCTTGAACCATGAAGATAGTCATGATATTGCCAGGCGTCATACCTAATGTCCTCAGGATAGCAATATCAGCTTGTTTATCCGTTACCATCATGATTAATGTGGAAACAATATTGAATGCGGCAACAGCAACGATAAGCAGCAAAATAATAAACATGACCATTTTTTCAGTTTCTAGGGCACGGAAAAAATTAGCATGTTGGAATGTCCAGTCGACAGCGCGGTAGTTCACAGTCAGTGTATTCATGATCTCACGCGTAATTTGAGGGGCTTTAAACACATCGTCTAATTTGAGTCTTAGGCCTGTGACTTGGTTCGGTATTCTAAATAGCTTTGCGGCATCTTCAATATTCATTAAGGCGAGCGCACTATCGTATTCATACATGCCAATTTCAAAGATACCGACGACTTTAAGTCGTTTTAGCCTCGGAATAACGCCGGCTGGTGTTGGACTAACATGGGGGGTAATTAAGGTGATTTTATCACCTATTCTAACGCCCATAGCCCTCGCAAGGTCACTGCCCAATATAACGCCAAAGCTGCCGGGTTGAAGGTTGTCAAAACGGCCTTGGGTGATTTTATCGCCGATAGTTGAGACTTTTGGTTCTAATGCTGGATTGATACCTCTGACCATGGTGCCACGAACGCGGTTACCCTGACTAAGCATTGCTTGGCCTTCAACGAATGGGGCTGAGTCAATGACATGAGGTTGATTCTGAATTTGGCTTTGTAATGTAGGCCAATCAGACAAGGCACCGGACCGTTCGGTAATAAAGGCATGGGATGTCATTCCGAGGATACGTTCTCGTAGTTCTTTCTCGAACCCGTTCATTACCGATAAGACGGTGATTAAGGCTGCGACACCCAGCGCCACCCCCAACATTGATGTAAGGGATATGAAGGAGATAAAGTGGTTGCGGCGTTTTGCGCGGGTATAGCGCAAGCCAATATAAACACTGAGTGGTTTAAACATGTTGAAATAGCTTAAATTTCCCCTTCCCCATATCCTGGTGTAGGGGGAAATTTTTAATTAGTTAGCGTGAACAATTTGTGTTCCATCTTCACTGCCCAGTAGTAACACGTCAGCTGGGCGCATTGCAAATAAGCCATTAGTGACGACACCTACAATGTTATTTAGTGTTTTTTCGAGTGCGATGGGTTCCATAATAGTAAGACCATGTACATCTAGAATGACGTTACTGTTATCGGTAATGAAACCTTCACGGTAAACGGGTTGACCGCCTAGTTTGACGATTTCACGAGCAACATAACTACGTGACATTGGGACAACTTCGACAGGTAAAGGGAAGGTGCCTAATACGTCAACCAGTTTGCTGCTGTCGGCAATACAAACAAATTTTTCACTGGCTGCGGCAATGATTTTTTCACGTGTCAGTGCACCACCCCCACCTTTAACAAGCTGTAGTAGGTGATTCGACTCGTCGGCGCCATCGACATAGCTGGCGATAGTGCCTGTTTCATTAAGATCAAATACAGTTATGCCATGTTCTTCTAGACGTTTTGTTGACACAATCGAGCTGGAAACAGCGCCATCAATTTTATGTTTTATCGTGGCGAGTGCATCGATAAAATGGTTGACGGTTGAGCCAGTACCCACACCAATAATTCCCCCGGTCGTAATGTGATCGAGTGCAGCGTAGGCGGCTTGTTTCTTCAGTTCGTCAGCGGTCATTGTGTTTTTCCTTTTCTTTAATTCACAGATGTTGATTTTGTGACTGCAATTATAGAGATAAATGTCGGGTAATGGTAACGTAAGCGTAAACGAATCAAACATAGTATCGGGTGGGGGTTAGAAAATAACGTTGTCATGTTGACTGAATATGTAGAAAAAATTTCACGATCTCGGGTTTATGACGTGGCGATTACGTCGCCTCTAGAGGAAATGCCGAAGCTGTCACGACGGCTCAGTAACACCATTTGGTTAAAACGGGAAGATTTACAGCCTGTGTTTTCCTTCAAATTGCGTGGTGCTTATAATCGAATGAGCATTTTGAGTGATGTCGAAAGGCAGCAGGGTGTGGTTGCTGCTTCGGCAGGTAATCATGCGCAGGGCGTTGCCTTGGCTGCGAGAAAGTTAGGCCTTTCGGCGTTGATTGTAATGCCAACGACAACACCGCCAATTAAGGTTGAAGCAGTGCGTCATTTTGGCGCTGCCATTGAATTATTCGGTGATAGTTATGATGAAGCCTGTAGTCATGCTTTAGCGATTGCAGATAAGCAAGGGCGCGTTTTTATTCACCCCTATGATGACCCTGAAATTATTGCCGGTCAGGGTACGATTGCGATGGAAATGGTTAATCAGCATCCTGAGCCATTTGATGCTGTTTTCATACCTGTTGGTGGTGGTGGCTTGATCGCTGGCATGGCGATTTATATCAAAGCATTTTGGCCAGATGTCAAAGTGATAGGGGTTGAGCCGGCAGATGCAGCGAGTTTACATGATGCCTTATTGGCTGATGAACGTATTACTTTGGATCAAGTTGGCTTGTTTGCGGATGGAACTGCGGTACGACAAGTCGGAAAAGAAAATTTCCGGATCGCACGTGAAACGGTTGATGAAGTGATTTTGGTGGATAGTGATGAAATTTGTGCTGCCATTATGGATATCTTTGATGACACGCGCGCTATTGCTGAGCCATCCGGTGCTTTGGCTACAGCAGGGGTCAAGAAGTATATTGAGCGTGAAGGGACACAAGGTAAACAATTTGCAGTTATCAATAGTGGTGCCAATGTTAATTTTGATCGTTTACGACATATTGCCGAGCGAGCAGATATAGGTGAAAAACGTGAAGTTCTTTTTGCAGCAACTATTGCAGAGACATCAGGTAGTTTCCGAGCTTTTTGCCAGATTTTAGCTGGTCGTAGTGTGACAGAATTTAATTACCGGTATGCCGATGATAACGAGGCACAGGTGTTTGTTGGTTTGCAAACAGACGGTGGTGAAGCTGAGCGAGATGTATTATTTTCAAGCCTTAAACATGCAGGTTATACCATTGTTGATTTCACAGATAATGAAATGGCTAAGCTTCATGTTCGCTATATGGTTGGGGGGCACGCATCAAAAGTAGAGGATGAACGCTTATATCGGTTTGAGTTTCCAGAACGGCCGGGCGCATTATTACGGTTTTTAACGCGGATGGGCCAGGGCTGGAATATTAGTCTTTTTCATTATCGAAATCATGGTGCTGCCTATGGTCGCGTGCTCGCAGGTGTGCAAGTGCCCGAATTAGAGCGTGATGCGTTTCAAAGTTTTATTAAAGAACTGGGCTATCAATGTTGGGAAGAGACCGATAACCCCGCTTATCAGCTGTTTTTGGCCTAAAACAAGATAGCTGTCATACAAATGACTGGGCTTTTAGCAGACAATAACGCCATCAGCCATAAGTTACAGCCTCTTTAATACTGAGTCAGTAAAGGAATGAGAATCTGTCTTTTGTTTTAACAAGTTGATGACTTGTTTGTCATCATAATGACTGCAAACGTCTTATTTCAAGATGCTATGAAACCATAAGAATAAGGAACGGGCAGAAATGGGTGGTTTGACGATGTAAATAGGCGACTTTATTGCTGCGGCGATGAAGGTATTCGGCGGGGTGTTTTTACTCCTATGATGGTGCTTGTGTTGTGGGTGATAGTAAGCTGCATTATTGATGTTACACAGACAGAACAGACAATTCGACGAAATCACCTCGTTACTGGAGGTTTTCGTTACCTATTTGGGCATATTGGTGAGTTTTTCCGACAATACTTTTTTGCGATGGATCGGGAAGAATTACCGTTTAATCGAGCACAACGTTCATGGTTGTACCGTGCTGCTAAGAATGTGGATAGCACCGTTGCATTTTGTTCGACAGATAATACATCCGGCTCCGGTCGTGTTTTATTTGTTAACTGTACTTTCCCAATGTTAGGCGAGGATGCAGTGCCGCCTGCTGCGGTTACTGCCGGAACTGGTTGTGAGAAGCCATATACAACGAAATCTTTTTTTAATATTCCCGGTATGAGTTTTGGTGTTTGTCTAAACCGGCGGTGTTAGCCTTGTCGGCTGGTTCTAAAGAAGCAGGTTGTTGGATGAATACCGGGGAAGGTAGTTTGTCGCCTTATCACCTTGAAGGTGGTGCTGATATTGTATTCCAGATTGGGACAGCTAGAAATGGTGTGCGTGACTTGGAAGGTAATTTGAGTGATGACAAGCTACGCGACGTGGCGTCACATGATCAGGTTAATGTGTTTGAAATTAAAATGAGCCAGATTGAGCCTGAACCGTTTTTGATTGGCTTGGGTGTTATGATAACGGCTTAAATAAAATTGAAGATGCGTTGGTGTATTCAATAATTGTCATGAATGAGATGTTGAGGAAAGTAATGAAAGCGGAACAAAGAGTGATGGCGGATGCGGCGAGTTTAATTAATGCGGCTGCGGAACAGTTTATTAGTGTTGCACGGGCGGCAATTGCTAAACGTGGCGTGTTTTATGTGGCTTTGGCTGGCGGATCAACACCAAAAGGTTTGTATCAGATGTTGGCGACCTCTCCTTATACTACTCAAGTTGATTGGGCACGCGTACATTTATTTTTTGGTGATGAGCGTTGTGTATTACCGAGTCATGATGACAGTAATTTCAAGATGGCATCAAAAGCAATGATTGATGCTATTTCTATTCCTGAAGCTAATGTACACCGCATGCCGACAGAATTACCGCCTGAACAAGTGGCGAAGGTTTATGCTGCAACGATGGATGAAGTGTTGGGAGAACAGCCATTAGATTTAGTGTTGTTGGGTCTAGGTCCAGATGGGCATATTGCGTCACTGTTTCCTGAAACTCCAGCTTTGGACGTGAAAAATACGAAGACAACGCCGCTTTATGTTGAGAAGTATGATTCTTGGCGTGTGACGATGACTTATCCGGTGATTAATGCTGCTAGGCAGGTGATTGTTTTTATTGCTGGTGAAGCGAAGGCTGAGATTGTTAAAGATATTACGACTGATGCTGTGGCAGGGTTGCCTGTACAGCTTTTAGCACCGACAGGAGATTATTACTGGTATATGGATACTGCTGCTGCAGGTCAGTAAGATTTAGTTGATGATGAAAGCTGGCATACTGGCTGTTGATTTAGGCGGTACTAAGATACTAATACAGTTATCCGGTTTGGATGGACAGATAGTGCTTGAACAGCGTTATCTCAGCGAACAGTTTGTCAATTTTGAAACTGTATTGTCAGCCTTTTTTGCTTTACCTAGCCTGTCAGGATATGAAATACAAGGATCTTGTCTGGCTGTTGCTGGTCCGGTAGTGGGGCGTACAGCATCGATCACTAATTTACCGTGGCAGATTGATGCAGATGCATTATCAAAGCAGTTTTCATTGGGTAAGGTTATATTATGTAATGATTTTGAAGCCGTCGCTTTTGGTATTGATGGCATTGAACCATCAGCTTTAGTGACATTACAAGAAGGTGAAAAAGACAGTCAAGCACCTAGAGCTGTTATTGGTGCAGGGACGGGGTTAGGGCAAGCTTTTATGTTTGCGACAACAACGGGCTGGGATGTAATTGGTACAGAGGGTGGTAATGTTGACTTTGGCCCAACTGATGATGAGCAAATGGGGTTATGGCGTTATTTAAATCAACAATTTGGCCATGTTTCATATGAGCGTATTTTATCTGGGGCGGGTTTAAGATCTATTTACGCTTTTTTAGCTTCTCAGCGGTCAGAGCCGATATCTTCGACTGTTCAATCTATTGTCGATAGTCTCGAAGCACCCGTTTTGATTAGTCAAGCTGCTTTGTCTGGGGAAGATGAATTGGCTGATGCGGCAATGCGTCTCTTTATGCGGATCTTCGGAGCACAGGCTGGTAACTTAACTTTGAGCGTATTGGCGCGTGGTGGTTTATATATCGCTGGCGGCATCGCTGCTAACAATCGTGCTTATCTTGAACAGTCTGATTTTATGACCGCTTTTCTGAATAAAGGAAAAATGTCAGCGTTAATGCCATTGATGCCGGTGACTTTAGTGACTGATGAAGCGGTTGGTTTATCAGGTGCACGTTATCTGGCCAGGCAATCCACGCTATAATGATTCAACATTAACAGGCCTAAAAAACATGATGAATATTTCCGTTGGCGTAGAAGCCTCTTATTTAGAACATGAATCGGATCCCGAGAAGGCACGTTATTTATTTGCTTATACGATTACGATAAAAAATGGTGGTGAAGCTGCTGCACGTTTATTGTCTCGTTATTGGAAAATAACGGGTGGTGATGGCCATGAACAGGAAGTAGAGGGAGACGGTGTAGTAGGACAACACCCTTATTTACCGCCTGAAGAAGAGTTCACTTATACGAGTGCTGCAATGCTCGATACCCCTGTTGGTATGATGCAAGGCCACTATAAAATGGTGGATGATCATGGCCACCAGTTTGAAGTTGTTATTCCTGCATTTACATTAGCAATGCCAAAAACCTTGCATTAAGCTTGAGTTTACCTGTCAGAGATTAACAAAGGCTAGCGTTTGATGCGCATGTATTGACCAACAGATTGAACGCTACAAATATCACCATTGGGCCAAATAGCATCATCAAAGATTGGTGAGACGATCTTGCAAGTGACAACGCCTACCCCATTGAAACAAGGCCAAATAGTACAGTTGGAATTGGTTCAGACAGCGGATAAACCTCTGTTGAAACTGATACCATCCAGCGAGATACCGTTACCAACGACAAAGACAGCCGATGCCAGCCTAATAAAACTAGTTCCTGGTCAACAAGTCGCGGTTGAAGTGGTTAAATTGTTGTCTGAAAATAGAGTGTTGGCGCAAACGACGCCCCCAGTTCAGCTTCATCTAGTTCTACGCCGGCTAAGCTAATACAATTTGATATTGAACTTTCACAACTGACAAAGTCAGTTAAAGTCGGTGAAAAAGCAGTTGTCGAGGTATTAACAACAAAACCTTTGGCGATAGCGTTGAAGGCTGAACCCGTGTTTCGTGAACAGATTGTAATCGATCGTATTGAGTAACTACTGCCACAACTTGAGGCTAAGCCACAGTTAGCAAATTTGACGACAGCATTGAAAGCGCTTTCTTTACCGAGTCAAGTTCAAGGACAAATACAACATTTAGTTGGCCATATCCTTGAAAAGCAGGCGATTACTCAGCCTCAATCTTTAAAACAAGCGATTGCTTCGTCAGACGTATTTACGGAGCATCATGCATTGAGGCCTAATCAGATTTTGAGCACTGATTTCAAAGCTAATTTATTAAAAGTAGCAGCGGAAATTGAAGGAGAATTGAAAGGTAAGCCAGTACAATTTACATCGTCGCCTTTGTTAAATAAGACATCGACATTATCCGACCTAACGGCATCAACGAAGCCCGTTGCTACTCCCTTATCAACGCGAAGCTTGGGGAAATAGCAGGTAATAATAGCAGGTACGGTAGCACTCTTTCCTGGGACAGCTAATTTATTGTCAAGAGAGGGAAGCGTTACCATTTCTCAACAGCTATCTACTTCACCGCTTGCTACTGATAAGCAATTGTCTTCTTCACCTTTATCAACCGGTAGTTCAGGGAAATCAAAGGTAGCAGCGCCATCAGCATCGATAACGGGCTCTAATGGCAATACAACTATACAGAACCCCACTGTCTCGATGATTAAACTTAATGTAGAGGGATAAGTGAAAACGGCTGCTTAACCCTCGCCATTTACATTTCAAAATGCGACTAAACCCACTGAAGGTGGCGTGAATAATGAGAATACGGTGATAGCAAAGACAAATGTGGATACAACATTAAGGACTACTCAAACACAGACAACTGCGTCAGATACTTCACCTAGTTTGACGTTATTGTCGGCTATTTTGCAGGCACTTGGTGCTTATAATCCGACACCAAGCAGTTTGTCTGTATTGAGTACATAACAGTCAGCAGTGAGTTTGCCAATGGCATTGCCGGCTTTTTTAGAATCTGTCCTTACTTCCCAGCAGGCAGCGGCTTTGGCTCAGGCTTTGAATAAATCGATTTCTGCCGAACAATTACGTGCAAGCGGCCAATTTGATACCTTGGCTCTACAAGGCTTACTAAAAGAAGTAGAAAGCCTACATGCACGCGTGTAATTAAATCAGTTTTCTATGTTTAAAGAGCCAGATACACCTGGTGCAGCAATAGTAAGTTGGTTGATAGATTTTCCAATAAAAGATAAGCAGGGTATTGATTCTACCCAGTTGTAGATCGACAAATTCGCAGGTCAGAAAGGCCAAGAAGAGGATGAAATTTGGAATGTACAATTGCGCTTAGATACGCAGAATTTAGCGCCATTACCGGCCACTGTTACGATGCATGCTGATGATGTCAAAATTGTATCGCGGGCTGAACGTTCTGAAAGTGCAGCATTATTGGTGGCCTATATTGCCTGTTTGCATGAGGCATCAAGAAAGTTAGGTATTACAGTGAGTCATGTGAGTTGCAGTTGTGGAAAAGTCGCAAAACCAACGCTGGTAGAAGAATATTTAGCAGAGACGACAAATTTAGTGGATTTGTCGGTATGGTTTTTGAGAATGAACCTTTACGTGCTATAGCACTAAAATATGATGGTGAAAATGCACCTACAGTAACGGCCAGTGGTGAAGGCGAGATTGCCGATGAGATTATTCGTATTGCACGAGAACATGGGGTGCCTTTGCGGCAAGAGGATGTGTTGGCTGCGTTATCAGGGGAATTAGAGTTAGGAGAAGAGATACTCCCGATGCTATATAGGGAGACTGCGGAAGTGATTGCTTATGCTTACCTTGTGTCAGGCAAAGTGCCTGTAATCAAAGATAAAAAATGAGGATTAATTTGTTTGAAAGAGGACCTGATTTAACGTTTTTTGGGCTAAAAAGGTCAATCACTCCATAAGTTGCTTTATGTAGATCTCAATAAGTGTGGATTTTCATAAATAAAACAGATATTGTCTTAGCCATATCAAAAGTGTTGTATTGATGTGGTAATTCATAATTAAATGACTGTTGTGAGTAATTTTGGTTTGGAGCTTGAGACTGAGCTGCCAAAAAATCTGCAAGCTGCCCCGTTTACGGGATCAGACATTGCTACATTACTCGACGCAAAAATTGTTGTTGCCGGTGCTAGGGTTCATGATATCGCTTTTATGCGGATGATGTTAGAAATCAGTGGCTTTACACACATCACAGTTGCTCATTCGGGCAAAGCAGTTCCCAAATCATTACGTGAAGGCATTCAAGGTGATGTTTGTGACATCGACTTGGTCGTCCTTGACAGCAGCCTTGTTGACATTACTGCACGCGAAGGGTTGTAGGCGTGAACTATGACAATCTTCATTAAGAGACGAAAGGGGCGATAGTCAATTGGCATTGAATGAAGAAGACGGTAATCAAAGCGAAGATGTTTCCTTGTGGGATAAAATGATGACGTTGCCACAATATTTGATTCCTCAACACACCCTATCACTCTTCATGTATCGCTTAACACGTTGCGAAGTAGTGTGGTTTAAGAATGTATTTATTCGTTTTATTACGCGTCAATATAAAGTCAACATGGCTGAGGCGGCAGAAACTGATTTAGCAACATATCCTAGCTTTAATGCTTTTTTCACTCGTTTATTGAAAGAGGGTGTGCGGCCTATTGCTGACAACGACATCGTTTCACCCGTGGATGGTGTAGTTAGTCAGGCGGGCCCTATCGTGACTGGTCAAATAGTACAGGCGAAAGGACAAGATTATAGTGTGTTGAGTCTATTAGGTGGTGATGATGCCTTGACTGCTGAATTTGTGGGGGGGCAGTTTGCGACGATTTATTTATCACCTAAAGATTATCACCGTATTCATATGCCTGTGACGGGTAAACTCAGAAAAATGCGCTATGTGCCAGGTGATTTATTTTCAGTTAGTCCGAGAACGGCACGCACCGTCCCCGATTTGTTTGCACGAAATGAACGTGTGGTGGTCACTTTTGATACTGAACTGGGCCCGATGGTCATGGTATTAGTGGGCGCCATTTTTGTCGGTAGTATGGCAACTGTTTGGTCTGGTCAAATAACACCAGGTTACGGTAAAGCTGTTCGTCAATGGACTTATGATGATGCTGAGGCAATGATGATCGAAAAAGGACAAGAAATGGGCCGGTTTAATATGGGGTCGACAGTGGTATTGCTATTTGGTGAGCAGGCCGTGACATTCAATGATCAGATCGTTGCTGAAATGCCAATTCAGTTGGGTCATGGAATGGTTTGAATCCGTAGCTACGAATTTTAAAAACCCTTGTTTAGTGTTGGAATTTTGCTGATTTGAAAGTTATCTAAGGTCCTGAATAGTTTATAAATATAAGTAGATAGTGAATATTTAAGTGATTATTCATTATTTAGGCGTATGCTATTTCCCTATGAAAAATAGTGAAATACAACAGCAAATTGTTGGGGCCGCTGAAGCACGGTTTAAGTTTTATGACTATCAAAAGACAACAATGGCAGAAATTGCGAGCGACTGTCAGATGTCAGCGGTAAACCTTTATCGCTATCTTGAGAATAAATTAGCTATTGCTGCGGTATTGGCCAAGGCATGTTTGCCTGAAATAGAGCACTCCTTATCGACTATTGTTACGAATAAGAAATTGTCCGCAATTGAGAAATTACAAGCGTTTGTATTGAGTCAATTGCATCGAACTTATCATTATTTTGACGCGGTGCCAAAATTGGGTGAGTTAGTCGAGGAGATGACGACACAATGGCCGGCAGACATAGAGGCTCATCGGCAGCAGAATTAGTGTTGCTCAAACAATTGTTACAGCAGGGGCAGGCAATAAAGGAATTTGCCTTTGTGATACAGCAGAAACGGCCGATGCAGTCTATTCTGCAACATTATTATTTTATTTTCCATTAACACTGGGACTTTATCCGTTGGCTATCTTGGAAGAGAAAACAGCTCATGTTAATCAATTATTACACCAGTGGTTTGAAAAGCCACAATGAGGCTCATATTTAAGGGAAAGATCATGACTGAGTCATTAACCGTTCGTCACGCCAAATTTGTTGTTTATCACCCTTGGCGAGTATTGCTGCTGCTATTGCTTATCGTTATGGCTGCAGCAAGTGGTGGACGATTCATCGAATTTACTAATGATTATCGTGTATTTTTTAGTGAGGATAATCCTGAGCTCAATGCCTTTGAGGCGATGCAGGATATTTATACCAAGACGGATAATGTGTTATTCGTGATAGCGCCTAAGCGTGGCGATGTGTTTAATGCCGAAACGTTAGCGCTAGTGTCAGAAATGACGGAACAATCCTGGCAGACACCGTATTCTACACGCGTTGATTCCATTACTAACTTTCAGCATACCGTAGCAGCTGCGGATGATTTATTAGTGGGTGATTTAGTCCCAGCATCGGCTGATTTATCACTAGAATTTATTGATTTTGTACGTGATGTCGCCTTGAACGAACCCATACTAATCAATCGTTTAGTCTCGCCTAGGGCGCATGTTACAGGTATTAATGTAACGGTTCAATTGCCTGGAAAATCTTTGGATGAAGTCCCTGAAACAGCTAATTTTGCCCGAGCCTTAGCTCAGGAGATGATGCTGAAATACCCTAATCATGAGATCCACTCCACAGGCTTGGCCATGATGAATAATGCGTTTGGCGAAATGTCCCAAAAAGATATGGCTACATTAGTACCATTGATGTTTTTAACGATTATTGTTGTTCTAGGTGTACTTTTACGGTCATTTTCGGCGACGTTTGTATCTATTTTTATGATTTTTTCGACCATTATGTTTGCGATGGGGTTGATGGGGTGGTTAGGATGGAAACTGACACCGGCTTCAGCAGGTGCACCTACTATTTTAATGACGATGGCAGTAGCGGATACGGTCCATTTGCTGGTGACGTTTTTACATAATATGCGTCGAGGTCATAACAAGGCCGTAGCGATGTTGAATAGTCTGAGGGTTAATTTTCAGCCTATTTTCATCACAAGTATTACAACAGCGATTGGTTTTTTGAGTATGAATTTTAGTGATGTGCCGCCATTCCAAGACTTAGGTAATGTCGTTGCAATGGGGGTTATGTTTGCTTTCGTACTTTCGGTCACGGTATTACCGGCGATGATGATGTTGATGCCGATTAGAATTAAAGTACAAGAAGAGACAGATAGTCACTTGATGGTGCGCTTTGCTCTTGGTGTCGTTAATCGACGAGGTCCACTGCTATTGGGTATGGGACTACTGGCTGTGTCGATTATAGCTTTTTTACCTCAGAACACATTGGATGATCAGTTCGTCGAGTATTTTGATGAAACTGTAGAATTTAGGCAGGCGACTGATTTTTCTAGTGAAAACCTTTCTGGTATTTACACGCTGCAATATTCTATGGATCAAGGAAGCAGTGGCGGTGTCAGTGATCCGGCCTTCCTACAATCGGTTGAACGATTTTCAAATTGGTTAAGAACACAACCTGAGGTGATGCATGTTCAAACCATTTCCGATACGTTTAAACGGCTTAATAAAAATATGCACGGTGATAACCCAGCTTATTATCGTTTGCCAGAGTCACGTGAGTTAGCTGCACAATATTTATTACTCTATGAGTTATCTCTACCTTACGGTTTGGATTTGAACGATCAAATTGATGTCGATAAAGCGCAAACACGTATTAATGTCACGCTCGAAAACTTACATACCAACGAGATGTTAGCGATAGAAACACGCGTTGCTGAGTGGCTTGGACAGAATTTACCTGAATTGTCTTATACGGCAGCCAGTCCGAGCCTCATGTTTGCCCATATCGGTGAGCGTAATGTCAGTAGTATGTTGCTAGGGACGACATTGGCCTTGATTGTGATTTCATTTATTTTGGTATTGGCTCTGCGTTCTGCACGCATCGGCTTGTTAAGTTTGGCGCCAAATCTAATACCTGCAGGCATGGCCTTTGGTTTGTGGGGTATGTTGGTTGGTCAGGTGGGTATGTCCTTGTCGGTCGTGGCTGGGATGACGCTAGGCATTGTTGTTGATGATACGGTCCATTTCTTGAGTAAGTATCTGCGAGCACGGAGAGAGAATAATCTTAATGCGGAACAAGCTGTGCATTATGCTTTTAAGACCGTGGGTATCGCATTGTGGGTGACTTCCTTGGTGTTAATATTGGGCTTTTTGGTGTTAAGCCAATCCCATTTCTCATTGAATTCTGATATGGGCATGATGGCCGCAATGACGATTGCCATTGCCTTGATTATGGACTTTTTATTCTTGCCACCATTATTGATGAAATTAGAGGGAAAGAAAGATGCGTAAGTTTTTATTATTAGCATTGCTATTGTTGTCTCCTGTTGTGATGGCAGAAACACCCGAAGAGAAAGGGTTGGCAATTGCTTTGGAGACAGATAAGAGAGATAAAGGCTGGCAAGATAGCTATGCTGAGATGAAGATGGTATTACGTAATCGCCATGGCAAAGAAAGCGTCCGTCAGATTCGAGTGACAAATTTGGAAGTCGATGGCGATGGTGATAAAGGCCTGACGGTATTTGATGAGCCGCGTGATATTAAAGGCACGTCTTTTTTAAGCTATTCACATGCTTTAGAACCAGATGAGCAATGGATTTTCTTGCCTGCTTTAAAACGGGTCAAGCGTATCTCATCGAGTAATAAATCGGGCCCCTTTATGGGAAGTGAATTTGCTTATGAAGATATCAGTTCATTCGAAATTCCAAAATACAGTTATTTATATTTACGCGATGAGCTATTTAATGGCATGGATTGTTATGTCTTGGAGTTAAGGCCGCAATACCAACACTCTGGTTACACTAAAAGTCATGTGTGGATAGATAAGGCAGAGTTTCGTAGTCAAAAGATTGATTATTATGACCGCAAGGATAGTTTATTAAAAACCCAAATTTTTAGTGATTATCAGCAGTATCTGGATCAATACTGGCGTGCTCATACTATGACGATGCAAAATCATCAAAATGGTAAATCTACGACACTACAGTGGGATGATTTTCAATTTAAAAATGGACTGAATGATGGCGATTTCAAGAAGAACGATCTTAAACGCCAGCGCTAAAATAAGTGCCTTTTTAGTGATAACAGGCTTTGGCCTGTGCAGGGCTGCTGCTGTCGAACTATCCGGTTATATGAGTGCAGAATATCGTTATTCTCACCATGATGCTTTATTTTCATCTTCCGGCCAACATAACCCTTCGATGGCACTCGCTCCTGAGTTTTATACTGAGTGGGATAATGGAGAACAGAGCTTACTATTTAGCCCCTTTATACGTGTAGATGGTGAGGATGCAGAGCGGTCACATGCGGATATACGAGAACTACAATGGTTATTAGTACGAGATGACTGGGAGTTACGTGTTGGCATTGGGAAAGTTTTCTGGGGTGTTGCAGAATCTCAACATTTGGTTGATGTTATTAACCAGAGTGATTTTGTTGAAAATACCGATACGGAAGATAAATTAGGCCAGCCGATGATTAATCTCAGTTTATTTCAGGATTGGGGTACGGTCGATTTGTTTGTTATGCCTTATTTTAGAGAGCGGACATTTGTTGGGCGTGATGGCCGTCTGAGAGGCCCGTTAGTGGTTGATACGGATGCTGCTACCTATGAATCCGGTGCAGGACGCCACCATTTGGACGTGGCTGTACGGTGGTCCCACAGTGTCGGAGATTGGGAGTTAGGCCTATCGCATTTTTATGGGTCTAATCGTGAACCTCAACTATTGCTTAATTCAACTGCGACAGCTTTGATTCCTTTTTATGAAACAATGCACCAGACGGGGATAGATGCACAATATACGCGTGAATCATGGCTATGGAAGTTGGAAATGATTCGTAGAGAAACGAGTGCGAGTACTTTTTTTGCATTGACTGGCGGTGTTGAGTACACGTTTTATAGTGTGTTTGATTCCGATATTGATGTTGGTCTAATTTCAGAGTATCTGTTCGATGACTGTGACGATGTATGTAGAACTGCATTTGAGGATGATGTTTTAGTAGGTACGCGTTTAACTTGGAATGATGTGCAATCGAGCGAACTTTTTGTGGGTGTAATTCACGATCTTTCTAGTGAGGATATGGCTTGGAATATTGAAGCCAGTCGACGTATAGGTGATCGCTGGAAAGTGTCTGTAGAGGGGAGGTTTTTCAATGTTGATACAGTACAAAGTGTGTTGTATCCCGTAAGGCGTGATGATTATATTCAGTTAGAGTTAGCACGTTATTTCTAGGTGAGATGGTAAACGCAGTATTAAATAAAAAAGCCGGCTAACGCCGGCTTTTTTATTGTTATGTGATGATAGGGTTTAGTCGTGATCACGCCATTGATGACATGAATCATCAAAGATGCGAGAGACTTCTTCTGGCCCCCATGTACCTGCTTCGTATTTATGGACAAAGTCTTGTTCTTTTGACCATTTTTCAATGATCGGATCGACGACTTTCCAAGCTAAATCGACTTCGTCTGCACGTAAGAATAATGAGCGATCACCTAAGATAGCATTTAGAATCATCGCTTCATAAGCATCGAGCTTATGTTTGGTATCTTCAGTTTCCACTGTGTCCATACCTACAGTATGTGCTTTGAGCTCTAGTCCTGGCTCTTTAGCTTGTAACTCTATTCTGAGGGTGTTTTCTGGCTGCAAACCCATTACTATCCAGTTAGCGTGGCTATCGCCAATTTCAGTGTCTTTAAAGATTTCTTGTGGCGGTTTTTTGAAACGGATGGCAATGGTGGCACGCGATTCAGGCATGCACTTACCTGTACGTAGGTAGAACGGTACGTCTTTCCAACGCCAGTTATCGATATACACTTTAATTGCAGCGTAAGTTTCTGTAACACTGTTTTCTGGCGCGTCATCTTCTTCTAGATAGCCTTTGACTTTTTCGCCGTTAACCGTACCTGCAGCATACTGACCACGGAAGGCATGATCATCAACCATGTCTTCTGTAATAGGACGAATAGCTTTAAGTACTTTCACTTTTTCATCACGTAATGACTCATCCGCTAAATCTGCTGGTGGTTCCATAGCAATTAAGGTCATCACTTGTAATAAGTGGCTTTGAATCATGTCACGCATAGCGCCAGAGCCGTCATAGTAGCCTGCACGGCCAGCCACACCTTGCTGTTCAGCATGGGTGATTTGGATATGGTCAATGTATCTACGGTTCCAAAGTGGTTCTAGTAATAAATTGGCAAAACGGAAAACGAAAATGTTTTGTACTGTGCCTTTGCCTAAGTAATGATCAATACGGTATGTTTGTTTTTCGCTAAAGTTACGCCCTAGTACTTCTTCAAGATCATGAGCACTCTTTTGATCATAACCGAATGGTTTTTCGACCACTAGGCGTCGCCAGCCTTCATCTTCTTTATTTAAGCCAATGGCAGCAAGTTCGGTACCCACTACATCAAATAGAGCAGGCGCGATTGATAAGTAAAAGACGATATTTTTTGGAAAACTGTATTCAGGATTATCCAGCATTTTTTTCAGTTCTGAATAGGTTTCAGCTTCATTGATATCACAATGAAAGTAACTTATTTTGGTCAGGAAGCTAGTTAGAACATCATTATCAATACCGCCACGGGCTTTGGGGGTGACGTAGTCAACGACTTTGCCTTTCCAGTCTTTTTGAGCCATGGGTCTACGGCCCATACAGATCACCTTAGTGTTTTCTGTTAAGCGGTTTTCTGCATTGAGGTGATAAAGTGCTGGTAGCAATTTTTTTTGAGACAAGTCTCCAGTAGCACCAAAGATAATAATTGTACAATCTTCCATATTTTCTCCATTTTTAAGCTATTACTAGGGCTAAATAGCGTAATATAACTAGTTTAATTGTACATTTATTGGGAGCAAAAGGTGCGAAAAATTCTGTTTGCAAGTAGCGAAGTTCACCCGTTGGTTAAGACAGGTGGTTTGGCTGATGTGTCTGCAAGTTTGCCATTGGCACTTCATGAACAAGGACAGGATGTACGCATTGTGATGCCGGCTTATCGGGCGTGTTTAGCGGCATTGGAAGGAACAGCAGTCGTTGCATCGATTAATCTAGAAGGGTTTTTATTGCCCGTTGAAGTTTTAGAATCACGGTTGCCTAACAGTGATGTTGTGCTTTGGTTAGTGAACTCACCTTATCATTTTGACCGCGAGGGCGGCCCATATGGTCAGCCAGAAAGCGGTGATTGGCCTGATAATGCGGCACGTTTTGCGTTATTTTCACGTGCTATTGCCGTACTAGCGATGAATGAGGCCGGTTTAAGCTGGCAGCCTGATGTCTTACATTGTAATGACTGGCAAACAGGCTTGGCTCCTGCTTTAATTGCTGCTCAAGAACAGCGCCCTGCGACATTATTCACCATACATAATTTGGCCTATCAAGGTTTATTTAGTCGTGATGAATTTGATGCTTTAGATTTGCCCGATCTATTTTGGCATATGGAAGGGTTAGAGTTTTATGAGCAATTGTCGTTTATGAAAGGCGGTTTGGTATTTGCGGATAAGATTTCGACCGTGAGTCCGAGCTATGCAGAAGAAATTTGTAATGAAGAGTATGGTTACGGACTGGAAGGTTTATTGTCTTACCGTGCAGATGAAGGGCGTTTAAGTGGCATTTTGAATGGCATTGATCATGATGAATGGAACCCAAAGCGAGACCCTTATATCACTTCGCCTTATTCGGTTAAGAAGCTAGATAAGAAAGCCGATAATAAGGCAGCGCTTCAACGGTACTTTTCTTTGCCACAAGAACCTGATGTTCTGTTACTGGGTTTTATCAGCCGTTTAGTGTCGCAAAAAGGGATTGATTTAACGATATCTGCGGTACGTCAGTTATTGGATGCCGGTGCGGCTGTTCAGTTGGTATGTTTAGGTAGTGGCGATCCTGATTACGAGCGAGACTTACAGGTGTTACGTGCTCGTTTCCCAGACAAGGTAGGTGTTACGATTGGTTACGATGAAGCTTTATCTCATCAGATAGAAGCTGGCGTAGATGCATTTGTGATGCCGTCACGTTTTGAGCCTTGCGGCTTAAATCAGCTTTATAGCTTACGTTATGGTACCTTGCCGATTGTTCGGACGACGGGGGGATTGGCAGATTCTGTAGAAGATGCTGATGAGTTAGGGGGTGGTACAGGCTTTCAATTTGAGTTGGCGACACCTGAAGCTTTGCTGGTCGCACTTAATCGAGCTTTAGCTTTGTATCAACAACCAGTGTTATGGCGGCAGATGCAAGTGACAGCAATGAAACGAGATTTTAGTTGGCAAAATAGTGCTGCAGCGTATTTGGCGCTTTATGATGACCTAAGTCTGTGATGGGGATGTTGCCAATAGCGCAACAACTTGGTGAGTGATAAACATGATTAACAACACCGCAGTGCCAAAGATGTAGAGCCCTGAGTGGATTTGGATACTGGCTAAGGCGCCAAGTTTCACGCTCACAATCAGTAGTGCTACAACCATCACATCAAGCATCGCCCAACGGCCATAGTCGTGCATTAGATGTAATAATTTCTTACGGCGTTCAGGCGAATGGGTGTTTGGGTGTAACAGATTAAATAATAATATTATTTTGATGATGGGCAAAATAATACTGAAGCCTGTTACCAGTATAAAAAGAAAAAGATGTCCTTCTTGCAGTAACTGCGAAACTCCGGTCAAGATAGAAAAGGAATGCGTGACGACAATGAGTTTTGTTAAAGTAAGCATGGGAATAAAAAAGCCGACCAATAATAAGATACCGGTAATGAATAGTAACCAGCGTAGTACTTGTGCTGATAGCAGCGCTTTAGTCATTGGTATCCTGTTCTACCTTTAAGCGATCTTTTTTGGCAATATAGCGTGGTTTATCACTTTTGTTCTTTTTGCCTTTTTTCTTCGATGATATTGGCTCTAGTCCCTTTACCTTGCTTAATGGCAAGGCCTTTTTTAAGTGATATTCGATTCTTTCTAGATGTTTTTTATCGTGATGCTCGACAAGATTAATCGCGGTGCCTGTTTGTTCTGCACGACCTGTTCTACCGATACGATGGATGTATATGTCACCGCGGAAAGGCAGATCATAATTAATGACATGACTGATATTGTTGAGATCTAAACCGCGCGCTGCGACGTCTGTGGCCACCATTACTTTTATAATGCCTTGTCTAAATTTGCGTGTTTTGTCGCGGCGGGTTGCTTGTTTGAAATCACCATACATGACTTGGGCAGAAATATTGCGGGATTGTAGCCAGTTAGTCACGTCATTAGCTTGTTCTTTTTTATTACAAAACACGAGTGCTGTTGTGCAATCTGTTTGAGTAATAATGGATTTTAATAAGGCTTGTTTGTGGGCTTTGTTATCTGCCAAATAAGTGATTTGAGATACTTGCTCTGAGTGCTGATTAGCAGCATCAATCTGAATAACTTCAACTTCGGAGATTAATTCTTCAGCAAAAATATCGACGCCACTTCCTGCTAATGTGGCAGAAAATAAGCAAGCTTGAAAGCGGTTAGCAATGGTCGCTAGCAGTGATAACACATCGGGACCTTGTCCCATATCCAGCATACGATCAGCTTCATCAATGACTACGGTTTCTAAATCAGACAGATCGAGCACTTCGTCAGAGACTAGGTTTAATAGTCTACCGGGTGTACCGATGATTATGTCACATTGTTCGTTGATGAATTCTGTTTGTTTCGCTGGCGAAAAACCGCCTGTGATAATGGCAGTGCTGATGTCGAGTCCAGCTGATAAGTGTTTGACAACGTGTTGGATTTGGAAAGCCAATTCGCGTGTCGGGGCAAGGATCAGTGCTTTGGCTTGGCCTGATTGATTGGGTTCATCAATGAGCTGTTGCAAAAGTGGTAGGACGAAAGCGGCTGTTTTACCTGTGCCTGTTGCTGCGCCGGCCAAAACATCTTTTCTTTCTAGTATCACGGGAATGGTTGCTTGTTGTATAGCAGTGGGGGTTTTAAAACCCAATTTAGCTAATGAAGCGAGTAATTGGTCATCAAGGAAAAGATCGTCGAATGTCATGATGGTGGGCTGTTTGGCTAGGGGATTGGCTTGGTATGATAACAGCCAAGCCGTTAAAAAACTTATTTGCTTATGTTTGTAGCACCATCATGCTGCCAAAGATCATGATGAGGCAGGAGAATAAACGGCGCTTGATATTCTGCTCCTTGAAGATGCGATAGCCGAGGACGACTTGTAGCACCATACTCAGTTGGAAAAGGGCCAATGAGTATGCGATCAGTGTCTGTGATAAAACAATCATAGTGGTGTATTGCATGAGAAACATAAATAGGCTGAGCATGATTATTTGTGGTTTGGCTGATTGATATTGCTTAACAATAGACACTTTATCCTTTGTGAATAAGCGGTAACTTAAACAAGCTAGCGGTAGACCGAAAAGGCACCAAAAGACCGTGGTTGCGAGTGGCTGCCCTGATATGACAGCATTTTTTAATGGTAGGGTACCGATTGAAAAAAGGAGGATTGAAAGGAAACGGTATTGAACACCCTTGTTGGTGAAGAGCTGGACTAAACGGTGTTGTCTATTTTGCGGTTGTTTTGGTGGGGCAAGGAAGAAACTACCTAAAATGATAATGGTTATGCCACCCAAACCTTGTAGGTTAGGAATTTCATTCAGTAAAAAGAAGGCCAGTATCATCGAAATGATGACTTTGTATGCGTTCAGAGGTCCGAAGAGTGAGAGATCGGTTCTTGATAGGGATTTAACTAAATAGAGGGTGCCTGCCATATCGAGCAAGGCAGCTAGTAGGCAATTTAACCAAAATGTGTTGCTCAGTGTTGATATGGGGATGACAAACAATAAGGGAATACAGATGATAGCGAGCATGGCATATGACGCCATAACTATGAATAAGGGGTGATGCTGTTGACTTAATTGTTTTTGGTAGACATTAGCAAATGAGGCAAAGGCTACCCGACCAAGAATGACAAGTATTTCCACAATACGATTAGAGAAAAACTAACTAGAAGCGCTTTGGTTTCGACCAGAAGATTTTGCTTTATAGAGTGCTTGGTCTGCCATTTTAAATAATTCATCCGGATTTGATACATTAGAAGGAATCAGTGTAGCAAAACCAGCGCTAACGGTGATGGTGTTACTGATTTGTGAATAGCGGTGTGTGATGGAGAGCGACTCTATATTTTCTCGGCAAAGTTCAGAAAAAAGCTATCTTAGGCAGTTGGAGCGATAATGGCAAACTCTTCACCCCCATTGCGTGCAAGTATATCATTAGAGCGGCGTAGTGTGCTTTCTAGTCTTTTCGCAACCTTTTGAATGCACTCATCTCCAGCAAGATGACCACAAATGTCATTAAACTGTTTGAGAAAATCGATATCGATATCGATCGGTGTCACAGGTGTTTGTTCACGAAGGCCACGCTTCCATTCTTTCATAATATAATTGTCAAAGTGACGACGGTTGGCGACACCGGTCATTTCATCTAATAACGCAATAAGCTCTAATGCATTATTAGCTTAAAATAGTTATAAAGTTCTGGTTATAATGTCCTTTTGAGTAATTTCAGATTGTTTATATAGTCGATAGATATAAATGATTGATGAAGTAAAAAAAGTTAAAGTTAAGATGAAGATGATAAAGGGGTTACGACTTCGTTTTTCAAAAATATAGCTTATAGCAGGAGAGGCTTTTATAGCCCATTTGCTGCCACCTATAAGTCCGATCTCATGGTTTGCTGACATGCTTGGGTCAATGGCGAATTCTAGCTGTGTGTTGTGTAATGTTTCGGGTTGGCTCTGTAAGGTCGAATAAGGTTAGGTCGATATTGTGCTCTGCTGTTTTTTTTCAGGGCATTGTTGATGAGTTCACCAATTTGAAATACACCAGTGATATAGCCTTCTATGCTCCGTTTTTGTTGCCCAGTCTTAGTGTAGATAGAAATGACTGCAAGAAAACTTTTGTGGACACCTTTGTCCTGAACTAGCTGGATACTTGCCGTGATGGCTAACTTTCCTGTTTCTTTTGCTAAATTTAATGCGGCTAGACGTTTTTGATTAGAGGCTAAATTAAAGCCTAGGGCATTTTTATTTCCAGTGATAGGTTTGATATAAGAAACGGGAAAATAGTTCTCGCGTCTGGGGCAGGCACTAGCTGCTACTTTTATTTCGTTCAGTAATATGTGATTTTTGCCTGAAGTAAGAGAGTGTCGAATCATAATTGGTATTTGCCGCTGCGTTGATGTTTGGTACCCAGAAAAAGGCAACAATACTAGGATGTGAATTTAACAGTGTGTTTGCAAATTGTTTGAATTCATCTGGGTCAACATATTGTGAATGGTCATAGTAGTTTTTGAGCGACTTGATAGCATGGAGGTTTAAACTGACTTCCTGTTCAATCGCTAATCGTTCAGAAATAACGTCTTTTTCAAATTCAGTTTGAATGACTTGTGTTTCAACTGAGTAGATGAAGCGGCCAAGTAGAAGCGACATGATTAATCGAATCAATAACGCTATCAGTAGTCTCGGGATGGAACTAATTTTCACGGTCTTCCTTCATCGTCTAACCAAGTCAGCTTAAAGTAAGCTGGAATGTTGGTGATAAATGAGAAAGAAATTAGCAGATTGAAACTGTTGACTAGTAGAAATTTAATATTATTAAACGTTGTGAGAAGCACTAATTCATGGGTATTCAACTAAAATGTTGATTTCTTTGTCACCTTGCTCAATGTGATTGATAACTTCTAGCACAGCTTTTTCATTGCCTGGTTGAATTTCTTGCTAGAGGATACAGGGAGGATAATATCAACTTGTTTGAGCAACTGCAGATGCTCATCAGTCAAAATACCGGGATTTATTCAGAGTGCAGCCTTGTGTTCAAAGATGTCATTGACTGCTTCATTAAAGCCGTTTTCTATCACAATTAAATACAGTGCTTTTTCCATCTTTATTGCACAGCGATGTAGGCATTTTCTGAGATGTCAGACCAAGCGTCATTTTGTTGCCTGAAGGCTTGGTAAGCTTCGTAAACACGTTTAAACTTGGGATCTTTTTCAGCTTCTTCCAGCAATGTTTCATTGGTCAATGTTTTGAGTTTGTGTAACACATCGTCAGGGAAGCGATGAATTTGAACGCCTTTACGTTGCCGCAATTCAGCCAATGCTGATAAGTTCTTTTGTTCCATTTCTGACAACATGCGGACATTTTCTGCTTGGGCGGCATTGCTGACAATGGCTTGTAGATCTGCAGGTAATGAATCCCAAGCATGTTGGTTAACAGTTAACTCAAGTACTGTGCCTGGTTCATGCCAGCCGGGGTAGTAATAATGTTCCGCTGCACGGTAAAGGCCAAGGCGTTGGTCATGATAGGGACCAATCCATTCTGTTGCATCAATGGTTTTACGCTCTAGTGAGGTATATACTTCGCTGCCAGCTAATAAAATAGGGTTGCCTCCGGCTTTGGCGAAGACTTTACCGCCGAGGCCAGGTATGCGCATTTTGAGGCCTTTGATGTCGGCTAGTGAATTGATTTCCTTGTTAAACCATCCACCCATTTGAACACCGGTATTACCAAGCGGGAAAGGAATAACATGGAAAGGTTTATAGACTTCACGCCAAAGTTCTAGGCCACCACCATCATACAACCAGGCATTCATACCGCGTGCTGTCAACCCAAAAGGAACAGTCGAGAAAAACTGGGCTTCGGGGACTTTTCCAGCCCAGTAGTAAGCGCTGCCGTGTCCCATTTCAACTGTACCTTGAGATACCGCATCGAAGGTTTGTAATGGTGGGATCAATTCACCGCCAGCGTAAACTTTGATGTTTAATCTACCATTACTCATCGCTTTGATATTATCCGCAAAGCGTTCAGCACCTTTTTGTAAAACAGGAAAACCTGGCGGCCAAGTCGTGACCATTTTCCAACGATAGGTTTTGCTAGACTCTGTTGCTGCAGTTGCCTCGTTATTATCCTGTTCGTTGCAGGCTGCAAGCATGCTTAAACTAAGGGTAATGAAAAGGGCTTTGAGCCAATTGAAATCAGTCATTGACAATCCTTATGATGATATTTTTTCTAATTTAGCATAGGCGAGTACCAGCCATTTGCTACCGGCATGTTTGAAGTTAACTTGGATTCTACTATTTTTGCCTGATCCTTCAGTATCGATGACTGTGCCTTGACCAAACTTTTGGTGATGCACTTGTTCACCGGGTAAGAATCCTGTTTCGTTTAAGGTCATGGTGTGTTTAGGCGCCGCATGACTATAGTTGTTGCCACTTGAGATGGTGTTGGCTCTGGCACGGATTTCTTCAACGCGATCAGCAGGAATTTCACTCAGGAAACGTGATGGCATGGGTGACATGTCCTGACCGTAAAGGAAACGCGATTCGGTATGCATCAAATAGAGCGTTTGTCTGGCACGGGTCATACCGACATAACAAAGGCGACGTTCTTCTGCTAGGCGGCTTGGGTCATCACTACTTTTTTGGCCGGGAAACAAGCCCTCTTCCATACCGACCATAAAAACAACGGGAAATTCTAGACCTTTAGCCGAATGCAGTGTCATCAGTTGGACACAATCTTCCCAAGCACCGCCTTGGTTTTCACCGGCTTCCAGGGCTGCGTGTGAGAGGAAGGCATCTAGTAGGGTCATGTCCTCAGCTTCTTCAGATAGATTGAATTGTTTGGCGGCGCTAATCAATTCATCTAAGTTTTCGATTCGTCCTTGGCCTTTTTCTGTTTTATCTTTGGCATGATGAGCACGTAAACCTGTTTCTTCGATAACTAAACTGGTGAGTTCATAGAGGGGCAATTCGGATTCTGGTGTGAGTGAGTCAATCAGCGTTATGAAGCCATTTAATGCGTTACCAGCACGGGCTGCAAAAAAATGTGATTTAAGCAGGTCAGAGGTGGCTTGCCATAAAGTTTGGTTTTGTTCTCTAGCATATTGGCGAAGTTGTGTGAGGGTTGCAGCGCCGATACCGCGTGTTGGCGTATTGACGATACGTTCGAAAGCAGCATCGTCATTACGGTTTGCAATGATGCGTAGATAGGACAGAACGTCTTTGATTTCTGCCCGTTCGAAGAAGCGCAAACCGCCATAAACGCGATAGGGCATATTCGCTTGCAATAGTGCTTCTTCAATAGCGCGTGATTGGGCATTAGAGCGATAGAGCACGGCGTTGTCAGCACGGCTTTTACCTTTATCAACCCCGCTTTTTATCTGTTCAACAAGATAACTTGCTTCATCGCGTTCGTTATAAGCATGGTAAACCTGAATGGGATCGCCATCGTCACCTTCTGTCCAGAGCTCTTTGCCAAGCCGTTCACTATTATTAGCGATAACAGCATTGGCGGCAGCTAGGATATGGCCTGTCGAACGGTAGTTTTGTTCAAGACTAATTGTGGCAGCGTCAGCATAGTCATGATGAAATTTTTGAATGTTTTCAATTTTTGCTCCGCGCCAACCGTAAATAGATTGGTCATCATCCCCGACAATAAATAAATGTCCTGTGTCGCCAGCCAGTAACCTTAACCAAGCATATTGGATGGTATTGGTATCTTGAAACTCATCAACCAGAATTTGACTAAAGCGCTGTTGGTAGTTGGCTAAAATGTCTGGCCGTTGTCGCCAAAGCTCATGACAACGCAATAGAATTTCGCCGAAATCAATGACACCTGCACGTTGGCAGGCGTCTTCATAGGCCTGATAAATGGCCAGCATTTTTTGTGAATAGGGATCGTTACCTGCCTGGATATGGCTAGCTCTTAAGCCTTCGTCTTTCTGGGCATTGATATACCACTGGGCTTGTTTAGCTGGCCATTGGGCTTCATCAAGTTCCATTGCACGGATTAAGCGTTTTAGCATCCGTTGTTGATCATCACTATCGAGGATTTGGAAGTTTTGGGGTAGGTTAGCCTCTTTCCAGTGGGCACGGAGTAAGCGATGGGCTAAGCCATGAAAGGTGCCGACCCACATACCGCCTATGGGGTAGCCCAGCATATCTTCAATACGACCACGCATTTCTGCTGCAGCTTTATTGGTAAAGGTAACGGCAAGAATATTAGCGGGTGAGAGGGCTTCGGCTTGGATAAGCCAAGCAATACGATGGACGAGAACTCGAGTTTTGCCACTACCAGCACCAGCAAGGATACGGGCATGGCCTAAGGGCGCTGCGACAGCTTCACGTTGCGGTTTATTAAGATCGTCGAGTAGTTCAGAAACGTCCATTACTGGTCTATATTGATGAGTTTGTATAAAAGCACAGGGTTAATCGTATGATTAACCCTGTGCTTTGTTTTATGCGGTGTCGCAAATGGGCGCGTTCAAATCGTCATTTGCTGGTGGGCACTAAACCCAGCGTATTTGTTTTAGATATTGCTATCTAAAAAGGCCGCAAGTTGTGATTTGGTTAAAGCACCTACTTTCGTCGCCTCTACTTCACCGCCTCTAAACAACATTAAAGTCGGAATGCCACGAATACCGTAACGAGGCGGTGTTTCTGAGTTTTCATCAATGTTGAGTTTGCAGACAGTTAATTTGCCAGCGTATTCAGCACCGATTTCTTCAAGGATGGGGGCAATCATTTTACAAGGACCGCACCATTCAGCCCAGTAATCAACTAAGACAGGTAAGTCCGACTGTAGTACTAGGCTTTCAAAATCGCCATCAGTCACATTGGTGACATTTTCGCTCATGTTTTATCTCCAGTGGTATATAAGCTATCGGAGGGCTATACTCGTGCACTCCAATACAGATGACATTTTTTCCTATCACTAAAGGTAATGCAAGTATTTCTATGAGTGCACATTTAACAGAGCTGACTTTTAAGTCGTTGGCGTTGCATGAATCTCTCCAAAACGGTCTTGAAAGTGCGGGTTTTGAGTTTTGTACGCCGATTCAAGCACAGTCGTTACCCATATTGTTGGCAGGCCGTGATGTGGCTGGGCAAGCGCAGACTGGGACAGGCAAAACCATTGCTTTCTTATTAGCTGCTTTCCAGCGTTTATTAGAGGATGAACCGTTTGATAACTGGGATGGAAAGCAACCACGTGCCTTCATTTTAGCGCCAACCCGAGAGCTAGCAATTCAGATAGCGAATGATGCTCACCTGTTGAATAAAGATGCTGGTTTGCGCATTGTTGTTGCGCATGGTGGTAAGGATTATGAAAAACAAAAATCATCGATTGCTGCTGGTGTGGATATCTTAATTGGCACACCGGGTCGGTTATTGGATTATCAAAAACAGGGTGTATTCAACCTAAAACAAGTTCAAGTTGTAGTACTAGATGAAGCTGATCGGATGTTTGACTTAGGTTTTATCAAGGATGTGCGTTATTTCTTACGCAGGGTGCCTAAGCCAAGCCAACGCTTGGGTATGTTATTTTCGGCGACGATGAGCTACAAAGTCACTGAGTTGGCTTATGAGCATATGAATAATCCTCAAAAAGTGCAGATTGAGCCAGAAAAAGTATCTGGAGATAGGATTGAGGAGTCTGTTTATTATCCAGCCAATGATGAAAAAATCCCGTTATTATTAGCCTTGATTAAAAAGCTAGAGCCTCAGCGTAGTATTGTTTTTGTGAATACTAAGCATGCTGCGGATCGAGTGTGGGGTTATTTAGAAGGTAACGGCTATCAATCAGCCCTTCTGTCTGGTGATGTACCACAGAAGAAACGTGAACGTTTGTTAAAGCATTTCCAAGATGGCGAATTTCATTTTATGGTGGCAACTGATGTGGCTGCCCGTGGTTTACATATTGATGAAGTGAGCCATGTTTTTAATTATGATCTACCGCAGGATAATGAAGATTATGTTCACCGTATTGGCCGTACAGCGCGGGCTGGGGCGAGTGGTGTTGCAATTAGTTTCGCTTGCGAAGATTATGCGTTTTCATTACCTGATATTGAAGACTATATTAAGCATAAATTGCCCGTTGTGGCGACGTCTACAGAGATATTGGAAACCCCAAAACCTGCTAAAAAACCAGAAAGACGTCCCCCAAATTCTCGTCATAAGAGAACTGATGGCGGAAAGAAGGGTCATACAAGAAGTACATACCGTTCTAACAAATAATGGTGTAGGGTACTATTATGAAAATTAATGTTTCATCGTTATCGACAGCGTTTATTTCTGGCTCGAATGAGGCGAGGAAATCCGTGCGGGCGCCTGTTATTATTGATGCAGAGCCTAAGGTGCGGACAGCGGTTAGGCCTTTATCGCCAGCTGCGACTGAAGCGACACCCTTCCAAACAGCCCTGACTGTTGAAGAAAATACCCGGCAAGAGCGTTTTGTACGGTTATTTGCGCGTAGTGATGAGTCCGAAACAATAGCGTTTGCTGATGCAGAAACGTTACCAAGTAGCGTTCATCAGTATTTGCAAATAGCGCGTCAAGAGGCTGAACCCCAACAAAGGTTATTTGATGAGATTGTATAGGTTTGTTGTCGTCACCTTTTTTCTCATTTTCACTGCCTGCTCCCAAACACCTTATAAAGATAAAATGGCTGCGGCCGACCTGCGTGATGCAGGGGTGTCTCGTCTAGCTAAAAGTGACATTGATGAAGTGATCGAATTGCATCAACATGCGGTGATGCAAGATCTAAAGCGGTTGATGATAAAACTTTATCACCGTAATCCAAGTCAGCGATTCGATAAGGAAAAGCGCTCAATAGAAGCCAGTGTCGATCTGGTGTTTAAGCGACCTTATTACTATGGCTATAAGCATTGGGAAGCGTTGTCAGGCTCAGAGATTATTCATCTATCTTTAGACCCTGTTTATCACGTCAATGATCGGGTTTTGCCCTTTATCGTTGGCTTGAGAAAGATGATAATGGCGGCTTATGAAAATCAAACTGAGTTTTATTACATAACCGATTTGAACGAACAAAAATTGTATAACAGTGCGCGTAATATTGAGATAGCAGCTTGGTTATTGGCCAATAAAAAAGCTAAAAATGGACACTTGCTAATGATGAGTGACAGTCTCGAACAAGAATCACGTAATCTGAGTTTTCAGCGTTTAATAGGAAAAATGATTGCAACCCAAGATAATTTGGCGAGTATTATTTCCCATAAAGAAGGACGGATGGTCAAAACGGTAGTGGTGAAAGCGGCATCTATGGTATTTCTGCCGATATAGTATGCCCTTCGGGTTTGGAGGTGGTTAATATATCAAACCATACTCATAAGTTGTTGCATGGCGTTATTGCTAGTCTGTTCATGTGGGCAGCAGCCGATTTAATCAGAAGCTGTATGCCTCCTGCCTTTAAAAAAAACTAAAGCAACCTGGCAGTTCGAAGGCATTAGAGATCGGGTTGTGGTTGAACAATGTGAGAAGCTGCAAGATCCAGATGCGTTCTAGCCTAACGTGTTTGGTTTGGATTAGCGAAGCGCTGTCCAGAAGCTTGATGCATAAAGCAGCGTCGTAATAGATTACTGCCATTGACGTATTGGAAACCTGATTGTCGTGCGATGCGGAGTATGGGGTTCTCACTACCAAAAACACGTTTAAAAGCATCCATGGTCATTTGAATAGCAAAATTATCGCCCTTACGTTGACGTTGATATTTTTTCAGTGTGTGTAGGCTGCCAATTTGACGGCCTTTCTGATGGGCGTCAATGACGATTTCAGCTAAAGTGGCGGCATCAAGAAAACCGATATTAACGCCTTGACCGGCGAGCGGGTGAATGGTGTGGGCCGCATCCCCAACTAAGGCTAGGCCGGGCTCTACGTAGTCTTTAGCATGACGGCATTTAAGCGGAAAACTTGCACGGGGACTGACGTCAATGATATCTCCTAACTCATGTTCGAATGCGTTAGCTAATGTGTCTTTAAAACCTTCATCACTTAATTGTTTGAGCTGCTCGGCTTCTTCAGTGCTGTTAGACCAGACGATAGAACATTGTCGTGGATCCGCTAGAGGTAGGAAGGCCAACGGACCCCCAGGCAAAAAACGTTGTCGTGCTGTTTGCTTATGGGGTTGCTCTGTAGTGACGGTACAGACTAAGCCATGTTGGTCATAGTCCCAACCTGTAGTTTCAATGCCTGCCCATTCTCTTAAAGGAGATTGTGCGCCATCAGCAGCGACAATCAGGTCAGCCGTTAATATCTTGCCACTTTCAAGCGTCAGAGTATTTTCTTCTTTAGAGACTGGTTTATCGGGACAAAAGAAAGTGATGTTGTTAAGTTGTTGGCACTCGGTATGGCAAGCCTGTTGGATATGACCATTTTCGATGAGATGACCCAAATGAGATGCGCCAATTTCGGCACTGTCAAAGTGAATTTTACTTGATCGGGTTTCCCAGACAGACATATCGGTAAACGGACTTAACCGCTTTGAGATAAAGTGCGGCCAGATATTGAGGTTCTTGAGTAGTTGTTCGCTGGCTTGGCTAATAGCGCTAACACGTATATCAGTAGGATCATTTTCTGAAATGGGTTTTAACTCAAATGGCTCGATGACAGCGATATTGAGGTTTTGCTCTGTGCTCAAGGCGACAGCTAAAGTACTACCGACCATGCCTGCGCCGACGATGATGACATCATAATGCTCGCTCATAGCGTCATCCCTCTGGCTAAACGTGGTTGCTTTTTACCTAGGCCCATACTTTTACTGGCAAGCCAGTGTTTTGCTGGTGGAAGTAGGTCAAGGGCAATTAAGCCTGCACTCCGACCATGTCCTAGAACAACGTTATTATTGCTAAAGAGTCGCACTAAGGTATCTGTAGCTTTGATTACATTGTCTTGGTCCTGTTGTTGCCATTGTTGATAGTCGTGTAGGTGTCTCGGGTCGCCGCAGTCTTTAGCATCAATTAGCACATCAGCGAGTGCGATGACATCTCTTAAGCCTAGGTTAAAACCTTGGCCGGCAATAGGGTGAAGATTATGCGCGGCATTACCAATAAAGACGATGCGATCTTGGATTGTTTGCTCGGTTTGTGTGAGTTTGAGTGGAAAATGGCTACGTTTGCCAACCTGCGTAAACTGCCCGAGTCGGTAACCGAATTCAGTTTGTAGTCGTGCTAAAAATGCAGCATCATCGAGTGCGTTAATCGGGCCTTCATCGCCTGTTTTAACTGTCCAGATAAGGCTGCAACGATTATCTGGCATCGGCAAGAGTGCTATGGGGCCATGTTCAGTGAAACGTTCGTATGCACGATGCTCGTGCGGCCGTTCGGTGCTGATATTAGCGGTGATAGCTGTTTGTTGGTAATGTTGTTCAGTGACCGATAAGTCGAGTAAACGACGTATTGTCGAATTGGCACCATCGGCAGCGACAATTAGTTTGCTGCTTATTTGTTGCTTATCATCTAGGGTGAGTGTGGCTTGATTGGATTCTTGGCTTATGGCAACTACTTTTTTCGGACAAATGATATCTAAGGTGTCGCTTTCTGCCATGGCTTGATTGAGGACTTGTCCCATGGCTCTGGCGAGAATGACTTGACCTAATGCTGGTACCTTTTCTTGTTGTGCTGATAACCGCGTTGCACCGAAGTGTCCTCGGTCAGAAATATGGATATGTTCGATGGCTGTACTGTGTGGGGACAGTTGTTGCCATAAGCCCATGGTGTCGAAAATACGTTGTGAACCATAGGACAGTGCGATACCACGATCGTCATAACTGGGTTGTTGTGTGGTTTTAAAATTAAATGCTTCGACCAATGCGATACGGTGGCTACTGTTTTTTAAGGCATAGGCTAGGCTAGCACCGACCATGCCGCCGCCTACAATCACAATGTCATACGTTGTTTGTGTCATTTAATGTGCTGATGCCATTAAGGCTTCAATGTCATCAATTTCTTTAGGTGCAGCAGCAGACAAAACTTCGTGGCCTGTTTTAGTGACAAGGACATCGTCTTCGATACGGATGCCAGTGAAATGCCATTTTTTAGGCACATGCTTGAGGTCACGAATATAGATCCCAGGCTCTACCGTGAGCACCATACCGGGCTCAAGGACACGCCATTCGCCGCCCACTTTATAGTCACCGACATCATGAACGTCCATGCCCAGCCAATGACCAGTTCGGTGCATATAAAATTCCCTGTAGGCTTGTTCTTCTGTGAGCTTTTCCAATTTACCTTTAAGTAAACCGATCTCGAGTAAACCTTCTGTCAGTACACGGACCGCTTCTTCATGTGGTTGATTCCAGTGATTACCCGGTTTAACTGCTGCTATGGCTGCTTTTTGAGCATCTAGAACAATGTTGTAGAGGGTTTTTTGAGCAGGTGTAAATTTCCCATTGACTGGGAAAGTACGTGTGATGTCACCGGCGTAATAATCATATTCTGCACCAGCATCGATTAGTAACAGATCATTATTTTTTAATTTATGGTTGTTTTCGATGTAATGCAGGATACAACCATTCTCTCCGCCACCGACAATGGAGGGGTAGGCTGGTGAGCGACAATCGTTTTTCATGAATTCATGAATAATTTCAGATTCGACTTGGTATTCCCACTGCCCAGGCTGAGTAAACTGCATGGCACGGATATGCGCTTGAGCGGATATTTCCGCTGCTTGGCGCATGGCCTTTATTTCGGCAGTGCTTTTAAACAGACGTAGTTCATTGAGGCAATGTTCGAGCTCTATAATTTCGGTGGGTGAATTTTTACCTTGTCGTGATGCATTACGAAGGTGGTTTAAAAAACCAACCATGCGTTGATCGAAACTCGGTAGATTGCCCATGGTGTAATAGACTTGCTCACGACCTTCTAAAAGGCCAGGTAAAATATCGTCGAGATCGGTAATGGGGTATGAATCATCGGCTCGGTATTTTTCGATAGCGCCTTCTTGTCCCGCACGATAACCATCCCAAATTTCTTTTTCGAGATCGCGCTCTCGGCAAAATAAGAGATATTCACCATGCTCTCTGCCAGGCACAATGACGATAACCGATTCGGGTTCATCGAAACCGCTTAAGTAGTGAAAATTACTATCGCTGCGATAATGGTAATCAACATCTCGATTGCGATTGGCCACTTCAGCATTGGGTAAAATGGCAATGCTATTTGGACCCATAATATCCATGAGTTGTTGTCTGCGTTTGGCGAATTCTTTTTTATTCATTATTCTTTGACACATTAATGCTCAGTTTGGTTTTCACTGTTATCGACTTTATTCATTATTCTTTGACACATTAATGCTCAGTTTGGTTTTCACTGTTATCGACGGGTTGTAACTCACTGTAAAGAAGGAAAAGCCCCATTCTTAAGTATTCAACCAGTTCTTCAAAATTGGTTTCTTCTTCGTTAGTATCTTCAGGGATATCATCGCTGATCTGGCTAATTTTGATAGTGTCTGCGATATATTCTTGGCAATCAGCTGACAGTTCTGTGTCATCGGTGAGTCCAGAAGTACCTAAACCATAGATTAAACCATGGCACCAATCAGACATGGCAACAATGCGCGAAGTGAGTGGCGCATTGTCATCAGGTAGCGCAAGCTGTAGGTCAAAATCTAAGCTATTAAGTGATTGAACTGTTTGATCAAATAGCGCAGTCAGATCCAAAATTTCTTTATCATCAGGTGCGATATTTTCATATAAACTTTTATACCAATCTTGTCGGTTTGCTTGGGAGTCCAGACATAATAAACCACAGAGTGCGCCTTGTAGTTCTGCTGCATTGGCGGGACCATCACCCTCGTTATTTTCGGGTGAAAGTGAGGGAAAGTATAGTTCTGACATTGTGATAGAGCTCAAAGTTAAAAAAATGATCATGGACAATTGTTGACCCAATCGCCAGAGCACGTCTATGATTGGGACTTATTTTTGTCGTTTAAGAATGCATAGTAATGGAAAAAGACGATTTACAACAATTAGAAAAGCAAATAGATGATTTACTTAAAGTCAGCCGTCGTACGCGCGAAGAAAATATGTTGTTGAAGTCGCAACAGTCTGCTTGGGTGACTGAGCGCGCTAAATTGGTGGAGCGTACGGAACTCGCTCGTAGTCGTATCGATAAGATGGTTGAACGTTTAAAAGAATTGGATAACGAGTTATGAGTTCACCTGTTGTGGTTAATATTCTAGGTAAGGAATATCAAGTCGCTTGCCCGGAGGAAGAAAAGTCTGCGCTGATTGCATCTGCGGAGATGTTGCATGACAGCATGGAAAAAATTCGAGGTACCGGAAAAGTGGTCGGTTTAGACCGCATTGCTGTGATGGCTGCGCTCAATATTGCACATGAATTGATTGGACTCAAGGATCAAGAAGGCGAAGCTAATCCTGAGACAACAGAAAAACTTTTGTCTATGAAAGAAAAAGTTAACGCATTTTTACGAGAAGAGCGGCAGCTGGATCTTTAAAAAAACGCTGACAGTGTTGCTAAAAAAACCTTTGCATGTTGTCAAATAGGCGTATGATCTTGATTTAAGTTCTGCGGTGTTCGGCAGCGTCTAGCGTGTCTTGAGCCGATAAGCAAATGCTTCGGAAACTAATATTGAGATGGTGTGCAGGCTCGCAAGACGAGAAGCCCAATTGTTAATAGAGGTCTCCACTTGAACCTCCTGGTTCAAGAACCCCGATCGCACCGGCACTGTGGAACTATTTATTTCTTAATTTTCTCCCCATGCTGCTACATATTCAGTATTCCCCTTGAACGTGTTGTCTGTTTTAATAACAGTGCATTTTGCGTTATTCAGGGAATATGATGTTCAAGCCGCTCTTCTTTTGTTTTAGTTTATTTTCGTTACTTGTTTTCCCATCTGTTCAGGCAGTGGAGCTTGAAGTGGATCGTGTTAAAACGTTATTGAATGCTGTCGATGACTTGTGGCGAGGAGAGTCTTCTTATGCCGTGACAACAATGTACGTCAAAACAGCAAATTACGCCCGCACGATGAAAATGGAAGGTTGGTCTAAGGGCAAAGAAAAGACGTTATTTCGCGTCGTGAAGCCATTACGCGAAAAAGGCACATCGACCTTAAAGTCAGATAACCATGTCTATACTTATTTACCTAAAACTGATCGCACGATTAAGCTTACCAGTGGCATGATGATGGGATCCTGGATGGGTAGTCATTTGACCAATGATGATTTGGTGAAAGAAGCCCGTTTAGAAGAAGATTACACTGCCGAAATTAGCTTTGAAGGTGAACGCGATGGTCAGCGGATTATCGAGTTTACCTTGGTTCCAAAACTAGATGCTGCCGTGGTGTGGGGAAAATTAGAACTGACTATTCTAGCGGACGGTCATATTCCTGTTGTCGAGTCCTACTATGATGAGGATATGGTATTGGCTCGTACGATTCGTTTTACGGATATTCAGCAATTAGGTGGCAGATTACGACCAGCTGTATTGCGAGTTGTCCCTGCAGACAAGCCAGACGAATATACCGAGTTTGTTTATGAAAAATTGTCTTTGAATGTAAAGTTAAAAGACGGCCTATTTTCCCTATCTAGTTTGAAAAAGCGTTAAGCGCACATTATGAATCTATTCACGCTGGCTTCAAGGAATGTTTATCGCCATCGTCACCGAAGTATTGTGACGACATTAGCGATGGCATTCGCTTGTACGATGATGATTGTTTTTGCAGCTCTGATGGATGGTTTCAGGATAGGCAGTGAACGCAATGTGGTGTCGATGAATACAGGCGATATTCAGATCCATCAGCCGGATTATCGTGATGATCCTGATATTTATAGCCTTATTGAACAGGCTGGTGCCATTGTTGAACAGCACCAACAACTTGGGTTTTATGCAACAGTACGATTATTTGCTTATGGTTTGATGGCCAGTGATGAGACTTCATCAGGTGTGCAATTACGTGGCATTGAGTTAGAGACTGAGCCGACAGTAACCGATATTGATCAACATGTGATGACAGGTCAGTGGTTATCTGGTGATGACCCTCATGGTGTTGTGATTGGAAAGAAATTATCTAAATTATTAGATGTGGGTTTAGGCGACGAATTAATTTTCGTTGGTCAGACTGCGGATGGTTATATGGCCAATGATCGCTTTGAGATCCGAGGCATTTTGAAATCAGTGTCAGCAGCCATTGATAATGGCGGTGTGTTTATGAGCAATACCATGCTGCGTGAGCTGATTACCCTGCCAAAAGGGGCACATGAGATTGTCTTAATGAGACATGATCGCACTACGGATTTAGCAGCAGTGACAGCGCAAGTGAAAAGCCGAGTGGGTGAACAGTTAGAGGTGATGAATTGGCAGCAATTGATGCCAATTATCAACCGCTTTATAGAAACGGCCCATCTGCAAACACTGATCATGATGATCTTTACTTATATTGCTGTTGGTTCGGTGGTGTTAAATGCGATGTTGATGAGTGTGTTTGAACGGATTCATGAATTTGGCATTATGAAAGCGATTGGGGTAAAGCCGCAGCAATTAATTGTGTTGATTTATATAGAAATGTTCATTCAAACGTTTTTAGCAGTGTTACTGGCTTTAGGAGCGGGCAGCGTTCTGTCTTGGTATATACAAGAAAATGGGCTTGATATGTCTTCATTAGCCGATGGTATTTCGTTTGCGGGGCTGGCCTTTGACCCGGTTTGGTATGCGGCACTGACATCCAATGCGTTGATGATGCCTTCTGTGTTCTTATTTATCATCGCAGCGATTGCGGTGATTTATCCGGCTATCAAAGTGGCTGTGATTCAACCTGTCGAAGCGATCCATCATCAATGAAATTGAATCTACTAGCCTGGCGTAATTTGTGGCGGCATAAGCGGCGGACTTTAATCACGGCATCATCGATTGCCTTTGGGGTCTTGTTGTCAGTGACATTTACCGGTGCAGGGGATTACTTCTATACCCGAATGATTGATGCGGGTGCCAAGATGGGTATGGGGCATATAACTGTCGCAGCGCGGGATTATAATCGTGCGCCGAGTAGCCAAAAGCGTTTACAGTCGGCAAATCAACACCAAGCAACATTACGTGAGTTACCTGAAGTGAGCTCGGTCATTGCACGGATTCAGGGGCAGGCTATGTTTGCCAGTGCGAGAAAAAGCATCGGCGGGACGTTTATAGCGATTGATCCCGCTCAAGAAACGGCCAGTAATAATTTGTTTATTCAGAGCTTAGTTGAAGGCAAAATGTTGGAGACAGTGTCAGACAAAGGCATCGTGATGGGTGTTGATTTAGCCCGGAAACTACAGCTCAGTTTAGGTAAAAAAGTGGTGTACACAACGACTGATGTGAATGGCGATATTGTCAGTGCGATAGCGCGTGTTAGTGGCTTATTTAGGACGGGCGTATCAGAAGTCGATGGTGGACTGGCATTATTGCCTTTGCAGAGCGTACAAACTGTTTTGGGTTACGAATCAGATGAAGTGAGTTTTATTGCGGTTAATTTGCATGACCAAAGGGCGAGTCATGTATTAAGAGATAGTCTACAACAGCAAGCAGCGTTTCAAGATATGGAAGTGTTGAATTGGCAGCAGACTCAGCCAGATTTAGCGGGCATGATTGCAGTCGATAAAAGTGCAAACAAAATCAGTCAGTTATTGATTGCCTTGCTTATTTCTGCAGGGATTATTAATACTATGTTAATGAGTGTATTAGAGCGAATTCGCGAATTTGGCGTAATGATGGCACTGGGTATGTCACCACGTCATTTGTTCGGTTTAGTGATGTTGGAATCATTTTGGCTGGCAGTGACTGGCTTGATTATCGGGATTATTATTACCATTCCTTGGTATTTGTATATGTTTGAGACAGGTCTTGATTTAACCTCGGCTTATGGCGATGATTTTAGTTTTGGTGGTGTCCTGCTTGATACGGTATTCAAAATCCGTTTGTTTAAAGAAAGTGTAGTGGGCATCTTAATTGGCTTATTCAGTTTGGCACTGATTGCAGGTGCCTACCCGGCATGGCGAGCGAGCCGTATTCCTCCTGTTGAGGGTTTAAAAGCATTATGAGTTCTATTGTTGAGTTACGGCAGCTACATAAACATTATCAGCAAGGTGAGCTTGAAGTGAAAGCGGTAAATGATGTGTCTCTCACTATCGAAAAAGGCGATTTTGCGGCGTTATGTGGCCCCTCAGGCTCAGGTAAAACCAGTATTTTAAATTTGATTGGTGGTTTGGACTCTGTGACATCGGGTCAGGTGTTATTAGAAGGCACTGATTTGTCCACGTTGGATAATAGCGAACTGGCTGATATTCGTAAAAGAAGAATCGGTTTTGTTTTCCAAGCCTATAACTTGATTCCTGTGATGACTGCTTATGAAAATGCGGCCTTTGTATTGGACTTGCAAGGGATGGATGACAAGACAAAGCACCAACGCGTAATGAAAACATTAGCTGATGTTGGACTAACTGGGTTGGAAGATCGGCGGCCTGATCAAATGTCAGGTGGACAGCAACAACGCGTGGCAATAGCACGCGCGATTGTGACAGAGGCTGCGATTGTCTTAGCCGATGAGCCGACTGCCAATGTTGACTCGAAAACAGCAGAATCGCTATTAGATTTGATGCAGAAATTAAATCGTGAACAAGGTGTCACTTTTCTGTTTTCCACCCATGATCAACAAGTGATGGATAGAGCCGAACGTATCATCCATATCCTTGACGGCAAAGTTGAGCTGGATAAACGTAAGGCGACATGAAGTCGATTTTACTCTGGCACCTTTTAAGTCGGTGCGTCATTATTGTTACAATTTGTTTGGTTCCTATTACCTCGTATGCCTTTTATCCATGGCAAAATGAAGGAAAAGAGCTTGCGTTACGCGGTTTTGTGCGTGGCACTGGTTTAGCTGCCAACAATCCTAATGATGATTTTTTATTTGAGCAAGATGATGTATTGAGCACGGGTGTCCTTGGTCGTTTAATGTTGGATATTGAATGGTCGAGACTCAGTGCAGAAATGCATGTGGTACAGAGTGTTTTGGGGGATGAGTTGCGAACTGGCGGAAGCCGATTTGCATCGTTAATTGATGTTGAACGCAGCGATGGATTGCATTGGCGTTATGGAAATGGCCATGCTGACTTAGTCATTGACCGCTTGAATATTCAATGTGAGAGTGATGATTTTCGCTTAAAGTTAGGTAGGCAGCCAATTAATTTAGCGACCACCTTTTATTTCACGCCTAATGATTTTTTCGCGCCGTTTGCCGCTCAGGCCTTTTTCAGGACTTATAAACCGGGTGTTGATGCCGCGCATTTTGACTGGCAGTGGAGTGAATACTCTCAGTTATCATTAATAGCCGTAATGGATTATGAATCAGAGTTGGGTCAGCCAACAGGCTGGCGGACATCACCCGACTGGTCTGAGACAGCTTATTTAGCCCGAGCGTCGACGTTAACTGATAATTTTGAGTTTGGGTTAGTGGCTGCCAACGTGTCAGGTGATGATATTGTTGGTTTTTATTTTCAAGGTGAAATATTTCATTGGTTTGGTTTACGAGGAGAAGGTCATCTTAGATTTGCAGATGAAGCCAATATAGATCGAGATGCCCAGTTTTCAGTAGCGATGGACAAACGTTTTCAAAATACCCTGACGTTACGATTAGAACATTTTTACCAACGTCTTGGCGCGAATGACAGTGATGACTATAGGTTGAATGTCCAAGCTAACAACGATCAGTTTTATTTAGCCAGAAATTATACGGCTGTTGGTGCAAGTTATGAATTCACGCCTTTATGGTTCGGTGATGCGGTTTACTTGTTTAACCATCAGGATGCATCGAAGTTACTAGCGCTCTATTCGACTTATTCTTTATCAGATGAATCTGAGTTGTCGGTTGGGGTGAATATCCCGATGGGGAAACAACCAGAGTTTGGGAGATTAAAATCAGAGTTTGGGAGTTTCCCACACTCAGTAACGATGGAATATAGGGTTTATTTTTGATTGTGGAATAACTGGGATAGAATCTTAGTTAATGAAATATAAAGGGTTAATGGGTTTTCGTTTCAGAGTAATGACAAGGAGTTAGTTTCACACCTTGAATACTGAAGAAAAAAACAGCGATTGTGATTGCCCACCGTTTGCAAACAGTGTTAAAGACGGATCGGATTATTGTGATGGATAAGGGCCGGATTATTGGGCAAGGTAATCATCAGCAATTATTGGCACTAGAAGGTAAATATTTTGAGATGTGGCAACATCAAAGTGGTGGTTTTTTACCTCAAGAATGATGTGAGTCTTGTTTGGAGAATAGAGTTAGATGACTTCGTTGAATGAACAAATCATTAGCTGTCCTTATTGTGGTGAACAGCTAGATGTACTGATAGACGTAGAAGAAGCGGGACAGCAGTATATTGAAGATTGTCAAGTGTGCTGTTGCCCGATTGTATTCGTTATTAGTGCGGAGCTTGATGGTGAATTATCTGTGTCAGTACATGCTGAGAATGAGTCTTTTTGATTGTGTATTCATGCTTCATTCAGACGATGAAGTATATTATTTTTCGTGATTATTATTAATTTTGGGACGATGTATACAAATGCAATTTAAATCTTTGTGCTTTGTTGTATTGGCTTTGCTTTTTACGGGATGCTCGAGCACTTATTATTCTGCGATGGAAAAAGTCGGGGTACATAAGCGGGATATCATGATTGATCGCATTATGGATGCTGAGACTTCTCAGCAAGCGGCACAGTAACAGTCTAAGCCAGAACTGGAAGAGTTATCATTCTTGATACATTTTGATGGTGGTGAGTTAGAGCAAAAATATCAAGCTGTCGAGGCACAGTATGAAGCCAGCCATGCTGCTGCAGATGATGTGAGTAAGCGGATTGATAAAATTGAAAATGTGGCTGAGGCTTTGTTTGAGGAATGGCAATCATAAATAGAATTGATCTCAAACTCTAATTACCGTCGTCAAAGTAGGGCTAAATTGCAAGAGACGAAAATGCGATATAGCATTTTGATTAATTCAATGCATAAAGCTGAAGAGAAAATGGCACTGATTTTGACAGCGTTGCAAGATAATACTCTGTTTTTAAAGCATAACTTGAATGCTAAGGCTATTGACGCATTTCAAGGTGAAATGCAGGCAATTGAGCGAGATATTGATGTGTTGATTAGATATATAAATGCCGCTATTACTCAGTCACAACAATTTATCGATTTGTCACAAAATTAAAGCTTAATTGTCATCATTTGAGGCTATCGGTTCATTGCTGATAGTGTCACCAACAGGGGTGGCGAAGGCATCTGAAATAAGCTCGGTGATATTGTCTCCGTTGAGCGTCTTGAGAAAGGCAACCAAATCATCACTTTCTTTTTCAGTCAGGCCTAAGGGCTTGATGATCGGGGATTGGGTTACATTGGGGAAGCCGTTTTCATTGTGGCTGATACCGCCTTGGTTATAAAAAGCGATGACTTCTTTGAGACTGTGCACTGTACCGTCGTGCATATAGGGCCCGGTTAAGGCGACATTGCGTAATGACGGAGTGCGGTATTTCCATCTGTCGTCAGGGTTTTGGGTGATTTCGTACTGACCTACATCCGGCAATGGCGTTAGAGTGACTGTTTTCCGAAAAGCTTGGGAGATTTTCATATATAAACCGGGTGCAACCAGCGTGGTTTCTTGTTCTGGGAAAGCGACGGTCATTGGTATTGGCGACGGCACCTACGGCTATAGGTTTACCAAATTTTTGGCAAGTTCTAAATAGCTGACTGTTTGTCCATAGGGAATATTTTGTAATGCCTGCCAGATTTGCTTTTGGAAGTCTGTGCCGGCAAGGATGAGTGATAACTCAAATTCAGTTCTTTGTTTATTGAAGTACTCATCAAGCTGTTTTATGGCATGATTTAAAGTGGCATTGCGGCCTTCGTTCAATGGCCCACCTGAGTGTTTGGTCAGTCTTTTTTTTCGACAGCGACTTTATTCTTCGTGTTTTGCTAATTACATAAACACAATTTGTCTTCGATACTACCGAGGACAAGATTACCGACGGGTGATTGATAAAGTTGAGTTGTAATTTGTGTAATAGTATTACAGTACCATTTAACGATTGTTTTGATTAGCAGTGACTCATATAATGACGTTTTGTTTATAGATGAGTCGACGATGGAAATCACAGCTGTGCCTTTTGCCGCCCATAATGGCATTGAAATTGACGAAAATGGTGCTGTGTTTTTGCCTTTTCACGAAAGTGTACAGAACCATTTTGATGGTGTGCATGCCGGTGCTCAGTTTTTGTTGGCGGAAAGTGCGAGTGGTTATTATTTGTTAACGGCTTTCCCTGATTTAGTTGGTCATGTTGTGCCTTTACTGCGTGAATCACGCATTAAATATGTTCAGCAAGCTCAGGGCGAATTGGTATCAAAAGTGTTGCTGGAGGAGGCAGAAAAGCAAAAAATTTTGCAGACACTGATGTCACGCAGACGTGCTGTGGTTACTGTCGCTGTCGATGTGAGTGAACGTGATGGTAATACGACGTGCTCTGGTGAGTTTAAGTGGTTTGTTCAGCTGCAGGGTGATATTGCTTAGATAATATCGAACATAACTTGATGTCCAGCCTTGAAGTGCTTTCCAGCATAGTCTGACAGCCAACTCAGGTCGAGGGTCTTGCTCTTAATTGCTTTTGATTTTGCGTAGTAATAGGCAAGCATAAATGTCTCATCTTCTGTTCGTAACCATTTTTCTGTTTTTGTTTGGACAGAGACAGATTCACGACGAAATAATTCTTCAAACACGGCATCAACGATAAGGTTAAAGTGACTCTCGTTAATTTTGTTCGCGATGGCATAGCCACGACAAGAACCTAAGACTGAACCAGTGATTTCATGGCTCGATTGCATTTTTACAGGAACATTGCCCAGTTCATCTTTCAGCGCGTTAAAGCAATTAGAGAAGGCTTTGAGTAGATGACGTTTGTGTTGATTGTTTTTAAATAATTTGAGCATGGTTTCTTATGTTGTATGTCTTACCTCAAAAGCTGCATCAAAATGTGCCTTTGCATAAGTTTGTAACCAAGTTAAGTCTAGCTCTAACGAGACTTTATCTTTGGCGTGGTAATATGATTCCATAAAATCCTCATCGGCTTCCGTTAACCATGTCTCAGTTCTGGTTTGAACATCAATAGAATCTTGTCGGTAGACTTCTTCAAACACGGCATCAACGATAGAAGCGAATGCTTTTTCAGATAAATTAGCAGCTTCCGAATACCCTCGGCATGTCCCTAAAATAGCGGCTGTGACATATTTGTCTTTTTGCATAGGGATAGGAACATTATCGAAGATACTTTTGAGTGGCTCGAAGCAGTCAGAGAATGCGTGCTTGAGTTTGCTTTTATGTTTCATCATTTCTAACATGATGCTCCCCTTTTGTTAAATTAAAGTTGTTGACCTAGTGTACTGGCTTTTTCAAAATGCGTTTGTACATATTGACTTAACCAGTCTAAGTTTAGCTCAACTTCCGCGGCCGTTCTTGCATGTTGATAAGCAGTCATAAAATCACTATTTTCTTTATTGAGCCAATTTTGTGCTTTGATTTGCATAGCCAATGATTCACTGCGAAATACTTCTTCAAAAGCATTGTCTATGAGTTTATTGACGACGGCTTCTTTTAGTTTATGTTTAACGGCGTAACCACGGCATGTGCCAAGGATGGCGCCAGATATATAGGGACTCTGTCTCATACTAGAGTGGACATTGCCTAAATCACTTCTCAATGGGTCTAAACAATCTGAGAAGGCTTGTAATAGTATGGGTTTATGTATGGCGGCAGTGAACATTTTTTTCGTTTTATAACATGAGGCCTGTTGCTTGATCGAAATTCTCTTTAGCATAGGTAGTCAACCAAGCTAAATCCAGATCTGCTGTTGTTTTATCCTTAGCAACTTCATAAGCCTGAGTAAAGTCATCATTGCTGCTATTTTTCCATGTATCAACACGTTCTTGGACGTTAACTGATTCCATACGATAGACTTCTTCAAAGGCGGCATCAGATATCAATGCAATATCATTTGGTTTAGTGACATTTTGCAGTTCAGCATATTTTTCACAGACAGCTAGAATTGAGGCATTGATAGCCGGGTCAGTTTGCATAGGAATGGGCACATTACCCAATTCATCTATCAAGGGCCAAAAGCATTTTTCGAATGCCTGTTCTAGTTTCCTTTTATGTTTACCAAGACCGATGCCAAACATGTTTTTCCTCATCCAATTACTGTTATTAATTAGTGAGAATATACACCAGTCATAGCAGAATAAAAGGGTTTTTATGTTAAGCCATTCATGGCTGTTGTTTAGGCGTCGATTCTTTTATGTCGTAATGACTTAATTTTACTCCGATGTTGTTTATTTACGAGTCGCTTTTTGAGGGCATTTTTGCTGAGTTTAGTAACTCGTCTTATTTTTCTTTGTTCGAGCTGTTCGAGAATAAGTTGTTGTAGACGGTTGAGCGCATCTTGACGATTTTTTTCTTGGGTCCGCCATTGTTGCGCTTTGATGATAATGCAACCATGTTTAGTAATTCGGTTATCTGGAGATGACAGTAATCGTTGTTTGATAGCATCGGGGAGTGAAGCTTTCTTTATATCAAAGCGAAGGTGGATGGCGGTGGCGACTTTATTGACATTCTGTCCCCCAGCCCCTTGTGCACGAATAGCTGTTAAGACAATTTCGTGATCGGGTATTGAGAGATGTTGGTTGATATTTAGCACGTGCAATTCCTGTGGTGATGCTAGCGATATGGATTATATTACGGGTTTGCTTGTCAAAGGAGTCTACGTGGTTGTGCTTATTCTCCGTCAGACGTGAGATTTTATTGATTCTATAATAGAGACAAGCTACTTTTGAAAATGCTAGGAATTTGAATGGGATAGGTTATTAAAGTTGTTGCTAGTCTTATGAGTGTTATATTTATCGATGCTTTTTATGCGTTGTTAAATATTGACCTTAATGATTATAAATAACAGATTGAGAATGCAACTACGGATGCGACAGGTCGGCAATTGCGGCTGGAAGGCGATGTCTCGATTGCTTGGTCGTTGATTCCAACCTTAGCTGTTGAGAAAGTCACCTTTTCAAATGCCAGCTAGGGGACAGAGCCAGAGATGGTGGCGTTAGATAAGTTTGAAGTGCGATTGGCTTTGTACCCTTTACTACAACGCCACATACAAGTGTCAAAAGTATTATTGCATAGCTCATATATCCTGGTTGAGACGAACAAAAAAAGGGGTTAGCAATTGGGTGTTTGATATTGAAGCGACACCAGAGCCTGAAGAAACTAGGCAGAATGAGAATGAAGCATCAGAGCTCCAATCTGTTATTGTCAATTGATGTTGCTGATACAGAAACTCCAATGGATCTAGTGTTGAAAGCGGTAGTCGATGAGATTCCTGTTTCAGTTGAGGGTGAAATGGGTGGCGTTAAATCTCTAATCGATAATACGAATATGTCGTTAGATTTAACAGCTGATGCGGGGGTATTCCCCTTGAACTTGATGGTGAAATTGCTCAACCATTGATGGCAAGGGTGCTGTGCTAAAGCTGGAACTTAATTCCGCGGGTGCTGCGTTATCCAAGTTGTCTAGTGAGACGTTACCCGCTTTTGGTAATGTCACGATTAAGGGCGATGTTAAGAGTGATGATGTGACCGATAAGATCACATTAGACTTGTTGATAGCTATAGATGGTGTTGATCTAGCGCTCAAAGGGCAGATTACTGAGCCACAGCAAGTTAAAGGAGTAGCGCTCAATATTGATCTAACAACAGATTTCTCAACGTTGTCATTGTTATCTGGCTCTGAGATACCAAATATTGGTGATGTCGAATTAAAAGGGCAGATATCTAATCATCTCGAGGCGGAAGCGATAATGTCAACGGTGAAAGGGGATGTTCAGCGTCCCCAAGAAGCTGATGGTATTACACTTGATTTGTATTTGGTAACGCACTCTTTTGCTCTGAGTGTCTTAGCTGGGGATACATTACCAACGATAAGTGATATTAAGTTGTCCAGCGCAGTGACAGGTAATGACAATGTTTATAAGTTAGCGAATTTGGCGTTAACTGCAGATAAAACGGACTTGAGTGGCGATGTCGTTGTGTCACTCGCAGGCGAAAATCCTAAAATCACTGCGGCATTGGTTTCGCAAACTGTTGATCTTACGTCGTTATTAAGAAGATGAGTCCACATCAGAATCTGAGAACGACTATTCTCGGATGACACATTGGTCTTTCATGCATTAAACGAACTTGATGCTGATATCACGCTCAAGATACAAACTGTCGATTCAAATGCGTTAAAGCTAAGGAACGTTGATATTGCAGTTGTTTCACAAAATAGTCATTTACAAATTTCCCCTATGGTTCTGAGTTTCGCTGGCAGCCGATTGACAGGTCATGTTGATTTGAATGCGAAGAGTGAAACGGCAGCGTTGAGTACAAAGATGCAGGTGAATGGGTTTAAGTTAGCGAAAGTAGACGCTTTAAAAGATGTTATTTCAGGCGGTAATACGGACGTTTATATCGATGCTAAAGGCAAAGGTAAAACGGTAAGACAATTAATGGCGGGATTAGATAGTAAAGTCATCATAAAAGTAGCTGAGAGTCAGATCGAAGACGGTACATTAGATTTGATAGGCGCTGACTTTATTACGGAATTGGTTAATCTTTTAAACCCTTTCAGTAAGGGGCAAAAAGGGACTGAGCTTGCTTGTGCTGTTGTGAATTTTAATATTAAAAATGGCATTGCGACAACGGATAAAGGTATTGCTGTGAGAAAGGGCAAAATGATTATCTTTGGTGATGGAACGATTAATCTAAAAAATGAGAAGTCGGATATTGGTACTACACCTGAGGCACGGACAGGAATTGGGATGAACATGACCAATCTAGTTGGCTTAGTGCGTGTAGGTGGCACCTTAGCAGCTCCATCAGCCCTAGTGGATAATACGGGTGTTTTGGAAGCAGGATTGTCAACGGGAGCAGCTGTTGCAACAGGTGGCTTGTTAGTCGTTGCTGAGGTTTTAATCGATAGGGTGACTGCTGATAAGAACCCTTGTTAGACCGTATTTGGCATTAAACCGAAAACACCATGATATGTGTCGAGTAAGGTGCTTTTAGTAGCGTAAGTGCTTGATGATGTTTTGTGTCTGTGGTTTGACGCCTCGCCATATTCGGTAGGATTCAGCTGCTTGCTCTACTAACATGCCAAACCCGTCGATTGTTTTAGCTGCTGTACGTGTTTTTGCCCATTGAATAAAAGCGGTATCTGTAGTGCCGTACATCATGTCATAACAATTTGTGTGTGCTGAAACGCTGCTATCTGGGATGGGTGGTATTTCACCATTTAAACTGGCTGAGGTGGCGTTAATGATGATGTCAAACGGACCGGGAACTTGCTCAAGCTCACTAGCAGAAAGTACTTCGTTATCAAATAAGTTTACAAGGTGATGGGCTTTACTAATGGTGCGGTTTGCAATGATGAGTTCAGCCGGTTTATAGCTTAATAAGGGTAGAATAACGCCTCTTGCCGCACCGCCGGCACCTAATAGTAAAATACGTTTACCTGCTAGGTCTATGTGGTGGTTTTGGGTGAGATCCTGGCAGAGTCCGATGCCATCGGTATTATCTCCGTAGCGGGAGCCATCTGAGTTAAATGTGATGGTGTTGACAGCACTAGCTGTTGTTGCGTGAATACTTTTTTTTGAGAGAGACTGCCAGACTTGTTCTTTAAAAGGAACTGTGACATTTAGACCTTTGAAGCCCTTTTTTTGTAGCGTGTCTAGGCCGGCTTCTAACGCTTCAATTGGGATCAACTCTGCTGTGTATTCTATGTCATGCCCAAATTGTTCGGCGAAAGCATGATGGATGAGTGGTGATTTACTATGTGCTATTGGATTGCCAATAACGGCATATTTATCCGTCATTCTGTTTGGGCCAATTGTTGCGCAACGTCTTTGGCAAAGTAAGTCAAAATACCATTTGCACCAGCACGTTTGAATGCTAAGAGACTTTCTATGACAGTTTGTTGTTCATCTAGCCAACCGTTTTGTGCTGCTGCTTTGAGCATGGCATATTCACCGCTGACTTGATAAACAAATGTTGGTTTTTGGAAAGTGTCTTTAACACGTCTGACAATATCTAAGTAGGGCATACCTGGTTTAATCATGACCATATCAGCACCTTCATCGAGATCGAGTGCGACTTCATGTAAAGCTTCATCGCTATTGGCAGGATCCATTTGATAGCTGTATTTATTACCAGTTCCCAGGTTGCCAGCTGAACCTACCGCATCACGGAAGGGGCCATAAAAACTCGAGGCGTATTTAGCGGAGTAGGCCAAAATTTTGGTGTGGATATGGCCTTGTGCTTCAAGTGCTCGTCTGATAGCGCCAATACGGCCATCCATCATATCGGAAGGTGCGACAATATCGACGCCTGCTTCTGCATGTGAAAGGGCTTGTTTGACAAGGACTTCGATCGTTTCATCATTGATGATATAGCCATTGTCATCGATAAGACCATCTTGACCGTGTGTCGTAAAAGGATCTAGTGCAACATCGGTAATGACACCGAGTTCAGGAAATTCAGACTTCAGGGCAAGGACGGCCCGCTGCGCAAGGCCTTCTGGATTATAGGCTTCGTGTGCATCTAAGGATTTAACGTCGTCTGGCGTGACAGGAAAGAGTGCGATGGCTGGAATGCCTAATTGATGAATGGTTTCTGCTTCTTTGAGAAGGAGATCAATGCTTAAGCGGTTAACGCCCGGCATCGAACCAACAGCCTGTGTTTGCTGTTGTCCTTCGAGAACAAAACAGGGGTAGATTAGGTCATGTGCGGTCAGTGTGTTTTCACGCATGAGGTCACGCGAGAAGGTGTCTTTTCGTAGACGTCGAGGCCGTTGAAGTGGAAAACCAGTATTGGTGAAAGAATGAGTCACAATGATTCCTTACGTTGAGTTGCATCAATTTTAGCAAACTTTGTTATGTTTCATTGAAAATATCATCGTTGATAAATTGGGCCATCATGAAAAGTCGAATCGGTGTTGTACAAATGAATTCTTCTAATCAACCTGCTGATAATGTGGCTTTTGCTAAAGCTCAGACAGTGCGGGCAGCAGATCAGAGTTTAGATTTAGTGAGTTTCTCTGAAACCTTTATCTATATGATTGAAAACCATAGTGAAAAACATCGGGCGGCTCAGACTTTAGATGGTGAATTGGTAAAGACCTTTCGAGATTTAGCGAGTCAACATGATATTTCTGTTCTAGTGGATAGTATTTATGAGAAAACGCCTGATGAAGATAAGCGCTTGTGTAACACTTCGATTTTGAGTGATCGCCAAGGTGAATTGAATGGGGTGTTCCGTAAGATTCACATGTGTGATGCACCGAGATTGGGCTACAACGAGTCGGTTGGAATTAAACCGGGCAATATTCCTGTTGTAGTGGATCATGAAATGGTAAATTAGGTTTAACGATTTGTTATGACTTACGCTTTCCAGAACTGTTTCGTTTTTTAACTAAAAAAGGGGCAGAAGTTATTTTGTGCCCGCAGCTTTTTTTCTCTGTACCGGGAAGCACGATTGGTTGCCAATTTTGACTGCACGTGCCATTAGGGATCAAGTTTATATCGTGGCGCCAAACCAATGAGGAAATCATTACCCTGGACGTACTTATTGTGACAGTAGTGTGATTATCGACCCGTGGGGTAGTGTGGTCTGCACTGCGCCCGAACGCCCCGGTATGGTTTCGGCGACAATCGATTTAGGCTATTTGCGTGAAGTGCGAGCGAGTATGCCAATGTTAGGCCATTGCCGGCCAGAGCTGTATCAAGCAAGTTAATTGGATTTAACGAACGAAGTTAAGCATATCATCGAGACCATTTTTGCGTGGACTCGGGTGTCTGTTTTGCGCTAAAATTACCGGAATTTTGTGTGAATGAAACGTTCCGTTTCGTCATGAGTTTATATCCGTTGGAGGTTTCCCTTGCGAACAAGCGCTCTACTTGCTCTTGAAGATGGCACGGTATTTCACGGCGAATCGATTGGTGCTATTGGGCAATCAGTTGGTGAAGTCGTTTTTAATACATCTATGACAGGCTATCAGGAAATTTTGACTGACCCTTCATATTGTCGCCAAATTGTGACATTAACTTACCCGCATATTGGTAATGTCGGTGTGAACCTTGAAGACGAAGAGTCAGGCCGAATTTATGCTAGTGGCTTGATCATTCGTGAGCTCTCTCCAGTTGTTAGCAACTGGAGAAGTGAACAAGCGTTAGATACGTATTTAGAACAACATAATATTGTTGGCCTAGCAGAAATTGATACTCGGGCTTTAACACGACTGCTGCGGGAGAAGGGTGCGATGAAAGGTTGCATTGTGGCGGGTGAGGATATTGATGCTGATGCCGCTATTGCTGTTGCACAAGCTTTTGAAGGTCTTAAAGGTATGGACTTGGCAAAAGTAGTGACAACACAAGAAAGTTACAGCTGGGATAAGGCGTGTTGGCACTTATCTGGCGAGAACAAAGCAGCAGATGAACGTTTCCATGTTGTGGCTTATGACTTTGGTGCTAAAAGCAATATTTTAAGAATGCTCGTTGAGCGTGGCTGTCGATTGACAGTTGTCCCAGCCCAAACTTCTGCTACCGATGTATTGGCAATGAATCCTGATGGTGTGTTTTTGTCTAATGGTCCAGGTGACCCAGAACCTTGTGATTATGCGATAACGGCGATTCAAACGCTATTAGAAGCTGATTTACCAGTTTTTGGTATTTGTCTGGGTCATCAATTATTGGCATTAGCGTGTGGTGCTAAAACAGTCAAAATGAAATTTGGTCATCATGGCGCGAATCACCCGGTACAAGAAGGTTTGGCGGGGTTAGTGATGATTACCAGCCAAAATCATGGTTTTGCTGTGGACGAATCATCTCTACCAGAGTCGTTAGAAGCAACACATGTCTCGTTGTTTGATGGGACTTTACAAGGTATTCATCATAAGACAAAACCGGCTTTTAGTTTTCAAGGACATCCAGAAGCCAGTCCGGGCCCACAAGATGCGGCACCCCTTTTCGATCATTTCATTGATCTCTTAGCAAAAGCGACAGGTAAATAAGCACGATGGCAAAACGTACTGATATACAAAGTATCTTAATTTTGGGTGCAGGCCCAATCGTCATTGGTCAAGCTTGTGAGTTTGATTACTCAGGTGCACAAGCCTGTAAGGCGTTACGTGAAGAAGGTTACCGCGTTATCTTGGTGAACTCGAACCCAGCAACAATTATGACGGATCCGAATATGGCGGATGCGACTTATATCGAGCCGGTGACTTGGCAAGCGGTTAGTAAAATTATTGAAACTGAAAAGCCCGATGCGGTGTTGCCGACGATGGGTGGTCAGACGGCATTAAATTGTGCTTTAGATTTAAAGCGTGAAGGCGTATTGGAAAAATTTGGCGTTGAAATGATTGGCGCTGATAGCGAAGCAATCAATAAAGCAGAAGATCGTGATTTGTTCCGTGCTGCGATGCAGAAAATCGGTTTGGATATGCCGAAATCTGCTATTGCACACACGCTAGAAGAATCGATAGAGGTTCAAAAAGAGTTTGGGTACCCAACTATTATTCGTCCTTCATTTACGATGGGTGGCAGTGGCGGTGGTATTGCTTATAACAAAGAGGATTTTATTGATATTTGCCAGCGTGGTTTATATTTGAGTCCAACCTCTGAGTTACTGATTGAAGAATCAATAATCGGGTGGAAAGAATTTGAAATGGAAGTGGTTCGTGATCGTAAAGATAACGCCATTATCATTTGTTCCATTGAAAACTTTGACCCTATGGGGGTGCATACGGGTGATTCAATTACGGTTGCGCCTGCTCAAACACTGACAGATAAAGAATATCAAATCATGCGTAATGCCTCATTGGCTGTGTTGCGAGAGATTGGTGTTGAAACGGGTGGGTCTAATGTACAGTTTGCCGTTAATCCTGACACGGGTCGATTGATCATTATTGAAATGAATCCTCGTGTGTCTCGTTCGTCTGCTTTGGCTTCAAAGGCAACGGGTTTCCCTATTGCGAAAGTAGCGGCGAAATTAGCTGTTGGTTATACGCTTGATGAATTACAAAATGAAATTACGGGTAATGCAACGCCCGCTTCATTTGAGCCAACGATCGACTACGTTGTGACAAAGGTACCGCGTTTTACTTTTGAAAAATTTCCACAAGCAGATAACCGTTTAAGCACTCAGATGAAATCGGTTGGTGAAGTGATGGCGATTGGGCGTAATTTCCAGGAGTCATTACAAAAATCGTTGCGGGGGTTAGAAATTGATCGTGATGGTTTGACAGAGGTAGTTGACCTTACATCAGATGATGTAGTGGAAACATTGCGCCGTGAACTATGTTTGCCTGGTTCTGATCGTCTTTGGTATGTGGCTGATGCATTCCGTTATGGGTTTACTTTTGATGAGATTCAATCGTTAAGTCATATCGATCCTTGGTTTTTGATCCAAGTAGAGGAGCTAGTCACGCTTGAAAATGATTTACGTGACCGATCATTAGCCGAGTTAGATACAAGCGAAATGCGCCGTTTAAAACGTAAGGGTTTCTCGGATTCTCGTTTGGCGACCTTATTACAAAAAACAGAGAAGCAAGTACGCGAACATCGCCATGACTTAGCGGTGCGCCCCGTTTATAAGCGAGTTGATACGTGTGCTGCTGAATTTGCTAGTTCAACAGCTTATATGTATTCATCTTATGAACAGGAATGCGAAGCGAGCCCAAGTGATCGTGAAAAAATCATGATTTTGGGTGGTGGTCCAAACCGGATTGGTCAAGGTATCGAGTTCGATTATTGTTGTGTCCATGCGGCACTCGCATTACGTGATGATGGTTATGAGACTATTATGGTGAATTGCAATCCAGAAACGGTTTCGACTGATTATGATACATCTGATCGTTTGTATTTTGAGCCTTTGACTTTAGAAGATGTGCTAGAAGTCGTTGCATTAGAACAACCTAAGGGTGTGATTGTGCAATATGGCGGTCAAACGCCATTGAAATTAGCGCGTGCACTGGAAGCGGCAGGTGTACCTATTATCGGAACGTCGCCTGATGCGATTGACCATGCTGAAGATCGTGAACGTTTTCAGCAGATGGTTGAAAAACTGAACTTGTTACAACCTCCGAACCGTTTGGCTTTTTCTGCTGATACGGCAGTCGCGTTGGCAGCTGAAATTGGCTACCCGTTGGTGGTCCGTCCGTCTTATGTACTAGGTGGACGCGCGATGGAAATCGTTTATAACGAAGATGAATTGAATCGCTATATGACTAATGCGATTCAGGTATCGAATGATTCCCCTGTGTTATTGGATCGTTTCCTTGATGATGCGATTGAAGTCGATGTCGATGCCATTTGTGATGGCAAAGATGTCATGATCGGCGGCATTATGGAGCATATAGAACAAGCAGGTGTGCACTCGGGTGATTCGGCTTGTGCTTTACCAGCTTACAGTTTGACTGAGGATGTAAAAGACCGAATGCGTGAACAAGTCCGTCAAATGGCGATGGAAATGGGTGTGGTTGGTTTGATGAATACGCAGTTTGCGATTCAGGGTGATAGTATTTTTATTTTAGAAGTCAATCCGCGTGCTTCTCGAACAGTGCCATATGTATCGAAAGCGATTGGTGTGCCGTTGGCAAAAGTGTCAGCGCGATGTATGGCCGGTCGTAGTCTAGCTGAACAAGGTGTGACAGAAGAGGTCATTCCTAATTATTATTCTGTTAAAGAAGCCGTTTTTCCTTTTATTAAATTCCAAGGTGTTGATCCTATTTTGGGTCCTGAGATGAAATCAACGGGCGAAGTCATGGGCGTTGGCAGGACATTTGGTGAAGCCTTTGCTAAATCACAATTGGCTGCGAGTGTGGCATTGCCAACAGGTGGTAATGCGTTTATCAGCGTACGCGATGTTGATAAATCTGCAGTAGTGAAGGTGGCTAGAGATTTGTTGTCACTGGGTTTCTCATTATTGGGAACACGTGGAACACAAGTTGTATTGGCTCAGGCTGGTGTTGATTGTGACCATGTGAATAAGGTGGCTGAAGGGCAACCTCATATTGTTGATATGATTAAGAATGATGAAATAGCATTGATTGTAAATACAACAGAAGGTCGCCAATCTGTGGCTGACTCACGTGAAATACGTCGTGCGGCATTGCAGCATCAGGTCAACTACACAACAACTATAGCTGCGGCAAGAGCGACTTGTCAGGCCTTAGAAAGTAAACATAATGACTCTGTGAATTGCTTACAGTCATTACATGGAGAATTGTAACAATGGCGGTACCGATCACATTACGCGGTGTTGAGGCGTTAAGAGAAGAGTTGAAGCATTTGAAATCAGTAGCAAGACCCGAGGTGGTCGCTGCTATTGCTGAAGCACGTGCACATGGTGATTTAAAAGAAAATGCTGAATACCATGCCGCTAAAGAGCAGCAAAGCTTTATTGAAGGTCGTGTCAATGAATTAGAAGGTATTTTATCGACTGCACAAGTGATTGATGTTGCTTCTCTGTCTCAGGATGGTCGTGTTGTCTTTGGAGTGACGGTTGAGTTGTTGAATATTGATACTGATGAAACAGTCCATTATCAAATTGTGGGTGATTACGAGGCGGATATTAAATTGAACCGCGTATCAATTAGTTCGCCCATTGCCCGAGCTTTAATTGGTAAAGAGGTTGATGATATTGCGACGGTACAAGCACCAAGTGGTGCAATTGAATATGAGATTGTTTCAGTTCAATACGACGCCTAGGCTTGTGACGTGATAGCAGGGCAGGTGGGAGAGCGTCTATTATTAGCCTTATGGGTTGGGAGCTTATGGGCTATTGGCTATATTGCCGTTCCGGCAGCATTTATCCATTTTGATGATAGTGTTATTGCTGGTGCCTATGCAGGACGTCTCTTCACGCTAGTAAATTATGTTGGCTTGGCTTGTGGTAGCGTATTGTTGATTCGGTATGCTGTGTTGGGCCAGAATGTCATTATTTGGTGGCGTTTCTATGTGACATTGTCGATGTTAGTGATGGTCGCTTTTTTACATTTCTATTTACAAGCTGAGATGTCAGATATCAAGCAACTTGATTGGCGTGAAGATGATAACGCATCTAACCGTTTTGATTTTTTGCATCATTTTAGTACGGGTATTTATATGGTTATTAGTGTCTTAGGTTTGGCATTGGTGGCAACACAAATTACGCCTGCTGAGGGGAAATAATGGCAAAGAGTAAATCAAGCAATGATTGGTTACGCGAGCATTTTGATGACCCTTATGTTAAAAAGGCACAAAAGGCAGGTTATCGCTCACGAGCAACATTTAAACTAGAAGAAATTGATAAAAAAGATAAGCTTATTCGTCCTGGGATGGCCATTGTAGATTTAGGCTCTGCTCCAGGAGGATGGTCTGACTATGCTTCACGAAAGCTAGGGGGGAAGGGAACGGTTGTGGCGCTAGATATCTTGCCGATGACCCCATTATCAGGTGTGCATTTTATTCAGGGTGATTTTCGTGAAGATGAGGTGTTGGATGAACTTAATATAGTTTTAAATAGTGAACCAATAGGCCTTGTATTATCAGATATGGCCCCCAATATTACAGGTGTAGATGCGATAGACCAGCCGAGTAGTATGTATCTAGTGGAACTTGCTTTGCATTTTGCGATAGAAAACTTAAGCAAACAAGGTGTTTTTCTGGTAAAAGTATTCCAAGGCGAAGGATTTGATGTTTATTTGAAAGAGATGAAAGATAGCTTTCAAAAAGTAGTGACAAGAAAACCTGATGCGTCACGGGCGAGAAGCCGTGAAGTTTATTTATTAGGACGTGGTTTAAAGTAATAGCTTTGAGAAGTATCTTAAAGGGAAGAAAATAAGCTATACAAAAAATAAAATTTGTATAACTGTATCTGCTGATGCTATGCTAGCACTACACAAGCTAGGTTGATAAAAAATGTGCTCGTCGTTTGTCAGATAAAGTATTTTTTCATGACACTGATGAGTTTAATTGAGGACTGAAGTGGTCTTAATAAAGAATAGTAGAAATTTAGTTAGTTAAATTTCTCTAAACAGAGCTATAGAGGGGTAATCAACGTTGAATGATATTATGAAAAACATCGTTTTGTGGGTCGTCATTGCGGTTGTTTTGATGTCGGTGTTCAGTAATTTTGGGCCGAGGCAATCAAGAGCAGATGATATGGATTACTCAACATTCATCACGAGCGTTAAAAATGGCGCAGTTTCCTCTGTTAATATTCAAGACAGAACGATTACAGGTACACTGACGGATAACAGTAAGTTTACAACTTATAGTCCAAGTTACGATCCAGGTTTGATGGGTGACTTGTTGAATAACGGTGTGCAAATTCAAGCGAAACCACCTGAAGAACCAAGTATGCTGATGCAAATCTTCATCTCATGGTTCCCAATGTTGCTACTGATTGTTGTATGGGTTGTCTTTATGCGCCAAATGCAAGGCGGCGGCAGCGGTAAAAACCCAATGTCCTTTGGCAAAAGTAAGGCTAAGATGTTGAGTGAAGATCAGGTTAAAGTGACCTTTAAAGATGTTGCTGGTGTTGAAGAAGCGAAAGAAGAAGTGGCTGAATTAGTCGATTTCTTACGTGAACCGAGTAAATTCCAAAAACTGGGCGGTAAAATTCCACGCGGTATTTTGATGTGTGGTTCACCAGGAACGGGTAAAACATTATTAGCTAAAGCCATCGCAGGTGAAGCAAAAGTCCCTTTCTTTACCATTTCAGGATCTGATTTTGTTGAAATGTTTGTCGGTGTTGGTGCGTCACGTGTGCGTGACATGTTCGAGCAGGCAAAAAAACACGCGCCATGCATCATTTTCATCGATGAAATCGATGCGGTTGGTCGTCATCGTGGCGCAGGTGTTGGTGGCGGTAATGATGAGCGTGAGCAGACTTTGAACCAGTTGTTGGTTGAGATGGATGGTTTTGAGGGTAATGAAGGCGTCATTGTTATTGCGGCAACTAACAGACCTGATGTCCTAGACCCGGCCTTGTTACGCCCTGGTCGTTTCGATAGACAAGTGGTCGTGCCATTGCCTGACATTCGTGGCCGTGAGCAGATTTTAAATGTCCATCTAAGCAAAGTACCTGCGGCGGAAGATGTCAAAGCATCGATTATCGCACGTGGCACGCCCGGTTTTTCTGGTGCTGATTTGGCGAACTTAGTCAATGAGGCTTCTCTATTTGCAGCGAGATCGAACCAGCGTTTAGTCAGTATGGACGACATGGAAAAAGCCAAAGATAAAATCATGATGGGTGCAGAACGAGCTTCAATGGTGATGAGTGATAAAGAGAAACAACTTACCGCTTATCATGAAGCTGGTCACGCGATTGTTGGACGAATTGTCCCTGGACATGACCCCGTCTATAAAGTGAGTATTATTCCACGTGGTCGTGCGCTGGGTGTGACTATGTTCTTACCGACAGAGGATAAGTACAGTAACAGTAAGCAGCAGTTAGAAAGTCAAATTTCCACCTTATATGGTGGTCGTATAGCTGAAGAAATGATCTATGGTGCTGATGCGGTGACGACAGGTGCATCTAATGATATTGAACGGGCAACTGAAATTGCTCAGAGCATGGTTACTAAATGGGGCTTATCTGATCATATGGGGCCATTAGCTTACGGTGTCGAGGATGATGGTAATTTCCTTGGTCAAGGTAGTTCTAAATCGAAAGCTGTGTCAGATGTAACAGCGAAACAGATTGATGAAGATGTCCGTGCTGTGATTAACCGTAACTATCAGCGTGCTGAGCAAGTATTGACAGAGCATAATGACAAATTACACACAATGGCTAAGTTATTGATGAAGTATGAAACAATCGATAGCGATCAAATTGATGCCATTATGGAAGGTCGTGAGCCAGGAGAACCAAAAGGCTGGAGTAATGATAATCCTACTCCTACACCACCTCCTTCAGCAGATGTAACTGATTCAGAAACAGCTGCCAAGCCTGCTGATTTATTACATTAAATCAGTACAAATCAAAGGGCTCTAGTGATCCTTGATTGCAAGGGTAAGTCGCTTGATCTGACTTATCCGCAGGTGATGGGTATCTTGAATGTGACCCCCGATTCGTTTTCTGATGGGGGTCATTTTTTTGCACAGGATGCAGCACTAAAACAAGCTAAGCAAATGGTCGCTGATGGTGCAGCAATCATTGATGTGGGTGGTGAGTCAACACGTCCGGGTGCTGCTATCGTTCCTGTTGAAGAAGAAATAGCGCGGGTAGTACCTGTGATAGAAGCTATTCAGTCAGAATTAACGATTCCCATTTCCACTGATACAAGTAAACCAGAGGTTATGCGTGCAGCTGTCTCAGCTGGTGCAGGATTGATCAATGATGTGCAAGCTTTGCGTGTGGATGGTGCATTAGGCGCAGCGTCAGATTTAGCTGTACCGGTGTGTTTGATGCATGCACAAGGGCCGCCACAAACCATGCAAGATGATCCTAAATATGATGACGTTGTTGGTGATGTGATGGCTTTTTTATTGGAACGTGTTGCTGTTTGTGAATCAGCAGGGATCAATAGAGATCAGTTAATTTTGGATCCTGGTTTTGGTTTTGGTAAACGGGCAAGACATAATTTGCGGCTGATGAAACATTTGAACCGTATTATTGCACTTGATCTGCCTGTTTTGATTGGCGTTTCACGAAAATCAATCATCGGAAAATTGTTAAATGTGACCGTTGAAGAACGGTTAGCAGGCAGTCTGGCTTTAGCATCGGTTGCTGTTTGGCAAGGTGCAAAAATTGTACGGACACATGATGTCCGTGAAACAGCTCAAGCTGTTAATTTATGTAAGTATGTAATGCAGGTGGAAGAGAGTGACTAAACAACAGAGACGTTATTTTGGGACAGATGGTATTCGTGGCCGAGTCGGTGATGGTGCGATTACACCAGAGTTCGTATTAAAGCTAGGTTGGGCTGTTGGTCGTGTGTTGGCGAAAGAAAAGATAAATCGCCGAGTATTGATTGGTAAAGATACGCGGATTTCGGGTTACATGTTTGAGTCAGCGTTACAGGCTGGTTTGTCTGCGGCGGGTGTGGATGTTTATCTATTAGGTCCTATGCCAACACCTGGCATTGCCTATTTAACCCGAACATTTCATGCACAGGCTGGTATTGTGATTAGTGCTTCACATAATCATTATCATGATAATGGTATTAAGTTTTTTTCTGCTGAAGGCACAAAGCTGCCGGATGAGGTTGAATTAGAAATTGAAGCGATGTTGGATGAGCCGCTGACGACGGTGGAGTCCTTTGAGTTAGGTAAGGCTGTTCGTATTGAAGATGCGCGGGGTAGATATGTCGAATTTTGTAAGAGTTCTGTCCCGCTCAAGATGAATTTTTCAGGTATGAAGTTGGTTGTAGATTGTGCGAATGGTGCAACTTATCATGTTGCCCCCGATGTTTTTAAAGAATTGGGTGCAGAGATTGTTGTGATGGGGGCCGAGCCTGACGGCTTTAATATTAACCAGAATTGTGGTTCGACCGAGCCACGTTTATTACAAGCGGCGGTGCTTGAGCATCAGGCTGATCTAGGGATTGCCTTAGATGGTGATGGTGATCGTCTGATTATGGTTGATCACACAGGTCAAATTGTAGATGGCGACGATTTATTGTTTATCATTGCCCGTTCTCAAAAATTGAGAGGCAAGGGAAGTTCAGCTATTGTGGGGACGCAGATGTCGAATCTGGGTCTTGAGCAAGCTTTAGAAGCGCATGATATGACATTGCATCGATCGAAAGTGGGTGATCGCTATGTTATTGAGAAGTTAAAAGAGACCGGTGGTGTTGTCGGTGGTGAGTCATCGGGTCATATTATTTGCTTAGATAAAACGACCACCGGGGATGGCATCATTGCGGCATTGCAAGTGTTATGTGAAATTCGTCGTACTGAGAGTAGTTTGCATGATCTTAAATCTTTGGTGACTAAATACCCTCAGACTTTAATTAATGTTCGTGTCAAGAAGATGATTGACTTGACGACTGATCAGGCAATTTCAGATGCTGTTAAAATGGCAGAAGAAAAATTAGTCGACGCTGGGCGGGTTTTATTAAGACCTTCTGGCACTGAACCAGTAATTCGTGTAATGGTTGAAGGCCGTGACGCGGCCTTGACTCAGGAACTAGCGACTCATATTGCAGATGTTATACAAAGCAGTGTAGAAAGCAGTTAATAATAAATAGTTATAAGCATATAATGAAATCATTGATTTCTTACTGTTGAGACGGTAGGCTCTCAGTTATTTGGTTATTTTTATAGGGTTGAAATGAATGCGTAAGCCTCTAGTTGCTGGCAATTGGAAGATGAATGGAACAAGTGCAAGCAATCAAAGTTTGTTAGAGCGTATTTTAGCTTCGGCGGATGACTTCTCAGACATTGATGTGGCTATTTTTCCACCTGCTGTTTATGTTCACCAGGTTCAACAGGCGTTGACGGGTACAGGCCTTCACTGGGGAACTCAGAATGTCTCTTCATATATAGATGGTGCTTATACAGGTGAAGTGTCAGCTGCGATGATCACTGACTTCAATTGTGAATACACTTTGATTGGACATTCAGAGCGTCGTTGTCTTTATGACGAATTGGATTTGGATCAATTAGTACTGGATCAATTAGTTGCTGAAAAATATGAGACGGCTGCATCATCAGGGTTAACGCCGATTATCTGTATTGGTGAAAGCCCTCAAGAACATGATCAAGGTCAAACAGAAGAAGTTGTTGTTAGGCTTTTAGATACCTTAATAGCACATCAAGGTGCTAAAGCTTTGTCGCGGACTGTTCTCGCATATGAGCCTGTTTGGGCAATTGGAACGGGGAAGACAGCATCACCTGAATGGGCTCAGAACGTCCACCAGTTCATGCGTGAGCGTGTAGCGAAGCATTGCCCGACTACGGCCGAGAATTTACGAATACTTTACGGGGGCAGCGTTAAAGGTAATAATGCGGCCTCATTATTTTCGAAGCCAGATATAGATGGTGGACTGATTGGCGGTGCTTCTCTAATTGCTGATGAGTTTGTTGCTACATGTCGGGCCGCAGCACAACAAGTTTAGGTTAGTAAAAATGGATACAATAATACTAGTTATACATATCGTCATATCAGTACTGCTGGTGGGTTTGATTTTAATCCAACATGGTAAGGGTGCTGATGCAGGTGCTGCAGCTTTAGGCGGTGGCGGCGGTGGCGGTGGCGCATCATCAAGCCTATTTGGTAGCCAAGGGTCAGCTTCATTTTTATCGCGTAGCAGTGCGATTTTAGCGATGTTATTTTTTATTACGAGTTTGAGCCTCGCTTATTTTGCAAATAAGGCTCAGCGTGTTGAAAGTGTGACGGAAATGCCCGTTGCTCCGGTCACAGAAATTGTTGAGGAAGTAGAGTCTATGCCAGTGCCATCAACATCAGTTGCGCCAGCAGATTTACCAGACTTACCGTAACTTAAACTCCTTAAATAAGCCGACGTGGTGAAATTGGTAGACACGCCATCTTGAGGGGGTGGTGGACATAGTCCGTGGCGGTTCGACTCCGCCCGTCGGCACCAAAGTGCATTCAAAAGCCTACTTGTCCATCAAGTAGGCTTTTTTGTTATGGCAAGTTTGAGAATCCGTGGCTGTTTGTTTGTAAGTGAATGTGCGATTTGATCTGAAATTTGGATTAATTATCAATCGCCTAGTCTTCTTCCTCATTTTATGAATGTCGTTATATGGTTGTTATTGCTTTTTTTGAAGGCTGTTTGTGATGTGGTTTTGGCTTCTCATTATTCCTCAGACTGTGTAGTATTACGAGTTAATAAAGAGAGGAATGTTCGCTATGCTTGTAGCGTCATTCAAAGTGATGCTGTCAGCCCACTGTATTAATAGCAGCAGAAAATAGAAGAAGAAACATTATGTTGGTGGAATACCTCCCCATTTTATTATTTGTGATTATCGGTATTGGTTTTGGTGTGATGCCGTTACTTGCTGGTTTTGTTCTGGGACCTAGACGTCCTGATGATGAAAAACTTTCACCTTATGAGTGTGGTTTTGAACCTTTCGAAGACGCTCAAATGAAATTTGATGTGCGTTTTTATTTGGTTGCTATTCTGTTCATTATTTTTGATTTAGAAATTGCCTTCTTGTTTCCCTGGGCTGTTGTGCTTGATGAAATAGGCATGTTTGGTTTATCAGCAATGTTTTTGTTTTTAGCTATTCTGGTTGTTGGCTTTATTTACGAATGGAAAAAAGGTGCGCTTGAATGGGAATAGAGGGCATTTTAGAAGAGGGTGTTGTTACCACTTCTGCGGATAAACTGATTAATTGGGCGAGAACAGGTTCTTTATGGCCAATGACATTTGGTCTTGCTTGTTGTGCGGTTGAAATGATGCAAGCGGGTGCATCGCGATACGATCTTGATAGGTTTGGTGTGGTGTTTCGTCCGAGCCCTCGCCAATCAGATGTGATGATTGTGGCGGGTACATTGGTGAATAAGATGGCGCCTGCTTTGCGTAAGGTCTATGACCAAATGTCAGAACCGCGTTGGGTTATTTCGATGGGGTCCTGTGCTAACGGTGGCGGTTATTATCATTACTCGTATTCTGTTGTACGTGGCTGTGACCGTATTGTGCCTGTTGATATCTATGTGCCTGGCTGTCCACCGACAGCAGAAGCCTTGTTATATGGCATCATTCAATTGCAGAAAAAAATAAGACGCACTGAAACAATTGCTAAACCAGCGAAGGTGATGATAGGTCGATAGATGAGTCAGGTGTGGAAATCAAAATTAGCATCGACTTTATCCGATGTGTTGTTAGAGTGTGAGTTGGTTGACGGTGAAGTGACAGTGTATGTTGCTGCTGAAGATATATTATCAGTCAGTCAAACTTTACGAGATGACTTTGGCTTTGAGCAATTGATGGATTTATGTGGCGTTGATTACTCAACGTATGGTGGTTCTGCTTGCTTGACTAAAGCTGCCACCGATAAAGGGTTCAGCCGTGCTGTTGATGCTGCTACAGAACTGGATATCGAAGATGAAAGTTACCGTTATGCAGTGGTTTATCATCTTTTGTCATTACAGCATAACCAGCGTTTATGCGTCAAAGTGTATCTAGATGCTGACACGCCCATTGTTGATAGTGTGACGTCAATATGGGAAAGCGCTGGTTGGTTTGAGCGTGAGGCTTTCGATTTATTTGGTATTTTGTTTAATGGACATGAAGACTTGCGTCGGATTTTGACGGATTACGGCTTTATCGGTCACCCTTTTAGAAAAGATTTCCCATTGATTGGCCATGTGGAAATGCGCTATGACGCTGATAAAAAGCGTGTGGTGTATGAACCGGTCAGTATAGAAGAACGGACGTTAGTGCCGCGCGTGATTCGCGATGATAATCGTTACGATAAGGATTAAGCTTAGTGGCAGAGATTAAAAATTACACGCTGAACTTTGGTCCGCAACATCCTGCAGCACATGGTGTCTTACGTTTGATCCTCGAATTGGATGGTGAGGTGATTGAACGGGCTGATCCGCATATTGGTTTGTTACATCGTGGTACGGAAAAGTTAGCCGAGTCTAAGCCATTTAATCAAAGCATTGGTTATATGGATCGTCTTGATTATGTGTCAATGCTATCGAATGAACATGCTTATGTGATGGCGATTGAAAAGCTCTTAGGTGTACAAGTACCTGAACGAGCACAGTATATTCGCGTCATGTTTGATGAGATTACACGGATTTTGAATCATTTGATGTGGTTGGGAACGCATGGGCTTGATATTGGTGCGATGACGATATTCTTGTATTGCTTCCGTGAACGTGAAGATTTGATGGATTGTTACGAAGCGGTATCCGGTGCGCGGATGCATGCAACTTATTATCGTCCCGGTGGTGTGTATCGGGATTTGCCGAATTCGATTGCGAAATACAAGGCTTCGAAATGGCACAGTGAAAAAGAAGTTAAACAAAAGAATGAAAACCGCGAAGGTAGTTTATTAGACTTTATTGAAGATTTCACTACCCGTTTTCCAGGCTGTGTCGACGAATATGAAACATTATTGACGGACAACCGAATTTGGAAGCAGCGAACAGTAGGTATTGGTGTTGTCTCTCCTGAGCGTGCCATGCAAATGGGTTTTAGTGGCCCAATGTTGCGTGGCTCAGGTGTTGAGTGGGATTTACGTAAAAAACAGCCTTATGAAGTATATGACCGCTTAGATTTTGATATTCCAGTCGGTGTGGAAGGTGATTGTTACGATCGTTACTTGGTTCGTGTTGAAGAAATGCGTCAATCGAATCGCATTATTAAGCAGTGTGTTGATTGGTTAAGAGCGAATCCAGGACCTGTTATTACCGGTGATAATAAAGTGTCACCGCCGAGTCGTGTTGAAATGAAACAGGATATGGAATCCTTGGTGCATCACTTTAAACTTTTCACTGAAGGCTATTGTGTTCCCGAAGGTGAGGTCTATACCGCTGTTGAGCATCCGAAAGGAGAGTTCGGTGTGTATATGGTGTCAGATGGGGCCAATAAACCGTATCGTCTGAAAATTCGTGCGCCGGGTTTCCCACATTTAGCAGCTATGAATGAAATGGCAAAAGGCCATATGTTGTCAGATGTTGTTGCCATTATTGGTACTATGGATATTGTGTTTGGTGAGATCGACCGATGAGTGAATTGCAATTGGATGCCAATAAAGAAAGCTTATTTAATGCTGATCTACGTCAGAAAATTGATGTTTGGGTTGCCAAATACCCTGTGGGTCAGGCGCAGTCAGCCGTGATTCCTGCTTTGCTTATTTTGCAAGATGCTAATGGTGGATGGTTATCAAAGCCTCTGATGGATGCCTTGGCAGTTTACCTTGATATGCCGGCGATCAGTGTTTACGAAGTGGCGACATTTTATAGTATGTACGAGCTGGAACCGGTTGGGGAAAACAAAATCAGTGTTTGTACCAATATCTCGTGTCAGCTGTGTGGTTCCGATGAGATTGTTGAACATTTGAAAACACGTTTAGGCATTGGGTTTGGTGAAACGACAGAGGATGGCAAGGTGACTTTGAAAGAAGTGGAGTGTCTTGGGGCTTGTTGTGGCGCCCCTATGTTACAGCTGAATCGTGATTATCACGAAAATTTGACGGCCGATAAGATTGATAACTTATTGGATGGGTTATCGTGATGGTTGAACAGAATCAAGTTTGTTTTAGAACCCTTGAATATGATGAGCCGTGGTCGTTGGAGACATATCGTCGTGTAGGTGGGTACCAAGTTTTAGAAAAGATTCTTAAAGAAAAGATAACACCTGAAGCGATTATCGAAGAGATTAAAACATCTAATTTACGTGGTCGTGGTGGCGCGGGTTTCCCGACAGGGCTCAAATGGAGCTTTATGCCGCGTAAAGTGCCGGGTGATAAATATATTGTCTGTAACTCGGATGAAGGTGAGCCGGGTACCTGTAAAGATCGCGATATCATGCGTTATAACCCTCACCAATTGATCGAGGGGATGATCATTGCTGGTTATGCAATAGGGGCTGAAACGGGCTATAACTATATACGTGGCGAATTCATTGAGCCGATCGAACGTTTTGAGGCCGCATTAATTGAGGCGAGAGATGCCGGCTACTTAGGTAAAAATATACTAGATTCAGGTATTAATTTTCACCTACATACGCAACCAGGTGCGGGTGCGTATATTTGTGGCGAAGAGACAGCTTTGCTTGAGTCTTTAGAAGGTAAGAAAGGGCAACCGCGTTATAAACCGCCTTTCCCAGCTGGTTTTGGTTTGTACGGTAAGCCGACAACGATTAACAATACTGAGACATTGGCATCGGTCCCTGTTATTTTGCAATATGGCGGACAGTGGTTTCATGATATTGGTCTGCCGAATAATGGTGGTACTAAATTATTTAGTGTGTCAGGTCATGTTAAGAATCCAGGTAACTTCGAGGTTCCGATGGGTCTGCCATTTTCTGAGTTATTAGAACTCGCTGGTGGTTTGCGTGATGGCAGAACATTAAAAGCGGTTATTCCGGGCGGGAGCTCAACACCTGTTGTGCCTGGTGAAGTGATGATGGACTCGTTGATGAGCTACGATGGTATGACTAAAGCGGGTTCGATGTTAGGTGCCGGCTCAGTGATTGTGATGGATGATACGACGTGTATGGTGAAAGCGTTAGAGCGAATTGCTGAGTTTTATTATGAAGAATCTTGTGGTCAGTGTACGCCTTGTCGCGAAGGTACAGGTTGGTTATACCGTGTTGTAAAACGTATTGAGCATGGTCAAGGAACACAAGAAGATCTTGATCGTCTGATCGATGTGGCAAAGAATATTAACGGTAATACGATTTGTGCCTTAGGTGATGCAGCGGCAGCGCCGGTATTGAGTTTTATTGAACATTTTAGGGAAGATTTTCAATATCATATTGATCATCAGTGCTGCATGGTTTGGTCAAGTAAAGAGAGTCGGAAGGGTCATTAGATTATGTTTAATATTGAAATCGATGGCATTCCATTAACAGTTGATCCGAGCAAGATGATCATTCAAGCTGCTGATGAAGCAGGTATTGATATTCCCCGTTTTTGCTACCACAAGAAACTGTCTATCGCAGCTAATTGCCGGATGTGTCTGGTCGAGGTCGAAAAGGCCAATAAAGCGCTGCCTGCTTGTGCAACACCTGTCAGTGAAGGGATGAAGATCTTCACAGCTTCCCCAGCAGCCAAAGCCGCACAACGTGGTGTAATGGAATTTTTGTTGATTAATCACCCGCTAGATTGCCCTATTTGCGATCAAGGTGGTGAATGTGAACTACAAGACTTGTCCATGGGCTACGGCGGTGGTGTAGGTCGTTTTAGCGAAAATAAGCGGGTTGTTAAAGATAAGGATATTGGTGCATTAGTTAAAACAGATATGACACGGTGTATTCACTGCACACGTTGCGTGCGTTTTGGGCAGGAAATTGCTGGCATCAAAGAGTTAGGTGCGACGGGTCGTGGCGAGCATATGGAAATCGGGACTTATATTGAGCAGAGTCTGGGTTCCGAGTTATCGGGTAATATCATCGATCTATGTCCAGTAGGGGCTTTAACGTCGAAACCTTTCCGCTACAAAGCCCGTGCGTGGGAGTTATCTTCTCATGCTTCTATCGCACCACATGATGCGGTAGGGTCAAATATTGAAATCCATACCCGTCGTGATGAAGTGATGCGGGTTGTACCTCGTGATAACGATGCCTTAAATGAAACGTGGTTGTCAGACCGCGACCGATTTAGTTATTTGGGTCTTTCGCATGAAGAACGTGCCACGAGTCCGATGGTTAAACAAAATGGACAATGGCAGAAGGTCGATTGGCAAACGGCACTAAATACAGCTGTTGAAGGGCTTAAGCGAGTAATCGATCAAGCAGATGCAGAGCAAGTAGCTGGTTTAGCAGCCCCCACAGCATCATTGGAAGAGGCTTATCTTTTCCAAAAACTCATGAATGGCTTAGGTGTGACAAATCTGGATCATCGACACCGTCAGCAAGACTTCGCTGATGATGGTGTTGATTATGATCAAGATGTTGCCTTAAGTGACATTGAAGAGGCAGAGACTATTTTAGTTGTTGGGAGTGCTATTCGACGCGAGCAGCCTATTTTGGCGCATCGTATTAGACAAGCAGCGTTATCGGGTACGCGGGTTAACGAATTGAACTTCTTTGCCAGTGATTTGTTGATGCCGGTCGATACCCAATTAGTGGTCAATATCAAGTTGATGTTGGCGCATTTGTCTGGCATTGCCAAAGCATTATTGTCATTAGCCAAAGTCGATGAATCGGATTGGGTTACTTTACTAGAGAATGTGGTTCCAAAAGCTGCCGATCAAACGATCGCATTACAATTGTCCAATGCTGATAAAGCGATGATTCTGATGGGTGATTTGGCGAAGAATCATCCTGAAGCGTCCAAGATTAAGGCGTTATTGGCTTTGATAGCACGTTTAAGTGGTAGTGATTTTTTGATCTTACCTACAGCGAATTCAAAGGCTGCGAATTTAGTAGGTTTATTGCCTAACACTGAGGGCAGTTTGAATGCTCAGCAGAGCTGGCAAGCTAAGCTAAAGAGTTATGTGTTACTTGGCCTTGAACCAGAATTGGATTGTACTAATACTGCAGAAGCTATGTCTGCATTACGCTCCGCTGAATGCGTGGTTGCGTTAAATAGCTATGTAACCGAAGCGATGTTGTCTTACGCAGATGTGATTTTGCCTGTCTCACCTTTTGCTGAATCGTCAGGGACATTTGTTGGTGTAGATGGTCAATGGCAAGCCTATACGGGTGCAGTATCACCAAAGGGCGAAAGTCGACCTGCATGGAAAGTGTTGAGAGTATTGGCAAATTTAGTTGATTTAGAGGGCTTTGAGTATGTGTCTTCACAAGATGTCAGTGATGAAGTAAAGGCCATGATTCAGGGCAAAACAGCGACTAATACAGAGACATATTGTCCAGATAAACTGAGTGTGACCATGGATAGTCGTTTGCAAATGGTATCTGAAGTGCCGATGTATCAAATTGATAGTGTTGTTAGACGTAGTCATGCTCTAGCTGAGACGGTTGAGAACCAGGGTGTTTTTGTGGCGGCAATTAATTCTGCCGAGGCGAGTCAGTTGGGACTTAGTCAAGCTCAGCGTGTTGTTGTGACCAGTGATAACCAGTCGATTGAGTTAGCCTTTAGCGTTGATGACGCTATTGCAGATGGTTGTATCCATATGCCAACGGGTATTGTTGAAATGTCAGACTTTGCGCCGGCTTTTTCATCTGTTAGTGTCAGTGTGGCGCAGGGTTAACAGCTATGATGGACTTTGTGCTTTACACGTTGCTACCGATTCTATTGAAAATCATGTTAATCGTGATGCCGCTGATGATCGCGGTGGCCTATCTGACTTATGCAGAGCGCAAGGTGATTGGCTATATTCAATTACGAATTGGGCCGAACCGTGTAGGGCCGAGAGGCTGGTTACAACCGATTGCAGATGCGGTTAAGTTGATGTTTAAAGAAGTCATCTTGCCACGACAGTCTAACTTGTACTTATTTGTTGTTGCACCGGTATTGGCTATTGGCCCAGCCTTGGCGGCTTGGGCTGTGATGCCATTCGATGCGGGTTTGATTTTGGCAGATATTGATGCGGGTTTGCTTTATATTTTAGCGATCACCTCAATGGGTGTTTATGGTGTGATCGTGGCCGGTTGGGCTTCTAATTCACGGTATGCTTTCTTAGGCGCGTTACGCAGTGCGGCTCAAGTGGTGTCGTATGAGATCGCGATGGGTTTTGCACTCGTGGGTGTATTAGTCGCAGCCGGTAGTTTGAATTTAGGTGAGATTGTGTTGGGCCAGCAAGGCGGGTTCTGGCATTGGTATTTTATTCCTCTCTTCCCTTTATTTGTGGTTTATTTTTTATCTGGTGTGGCTGAAACTAACCGTGCTCCTTTTGACGTCGCTGAAGGTGAATCAGAGATTGTGGCTGGTTTCCATGTGGAATATTCAGGGATGGCCTTTGCGATATTCTTCTTAGCTGAATACGCCGATATGATCTTGATTTCGATGTTGGCTGCTGTGCTCTTTATGGGAGGCTGGTTGTCGCCATTCCAAGGGACTGTGTTAGAACCCGCTTTTGCATGGGTACCGGGGCTGATTTGGTTATTGATGAAGACCTCTTTCTTTTTATTCTTGTATTTGTGGTTTAGGGCAACGTTCCCACGTTACCGCTACGACCAAATCATGCGTTTAGGTTGGAAAGTGTTTATTCCCGTTACACTCGTGTGGCTTGTCGTGGTATCGACGATGCAGGTTATGGATATTGGGCCTTGGTTTACTGAAGCCAGTGATTTGGCTGAAACGATGATGGTTGAGCCAGCTGCTGATGTAGAACAGGTTCAGGTGGATAGCTTATGATGCGTTCCGTCAGTCATTTCTTCAAAAGCTTCTTGCTTTGGGAACTCTTGTTAGGCTTGAAGCTTACGGGACGTTATTTATTTGCGAAAAAAATAACCGTGCAATACCCAGAAGAGCAAACGCCACAATCTCCACGTTTTCGCGGTTTGCATGCCTTACGCCGTTATCCGAATGGTGAAGAGCGTTGTATTGGTTGTAAATTATGTGAAGCGGTATGCCCAGCATTGGCTATAACCATTGAAACAGAGCCAAGAGATGATGGGACACGTCGTACAACACGTTATGACATTGATTTATTTAAGTGTATTTATTGCGGGTTTTGTGAAGAATCTTGTCCGGTTGATTCTATTGTTGAGACTCGAGTATTCGATTATCACTTTGAAGAGCGTGGCGAGAATATTATGACTAAGGATAAGTTGTTAGCCATAGGTGATAAATATGAAGATCAAATTGCAGCTGATCGTGCTGCAGATGCACCGTACCGTTAGAGACAGGTTATAGATATGGAACAAATCTTATTTTACTGTTTTTCTGCTGTGCTGATATTTGCAGCAACGATGGTGATTACCGTACGCAATCCTGTGCGTGCTGCTTTGTTTTTAGTATTAGCCTTTTTTACCAGTGCAGGTATTTGGTTGCTATTGGAAGCCGAGTTTTTAGCTTTGACCCTTGTCTTGGTCTATGTCGGCGCGGTCATGGTGTTATTCCTATTTGTGGTGATGATGTTGGATATTAATTTGTCATCGTTACAAGAGGGTTTTACGCGTTACTTGCCTCTAGGGATTATAGTCGCTGCGTTGATTACGATAGAAATGTTAGCGGTCTTGGATGCATCACACTTCGGTTTAGATATTGTGTCGGCACCAGCGCCACAACCAGAAGGCTACAGTAATACCAAGGCGATAGGTTTATTGCTTTATACAACGTATGTTTATCCGTTTGAAATTGCGTCAGTTATATTAACAGTCGCAATTATTGCTGCGATTACATTGACCTTACGTGATACTAAGAGTCGCAAAGCACAAGTTGTTTCTGAACAAGTTAAAGTGCGTGCTGAAGATCGGGTTAGGGTGGTGAAAATGAAAACGAGTAAGCCTGACAATGATCAGGAGGCAGGTTCATGATTGCTCTATCTGATGTATTAACACTAGGTGCCATTCTGTTTAGCTTGTCGGTTTTAGGTATTTTTATTAACCGTAAAAATATTATTATCCTGCTGATGTGCGTTGAGTTAATGCTGTTAGCGGTGAATCTGAACTTTATTGCCTTTTCACATTTCTCTGGTGATATTGGCGGACAAATATTCGTCTTCTTTATTCTGACTGTGGCAGCAGCAGAAGCGGCCATTGGCTTAGCGATTCTGGTGGTGCTGTTTAGGAATCTTAGTACCATCAATGTTAGTGAACTTGATAGGTTGAAAGGTTAGACATGGAAGTACTTAACGAAAACCTATTATTAACTTTAGTCCTTGCGCCGTTATTCGGTAGTGTTATTGCAGGATTGTTTGGTAAAAAAATTGGTGAAAAAGCATCACATACCGTCACGATTCTAGGTGTTGCAGTTGCCTTTATATTGTCAGTTTGGGTGTTTAAACAAGTTATTTTTGATGGTGCTAGTTATAACGACCGTGTTTATCAGTGGCTACAAGCGGGTTCACTAAGTATCGAAGTTGGCTTTATGGTCGATTCACTGACAGCAATGATGCTGGTGGTGGTGACCTTTGTTTCTTTGATGGTGCATATTTATACCATTGGTTATATGCAAGGGGATGATGGTTACAGTCGGTTCTTTAGCTATATTTCCTTGTTCACCTTCTCTATGTTGATGTTGGTCATGGCCAATAACTTCATGCAATTGTTCTTTGGTTGGGAAGCAGTAGGCTTAGTGTCTTATTTGCTGATTGGTTTTTGGTCTAAGAAACCGACAGCGATTTATGCCAGTTTAAAAGCCTTTTTAGTTAACCGTGTTGGTGATTTTGGTTTCTTATTGGGGATTGCAGGTGTATTAATGTACGCCGGCAGCCTGGATTATCTAGAAGTTTTTGCTCAATCACGTGTTACTGCTACGCAATCGATGAGTATCTGGCCTGGATCTGAATGGTCTGCCATTACAGTTATTTGTATTCTATTGTTTATTGGTGCGATGGGTAAATCGGCACAAGTGCCGTTACATGTTTGGCTACCCGATTCGATGGAAGGTCCAACGCCTATTTCTGCTTTGATCCATGCGGCAACAATGGTGACAGCAGGTATCTTCATGGTGGCTCGGATGTCACCGATGTTTGAATTATCAGAAGCCGCTTTATCATTTGTTATGGTGATTGGCGCTATTACAGCGTTATTTATGGGCTTCTTAGGCTTGATTCAAAATGACATAAAACGCGTTATTGCCTATTCGACGTTATCGCAACTAGGCTATATGACAGTCGCGTTAGGTGCATCCGCCTATGCTGCGGGTATTTTCCACTTGATGACACATGCTTTCTTTAAGGCATTATTATTCTTAGGTGCTGGTTCGGTCATCATGGCACTGCATCACGAACAAGATATTCGTAAGATGGGTGGTTTGAAGAAATATATGCCAATCACTTACTGGACGGGATTAATCGGATCTCTAGCTCTAATTGGTTTCCCAGGTTTTGCTGGTTTCTTCTCGAAAGATGCCATTATCGAAGCGGTACATGCATCAACGATAGCGGGTAGTGATTTTGCCTATTTTGCTGTGCTGTCGGGTGTATTTATTACGGCGTTATATAGCTTCAGGCTGTTTTTCATTGTGTTCCACGGTGAAGAAAGGTTTGAGCAACATGATGGTCATATGCCACATGAATCGCCTAAGGTAGTGACTGTGCCACTGGTCTTATTAGCCATTCCATCAGTTTTAGCGGGTTTCTTAATTGGGCCGATGGTGTTTGGTCATTTCTTTGCCGATGCAATTTACGTCTCAAGTGAACATGATGTCTTAAGTCAACTTAATTATCATGGTGTACTCGGTTTCTTAATGCATGGCTTTGTTGCGCCGCCATTCTGGTTAGCGATGGCCGGTTTGGGAACAGCTTATTATTTCTACATGGTCAATCCATCGATTCCGGCCAAACTCCATCAGTCATTTAATTGGTTGTATCGTGTTATGGAAAATAAATATGGTTTCGATAGGTTTAATGAAGTGGTCTTTGCAGGTGGTGCAAGAGCAATTGGTCGTGTGTTATGGAAAGCGGGCGATCTGGCTGTGATTGATGGTGTAGTAGTCAATGGTGCTGCGAAGACCATCGGTTTAGTTTCGAAGACTGTTCGTCGTGTGCAATCTGGCTATTTGTATGCTTATGCTTTTGCCATGATCGTGGGTTTATTAGTGTTACTGAAATATTTTGTGGCTTAGAGAGTAAATGATGTTTGATATTCCATTATTAAGTTTAGTGATCTGGTTGCCGATATTGGGCGGGATCGCTGTCTTATTAAATGGTGATAACGTTTTTACTCGTCCGTTATCTTTAATTGTGTCTATAGCGACATTGTATTTTTCATTTGGGCTCTATACAGGTTTTGATAACGCAACGCATGAAATGCAGTTTGTTGAACACCTGCCTTGGATAGCGACTTATGGAATCCATTATTCTTTGGGTATTGATGGCTTTTCAATGCCATTGATTATTTTGACGACGTTTTCTACTATTGTGGTGGTGATTGCGGCTTGGGAAGTGATTCAAGATCGCATCAGCCAGTATATGGCAGCGTTTCTTATTATGTCTGGTTTGATGATTGCGGTATTTGCTGCTTTGGATGTCATCTTGTTCTACGTCTTCTTTGAAGCGATGCTGATTCCATTGTTCTTGGTCATCGGTATCTGGGGTGGCCCAAACCGCGTTTACGCCACGATTAAGTTCTTCCTTTATACCTTCTTTGGTTCTGTCTTTTTATTAATTGCCTTGTTGTATTTGCGTTATGTCTCGGGCAGCTTTGCGATTCTTGATTTCCATACTGTTGCCTTAACATTACAAGAACAGATCTGGTTATTTTTAGCATTTTTAATTGCCTTTGCTGTCAAAGTACCGATGTGGCCTGTTCATACTTGGTTGCCTGACGCACACGTCGAGGCACCAACGGGTGGTTCTGTTATTTTAGCGGCCATTACGTTGAAAATTGGTGGTTATGGTTTACTCCGCTTTGCCTTACCAATTACGCCGGATGCAGCAATGACGCTGGATTGGTTTGTGATTGCCTTGTCGTTAACGGCCATTGTCTATATTGGTTTTGTGGCGTTAGTACAGGCTGATTTGAAGAAATTGATTGCCTATTCCAGTATTGCCCATATGGGATTTGTCACACTAGGGTTGTTTGTTGTTTTTGGCATTTTCGAAAATTCAGCAACGGGCAGTGGTGCGGTGCTGGCGGTTGAAGGCGCGATGGTACAAATGGTGTCACATGGTTTTATTGCCGCTGCGATGTTCTTATGCGTTGGCGTGTTATATGATCGCATGCACACGCGAGAAATCTCTGCTTATGGTGGTGTCATCAACACGATGCCTTTATTTTCTGGCTTTTCAGTCTTTTTTGCAATGGCTAATGCAGGCTTACCAGGCACCTCGGGGTTTGTTGGTGAGTTTATGGTAATTTTGGCGTCATTCCAGGCGAATTTCTGGTATGCCTTTTTAGCGGCAACAACATTGATATTAGGCGCGGCCTATAGTTTGTGGATGGTCAAACGAGTTGTCTTCGGTGAGGTCAGTAATGACAATGTGGCTGCATTGGAAGATCTCAACCAACGTGAGTTCTGGTTGTTAACGGTATTGGCGTTAATCGTGTTGATCATTGGTTTGTGGCCTGCACCCTTGATCGATGTGATGCATAGTTCAGTTGAACATTTGCTAACACAAGTTTCACAGTCGAAGTTGTAAGGATAATGGGACGATTATGATGTTTGAAGTTGCGAATATGTCTTTTGCCTTACCCGAAATGTTTTTGCTGACGATGGCCTGTGTCATCTTATTAATTGTTGCCTTTTTCAAACAAACAGGTGCTAGCTTAGCTTATGGTTTAAGTCAGCTCACGATGATTGCATCTGCTGTGTTGGTTTATCGTGAAATAGGCGGACTTGAAGGTTTAGCTTATAGCGATACTTATATTCGTGATGCCTTAAGCAATGCACTGAAGATAGCGATTTTTGTGATTAATATTGCTGTGTTGATGTATTCGACATCCTATTTGAAAGCACGTGACTTATTCAAAGGTGAATATTATGTACTAGCGGTCTTTGCGACGTTAGGGATGTCGGTTATGGTGTCAGCACATCACTTCTTAACTTTATACTTAGGCCTAGAGCTGATGTCTTTGTGCCTATATGCCATGGTGGCTATGCATCGTGATTCGGCGGTAGCGACTGAGGCAGCAATGAAATACTTTATTCTTGGCGCACTGGCTTCGGGCATGTTGCTTTATGGAATGTCTATTATTTATGGCGTCACTGGTAGCTTGTCAATTTCAGCTGTAGCGACAGCGATTCAAACAGGTGGCTTGGACAATACAGTCTTAAGCTTTGGTCTGGTCTTTTTGGTCATAGGTGTCGGCTTTAAGCTCGGTGCTGTGCCCTTCCATATGTGGTTACCTGATGTCTATGAAGGTGCGCCAACAGCCATGACCTTATTTATTGCAACAACACCCAAATTAGCAGCATTTGCGATGATGATTCGTTTACTGGTTGAGGGCTTGGGCGATATACAAATGTATTGGCAAGATATGCTGGTGATGTTGTCTGTGTTATCGGTTGTACTGGGTAATATTGTGGCGATTGCTCAAACGAATCTCAAGCGTATGTTGGCTTATTCGACGATTTCACATGTCGGTTTTATCTTATTAGGTATTATTTCAGGAACTGATGAAGGCTATGCGGGGTCTCTGTTCTATGCTTTGACCTATACGCTGATGACACTTGCGGCATTTGGGATGATTATCTTGATGAGCCGTCGCGGGTTTGAAGCAGAAGAGATTGCCGATTATAAAGGCTTAAGCCAGCGCCATCCCTGGTTTGCTTTGATGATGTTGATTGTGATGTTTTCTATGGCGGGTATTCCACCGCTTGTCGGTTTTTATGCCAAATTAGCTGTGATTAAATCTATTATTGATATTGGTTTGATCTCAGTTGCGGTGTTGGTTGTGGTTATGTCCGTGATCGGCGCGTTTTATTATTTACGGGTTATTAAAGTTATGTATTTTGATGAGGCCGAAGAAGCTTACGAGATCGATGCACCAACTGATATGCGAATCATGGTCAGTGCGAATGCCGTAGCTGTACTAGGGCTGGGACTTTTCCCAGGTAGTTTAATGGCACTCTGTGCCAGCGTATTTATGTCGTAGTTATGTCACCACTTGTATTGATCTTAGTCATCCTGATTATTGCTAACGTACCTTGGTTTACGGAGCGCTTGTTTTTGGCATTTCAAATGGAAAAGGGAAAGTCATGGGGTTGGCGGTTACTAGAGTTGTTGGTGTTTTACTTCTTGAGCTTGGTGATTGCAACGATGTCAGAAATACGTTTTTCTGGTGATGTACATCCACAACAGTGGGAATTTTTTGCAACCACATTTTGTGCGTTTTTAGTGTTATCAGTTCCAGGTTTGATTTATCGTTACCAATGGTTAGCAATAGCACGAAAATAGCTCAAATTTCGCTTTGAATTGCGCATTCAGTTTTAAAGTTATCCCCTAAACCACATTGATTTATCAGTAAAACTAGCTTCATCTGCCTGTTCTTGCTAATAAATCATTTTTATCAGTGCATGGATAATTAAACTAGTATAAAATCTTCTGGTTTATCTTCGTGTTAATGCACATTAATTATTTTTAGAGAACAGGAAAATGGCTGCCGATTTATCTACGTATAGAAACATTGGGATCTTCGCTCACGTTGATGCGGGTAAAACCACAACAACGGAACGTATCTTAAAACTAACTGGTAAGATTCATAAAACTGGTGAAGTCCATGATGGTGAAGCAACAACTGACTTCATGGAACAAGAGCAAGAGCGTGGGATTACAATTCAATCAGCGGCAACAAGCTGTGAGTGGGATGGTCACCGTTTAAATGTTATCGATACCCCGGGACACGTTGACTTCACTATTGAAGTATACCGTTCATTAAAAGTCCTTGATGGTGGTGTTGGTGTTTTCTGTGGTAGTGGTGGTGTTGAGCCACAATCAGAAACAAACTGGCGTTATGCTAATGAATCTGAAGTATCTCGTATTATCTTTGTTAATAAACTGGATCGTATGGGTGCTGATTTCTACCGTGTAGTTAAACAGGTAAAAGATGTTTTAGGTGCTAACCCATTAGTCATGGTGTTGCCGATTGGCATCGAGGACGAATTCAAAGGCTGTGTTGATTTATTAACACGTAAAGCTTGGATTTGGGATAACGAACAAGATACCACTGCTTTCCGTATCGAAGAGCCGCCTGCAGATATGGCTGATAAAGTTGAAGAATATCGTGAGCTATTGGTCGAAACGGCATTAGAGCAAGATGATGACTTAATGGAAGCGTATCTTGAAGGTGAAGAGCCTTCAATTGAAGACCTTCACAAATGTATCCGTAAAGGTACATTGTCTATGGACTTCTTCCCAACTTACTGTGGTTCTGCCTTTAAAGACAAAGGTGTTCAAATGGTATTGGATGCGGTTGTTGCATATTTACCGACACCAACAGAAGTTGATCCACAACCAGAAGTGGATGAGGAAGGTACTGAAACAGGTGAAATGGCAATCGTTACGCCTGACGCGCCATTACGTGCTTTAGCATTCAAAATTATGGATGATCGCTTTGGTGCCTTAACGTTTATTCGTATTTATTCTGGTGTCATCAATAAAGGTGATACGGTCTTAAATACCTTTACGGGTAAAACAGAGCGTGTTGGCCGTATGGTAGAAATGCATGCAGATGATCGTACGGAATTAGATTCTGCTCAAGCCGGCGATATTATCGCTGTTGTGGGCATGAAAGATGTACAAACAGGGCATACATTATGTGATCCTAAAAATCCTGCGACATTAGAGCCAATGGTTTTCCCAGATCCTGTTATCTCAATCTCTATTGCACCGAATGATAAAGGTGGTTCTGAGAAAATGGGTATCGCCTTAGGTAAAATGATTAAAGAAGATCCTTCTTTTCGCGTCGAAACTGACCAAGAAAGTGGCGAAACAATCATCAAAGGTATGGGTGAGCTTCATTTAGATATTAAAGTTGATATCTTGAAGCGTACACATGGTGTTGATGTTACAGTTGGTGAACCACAAGTTGCTTACCGTGAAACAATCACACAGCGTATTGAAGATAGCTACACACATAAGAAACAATCGGGTGGTTCTGGTCAGTTCGGTAAAATTGATTACATTATCGAACCAGGCGAAACAGGCAGTGGTTTTATCTTTGAATCAACGGTTACCGGTGGTTCGGTACCACGCGAGTTCTGGTCTGCAGTAGAAGCTGGCTTTAAGAAAATGATGGACCGTGGTGTATTAGCGGGCTACCCATGTTTAGACTTTAAAGTGAACTTATATGATGGTGGTTTCCATGCCGTGGATTCATCAGCTGTTGCGTTTGAATTAGCTGCTCAAGCTGCTTATCGTCAAACAATGCCAAAAGCGGGTCCACAATTGATGGAACCGATTATGAAAGTAGACGTATTCACACCAGAAGATCACGTTGGTGATGTCATTGGTGATTTGAACCGTCGTCGCGGTATGATTAAATCACAAGATTCAACACCAACCGGTGTTCGCATCAACGGTGAAGTGCCATTAAGTGAAATGTTTGGTTATATCGGCTCACTACGTACAATGACATCGGGTCGTGGTCAGTTCTCTATGGAGTTCGTACACTACAGTGCTTGCCCACGTAACGTGGCAGAAGAAGTCATTAAAGAAGCGAAACAACGAGAAGAGGATGCGAAGAAATAATCGCTGACGCTAGATGAAGTTATATAAATCTGGCCGGTCTTTACCGGCCTTTTTTATACGTAAAGTAAAGTTGACGGTATTGTAGTTGAATGGGAATGCCATTTTATCAGGAGGTTAAAAATGAATAAGTTAGTTATTATTTTTATTGTGGCTATGATGTGCGTACCGGCTTTCGCATCTGATTTAGCGAAAGAAAAAAGATGGGAAGCACAAGTTGTCGATGCGTTGATAGATGACGATGAGCTATATCCAGAGTCCGAAGGCATCCCGTTCTTGGCGATTGGAATACCAAGTGAGTCAGACAAGATTGTGGGTGTGATTGTTGTACATGGTATGGGCGTGTATCCCAATTGGGAGTGAGTTGTGCAGTCTGTGCGAATTGGCTTAGCAGAATCTGGCCTATTTACATTGTCGATTCAAATGCCTGTTTTAGCAAATGATGCCGCGGGTAAAAGATTATGAATCCTTAATGCCTCAAGCTGCTTCAAGATTTGATTCAGCCATAGGCTATTTAAAAGAACAGGGAAGAAGCAATATTGTATTAGTAGCGCATAGTTTAGGGGTAGAAATGGTGTCTTACTATCTTTCTGATGCAGCAGATAAATAGACGATGCTGTTGTTGGTTTTGTCGGTGTCAGTATATCGGCAAGTTCATCAAATTATTTGAGACGTATCTCGTTCGACAATCACGATTGTGAAGAGTAAAGTGTATGTCAATGTTTATCGGTAGCTGGTTCCAATCCTGATAATCAAAATGCTTATATTGTGGAAATAGAAGCAGGGAGACCTGAGATTGATTGGCGCAATTTGTGTCCTGAAAGCCGTGCTGAACTATGCGATGCCTTTAGTATGTTGGATCATATTGGTTTTAGTGAGCCTGACGACCTAGATAAAAGGTTTGACAATCGTTACACGCTGATCGGTTACGATATTCATGGTAATGGCCCTGTAACAGCCAATGGTTGTCATGTAACGTATGATTCATTTGGTGACCCTGAATGCACTATGACGGTGGTTGATACAGATTGTTAAGATGTTGAGAGACTATGTATAGCGACGAAGATTTAGATACTGCGGTTAAGCAAGGCATCTTCTCAGCGACGGATGTAAAGACGTTCCGCCAGCGTAATGCTGAAAATAAGGCGTCATCTATTGCTGACGAAGAAAACTTTAAGCTGATAGGTGGTTTTAACGATATTTTTATCGTGATTGCGTGTGGCTTATTGTTGTTTTCATCTTTTTCAGTATTGGAGTCAATTAACGCTAGTATTGCTTATGTTGTCTTCGCGATACTTTCTTGGGGCTTGGCAGAATTTTTTGTCTTAAAAAGAAAAATGGCACTTCCAGCGATTATTTTATTAATCGCTTTTGTGGGTGGTGTTGCTGGCTTATCACACTCTGTATTGCCGATGACTTCAGATTTTGGGCCGATGATGGCAGCGAGTTTATCTGCGATTGCTGCTTTTATGCACTGGCAACGTTTTAGTGTGCCTATTACAGTTGCTGTTGCTGTGGCTGCCTTTGTGAGTTTGATCGTTTCTTTATTAAGCGCAGTTATTCCTGAAATAGAAAATGTACTTTCACCCGTTATTTTTATTTGTGGTTTATTGGTTTTTGCTTTTGCTATGGTCTGGGATGCGGCTGATACGTTGCGTGTGAATTACCGTTCTGATGTTGCTTTCTGGTTACACCTTCTTGCCGCGCCATTAATTATTCATCCAATATTTACGGGTTTGGATATTTTAAAAGGTGATGAAAGTTTGACCAATATGATTTTGGTGGTGGCACTCTATTTATTACTCACTTTTGTTTCAATGTGTATTGATAGGCGTGTGTTGATGGTATCGTCTTTGATGTATGTGATTTATGCTTTATCAGGTCTTATTGATCGTTATGGTGTGGTTGGATCTAGTTTTGCTTTGACAGGTGTATTGATGGGAGTGATGTTATTACTTTTATCAGCTTATTGGCATAGTGTACGTGCCATTCTAGTCGGTTTATTACCCAATGTTGTCCAAAACTACGTTCCAAAATCAAAATTAATTTAGCCTAGAATCTTTACATTGCTTGGCGACCTTTCTCATAGAGAAGGGGACGACATGGAAAGCGGTATCTCAAGATGATGATGTCTTTGAGGGACGCGATAGCGAGACAGGCCAACTTAGACGGATTGGTTCACGTGTTGACTTGATTTTTGGTTCTAATTCTCAACTTCGCACTTTGGCTGAGGTGTATGCATACCGAGATTCGCAATCTCGTTTTGTGAATGACTTTGTTAATACATGGATTAAAGTAATGGAGTTAGAACGTTTTGATTTAGCTTAATTGTCCTCGTGCTATGAAAAGTGCCAACTTTAGTTTTGAAAGTTGGCTTTTTTTTACTTTATTTTTCAACCTCTTGTAACATGTCATCGGCTAAGATATTTAAGATAGTTTGCATGTCGTCTGGAATGTCGATTCGCCATGATACTTCCTGTTCAGTTTTAGGATGAATGAATCCTAACAAGCCGGCATGTAATGCCTGTCGTTTAAAGTTTTGTAGGGCCTGTTGACATGTTTCTGAGGCTCCCTTAGGCAAACGTAACCGGCCACCGTAGGAAGGATCACCTAATAGCGGGTAGCGGATATGCGCCATATGAACACGAATTTGGTGAGTACGACCTGTTTCTAATTTACAACGAATGTGAGTATGGGCTCGAAAGCGTTGTTCAACACGGTAATGGGTGGTGGCTGGTTTACCCGTGTTAGTGATGGCCATTCGTTTTCTTTCAGTATGATGTCGACCAATGGGTTTATCTACTGTCCCGCCCGCGGTCATGACACCCATCGCAATGGCTTGATATTCACGTTGCACCGTTCGCGCCTGCAGTTGGGATACCAGACTATTGTGTGCTTGCAATGTTTTAGCAATCATTAATAAGCCGGTCGTGCCTTTATCTATACGGTGGACTATGCCTGCTCGCGGCACACCTTCCAGTGGAGGTGAGTGATGGAGTAAGGCATTGACTAAAGTGCCTTGATGATTACCTGCGCCGGGATGCACAACCATTCCTGCTGGTTTATTAATGATGAGAATATCTTGATCTTCATGAATAATATCAAGTTGTATTGCCTCTGCCTGCCATTTTTCATCAACGGCTTCTATTTGAGCATTAATCTCAACTTGTTCTCCCCCAATGACACTGTCTTTTGGGCGTAGAATTTTGCCGTCGATAAGGACGTAGCCGGCTTTAATCCACTTAGTGATTTGGCCTCTGGAATAATCTGAGAAAAGCTGTGCAAGCGCCTGATCTAGACGGATGCCCGCGCAGTCATCAGGAATTATGCCTGTTAAAGTTAATGTGTTGGTCATGGAGGTCATCGTGATATTAAAACAGGGAAAGATTATAGCCTAGTGCTAATGTTCAGGTTTATTTGTCTTTATATTAAATCTCTAATTGTTTGTTTAATCTATTATTTCTCATAATGCTGTTGTATTTTTACTACAGTTTTAGGGGGCATCTGACGATGTGTCGACAGGATATTGCATTTTTAATAGTATGCTGATACGGTGTCAAATCTGCTGATTTTTGAATCAGTTAGTCGGTATAGTCAGCGGGGACTTACCGTCAGTATTTAAATTAATATGAAGTGAGATTTTATGTCTGAACGTGTAACAGGAAGCGTAAAGTGGTTTGACGCAGCAAAAGGTTTTGGTTTTCTAGAGCGTGAGGGTGGTGATGATGTATTTGTCCATTTTCGTGCTATCCAAGGTGATGGTTTTAAAACTTTAGATGAAGGCCAGCAAGTTGAGTTTACGGTAACTAAGGGTGATAAAGGCTGGCAGGCGGAAGACGTTGTAGCAGTTAGCTAACTCTTCCCAATGTTTGCCTGACACGAAGGGCAATAATATGTTGCCCTTTGTGTTTCTTTATAGTGTTTGATCTTGTTTTCGCAATGGAGACAGGGTTCATCTTTACGACCATAAACGTTAAGTTGTTGTGCAAAATAACCGGGCTTACCGTCGCTTTTAGTAAAGTCCTTTAACGTTGTTCCACCTGCCTTTATGGCTTTTTCTAGTACTAGCTTGATCTGTTGCGTTAATTGCTCACATTGTGTTTTTGTTAAGTTTTGAGAAATGGTCTTCGGGTGGATACCTGATAAAAATAGACTTTCATTGGCATAAATATTTCCCACACCCACAACAACCTGCCCATTCATGATCAATGTTTTAACACTACAGTATTTTTTTTTTGCTTGTTCATAAAGGTAGTTTGCATCAAATCCTTTTAATAAGGGTTCAGGGCCGAGATGCGCAATGAGCTTATGCTTTGTTACTGCTTCATCAGTCCACATGATGGCGCCGAACCGCCTCGGGTCGGTGTAACGCAGTAAGTGTCCGTTATTAAGGATGATATCTACATGATCATGTTTGGCAGGATTGTTATGTTCTATTTTATCCAGAATTCTTAGGCTGCCTGACATACCTAAATGAATCATTAATGTACCGCTATCACATTGGACTAATAAGTATTTGGCGCGTCGTTTAACCGAATGGATAAGCTGTTGCTTCAATGTCCTAGCTAGGTTCTCTGGAATGGGCCAACGTAAGCTATGATTGCGTATTGTCACCCGGGTAACGGTTGCATTTTCTAAGTAGGGCTTAATACCCTTTCGGGTGGTTTCAACTTCAGGTAATTCTGGCATTGAGGTGCTCTTAAGGTGTTATTAATGTGATGCTGGTAATAGTAATGTTTGGTAGCTAGCTTTGGGAAACTGATAAGCGAGTTCTGTCTGCTCATTGATGATAAAAAAATGCGTTTTACTTAAGTGTAAAGTGAGTTTTACAGATTCGTTTTGTTCTTTAAGCTGCACAATAACATGAAAAGGGCTGGGTTGTAGTCTACTTGAGAGAGCATCAAGCTGAATCACTTGTAATGCAGCTGCTTGTTGCCAGTTATCGATAATTTCAACTAGCTTATCTGCTGATTGTTTTGAATCAGATTGCCATTGGCCATTATTTAACTGCAATGATGTGGTTTGTTTTAACAAGCTTTGTTGTTGATAATGGGGAATGGTCAGTTGTGTGATGTGCTGTTGTGCTTTGATGAGGCGGTTGTCAATAAAACTACTGGCACTGGTATTGAGTAAGGGACTGATGGTGTCTTCGAGTAGGTAGAGGTCGTTATTATGTTGCACATAACGGCGTTGCTCAATGGGTTCGATATCACCAAAGATAAAATGATGGTCATTCAAGACCAAGTTTGTACTGTCTTTGTTTATACCAAACTGACTGAGATTTTGACCCGCTATTATGGTTTGCTGACGATAGGGTTGTATAGTCAAAATTGAGAGTAGTAGTTTGATTCTATTTTGATTAGCACGGGCTGTGATGGGCGTGATGAGTTGCCATTGTTGCTTGATTTTCTTTAAGACAATATCTGCACGATTCATTTGTGAGATGGTAATGTGGTGGATGGCTTCATTAGTGATGTTTGTGAGGGGGGTGGTTGCTGTGGTGCTTGTTAGTTCATCATTGATGAACCAATATAACCCGGCTAATACGGTAATGAGTATTAAGTTAATGAAATAGTTTGATTTCATTGTTTACGTCGATACCACCATAAGCTCAGGCCGATGAGTAATAATGAAGCGGGCAAGATGACAAGAAAGCTCAGGCCGATGAACAGTGAGTTCATTTTACTGAGTTCAAGTTGGTTATCGATGGTGGTTTTAATGGGGATGGTGATTAAACTATCATCATCGGCTAACCAGTTAATTAAGGCGACACCGAGTTCTAAATTAGCGGCATTACCAATAAAGCTATTGGATAAGAAGTCGCCATCTCCAATAACAGCGATACGTTGTTGCTTGTCTTCTTGTGTTGATGTCAGTAAATAAGCAATATCTAGTGGCCCTGCTGTATCGATGCCCTGTTCAAATTGTGCCTGTAGACTCGGGTTAAGATCGCTCCATACATTTGTTGGTGTTGATAACAGGGCTTGATATTGCCATAAGTTATTTTCAGCTTTCGGTGCAATTGCGGCGGCTTTTGGAAATAGTGTCACGCTTGATGTAGCTTGGCCAATGGGATGATTTGCATAATCGGTAATGAGTGTAAATTGGGGATCTGGGATACCTAATAATTCGGTATTGGGATTTATAAGGGTGCCAGGGAGTAGCTCAAGTTCTAGGTATTCTGCTAAGGCTGTGAGAGGGGGATTTTCGTGAGGCTCTGTTAACCAGAGTAGATTACCGCCGTTATCAAGGTAATCTTTTAAGACGTTTATCTCGCCGGGTAGCCACGACTTCTCTGGGCTTGCAATAATTACAGCGGCAGTATTACGTGGTATCTGTTGATGTTGTACAAGATTGAGTGTTTTTGTTTTGAACCCTTTTTGTTTAAGCGTGGTTGTCCAAGTACTGAGATTAAAGTTAGCTTGATGATCAGGGCGTCGTTCGCCATGACCTTCTATAAAAACTAACCATTTATCTTGTTCTCGAGAGACTGAAATCAGTGCATTGGTGAGAGACTGTTCCGATAAATTGAAAACATGTTTTTGTTGTTGGCCCAGTGAAACGACCAGTTCACCTTGTTGTTGAATATTAAGCTCACGCACGATCTCTGGTGAGAAGTCTGGATCGATGTAATGAACAACTAGTGCCGGTTGGTGGTGTTGATAGCGGGATAATAGTCCCGTAAGCGCAGGCTTGAGCTCATTGGTCTCACTGATAAAAGTTTGGATAGTGACGGGCTTATCAAGCTGCGTAAGGAAGCGTATTGTAGTCTCAGACAGACTATGGCGCTGATTCGCTGTTAAATCTATTTGGGTATCAGTTTTTATCGAAAGCTGTGCTAATAAAATAACAAGCCCAATCATCAGCAGATAGAACACACTATTCTGTATTCTCAGTTGACGATGTGTTTTTGAATTAATTTTCATGTTAGCTGAGACGCTGTGTGTTGATGCAACGAATAGTTAAAGTTAGGAAGAACCCGACGTTAATGCCGTAATAAGCAATATCTTTAGTGTGGAGGTCACCTTGTAGAATGGGTTGGAAATGGCTCAATAGTGATAACCAGCTGAAGAGGGTCGACTCTCCTGTATTACCTGTCCAATCGATGATCCAAGATAAAAAAAGTAGGCTGAAGGTGCTGATAGCCGCGATAGTAGGTTGTTTGGTTAGTGCGGATAAAAATAGGCCGATAGCGGTGAAGCTGGCGACCAACAGAAATAAACCAAAGATGGCTGAACCAATGGCCATGAGGTCGAGTGTTGCGCCGACGGATAAGGCTAATGGCATGCATGTAATCAAACCAATAAGAATTAAGAAAAAGGCAAGTGTGCCCAAATATTTTCCCAGTACAATTTGCGTTGCTGATAACGGTGCAGATAGGAGTAGGGGGAAGCTATCATTTCGGCGCTCCTCTGCAATGAGCCGCATAGTGATCAGTGGTGTTAACAATAACAAGATGGTGGCTGCATTGTTAAATAAGGGCAGTGCTATAAGCTCTGTCACACCTGGGGCACCGGGGATAGCTGATATTTTACCTTGAATTTGCATAAAGTAATCAATATGCGTCAAAAAGAGATACGCTAGGATGAGTTGACTTAACGCCAAGATGAGCCATGCAAGTGGCGATAGAAAGAGTCTATAGAGCTCATGGCGGGCTAATGTGAACATTATATCTACTCTTTTGTTTGATCGGTTTCTTGTTGAATTATATCCATAAAGACATCTTCAAGAGAATGCTGTCCTGGCGTTAATGCTGTTAACTGCCATCCGTGGCTAACAGTTGACTCAAGTATGATTTGAGTTGGGTTGTGATCAGGTTGATAGTGGATTTTAAAATGTGTATTGGATATAGCATCTATACTCGTAACGCCGGGGAGTTGTTCTAGTGTAGCAATATCAGGTGGTGAGCCGAGTGTCAGTAGTATATGAGAAGATTGCATCTGCTGTTGTAAGGCATCAGTGGTATCGTTAAACACTAATGACCCTTGATTGATAATTTTTACTCGGTCACACAGCATCTGCACTTCAGGCAAGATATGGGTTGATAAAATAACACTGTGTTCTTGAGCGATGTCCTTGATGAGTTGACGAATTTCTCTTATCTGAATGGGATCTAGCCCTGAGGTTGGTTCATCTAAGATGACAACAGCAGGTGTATGTATGATGGCTTGTGCAATGCCAACACGCTGTTGATAACCTCTAGACAGATAGTGAATTAATCGTTTTCTGACGTTACCAAGGCCACATCGTTCAATAGCGGTATCAACGGCGCTTTTTCTATTGAGTGATGGAATGTTATTTATTCTTGCACAAAATGATAAAAACTCTGTAACAGATAAGTCTTTGTAGAGTGGGGGTTGTTCAGGTAAATAACCTATATGTGCTTTGGCTTGTTTAGGCTGGCTAAGTAAGTCATATCCATTAATGGTGATTTCACCTTCATTCGGGGCTAAATTACCACTTAACATCTTCATGCTAGTGCTTTTACCCGCACCATTTGGACCAAGGAAGCCTAAAACCTCTCCTTTATAAATTTCGAAGTCGAGTTGTTTGACAGCCAGTTGTGGGCCGTAAAATCGTGAAAGTGATTTAGCAGAAAGGAGTGGTGATGTCACAGTTTAGTTAATGGTTTCCAAAGTAGTGGCAGCCCAGTCCGTTGCGGTTACAAATGCTTGGTTAATGTCAGGAACGCTAGAAGAATTTGGCATGATAGTCAAAGAGCCTCGTTCATGTGTTCGGACAAACATCAGTAACTTATCCAGTGGTCCCTCAGCTTCTTGAAGTGCTGACTTGATGTTGTTAGAGATAGGTAGGTCATTTAGTAATTCTGGCATCAGTTAATTAAAGAACGCGTCAACGGAAGAAAATAGCCCAAGAATGAAAGCATTTTCTGGCTCACAATCAACAGGTTCTACCAGAAATTCAGCTATTTTAGCTCGAATTAATGCTGTGTTTAGCAAAGCACCTGATATGGGAGATTCAACGCTGGAAAAGGCGATAATGATTGCCCAAGATCGGATGGCATCGAGTCCTAAGTAGATCACTGCTTGTTTGAGTGAGTTAACGTGCTTGGGGAGTGCAAATGCCGCTGAGTTTAGGCAGCGTAATAATTTATAGCTGAGAGAGGTATCTTGTTTTACGAGGTTTTCAACTTCTGTAAAACTAATATTTGGACGTTGTAATTCGCTGATGATTTGTAATGCAGCGGCTTTATTGTCAGGTAGTGGCTTGTCATCAATGATGGTCGGCTTACAAAAGAAGTAACCTTGATAGAGATCGAAGCCAAGTTGTTTACATTGTTGATATTGAGCGTCGGTGTCTACTTTTTCTGCTAATAGCTTTACATCGAATTGTTTAAGAATGTCGACATGATCAATAAGCCCTTGTTCGGAGAGTGTGAGGAGAACTATTTTGATGATATTGGCGACATCAACCAATGGTTTTGAGTTTTCATGGTAAATAAAATCATCGAGCGCGATGGTGAAACCTTGTTCAGATAATTCTTTGACGGCTTTAATCACCTCATCGTCTATTTCAATGTCTTCTAGAATTTCTAAGACGATATCTTTTGATTTAAAAGGAAGGGGGAATTCACCTGCTAAGAAGGCTCGTGTTACATCAAGGACGTCATGTTTGTCACCGAGAACACGATTAATACCAAACTCTAGAAAAGTATGGTTAATAACTTGGCTTGTGGCATGGTCATCATCAAATTCTTCAATATTTGCTTGATTGACGTGGTTATTGCGAAAGAGTAACTCATAGGCAAAAAGTGAAAGGTCATTATCAAAAATGGGCTGTCTAGCTAGAAGAATTGAATCGGCAGAGCTATCTGGGTACATATTATCCCTTTTTTATGACGCAGTAGACATTATGTTGAGAAGAGGAGCATCATAGCAATTCTAGGCAAAAAAAAACCTGCACTAAGCAGGTTTTTTAAATTATTTAGTGTGTCTTTTGAAACTATTTGATTTTAGCTTCTTTATACATGACGTGTTTACGGACGACAGGGTCGTATTTTTTTATCTCTAGCTTTTCTGGCATAGTCCGTTTGTTTTTATCTGTTGTGTAGTAATGACCAGTGCCTGCAGATGAGACTAATTTGATTTTATCGCGCATGTACTATTCTCCTAGACTTTTTCGCCGCGGTCACGGATTTCAGTTAAGACAACATCGATGCCTTTTTTATCAATGATACGAAGACCATGATTACTGACTTTTAATTTAACCCAACGGTTTTCCGATTCAACCCAAAAACGATGTGGGTGAAGGTTAGGAAGGAAGCGACGACGTGTTTTGTTGTGGGCGTGAGAAACGTTGTTACCGCTCATAGGGCGTTTACCCGTTACCTGACATATTCTGGCCATTTTAGAACCTGCTCCTGATGAACTTTTTAAACTGTAAAAGGGACGTATCTGACGGCCCATCTGAAACTGCAAAGCCGTACTTTATACCATATATAAAATCTGATGTGTGATTGAATTGTGTTTATGCTGGTGAAAGCAACATGCTGTCTATCTTTTCCCGTAAGTACTCAAAATTCATTGTGCCAATTTTGCGCATCACAATTTCACCATTTGGGGCGATTAAGAAGTGAGTAGGAGTGACACGAACACGGTTGAAAGCAGCTGCAATTTCGTCATTTTGATCCCATGTCAGCGTATAAGAAAGTTCGCGCTGATGTCGCATCGCATTGATATGCTCCGGTGTGTCGTGTGACATCGCTACACCGATCATCGCAAGGCCTTTATCTGCATAATCGTTGTACAAAGCATTGAGTTCAGGCATTTCCCTCACGCAACCAGGACAATCAGTAGCCCAAAAAATCATTAAGACCGGTTTATTAGCATATTGTGAGAGTGAGTGTTGCTGTCCGTCGATATCGCTAAAACTGATGTCGGGAGCCATTTGTACATTATTATTCTTCACCCATGTGATGATGAACAATAAAACGGCTAGAGTGATAGCAAATAATAATGTTTTCTTAATAGCATTCATAATTATTTATTCTTTAGATCATTATTGGATACAAGGATATGACTCAATTGTTAAGGATAAGTGCTCATTTTGGTTTGAATTTATCACTTAAAAGGTTCGGGACTCTGTTGATGCCAGTCTGTTATTTGTTGGTAGCGATGGGCGACATTGAGTAGACGTGCTTCATCAAAATAATTGCCAATGATTTGTAGGCCAACGGGCATATTGTTAACGAAACCGGCAGGGATTGAAACACCAGGAAGGCCAGCTAGATTTGTACTGATGGTATAGATATCGGCCAGGTACATGGCAACTGGGTCATCTTTTTTATCGCCTAGTTTGAAGGCGGTTGTTGGCGCAGTTGGGCCCATGATGACATCGACATCGTTAAAGGCTTGTGTGAAGTCATCACTGATTAGCCGACGGCATTGTTGGGCTTTTAAATAATAGGCATCATAATAGCCGGCGGATAAAGCATAAGTACCAATCATGATACGTCGTTTGACTTCTTCTCCAAACCCTTCTCCACGTGAACGTTGATAGAGATCGAGTAAATCTTTTGGATCTTCACAGCGGTGGCCAAAGCGAACACCATCCATCCTAGATAAGTTTGATGAACATTCCGCTGGTGCGACGACATAATAGGTGGGCACTGCTAAATGTGAGTTCGGTAGTGTTATTTCTTTGATGGTTGCACCAAGTGATTCATAGGTTTTGATAGCTGCTTCGACAGTTGCAGCTACCTCGGGGTCTAAACCCTCACCAAAGTATTGTCTTGGAAGACCAATTTTTAGGCCTTCGAGTGAATTATTTAAACTGGCCGTGTAATCAGGTACATCCTGTTCTACGCTGGTGGAATCTCGTGGGTCAAAGCCTGCCATTTCATTGAGTAATAAGGCGGCATCTTCTGCGCTGCGTGCCATAGGGCCTGCTTGGTCTAAGCTAGAAGCAAAGGCGATCATACCGTAGCGAGAAATGCGGCCATAGGTAGGTTTCAAGCCCGTTAAGTTACACAAAGAAGCAGGCTGACGAATTGAGCCACCTGTGTCTGTTCCGGTTGCAATAGGTGCTAAATTAGCGGCGACTGCAGCGGCAGAACCACCTGAGGAACCACCTGGAACAGCTTGATTATCCCATGGGTTTTGAACTTGGCCATAAAAACTGGTTTCATTAGATGAGCCCATGGCAAATTCATCCATATTGGTTTTACCCAATGTCACCATGCCAGCTTGATTAATTTTCTCAACGACAGTGGCGTTATATGGCGCAATAAAATTATCGAGCATTTTTGATGCACAACTGGTACGAAGCCCTTCTGTGCAGAAAATATCTTTGTGTGCGAGCGGAATTCCGGTTAGCTTGCCAGCTGTTTTTTGCTGTAACTGAACATCGGCTGCGCGTGCTTGTGTTAATGCATGATCTTCTGCAACGGTGATGTAGGCATTGAGCTCATTATTGTAAGTATTGATGCGGTCGAGGTAGTGCTGGGTTAATTCAACACTTGAAATGTCGCCGTTGTGTAGTGCAGTGGATAATTCGCTTAGTGATTTCGTGTGCATGATTTACCTGTTATTCGATAACTTGTGGGACCAGGTAAACACCTGCTTCTGTTTTTGGCGCAATGGCTTGAAATTGTTCACGTTGATCTGTTTCAGAGACTTGATCTGGGCGTAGACGTTGAACAGCATCTAGTGGATGAGCCATAGGCGAAATATTGTCAGTATCGACAGAACTGAGTTGTTCGACTAAACCGAAGATAGTCGTTAAATCTCGCGCATAATTAGGAATATCAGCGTCATCTATGGCTAAGCGCGCCAGATGGGCAATTTTCTCTACATCTGTTTTATCTAAACTCATTGGTGGTCCTAATACTGACTTTTTATTCAAAAGTGTGAAGTTTAAATGATTCGCGGCTTGCTCAACAGCCCTTTGCATTGATAAAGTATGTTTTTTATAAGTTGAATTTTGGTTTTTTCTGATGTTTGAACGTCTACGCGGCATGTTTTCTAATGATCTTTCGATCGATTTGGGTACGGCAAATACGTTGATTTATGTGCGTGGTCAAGGCATCGTGCTCGACGAACCTTCTGTCGTTGCTATCCGGCAAGATAAGGGCCCAGGCGGTCCCCGCTCTATTGCTGCTGTAGGTGAAGAGGCAAAGAGAATGCTAGGGCGGACTCCGGGTAATATCACGGCGATTAGGCCATTAAAAGATGGTGTGATTGCAGACTTTACGATCACAGAAAAAATGTTGCAGCATTTTATTAAGAAAGTGCATGAGGGGCGGTTTATAAAACCTAGTCCGCGCGTTTTGGTTTGTGTTCCCTGTGGATCGACTCAAGTTGAGCGTCGCGCGATTCGTGAGTCAGCAGCAGGTGCTGGTGCACGAGATGTGTATTTGATCGAAGAGCCGATGGCGGCCGCGATTGGTGCCGGCATGCCAGTAAAAGAAGCCAGTGGTTCAATGGTACTGGATATCGGTGGTGGTACGACTGAAGTCGCGATTATTTCGTTAAATGGTATTGTTTATTCTGCTTCGGTTCGAATTGGCGGTGATTTGTTTGATGAGGCAATTATTAATTATGTTCGCCGTAATTACGGCAGCTTGATTGGTGAATCGACTGCGGAAAAAATCAAGAAAGAAATTGGTTCTGCTTATCCTGGTAATGAAGTGAAAGAGATGGAAGTACGCGGTCGTAATTTGGCTGAGGGTATTCCACGTAGTTTCACTTTGAATAGCAATGAAATATTAGAAGCGCTACAAGACCCACTATCAGGTATCGTGTCGGCGGTGAAAACAGCATTAGAACAAACGCCACCAGAATTAGGTGCAGATGTCGCTGAACGCGGTATTGTGTTGACTGGCGGTGGTGCTTTACTAAGAGACTTAGATCGCTTACTTTTTGAAGAGACAGGACTACCTGCTATCATTGCCGATGACCCTCTAACTTGTGTGGCACGAGGCGGTGGTAGTGCATTGGGAATGATAGATGAACGAGGCACAGACGTTTTTACATTTGAGTAGCAGTTTGCTTTACAATATAGAAACCTCATGAATAACCTTATTTACGAAGGTTTTTTCGCTTCTGGGACTTAGACAATTAAACCGCTATTCACAAACAGGGCTTCACTGAATGTACGTTTAACGTTAGCAATTTTAGCTTCGTTGACGTTATTTTTCCTTGATTCTCGCTTGAATACATTCTCGAACTTGAGGAGTAATATTGCGACCTTAATGTACCCTGTTCAGTTGGTAGCCTCTTTCCCCAGTGATATTGGTCATTGGACAAGTGAATATTTTCGAAGTCGTGCAAAATTGAAAGAGCAGAATGAGTCGCTTAGAGTGACGCAGTTATTGACTAGTGTTCGATTACAAAAATTACAGGCTTTAGAACGAGAAAATTCACGTTTACATGAGCTGCTCGGGTCATCATTTCGTTTACCTGAACGCGTGTTGGCCGCAGAATTATTGACTATTGACCCAGACCCTTTTTCCCAGCAAGTCGTTATTAACCGGGGTGAGCGTTACGATGTCTTTGAGGGGCAGCCAGTGCTAGATGCTAATGGTGTGATGGGACAGGTGATGTCGGTTAGCCGTTTTTCAAGCCGGGTGATTTTGTTGACTGATCCGAGTCATGCAGTTCCAGTACAGGTGAATCGTAATGGATTACGTTCGGTTGTAATAGGCCGAGGTTTAGGTAAATATTTACAGCTAGAACATTTGCCTCATAATGCGGATGTACGTGTTGGTGATCTATTAGTGACATCAGGTTTAGGGGGGTGTTTCCCGGTGGGGTATCCTGTGGGTACGATCAGTGCTGTTAGTCGTCAAGCGGGCCAACCATTTGCCAGTATTCAAGTTCAACCAGCAGCTGACTTAGCCACAAGTCGTGAAGTGCTTTTGGTTCTGCCACGAGATGACGATGAAGCTATTTTGTCTGAAGCACTTGAAGCAGAGGTGCGTGAGTAATGGCAAGCGTTGATAAGCCGCAAGGTGGCTTTATTATTGTCATGTCGGTGATGTTGGCGATGATTTTGATGTTGATCCCTTTGTCAGAAAGTTGGCGTTTCCTTAGACCTGAATGGGTCCTACTGACATTGATGTATTGGGCGATGGCTTTGCCGAGGCGTGTTGGGGTCGGATATGCATGGCTGGTAGGTTTATTTATGGATGTATTACTGGGCGGCACTCTAGGTGTGTTGGCTTTTGCCTACGCTTTGGTGATTTATTTGATATTGCACTTCCATCTTCAGCTACGCCAATTTCCACTCTGGCAACAAGCTTTGAGTTTGATGTCACTTATCTTATTGGTACATATTGTCACTGTTGTGATGACGACGAAAGTGACGGGGTGGCATGCTTGGCTGCCAGCTATTGTGAGTACAGTATTGTGGCCATTTATCCATATTTTCTTGCGTGGTGTTAGGCGCACTTTCCATGTTAGATAAAGTGTAAATGTCGACTCGATTTGTCTTAAAAGATCATGTCAATGAAAGCCGTTTAGTCAACGACAGGCTGATTTTTTCCGCGATTTTTGCTGGAATCTTATTCACTGTGTTGATGGCAAGATTAGCCATATTGCAGGTGGTTGACCATGAACATTTCGATGTGTTATCGAATAAGAATCGCGTAGATATTGAACCATTACCTCCTCAGCGGGGCTTGATCTATGATCGTAATGGTGTCGTTTTAGCTGAAAATATTCCCACTTTTAGTTTGGAATTGATTCCTGAAAAAGTAATTGAGCTTGATGAAACTTTATCAGAATTGGCGGCTTTATTTTCTGTTTCTAGTGAAGAGATTACAGATATTACTGAGAAGATAAAGCAGCAGCGTCGTTTCCGGCATGTTGTCATCCGAGAACGGCTGACGGAGCAAGAAGTTGCTATTTTCTCTGCTAATCGTCATCGCTTCCCAGGTGTAGATGTCGTTGGACGGTTAATTCGACATTATCCGCATGGTGCCTTATTTGCTCATACCGTAGGCTATGTTGGGCGTATCAATGAGAAAGATCAGGCGCGTATCGATGAAAAAAATTATAAGGGAACGTTGCAGATTGGTAAGACGGGCGTCGAAAAATATTATGAAGATTTATTGCATGGCCAAGTAGGGTATCAACAGGTTGAGACCAATGTACAAGGTCGTATTGTTCGTGAACTTGAAAATGAACCTTCAGTTTCTGGGCAAGATCTATTTTTAAATTTAGATATTCATTTGCAACGTGTTGCTTCAGAGGCATTGGGAGACTACAACGGTTCAATTGTCGCTATGGATCCTAAAACCGGGGGGATTTTAGCGATTGTGAGTAAGCCAGATTTCGATCCCAATTTATTTGTATCTGGTATCAGCCTTAAAGATTATGCTGTGTTGAGAGATTCGATTGATAGACCGTTATTTGACCGTGCAATACGGGGTCATTACCCACCCGGTTCTACGTTGAAACCTTTTGTTGCCTTAGCGGGTTTAGAGTTGGGTGTGGTAAGAAAAAATACCAAGACCTATTGTCCTGGTTGGTATAGCTTACCAGGTAAAGAGCACAGTTACCGCTGTTGGAAAGCACATGGCCATGGCAAAGTTGATTTGAAACAGTCATTAGCACAATCATGTGATGTTTATTATTACGATTTAGCCCATGTATTGGGGATTGATAGACTACATAATTTTTTAGATTTATTTGGCTTTGGTCGGCGAACAGGTGTTGATATACCAAGTGAAAGTCGTGGTCTATCACCGTCGAGTGAATGGAAAAGATCGGCCAGAAATCAGGTTTGGTATCCAGGGGAAACACTGATTTCTGGGATTGGACAGGGTTTTAACCAAACAACACCTGTTCAATTGGCTTATGCAACCTCGTTGTTAGCGATGCGTGGTGTTAACGCCTTGCCACAAGTTGCTAGGGGAAGCCGGGAAAATGCAAATAGTGAGCTGAGCCTAATGCCGATTAAGCGCGATGATAGTTTACCTATTGTGAAAACATCAAATTGGCAAGTGATTGTTGATTCTATGGTTGAGGTGACGTTGGGTCAGCGTGGTACAGCAAAATCTGTGGGTAAGGATTTCCCTTTTGTTGTGGCAGGTAAAACGGGTACAGCACAGGTGTTTGGTATCAAGCAGGATGAGAAGTACGATGTAGAGACGCTTGCTAAACGACTGCATGATCATGCTTTGTTTATGGCTTTCGCACCGGCAGAAAATCCAGAGTTTGTTGTTGTGGTAGTGGCAGAAAATGGTGGAAGTGGTAGTAAAACTGCAGCACCTATAGCACGCAAAATGATTGATCAGTATTTTGGGGTGGCGACCGATGAACAATAATTTGCTAACAGATAGGGCAAACCCTGAGCGTTGGAGTTTAACTAAAGCTTTACGTGTTATTCATTTGGATGCCTCACTGTTATTTGGGCTGCTCAGTTTGTTGGGTGTAGGTCTGATGATTTTGTTTAGTGCTGGTAATCAAGAAGTCGCGTTATTAGTACGCCAACTGATTCGAATTGGTACTGCATTTTTTGGCTTGGTTATATTGGCTAACATTCACCCCGATCGTATGAAAGATATGGCGTATTGGATTTATGGTGCCGGCTTGATTTTATTGATTGCCGTTTTGCTTGTGGGTGAAGAAGGGAAAGGGGCCCAACGTTGGCTTAATTTAGGTGTGGTTCGTTTTCAACCATCAGAGCTGATGAAAATAGCAGTCCCTTTGTTAGTGGCAGCTTATATAGCTGAGCGTCCTTTACCGCCGACGTTTTCTCGATTGACGGTCTGTTTTTTGATGGTGGTTATTCCGGCGCTCTTGATAGCAAAACAACCCGATCTAGGGACAGCTTTGTTGATTGCGAGTTCTGGCTTGATTGTGATTTTCTTGTCGGGTATTTCTTGGAAACTGATTATCAGTTTCCTTTTAGCAGCAGCTTCTGCATTACCAGTATTGTGGTATGCGATGCACGATTATCAACGCCAGCGTGTGTTAACGTTTTTAAACCCCGAAAGTGATCCCTTGGGCTCGGGTTATCATATTATCCAATCTAAAATTGCGATTGGTTCCGGTGGGTTATCTGGTCGAGGCTGGTTGGAAGGAACGCAATCCCAACTGGCTTTTTTACCTGAAAGATCAACCGATTTTATTTTTTCAGTTATCGCTGAAGAATTCGGTTTAGTTGGGGTTGGGTTGCTGTTGTTATTGTATTTAGCGATTGCCGGAAGAGGCCTTTATATTGCTAGTCAGGCACAAAGTAGTTTTGCGCGATTATTGGCCGGGAGTATTTCACTGACTTTTCTGGTATATGTGTTTGTTAATGTCGGAATGGTGACGGGTTTATTGCCTGTTGTCGGTGTGCCTTTACCGTTGGTTAGTTATGGAGGAACCTCGATGGTGACCTTATTGGCCGGTTTCGGTATCCTGATGTCCATTCATACGCATAGAAGGATGATGACCTCTTGAAACATTTATTATCTATTGCAGCTTTATTGTCTGCGTTTTCTTCAGCGTCTTTCGCAAATTCATCGTTGCCTGGCTTGACGGGTTTTATCGATGAGATGCATCAAAAGCAGCAATTTGATAAAGCGCAATTAAAGGATATCTTTGCACAAGTTGAGGTGAAAGAATCGATTTTAAAAGCGATTTCGAGGCCAGCTGAAAAGAGTAAACCTTGGTATGATTATCGAAAAATCTTTATTACAGATAAACGTATTAAGGGTGGCGTGAATTTTTGGCAGGTACATGCTGAAGCTTTAGCGAAAGCTGAGCAGCAGTTTGGTGTGCCAGCAGAAATTATTATTGCTATTTTGGGTGTTGAAACTAGTTATGGCGTTAACGTAGGGAGCTACCGTGTTGTTGATGCTTTGTCGACATTGGCATTTCGGTACCCACCTAGGAGTAAATTTTTTAGAAGTGAACTAGGGCATTTTTTAGTTTTAACGCGTGAAGAAGGGATGACGATACTCTCGCCGGTTGGGTCTTATGCAGGGGCGATGGGGCTTGGGCAATTTATGCCTAGTAGTTACCGTGCTTATGCGGTCGATTTTGACGGGGATGGACAACGGGATATTTGGACTAATCCAACAGATGCCATTGGTAGCATTGCGAATTACCTCGTGAGACATGGTTGGCAACGTGGGGAGCCGATAGCACATCCATCATCAGTCATTGGCCCAGTGCCGACGGCATTATTAAAAAAAGGGAGTAAACCTGCCCTGAACCCTGTTGAACTGAAGCAAACAGGTGTTTCACTCAATGCGGTACCGGATGATGCTAAGAAAGTGGCGTTAATTACACTTACTCAGCCAGAAGGTGAAGAATATTGGGTGACGCGGCAAAATTTTTACAGTATTACCCGTTATAACCATAGTCGGATGTATGCGATGGCAGTGACTCAGTTAGCTGAGGCAATTCGTCAGCAACACGAGCAAAATTAATGAAAAGACTTATTAGGATAAGTACGATAGCAATGACTTTTGGGCAGCTATCAGCATGTGGCGGTGGACTTTTCGAAAAAGGTGATAGTGCACCAAGTAATCCACCTGATGTGTCTGGTGTTCCGGATGCTGTGCCGCGTGTTGAAAAAGCAAGGCCACAAAATCAAAAAAGCTATGTTGTGTTGGGTAAGCGTTATTATCCGATGAAAAGCGGGCTGGGTTATCGCAAAAAAGGTATTGCATCTTGGTATGGTAAAAAGTTTCATGGCCGTAAAACTGCGACCGGTGAGACTTATGATATGTATCAGATGACCGCGGCACATAAGACCTTACCACTGCCAAGTTACGCTGAAGTCGTTAATTTAAATAATGGTCGCCGGATTATTGTTCGTGTTAATGACCGTGGGCCATTTCATCATGGGCGAATTATTGATTTATCGTATTCTGCAGCAAAAAAGCTCGACATTATTGGTAAAGGAACTGGGCAGGTTGAGGTACGCGCGATAGATGTTGCGAATTATAATAAACCATCTCCAAAACCGGTTGTTGTTGCCAAGCCTGAACCCATTGAAAAGCCTTCTCTAGCAGCGGGGTATCATACACATGAAAGTGAAAGTCATTCACATCATCATGACACGTATGGTCCTGCCTTGTATTTGCAGGTGGGTACGTTTAGTGCGATTGCAACGGCAGAATCCTTTAAATCACAACTGGCCGACCATATTGAAGAGCCGGTTTTTTTGATGCCGCTTTATCGGCCGCAAGGTGTTTTGTACCGTGTCAGGGTCGGTCCCTTAGCTAACGTTGAAGCAAGTGAAGTGATGGCGGTAAGGTTAAAATCGTTAGGTGTGCGTGATAGTCACGCGATAGTTGAGTAATTATTTAGAGAATATGATGTTAAAAACAGTAAAAAATTTACTATTTATAGGTTTAATGCTCGCTTCAGTAACAAGTCATGCGGTTTTTGCGCAGACACCTAAAGCACCTGATGTGGCTGCAAAATCTTATATTTTGCAGGATTATGCCAGTGGTAAAGTAATCGCAGCTGTGAATGCAGATCAACATTTACCCCCAGCTAGTATTACAAAGTTGATGACTGCCTATGTCGTGTCTAAAGAGTTAGCATCTGGCAATATTGCTTTAGAGGATGAGGTTCTAATCAGTGAGAAAGCTTGGCGAATGGTCGGATCGCGCAGTTTTATTGAGGTTAACAGCAAAGTCTCTGTTGAAGTGTTATTACGTGGCATGATCATACAATCAGGTAATGACGCGGCAGTTGCTTTGGCTGAACATATTGCTGGTAGTGAAGAAACTTTTGCTCAGATGATGAATCAGTATGCTCAGCAATTGGGTATGTTTAATACCAATTACCAAAATTCGACGGGTTTACCAAGTAAAGAGCACTATACGACCGCTGAGGATATTGCCATTTTATCTGCAGCGGTGATCCGTGATTTTCCTGACCATTATGCTTGGTATGCAGAAAAAGAATACACCCATAACAATATTACTCAGCATAACCGTAATAAATTGTTATGGCGTGATAAGAGTGTTGATGGACTGAAAACAGGGCATACTGAAGAAGCGGGTTATTGTCTTGCCGCATCGGCTAAACGTGATGGCATGCGGTTAATTTCGGTTGTTTTGGGTACCCGTAGTGAGAATGCTAGAGCACAAGAAACGCAAAAATTGTTCAATTATGGTTTCCGCTTTTTTGAAACACATGATTTATATCAAATGGGTCAGCCGATAGCTGAAAGTAAGGTTTGGAAAGGGGAAACAGATAAAGTTTCTTTGGGTTTAGCCGAGCCTTTAACTATTACAGTTGCACGTGGTCAGTATGAAGCATTAGTGGCGACAACGAATATCCAAAAGCCGATTGTTGCACCTATTCAAGTGGGTCAAGTATTGGGTGAAGTGAACATTCATTTAGCGGGTGAGTTGGTTACGACAAAACAGTTAGTTGCGATTGAAGCTGTTGAGAAAGGCAGCTGGTGGCGTCAGCTATTAGATATGTTACTGATGTTGATCTGGGGCTAACCGTCGTGGCTGATGTTTTTATCAATGGTTCATTCGTCGCTGCTGAACAAGCGACTGTGTCAGTTTTTGAGCGTGGCTTTCTCTTAGGTGATGGTGTCTACGAAGTTATTCCTGTTTATGCGGGTCGCTGTTTTGAATTAGCGGGTCATTTAAATCGTCTGGAAAACAGTTTAGCTGGTGTCAAAATGACTAATCCATACAGAGATGACGAATGGGAGCAACTCATTGATACCTTAATTCAGCGTAATGGCGGAGGTGATCAAGCGTTATATATGCAAGTGTCTCGTGGTGCTGCACCAAGAGATCATGTTTTCCCGGAAGGTGTATCAACAAGTGTGTTTGTGATGACAAATCCCTTAAAGCCAGTATCAGAGATCGTTAAAGAGCACGGTATTCAAGCTATTACGTTGGTTGATACACGCTGGCAGCGATGCGATATCAAAGCGATAAGTTTGTTGCCTAATAGTTTGCTTAAACAAGAAGCCAAAGAAGCGGGTGCTGAAGAAGCGTTATTGATTCGTGATGGTTTTATGACGGAAGGCTCGGCTAGCAATAGCTACGCTGTCTTTGATGGGGTGGTTTATACTGCACCGAAAGATAATACAATTTTGCCTGGAATCACACGTGATGTCCTGTTATCTCTCGCCAGAGAAGCGGGTATTATTGTTGTTGAAGAAGCGGTTGCAGAGTCTAAACTATCTGAAGCAGATGAGCTTTGGGTGAGTAGTTCCACAAGAGAGATACTACCGATAACACAATTAAATGGCCAAGCTGTAGGCTCTGGGAAAGTGGGTCCTGTTTGGCAGAAAGTCGATGCCTTGTATCAACAAATGAAAAAGAGGGCAGCACAATGACAGTTGTAGAACGCGATACGTTGATTGAATTTCCTTGTGATTTTGATATCAAGGCAATGGGTGCGAGTAGCGCCGAGTTTGATGCGATTGTTGTGAGCATTGTGCTTAAGTATGTGGATGAATTAAAAGAGGGTGCGGTTAAAACGAAACAAAGTTCGGGGGGTAAATTTACCTCTGTGACGGTCACTGCTTATGTAGAAAGCCAGATTCAATTAGACTCGATTTATCGTGCATTGAGTAGTCATGATTTGGTGAAGTACGTTCTTTAGACGCTATTCATGATCGTTAAAGACTTAGGTTTGACCGACTATGTGTCGACTTGTAATGCGATGCAGGATTTCACAGCTAATAGAGATGCTGAGACAGCTGATGAGTTATGGTTACTGGAGCATCATTCTGTTTTCAGTCAAGGTATAAACGGTCAATCAGAACACGTATTGGATCTAGGTAGTATTCCGCTAGTCCAATCTGATCGTGGTGGACAAGTGACGTATCATGGTCCAGGGCAATTGATTGCATATACTTTATTTGATTTACGGCGTTTAGGCATGGGTGTGCGTGATATGGTGACTTGTCTAGAGAATACGGCGATAGCTATGTTAGCTGAACAATGCATTGATGCTTATTCTGATTCTGATGCGCCTGGGGTATACATCGCTGGTGAGAAAATAGCTTCACTCGGTTTGAGGGTTAAGCGCGGTGCTTGCTACCATGGTATTAGTATTAATGTTGATATGGATTTAGAGCCTTTTTTGTCAATTAACCCTTGCGGTTATCAAGGCATGAAAATGACGGACTTAAAGACATTGGGTTGTGATTTATCAATAGCTCAGGTGAAACAAAAAATTGTGGCTACGTTGAAGATGGAGCTAAATATGAAGGGTGAACAATGAGTGAAAGTGGCTCGACAAAACGGGATGTAAATGCATTAAGAGGCGAATCTAAGGTTGCGCGCATTCCGATTAAGGTTGTACCGAGTGATCCGAAAAGAAAGCCAGAGTGGATACGAGCCAAAGCGCCTGTGACTCCTGAAGTGATGCGTTTGAAAGGGTTATTGAGAGAGCATAATTTAAACACGATTTGTGAAGAAGCCGCATGCCCTAATCTAGGTGAGTGTTTTACGCATGGTACAGCAACATTTTTAATCATGGGCCAGATTTGTACACGTCGTTGCCCTTTCTGCGATGTTGCTCATGGTAAACCTAACCCATTAGATGAAAATGAACCGGCTCATTTGGCAAAAACAATTGCCGCGATGCAATTGAAACATGTTGTCGTGACATCGGTCGATCGCGATGATTTACGCGATGGTGGGGCAGCTCATTTCAGGGCGTGCATTAGAGAAATTCGTGCCCAATCACCTAAGACGAATATTGAAGTATTGGTCCCCGATTTTCGTGGCCGTATGAATGTGGCGTTGGAAGTATTGGCTGATTGTCCGCCTGATATTTTTAACCATAATCTAGAAAGCATTCCACGTCTGTATAAAGCTGTTCGTCCTGGTTCTGATTATCAATGGTCGCTCGATTTGATTAAGCATTTTCAAGAACAACATCCTGATGTGCCGACCAAGTCTGGCTTGATGTTGGGGTTGGGTGAATCAATTGACGAGATCAAGCAGGTAATGCAGGATTTGCGTGATCATGGCTGCCGAATGTTAACGTTGGGCCAGTATTTGCAACCTAGTCGACATCACTTAGCGGTTGAACGGTTTGTTACCCCGGCTGAATTCGATAAATTGGCCGTTGTTGCTAAGGAAATGGGGTTTGAGCATGTGGCTAGTGGCCCGATGGTACGTTCTTCATATCATGCAGATTTACAGGCTCAAGGCGAGCATGTTTCGTAGAGAATATTGTGTGTAATACCATGATTTCATTATTAAAAATAGTTTAAAAGTGTACATTTTTTCGTATCACGTATAATGCTTTGATGAATTTTGAAATGCATAGACAGAACGCGAGGTCATAGGATGAGTGATTTTTTACCCGGACTGGAAGGCGTTGCTGCCACTAAATCTGCTATTTCGTATATTGATGGTGAACGAGGTTTATTATCTTACAGAGGCTATCCTTTAGAAACGTTGGCCGAAAACAGTAGCTTCGAAGAAACGACGCTGTTGTTATTGGATGGTGAATTACCATCAGCTACAGACCTCGATGGCTTCACTAAAAAATTAAGACGCCACTACCGAATTAAATATCATATTCGTGAAATGATGCGTCATTTCCCTGCAACTGCTCATCCTATGGATATGTTGCAGACAGCAGTATCAAGTCTAGGTATGTTTTATCCGGGCACTGAATGTTTGACGGGCTCTAGTGTTTGTGAAGATCTCAATTACGTTCGTAATATGACGATTAATATCATTGCTCAAATGGCACCATTGGTCGCGATGTGGGAGCATATGCGTCAAGGTTATGATCCGATAGAACCGCGTGAAGATTTATCGGTTGCTGAAAATTTACTGTATATGTTCACGGGTAAAGAACCTGATCCGTTGTTAGCTAGGATTATGGATGTTTGTTTGATTCTCCATGCTGAACATACTTTGAATGCCTCTACGTTTTCAGCATTAGTGTCTGGTTCTACCTTAGCAACACCTTATAGTGTTATTTCTGGTGCGGTTGGGACTTTATCGGGCCCATTACATGGCGGGGCAAACTTTAAAGTTGTCGAGATGTTGAAAGAAATTGGTAGTGCAGACAAGGCAGAAGCCTGGGTCGATAATGCACTAGCCAATAAAAATGTTATCTGGGGTATGGGCCATCGTGAATATAAGGTGAAAGACCCGCGTGCTACTATTTTACACAAATTGGTTGCAGAATTAATTGAAGACCGTGGCAGTAGTTTAGATAATACTTTTGAAACAGCAATGAAGGTGGAAGAGGTCTGTGTTGAACGTTTAGGTCACAAAGGTGTCTACCCCAATGTTGATTTTTATTCCGGTATCTTATACGAAGAAATGGGCATTCCAGCGGATCAATTTACAGCGTTATTCGCTGTGGCACGTTCTGCAGGTTGGTTAGCCCACTGGCGTGAACAAATCTCAGATAATCGAATCTATCGTCCGACACAGATCTATACCGGTAGTGATGTCCGTAATTATGTGCCAATCAGCCAGCGTTAAAGTCTGATCAGCTAATTATCGTTTTACTGGTTTTGCCTTGTTGTTCTCGAACTAAGCGAGGGACAAGGTAACCAGACAATTTCGTTCTTAATTGTTCGATTAAGTTAATCCCTTCCTTTTCTGATACGTCAAAATGGCTGGCGCCCGCCACAGGATCGAGTAAGTGTAAGTAATAAGGTACAACAGCCATTTCAATCAGTTTTCCACTGAGAGCAGCAAGTGCTGTCACGGAGTCGTTAATCCCTTTTAATAGGACAGATTGATTAAGTAATTGCACATTAGCTTTAGTTAATTTCTGTAATGCTTTTGCTTCGATTGGTGTTAACTCATTGATGTGATTTGCGTGTATCACCATGATGACTTTAAATCGAGTGCTGCTTATCCAGTCTAATAGCGTGTCATTAATCCGTTCAGGTAATACGATGGGTAGACGAGTATGGATACGTAGCCGTTTTAGATGTGGGATTTGTTCAAGTTCTGAGACTATTTGAGCTAATTTTTGATCATTCAATGCTAAAGGATCCCCACCGCTTAAGATAACTTCATCTGTGTCAGACTCTTGTTGTAGCATTGATAGGGTTTGCTGCCATTGGCTGGCTAGCGGATTACTTTCGTTATAAGGAAAGTGGCGTCTGAAGCAATATCGACAATGGATGGCACAAGCGCCCGTTGTGAGTAATAAGGCGCGGCCGTTATATTTCTGAAGCAGTCCAGGACTTGTGATGGCTAGTTGGTCACCAACTGGGTCAGTTACGAAATTTTGATTGTTTACCGCTTCATCGATAAGTGGAAAAACTTGTCTTAGTAAGGGATCTTCAGGATCACCATGGCGCATTTTATTGATATAGCTTTGAGGAACGCGAAGCGGAAATTGTTTGAGCGCTGCTGGATCAATTGCCATAAGACGATCTGTTAGCCCTAGCTGTGCCAAGAGTTCTTCTGGTTTTTTTATGGCATTGGCTAACGCTATTTGCCAGCTTTGGTTTGGTAACACAGAGGGTGTTTGAGGTATCATATTGCGCCTAACTATTAAATAGACGATGATCGTCTCCTAAAAGAGGTTGCCATGGCAAGTGTAAGTACAAATCAATTTAAATCTGGCCTTAAATTTATGTTGGATGGCGATCCTTGCAGCATTATTGAAAATGAATTAGTTAAGCCAGGTAAAGGCCAAGCTTTTAACCGTGTTAAATTTCGTAATTTAAAAACGGGTCGTGTTAACGAACGGACTTTCAAGTCAGGTGAAAATGTTGAAAGTGCTGATGTGGTCGAGGTAGAACTAGAGTATTCCTATACGGACGGAGAGTTTTGGTACTTTATGGATCCTGTTTCGTACGAGCAACATGCTGCAGATACCAACGCGGTTGAAGATTGTTTGAAATGGTTGAAAGAACAATATGTTTATACCGTGACACAGTGGAATGGTTCGCCTTTATTGGTAACAGCCCCCAACTTTGTGAACTTAGCTGTGACCGATACTGATCCTGGTTTAAAAGGTGATACAGCTGGTACGGGTGGTAAACCCGCAACATTAGAGACCGGTGCTGTGGTACGTGTACCGCTGTTTATGAATATTGGTGAAGTGTTACGGATTGATACCAGAAGCGGAGAATACGTAGAACGCGCCAAAGACTAATTTAAGCATTCATCTTTTGCCGTATTCCTGCGTTATTTTTTGTACTCGAATGGTCACCTATTTCAATAGGCTCGCATTCTCCGTGCAAAAATTCCTTGTTCTACGACAAAATCTAAACGCCTAGATATACTCTATGGAAAATGATTGGCGACCATCGATTAGTGCAGAAAACCTGAAAAGTCGGGCACAGCTTTTGGCTGATGTCCGCCTTTTTTTTGCTCAAAAGGGGGTACTGGAGGTTGAGACCCCTGTTTTATCTTCTGCTGCACCAACAGCACCTTATCTGGATAGTTTTAAGACAAATTATATTCCTATTGGAACATCCCCTCAGCAGACTTATTATTTGCAGACGTCTCCTGAGTTTGGTATGAAACGGCTATTAGCGGCTGACGCAGGGTCTATTTACCAGATTGCGAAGGTTTTTCGTAATGGTGAACAGGGACGATTGCACTCGCCCGAGTTTACAATGCTGGAGTGGTACCGCCCAGAATTAACCTTCACTCAATTGATGGATGAAGTTTCAGCTTTAGTCGCTGTTGTTGCTGGTTTCCCAGAGGCTATCAGATTGTCGTATACGAGAACTTTTGAACAGTATTTAGCAATAGATATTTTCAATTGTTCTGACCAACAACTTCGCTTGGTGGGGTTGGAGAATATACCAAGTTTGATGCGTGATATTGATCTTGATCGAGATGGTTGGTTGGAGCTATTAATGAGTGAGGTCCTTGAACCTAAATTAGCTGGTTTTGAACGACCGGTTATGGTTTATGATTTTCCTGCGTCTCAGGCTCAGCTGGCTAAAATTCACACTGATGAGCAAGGTCATGAGGTGGCAGCACGGTTTGAACTATATGCGGGTGGCCTTGAGCTAGCCAATGGCTATGATGAATTATTGGATGCGGGTGAGCTTCGGCGCCGTTTTGAACATGATAATCAACAGCGTCTAGTACTAGGTAAAGCCCCGATGCCCCTTGATGAGCATTTGCTAGCTGCGATGACATCTGGTTTGCCGCAGTGTGTTGGCGTAGCGTTGGGTTTAGATCGGTTGTTAATGTTAGTACTCAAACAACGTGATATTCAGCAGGTTCAAAGTTTTCCATTTAATCAATAATCAGTTCACTTTTTTATTTGATCATCCTGTTAAATTAGGCTGCCAGAGTTTTAGGGGACCCTAAGAGGAGTGACAATGAAAAAACTGAGTTTATCAATTGCGATAGCATTATCCACGCTCGGTATGAGTGGTGTGGTTTCGGCTGTCACGGTCGAAGAGCTAGCGGTTAAGTTGGATGCATTGGCAGCAAAAAATGCTGAATCACGCCATCGACTAGAACAAGTTGAGCAGCATAAGAAAAGTGTTGATACACAAAATACTTAATACAATGAAAAAGTTAAAGTAGAAGCAGAAGTGGCGACTAAGAATGTCATTGGCTTTGATAATCAATATAGCTATGACATGTTAGATTCAACGACACGAATTAATAGTAAACAGCGTTTATTATTAGAGAGAAAAAATCGGGTGTTTTAGCAGCTGATTCTGTTCATTTCAGTGGTGCTATAACGGTGATTGCTGATTATCAGAAGAGTAACCGATAGAGTAAGTTCGGTTATTTGATGCGTCACCCAACATCAGTAAATCAGCGAAAAAAAAAGGTTCTAAGGCCGTTATTCATTCTGCACAGTTAGCTGCGAGGGCTAATATAGGTGAGTGGGTATTTGCTTGTATTGAGTTGCTCTCTGATCCTCAGCAAAGTTTTGGGTCTGGTACGTTAACAGATGTGAACCGTAACTAGGTGCAGGTACGACGTGGTTATGTGTTACTGAGTAATTTGGAAGAGTCTACGCTTTATGTGTCCTTGGGTAAAATGGCAATTCCTTTTGGCCTAACGGATACAGTTAATCTGTTCACAGCGTCGACAGTTTGGCATGCTTTTGGTGGCCTTGCTTATGGTTTAAATGGTGGTTATAAACAAGATGGTTCGAACATTAATATTATGGCAGTGCAAGATGGTTCGCAGTTCAGAGCCGAGAATGTGCCTGTTGATGATAGCAATGTGCCAAGTAAGTTAAATAACTATGTGGTTGATGTGAATTATACGTTTAATGTGATGCCTGATACCAGTTTGTTAGTGGGTGCACCTTATATCAATGGGAGCACTTATTGCCAGGAATTTCCAATTACGCATTTTAGTTTATACCAAGAAGAGAATCGTGCTTATGACATCTATACACGTTTAGATGGTCAGAATTGGTAGATCAAAACTGAGTTAGCTCAGACAGAAGATAAATGGGCAGGTACTTTTAACGCTACGATTCATGAGTTTGGTCCATCGAAAGTGACAAGTTGGGATATTGGGGGCATTACAATACGACCTTCTCTGGTGTACCAACAGATTACTCACTTGAGTTTAGTCGTTTTGATACGGGACCTGATGGTTCTCCTTGGGAACGACAAGACCAATGGAGCTTGGGTATGGCTAGCTTTATTACACCGAGCGCTAAGCTTTTTGGTGAATATATTCACACGGAGGGCCACGCAGCGCTTAATTTCTTAAGTGGTGGTAATTCAGGACCAGGTGTCACGCATAGTGATATTGATGCCCAATCTGGTACTTTAATGATTGGTGCTAATGTCGCTTTTTAATTGATTAAAGAGATGGTCAGTGTTGTTAAAAGGGCGCTATTTTAGCGCCCTTTTTTTATGTGAAAATTTACATGTTATTCCATCAAGTTGGGTAGCCAAAGTGTGACCTCTGGAAAGGCAATGACAATAGCTAAAACGATTAATTGAATAATAACAAAGGGCACAATGCCTCGGTAGATGGCTTGTAATTTTATATTGGCTGCGCTGGCCTTTAGGTAGAAGAGTGAAAAACCAAAAGGGGGCGTGAGAAATGAAGTCTGTAGATTCAGAGCAATCAATAATGCGAACCAAAGCGGATCTAGCCCTAAATGGATGGCGACTGGGGCAATAATAGGCACAACGATAAAGCAGATTTCAATAAAGTCTAAGAAGAAGCCGAGTATAAAGATAAGCAACATACTGAGGATTAAAAATCCCCATTTGCCACCTGGTAGTTGTTCGAAAATATCAAAAATCAAGCCGTCCCCGCCCATACCGACAAAGACAAGGCCAAAAGCGGTTGCTCCGATGAGGATAAGGAAGACCATGCTGGTTAAGCGAGTGGTTTGTTGCATTGCTTGGTTAAGGTTTTTGAGCGTTAATTTGCCGTGTAAGGCTGCTAATGTCATCGCGCCTAATGCGCCAACAGCTGCTGATTCAGTTGGGGAAGCGATGCCGAAGAAAATAGAGCCTAGTACAGTGAGAATAAGTGCTAGTGGAGGTAATAAGCTTTTTAAGACTAGCATCATTAAATGTAAGTCTTGATCTGGGTCGGCCTTAATAGCAGGGGCCATATCAGGGTGTCGCCAAGCGACGAAGCCGATATAGATGATGTAAGCTAAAACGAGCATCATGCCAGGCACTACTGCACCCATAAAGAGTTGTCCTACAGGTATGCCGATGACATCTCCTAATAGAATGAGAATAATGCTGGGGGGGATGATTTGCCCTAAGGTGCCTGAGGCAGCAATGGTGCCGCTCGCTAATGTGGGGGCATACTGATGCTTTAACATGGCAGGTAACGCGATAACAGCCATGGTAACAACTGAAGCGCCTACGACCCCAGTTGTTGCCGCGAGTAAACTTCCCACGATAATGACAGAAATCGCTAACCCTCCTCGAACACGGCCAAATAATTTACCCATGGTTTCGAGTAATTGTTCTGCTAGCCCCGATTTTTCTAAGACAACGCCCATAAAGACAAAGAGGGGGACGGCTAATAGGGTGAAGTTAGTCATGATTCCCCATATCCTGAGAGGCAATAAATCGAAAAAGCCGATGCCTAAAAAGAAACTGCCAAAAGCAAAAGCGACAGCACCTAAGGTGAAAGCAACTGGAAAGCCAAGTAGCAATAATAGAAACAACACGGCAAACATCACTAAAGCCCAAACTTCCATTAATTGGACTCCTGTTGGCTTAGTTTGAGACTATTTCTGAGGAGCTCGGCTATGGCTTGTAAAACCAGCAAGACAAAGGCAATGAGGACACTCCCTTTTAGTAAGTACCGGTGGGGTAGCCCACCAGGATCGGGCGATCCTTCATTGTAATAAAAAGCATTTCCTACGAAAGGCCATGCGGTTGTAATCACCAGAATACAGAAGGGTATGAGGAAGAATAAAATGCCAAAAATATTAATCAGGGCACGATGCCTGTCCGATAAAAATTGGCTTTGATGAATTAAGTCGACTCTAACATGACCATCATGTTTTAAGGTATAAGCACCACCGAGTAAAAAGATAAGCGAAAACAAGTGCCACTGAAGCTCTTGTAATGCGGTTGAACCTTGGTTAAAGAGGTAGCGCATAGCAACGTCGTAACAAATCAGTAGCACCATCCAGACAACGAGCCAAGCGGTGGTACGACCGACCCATTCATTGAGGGCATCGATGCAATTAATAAGGGTTTTGATCATAGGGTGCTTTATTGACTAAGTATGTTTAGCGGTGAAGTGTCCCATAAATAGGATATAAGCTCTAGTCTAGAGCGTTTATTTTAGGCATAACATGGTGTCATCAAAGAAGAAATGGTAAAGTGCGTGTTGAGAATAAATGTTTAGGATTTCAACATGCTTACTGTTATTTCGCCTGCTAAAACACTGGATTTTGAGTCACAGCCAATCACGACATGTCATACGCAGCCAAAATTTTTGGCACAGTCAGAGGCTTTGATTGATGAGTTGAAACAATTATCAACCCCCGGTATTGCAACGTTAATGAAGCTAAGCGATAAATTAGCAGGCTTGAATATGGCGCGTTTCCAGACTTGGACGAGGCCATTTAACTTGGATAATGCTAAGCAAGCGGTTTTAGCATTTAAAGGCGATGTTTATACAGGTCTGGATGCCGAAACGATGGATGATGAAGGACTGGAATTTGCCCAACAGCATCTGCGTATTCTATCTGGATTATATGGTGTCCTAAAACCGTTGGATTTGATTCAACCTTACCGTTTGGAAATGGGTACTCAGTTTGCAAATCAAAAAGGCAAAAATTTGTACAAGTTTTGGGGCGGCCAGCTTCGCGAAGAAATAGAAACTGAAGCTTCTCAATCCTCTGATGCTATTCTAGTTAACCTGGCTTCAAATGAATATTTTAAAGCTTTAGAAGCGAAGAAATTAAATACGCGGATCATCACACCGGTATTTAAGGACATGAAAAATGGTCAATATAAAATCATTAGTTTTTATGCCAAAAAAGCGCGGGGTTTAATGAGTCGTTATATCATCGATCACCGTATTAACGATCCAGACCAATTAAAGAACTTTGACAGTGAAGGTTATCGTTTTAGTGCAGATTTATCAGCTGGTGATGATTGGGTATTTATCCGAGCTCATGCTGAGTAATTAATCATTTACGCTTTTGCTTTTTTTGCTTCTACAGAGGATTCACTTCAAATTTCAAATTTAGCAATCAATGGTGCATGGTCAGATAAACGTCGCCATAGGTTGTACCGTGGTCGTTCGCAGCTCAATGGCTTCACTTTACGATAATAGACTCGATCCATTTTTAATATAGGTAGCCAAGCAGGGAAAGTCCGAGCATGTTTGTTGTGTAGTGTGTGGTGAGTTTCTTGTAGGTTTAATTGTTCTGAAAAATGTTTCTCTGCACGTTCACTCCAATCATTAAAATCACCAGCGATGATAAGCGGCGCATTATCGGGAACATGTTCTTCTATACGTTCAGAGAGTATTTTGATTTGTTGTTTTCGTTCTACATTCATCAAGCCAAGATGGATACAAATGATATGCAGTTCTTCATCAACAGCAGGTAGATTTATTACACCGTGTAACAAGCTACGACTGGCCCAAGATATCGATGACACATTGATATTTTCCCAGCTGATGATTGGGTGTTTACTTAAAATGGCATTCCCATGGTGGCCAAGTTTATATAAGGCATTTTTACCATAGGCGAGGTGTGGCCAACGGCCTTCTGCAATATATTCCGCATGAGAACCATCAGGCCAATTAGCATGGTCGATTTCATGTTGTTTGTGTTCACCTTGTACTTCTTGCAATAACAGGATGTCGGCATCTGCTTCCACAAGTACGTCGCGTAGTCGTGGCAATGCAAAGTGTCGGTTGCCAGTGCTAAATCCCTTATGGATATTGTAGGTGAGGATTCGTAATTCGGCTTGGGCCATAAGTCCTTTTCACATGATAATTGCAAATAGTTACCTTATCAGATGTCTGCTTTAATTTGGTGTGAAGATTATTTGGTTTATGAGAGATGAGCGATTATTTTTATTTTAAGCTGTTGTTTTATATTGTTTCGGTACCTTAGTACAGTTTGCCTGAGGCACTAATCAGTGATTCCAGTCAATTACCTTGTTGAATATAACCTCGGATACGGTTACCCAATTCTGTTAGCAGCTGGGCTAATACATCTGAAGTTTGGCTATTGGATAAGTTGTTTTAGTTGGCGTGTTTATCAACGGCATTATTTCGTGCTGCAGCCAACACCATATTTAGTATGTCCATTGTGGAACTCCGATCCTTTATTTAAGGATAAATGTGATTTTTAGATTGAATTTGTATTATGCAATTTTATTTTTTCGATTTCTAGGGACTGATCTTTCACCCAAATGGAAGTGACATTTTCTAATGTTTTAGTCGCACGCTTTACGCCTTCTTTGATGGCATCATCAAAACTTTTTGGTGAGCTTGCAATAATTTCTGTAACCCTAGCTAATGACATACTATTTTCCTTGAGATGTATGGAAATAAATTAGTGATGCATTTAAGTATAGGCGACGAAACTGAATCGCAGCTGAATAGCGTCAACGTTGCCTTAACATACTGGGCGCAGCTTTGTTTTTGGGTGAAATTGCCTTATGTGGACAGGCATCAACACAAGCATAGCATCGAATGCACTGGTCATTGTTGATAAAGAGGGTGTTGTAATAAAGCCCGGAAGTTTGGCCGGGAACAATGTTTTTAGCGTTTGTCATGCCAGTTTGCCGACTATGGCTAAAGTCGCTCAGCTCAACGATACAGTTTTCGACTGGTTTGACGAGTAGACATTCGTCGCAGAGCGTACATTTTTGGTTATCGATAACTGGCGCAGGGGATCGAACATCTTCAAATTTGTCATAACGGATGGATTGTTCGACTAACCCTGCATCTTGTAGGACTTTAACACCATGATCAATCATCGGCGGTGGGCCACAGAAAAAGGCTTTTATATGATTGATGTCGAGTTGGTTTGTATCGAGATAATGGGTTTTGAGGTGTTCGGTGACTAATCCTTTTGGCCCTTGCCAGTCACAGTCATCTGGTTCTTCAGATAAGACAGGGATAAAGGCAAAACTGTGATCAGGATGCCATTGCTGTTTGATGGCTTCCATTTCTTCGAGGCAATAGAGATCGGCTTGGGTCCGAGCGCCATAAAAGAACAGGCAGTCGCGTGCTAATGATTGATGGCAGGCTTGTTCGACTAGTGCTTTGATGGCACTCATGCCACTGCCACCGGCAACGCAGACAATCGTATCGTCAGAGTTATCTAAGCCAAACTTTCCCATTGGACCACTGACAGTTACAGGGGCTCTGCTTCGCTTTTTTTGCTTAAACCAGTCTGAGAGTTCACCACCTTCGACTAAGCGGATGAATAGGGTGATTTGGTTTTGTTTCTCAAGTGCTGGCGCTTTGGCAAAAGAGTAGGCACGGGGCCTAGCAATCCCATCGACTTTAAGCGTGGCATATTGACCAGCATTGGCATTGAAAGGCGGCGTGTTCTTATCACAGGTAATAGTGACTTCGATGGTGTCGTAGGTGAGGTTGTTAATTTTGGTGATTTTGCCTGAGCGACTATTGACCCGTTTAGTTTGGATAGCGGTTTCAGGTGAAGGTAGAAGCTGATCAAAAGGGTCGTTAAAGCCATCAGTTTTAATGGTTGCCATGGTTAAAATATCCCTTTATGTACTTTTTTAGCTGCCGCAATGATTTGCGCATCGGTTGCTTTAATATCCTTGTTTTTGGGATCCTCACGCCAGCGTTTGATGTAACCTTCTTTGCCGCCCCATTTTTCTAAAATATCTTTTTTAACTTGGTCACTGGCTAATTCAACTTCTGCTAAGCAGGAATAGAAAGTTGGGCTATTGCCAAAGTCGGTCAGCATTTCTGAGTTGAGGGCATTAATATTAACGCCACCATAGGTATTACTGCCTTTGAATTGTTTTTGGGTATTACAGATACCGGCAATGAGTTTTTTGATGATGACCGCATGGGCAAATGTTTCGCCTCGGTCGTTATAAATTCGACATAAGTCACCATCAGAAATACCGCGTTTTTTGGCATCTCTTGGATTGAGCTCGACGGTGGGACGGGACATCATTGCTTGCAGGCGGGGCACAGATTGGAATGAATCGCCAATAAAGTAATGAGAAGCACAGCTGAGCACTTGCAGAGGAAATTGTTTACGTCTGGGATCTTCTTGACCTTCAATTTCAGGTACGTAACTTGGGAGTGGGTCAATGCCTTGATTTTTGAGTGCAGCACTGTAAATCTCAATTTTGCCACTGGGTGTTGGCCAGCCTTGATTTAAAAAGTCTCGGCGTTTGGTTTCAGTGTTGGCTCTTGCCCAACCATTGGCTTTGAGTTCGTCATAATCAATGCCTTCCATCAGTGGGTTAACGCTGTCATCGACAAGGATGTCTCGGATGATTTCTTCATCGGTTTGAGTGAAAGCATTGTCATCGCTGTCGTTATAGCCCATTTTATCTGCAAGCTTTCTGAACAATTCTGAATTACGAACACTCTCGCCAAGTGGTTCGATAACAGGTTCGTTGAACCCGTAATACCAATTACCATAGGTCGCTACCAGATCCATACGTTCTAGCTGGGTATCAGCTGGTAGTACTATGTCAGCGTATGTACAGCTATCAGTCCAGAAGGTTTCATGGATGCCGACGAAGAGGTCATCTCGCATTAAGCCTTCTCGAACACCTTGTGTATTCGGAGCACAATTTGCCGGGTCAGAGTTGTAGATAAACATCGATTTAATAGGGGGATCGAGGGGTTCACCGTCATAGCCAATGTTTTCAGCTAAGGCACGACCAATTTGTACCATACTAATTTGACGTTTAGTGCCTCGTTCCCCTAAATCTGGACGGTGGAGTTTATTGAGGTCATGGCGAAGCCACATTTCTTCTAGGTTACCGAAGCCAGCACCACCGCAACGTTCACGCCAGGAGCCTGTGATACAAGGCAAGGTTAGAATGGCACGGCACATTTGGCCGGAATTTTGATGGCGGTTGAGACCATAGTTAGCACGAATAACGGACTTTTTAGTCGAGGCATACTCTAAGGCAAATTTTTCAATATCAGCGGCTTTAACACCTGTGATTTTGGCGACTTTATCAAGTGAATATTCAGGTAGTTTTTTATCAATTAAAGCTTTCCAACCAACAGTTTTTTCCTTTAAAAATTCAATGTCATGTAAATTATTATCAACAATGACTTTCATCATAGCTAGGGCTAAAGCGGCATCCGTACCGGGTTTAGGTTGAATGTGCCAATCGGCCATCATGGTGGTACGGGTTTCACGGGGATCGATAACGATCAGTTTGGCACCACGCTCTTGGGCTTCACGAATAAAGGGGATGGCATGTACGCCAGTACTGACCAGGTTTGTCCCCCAGAGAATGATCAGTTCGGCTTCTTGAGCAGCTTCATGGATAGAGGTATTGGCATGGGCCATACCATAAGTATGTAGCCCAGCCCACATGGCCGCGTATATACAGATGGATTGCTCTAGGCGAGTGGCTTCCATTTTATTCCAGAAACGACTGTCCATGGTCCAGTAACCGACCATGCCCATGGTGCCAGAGTAGGAATAAGGTTGGATTGCTTCGGAGCCATAGTTTTCAATGGTTTGTTTGAAATTGTCGGTGATTGTGTCTAAGGCTTCATCCCAAGAGATACGTTCAAACTTGGCACCAGGGCCTTTGGGGCCAACGCGTTTGTGGGGATAAAGGACGCGATTGTCGTTATAAACGAAGTCGAGGTAATGATTAACCTTGTTGCATAGATGACCACGTGTAATGGGATGTGTCGGGTCACCTTGTACTTGAATGGCTTTGCCAGTGCTGTCATCTTTGGTGACAAGCATTGAGCAGGAGTCGGGACAATCATGCGGGCAAACGACGTGATGAACTGAAAAGCCCTCGGCCACCTCAATTTTGTTACTTACTGCCATCTTTCCTTACCCCTCTGCTGGACTACGCACAGACGGATAAACCGTGAAGACTTATCAACGGGTGGGCAATCCGTTTAACAATCAAATAATTTTATGGTCGTACTATTCTTACAGTATTTTGGTGTTAGTTCAATCGATTCAATGAGGTCATCTTGGCGCATCAGATGAATGCAACAACTGTTATGTTCTATCTATGCAGATGATATAGCTTTGGCTGCTTGCATTACAACCTATCAAAAGTAGGGTTTAATTAATTTAAGTTAAATAGTCATCACATAAGGGTATTATCGTAGGGTGCAGAAAGATACTGCGTGTGACGTTTTTTTGTTTATTCTTTTAGTTTATTTTTTATGCGATTATGAATAAGACAGAAGGTTGGTCGTATAACATTAATTGAGTTTATGATAATACAAAATGAAGCTTTTGCCAGATAACGTTACATCCTGTAAGAAGACATCTGAGTTTGATGAAACCAGTGTGCCAAAGGGATTACTGAAATCTCATTGTACTAAAGCGGGTGTTTGGAGAAAATCGTTACATATTAGAAGGGCAGTTAGAATATATGATTACCGAGCCGAAGGAAGAAGTAGTCATACTAAGTGATGTGCTTTCTGGTGTGGTTGAGCCGACTATCTTTCATGAGGCCGAACCGTTAGGTAGAGTCAGATTTTACGTTGAGTTTTATCGAAAAGAGCTAAATTAATGGGGTCAGCTTCATTTCCCCCTTGAACTTTCAAACCTTGCCCCCATCTGTTGTTTCTAAGATAAACAATGCCGGATGGAGGCAGATTTTCAATGACTGTTGCACAAAAAGAAACCTTAGGTTTTCAGACTGAAGTTACCCAATTATTGGATCTGATGATCCACTCGCTCTACAGCAATAAAGAAATCTTTATGCGTGAGCTGATTTCTAATGCATCAGATGCGTCTGATAAATTACGTTTTGATGCACTTTCAAATGATGCTTTATACGAAGGTGATGCTGAACTCAAGATCAAAGTCGATTTTGATAAAGACGCAAAGACGATCACAATTACTGATAACGGTATCGGTATGAACCGTGATGAAGTGATTGAGAATATTGGTACGATTGCTAACTCAGGCACCAAGAAGTTCTTTGAAAAAATGACGGGTGATCAATCCAAAGATTCACAGTTGATCGGTCAGTTTGGTGTTGGTTTTTATTCTTCGTTTATTGTTGCAGATAAGGTGACATTAAGAACACGTCGAGCTGGCGATGATGCGGCTGAAGGTGTTGAATGGGAATCACAAGGTAAAGGCGAGTTCACTATCGAAAATATCGATAAAGAAACACGTGGCACAGAAATCACACTTCACCTTCGCGATGACCAAGAAGAGTTTTTAAATGGCTGGCGTTTAAGAAATTGTATTTCTAAATACTCTGATCATATTGATCTTCCGATCATGATGACAAAAGAGCTTGTCCCAGATGAAGACGGCAAGATTGATGAGTTTGCTGAGCTTGAAGATGAAACGGTTAACAAAGCAACGGCTTTATGGACACAATCTAAGGGCGATATCAGCGAAGACGAATACAAAGAATTCTATAAGCAAATCTCTCATGATTACCAAGATCCACTAAGCTGGAGTCACAATAAGGTAGAAGGTAAGACGGAATACACGTCACTGCTTTATATCCCCTCAACAGCGCCTTTTGATCTGTGGGATCGTGAACGCACACATGGTTTGAAATTGTATGTGAAACGCGTATTCATTATGGAAGATGCCGATCAACTGATGCCACGTTACTTACGTTTTATCCGTGGTGTGATTGATACTAACGATCTGCCATTGAACGTGTCACGTGAAATTCTACAAGGCAGTAAAACGATTGATAGCATTCGTGCAGCATCGGTTAAGAAAATCTTAAGCGAACTGTCAAAAATGCAGAAGAATGATGCTGAGAAATATGCCACATTCTGGAAAGAGTTTGGTCAGGTCATCAAAGAAGGTACTGGCGAAGACATGGCTAATAAAGAAGCCTTGGCGAAATTGATGATGTTCTCAACCACTGAAACAGGTAGTGAAGAGCAAACAGTCACGCTGGCTGATTACGTTAGCCGTATGAAAGACAAGCAAGACAAGATTTACTACATCACGGCAGAAAGCTTTGCTGCTGCAAAAAACAGCCCGCATTTGGAAGTATTCCGTAAGAAAGGGATTGAAGTCTTATTGCTAGCTGACCGTGTTGATGAGTGGTTAACTAACTCACTAACTGAGTTTGATGACAAGCAATTGCAATCTGTTGCAAAAGGCGACTTGGATCTTGGCGAATTAGCCAATGAAGAAGAGAAGAAAGCGCAAGAAGAAACAGATAAAGACTTTGCTGATTTAGTTGAACGCGTTAAGGCAACATTAGGTGATAAAGTGAAAGATGTGCGCATTACACATCGTTTAACTGATTCTCCAGCGTGTTTGGTTGTTGATGACATGGATATGAGTGCCAACCTTGAGCGGATGTTAAAAGCAGCCGGTCAACAAGTAGGTGGCACGAAGCCTATCTTTGAAGTTAACCCCGAGCATCCCATGGTCGTCCGTTTGAAAGATGAATCAGACGATACTCGTTTTGAAGATTGGTCATCGATTTTATTTGACCAAGCTTTACTAGCAGAAGGTGGCCAGTTAGAAGACCCTGCAAGCTACGTTAAACGACTTAATGCTTTGTTATTGACTGTCGCTTAATTTGAACAAGGGCGTGTTGTGATGGCAGCGCGTCGCTTGTTTAAGCATTAATGTAAAATGCTGGGTGTTGATTAATGCCCAGCATTTTTTTTGGAAGATGAATGAAAAAAAGTAACGAACCAGTGTCATTTCAATCGAACAGTTTACAGCGTTTTATTTTTGATAATGCAGCTATTCGTGGTGAGTGGGTGCACTTACAAGAGACTTGGCAAGAAGTCACATCACGTCGTCAGTATCCTATTGCAATCCAACGTGCTTTGGGTGAAATGATGGCTGCTGCTGCTTTATTAGCGGCAACGGTAAAAATAGATGGCCGTTTGGTATTACAGATTAAATCAGAAGGTGTTGTTGATCTGATGATGGTTGAATGTACCAGTGAAGATACATTACGTGCGTTTGCCCAGTGGGATGAAGACCAAACCATTTCTAATGATGCTGGGTTGGCGGATTTAACCGGTGAAGGTACATTGGCTATCACAATAGAAGTTGGTGGGGCAGCACAGCCTTATCAGGGCATTGTAAGGCTCGATGGCAGGGCTATTTCAGGTTTATTAGAAACTTACTTCCAGCAGTCAGAACAGCTTTCAACACGCGTGTGGTTAGCTGCGGATGATAAAGTCGCTGGTGGTATGTTATTGCAGCAATTGCCTTCAGCTGATGATACTAGCGAAATAGAAGCAGAATCATGGTCACGCATTAGCCAACTGGCATCGACAGTGAGCCAAGATGAGCTTCGGATGATAGGGGCTGGCACATTACTACATCGTTTATTCCATGAAGAAGAATGCAGACTACTGAGCACCACAGAGTTGGAATTTGCTTGTAACTGTTCACGCGAAAGAGTGGCAAACACGATTAGCCTATTAGGCCAACAAGATGCGATGGCCTTGGTGGAAGAGCAAGAACAAATTGAAGTTGCTTGTGAGTTTTGTAATGAGCATTATTACTTTGATAAAGCCGATGTGGCTCTGATCTTCGCACATGCTGGAGCGAGCACAATTTTTGATTCAGATACTTTACATTAGTTGCTTCAAATGGATATATAGTATGAATAATTTATCTTTATATAAGGTATGTAGCGGTAAATAAATTGGGGAAATATCAATGAAATGGCTTAAATCAACTTCAATCATACTCTTAGCAATGACGCTGGCAGCCTGTGGCCATGGCTTTGAAGGTGAGTATCAAAGTGAAGCAGGTTCCTCCATCGAATTGATGGATGTCTTTGCCGAAGTCGCCGGTTCTCAGAAGTTTGTCATCGGTAAAAACTTTATTGATAGCCAAGGCAATCGAACTGAATTTGAAGAAATCTTTGTTCGTGAGTCGGGTAGTGACCGTTACCTTGTTTTTAAGATATCGGTAAATGAAGAAGATGTCTGGAAAATCATTGATGATAATACCTTGATGAAAGGCAATGATTTAATGAGCTTGAAGTTGGTTCGCATCATCAATAAGTAAGTTTATTACGATGAAGCTGATTATACGCAGAGCCTTACTAAAGTACTCAACGACAGTAGCGGGTTTAACAGCTGTTTCACCAAGCATTGCTGCCAGCATCTTAACGCCTCGTACGACTTAAGGTCCGTTTTATCCAAAACCTGTGATGCGACAAGCCGATACTGATAATGATTTGGTTAAAGTCGCTGATACAGTGACAGAAGCTGGTGGCGAAATTATCGTGCTCAAAGGGCAGATTCTATCTAGTGATAGTCATCCATTAGCAAACCATCGTATCGAGATTTGGCAGTGCGATGTTAATAGTCGCTCTCGACAAGCTAATTGGTGGATGGAGGCCAAACCAATTTGTGGATACTGAATTAACAGAGTTGTTTTAATAAAAAAATGGGGAATGAACACTTCAGTCTTCATTATTTGTTGGAAGTTAAACCAAATCAATAATGAAAAAGGGAACGGATCTATCCTAGTCTTATCTATTTGAAACCTTAAAGTGTATTTATTATATGCAAAAAGTACTAATTATCCTCTTCCTTATGACGTCTCTAGTTGCCTGCACACCTTTGCAGTTTGCAGTAGCCAATGCGCCTACGCTGAGTTACGACGGTCAGATTTCAAAAGATGTAGCTTATGGTCAATTTCCGCGCCAAAAGTTGGATATCTATGTACCTAATATTGAACAAGAAACGTTTCCCGTTGTGGTTTTTTTTCATGGTGGTCGCTGGATAGATGGTTCTAAAGATCAGTACAAATTTGTCGCTACGACATTATCAAATATGGGGTATGTTGTGGTGTTGCCCAATACTCGCCTATATCCCGATGTGAAATTCCCGACATTTCTAGAAGATGCAGCAAAGTCAGTCGCTTGGGTTCACGAAAACATCGCATGCTATAAGGGCAATCAAAACCTGTTTATAACAGGTCATTCATCGGGTGCACATATTGGGGCATTGATTATTACTGATAGGTCTTATTTGGAAGAACAGGGTTATAAGCCCAATATTATCAATGCGTTTGCTGGTCTAGCTGGTCCTTATGATTTTGTGCCAAAAGCCGCTGATATAAGAGACATTTTCGGCCCACCTGAAAACTTTCCTAATATGGTGGTCACTAATTTTATCGATGGCGATGAGCCCCCCATGTTATTGATATACACTGACGAGGATGACACTGTTTACCCCAGAAATTTAGTAGCACTTAAGGCGGGTATAGAAAGGGCGAAAGGCAATGTAGAGACTATCATCTACGAAACAGGTGGACATACTGCAACAGTAGCCGCTTTCAGCTGGGCAAACCCTTCTGATTTGCCAGTGCCTGGAGATATGGACGCTTTCTTTAAGAAATTTCTTCGATAAAAAAGTTGCTGTCAAAAACCTCGAATTATCACCACATTAAGTCATCGGGAATTTCATAGTCGGCATAGGGAGCATCGCTTTCTGATTCTGGCGTTGTATTTGGTTTGTCCTGATGTAGTACGACATACGCAGGGTTAATCGAATTTATTTTATTCACCGTTGCTTTTGGCAGCAGAAAAATGATGTTATCGATCTGACAGAGTCCAAGACTGCCTGCAACTAATGCATCATAATTTTCTTTATTGAGATACAGCGTTTTAATTTTGTTATTAAATTGAAAATTGAAGGCGGTATCGCCGTCACAATCTTTGATTTTTGCTCGATCAATAATCTGGTTGATACGTGCTTTTTCTTCATTTTGTTTTATTTGCTGTTGCTGCTGTTGATTTAGTTTTTGATCATCCTGATTTTTTTGTAATTTAGCTTGTTTCACTTTTTCTGCAATTTCATTATTACTCTTTTGGCCTTTATTTTTGGCCTTTATCTTCTTACGTTTTTCAGCATCTAACTGTTGTGATTTTTTCTTACTGACGAGGCCGGATTTTTTAAGTTGATCTTGTAATGAGCCGGCCATGATTTTTCCTTGTTGAAACAATGTTATAAAGTAAGTTGTTTAATGAATTAGCGTGTTAATGACTTTAATTGTCTCGTTAATTTAGTGGTTTTGCAAAGCTTGTTTTAAAGAATAGCTTGGAAGGGATAAGGGACAGATTCATTTAAATTAAAATAGATCGAATGCCAACGATTATTAATGCATTTATCTTTAACTTCGGTATAGTTTGAAGTCACAGAATAATGTGACTTCGAATCTTAAGGAATGGGCAAAATTTAGATGCTAAAAGTGGTCTACAGTAATAATATGTTGCAGCTGGCGACGGGCTTGGCCGAGCTGCAGCAATCTGCACCATTACCACCACTAGAAGCTGAAACCATTATTGTTCAGAGTAATGAACTGTCGCGTTGGTTATCGTTGTATTTAGCTCAGCATCATTCGATTGCGAGTCATGTTGAATTTCCTTATCCCTCGGCTCATATCTGGGCCTTATTTCGTCGTGTGTTACCTGATATTCCGAAAGAGTCGGCCTTCAGTAAGGATGCGATGACTTGGCGAATATTTGATGTTTTGCCTGCGTGTTCTAAGCTACTAGGCTTTGAACCGGTTGCGGGCTATTTAGGCGAACAAGATGACATAGTGAAACGGTTTGGTTTAGCCCATCGTATTGCGGATAGTTTTGACCAATATTTAATGTATCGACCTGACTGGGTGCAAAGTTGGGAGCAGCCGGGTTCCTATTTACCCAATTGGCAATCGATGTTGTGGCAGCGTTTGACTGCTGAAATGCCCCAGCCAGCGATGCATCGGGCGAATTTATTAGAAAGCCTAAAGGCGTATTTACAAACGTGTACCGAAAGACCGAAAGGTTTACCAGCACGTCTAGCCATTTTTGGTGTGTCGGCTTTGCCACCGGTGTATTTGGCTTTGTATGAGTTGATGGCAAAGTGGTGCGATATTACTTTATATTTTCTGTCGCCTAGCTCTGAATATTGGGGTGATTTAGTTGCCCCTAAACAGCAAGGGCAGCAGGCACTCGATTTTGTTGATGAAGCTGAACCTAATGAATCTGGCCATCCCTTATTAGCGAGTTTGGGTAAACAAGGCCAAGACTTTTTTGAGCAGTTGCAACAATGTGAGCATACTGCTGAGTCCTTATTTTCAATGCCTGATGGCACGCAGTTATTAGGTCAATTGCAAAGCGATATCGTGCAATTGGTTGCTCCGAGTTTGGCTGCGAGTAAGCGATCGATTGCTGGGGATGATGATTCGATTCAATGTCATGCTTGTCATAGCACGATGCGTGAAGTGGAGGTGTTACATGATCAGCTATTGGCATTATTTGAGCGTCACCCTGATTTGTCACCCACTGATATTGTGGTGATGACACCGGATATTGATATTTATGCTGGTGCGGTTGATGCTGTATTTGGGACTGCGTCGAAGGACTTATTTATCCCTTATGGCATTTCAGGGGCGAGTGCTCAGAGACAAAGTCCTATTTTGTCTGCATTTGATCATTTGTTGATGTTGCCAGAGTCTCGCTTTGATGTTGAAGGGATTGTGGCTTTATTAGAGTGTGAGGCGATTCAACATCGTTTTCATTTGCAAGAAACGGATATGGCATTGATACGCGATTGGTGTCGTGAAACTCAGATTCGCTGGGCAATGTCAGCTGGAGATAAAACCGCTTTGGGTTTGCCAGAGACTGAGGCGAATAGCTGGCGGGCGGGGTTAGACCGCTTGTTATTGGGATATGCCCTACCGTTGTCAGACGATGATGGCAGTTGGCGATTATTCGATGGTCAATTGGGCGTTGATGGTATTCGTGGTGAACGTGCTCAAACTATGGCACAACTGTGTGCTTTTTTGGAGAGTCTGGATAGAGCACGGCAAAAATTAAAACGAAGTCATACAGCAGTAGAGTGGCAACAGACTTTATTATATTTACTCAGTCAGTTTTTTAAACCAGAACATGATAATGGGCGTGATCAAGCTGATGTTTTGTCGATTACGCAATCTTTAGATAGTTTGGTTGAAAGTGTTGCGTTGGCCAACTTTGAACAGAAAATGCCGATAAGCTTAGTCAGAGAATGGCTGAAAAACAATACCGATATTAGCCCTGCTTCCCATCGCTTTATGGGCCATGGTGTCACGTTCTGTGGCATGGTGCCGATGCGGAGTATTCCTTTTGCTGTGGTGTGTTTGGTTGGGATGAATGATGAGAGTTTCCCACGTCGGCAGTCCAAGCAAGGCTTTGATTTACTATCTCATGATTTTAGAAAGGGTGATCGTTCACGGCGCGATGATGATCGTTATTTGTTTTTAGAAGCAATTTTGTCTGCCCGTCAACATCTTTATATGAGTTATGTCGGTGCCAGTATTGTTGATAATGCACGGATTCCACCTTCGGTATTAGTCAGTGATTTGCGTGATGTTTTACGACAAGGCTTCGAACAAGCCGATGGTGAAGATATTTGGCAAAAAGTGTTAACGAAACATCCTTTACAGTCATTTAGCCGGCGTTATTTTGATGGAGTGTCAGACAAATTGTTGAGTTATCAATCAACACATTGCCCGCCTGAGCAACAAGCCACTCAGTTAGCTTCAAGTTGGTTTAATGTAGCGTTACCAGAACCTGATCCTGAGTGGCGGCAAGTCAGTATTAATCAATTGATTCAGTTTTATCATCATCCTGCACGTTATTTGATGCAACAACGATTGGGCTTGCAGTTGGGCATCAGTGAAGAAGTCTTAGATAGCCGTGAGCCATTTTCTCTTGATGGTCTATCAGCATGGCAATTGCGTCAACTGGTGTTGGAGCAACGTTTGAATGGTGATGCCTTGCAAACCATTAAGCCGATGATTGATGCGACGGGTGTCCTGCCACAGGGTACCGTGGGTGAGATGAGCTTTCAGGATCAAGCGACCAAAGTGGAAACCTTTGTTGAGAAGTTATTACCCGATTATCCTAATGATTTTATAGATTCTATTCCGGTTGAATTATCTCTGGGTGAGTTTTCATTACTTGGGCAATTGGAAGGGTGTAGTTCGGCAGGTTTATTTCAATATCGTTTAGGCAAGTTGAAGGGTGGAGAACTGTTGGCAGTCTGGTGTCGACATCTAGTTTTGAATTGTATTAAGCCACAAGGTGTTGTTTGTGAAAGCCGTTGGTTTACCGAAGATGCCGAGATTCATTTATTGCCAGTTGCGGAGCCAGAGCAACATTTATTGGCATTGTTAACTCATTATTGGGCAGGTTGTCAGTCGCCATTACCTTTGATTACTAATACCAGTTTTGCTTATGCGAAAGCGTCGTTGAATGGGGGACGTGCTGATCCTGATAAAGCTATGTGGGCAATTTGGTTAGGCGGGCAATTTGCGACAGCAGAGGCAGAGGATATTTATTATCAGCAGTTGTATAAAACAGCACCGTTGGATGATGCGTTTAAAGCCTTAGCACTCGATATTTATCAGCCAATTTATGATCACTTAGCAGATGGTCGATTATGAATCGCCTTAATCCTAAAACAGTTCTGTTATCTGGCCTGAACGTGATTGAGGCAAGTGCCGGGACGGGTAAGACCTATACTTTGGCTGAGTTGTATTTAAGACTGGTTTTGGAACAGGGCTTAAGTGTCGACCAAATCTTGGTGGTGACCTATACCAGAGCAGCAACAGAAGAGTTAAGGGAACTCTTGCGTAAGCGTTTGGTGGTGGCGAGAGATGCTTTGCTCGATGATCCTAATGATGATGTTACATCATCGAAGCAGCGACAACGACTGGTATTGGCGATTCAGAGTTTTGATGAGTCGGCGATATTCACCATTCATGGTTTTTGTCAGCGTGTGTTGGGTGATTTTGCTTTTGAAAGTGGCTTGTACTTTGATCTGGAACTGATCGGGGACGACCAGCAATTATTACAGGGTTTGGTAGATGATTTTTGGCGAAAGAAAATCACTAATGCCGATCCACGATTAGTAGCCTATTTGTTTGCACGACATGAAAGTCCCGAGAAATTATTGCAATCGATACGGCCTTTATTAGGCAAACCTTATTTACACAATTTGCCCGTGCCTGAGGTGGATATCGGTCAGGTTTTTCAGCAAGCACAAACTCACTTCGATAAGGTTAAAAAATGTTGGGCTATTGAGCAAGACAAGGTCGTGGCGGCTTTGCAAGATAAGGCATTATTAAATGGCAATAAATACCGTGCTGCCAGTGTTGAGAAGTGGTTGGTTCAATTGGCCGAACTCTTAAGGCAAAGTGATGTACCGAGTGCCTTATTTGATGGTTTTGAGCGTTTCACACCGACTGAGTTAGAAGATGCTTTGAAAAAGGATAAGGTGTTACCTGAGCTGGCTTTCTGGGTAGCATGTGAAAGTTTGATGGAAGCGGTGTTAAGTGTCCAAACAGCGCAAGCGTTGCAATATCAAACACTGCGGGTTGAAGCTTTAGAGACCTTGGAGGCCGAGATGCCTGGTCGAAAAACAGAGCAGCAAGTACAGTCATATGATGATTTATTATTAAACCTTGAACAGGCGTTGTCGGGTGAACGTGGTGATTGGTTAGCTGCACAGTTGCGTGAGCAATATCCGGCGGCTTTAATTGATGAGTTTCAAGATACTGATCCAGTGCAATATGCCAGTTTTAAGCGTATTTATGCTGAGAGTAATTTACCGGTGTTTTTGGTCGGTGATCCAAAGCAAGCAATTTATAGCTTTCGTGGGGCAGATATTTTCACTTATTTGGCTGTCAAGTCGGCTGCGAGTGATGAGCATACTTTAGGAACTAATTGGCGTTCTCATCCGAAGTTAGTATCGGCTGTGAACACTCTATTTAGTCGGCAGGCCCAGCCATTTATTTTTGATGAAATTCCTTTTTACCCAGTTGATGCTGCACGGGATGCTGTACCGGTGTTGTCCGTCGATGATGACATAAAGCCATTACATTTTTTATGGGCTGAGCAAGATAAGCAATTGTCTAAAAAAGACATGACAGTCTTGTCTGCCAGTATGACGGCAGATGAGATTGCCAAATTGCTCAATCAAGCTGAGTCGGGTGATGCGACATTATCAGATGAAAAAGTTACTGATACAAAGGTGGTAACGGGTGGCGATATCGCCGTTTTAGTACGTAACCATCGCCAAGCTTATGCGATGCAACAATGTCTACAACAACGTGGTGTTAATAGCGTACAGCAGGGGCGAGATAATGTCTTTGGTTCTGCAGAAGCGGTGATGTTAGAACGGGTGTTGCAGGCGATTGCTGAGCCGAATAATACCGTGTTGGTATCGACTGCTTTAGCAACCGCATTATGGCCTTATGGTGCGGGCGACTTATATGATTTGCAACAAGACGAACAAGCTTGGTCAGTTCAGTTAGGTTTGTTTTACGATTGTCATCAGCTTTGGCTGAAACACGGTTTTATGCGGGCATTTCGTCAGTTGCTTAATCAGATTGCAGGTCGGCAACAATTACTCAGTCTGCCTGGGGGGGAACGCAAGCTAACCAATTTGTTGCATTTAGCCGAATTGGTTCAGATACAAAGTACGCAGCAAGATGGTGGTATGAGTTCGATCATACAGTGGCTTTCTGGTCGTTTGCAGTCGATTGACCCCAATGATGAAACAGGTCAATTGCGATTAGAAAGTGATGAGCAATTGGTTAATATCATTACGATTCATAAAAGTAAGGGGTTGGAATATCCCATCGTGTTTTGTCCCTTCTTATGGAACAGCCAATTGAATCCTTTTAAAGATGAAGTGGTGATATTTCATGATCCCGCTGTGGACTACCAATCAACTGTGGCGTTTGCCGAGCCAGCCTTGAGTGAAGCGACGGGTATGAGAGCAGTGGAACAACAAGCTGAAGAGTTACGTTTGCTTTACGTGGCTCTAACGCGGGCGCGTGAACGTTGTGTGATTTGTTGGGGGCATGTGAAGGGAGGTGAACAGTCGGCTTTATTTAGTTTGCTCCATCCAACAGTAGAAGAGCCAGATAGTGCTCTTTTGCTAGCAGACTTGGTTCAATTGACGGCAAGTTATGACGCAGTCATGTCATTTGATGTGATGTCGGTTGAGGAGGTGGTGTCATATCATGCCAAACAAGATGATGCGGTTTCATTAGCTGCTAAGGTCTTTGAGGGCGATATTCAGACCCCTTGGCGTGTCGGTAGTTTTAGCGCTTTGACACAAGGCCATGATGCTGAGTTGCCTGATTATGATGCCCAAGCAGTACATGATGCTATCAGGCTACAAAATCAGGAACGCTCAGTGTTAGATCGTTTTAGTTTTCCTAAAGGCGCACAAGCGGGCACGTGCTTACACGCAATATTTGAGTTTTGGGATTTTGAAAGTCAGGATGACGAAGCGATGCAGACTTTAGTCAATAAGACTTTGCTGCAATATGGCTTTGAAGATTATTGGAGCTTGCCAGTGTGTGATTGGATTAAGTCGGTTTTAGCGACGCCATTAGCCGCCAATTCAGATTTGAAGCTGAATCAATTATCTCAGACTCAACGTTTAGATGAGTTGGCGTTTTATTTTCCTGTTGCTGGCTTGTCTGTGTCTGGTTTACAGCAAGCTTTATTGCCTTTATTAGCAGAAGAATCACCGTTGGCAAAGGTGATTTCTCAGCTGCAATTTTCTGATTTGACAGGTTTTATGAAAGGATTTATTGATCTGGTGTTTGAGTATGAAGGCCGGTTTTATATTGCTGATTATAAATCTAATTATTTAGGGCTACAGCAGGCGGCCTATCAAACAGATGAATTGAATCGGGCGATGGTCAGTCATGATTATCCATTACAGTATTTGATTTATAGTTTGGCTTTGCATCGTTATTTACGTCTTCGTCTACCGGATTATGATCATGAGGAGCATTTGGGTGGTGCTTATTATTTGTTTATTCGCGGGATGCAGCCTGAATGGGGGCAAGCGGGTGTGTTTTATGACAAGCCAAGTGTTGCTGTACTTGATGCCTTAGATCAGTGTTTACAGGGCTTGTCTAATGGCTGAGTTGAGTAAACAAGTATCTTTGGTCACTCAGTTAAGGCAATCGGGCTTTAGTGAATTGGCTTGTCAGTTTACTCAGTTTGTTGAGCGGCAAGATAAAACGGGTGATGAGCTGATCGTGTTATCTGCTGCGTTGTTGAGTGACGCAGTGTCACAAGGGGCAGTTGCTTTAAATTTAAGTCAAGTTGGGGCCTATGGGTCTGAACTAGATGCCTTTTTGCCTGAAACTGTGGCGGATTGGATAGCGCGATTACGTCAGAGTCATTTGGTGGGTGAGCCAGATGAGATGGCCCCGATGATACTCACGGCAAGTGGACAGTTGTATTTATACCGTTATTGGCATGATGAGCAACAAGTGAAGCAGTTAATTCAGGAACGGTTGAAGCCTGTGGCTATTGTTGATGAAGTGGCTTTACAACAAGTTTTTGCTGATTGGCATAGTGGATCGGAAGGAATTGACTGGCAGAAAGTGGCTGTAATGATGTCGTTAAGCCGTCAGTTGAGTGTGATTTCAGGTGGTCCGGGTACGGGTAAAACAACGATTGTTTTACGGTTATTGCACTTGTTGTTGAAGCAAAATAATCAGATGAGGATTGCTTTAGCAGCGCCGACAGGTAAAGCCGCAGCAAGACTGCAACAAGCTATATCTGCTCAAAAGGCTTTGCCAGTTGAGGCTCAGACATTACATCGTTTGTTAGGTATTACAGCTGATAATGACAAGGGCCGTTATCATGCTGATAGGCCTTTAGCTGTTGATGTATTGATTATTGATGAAGCTTCGATGATTGATATCAGCTTGATGGCGACAGTGATGAAGGCTTTGCCGTTGGGTGCATGTTTGATTTTATTAGGTGATAGCGACCAGTTATCATCAATTGAATCGGGTGCCGTATTGGCTGATTTATGTCGAGAGGGAGCTGTTTTTTCGGATACCTTTTGTCAGCAGGTTTTAGCGGTGACGGGTATGAGGTTATGCCCAACCCTTGATTCAAAGCAGGTGATGACAGACACTGTGGTGATGTTACAACACAGCTATCGCTTCGATGAAAATAGTACGATTGGCCAGTTATCAAAAGCGGTCAAACAGGGTGATGATGAGGGGTTAATTCAAACGTTATTGGAACACTCTGAGCCCATTTGGACTCAACAGCTTGATCTAGCTACGATATGCGATGTTGTGATGCCGATGTATGGCAATTTTTTTATGGCTATTAAAACGCGCCAGTCCGCTGAGATTTGCTTAACGTTATTTGAACAGAGCCGGGTATTATGTGCTTTAAAGCACGGACCGCAGTCGGTTGATTCAGTTAATGTTTGGGTAGAAAGATCGTTAGCACGACAAGGCTGGCGGACACAGCATAACTTCTATCATGGGCGGCCGATTATGGTGACTCGAAATGATTATCGTCATGGCTTGTTTAATGGCGATACGGGTTTAGTACTTTATGATGAACAAGGCCAATTATTTGCTTACTTTTTGACAGAAGAAGGCATACGCCGCTTGCCTTTAAACCGGTTGCCAGCACATGAAACAGCCTTTGCGATGACCGTTCATAAAAGCCAAGGATCGGAATTTGATAATGTCTGTGTTGTATTGCCAGAACAACACAGTCCTATCTTGGGCAAGGCATTGCTTTATACCGCGATAACAAGAGCAAAAAAACAAGTGAGTTTGATTGCGCCTGAACAGTGTTTGCGACAAGCGCTATTTTCATAATATTGAGCTAATAGCTCAGTTTGGTCGTTGAATTTAATGGGAGATCTAATGTGGCGCAGTATTTTGTACAACATGGCGTGGCTTTATCAAAAGAGCAAGATTCAGATCGTCCTTCGTCGCCCGAAGGTCGGCATGGTGTTATTGCTATGGCTAAGCATTTAAGGTAGGCAGTTTTTTAAATGCAATTTGTCATAGAGGTAAAACACGTGCGAGGCAGACGGCTGAGTTATTTGCTGAGCGATTAGATGTTAGTAATGTCGTTGAGGTGACAGGGATGAGCCCTAATGATGATGTTGCCGCCTTTGCAGAAACACCAAAGGGCGATGAAGTGATGTACAGTGGCTGCTTACCTCATATTGGAAAACTAGTATCGTATTTAGTGACCCATGATACCTCTTCAGAGGTCGTTAAATTTGATAATGCTACTGTCGTTTGTTTAGAGAAAGGCCTTGAGCAGTATTACCTTGAATGGTTTGTTATGCCTGAAGTGTTAAACAGTGAGGTTTGTTTCTATAGTTGATCTAACAACTGTTCTATTCGCTGTCCTTGTTTGAGCCTGTTGAGCCAGGTCGTTGGGATACCTCGTTCGGTATCACAGCCGTGTACAGCGCCTAAAATAGCTCCTAATAAGATACTACGGCCACAGGAGTCACCGCCGGCAATAATATTTTGTCGAATAGATTCTTGATAGCTTAAATGTTTGTTTAGGTTATGGATAACGCTTGGAATACCGAGTTCAAGATTACAGCTCATGCCTATTTGTTGAGTGAATTCAGGTGTGGTTTTATCAGTTGCTTTTAAGGCGTTATTGATGAGCAGCAAAATGTCTGCTGGGGCCGCCTGCTTGGCTGCCTCAATGACTTTATCGATATCTTGTGTTGTGATAGCTGCTTCCATCATTTTGCTGGCAATTTGGCCATAGGCGACAGCTTGGTCATTGTTATTGGTAACGCGAATAGCAGATTCAGAGAATTTGGCTAATTCAGTTTGAGTCGCGTAGACAGCAGCCAAAGCAGGCAGTTTTGAAATCGCTGGTAGCTGAACGTCATCAGCACCGTGAAAACTAACTATTGGTTTTAAACAGTCTATGAGCTGTTTTAGATATTGGCTGTCAAAATTGAGCTTGTATTCTGAATCAATCTTTTTCTTTAGTTCATTACTATCGAGTTGGTTATTTTGTTTAAGTTGGTTAATTGTAAAGTTGATACTATTTTGTTTGGCTTCATTATCATGCTTGAAGGCTAGTGAGTTGGCTTGTTGTAATGCATGATGTTCTGTAATGGTGATGCTATCTAAGGTTTCTTTTGTAGGGCGGTCGATATAGCCAATGTAGTCGCCACCATAGCCAAAGTGGGTTTTAAAGTGTTCTTGATACTGAGCTGAATGAAAAATGCCCTGATTGTCAGATAAGGTTTTGAGTAGCACGTAAGCTTGTTCACCATAATGAGAAAAATCACCGACAGCTTTTTTGCCATGAGCATAGAAACTGGGCACTCCCTCATAGTCACTTGCTGTTGGGGGATGAAATTCGGGCATTTTGCCGGCGACATCAATAATGCATTGTTGATTGTAAATCCAATGTAAACCAAGTGAGGCTGCATCAGCAGTCAATGCGCCAAGGATGAGGTTTTGGTTTACATGATTCATGTCGTTACTCGAATTATTGATAAATTTTGATACGCTAAACCAAAAAAAATGCCTAGTCAAAAGCCCTGGCGTTTTTAATGAACAGCGTTAATTAAATTAATCAGTCATTAAGCGATGGTACAGTTTCTGTTGTCTGATTAATATCAAGATTGAAATTTAAAGTAGCAAAGGCACAATCGCCATCACTGTCTGTGATATTGAGATTAGCCGTTATTTCAACATCGTCAGAACCATTATTAGAACTTTCGATAGGAGCGAATAGCTCTAATTCAAATTCGCCAGGCTCTAGTATGCCATCAATGGAGAGCACATCGCCGTCTTCTATCGAACCGACAACAATGTCATTATTACCATCAGCATTACTGTCACGGGCTTCAAAGGTGATGTCTTTACCGTTAGAAGTTAAGCGAGCCATAATGTTGATGTCATCTAATCGAAGTCAATGCTGCCAGCACCATCGGCACCGAAAGGCCCATCTGCACCGAATGAGAGAGTGTCGATGCAATCACCAGTTGCCATAACGGCTATCCATTCAACATTAGTATTGACATCGTTATAGTCACCATCACCAGTATGAATTTGGAGGTCTTCCCAATTCTGATTACCAATTAAGGCATTATCTTGGACGTGGTTTTGACCAACTTTATTTAATTCGGCTCTTTCGAAAATGACATTTGTTTCATTACCGACAAGTGCTGTCTTGCCAACAAATACTTGCCATTGTCCATTAACAAATTCGAATGTGATTTCAGTATTATTGGTTAAGTTATTATTTCTATTATCACCATTTGGAATTATGAAAAAGCCAATTTCTGTAAGCCATTTTACACTCCGATCAGTGTTTGTGCTGTTTGTTATGTACTTGTAGGCAATATTATGATTTAAAAGGTTCTAGTGGTACTGTACATGAGTACTAATTAACTTGTTATGTGAACTAAGTCACACCCAATTGTTTATATTGGGTTTTATTTCACATTTTGATATTGATGTTGACCAAGTTTATTTTGGGTTATAGGATGATTTAGTCTAGAAAACGATTTTCAAGGTATATGGGATTATAAATGGGGTTTATTAGAAGATCTGTTGGTTTTATGAGTTTCTTTCTCATACCTTTTAGTTTACTAGCAGAAACTGATTTAGAAAGCTTATTACCTGAGATGGTTGATATTCCAACAGGCCAGTTCAAAATGGGTTGTGTGAGTGGTATCGATTGTAAGCCAAGAGAAAAACCTGTTCATAATGTAAGGATTTCCTCTTTTCAAATGGCAAAAACAGAGGTGACCACAGAGTTGTGGGCGGCCTGTGTCGATGCTAAGGGCTGTACGCACATTCCTGATAATAACGGCTGGGTTGAACCCAATATGCCTGTTCGTTATGTTTCATGGGATGATTTGCAAATTTTCTTAACTTGGCTAAATAGTGAGACAGGATCTAATTACCGTCTACCTTCGGAATCAGAATGGGAATATGCCGCTCGTGCAGGCACTGCAACCCCATTTCATACAGGCCCGTGTATAACACCAGAGCAGGCCAACTTTGAAGGTAACATTTTTCTGGGCGCGGGTTGTGAACATCAGACTGAGAATCGTAAGCGTGCTTTGCCTGTTGCCAGTTTTGAAGCCAATGCCTTTGGTTTACATGATATGCATGGCAATGTTTGGGAATGGGTACAAGATTGTTGGCACTTTAATTATGATGGAGCGCCAGCTGATGGATCTGCTTGGACGGGATCAGGCAGTCAATGTGAACGTCATGTTATGAGGGGCGGGACATGGCATGGTTCGGTTAGCTATATGCGTTCTGCATATCGATTTAGATACCCCAGGGAAATCCGAACAGGTGGGCTTGGTTTTCGTCTGGCGCGTTCGTTCAAGTAATTATCATCAAGTGCTTGATAAACTTCAATGTGATTTCGACCTGCATTTTTAGCTTGATACAAAGCAATATCAGCATGGTTTAATAATTTATCGACAGTACTTTTTTCATCTAAGCTTGTTAAACCAAAACTCAGGGTGACGGAAAAGTCAGTACTTGGGCTGGCTGCATGCTTACTCATGTCTTGTTGAATGCGAGAGAGTAACTTAATGGTATTCTCTTGATTTGTGTTAGGTAAGGCGAGGATAAACTCATGGCCGCCATAACGGGCAAAAATATCCGTTTCGCGTATTGCTTTTTCGAACACGTTACTTGTTGTGACTAAGAGCTGATCCCCAAAGCTATGACCAAACTCATCGTTAAATACTTTGAAGTTGTCAATATCCATCATTACGAGGGTAAGTGGAAATTTATGGCGTTGATAATGGGCGAATACCGATTCGAATCGTTCAAAAAAGGCACGTCGATTGAGACAACTTAGCAAAGGATCGGTATTGGCATTTGATTTTGCCTTGGCGTGGGCCGTTCTTAATTGATGTTCAAGTTGTTTTTGTTCCGTGACATCAAACGCTATTTCTAAACGAACAGTCCGGCCATTATGCCATTTTATAGCTTGGGCTTGGGCTTGATACCACTTGCCGGTATCCGGGTTTTCAAATTCAGAGTGGTGAACGCCTGTCGATTGATTATCTTTATTAACTAAGTCTTGTCTTGTGCAAGAATCGCATAACTTTACTTGTGATTTATCTTGAAGATGGAAGCATGTGCTAGGATTTTTTTCTTTCCATTCTGATTGACCATATTGGTTTAGATAAATCAGTTCTTGGGTTTCGAGATCTGAAACATAAACAAGGGCGCGCAAAGCATCTAAGGTAGTTTACATGCACTTCAAATTATATTCGATATCTCCAGTTAGGGATTATCCAATTTTAGGGATATCTGAATTTACCATTTTTATTTAGTTACCAAAACCCAAGGGTGCTGCGTAATAGATGCTTTTCCAATCCCTGGTAAAGCATTTACCAGGATTATATGACAATCTAAACCCTTTTTGTGACTGTTTCAGGATTTTACCCCTCCAGATAATACAGTTTTGCGCGATATGATTTATTAAAGATTATTTGTTGGCTCATATCGTTCCAAAAACGTGTCATATGACATATCAAAATTGTTATTTTCAGTTAAATAACATACAAAGAAATTTAAGTCTTTTATTGCACTGTTTAAGCTGTATATTCAGTACTTTTTTAAAGTTATTGCCTAGTGCAATATGAGATTGGATACGGAGAGAGTTAAATGAAATCAGTTTTTCGCCCTGTTTTGTCAGGTGTGTGTTTATTGAGTGCTTCCACATATAGTTTTGCTGAAGATATAACGTTTGATGATATGACAGTTACTGCGACGAGAAGCGAACGGTCTGCATTAGAAGTGCCTGCTAGTATTAGTAGCAAGTCTGGCGATGAAGTTAAGGCTGATAAAGCCAGTACACAGCGTGAATTGTTGAATTCAATTGCCGGTGTCCGTATTTCACAAACGGGTTCAACGATTGGACATATGACGGCTATTCGTTTACCGACGGGTACAAAAGCCTATTACTTGTTTTTACAAGATGGTATCCCATTGCAGTCATCCGGTTTTTTTAACCATAATGGTTTGGCGTATTCAAACTTCACGTCGGCAGGTTCAGTGGAAGTCCTTAAAGGGGCCGGTACGGCACTGTATGGTTCTGATGCTGTTGGCGGTACGGTCAATGTTATTTCAAATGACCCTATGAAAAACTTGGGTGTTAAAGGAACTGTCGAATTTGGCGATAGAAATTTCCAGCGCTACGGCATTACAGGTGGGACTGAGATTGATAAGGATTCAGCGGTTTCAGTGCAGGCTTCCCATACAGAAAGTGATGGCTGGCGTAATAACTCTGATTATGATCGTCAAGAATTGTCAGTTAATTATGTTAATGATTTAAATGATGACAATACGGTTAAATTAGCTTTTAATGCCAATAAATTTGAGTCGGGCATGACCAGTGGTATTAAGGATTTTAGGAGTTACAGAGATGACCCAGATTATGTAGGTGACAATGTAGAACGTGTACTGGCACTGCCAGAAGGTATTGACCCAACGAGAAAATTTGATTTCGCAAGATTAAGTGCAGAATGGCAGCATCAGCTTGATGACATGACAGCGTTAAGCACAATTGTTTATTTAAGAAGCAATCGTAATCGTTATTCAGCGACTTGGGAAGGAAATGTTTCTTCAAATGATAATGAAGAAAAAACAGTTGGCCTATTGTTCAAGGCAGCTATGGACTTCGGTCGTTTTAGGGTGATTTCAGGGGTGGATGCTGAATATACAGAAGGTACACGTAAAGTAACACAAGACTTTGACACAACTGTGCGTGGGAAGTTTATACCGCAAGGAGACATTTTTGACTATGATGTTGATTATAAAGCCTTGGCACCTTATACACGTGTTGAAATCGATTTGACTGGCCAGTTAACGTTAGGTTTTGGTGGCCGTTACGATATTAATCAGTTTGATTATACGAATAATACGAGTAACGGCATCTATGGTGGCACATATTTCCGCCCAGATTCTAGTGTAGATAATACATACAACCATTTTAGTCCTAAAGCTGATTTAACTTACCGTATTGATACAAATCAAATAGTTTATGCACGTTATGCAAATGGTTTTCGAGTTCCACAGGTGAGTACGCTTTATTCCTTAAAAGATGATGAAAGGGCTCAGAGCTTTGATGAAGAAGTGACAGATACTTTTGAAATTGGCTATAAAGCGAGATTGAATCAACATCAATTCGAAACTGCGGTATATCATTTGATAATTGATGATACGATTGTTTCTCAAAATAATGGTGAATTTAGTGTTAATGTCAATGCTGGTAGAACGCTACATACAGGAATCGAGGTTTCTTTAGCATCTCATTGGACAGAGGAGTGGGCGACAAGAGTGGCTTACAGTTTCTCTGAGCATGAGTTTGATGATAGCGATAGCTTTGGTGATAACGAACAGGCAAGGGCACCTGAAAACTTAGGTAATGCTCGCCTAATTTATACGCCTAAAGCTGTACCGGGCTTATTGGCTCTAATCGAATGGGAACATGTCGGTTCGTCTTGGATGGATGATGAGAATACGATGCGTGATCCAGGTTATGATTTGGCTAACGTTAAAGTGAATTATGAACTGAATCAGCATTTGACACTTTTTGGTCGTGTTAATAATCTAACAAATCGTTTATATGCTGAGAGTGCAATATTAGGGCGCTATGGTGCTAACTATACACCTGGTGCACCACGAGAAGCCTTTATCGGTTTCGAATATAAACTTTAGTCTATAAAGAGGTCATTAATGTTAGTTTAAAGGCCTCTTTTTTAACCTAATATTGGGAGAAATTGTGAATAAATTCGGCCTAATGGCATTGTTGTGTTTAGGATTAAATATGACTGCGCCTGTGGCATTGTCAGAGCAAGCTAATGACGAGTTTAGTGCCGATGTGCAGCCCGTCTTTTTTGCTGATAATGTATCCAGCCTTGATGTTAAGTATGTTGATAAAACAGTTCATTTACTATCAAGTAAAAAAATTGATGGTAACGATAGTATTTGGTATCAATCTTCCCCCGATGAAGGTATGACTTGGTCAGATGCGGTGAATATTACGCAAGGCATTTCAATTCAAGCTAGGGTCAGACGAGGTAATGATGCCCGACTGGCTGTTCAGGGAACGAATATTGTTGCAGTTTGGATGACAAAGCGAGAAGGTAACCGTCATAATGCTGGGCCGATGATGGCGATGGCTTCTCATGATAGTGGTCAAACTTGGCAACAGATTGATACGCCTGCCGATTGGGATGGTCCACATGGTTTCTTTGCAATGGATGCCAATGCTGAGGAAATGAGTCTGGTTTGGTTGGATAGCCGGACGAAAATAGGTGATGGTGCAACGCAAGGTTTACATTTTGCAAAAAGTCTTGATGGTGGGATGAGTTGGTCGGCTAATCAAACGTTAGATGAGCGTAGTTGTGCTTGTTGTTGGAATACGGCGAAGTATCACGATGAAGCTTTTTATGTACTATACCGAGACAAAGATCCATCAGATATGACGCTGGGTAAAGTCGATGCAGAACAACAATGGCAAGCTTTAAGCACCGTTGGTGAGTTTGATTGGGATTTTCAGGGCTGTCCTCATATAGGGGGTAGTTTTGCTTTTGATAGTCAGCATGAATTAATACATAGTACGGTTGGAACGGGGCACCCAAAAAAAACAGGTACTTATTATTTACGTTCTCATGATAAGGGGAAGACATGGACATTGCCTCATCGTCTTGGTGGCGAGACGGCTGTTCATAGTGATTTAGCAGTCTCTTCCAGCGATGGTACCGTTATTGCCGCATGGGATATGATTACGGAGAATGGGTTTCAGATTATGGTTGCAGAGTCGGACAATCAAGGTCAGTCCTGGTCGGATCAGGCACTATTATCAACTTCGGGTATCCGTGCATCACACCCACGTGTTGTTGCCATTGAAAATGGTTTTTTGGTGTTGTGGACGGAAGGTCGCGCTAACAAACCTCAGTCCTTACGAGCAGTGAAAATAGATTAAGATGACTACTTTACGTTTATGGCTCTTTGCCAGTTTTGTGCTCTTTTCAGGGCAATTGCAGGCAGAGCAGGTCAAACCATTTGTAAAAGGCTCATTTTCTGCAATACAACAGCAATATGAAGGTCAGGCTTATCTTGTTTTGTTTTGGGGTAAAGACTGTGCATATTGTATGAAAGAGTTGGCTTTTCTTTCACCCCTATTAAAAGCGAACCCCGCTGTGACATTGGTCACGGTAGCGACCGATCCCTTCTTAGATGAGTCTTTTATCCGTGACAAAATGGCCGAATTTGATTTGGCTGAAGCAGATAACTGGGTGTTCGCTAATGAATATCCGGAGATGCTCTATTTTGATGTAGAGAAACGTTGGCGTGGTGAATTACCTCTCACGTATTTATCAAATGGTAAAGATATTGTTCGTAAAAGTGGCCTATTAAAAGAGGCTGACATAGCTGCTTGGTTACAAACGTTTTAATCATTGGTTTAATTGCTTAATGACTTGTACTAACTGTATTCAATAGATTCTTTTTGGTATCTGTCTGTTATTAACGTAGAATATCTTGCTTAAGGTTAATAGGGATACCGAGATGCTTGATCCTAAGAAAATAGAAGAAGTGGTACAAGGTTTAGCGAGCGCATTACCACCTGGTTTGACTGCGATGCAATCAGATGTCGAAAAAAACATCAAAACAGCACTAAGTGGCATGTTTGCAAAACTGGATTTGGTCACGCGAGAAGAGTTCGATGTGCAAACACAAGTTTTGCAACGGACACGTGAGAAATTAGAAGCACTTGAAAAACAAGTTGCTGAGTTAAGCGAATCACAAGACAAAGAATAAATTGTATGTCAGCGTTTAATAATGTCATGGTAACACGTGAAGCGAATGTCTATTTTGATGGTAATGTCACAAGCAGAGTGGTTACATTTGAAGATGGAACGACGAAAACCTTGGGCATTATGATGCCGGGTGAATATACCTTTGGGACAGAGAAAGCAGAGCTAATGGAAATTTTAGCAGGTGAACTCACCTATTGCACAGCTGGGACAGATATTTGGTTGTCTGTGAAAGGTGGTGAATCATTTAATGTGCCAGCCAATTCCTCCTTTGATTTGAGAGTGAGAACGCTGGCTGATTATTGTTGTTCGTACCTTGATTAACAGTCGGTGATGTTATAAATGTATAGAGGCCGCTGACGAGCGGCTTTTTTATTTGTTACGATAGCCTATTACCCATCAAAAATAGATAAGAATATCTATATGAGTGTAGCCACGGTTTACAGTCGTGCGATTGTTGGAATGGAAGCCCGTGTGGTCACGGTAGGAGTACATTTGTCGAACGGCTTGCCAAGCTTATCCATCGTTGGGATGGCCGAAAAGGCGCTAAAAGAGAGTAAAGATCGGGTTCGCAGTACTTTACTCAATAGCCAATTTAATTCTCCACCTCAACGTATTACGATTAATTTAGCGCGTGCCTATCATCGTATTTTAAAAGTTGCGCGAACGATTGCTGATTTGGCTGATTGTGAAGCGATTGAAACTATACATCTGACACAGGCGATTGGGTATCGTCGGATGGACACATAGAGATAAGTAAGGATGAGCTAGGCACCTCTAAAAGAAGATGTTCTGAAAGTGAGAAAAACAGAACTGAAGTCAGATAAATATCCCTTCGGTAAGCTTGTCTGAGGTAGAAAACCCGCAAATTATCGCGAAAAAAACTGAGAATTAATTTCGCTGATCCTTTTGATCACGGCTCTAGTAGTTAATAGTTGAGTTATGACTGCTATATCGGGATAGAATAAGGGATTACAGTTAAATGTCTTATGCTGAATTTTGGGGTTACTAATTCAAAACAAGGCATATAGAATGGGTGCTAAATATAAATGAGGGTATGTATGTCAGATAGCAGTCAGATTGAAAGAGAGAAAGTATTACTCGCAGCGTTAACGGGTACAAATGCAAATCCAAATTGGTTGACCAGTGATATGGTTGATGCGTTATTGGGTGGACACGGTATGTTGAATATCGCCATCTTTAATATTGCGGATGTGATTGTTTCAGAAATGAGGCGGGGCACAGATACCGATCTACATCTCGTTAATGCACCGACACAGCCACTTGATGAGGTATTAAAGAAAACAATTAATGTGGCTATTAAAGCGGGTTGCGATCCTGCTAATGCAGCGTTGTTAAGTGCTTCAATGCTTTATCTGACTGGAACTAAAGCACAAGTCGGTATTCCGGCGGGAAATCGAAAACTCGGTGCCAGTGCACGTATGATCGCAGGTGTCGATCGCTGTGGTGTTGCTGCGATTCCAACGGCTAAGAGAAATAATAAGGTATCTGGATTTGCCGCGGTGATGGCAATCCATCAGGCGATGTTGAACGGTGAACTCTGTGATGTCAGTGGTTATGATGTGGTCTGTTCTGGTGGCGGTATTATTGGTCATAGTCGGTTGGGTGAAGATATTATTTTCCCTTCCATGGCTGAAAACGGGGCACGTATCGGAACGCAAGCGATGATGGATACCATGGCCGGCGCGGGTATGAACCCGTCTAAATTCAATGCAGCGCTATTTGGTGCAGCAGCCATTCTAGAAATTATCCATCCGGATGCTGATGTCGCTGAAAAATATGGTCCACATGGCAAGGTGACTTCAGCATATATTGCAGGGAAAGTTGCTGCTGAAACAGCAGGCTTACCGGATAAATTACACGTCCGAATTACTGGCCAAGAATATGAAACGGGCCAAGTGATTGGCGATCTTGGCTTAATTTTGAAGGATATCGGTGGTCCTTCGGTAATTGGTATTATGGCGCTTGGTGAAATTGTCGGCGTGTTTGAAGAAGGGATTGCAGGTGCATCTGCAGGGCCGATTAACCCACCACTGGGTCATGTGGCAGCTGATGCAGTCATTGCCATGAAATGTTTGCTTGAAGAAGGCGCTAATCAGCCTGATGTGAGTGCGGCACTTAAAAAGCGTCGTTATGATGGTAGCTTTGATCCAGAAACATCGATGATCGCGATGAATGTGGTGGCTAAGAAAGCAGCACAGTTGCAATCTGGTACTGTCACGAATTCACTCATACTAGCTTCTGAGCCTGTGCGTGCCCAAGCCATTTATAGACGTGCTGTTATGGCCTATGAGTATCTGTCTGAGGGTAAAGGGCTTGGAGAGGTTGTTCATGACCTTGATAAAGAGCGCCAAGAGTTGGTGGAAGCCAACGTAAGTCAATACTTGAGCGAGATGTCGGGCAAAGATGTGAAGATTCGTCTAACTTATATCGGGCCGGGCGCACGTCGTAAAAGTAAATTGGCCAAACAGTGGTTGGCTTTTGATGCGCATCTTGATTTTGAAATTGTCGTGGATGGCGAGACGACAATTTTAGAACGTTTTTCTGACCAAGTTATCCCCGATATTGCAACGGGTAAGCGTCGAGAGCTTGCTTGGGCAGCTCAGATGGCAGAGCCGCTTGCCAATGAAATGTTATTGGCATCTAATGTTGTTCTCAATATTACGGTACCGGCGACAGTTGCTGCTGCGATGGGTAAAATGACCCCAAAAGAGGCCGGAACCGTTGCACAGGGTGCAGGCTTTGTAACAGCGGGTATACCTGGCTCAAATGCTAATGCAGAAGCAGCGGGTAAGCTTGCTATTGAAGTTATGAACCACTCATGAATGAAGCAATGCTTATGCTGATGACACAGGTCGATGATGTGCCAGGTGAATTATTGGGTGATTTTATTAAGCAATGCGAGACTGTAGGGGCACGTAATATTCAAATTGTGCCTGCGATTACAAAAAAAAACAGGCCTAGCTATCTTGTCTATGTCGATATACCAGAAAGCCTTGAAGATGATATTGCCATATTGTTTGGTGGTGAATTAGGCACATGGGGTTATCGCATTTTGCATGCTGAGCATAAACATTTTGATATTCAACGGTCGACTTTGGTATTGAAAGTTGCGGCGTTGGATGATGAATATGAATTTGAATTACGTGCCAAGACGATTTCGAAAGCGCAACAGTTCACGCGTGTTAAGGCTGAATATGAAGATTTAAGCCATATTTGCACCGTGTTTCGGGAAAAGGGACTGAAGATTCCACTCTCCGTATTAAAAGCAGAAGTAGAAGGACAGATCCTTAAGAATGGACATCAAGCTGTAATTAACGTTAGTTTTTAAAATAATTAAATGAGTTAAAAAAGGGTATAGAAAGATGATTAAACATATGACAGTAGCAATGAGTTTGCTCATATCCACTTCAGCACAAGCACATGAAACAATCGTATCTGGATTGCAAGGGACAATAAGTCACTTTTTCGCCCATATTGATAGTGCCGATCCCATTGCATTATTGTTACTCGCTGCGCTTTTAAACTTAATATGGCTACTTGTCATTAAGTCCATTAAGCGTCGTAAATCATTAGTTAAACAGCAGTCTAAATCCGAAATTAGTTACGCAAAGGTCAAATAGTCAAAATGCATTATCATCTTGACCCTGTTGGTGGTGTCGCTGGAGACATGTTTGTGGCGGCATTGTTGGATATGGAACCTGATTCAACAGTAGCGACGCTAGCGGCTATTCGTGATTCGGGTTTGGATCCCAGTGTTGCAGTGTCTCATGATGACTTTAACGATGGTGTTTTAACAGGTAGTCGTTTTACAGTTGGTAAACCAGAGTGTACACATCATCACGCTCATTGGTCAGCTATTAAGAAAAACCTGTCTGACAGTGCACTGAGCCCAGCAGTCACGGACCGTGCTATTGCTATTTTTGCTGATCTCGCTGAGGCCGAAGCTAAAGTCCATAATAAAGCGGTTAGTGATGTTGCTTTTCACGAAGTAGGTGCTTGGGATTCAATAGCGGATATTGTCGCAGCAGCCTATCTTATTGAGTCATTAGGGCCTTGCACATGGTCTATTGGGCCAATCCCTATTGGCAAAGGGCGTGTTAAAACTGAACATGGTTTGTTGCCTGTGCCTGCACCTGCAACGGTATTATTATTGGATGGTTTTGAGTTTATCGACGACGGTTTCCCGGGTGAACGCATTACCCCGACCGGTGCTGCTATTATCAAGCATCTAAAGCCGTCTCAAGGTATAGGTAAAACTGCTCGGGTGTTACAACGCTCTGGTTACGGTTTTGGTACTCGGACCTTCAAAGGAATGAGTAATATCTTACGTGTATTAGAATTTTCTAAGACAACGACGTCGTCTGTTTTTTCTAGTGACACCGTGATGGTGTTAAATTTTGAGATCGATGATCAAACGGCGGAAGAGTTAGCTGTTGGTTTACAAAAAATACGTGAGCGACAGGGCGTCATCGACGTTATTCAAAGTCCGGTGATGGGAAAAAAAGGTCGTTTATTGACCAGTGTTCAAGTGCTAGTTCGGCCTGGAAATGCTGAAGACGTCATCAATGTGTGTTTTCATGAAACGACAACGTTGGGGATTAGGCAACAAGTTAAAGCAAGGGCGATTCTGAACCGAAGTGAGTTAGAGACAGAACAAGATATCAGAGTGAAAATTGTGGAAAGGCCTGGTGGCATAACGGCAAAGGCAGATATCGATAATATTGCCAATATTGATGGGCATCAACATCGGCAAAAGCGACGTTTAGATGCGCAGTCTGATGCCTTAACAGATAAATAGTCAGGTCGGAGAGTAAGTTGAGTTTATTATTAGAAAAGCTTGAAGCTGTATTGCTTGACTGCTCACCAGCAGCTGCCGCTGTGTCTGGTGGGGTTGATAGCATGACATTGGCTTTTGTCGCACGGCGCATACTTGCTGATCAGGTGACTATCTACCATGCGATATCACCGGCTGTCCCGAGCATGGCAACGCAACGGGTCAAGGCTTACAGTCAAGTACAAGGCTGGTCATTAACTACATTTAACGCCGGTGAGTTCCAAGATGAGCAGTATGTTGCTAACCCAGCTAACCGTTGCTTCTTTTGTAAAACTAACCTCTATGATTCGATTTTTGAACAGATAATCGTTAATGCAAAGGCACCGAATGTACAGATTTTATCAGGAACCAATCTCGATGATTTAAGCGATTATCGCCCTGGGTTAAAAGCCGCCGAAAAATACGCGGTTCGCCATCCTTTTGTAGAAGCAGGAATTGATAAAGCTGGGGTGCGTGCTTTAGCACATGAGTTTGGCCTTAATGATATTGCTGAGTTACCGGCTGCACCTTGTTTATCGAGCCGAGTAGAAACTGGTATCCCAATAGAAAAAGACAAATTACATTTTATTGATAAAGCTGAAATCATGTTACGTGAAGCGATTACATCGCCGACTGTTCGCTGTCGTATCCGTAAAAGTGGTGTTGTCATTGAGACAGATCTGGATGAATATACTGGTTTATCAACACAACAACAGAGCGACCTGTCTTCTGAAATAGGCGTTCTGGCTGAGCAATATGGTGTCAGTGGTGCCATATCTTTTGAGCAATATCAGCGTGGTAGTGCGTTTTTAAGAGATGAATAATGAGTGAACTTGATATTAAGTTAGATTTTGAGCGGGAACAGCATACTGGGATCGAAGAAGCGATCTTGTGCGAATATAAGTCGCATGAGCAGATTGTAAAAATATTGTTACGTGTCCACACTGAGGCGAGAAGCGTCTTATTAACCCGTTTAACCGAAGCTCAATATGCTGATATTCCAGCAGATTATAAGACAATGATGAATTATGAGTCTATTTCTAAAACGGCCTATTTTAATTGGCAAGAAACGGCGTTGGGCGAAGCTGAAATTGCGATTGTAACTGCGGGAACTTCTGATGTGCCGGTAGCACGCGAGGCACTCAGAACGTTAAGGTATAACGGTATGAATGCAACGACGGTTTTTGATGTCGGTGTTGCTGGGATTTGGCGTCTTTTAGATAGAATAGAAGAAATTCGACAATTTCCAGTACTGATTGTGTCGGCAGGTATGGATGCAGCGCTACCGACAGTATTAGGTGGACTTTATGATGGGCTCATTATTGCCGTTCCGACTTCTGTTGGCTACGGTGTGGCTACAGGTGGGACGACAGCACTCAATTCGATACTAGCGTCTTGTGCACCAGGCGTGGTGACCGTCAATATTGACAATGGTTATGGCGCAGCTTGTGCTGCACTGAAAACCTTGCGAGCAGTAGCGAAAAATTAATTGTTATACCAGCGTGTGCTTATCACTTATGGATACAGAGTCTCAGATATTTTTGGTCTTTTAGCGTTGGCTTTGGTATTGCAAATATAATTCAACATTATATGATGGCCGGCTGTTTTATAAATTGTCATGCTGTTAAGCAGTCTGGTGATTTTTTCTGAGGTTCAATTTTACGTGCAAGATCTCAATCCTGAGCAACGTGAGGCAGCTCGCCATGTTGATGGCCCTTTGCTAGTATTAGCAGGTGCGGGTAGTGGTAAGACACGCGTCATCACCCGAAAAATTGCTTATTTGATTGAACAATGTGGGATTCAAGCACGTCATATTGCAGCAGTGACCTTTACCAATAAAGCGGCACGTGAGATGAAAAGCCGCGTAGCGGAGCTGATGGCCTCAAGGGATGTATCATCTCGTGGCTTGATGGTATCGACCTTCCATAATTTAGGTTTGACGATATTACGTAAAGAGTTTGGTCATATTGGCTATCGAACTGGTTTTTCAATTTTCGATGCACAAGATAGTTTGGCGGTGTTACGTGATTTGATGGGTCGTGATTTTGCTGCAGACAGTGAGCATGCAGAGCAATGCCAATGGCAGATATCTGAATGGAAGAATCAACTTATTTTGCCTGAGCAGGCAATGAAAATAGCTGAAGATAGCCAGCAAGTTACGGCGGCCAAAGTTTACCATCGTTATATGGAAGCGTTGAAAGCCTACAACGGTGTTGATTTTGATGACTTGATTTTAAAGCCGGTGTTGTTATTTCGTGAGCAGCCTGAAGTCTTAAAACGTTGGCAGGCTAGAATCCATTATTTATTGGTGGATGAGTATCAAGATACCAATGGTTGCCAATATGAATTAGTTAAACAGTTGGTGGGCCTTCGTGAAGCGCTTACCGTGGTGGGTGATGACGATCAATCGGTCTATTCTTGGCGTGGTGCTCGGCCTGAGAATTTGGCTCAGCTGAAAGAAGATTTTCCGCGCCTTAAAATGATTAAGCTTGAGCAAAATTACCGTTCGATGGGTCGTATTTTGCGAGTTGCCAATGGGCTGATTAGTCATAACCCACATTTGTTTGAAAAAAACCTTTGGAGTGCAATGGGTGAGGGCGATGCGATTCGTGTCATTGGCTGTCGTGATGAAAATCATGAGTCCGAAAAAGTGGTGTCCGAGCTGCTTTACCATAAGCTGAAACATCAAGCTGATTTTAAAGATTATGCGATTTTGTACCGAAGTAATCATCAGTCTCGACCGATAGAACGTATTTTGCGAGAGCATAATGTCCCGTATTTTCTAACAGGAGGTACGTCTTTTTTCTCACGTGTTGAGGTGAAAGATATGATGTCTTATCTTAGGTTGCTGGCTAATCAAGATGATGACAATGCTTTCTTACGTGTGATTAATACACCTCGACGCGGTATTGGCGCTACGACGCTTCAAACATTAGGTCATTATGCCGCGGAACGAAAAACAAGTTTATTCGGCGCCTGTTTTGAGATGGGATTATCAGAGCAATTATCGGCTAAGGGGATGGGTCATCTTGAACATTTTACCCGTTGGTTAATCGACATTTCCGATCGTGCCAAGCGTGGCAATTTGATGGAAGCGATTCGCGATATGATTGAAGAAATTGATTATCGCGCATGGCTAGAAGAGGTGACAGGTGAGCCTGAACGGGCAATGCGTCGAATGGAAAATGTCGAGGAGTTACTGACTTGGATTAACCGTTTGATTGAGCAGGACACGGAAGAAAAAAATATTGGTGATATCGCGGCACGTTTAACGCTGATGGATATTCTTGAACGGCAAGAAGATGAGAATCAGGCTGATGCAGTGCATTTGATGACTTTACATGCTGCGAAAGGCTTAGAGTTTCCCTATGTATTTATCATCGGGATGGAAGAGGAAATCTTACCACACAGAACGAGCATTGAAGAAGATGACATAGAGGAAGAGCGACGCCTTGCCTACGTTGGGATTACTCGGGCCCAGAGAAGCTTGGCTTTTACGATGGCAAATACCCGTAAACGCTATGGTGAAAAAGTCGATTGTGAGGAAAGCCGTTTCTTAAGAGAGTTGCCTGCTGACGATCTAATTTGGACGACAGAAAAAACACAGGTCGATCCCGAGGAACGAAAGGAAAGGGGTAAAGCACATTTGTCTAATATTCGAGGCATGTTGGAATAGCCTTATGGCTTGCTATTAGCATTTTTTTACTTTGCGCACAAGCATCATTTAATTTCTTGATATGCCATTTTAAGTAACCATTTAACATACTGTTACGACATTCTTTTTTGCCTGCTATGACTAACCCTATTTGTTTAAAATTTGAGAATTTAATTTAATAGCGGTCGAGCTAGTGATGGCCTATATTTTATAATCGTTTTTTACGATTAAATTTATCGAAACAAGTTGTTGGATAAATTTAATAAAGGCATTTATGATATGACGCGTTAGTTTATTTTTTAACCCTCAATTTTAGGAGCTTTTTTAATGGCGTCACTTATTAACACACAGGTCAGACCTTTCAATGCGACTGCTTACCACAATGGTAGTGACATAAGCGTCAGCGATACTGACCTCAAAGGTAAATGGTCTGTTTTCTTCTTTTACCCAGCAGATTTCACATTTGTTTGCCCAACTGAATTAGGTGATCTAGCTGATCATTACGCACAGTTGAAAGACATGGGTGTTGAAGTATACTCAATCTCTACTGATACACATTTTACACATAAAGCATGGCATGATGCATCTGACACTATTTCTAAAATCAGCTTTCCAATGATCGGCGATCCTACTGGCACAATTAGCCGTAACTTCGATGTGATGATCGAAGAAGAAGGTTTAGCTTTACGTGGTACTTTTGTTGTTGATCCTGAAGGTATGATCAAAGTGTCCGAAGTACATGACTTAGGTATTGGCCGTAACGCTAAAGACCTCGTTCGTAAAGTACAAGCAGCACAACATGTCGCAGCAAACCCAAATGAAGTATGTCCTGCCTCATGGCAGCCAGGTGAAGAAACATTAACACCGTCTTTGGACCTTGTTGGTAAAATCTAAGCAGGTTTCCATCTTAAATGAGGATGCCCGGACTTGCTCCGGGTATGACTTAATCCCACACTTTTTTTTAAAGTAGATTTATTATGTTAGAAGCAAATATTTCGACCCAATTAAAGGGCTATTTAGCGAATCTACAGCATGAGATTGTGCTTGCCTCTTCACTAGATAACAGTGCTAAATCAGTTGAATTGGCTGAGCTGTTGAATGAAATTGCTTCTATGTCTTCATTGGTCACTTTAATTCAGTCAGATGATAGCAGTGAGCGCACGCCATCATTTGCAGTGACACGCCCTGGAGAGTCAGCATCGGTAAGATTTGCTGGACTTCCACTGGGCCATGAATTTACATCGCTTGTCCTTGCACTGTTACATATCGGTGGCCATCCAATGAAATTGGATGATGACATGATTGCCCAAGTTAAAGCGATTGAAGGTGAATTTCATTTTGAGACTTATATTTCATTATCTTGTCAGAACTGTCCGGATGTTGTTCAGGCTTTGAACATGATGTCAGTACTGAATTCAGGTATCAGTCATGTGATGATTGATGGTGGTTTGTATCCTGATGAAATTGAAACGCGTCAGATCATGTCTGTCCCGACTGTTTATTTGAATGGTGAGGTGTTCGGACAAGGCAGAATGACATTGCCTGAAATTGTGGCGAAATTAGACAGCGGTGCTGATCAAAAAGCCGCTGAAAAAATAAATAAAAAAAATCCCTTTGATGTGTTGATTATAGGTGGTGGTCCAGCGGCTTCGGCTGCTGCTATTTATGCCTCACGTAAAGGTATTAGAACAGGGATTGTATCCGAACGTTTCGGTGGCCAATTAAATGACACTTTAGCAATTGAGAATTTTATTTCTGTTCAGGAAACAGAAGGGCCCAAGTTGGCTTCTGCTATTGAGCAACAAGTTAAAAGTTATGACGTCGACATTATGGAATTACAACGGGCTAAAACAATGTCTTCTAATGGCGATCAAATTACGGTCGAGTTAGAAAATGGTGCGAGCTTGCAAAGCCAGTCTGTCATTATTTCAACAGGTGCGAACTGGCGTGAGCTAGGCATTCCTGGAGAAGAACAATACCGTGGCCATGGCGTGGCATATTGTCCACATTGTGATGGACCTCTGTATAAAGGTAAGGACGTTGCAGTTGTCGGTGGGGGGAACTCGGGTGTTGAAGCAGCAATTGATTTAGCAGGCCTTGTTAATCATGTCACCTTGCTTGAATATGCTGATGAATTGAAAGCCGATGCTATTTTGCAGACTAAATTAGCAACTTTGTCGAATGTCACTGTGAATACGAGCGCACAGAGTACGGAGGTGCTTGGCGATGATTCAAAAGTGACTGGTTTGGTTTATATTGATCGTACATCTGGTGATGAAAAGAATATTGATTTAGCGGGTATTTTTGTTCAAATCGGTTTATTACCGAATACAGATTGGCTAAAGGGTATTGTCGATTTAAGTGAGTATGGCGAAGTAGAAGTTGATGACCATGCGCGTACATCGATGGAGGGTGTATTTGCCGCCGGTGATGTGACGACAACACCTTATAAACAAATAACTATCGCGATGGGAGATGGCGCTAAAGCTGCTTTAAGTGCCTTTGACTACCTTATCCGGCAAGAAAATTAATGTTTTAGCGCTTTAAAAAAAACTGCCATCGGTAGATTTTTTTGTTTAAGTAGTGGAGCCCAGCCATCTTGATGTCCCGAGGCATTAAGACCAGAGGTTTTCCATCCATGGTTCACACCAAGTTTGGCTAGATCGTTGGCAATAATTTAGACCTAAAATAGTGCAAGGTCAAATTTTGTCATCAAAATGTCACAGTTTTACAACAAGTATGCGCCAAATCAGTTCTCAAGCAGGTACACAAATATGTCTAATGGTGGACATTGTGTCGGTAAGGCATCGATATAATGGAGGGTTTGGTTAGGTTAAAGGTCGAAGACATCGTAATAGGTGTAACGTTACCTTGGCCAATTTATGACCGTAATGGTACTTTTCTGATTAAACAGGATTTCGTACTTAAATCGGAATCTCAAGTGGAACATTTGTTAGTACATGGCGCTTTCGGTCTTAAGGCTGAAATGGGTGTGGTTGAAGCGCCTGAAGAAGTTCGGCCAGAATCAGTTAAGCCTAGAGATTTCTCTCCTTTCAAATCATTAGAAGATGTTACTAATCAGTTGGCTTTGACGCTAACAAATAGTAATAACCTCGAGATTAATTTCACTGATGACATTATGGCCTTGCTGAAATACAACGCGCTTTTTTCGTGATTCCAGTGCAGCATTTGCGTCTTTATTCATCCTAGAGAAGGGTAATTACCCGATTAAGCATGCTGTTGATGTGGCTGTGATATCTGACGTAATGGTAAGAAAAAGAGGAATGGACTCTGATAACCAAGGTCCTTTAATGGCTGCTGCTTTGACGATGAATATTGGGATGCTGAGCCTTCAAGAAGTGTTATATCAGCAAGAAAAAGATTTAACGTCAGAACAAAAGCAATTGATTGATAGTCATCCGGCTCAATCGGTGGTAATGTTGCGTGAGGCTAAAGTGACTGACCGACTTTGGTTAAAGTGCGTGTTGGCACATCATGAAAAAATAGATGGTACGGCTTATCCCAATCAATTATCAGGTGAGCAATACCACGAAGAGACCTAATTGATCACCCTAACGGATCAATATTGTGCGCGTTTGTCACCGAGAGCTTATCGTCAGCCTTTATTACACCAAGCATCTTACGTGATATTTTGTTCGATCAGAGCCACACGGTTTCACAAGAGATAGCATCTTTATTTATTAAAGAGTTAGGACTTTATCCGCTTGGTGTTGTTGTACAGTTGATCAGTGGTGAAACTGGTGTTGTGGTTAAAGCCGGTGATAAAGCCGATACACTGACCTTGCAAGTTTGTTATAAATCTGGTCAAGGTGACTTGCGAAGACCGATTCAACGGAATACTTCATTGGATGGAAATAAAGTGCGTAAGATGTTGTTAAGTGATAGACAAATCAAGCAATTACTCTGTGATCATTTTTTCTAAAAACAACACAGAACGCCCTTTGGTTGGGACTGAGATACGAAGCGAACCTTGAAGTGAATTTGATAAAAATCTTAGCCAACTAGGCTTATTACGGCGTAGTCGCTTATAATTTAAAAAGGGGCTGTAAGCCCCTTTTTTGTTTTTTGTTGTGGAGTCAGGTTATTTCACAGCATTCAGTGCTTGGGAAACATCGGCAATGATATCGTCGATATTTTCGATACCGACTGAGATACGAATGAGGTCAGCGCTGACACCTGCTGCAGCGAGTTCTTCCTCATTCAACTGACGATGGGTTGTGGATGCAGGATGACAGGCTAGTGACTTAGCATCACCGATATTGACGAGGCGTAAAATCATTTGCAAGGCATCGATAAATTGGCCACCGGCTTCTTCGGGGCCTTTGATACCGAAACTTAAAATACCTGAGGCCTTGCCACCAGTGATTTTATTACAAGTTTTGTTATAAGGGCTGTCTTTGAGTGTGGCGTAGTTAACCCAAGCGACTTTTGGATGCTTGTTTAAGTAATCAGCAAGTTTCTCAGTGTTTTCACAGTGCCTCTCCATTCTTAGACCGAGTGTTTCTAAGCCTTGTAAAATCTGGAAGGAGTTCATAGGTGAAATGGCCGCACCGGTGTTTCTCAGTGGTGCTACACGACAGCGACCGATGAAGGCAGCAGGACCCAAAGCTTCGGTATAAACCACACCATGGTAAGACGGATCAGGCTCGTTTAACACCGGGAAGCGATCTTTATGAGCAACCCAGTCGAATTTTCCTGAGTCTATGATGATGCCGCCGATGGATGTACCATGGCCGCCAATGTATTTGGTTAAGGCATGAATGACGATATCAGCACCGAACTCGATCGGCTTACATAAGAAGGGTGTAGCTACTGTATTGTCGACAATTAGTGGCACGCCATGTTCATGGGAAATTTTGGCGAGTTTCTCGATATCGACAATATTACCTGCTGGATTACCGATGGATTCACAGAACACGGCTTTGGTGTTGTCATCGATGGCGGCTTCTAAACTCTTGAAATCATCGTGTGAGACCATACGGGCTTCAATGCCTTGCCTTGGCAAAGCATGGGCAAATAAGTTGTAGGTACCGCCATAGAGTTGGCTAGTACTAACGATATTGTCACCTACGCTACAGATAGTTTGGATGGCGTAAGTGATAGCAGCCATGCCAGATGCAAGTGCAAGGCCTGCTATACCCCCTTCCATTGCTGCGACGCGTTGTTCTAATACGTCGGTGGTCGGGTTCATAATGCGGGTGTAGATATTACCTGAGACTTTTAGATCAAAGAGATCTGCACCATGTTGGGTGTCGTCAAAAGTGTAAGAGGTGGTTTGATAGATGGGAACGGCGGCTGATTTTGTTGTAGCTTCTGCTTCGTATCCATGGTGTAGTGCTAGTGTTTCAAGCTTCATAATTTAACCTTTTTAAAGTGACTATCCATACGTCGTTTGTGCATTTACTCTTGTTGATATTCTCGGCTATGCCAGTAAGTGAAATAGTCGATAAATTTTGTTTCGGAATAGCCAATACCTTCTTCTAGTGCACCGGAGGTTCTGGAATTAAGTATCTCACCATGGGCATCGGTAATGACAATAAAGGGGTAGCCTTCGAACTCGGGCATTTCATTGAGGAAAGCTTCGTTGTCGTTTTCGGGGCTGACATTTATTTTGATGGGGATAAAGGTCTTGTAGAGTAGGGCATTTACTTTTTCATTATTATTGAAAAAACGCTCTAGTTTGTGACACCAAGTGCACCAGTTACCGCCAATTTGAATCAGGACAAGTTTATCTTCTTTTTGTGCTTGTATTTTGGCTTCGTGGAAATCTTTAAAAGCATCACGACTTGGGTCGTATGGGCCATTGCTAGCCCGACTTGTCATTGAGATAACGACAATGCTGGCAATCAGTCCTAATATGAGTATGACTTTTTTCATATTGTGTAATACGACCGTTTTGAATAAATAAGGCTAGTTTAACTTATTTAGGGCAAATAGGGCGCTAGCAATACTACTTAAGTGAAGCGAGCATATGATCTACAGCGGCTTTTACATCACCGTCGCTGAGACTTTTTTTGCCGCCCCGGGCTGGCATTTTATTAATGCCATTAATGGCATTGGCATAGAGTGTTGCCTTGCCTTTTTTCAATCTGGCTGTCCAGTCTTTTTCTTTACCGATTTTTGGGGATTTCATTAAGCCTGAACCATGGCAGCGAGAGCAAACTGCGGTCGTGATTTTTTGACCTGAGCTGATGTCTTCGTCGATTTCGACAATTTGCTGTGGTACAACGGAAGCATCACCGATATAAACTTGGCCAATGGGTTGAATGCGCTCAACGGCAGTAACTTTAGACTTTTTTTCTTTCGGCAGGGTTTTGCTACCTAATGTTAGCGCACTAGAAAGGATAATCTGAGCGAGTAAAAATAAGCAAAAGAGGGTAATAAGGCTACCGATAATGAATTTGCTAGGTAAATTTCCAGCCATAGCTGATGGGTTCTATATATTTGGTAAAGTATTGATTATACGGTGATGATGTTATTACTGCTATTTTTGTATGGAAATTATTCTGCCATGGTTTAGATGGCTGTCATCGCAATCTTACCAATGGTTTGGTTTGACAATAATTGGCGATGGGCTTGGGTAATATTCTCAGCGTTTATCGGCCCTAGCGTTTCTTTTAAGGTACTAATGATTTTGCCTTCATCTAACAAAGCGGCAATGTTGTTTAGGATGTTGTGATGTGCGGTCATGTTTTTGGTTTTAAACATAGGGAGTGTGAACATGAATTCCCAGACAAAACCGGCACTTTTGGTTTTTAGTGCATTCATATCATAGGTGGTCTTGCTATTAACTAGGCTACAAATCATGCCTTCAGGTGCTATCAACGCCGCCATGGCATCGAAATATTGGTCAGTATCAGCACAACATAAAATATAGTCTGGTTTATCAACATTGAGTACGCGGTATTGGCTAATTAAATCACTACTGTGGTTAAGAACATGGTCAGCACCGAGCCGGCGGCACCATTGTTCTGTTTCTGGCCTTGATGCTGTGGTTACAACGTTGAGCTTGGCTACGACTTTTGCCAATTGTATTGCAACCGATCCGACACCTCCTGCACCACCTATGATTAAAATGGTTTTGCCACCGTCATATTGTGGGAAGATTCTTAGGCGTGAAAATAATGCCTCCCATGCGGTGATGCTGGTCAGCGGCATAGCGGCGGATTGTTCCGGTTTTAAGACCAAGGGGGCTTTAGCGGCAATACGTTCGTCGACTAATTGATGGCTGGCATAGCAACCGGGGCGTGAAATATCACCGGCATAAAAGATTTTGTCACGGACATCAAAGAGCGTTGCTTTTTCACCTACTTCAAGAATGGTACCGACGGCATCCCAGCCCAGAATTCGGGGTGTTTCTAGCCGTGTAGTAATGCTGGCTTTGACTTTGGTATCAACTGGATTGACAGCAATGGCATCGATTTTAACGAGGAGATCATGGCCTGTTGGCGTTGGTATATCTTGTTCAAAGTTAGTGGGTGCAGCATCGTTTAATTGATACCCGATAGCTTTCATTTGTTCTGACATGAATCTAGTTAGCTCTGATGTAATGATCCTGGCATTTCTTCGCATGGAGAATGCCAGATATTGCTCGAATCGACAATTGTTTCATGATAATCAAGGGACTTAATCATTTAATAAAACCTTAAGTGCAGCCAAGTAATCTTGCTCTGATGGTGGTTGATTATTGCGTTGAGAAAGCCATAGGGATTCGGTTAGGCATTCCATCATTTGGTGCTCGGTATCGTGGGCGTTACCAAATTTGATTTGGAGCTGGCGATAGAGGTCTTGAATACCTGCAGGTCGATTAGTTGAAATTTGTTCGTGTAAAGAAATATGCAGTCCCATGTGAAGGTAAGGGTTGGTTTGTCCGTCTTCTACAAAATATTCTTGTTCTAGACTGTTGTCATTTTTGAACATGCCATGATATTCGGGATGTTGCTCTATCACTTGGGCGATACCAGATTCTAGTGCAGACATGGTCTGGCCGGTTTGGGATTTTTGCCAGACGTCGTGATAATACTGGCGAAGTTGATGGCGGTTTTGACCGAACATTATACTTTTTGCCCTTTCTATTGTCGGCGACGAAAATCATCGCATGGATGAGAAACAACACGTTGAACACACCGTGGTTTTCTTGCTATGCAAACATAGCAACTATGTATTATTAACCAATGATGGGCATCTTGCATAAATTCTTTTGGTGTGACCTTCATCAGTTTATCTTCAAAAGCACGAACGGCTTTACCTTTGGCTAGCCCAGCACGGTTAGATAAACGGAATAAATGTGTATCGACAGCAATAAGGGACGATTGAATGCGATGTTCAACATGACAATGGCGGTTTTACGGCCTACGCCAGGTAGGGCTTCTAAGGCTTCCCGACTTTCAGGTACTTCACTGCTGTGAGTGTCGATGATCAAGCGACAGGTTTTAATGACATTTTCTGCTTTGTAGTTAAATAGCCCAATGGTTTTGATATAAGGTTTTAATTCCTCTACACCCAGGGCAAAAAGTGTTTCTGCTGTATTAACTGTGGGGTAGAGTTTTTTTGTGGCTTTATTGATGCTAACTTCGGTTGCTTGTGCAGAGAGCATAACCGCGATCAATAATTCAAAAGGGGTGGTGAAATCTAGCTCTGTTTTTGGTGCAGGATTATGAGCTTTTAAAGTTACAGGAAAATCATGACGTTGGAGTTGGTTCATGCCAAAGCTTAGTGTTATTGTAGTGCTGAATTATCAGCTTGTGTTGCGTCTCGAGAGGCTGTTATTTTGGCCGTCTGCCTAGTATCAATCACATTTTTCAGTGCGACGATTAAGCCAAGGCCAATAAAAGCACCTGGTGGGAGTATTGCCATTAGAAAACCGCGGTAGTCTTCGAAAATGATGATTTTGAAATAACGGGCACTTTCTCCAAACATCAGGTGGGCCTCACTAAACAGTGTGCCTTGGCCAATAATTTCGCGAAGGGCACCGAGTGAGATCAGCACGGCAGCAAAACCGAGCCCCATCATAAAGCCGTCAACCAATGCTGGACCAACCGCATTTCGGGCAGCGAAGGCCTCTGCGCGACCGGTAATAGCGCAATTGGTGACGATAAGCGGGATGAAAATACCGAGGATTAAATAGAGTTCATGGAACCATGCACTCATCGATAGTTCGATAGCTGTAACGATCGACGCAATAATCATGACGAAAACGGGTAGGCGGACTTCATCAGGGATATGATGCCGAAATAGTGATATCAGGCCATTAGAAGCAACTAAAGTCAATAATGTAGCGAAACCGAGCCCGAGCCCATTGATGACAGTATTACTGACAGCAAGCAGCGGGCATAGGCCTAATAGTTGTACGAGTGCCGGGTTGTTCTTCCAAAGACCGTCTCGGATAATGGTTTGATATTGTTCAGTCATAGTGTTTTTCAGTACGTTGTTCGAACAATGTATTCTGGTGTTGTTCGAAGTAGTGTAGTGCATTTTTTATCGCTTGGATAACGGCTCTAGGTGTTATGGTTGCGCCTGTAAATTGGTCGAATTGCCCGCCATCTTTTTTTACGGCCCATTGAGATGATTTAGGATTGCTTAACGATAATCCAGAAAACTGGGTAATCCAGTTGGATTTGCGCTCATCAATTTTGTCCCCGAGGCCAGGCGTTTCCTTATGCGTGATCACTCTTACACCAGCTAGTTCACCTGTTTGATAAATGCCAATAAGCAACGTGATTTTACCGTTATAACCATTTGGGGCGATTGAGGTAAAAATAGCAGCGATAGCGTGTTCGTTTTGTCGTGCCCGATAGACTGTTGTTGCCGTTGTTGTTGAAAGTGCTTTGGTAGGGACTATCTCAAGGGTATCAGACAAAATATCATTGTTATAGTTAACTGCAGGGACGAGTATATTAATAGCATTGAGCAATGTTTGGCGTTCATTGTCAGCAATTTTATCGCGTGTCGCATTTTCAGTGATAACGACTAAGCTAGTTGACCCAATAGCGAAAACGGCCAACATTAACCCGATGCTGAGAATATGTTTTTGAATTGTATTCATTAGCGCTTGGTGCCGTAGACGTGTGATCGCGTTAGATCATCAATGAGAGGCACTAGCATATTCATCAATAAAACAGCGAAGGCTATGCCATCTGGATAACCGCCCCAGACCCGAATGATATAAGTCAGTAAACCAATACCGGCACCATAAATAAGTCGGCCTTTTAGCGTGGTAGCTGCCGAGACGGGATCTGTGGCAATAAAGAAGGCACCGATCATGGTACCACCACTCAGCAGATGAAACAGGGGTGATGCTGTTGTCTCGGGTGAGATTAGCCAAGTTGTTAGACTGATAAATGTTAAAGCGAAAAGCATGGCAAAGGGAATATGCCAGTTAATGACTTTACGATAAAGTAAAAACAGTCCGCCGATTGCAAACCAGATATTAACCCATTGCCAACCTTGGCCTGCGAGTGGGCCAAAAGCACTATTTTGTTGGATGAGTTCCGGTGTTTGTGCCAAACCAATTTGGGTTTTCATGATATCTAACGGTGTTGCACTAGATAGGCTATCAACCGCAATTTGATAAGGACTTTGTTCTGTGAAAATAATCTGTAAGGCTGTCGCAAAGGTGATGTCAATATTGCTTAGATCAGCAACAGGTAACCAGCGTGTCATTTCGACTGGAAATGAAATCAGTAGTAACACATAGGCGACCATAGCGGGATTAAAGGGGTTGTATCCCAGTCCGCCGTATAGATGTTTAGCAAAAACAATGGCAAAGACGATGCCAATGGCGGTTAACCACCAAGGTGATAAAGGAGGCAATGTAATGGCAAGTAATACAGCCGTTACAATGGCACTACCATCGGTCAAGAATGGCTTAAGTGGTTTACATCGCAGCTTTAACATCGCTGCTTCGCTAAGAAGGGCGACGGTACAAGCTAAACCGATATTGATTAAAACGCCAGGACCAAAAAAGACAGTCAGTGCGGCGATAGCGGGTAACAATGCCAATAACAATTGGACCATATGATCCGCGACACGATTACTTGCTGATAGATAAGGCGGTGTTAGTTTAAAGAGACCCATCAAGTTTTTGCCTTATCTGTTTGCTTTGCTGTTTTACTGGCAGCTAGTGCTGCCTTGCGTTGTTGTTGCCGACTTTCTTTTTCTTGTTTTTCCATTTCTTGGCGGGCTTGACGGTTTTCATGGCGTATGCGAGCAGCATCGGATTTTTGTTTTTCTTGTTGCTGGTTCATGGCCTCTGTCTTAGCAAACTTGAAATATTGTACGAGTGGAATTTCACTTGGACAGACATAGTTACAACAACCACATTCAATACAATCAAAGAGATTGTAATCAACAGCTTTATCTAAGTCTTTGGCTTTAGAATGCCAATAGAGCTGCTGAGGCAGTAAACTGACTGGGCAAGCTGTGGCACAGTCACCACAGCGGATACAAGGCATTGCTTGCTCTGTTGGCGCCGCTTGCTCGACACCGACTAGAATACAGTTAGCGGTTTTGGTGATGGGTAAATCAGCATTGGGTAGAGGATAACCCATCATCGGGCCACCTTGGATGATAGGACTGGCCATTTGCCATTTTGTCTCGCAAAAGGTTAAACAGTCTCTGATGGGGGTGCCGAATAATACTTCTAAGTTACCGGCATTTTTGACATCTTTACCGGTGATGGTGACAATGCGCGAAATGAGTGGCTCGCCGAAATTTACCGCACGTGCGATGGCATAAGCGGTTCCTACATTGTGCAACACAATACCAATATCAATGGGGAGACCACCAGCAGGCACTTGTTTATTGGTGATGACTTGAATAAGTTGTTTTTCGCTACCCGCAGGGTAACGTGTTGGCACAACAACTATTTCAAAGTTGTCCTTTTCCTTATGTTCCCTCAATGCCGTTTTCATGGCCTGAATCGCCTCGGGCTTATTATCTTCGATGGCAATAAGGCATTGTTTAGCCTTAAGCGCATAGCGCATAATCGCTGCACCATCGAGTATGCCCTGAGCGCGCTCACGCATGAGCATGTCGTCACAACTGATATAGGGTTCACATTCAACGCCGTTGAGAATTAAGGTGTCGACGTGGTGGTGAACACTCGGGTTAAGTTTGATAAAGCTTGGAAATCCAGCGCCACCCAAGCCAACAATACCGGCATCACGGATAAGTTGACGAAGGTTGTGATCTGATGCGTCTTGATAATTTTCAATCGGATTGAGCTCTGCCCACTGATCGTTACCATCGGTTTCAATGATGATGCAACGCGCTGATAGACCAGAGGGATGTGGTATAGCTTGTTCATCAATGGCTATGACTTGGCCCGAACTTGGTGCATGAAGGCAAACAGAAACATGACCGTCTGCCTTGGCAATGCGTTGGCCTTTTAATACCGTATCTCCTACATTGACGACAGGTACGGCAGCAGCACCGATATGCTGTTGTAATGGCAAAATGAGGGTCTTACTCAGAGGAACCTTGCGGATAGCTAATTCTGTTGAGCGACCTTTTTGGCCGTCTAAAACTAAACCACCTGGAAATGAACCTAATTGTCTCATGTTGGCTTCACTTGTTTTGGTTCAGATTCGCTTGGATCAGGCCACCGCCAATTATTAGGTCTAACTGGGACTTCAACCATGTCAATACAATCAACTGGACAAGGCGGTAAGCAGAGATCGCAGCCGGTGCATTCATCAGCAATGACGGTATGCATTTGTTTAGCAGCACCGAGTATAGCGTCGACAGGACAAGCTTGGATACAAAGTGTACATCCTATGCAACGTTGTTCATCAATTACAGCTAAGGTTTTTGTTTGTTCGACACCACATTTTTCATCTAGCGGTTTGACATCAACTTCTAATAAATTGGCAAGTGCTTGGATAGTGGCTTCACCGCCAGGAGGGCATCGATTGATATCGACTTCACCTTCAGCGATGGATTCAGCATAGGGACGACAGCCTGCGAAACTGCATTGGCCACACTGTGTTTGTGGCAATAGTTTGTCAATTTGTTCAACAATTGGATCGCCTTCGACTTTAAAGCGTAATGAGGCAAAGCCGAGTAATAGACCGAAGATAAGGGCGAGGACTGTGATTGCGAGGATGGCTGTTAACATATCTAAACTTTGACGAGCCCAGTAAAGCCCATAAATGCCATAGACATAAGCCCAGCAGTAATCAGGCTAATGGCGGTACCTTGGAAAGGGGCAGGTACATCGGAGACGGCAAGTCTTTCTCGCATAGCAGCAAAGATAATCAATACAGCTGAAAAACCAATGGCTGCCCCAAAGCCATATAGCGCAGATTCAATAAAACCATGTTGTTGTTGAACGTTAAGTAAAGCGACACCCAACACAGCGCAGTTAGTAGTGATTAGGGGTAGAAATATGCCTAAGACTTGATACAACAAAGGACTGGTTTTATGTACCACTAGTTCGGTAAATTGGACAACAACTGCAATGACGAAGATAAAGCTAATTGTTCGTAAGAATTCTATTTCAAGTGGTATGAGTAGATATTCGTTAACGAGGTAACTAGTGAGTGATGATAGTGTTAGTACGAAGGTTGTCGCGAGGCCCATTCCGAGAGCCGTTTCAAGTTTGCGTGAGACACCCATAAAAGGGCACAAGCCTAAGAATTTAACTAGGACTATGTTATTGACTAGAATGGTACTCACCAAGATGAGGGCATAATCTGCCATGCAATAACCTACTAAATTAATCGGAAATACGATGATGTAAGCGTTTGGAGCTTATGTACACTTATTTAACTTATTAATTATAGCCGATTTTTGGGTGTTTCTGAAACTCCCAATGTCTGTAGGTTTAGTGTTATTTTGCTTGCTGTTGACGTCGGTCACGAACGGCTTGTGCTAATTCGTGGAGTAATGGCTCGGTGTTGTCCCATGCCATGCAAGCATCAGTGATACTTTGACCATAGACAAGTTTTTTCCCTGACTCTTGATTTTGACGGCCAGCTACCAAGTTACTTTCTAACATGAGTCCCATAATGCGATTTTCGCCTTCGGAAAGTTGCTGTGCAATATCATGGCAAACTGTTTCTTGTTGGATATGATTTTTACCACTATTTGCATGGCTGCAATCGATCATAAAACGTGCTGCTTGTCCTGATAGGCCTATTTGTTCTGCAGTGGTCTGAACACTTTCTGCATCGTAGTTTGGCTTTTTGCCACCGCGTAAAATGACATGACAATCTGAATTTCCAGTAGTGGAGAAAATAGCAGATTGTCCTTCACGTGTGAGTGACATAAAGTGATGCGGCTTTGAAGCTGATATGCAGGCGTCAATAGCAATTTGTAGGCCACCATCAGTTGCATTTTTAAAGCCAACAGGACAGGATAGACCTGATGCCAGTTCACGGTGTGCTTGGCTTTCTGTCGTACGTGCACCTATAGCACCCCAAGAGATAAGGTCTGAAATATATTGTGGACTGATGAGGTCTAAGTATTCTGTTGCGGCAGGGATATGTGATTCTGCTAAGTCGAGTAATAGCTTGCGTGCGAAGTGAAGACCATCATTAATTTTGAAGCTGCCATCTAGGTAGGGATCGTTAATTAGACCTTTCCACCCCACTACCGAACGTGGTTTTTCAAAGTAGACTCGCATGATGATATGGAGTTCATCTTTGAGTTCTGTGATTAGAGGGGCAAGTTTTGCAGCGTATTCACGTGCTGCTTCTGGATCGTGGATAGAACAGGGTCCGACAATGACAACTAGTCGATCATCTTCACCCTGAAGGATAGCCTGTGTTTGCGTACGCGCATTAAATATCGTTTCAGAAGCGGCATCGGTGATCGGCAATTCTAGGTGCAATTTTGCCGGCGGCAAAACTTCTTGCGTGCCGACAATACGCAAATTATCAGTGCTGTATAGCATGGAACGAGATACTCATGGGTAGTTTATTATCCCTATTCTACCTGTTGGTGCGGGTTTGATCTATGTTCTATGTCATTACTTTGCTTTGCATTAAGGCTTAATAATTATTGGTACGTTAAATACTGTGTTTTTAAATGTAGTTTGAGTTAATTTATTTAGTGTTTGTCATGCCGTTTTGATGAACAGGAGTTCAAAAATGTCCTTGAAAGGGAATTTACCAAAATATGGTGCAAGTTCAGAAGAAGCTTCCAGCCTTATAGAGCTTTTAGAATCTAAAATCCGTCATTTACCGACTTCATTCAATGAGAAGGTTATTAATTCTTTTAATACACCTTCCTATCTGGCTAATTATTTACACTTTTTTGACTCTGAATCACGATAACAAGAGGTTTTTATTCGTGAATGTTTGCCTCTTCAACGAAGTTATTTACAATTGCATAGCACACTGGGTGAAGAGACACATATTGATGATTGGTTTGAAATTGATCAGGCGTGTATCGATAACTTTGCTGCTGTAACAGGTGATGAGCAGTTGATTCAGACTGTTCCGGAACGTGCGAAACAGGAACCGCCCTTTAAAACGACTATTTCACAAGGTTTTTAACGTTGGCCTTAATTCCGATGTTAATTAAAAGTATTGATCCGACTCATTCAGTTTATTTAGGGACGTGATTGGTGGTGAATTATGGCCTCAAAAAAGTCCACTTCCCTTTCCGGTGAAAGTAGGTAAACGAATCAGAGCGAGATCACGTGTAGTGTCTTTAACACCGATGAAAAGGGGTTTAGAGGTTGTGAGTGAAGTGTCGGTGGAAATTGAAAATAGTACTAGGCTAGCTTGTGTAGCTGAGCCTGTTGTGCGGTTGTATTTTTAAGGGATTATCGAATAGTTCTCTACTGAGCCAATGATATTCAGGAATGCTGCGGGGTAAATTAATGTCCACAATGTTTTGATTGAGCCTAACTTTGGTCCCAACAGTTTGTCGCTAACAGAGAATAGCTTTTAGAGGACTGCGTCTAGAAAACCGTCTGATGCAACTTCGACTAAGTCAAAAACATGATCGAAACCATTTTGTCCGCCATAGTATGGGTCGGGCACATTACGTTCATCTTGTTCAGGAGCAAAATCTAAAAATAGTTTGATTTTATGTTGGTGTTCAGCAGGGCAATCAGCTCTTAGGATATTCGCATTATCAGTATCCATAGCCAGAATATGATCAAAGTGTTCGAAGTCATCGACATTAACTTGACGGGCTCGAAGAGAGTGTAAGTCGACACCACGTTGTTTTGCTGTTTGACTCGCCCGACCATCTGGGCTGTTACCAACATGGTAGGCGTGTGTGCCTGCAGAATCGATTAAAAATCTATCACTTAGCTGCCTATCTTCGAGTAATTTATTGAATACACCTTCAGCAGTGGGTGATCGACAGATATTGCCCATGCAGACAAAGAGTACTTTTATTTGACTCATGTGAGTGTGATTCCTTAAGTTTTAGAGAGTAATTGGTCAAGCATATTATCGGCTTGATTGACATAGCTACCGCCAAATAGGTTTACGTGGTTTAGAATGTGATAGAGATTATAAAGGATTTTTCGAGCTGAATAGCCAGGGTCTAAAGGAAAATTTGCATCGTAACTTTCATAAAAGGCTGGGCTGAACCCGCCAAATAATTCTGTCATTGCGATATCGGTTTCTCTATCACCATAATAACAAGCCGGATCATAAATGATAGGTTTGCCGTTAGGGTCTGTAGCGGCATTGCCACCCCATAAGTCACCGTGGAGCAGTGATGGTTTAGCCTGATAGCCTTCAAAGAAAGCAGGTAGACTTTCGATGAGATGCTGGCCTTTATCTTGTAGCTGTTTTCCATAGCCGTTTTGTTGGAGAAAGGTCAACTGTTCTTGCAGGCGGTGTTGTTGCCAAAAATGTAGCCAGTCTTGTTCGCGTGGATTATATTGTGGTGTGCTGCCAATTGTATTATCGATATGCCAACCGAAAAACGGTTGTTCTACTTGATGGAGTTGAGCTAATTGTTCGCCAAATATACGACTTGATGTGATATCGAAGGATTGGCAGGGAATATATTCAAGGACGAGGTAACTATCTTGTTGTGTTTGACCAAAACAAATGACACTAGGAATGCGCAAACACTGCATAGTAGCTAGCTCATTAAGGCCTTGAGCTTCAGCTTCAAACATGGCTTCTCTATCAGGGGTGTTGAGCTTAACAAAATAGGCATGGTCATGATTACTTAAGTGATAAGCTGCATTAATGCCACCACCACTGATGGCTCTGTGATTGAATTCTTTGAAAACATGCCCAGTGATTTGTTGAATATGTTCTACAATTGCATCGAAGTTGGTCATACTGTATTCCTTGATGTTGAATTCAATTCAATTGGGTTCGATAATACTGAATTTCATCGTTTTAGTCTGTAAGGAGCGTGTCAGATGTTAACAGAGCTCAACGCAAAACAGCGTGTGGCACAGCATGCTGCTGATTTGATAGAAGACGATATGGTTGTTGGTCTCGGTACAGGGTCAACGGCTAATTATTTCATAGAGGCATTGGCTAAACGACAAGAAATGGGTTTACGTTGCACGACAGTTGCCAGCTCAGTGGTTAGTACGATTAAGGCGAAAAGTTTAGGATTGCCACAAATGAGCATGGAACACCTAGATCACATCGATATATATGTGGATGGCGCCGATGAAGTTACTGAAGACAAAACCTTATTAAAAGGGCGAGGTTCGGATTTAGTTCGTGAAAAATTATTAGCACGTGCCTGTGATGAATTTTATGTGTTGGTTGATCAAAGTAAGCTAGTAACACGTATTGGCCAACTTTATCCTATTCCTATTGAAGTGATGCCTTTTGCTTGGCAGATGGTGTTGCGAGATTTGGAAGCACTCGGGGGAGAAGGGCAACTTAGGCCGAATGCATATGGTGATGGCTTGGCTATGACGTCACATGGTAGTCTGGTTCTAGATATGACATTCGAAAATAGCGATGCCTTAGTTTTGGACACGACATTAAATGCACTGCCGGGTGTGGTTGAACATGGCATTTTTGCACATTTAGCGACAGCCGTGTTTATTGCAGATGAGTCAGTCGATGTGATTGAGCAACGCCGCTAAGAAAATGCGCTTAGAGGCGTTGCTTTATGCCTTATTTAAAGTTGCTCTAGAATGGTTTCTGCTTTTGAAACACCAAACTCACCAGAACCCTCGACGCCAATATATTTAACAAAGCCATCGTCGACAATCATGGCAAAACGGAAACAACGAACGCCCATGCCACCAGCAGTTAAATCACGGTCAAGACCTAGGGCTTTGGTGTAAATAGCACTACCATCGGCCATCATTCTCACTTTTCTACTGGCTTGGTTATCACGTCCCCATGCTGCCATTACAAAAGCATCGTTGACAGAGAGGCATAAAATATCATCAACCCCCTTGGCTTTAATTTCATCAGCCAATGCGACATAACCGGGTAAATGTTGTGCAGAGCAGAGCGGGGTAAATGCACCTGGTACGCCGAAAATCACAATCTTTTTACCTTTACTCATGGCAATGACGTCTTGTGCTTGCGGGTTGGTTGGGCAGCCGTTAGCTGGATCGAATTCATTACATTCTGTTAATTCGCCCGCAGGTAGTGTTTGGCCTACTTCAATGGTCATAATTGATTCCCTATATTTGTTATTCTGAGTGGTCTTGCTGTAATCATAGGTGAAAAAAGCACTGAGATAAATAGATTTAGTTGATGTTTTTATCGGATTGAAATCAGTGCTCTAATGTCGGTATGATAGCAGCAACTATTTTTAGGATGTGATCATGACTGAACAGAAGGTATTACGTTGGGGTATTTTGGGTGCAGCGCGCGTTACCGAACGTTTGATGCCAGCCATTGTTGAGGCTGAAAATGCACGACTAGTCGCGATAGCTAGTAGGCGCCCGGGTGCTGCAGCGGAGACTTTGGCGAAATATGCTCCGGATGAACAAGGTGTAGTGGCATTCGATGACCTCGATTCAGTATTGAACCATGCTGAGATTGATGCGGTATATTTACCGATGGCAAATGAAGAACACACTGAATGGGCCATTAAAGCGATTGAACAAGGGAAACATGTCTTAATTGAGAAACCTATGGCGTTATCGGTTGAGGATATTGATACGATTATTGCCGCGGCAGACCAGCATCAAGTGACAGTGATGGAAGGATTTATGTATTGTTTCCATCCCCAACATGATTATGTAACAGATTTGATTGCGTCAGGTGCTATTGGTGATGTAAGAACGGTCAAAACATGTTTTTCATTTCGAATGAAGCCCGCTCGATTGTATCGAATAGAGCGAGATATTAATCAAGGTGGTGGTGCAATGTGGGACATTGGTCCTTATGCTATTCATACTGCACGTAAGTGGTTTGAAGACTTGCCAAAATCAGCGATGGCTATGGCCAAATTAAATGATTTTGGTGCAGATACTTGTCTAAGTGGTGTGTTGGATTATGATGATGGTCGTTTCGCTCATTTTGATATAAGTTTTGAGCGAGCTCGCCGTAGCGAATACGAGATTATTGGTACCTTAGGTGGGATTAAATGCGATACCGTTTGGCAAAACCCTGATAATGCGCCTGTCATACATTGGTGGACAGATGCAGGGGAACAACACGAAGTCGCTTTACCAGTGGCTAATCATTTTGTGGAAGAAATTAAACACTTCAGTGATTGTGTCTTGAATGGAAAATCGCCCGCGTTATCGGTTCTAGATGCAAGAGAAAACTGTCAGGTGATTACAGCTGCCTTACGCTCGGTACAGAGCGGCCAAAAAGAAAGGATTTAAAGTTAGAGAAACAGGCTCTATGCTTTACTGCTAAAAGTTGTACGTCTGTGATCAAATGAGACGTGACGCTCGATTTTCTGTTTGCCATCTTGTGTTGCTGGCATACGGCGGGAGGGTGTGCGACGGCGTTCTTCAGCAAGAATAGGTGGTTGCTCTTCTTCTGCGATGACTTGAAACCGGACAGCCTTATTTGTCGAGTTACTCGTAGTGGGTACAGTCGATGTTACAAAATCCCTTGGCATGTTGATCATAAATATGAACCATTTTGTTTTACAGTTAAGTTATCGCCAAAAAAACAAAAAGATTTAATTCCATGGTGTTAAAGTTATTCCACTACAATTTTAATGGCTTTACAGACTGTATAAACGCGACTTTTGTCGCAAAAGTGTTTTTTAGACTTAGAAAAGCTGATTCAAAATGAAACTATTCAAACGGGGTGAGGTTGGAAAAGTTCACAATTGAGTTGGTTCGGTTTTTGGGTGAGTCGATTTTTTTGACGGGCTAATTTAAAACGTTGGCTGATCATATCTGCAATATGGCCATGTCCTGAGGCACGGTGTTCAAAGCTGGCAACATAATGCTTACGATGTCTCCTCTGTTGTATTTGCTGGATGACGTGGTTGGCTCTGTCAGGATAATGTTGCTGTAGCCATTCGGTAAAAAATGCAAGGAGTTCTCCCGGCAGCCATAACAATATGTAGTTGGCGGTATCAGCACCAGCTTGCGCTACTGCTTGTAATATCATTTCCATTTCGCGATCAGTCAGGACAGGGATGACAGGTGCCAAAAGGATATTCAGAGGAACACCAGCTTGTTTGAGCGTTCTAGTTGTTTTCAAACGATGTGACGGTGCTTGCTCGGGGTTCTAGATTGCGATTGAGTGTTGTATCCAACGTGGTTAAGGATAAATTGACGTGGATGAGCTGTTTCTTAGTCAAGTCAGAAATGATATCTAGATCGCGTTCGACAAGTGATGACTTGGTGGTGATTGTGCATGGGTGGTCAAGCTCTTGGAGTACTAATAATAGTTTACGTGTCATGGCGTAATGACGTTATATAGGTCGGTAAGGATCTGTGTTAACGCCCAAAGAGATGGGTTTACATTGATAGTTTGGTGACAGTAATTGTTTTTTAAGATATCAGCGGCAGGCGTTTTTGCGGTTACTTTTGTTTCGAAGTCTAAGCCAAGTAAGAGGTCTAAATAGGCATGACTTGGTCTAGCGAAGCAATAGATACAACCATGTTCGCAAGCCACGATAGGGATTAATTGATTGTTCAAATCGTACGTCGGGTGATTGGTTTTGTGAAATGATGGTTTTTGGTGTTTCGATATAGACCTGTGTTTTGTGAGATCGCTGACTTTGCGCGTAGTCTTGATACCAGCGGTTGTCAAATTGTTCTCGTTACTGTTCGCTAAAACGACTATCGCGCTGACTGAGTGCACCGCAGCCTCTGATGGCATTGCTATTCGCTGTTTTTTTGTAGCTCATCGAGTAGCTTATTGAGTGCGAGTAGACGATCGTCAGCTTCAGGCATAAGTTCGGTGAAACGTAATTTATCTTGGCCATCTAGTTTATATCGGTTGGCTTGGGATTGAATCAATTGGATGATCGTCATTGGCTCTATATTGGGTTCTTGTTCGAAGATAATTCGACCACCTTGATCGTAGACATCAATTTTACGAATGCCTATTGCTTTGGCTTTGAAGCGTAGCTCGTGAATGGCAAATAAGGTTTGAACTTGTTCGGGTAAAAGGCCGAAACGGTCGATCATTTCGACTTGGAGCTCTTTTAAAGCATTATTATCTTGTGCTGCTGCGATGCGTTTGTAGAGGACCAGCCGGGTATGTACGTCGGGTAGGTAATCATTTGGAATCAAGGCGGGGACATGTAGATCAATTTCGATGAAATGGCGATCGGTCATAGTCATGCTAGGCTCTTGTCCTGACTTGAGGGCATTGACAGCACGTTCGAGTAATTCGTTATATAAGCCAAAGCCGATTTCTTGCATTTGACCGCTTTGGTCATCGCCGAGCAATTCACCCGCACCCCGTATTTCCATATCATGGGTGGCAAGGGTGAAACCCGCTCCGAGATCTTCGATCGATTCGATAGCTTCGAGCCGTTTGATGGCATCTTTGGTCATGGCTTTTTGAGGTGGTACGAGTAAATAAGCGTACGCTCGGTGATGTGAGCGACCCACACGGCCACGGATTTGATAAAGTTGTGCGAGGCCTAGTTTGTCTGCACGGTCGATGAAGATGGTGTTGGCTGAAGGAATATCGATTCCTGTTTCTATAATGGTGGTACAGACTAGGATATTAAAACGTTGGTGGTAGAAGTCCAACATTACTTGCTCGAGCTCTCGCTCACGCATTTGTCCATGTGCGACTGCCACTTTGGCTTCAGGCATGATTTGTTCAATGTCGCGGGCAATGCGATCAATATCTTCGACTTTGTTATGTAAGAAGTAAACTTGTCCACCTCGCTTTATCTCACGCAGCATACCTTCACGGATGGTTTCCATTTTCCATTGTTGGACAAATGTTTTGATGGCTAAACGTCTTGCTGGTGGTGTGGCGATAATTGATAGATCACGAATACCAGAGATAGACATATTCAATGTGCGAGGAATAGGCGTTGCAGTTAGAGTAAGGACATCTATCTCAGCACGATAATTCTTGATTTTTTCTTTTTGAGTGACGCCAAAACGATGTTCCTCATCAAGAATAAAGAGGCCTAAGCGTTTGGGATTGATATCTTGTTGTAATAGTTTATGCGTCCCAATAATGATATCGGCAGTGCCATCCGTCATGCCCTGTTTAACACTCTCGAGTTGTTTTTTGGAACGGAAGCGTGACATGACTTCAATATTGACGGGCCAATCTGCAAAGCGATCTTTGAAGTTTTCGTAATGTTGTTGGGCGAGTAAGGTCGTTGGCACAAGCACTAATACCTGTTTGCCAGATTGCGTTGCTAAAAAGGCGGCACGCATGGCCACTTCTGTTTTACCGAACCCGACATCACCGCAGACGAGTCGATCCATGGGTGAATCAGACGTCATGTCTTTGACAACGGCTTCTATGGCATCATGTTGATCAGGTGTGGCTTCGAATGGAAAGGCAGCTGTAAAAGCGGCATATTGTTCGTCAGGTGATTCAAGTGGTGCTTTCTTATAGGCAGCACGTTGGGCATAAATATCGAGTAGTTCAGCTGCGACATCACGTACTTTTTCAGCGGCGCGGCGTTTGGCTTTCTCCCATTGACCGGAACCCAATTTATGTAATGGGGCCAGCTCTGATGCAGCACCGGAATAACGACTGATTAAATCGAGGGCTGCGACGGGCACGTAAAGTTTATCATCTTTGGCATATTCTAATGTAACGTATTCTGTCGTGACGTCACCAACATCGAGCGTTTGTAGCCCTAAGTAGCGACCGACACCATGATCTTCATGGACAACAGCATCGCCAATGTTGAGTTCGGCAAGATTACGAATAACAGCGTCGGAGTCACGTTTTTTTCGACTACGGCGACGGCGTTGCATGACTTGTTGGCCGAAGAGCTGTGGTTCTGCAATGATGGCTAACTGCTCATTAATAAGAATCAAGCCTTGTTCAAGCGGGGCAACGGTAATAGCTAAGGGAGTATCATCCTTTAAAAACTGATCCCAGTTTGCAACGGCTTTTGGTCCTATGCCGTTATCACGGAGTATCTCTAGTAGTGTTTCGCGTCGCCCTGCTGTTTCAGCAGCGAAAAGAATGCGACCATCGAAGTTGTCGATGAACCTGTTTAGTGCTTCGCAAGTATTGTCTTGTTGAGCGGTGAGAGTGAGTTGTGCTGGTAGTGTTGTGAGATAATTATCTTTGCCTTGTGCTTGCTCTAATTCGAAGCTTTGGCTGACTAGACGTGGATAATCTTTGAATTTACTGAATAAGGCTTCAACCTGAAAAAAAATTTGGTTTGGAGGTAACAAAGGTCTTTCTGGATCGACGGCATGTTGCTCGTAACGCTGGTTAATTTCTTGCCAAAAATCTGTTGCAGCCTGATACGGATTATTGATATTGAAGATCAGGGTGTTATCAGGTAAATAATCAATCAGGCTGTTCGTTTTAGGAAGGAATAAGGGTAAGTAGTATTCAATGCCTCCTGGCATATTGCCTTCACTGACTTCACGGTAGATAAGACTTTTTGAGGGATCACCTTCAAACTGTTGCCTAAATTGTTGGCGGAAATGTTGGATACTGTCATCATTAACCGGAAACTCACGTGCGGGGAGTAGTTCGAGCGATGTTAGGGATTCTATGGAGCGTTGTGTTTCTGGATCGAAGGTTCTGAGGGTATCTATTTCATTGTCGAAAAGATCGATTCGGTAGGGTAATTTACTCCCCATGGGGTAAAGGTCAATAATTGCACCACGAACAGCGAATTCACCATGTTCCATTACTTGAGAAACATAGCGATAGCCTGCTTTATCAAGGCGGTTACGCCATTGTTCTATATCGAAAATATCGCCTGTTTTTAGAAATAAAGTATTGCCTCCTAGAAACTCACGCGGTGCGATTCTATGCATGAGAGTAGAGATCGGGACAAGTAGAATGCCGCGTTTGAATGTAGGCAGTTGGTGTAATGTTTCTAAGCGTTCAGAAATAATGTCCTGATGTGGGGAGAATGTGTCGTATGGTAATGTCTCCCAATCGGGAAAATGTAAGATGGGAAGATCAGATTCTCCAAGATAAAACTGGGCCTCTGTCTCCAGTTTATGCGCATTGGCGGCATCGTTAGTAAGCACTAAAATTGGACCATCATGCTGTTGTGCAGCTTTGGCTAAGAGTAGGCCTTGTGCACTCCCATAGAGTTGTCCTGCTTCGAAGAGCGTATTGGCTTTTTGGGGCAGTTTAGGCTTAAGCGGACTGAGTGTGGTCGATGGTGGCATGATGACGTGGGTGTAATGTGTATTAAGAGAGTTATTTTCACATAGATTGCTGTGATAAAACCAGTTAAAAGCACTTTTATGATGACATTTATCGATTTAAATGAATATGTAATAATAAACGTCCCATTTTGCTGATGAGACTATATGACTGAAAAGTTGGAACAAAAACAAATGTCATTTGATTCGGCGGCTTTCTTGAAGACCTTGACTAGTCGACCTGGCGTTTATCGCATGATCGATATCACAGATACGGTTATCTATGTTGGGAAGGCAAAAAATCTCAAAAAGCGCGTATCAAGCTACTTTCGAAAAATGGGTCTGACATCTAAAAACCGGGTTATGGTTGCCCAAATAGCGCACATCGAAACGACCGTGACGCATACTGAAAATGAAGCACTAATTCTCGAGAATAATTTAATCAAAGAGTTGATGCCGCGTTATAACATCTTACTTCGAGATGATAAGACGTACCCTTATTTGTTTATTTCTTCTGACGCTTTTCCGCGTATTGGTTTGCATCGAGGTGCTAAACGTAAGAAAGGCCGTTATTTTGGCCCTTACCCTAGTGCGGGTGCTGTTAGGGAAAGTTTACATTTATTACAAAAACTATTTCCGATTAGGCAATGTGACGACAGCTATTATCAAAACCGTTCACGACCCTGTTTGCAGTATCAAATCAAACGATGCACAGCCCCGTGCGTTGGTTTGATTTCTGAGGCCGATTATCAAAAAGATTTGCAACATACTATTTTGTTTTTGGAAGGGAAAAACCAGCAAGTATTGGATGACTTGTCTGAACAAATGACACTTGATTCAGCGGCTTTAGATTTTGAAAAAGCAGCATTGATTCGCGATAAAATCATCAGTTTGCGAAAAGTACAAGAGCGTCAATATGTGAGTGCAGAGCAGGGCGATTTAGATGTGCTTGCTGCGATTGTCCGAGATGGTCTATCGGTTGTCGAAGTGAGCTTTATTCGAGGTGGCCGGAGCTTAGGGAGTAAAAGTTATTTTCCAAAAGGAACTGCTGCAGGATCGGCTGAAGAATTATTAGCTGCTTTTATTCCACAGCACTATTTGGGCAAGAATATGCCTGCAGAAGTTTTAGTCAGTCACAGATTTGAGGATCTCACGTTACTAGAAGAAGTATTAAGGTCAGATTCTGATCATCGTGTAATAATACGATGCCCACAGCGCGGTCCTAGCGTGCGATGGATGAAAATGGCGATGACGAATGCCGAGATTAGTTTGGTTCAGCGTTTAAGCAGTCGCTCTAATCTATTACAACGTTTTGAATTACTCCAAGAAGTACTTGAAATGGAAGAGATGCCAAAGCGTATTGAGTGTTTTGATATTAGCCATACCCGTGGTGAAAAAACAGTGGCCTCGTGTGTTGTTTTTGGCCTCGAAGGACCATTAAAAGCCGATTATCGGAAGTTTAATATCGAAGGTATCACACCAGGTGATGATTATGCAGCGATGAATCAGGCACTGACGAGACGTTATACGCGATTACAAAAAGGCGAAGGCAAGCGTCCAGATTTATTGTTGATAGATGGTGGTAAAGGGCAATTGACTGAAGCTAAAGCTGTGATGGCAGATTTACAGCTAGATATTGATATCTTGGGGATTGCAAAGGGGCCTGCACGTAAACCAGGAGAAGAGACTTTATTTTTAGTCGGGCGAGCAGGTGAAATTGATTTATCAGCTGATTCTCCAGCACTGCATCTATTGCAACAGGTGCGTGATGAAGCGCATCGCTTTGCCATAACAGGACATCGACAGCGACGTGCTAAAGCAAGAAGAACATCACCTTTAGAATCAATTGAGGGTATGGGGCCAAAACGTAGGCAGAAGCTACTACAGCAATTTGGTGGATTGCAGGCGATACAACGTGCAGGGGTTGAGGACCTTTCAGGGGTTGAGGGTATTAGTCCAAATTTAGCCCAAAAAATTTATGATGCCTTTCATGACGAGAAATAACTGGCTTATGGTGCTACCATAAGTAGCATCGTTATGTTGAAGAAGTGTCATGCCTAATATACCTAATATATTAAGTTTATTGAGAATTGGATTGATTCCTGTCTTAATTGTTGTTTTTTTATTGCCTTATGAATCTGCTCCGACATGGGCGACTGTCATTTTTATTGTTGCAGCTTTTACTGATTGGCTTGATGGCTATTTGGCAAGGAAGTGGGATCAAACCTCTCCATTCGGGGCATTTATTGATCCAGTTGCCGATAAATTAATTGTTGCAGTCGCGCTGTTATTGATTTTATATAAAACACCCTCTTGGTATATTTTGCTACCGGTTGTAGTGATTATTGGACGTGAAATAACGGTATCCGCTTTACGTGAATGGATGGCTGAATTGGGTCAGCGTAGTGCCGTTAAAGTGTCATATGTTGGTAAATTGAAAACGGCATTTCAGATGTTATCTATCGCCTGTTTGATCTATTATTCCCCAGTTTTAGATTTACCGACTTTTGAGATTGGTGTGACTTTGTTATATGTTGCTGCAGCACTGACGATCAGTTCAATGTTGAGTTATTTGAAAGCGGCTTGGCCAATGTTAACTTCTTAGTTTTCATAGCTTGACTTATATTCTTAAAGCCCTATAATGACCACCTTCAAAGCGGGAATAGCTCAGCTGGTAGAGCGCAACCTTGCCAAGGTTGAGGTCGCGAGTTCGAACCTCGTTTTCCGCTCCAAACAACAAAAAAGCCGTGGTTTTATCTACGGCTTTTTGGTTTTTGGGTACTGTTTATATTTAGGCTGAGTGGCAGAGTGGTCATGCAGCGGACTGCAACTCCGTGTACGCCGGTTCGATTCCGACCTCAGCCTCCATATATCTTTCTTGTGTTTTCTTTCCTCTTTCTAGCTCATGATTGTACCGCTGAATAAGACAGCCGAAAGTGCTATCCAGCTTACTAGGGTACAAAGCCCTGCCATAATAATGGATGTTGAAAACATAAAGCCTCTACCTTCAGGGATACTCATGAAGACAGGTATCCCTACATAGAGTAGATATAGGCTGTAAATGACGGCTGTGAGGATAACGAGTACGACTAGCCATACGATAGGGACGAGTGCTACAACTCCTGCTAGATACATTGGTAGAGCTGTGTAAGTGATAAAGTTGACACAATGTTCGAAATCAACTTTGGCGTCATAGGTTTTTTCTAGCCAAAAGATGAAGTAGGCCATGGATAAGGCACCGATTATCATTGAACAATAAAAGCCAAATGATAATAGAAAGGCTTTGTCGACACTAAAAAGGTGGAATTCCTTACCGGATAAGCTCCAACCCGTCAGGGTCAGCCCAAAAAATAATGAGATAGCAGGTATGGCAGCTAGAATGCTAAGTCGTTTACAGCAGAGTTGTGTGAGGCTGGTGTGTTCGTTTTTAATCGTTAGCCAACCTAAGCGGGGATGAGCTAGTAAGCCGCGGGCATGTTGTAAGTACATAAGCAATAATCCTTGTCGAGCATTAATGGCTTGATAAATATGCTTACTTATTAGCCAATAAGGGTGTAATTAAAAAACCAGTTCGGGGGCCTTTTTAGTTTTTAGCATGCTTAGGGCTTGTCGAACATCTTATTAGCCTATGATCCTACTCGCGATGGTGTAATGATCAATGAGGATAAGTACGAATAACCAGAGGAGATACTGGATTGAGTACTTGAATAGTTCCATTGGCGCTTTTTCATTAGTTTCATCAAAGATGAGTTTAACCATCCAAAATTGGCGTGCATTAAGGAGTAGCATGCCGATAAGATATAACCAGCCACTCATTCCTGTAATAAAGGGCATGAGCGTGGAGGCAAACATAAGCAGGCTATAGAGCACAATGTGTATTCGGGTGAAATGATTACCATGTGTAACAGGTAACATTGGGATATTAGCTTCTGCATATTCGTCTTTTTTATGGATTGCTAAAGCCCAGAAGTGAGGAGGCGTCCAAGCGAAGATGATTAAGACGAGTAGTAAGGCATTTGGGTCTACTTGTCCTGTCATAGCGGTCCAGCCAAGCAGTGGCGGCATGGCGCCTGCTAAACCACCAATGGTGATGTTTTGTGGTGTGGCGCGTTTTAAGAACAGCGTATAAATCACAGCATAGCCCAGTAGTGATGCAAGGCTTAATAGTGCTGTTAAAGGATTAACGACAAACCATAGCAGAGCGAAGCCTCCGATGCCTATAAGCAGCGCAAAAATGAGACCTTGTTCAGGGCTTACACGTCCTTTAGCTATGGGACGATTTTTCGTTCTAGCCATTTTGGTGTCAAGACGGTGATCAATGATGTGATTAACAGCTGCACCACTTCCGGCACAGGCGCCAATACCGATTAAGGCGACGGTCAATATCATCATATCAGGCCATGAAGGCACTGCTAGTAGTGCACCGACTAAAACGGTGACTAACATTAGAACGACCACTTTGGGTTTACATAAGACAAGGTAGTCTTTCCAGGTAGAGCCTTGCTGTGCGGTTACTGTACTCATGGATTCCATCATATCACCTATGAATTTGCTGTGCTATTGGCGAGGTAGGCTGATTTTTTGCTTTAAAAACACTGTAATTGATATAAACAACAGCGAGCAATAATAATGCTGCACCTGTGTTATGTAACAGTGCAAGTGATAACGGCAGCATCATGACTGCTGTCGCAATACCAATACCAATCTGTAAGAAAGTTAATCCAAGTAAAATATTGGCTTTGGGTTTGAATTGTTCTGTTTTTCTCAGCTGTTTTACGAGTAGTAAAATGCTGATCAGAACGAATAATGCCATTACACGATGGGTATATTGAATCGTGATGCGTTCTTCAGGGGCGAGCAAACCACCTTCGTAATTACGATCACTGAATTCCGTGAGGTGGAAAGACTGTGCAATATCCATCGGTGGTAAATAGTGACCATCGCAGGTGGGGAAATCTGTGCAAGCGAGTCCGGAATAGGTACTACTCGTCCAACCACCCAACGCGATTTGGCCTGTTAATAAAACCAAAACAAATAACGATAAGAATTTGGGTTTATTGGGGGTGGCAATATCGGGCTCTTTGCGTAACATCAGTACCATCAGGAATATCGTGGCCAAAATAGACATGCCGCCAAGTAAATGGAGTGTGACAACTTGGGGAAGAAGCTTAAGCGTGACGGTCCACATCCCAAAAATGCCTTGGACGATGACAAGGGCAAGTAAAAAACGGCTTAGCCATTTTATCTTCGATGAAACATTAGGGGTACTGTGTACGGCTAGTGCAATGATGACGATGATGAACCCTAACGCGGTTGCAACATAGCGATGGATCATTTCCATCCAAGCTTTGCCTTCCTCGACAACATCATGTTCATCGGCACTGGGCGGGATAATTTGGCCATAACAACCAGGCCAGTCCGGACAGCCTAACCCAGCGTCAAGCAGGCGTGTTAAAGCGCCTAGTGTTACTACGATAAAGGCCATTATAAAAGTGAGTTTACATAATTTATAAGTCACGCTAATTTTTTCCTATGCTTATTGAGTTAACCGAGACGTGAGGCTTTTAGGAGCCATTTGATATCTGACATTATGTCGCGGCCTGGTAATTCGGGGTCGAAACGTAAGACGAGTATGCCATTGGGATCTATAAAAAAAATACTGTTATCTTGCCAAGGTATTTGGTTATCGTTAAACCATTGAAATGCTGCATTGTCGTTTATTTGCGCCATTTTTTTAAATTCTGTTTCCATAGTGATACGTCCAGTTGATTGACTAGCTTGTTCACCCGGTTTTTTAAACGCAACGTTAACCGTGAGCTCCGTTGTTTCTCGTCTTGTATCATTGGAGACCCAGACTGTTTGTAAGCGCTCAGCATGTTTGCCCATAGATAAATAGAGCTGCTGGGCTCGATAGATTTGCTGTTGGCAGAGATCATTACATTGGTCACTTACAACGACTATGCCCCAGTGACTCTGTTGTGCATCAATCAATTGTTGCGGCACTACCAAGCCTGATGGCATGAGTTCACCTTTATTTTTGGTCGACCCCGGTAACCCTATTCCAGTAAAAGCCATGTACCATGCGAGAGCCAACGGTACAATGGTAATTAACCAAATTGAATTAATTAACCAATTCTTTTTCTTTGCGCTCATTTTCTTTGTACTCTTTTCGAGAGAAAACTATAAAACTGATGATGCCGGCGAGGCCTATTAATAGCCACTGGATGGCATAACCAATGTGCATGTAGTATTTATTTTCTATTTTTATCGGTGCAGGGATGAGCTGACCGACTTGGTTTTCTGCATAGAGTACGAAAGGAGATAATTCATTCTCTATATGTCTGTTAAGCAGCGGTATATCTATTTGCTGCATGAGCTTAGGCCACTTTGGATCTAACTCTGCTTCTTGTAACATGAAGCCTGCTTGAGGCTTTTTAATTAGACCCTGGACTTCAATGAAGTTAGGTAAGGGCATTTGTAAGACTAATTTTTTTTGTTTTGGTTGCCAACCAAGGTTAACTAAAACTAAAAACTTTTTTGTTTGCACTTCTGCAAGTACATGCCAACCATTCTGCCCTTGAAAAGTCCTATTATCGAGAAAGTAGTGGTTTTTAACCTGCCCAGAAAAAGTCACTTTTTGATAGGCTTCAGGGGAGGCTGATAATACAGATTCAGGTCTTGATTCTTGCGTCTGATAGTCATGATAAAGTGCATCGGCAAGTTGGGCACGTTGCCATTGCCAGTAGGAAAGGCTAGAACAGACTATTAAAGCAAAACAAGCGAAGAGCAAAAAAGGGATTTGAACTGATATTTTCCAATTAAAGAATGACCAGATGAATCGATTTTTTGCCACTTCGCTTCTCCTCAAATATAGCTCCATATTCAAGCATTATTTAAGGAACAATATTTCTTTTAATATCGGTTGTTGACCTTTTAGAAAACGTAAACAACTAAGAATAGTAATAACCAAACAACATCAACGAAATGCCAGTACCAAGAACCTGCTTCAAAAGCGAAGTGGTTATCTGGTGTGAAATGACCTTTCATGACACGTATGAGCAACACAATTAGAATAATTGTTCCGAGTGTTACATGGAAGCCATGAAAGCCAGTTAGTAAGAAGAATGTTGCACCGTAGATACCTGAATTCAGTGTTAAGTCTAAGTTAGTATAGGCTTCTACATATTCGTAGCCCTGGACGTATAAGAAAATAACAGCTAATGCGATGGTTATAGCAAGCCAAATCTTAATCTTAGCGCGTTCACCATGACGTAAGGCGTGATGAGCAAAGGTTACTGTTACACTCGACGCTACAAGTAATACAGTATTGAGCAAAGGTAATGTCCATGGGTTCATTACTTCTTTGATGGGTTGGAACATTTCTGGATTTGGTGGCGTCAATAATGGCCATGTCGCTTCAAAATTAGGCCATAACATGTTTGCGAGACCTTTATCACCTTCGCCACCTAACCAAGGCACCGAGAAAGCGCGTGCGTAGTAAAGGGCGCCGAAGAAGGCTAAGAAGAACATGACTTCAGAAAAAATAAACCATGTCATGCCGTAGCGGAATGAAAGGTCAACTTGTGGCGAATAAGCACCACGACGTGATTCTGAGATTACATTACCAAACCAACCGAATAACATGACTATAAGAATGGCCATACCTGAGTACATGATGGTTGAACTGCTTTGCGATGCATGGTCAGCTGTTTGAAGATCGACCAAGGTTAACCCAGTACCGCCTAACATTAAGAACATGGCAATAGCACCAACAATTGGCCATATGCTTTGATCTGGGACGTAATATGAGTTTGAAGAATGTTCCATTAATTATCTACCTTTTTAACTTTATGTGGGTCACTTGCTGGTGCAGTTGAATTTGTAATATCAAATAATGTATATGACAGTGTGATTTTATCGATGCCTTCAGGCAATTCTGGGTCAACAACGAAAGTGAGAGGCATATCTACAGCTTGGCCTGCTTCTAAGGGTTGTTGCTCAAAACAAAAACATTCAATCTTATGCAAATATTCAGCAGCAGCAGATGGTGAAACACTCGGCACTGCTTGAGCCACAGCAGCTGTATTGTATGTGTTTCTTACACGATATGTTGTGTCTTTTCTTTCTCCAGTTGCAACTTTCATTTGAACATCATTTGGCTTGAACTCCCATGGCAAATTATCGTTTTTATTGACAATAAATTGCATGGTGACCTGTCTAGATTGGATGTTTTCACCACTGGCCAGCTCGCCTTCATATTGACCAGCAGTTTTACCATTTAAACCAGTTATTTCGCAAAAAACATCGTACAGAGGAACTAGCGCAAAGCCGAAACCGAACATTAATACGACTAATACGACTAGCCCTCTGGGGGTTGATAAATTCATTATTTATGCTCAATCACCGGTGGTGTAGTGAACGTATGGTACGGAAGTGGTGTTGGTAATGTCCACTCCAGACCTCCTGCTGATTCCCAAGGTACTTGTGCTGCTTCTTTACCACTACGTACTGTTTTAATAACAAGGTATACGAAGACTAATTGTGATGTACCGAATAGGAAAGCACCCATACTTGCCATCATGTTAAAGTCTGCGAATTGTAGTGCGTAATCAGGAATACGACGAGGCATGCCCGCTAGGCCAACAAAGTGCATTGGGAAAAAGGTTAGGTTTAAGCCAACAAAGGATAGCCAGAAGTGCATTTTACCTAATGACTCATCATACATTTTTCCTGTCCATTTCGGTAACCAGTAGTAAACACCGGCTACGATACCAAAGACGGCACCTGGGACTAATACATAGTGGAAATGGGCGACAACAAAGTAAGTATCTTGATATTGGAAGTCAACAGGAGCAATTGCAAGCATAATGCCTGAGAACCCGCCTACAGTAAATAGCACAACAAAAGCAACAGCAAACAACATGGGCGTTTCAAAGGTCAGTGACCCTTTAAACATCGTAGCTACCCAGTTGAAGACTTTTACGCCTGTTGGGACAGCAATTAACATGGTTGCATACATGAAGAATAGTTGACCACCAATCGGCATACCAACTGTAAACATGTGATGAGCCCATACGACGAATGACAACAAAGCAATTGCGATAAGGGCATAGACCATTGAGTGGTAACCGAACAGCTTTTTACGTGAGAATGTAGGGATGATTTCTGATACAACACCAAATGCTGGCAAGATCATGATATAGACTTCAGGGTGACCGAAGAACCAGAAAATATGTTGGAAAAGAACTGGGTCACCACCACCGGCAGCACTAAAGAAACTTGTCGCAAAATGGATGTCCATTAACATCATCGTTACTACGGCAGCAAGTACAGGCATAACAGCCACTAGCAAGAATGCTGTAATCAGCCACGACCATGCAAACATAGGCATTTGCATTAAGCCCATGCCAGGTGCACGCATATTAAATAGTGTGACGATAATGTTCATCGCACCCATGATTGATGAGATGCCCATCATATGAATTGCAAAGATGAAGAACGTTACGCTTGGTGGTGCGTATGTAGTAGAGAGTGGGGCATAGAATGTCCAACCGAAGCCTGGGGCACCGCCTTCCATAAATAATGTAGATAATAACATTGTGAATGCAAAAGGAAGGATCCAGAAGCTCCAGTTATTCATACGTGGGAGAGCCATATCAGGCGCACCCACCATGAGGGGGATCTGCCAGTTGGCCAAGCCAACGAACCCTGGCATAACTGCCCCGAACACCATGATGAGTCCATGCATGGTCGTCATTTGGTTAAAGAAGCCTGGGTCAACAAGCTGCATACCCGGTTGGAATAACTCTGCCCTGATGACAAAAGCCATCATGCCGCCAATTAAGAACATGACTAAGCTGAAGATAAGGTACATCGTACCAATATCTTTGTGATTCGTAGTAAAGACCCATCTTAGGAAACCCTTAGCAGGCCCGTGTTCGTGATGATCGTGGTCGTCTAGTGTTAATGTTTGTTCGCTCATGATGGCCTCTCTATTTGCTCATGTATGCTTTGACATCAGCAGGTGAAATCACTTCACCCGTTTTGTTATCCCATGTATTTCGCTTATATGTGATAACAGCTGCTAATTCGACTGCAGAAAGTTGTTTACCGTATGCTGCCATCGCTGAACCAGGCACACCGTTGACCATGATATCCATATGTTTTTCGATATCACCGAGCACAACGTCATTACCATTTAGTGCTGGGAAGGCAGGTGGTAGGCCTGAGCCATCAACCATATGACATCCTGCACAGTTCTTTTGATAGACCGTTTCACCTTTGGCAACAAGATCTTCAATCGACCATTCTTGGTTTGCTGCAGCAGCTACTGCTTGTGCAGTCGCTTTTTGCTCGGATATCCAGATATCGTAATCTGCTTGTGTGACTGCCTTGACAACGATAGGCATAAAGCCATGGTCTTTACCACATAATTCTGCACATTGGCCACGATAAGTGCCGACTTCGTTAATGCGAGTCCATGATTCGTTGATGAAGCCTGGGATAGCGTCTTTTTTGACAGCCAGTTCTGGGACCCACCAAGCGTGGATTACATCATTAGCTGTAAACAGAAAACGAACTTTCTTATTGATTGGAACGACAAGTTCGTTGTCAACTTCGAGTAAGTAATTTGGATTTTTTTCCTGCTCGTTTGCGATTTCTACTTTTGGTGTAGTCATGGTGCTGAAGAAATCGATATCTTCATTTAAGTATTTGTACTGCCATTTCCACTGGTAACCAGTGACTTGTATATCGATATCAGATTCACTTGAATCGTACATATCTATCAAAACAGATGTTGAAGGAACCGCCATACCAATTAGAATGAGAAAGGGGATAACGGTCCAGATGACTTCGACGGTTGTACTTTCATGGAACTGGGCAGCTTTAGCACCTTGAGATTTGCGGTGGTAAATGATTGACCAGAACATGACACCAAAAACAACGACCCCGATAGCTACACATATCCATAGGATAAGCATGTGTAAATCGTAGACGGTGTTACTCGTATCGGTTACCCCTCTCGGCATGTTTAGTTCCCATGCAGCGTACACGCTACTAGGAATTAGGAACGCAAGAGTTATACAAAACTGATGCAGGAATCGTTGCATGAATAGTTTTCCTTAGATTTCGTCATGCCCACTCTTTAGTCTAAAGGTAGGCAACTTCTTAAATATAGATTTTAATGAGTCCACTCTGAGATGCATTTACCTTAGATGGACCGGGCGTTTAACAGGGCGCATTATATAGGATCATTTGTTGTTGGTCATGTGTTTTTTGTTAATTTTTTTGGGTTGCATAATTATTTGTTTGTCGTTAACGGATCTTAAAAAAAATTGTTTTTCTGTTAAAAAATTTATAGATATCAATGTATTGAACCATTACCTTTGTCTAGACATTTGATTATATCCTCGTGTTTTAATGCCATTTAAGTGGCTGATCTAACTTAACATTATAATACCATATTAATTTTGTGGTATTTGTTGTTTTTTTATGGGTTTGGTACATATTTCGTTGTCCAATCTGTGTTTATTGTCTGTATGACTCATTTCTGTTGCATAAGTTTCACTGTTTTGTGTCATGATTTGTAGTAATTTCGGCAAGGTATGAAACGTAAACATTAATGTCTTTGGGATGATAAATGAGTTTGACAATTAAAGTACTTTTAGGGGTTTTACTGGGTATTATGCTCGGACTGACAATTAATCTAATGGGCCTCAATACCAGTGGCTATTGGGTTAAGGAATACATCGTTGATGGATTGTTTTTAGTTGTCGGGAAGATGTTCATTAACGGACTTAAAATGTTAGTTGTTCCCTTGGTATTTTTTTCTTTAATTTGTGGTGTTTGTGGGATAGGGAATATCAATACACTAGGTCGTGTTGGTGGAAAAGCATTTTTACTATATTTAATGACAACAGCGATTGCCATTGTTGTCGCTATCACTATTTCAGTTAGCGCTGGGTTGGGTGATGGGATGGTTATTGAATCTGAGTCTGGTTTTTCTGCAAAGCCAACCCCGCCTTTGACAGATGTGCTGATTAATATTATTCCTTCAAACCCTATTCAGGCCATGGCAAATGGCGATATGTTGCCATTGATATTTTTTGCAATTTTATTGGGGATTAGCATTTTATTGGTGGGAGAAAAAGCAAAGCCTTTTATTCAGGCGGCAGAAATTGCTAATGAAATCATGATGAAAATGGTGATGGTTGTGATGGCCGTTGCCCCATATGCTGTTTTTGTTTTGATTAGTAGATCGATTGCAGAGTTGGGTTTAGATTTGTTAAGCCAATTAGCTGGCTATGTGTTGGTTCTGGTCGGAGCTTTGTTTTTTCATTTATTTGTGACGTTGATGGTTGTTTTGAAATTATTTTCAGGCCTAAATTTACGCACTTTCTTACGTAAGGTAAGAGGGGCCCAAGTTTTTGCTTTTAGTACAGCGAGTTCGAATGCCACTATTCCGGTGACTTTACACGCTGTGATTCAGCGATTAGGGGTTAACAATTCAGTTGCGTCATTCACGGTTCCTTTTGGGGCGACCATCAATATGGATGGTACGGCTATCATGCAGGGTGTTGCAACGGTCTTTATTGCAAATTTATATGGTGTTGAGCTTGGAATGGCCGGTTATTTGACGGTGATTATGATGTCTGTTTTAGCGTCAATTGGTACAGCAGGAGTGCCTGGTGTTGGATTGATTATGTTATCAATGGTGTTCACTCAAGTTGGCTTACCTGAGGAGGGGATTGGTTTGATATTGGGTGTTGATCGTTTGATGGACATGATTCGAACTTCAGTAAATGTAACAGGGGATGCTGTTGTGAGTACGATTGTTGCTAAAAGTGAAGATAGCTTGGATATGGCTTTGTATGATGATTTTTATACGGGCGCTGTTGATACAAGTGATTTACACATTGGATCAAAATAAAGGTCCTATTGAATAAACAATAGAGCTTTTTGTTTTGGCAGCTTGGCGTAATTAATCAGAGTAGTGATTTTCGTAATAGTAATTGGTTGCTTCAACAAAGCCTTCTATGCTGCCACAATCAAACCTTTGTCCCTTGAACTTAACAGCGAGTACTTGTCGGTTTTGGGCTAATTGCTTCAAAGCGTCAGTAATTTGAACTTCGCCGTTGGCACCGGGAGCGGTTTGCTTGAGGTAGCCAAAGATCTCGGGCGTTAAAATATAACGACCAATTATGGCCATGTTGGTCGGAGCATCTTCAGGTTTTGGTTTTTCAACCATATCATTAACTCGGTAAATACCTGGGGCAATTTCATCGCCAGAGATAATACCGTAGCTAGCCGTATCTTCTTTGGGCACTTCTTCGATAGCGATAACGCTACACTGATAGCGTTCATAAAGTTCAGCTAGTTGTGCCAGTGCGCGCTTCTCGTCGCTGTCTGTAGGAGCAGCGCAGAGATCGTCAGCTAATATAACTGCGAAGGTTTCAGCACCAATCATGGGCTCACCCGTTAAAATAGCGTGACCAAGCCCTAACATTTCTCTCTGTCGCATAAAAACAAAATCGCAGCTATCCATGACTTGTCTGATGTCATCGAGGTGACTTTCTTTTGAAGTGCCAAAAATTTGGTGTTCAAGTTCAAAGCTAGTATCAAAATGATCTGCTATGGCACGTTTACCTCGACCGGTAATAAAACCAATCTGTGTCATCCCTGCTTCCATTGCCTCTTCAACCCCATATTGGATAAGGGGTTTATTCACAATCGGGAGCATTTCTTTGGGCATGGCTTTAGTAGCTGGCAAGAATCTTGTACCGTAACCAGCAGCTGGAAATAAACATTTACGAATAGTCGGGGCTTTTGCCATGGTGAACCTGTTCCTTAGTTTGAAGAATTGAGATCAATACCGGTATTACCTTGTCAAGGTTAGTGGCTATAATAGCGGGACTTTAAAAGGCTGTAAAAGCAAAACAAACAATAGATGAAGGTTGGTTCATGATTCCGGTAATAATGTCTGGCGGTAGTGGTACAAGATTGTGGCCTTTGTCACGAAAAAACAAGCCAAAGCAGTTTTTACGTTTATTTGGGGATAAGTCATTATTTCAAAATACGTTGATTCGCTTATTTGATCTTTCGGATTTGGAAGCCCCTATTGTTGTTTGTAATGAAAGTCATCGTTTTATGGTGGCAGAACAATTACAAGAAATTACTATTCCTGAATCAGATATTTTGTTGGAGCCCTGTGCCAAAAATACAGCCCCTGCTATCGCATTGGCTGCGTTGCAGGCGTTAGAGAGAGGTGACGGAAGAACAAGCCGTGAAATTGAATCAAGACTGTATTACACGGATGAAGACATGGTGTTGAATTGGCTCTGTTTTTTCTTAATAGTATAAAAAAAGCCCTAACATTTCTGTTAGGGCTTTTTAAAACCTGGAGCCGGAGATAAGACTTGAACTTACGACCCTCTGATTACAAATCAGATGCTCTACCAACTGAGCTACACCGGCTAAGAAAGGCGAAATTATACGGGGTGAAATGTTTTATAGCAAGAAAAAAATAAGCTGACTAGGACTCTATTTCTTGATACAGATTGTTGTGATATCAACCAGCCATATCGGACTTCATCTGTTTGACTTCTTCATCCCATATTAATAATTCAGATACTGAACTTGGCCAATCTGCCCAACACTTTTTAGATGCTGGAGACGAAATGAGTGTTTCAGGAGTAATACATTCCTTATTATTAATCAGGATGTCAAAGTACATGTTTTAGGTGTGGGTGGTAATCAGATTAGGATTGGCGTTGAAGCACCTAAAGAAGTGACCGTACACAGGGATGAAGTCTAGAAGCGGATAAAGAATGCTAGCGCCAGTGATAAAACAGGTGACTCTTAGTGAGTGAGATGTGAGTTATTGAGAAAGACAATAAAAAAAAGCCCAGAAGCATGATGCTTTTGGGGCTTTTTTGAATTCTTTGGCTCCCCGAGCTGGACTCGAACCAGCGACCCAATGATTAACAGTCATTTGCTCTACCAACTGAGCTATCGGGGAATAGAAAGTGGGGTATGATAGAGGCTTGGCCTTGCTGGGTCAAGCTTCATCTTACTTTTTTAGTTATTTATAAATCGGGCGATACGATCCAATGCGTTGTTCAGGTTTTCTTCATTGGTAGCAATGGATAGACGCATATGATTTTTAAGCCCGAAAGCTGTACCAGGGACGACAGCAACCCCTTTATCAGCAAGTAGTGCCTCTGCAAATTCTAAGTCGTCATTGACACCGTCCATATTGCCAATAGCGCCGCTGATGTCAGGAAAGACGTAGAAGGTACCATCGCTGTGTAGTGAATCGACACCAGGAATGGCATTGAGTTTTTCAACGACCATATCGTGACGTTTTTTGAACTCTGCAAGCATATCTTGTACACATTGCTGATCGCCGTTCAGCGCTTCGACAGCAGCAGCTTGTGAGATAGAAGCCGGGTTGGATGTGCTTTGAGATTGGATCTTTTTCATCGCACCGATTAACGGCGCTGGACCTGCGGCGTAACCAATACGCCAACCTGTCATTGAATAGGCTTTAGATACACCATTGAGGACGATAGTACGGTCGTGTAAGTCAGGGCAGGCAGTGACAATGTTGTGGAAGCCGATATCAGCCCAAAGGATATGTTCATACATATCGTCAGTAGCGATAAGGACATGTGGGTGTCGTCGTAATACGTCACCGAGGGCTTTCAGTTCAGGTTCACTGTACGCTTTACCTGACGGATTTGAAGGGCTGTTAATCACGAACAAACGTGTTTTTGGTGTAATGGCTGCTTCGAGTTGTTCCGGTGTGATTTTGAAGTGTTGGTCCTGCCGAGCCTCAATAATCACAGGTACCCCTTCAGCTAGTAACACCATATCAGGGTAGGAGACCCAGTATGGTGCGGGAATAATCACTTCGTCGCCTTGGTCTAATAAGGCTTGGCTGAGGTTGAAGAAACTTTGCTTACCACCGACAGAAACTAGGATCTCATTGAGCTGATACTTAAGGTCATTATCACGGGCTAGTTTATCAATAACGGCTTGTTTTAAGGCGACGGTGCCATCAACAGCTGTGTACTTTGTTTCACCATTATTAATGGCGGTAATGGCAGCTTGTTTAATGTGTTCTGGGGTATCAAAGTCAGGTTCACCTGCGCCAAGTCCAATGACATCTTTACCTTCGGCTCTTAGGGCGGCGGCGCGTGCTGTGATGGCTAAAGTTGGAGAGGGTTTAATACTTTGAACGCGTTGTGATAGCTTGATATCCAAAATCTTTCCTTCTTACAAAAACAAATTACAGTTATGTCATGTAATATACGCCAAAGACAAATAATGCAGAAGATGTATGGCTAAACAATTTGAATTACAAAGCGAGTTTGGACCAGCAGGAGACCAACCTGCGGCGATTAAAGCGCTAGTGGATGGTATATACAGTGGCGAGATGTGGCAGACCTTGCTAGGCGTAACTGGCTCGGGCAAAACATTCACGATTGCCAACGTTGCTCAGCAGATCCAAAGACCCGTGATGGTACTTGCGCCAAATAAAACGCTGGCGGCTCAACTTTATAGTGAAATGAAAGAGTTCTTTCCGAATAATGCGGTGGAATACTTCGTGTCTTACTATGACTATTATCAGCCAGAAGCCTATGTTCCTTCATCTGATACCTTTATAGATAAAGATGCCTCGGTGAATGAGCAGATTGAGCAAATGCGTTTATCGGCAACGAAGGCGATGCTAGAGCGACGAGATTCTATTATTGTTTCCAGTGTGTCGTGTATCTATGGCTTGGGTGATAAAGACTCCTACCTTGAGATGGTCTTGCATATTAGTGTGGGCGAAACGATCAATCAGCGAGATATTCTGCGTCGGCTGACGGAACTGCAATATTCGCGAAATGATGTAGAGTTACATCGTGGTACTTATCGTGTTCGTGGTGAGGTAATTGATATCTTCCCTGCAGAATCTGAGCGTGATGCGATTCGCGTTGAATTGTTTGATGATGAAGTGGAACAGATCAGTTTTTTCGATCCGTTAACAGGTGAGGTCTTCCAGCGTGTTAGCCGAACAACGATTTATCCCAAAACGCATTATGTGACGCCACGTGAGCAATTGTTGGCAGCGGTAGAAGGCATTAAGGCAGAATTACGGCTGCGTTTGACAGAACTGACTGAGCAGAATAAGTTGGTTGAGGCACAAAGGTTAGAGCAACGAACGCGGTTCGATATCGAAATGATTATGGAGCTGGGCTATTGCAACGGGATTGAAAATTACTCTCGTTACCTATCGGGGAGAAAAGCAGGGGAATGTCCACCAACCTTATTTGATTACCTGCCAGATGATGCTTTATTGGTGTTGGATGAAAGTCATGTCATGGTGCCACAGATCGGTGCGATGTATAAAGGGGATAGATCGCGTAAAGAAACCTTGGTGAATTATGGTTTCCGTCTTCCTTCGGCATTAGATAATAGACCGTTGATGTTTGAAGAATGGGAACGTCTTGCACCACAAACTATTTTTGTATCAGCAACACCTGCCGCGTATGAACAAGAACATGCTAGTTCTATTATCGAACAGGTGGTTCGGCCGACGGGTTTGATTGATCCCGAAATAGAAATTCGCCCTGTGGCAACACAAGTAGATGACATATTATCAGAGGTCAATAAACGAGCTGAAATCGGTGAGCGGGTGTTGGTCACAACCTTGACCAAGCGGATGTCAGAAGATCTAACCGAATACCTAAGTGAACATGGTGTGAAAGTGCGATATCTCCATTCAGATATCGATACGGTAGAGCGCGTTGAGATATTAAGAGATCTAAGGTTAGGAGTTTTTGACGTGCTAGTTGGTATTAACTTACTTCGGGAAGGGCTCGATATTCCTGAAGTTTCATTAGTCGCTATTTTAGATGCAGATAAAGAAGGTTTTCTTCGTTCTGAACGTTCTTTAATTCAAACTATAGGTCGAGCAGCGCGTAATTTAAATGGTCGTGCGATTCTCTATGCCGATGAAATTACCGGTTCAATGCGTCGTGCAATTGATGAAACAGATCGTCGTCGCACCAAACAACAAGACCATAATAAAGAACATGGTATTACACCAACGGGGGTAAAAAAAGCGATTCGAAATAGTATTGATGATAAGCAAACAGAAGATAGAGAGCAGCATCAATACATTGCAAAAGTCGCTGAAGAACAGGCGAAATATGCGGCGCTAACACCAAAGCAATTAGCCAAGCGAATTAATCAAATGGAACAGGAAATGTATCGTCATGCTCAGAATCTAGAGTTTGAGGAAGCGGCACAATTACGCAATGAAATTCAGCATATTCGTGCGATGACGATTGGGCCAGAAACGGCATAGGGTTTGTTAAGAGGAAGGGAATCGATGAGTCAGATTATAGATAGCGAAATAGAAAAAATGCTTTGGAGTGATTGTAAACCAGAATAAAATTTTCCTGATAAGAGGCCACTTCTTGCACATTACACCTCTTAAGTTACCTTATAGAAAATGATGTCTATTGATGAACCTTGACTTCCTAACTCATTGAATATGAATGATATTGAAGAATTAGTGTTTGGAGTTAATCAAGGCGCTACTGAATTTAGAAGTAATGAACTTTTAAAGAAGGCTTGTGGCAATGAAAATTATTTTTCTTTAATATTATTTTTTAATTTTTATTATGAAAATTATGGTGAAAAGCATGTATTTGATACTTATGTTACGTGTTTTTCCGAATATGAATCAGGCGATAACGTTGGTCTGCTATCTATGTGGCGAGGGTATGGCGAAGATGGGGAGGGGGCAGCGATTGTTTTTGATACGGCTAAACTTGCTGTTATATAAGGGCGAGCTCGATTTTTGCTAGCAAAAGTAGAATATGGAACTCGGGATAAGCGACTTCATTGGATTAACTAGAAAATATTAGAGATCACTAATTGGTTAGAATCTCAGCAAATTACGTAGACTATTTTACATAGTGTTGCTTGGTTTTTTTGAGAGAATAAAGCTCTTAGCGATATTCAGTAAACATGATCGCTTCAGTGAGGAAAGAGAATGGAGATATGTTTATCTAAAGGATGGAGACGAAGGTAATGTTCTTGAGAGCATGTTGTATGTTGTGTCGGGTTCGAGTGTTCAGCCGGAGCATAAACTAAATCTAGTAGTGTTAGATAATAACCACTTCTAAGTGAGTTAGTTAGTCATATTATTTTGGGTCCAACTACTTCGTTTAACTTGCAAAGAAGAACAACTGAAAGGTTGCTAGATCACAAAGATAAAGAAAGCCCCAAGGAAAAACTTTATTCTTCTACAATCCCATACGGCCATGAGTTGATGAAGGCTCTGTTCTGATTTTTTCTTGCCTTATTAACAGATCCCCGTATAATTTCAACGCTTAACGGCAGGCGCGTAGCTCAGTTGGTTAGAGCACTACCTTGACATGGTAGGGGTCGGTGGTTCGAATCCACTCGTGCCTACCAATATATCGAAAGCACCTTTTTCTAGTATTGGTGCTTTTTTGGTTTTTAAGGCCCTTTGTATCGGTCACAACCAGAGAGACTATTTATGATTTCTGTAACACTTCCTGATGGCAGCCAACGCCAGTTCGATCACCCCGTTTCTATTCATGATGTTGCTTTTAATATTGGCGCAGGATTGGCCCGTGCTGCTCTGGCAGGCAAGGTCAATGGCGACTTAGTCGACACCAATCACATCATCGAACAAGATGCTGATATTGCGATCATAACTGAGCGAGATGAAGAAGGCTTAGATATTATTCGTCATTCGACATCACATTTGATGGCGCAAGCGGTGAAGCAACTATACCCTGATGCACAAGTGACTATCGGTCCTGTGATCGAGGATGGCTTCTATTACGACTTTTCTTATAAGCCTGGTTTTACACCAGAAGATCTCACTAAAATTGAAAAGCGTATGCATGAATTGGTTAAGCTGGATATTCCTGTTGTGCGTGATGAGATTTCTCGTGAAGCAGGGATTGCAAAATTCCGTTCTATGGGTGAGGAATACAAAGCGGAAATTTTAGAAGATATTCCCAAAGGTGAAACTTTATCCCTATACGGTCAAGGTGATTTTGTTGATTTATGTCGTGGGCCTCATGTGCCGAGTACGGGTAAGTTAAAGGCATTTAAGCTAATGAAATTAGCCGGTGCGTATTGGCGTGGTAACTCTGATAATGAAATGTTACAGCGTGTTTATGGCACAGCTTGGCCTGATAAAAAAGCGTTAAAACAATATATACATCGTCTTGAAGAGGCAGAAAAACGCGATCATCGGAAGATTGGTAAAAATTTAGATTTATTCCATTTGCAAGAAGAAGCATCGGGTATGGTGTTTTGGCATGACAATGGCTGGCGTATCTACCGTGAGGTGGAAAATTACATGCGTGGTACTTTACTGAATCACGGTTATTCAGAGATAAGAACGCCGCAAGTAGTAGACCGGACATTATGGGAAAAATCGGGTCATTGGGATAAATTCGGGGACATGATGTTCACGACTGCATCGGAAAATCGCGATTATGCGATTAAGCCTATGAACTGCCCTGGCCATGTGCAAGTTTATAACCAAGGTTTGAAAAGTTACCGTGACTTACCTCTACGTATGGGGGAATTTGGTATCTGTCATCGTAATGAGCCGTCTGGGACATTACATGGTTTAATGCGGTTACGCAGCTTTACTCAAGATGACGCTCATATTTTTTGTACTGAAGAGCAAATTCAATCTGAGGTCTCTGACTTAATTGATCTATTACAAAACGTGTATGCCGATTTTGGTTTTGATGACATTTTGGTTAAGTTATCAACACGTCCTGAAAACCGAGTAGGCAGGGACGAGGTGTGGGATAAATCAGAAGCAGCCCTAGAAACAGCGTTAAACGCCAAAGACCTTGATTGGGAGCTACAACCCGGAGAAGGCGCTTTTTATGGGCCTAAAATTGAGTTCTCATTAAAAGATTGTATTGGTCGTGTTTGGCAATGCGGTACGATTCAAGTTGATTTTTCAATGCCAGGCCGTTTAGATGCGAAATATATTGCTGATGATGGTTCGAAACAAGTCCCAGTCATGATCCACAGAGCAATATTTGGTTCACTTGAGCGTTTTATTGGTATTTTGATTGAAGAATACGCGGGTTCCTTCCCAACCTGGCTGGCACCACGACAAGTTGTGGTGATGGGAATCAGTGAACATCAAGCCGATTATGCTAAGAAAATCACAAAAGAATTGCAAAATAAAGGGTTTAGAGCCGATATAGACTTGAGAAATGAGAAGATAGGCTTTAAAATACGCGAGCACACATTGCGCCGGGTACCTTATTTAGTTGTTGTAGGGGACCGTGAAGCGCAGGATAACGCCGTGGCGGTGCGGACTCGTAAGGGTGAAGATTTAGGTGTCATGACACTTGATAAATTTGCGCAAACCTTACAGAAGGACGTTGCTAGCCGCGGTCGACTTATTTTAGAGGATTAAAAAGATCGCTACTGATGAAAAAAGGCTTAATGGTGAAATCACAGCCAGAGAAGTACGTCTAACCGGCGCTGATGGTGAACAAGTAGGTATTGTTCCGTTGGCAAAGGCCATGCAGCTTGCAGAAGAAGCAGATTTGGATTTGGTGGAGATTTCTGCACAGGCATCGCCACCGGTTTGTCGTGTGATGGATTACGGCAAGTATGTGTTTGAAGCTAATAAGCAAAAGCAAATTGCTAAGAAAAAGCAAAAGCAGATACAAGTCAAGGAAGTAAAATTTAGACCAGGGACAGAAGAAGGGGATTATCAGGTAAAACTACGCAACCTGACACGTTTCCTTGAAGATGGGAATAAAACCAAAGTCAGTCTTCGCTTTCGTGGACGTGAAATGGCACATCAGGACTTAGGATTGAAGTTACTCCAACGAGTAGCGGAAGATCTGAAAGAATTGTCTGTTATTGAGCAACACCCGAAAAAAGAAGGAAGACAAATGATAATGGTTTTAGCACCCGGTAAGAAGTAAATAACTATTAATTAAAATTACGAATGCGGAGTTCGAAATGTCAAAGTTAAAAACACATAGTGGTGCTGCAAAGCGCTTCAAAAAGACCGGAAGCGGTAGATTTAAGCGTTCACAAGCGTTTACTAGCCATATCCTTACCAAGAAAAGCACGAAGCGAAAACGCCAATTGCGTTCGACATTAATGGTCTGCAAAGCTGATCATATGTCTGTTCGCAAGATGTTGCCTAATCTTTAAATTTAAGGAATTAAAAAATGCCTAGAGTAAAACGCGGCGTCACAGCACATGCGCGCCACAAAAAAGTTATCAAACAAGCCAAAGGTTATAGCGGTCGTCGAAAGAATGTATACCGTGTAGCTGTCCAAGCCGTCACAAAAGCAGGTCAATATGCTTACCGTGATCGTCGCCAGAAAAAACGTGTATTCCGTCAATTATGGATTGCCCGTATTAATGCTGGTGCACGTGAATGTGGTTTGTCATACAGCCGTTTAATCAATGGCCTTAAGAAAGCAGAGATCGAGATCGATCGTAAAGTACTTGCTGATCTTGCTATGAACGATATGGCAGCCTTTACAGCGGTTGCTGAGAAAGCGAAGACGGCACTAGCAGACTAAAACTTATTACTCTAAACATTAAGAGTTGTAAATCAGTTTTGTTAAAAGAAAGGGGCCGTTATTAATGGCCCCTTTTTATTTCTGAAGAATATGGGTGAAAGTATGGCTGATCTAGATGATAAGTTACAGGCCTTGAATGGTATCGCTGCAAAAGCAAAAGTGGCGATTGATGCGTCTGAACAAAAATCAGAACTAGAAGCAGTTCGAATCGAGTACTTGGGTAAGAAAGGCTTGATTACGGCGTATTTAAAGCAATTAGGTGAGGTGAGTGTTGAACAGCGCCCCGTCATTGGCAAATCTGTGAATTTGGCTAAGCGAGAAGTCGCTAGTTTAATCGATGTACGATTTAAAGCCTTAGCCGTAGCAGCGATGAATGCCGCGTTAGAAGCTGAAAAAATCGATGTTACTTTACCGGGCCGTGGCGAAGAGACAGGTGGTTTGCATCCAGTGACACGGACTTTGCAGCGTATTGAGAAGTATTTCCAGCATATTGGTTTCCAAGTGGCTGAAGGCCCTGAAGTTGAAGATAGCACCCATAACTTCACAGCGTTGAATATTCCTGAACATCATCCAGCACGCGCGATGCATGACACGTTTTATTTTAATGCTGAGACATTATTAAGAACACATACATCACCAGTTCAAGTTCGTGTGATGAAAGAACAAGCCCCGCCATTACGTGTTATTGCGCCAGGACGGGTTTACCGTTGTGATTCTGACTTAACACATACACCGATGTTTCATCAGGTCGAAGGTTTGATGGTTGATGAACATGTTAGTTTCACTGATTTAAAAGGCATTTTGGCGGACTTCTTAAAAGCGTTTTTTGAAAAAGATTTAAATGTTCGTTTTAGACCTTCTTATTTTCCTTTCACGGAGCCCTCGGCTGAAGCTGATATTGAGTGTGTCATGTGTGGCGGGGAAGGTTGTCGTGTATGTAGTCATACCGGTTGGTTAGAAGTTTTAGGCTGCGGTATGGTCCATCCAGAAGTATTCAAGCATGTTGGTATTGATAGTGAGAAATATCTCGGTCTTGCCTTTGGTATGGGAGTAGAACGTTTGGCGATGTTACGCTATGGCGTCAATGATTTACGTCTTTTCTTTGAGAATGATCTGCGTTTTTTACGTCAGTTTAATTAGGCTTGGGATATCACGATGAAATTTAGTGAAAAATGGTTACGTGAATGGGTCAACCCAGCTTTATCGAGTGATGACTTGGTAGCACAGTTAACGCAAGCTGGTCTTGAGGTTGATGGTACTGAGCCGGTTGCCGGTGATTTTAGTGGTGTCGTCGTAGGCCAAGTAGTGTCTGTTGAAGCCCATCCTGATGCGGATAAATTACGTTGCTGCCAAGTTAATGTGAATGGCGATGAATTGCTGTCTATCGTCTGCGGCGCATCGAATGTACGCCAAGATTTGAAAATTCCTGTTGCCGTTGTGGGTGCGGTGTTACCGGGTAATTTCAAAATAAAGAAAGCCATACTCCGGGGCGTACCCTCTTTTGGCATGTTATGTTCAGCGAGAGAGCTAGGTATGGTCAACAACATTGATGGTCTGATGGAACTGTTTGATGATGCACCTGTTGGCATGGATATTAGAGATTATTTAGATCTAGATGATCTGTCTATTGATGTTGATTTAACACCTAATCGTAGCGATTGTCTTGGAATTGCCGGTATTGCTCGTGAAGTCGGTGTATTAACTGGATCTGATTTAACACAGTGGCCAGAAGACGAGATCGCTATTACAAGTCAGAAGCAGTTGCCGGTTGTTGTGAGTGATGTTGCTGCTTGTCCTCGTTACATAGGACGTGTGATTGAAAATGTGAATGTGGCAGGAGAAACGCCGTTATGGATGCAAGAGAAATTACGCCGTAGTGGCTTGCGTGCTATTAGTCCTGTTGTCGATGTGACTAACTATGTCATGTTGGAATTGGGCCAACCGATGCATGCGTTTGATTTGGATAAAATCGATGGTGGCATTAACGTTAAAATGGCAACGCCAGGCGATCAAATTACCTTGCTTGATGGTCAAGAAATACGTATCACGGGTGAAACACTATCGATTACAGATGATTCATCAACTTTGGCCCTAGCGGGCATTATGGGTGGTGAAGCGTCTAGTGTTAGCGATGATACCCAACATCTTTTTTTAGAATCTGCATTTTTCACCCCGACGGCAATAGCGGGCCGTGCTCGTCGTCATGGACTACATACTGACTCTTCTCACCGTTTTGAACGGGGTGTGGATCCAGAGTTGGCTGGTAAAGCCATTGAACGTGCTACGTCTTTATTATTGTCTATTGTTGGTGGCGAAGCAGGTCCAGTCACAGAAGTTGTATCAAAAGTCGACTTACCTCAACAGGCGACGATTAATTTACGTGCAGCAAGAATTAAACGCGTACTTGGGATTGAAATTGATGCTAAGCAAGTGGTCGATCAATTAACAAGGCTAGGTTTAGGTGTGACACCTCAAGCAGAAGGTTGGGAAGTTACTGTACCAAGTTTCCGTTTTGATATTGCGATTGAGGTCGATCTGATTGAAGAGTTGGGTCGTTTGTATGGCTATGACAAATTGCCTGAAACACGGCCGCAAGGAACCGTGTTAACGGCAAATATTTCCGAACATCGTCTGGCAACATCACGTCTGCAAGCGTTATTAGTGGATCGCGGTTATCAAGAAGCGATTACCTATAGCTTCGTCGATCCAGAGTTTCAAAAACATTTAGCGGTTGAGGATGAGAAAGCCATTATCTTGGCCAACCCAATTTCAGCTGATTTATCGGTGATGAGAACGTCATTGTGGCCGGGACTTATTCAGGCCTTGGCACATAATTTAAATCGTCAGCATGACCGTGTGCGTCTATTTGAACTCGGCCGTATTTTTAGCGGGACACATGACAATGTTGAGCAACATCGTCATATTGGTGGTGTGGTATGTGGTCCACGCTATGCTGAGCAGTGGGCCGAAAAACAGCGGTCTGTCGACTTTTTTGATGTTAAAGCAGATGTTGAAGCGTTATTAGCCTTAGGGGGTAGAACAGATATCCACTTTGTCGCTGAAGTGCATCCTGCATTGCATACTGGGCAATCAGCGCGGATTTATATGGGCAAAGAAGCGATCGGTTGGGTTGGTGCTGTTCATCCTCAATTACATAAGGCTTTGGGCCTGAACGTGACGGCATTTGTATTCGAATTGTCATTATCTTCAGTTTTAATATCAGATATTCCTGCCTTTTCTGCTTTGTCGAAATTTCCTGCCATACGTCGTGATTTGGCATTAGTTGTTTCTGGCACAATAACTGCTGGAGAAATCAAGCGTTGCTTGAATGACGTAAGATCTGATATTCTTAAAGAAATTCAAGTATTTGACGTATATAGCGGAGATGGAGTCGAGCAGGGGCAGAAGAGTGTCGCTGTCGCATTCCACATGCAACATACGGAAAGAACGTTAACGGATGATGAGGTCAATGATCTTATTTTGCGGATAACGACACAGTTAGAACAAGAAATTGGTGCTACGATACGTTCGTAAACCAAAGATTGAACATTGATTAGAGGTATACATGGCACTTACTAAAGCCAATATGACTGAGCAACTATACGATGAGCTTGGTTTTAATAAACGTGAAGCCAAAGAATTAGTTGAAATGTTTTTCGAAGAAGTCCGCAGCGCATTAGAGGCGGGCGAAAATGTAAAATTGTCAGGGTTTGGCAATTTTGAATTACGAGATAAAAGCGAAAGACCTGGTCGTAACCCAAAAACCGGAGAAGAGATTCCTATCACGGCACGCCGTGTAGTGACTTTTAGACCGGGTCAGAAGCTTAAAGCAAGGGTAGATAGCTATGCTAGAAGCGAGTAATAACAACGAACTTCCTGTTATTCCGGGTAAGCGTTATTTCACTATCGGTGAAGTGAGCGAATTATGTGGTGTTAAGCCACATGTTTTAAGATACTGGGAACAAGAATTTTCACAGCTAAAACCGGTTAAACGCCGCGGTAATCGGCGTTACTATCAGCGTCATGATGTGGTTTTGATTCGTGAGATTCGCGGCTTATTATACGAGCAGGGTTTCACCATTGGTGGTGCTCGTCAGTGTTTAGAAAATGAAGCTAAGCCTGAAATGGCAGCCGTCGATAAAAAACAAGTAATTAAAGAAGTGTTGGAAGAGTTAGCTGAGATTCGCGCTCTGCTCGTTTAATCAATTTATTTGTTACATCCTTGAAACCCATCACGACATTGTATTGTTTAGCTGGGGTTTAGTCATTCTAAGGTTTCTAAATAGTTAATTTCATTTTCTATTTTCCCTATGCAAGTTACACAGTCGGGGTATAGCGCAGTCTGGTAGCGCACTTCTCTGGGGGAGAAGTGGTCGCAGGTTCAAATCCTGCTACTCCGACCAATTACTTCTTTAAACTATTTTCTATAGTCATTCCCTAACGTTTTCCACAACCAATGAGTAAAGTTGGCCTGGGTGATTGCACAGTTGTGGGGTGAACAAAATAAGTATCTTTTTCTTGACGAGCTAACATCAGCGTTAGATCTCAAACATCAGCATCAAGTGTTAAAACTCGTAGTGATTTGGCGATGAATAAAGGGATGCTGATTACACTGGTATTTCATGATCTTAATTTGGCATTGAGTTATGCCGATCAGGTGTTACTTATGAAAGAGGGTAGTATAGTTGCCTCGGGCAATACCCTTAAACTACTAAGTCCTGAGAATATAGAAATGGTCTTTGAGGTCCCAATGGCCGCGATTTTTTTATGATAAAGAGACATTATTAGCCAGTTAATTTATTTGTGATTTTATCTGTGGGTATGGCTTTGCTAATATGGGGCTGAAGTTATTATCAGCTTGTTATTAGGAGAGGGCCGTGAGCCAAAAAATCATATTAAATGATGACGATAAAGTCTCATGTCCCGCATGCGAGACTGCATTTCCTGTACAAGCGGGTTTATCTCATCATTTGATTGAGCAATATGAAGCTGAATATTCGGCTATGTTGGATAAAGAACGCGAATCGCTCGAGAAACGTGTCATCCAAGAACAGCAACGTAAAATAGCGAAAGTCCATGAGTCTGAACTACAGGTTTTAAAACAGCAGCTTAAAGACAGTCAATTAGCGGAAGCGCATTTTAAAAAACAAATAGAAGCAGCGAGTCAAAAAGCGGCTGAGCGCATTCGAACTGAAACGTCGCTTGAATTGAAATCTTTAAAAGACGAAATGGCCAGTAAAGATAAACGTTTGAGTGAGTTTCGTGACATGGAGTTATTGTTACGTAAGGAAAAGAAAGCGGTAGAGCAACAAAAAGAAGAATTGACGCTGGAAGTTGAACGAAAATTGGATAAAGAACGTTTACAGCTTGAGCAAAAGATTAATGCTAATTTTTCGTTAAAAGAAGCGGAACTGAAGAAAAAAATCAGGGACGCTCAAAAAGCCAATGATGAATTAACACGCAAGTTAGAGCAAGGTTCTCAACAGCTGCAAGGTGAGGTATTGGAGCTCGAACTAGAAGCTTTGTTGGGCCAAAGTTACCCTTTTGATGTTATCGAGCCAGTAAAGAAGGGTCTGCGAGGTGCCGATGTCATTCAACGGGTCAAATTACGCTCTGGTGTTTTGTGTGGCACGATTGTTTGGGAGACTAAGCGAGCTGAAAATTGGTCAAATAATTGGGTTCCAAAATTAAAAGAAGATATGCAGCGTGAAGCAGGTGATATTGCTGTTTTGGTGAGTACGGCTTTTCCGGCCAATCTGGATGAATCGATTACGCAACATGATGGTGTGTGGTTAGTTCGACCTGAGGTTGTCTCTGGCCTATCAGCAGCATTGAGAACGGTTTTGATTGAGTCTCAACGGCAGAAGTCAGTCAGTGTTGGTAAAAATGAGCAGATGGAGGCAATGTTTGATTATGTGACCAGTAATCAATTTGCTCAGCGAATTCGTGCTGTAGTAGAAAATTATGAATCCATGCGTAGCGACTTAGAAAAAGAGAAAGCGGCGATGCAGCGGTTATGGAAAAAACGTGAAATGCAGATTAACCGCATTTCGGATCAAATGTTGGCTGTCTGTGGTGAGTTACAAGGCGTTTCATCAAATTCGATGTCAGTGCTTGATTCGATGGCAAACTTGGATTTTTTCACTGAGAATTAAATAACCTGAAATCTGGAGAATAATAGTCATCCAGCCCAGTTGATTTAGCCGCTCTCTGCGTTAGGTTTACTTGCAAAAGAATGACTATTGCTGCGCAAAGCCGCCTTGATAGCGGTTAAATCAAATGCACTGGCTAGATTTGTTCACTCTTTCTCATTGTCGTTAGACCATGTTTTTAAACAATAACCAGAATATTAATGAATTGCTGACTATTCTTATCCAGATTTTAGGTTAAATAATCATTCAAAATCATGTGTTTATAAGTCCTAATGTTCTATCATAGCTTTCTTGACTAAATGCTAACGTTTTTTCTCATTGTTTAAAGCGGTGAGGGATGGGATGATTTTTTAAGCAGTATTTTTGAGTGCTTTATCGCTATCGTTAATTAAACCGAGTTGGAGAAAGGAATGAGACAAGAATTAAGAACCGTATTTGCTTTAGCCATTTTCACATTGGGTACTTCTGTTATTTTCCCTGTTACCTTGCAAGCACACTGCCAAGTACCATGTGGCATTTATGATGATCATGCCCGTGTTAATGCGATGTTGGAAGATGTGGTAACGGTTGCTAAAGCAATGCGACAAATGGCTGAATTAGCTGGTAAAACAGATGCTCAATCGCAGAACCAGATGGTGCGATGGGTAATGAATAAAGAAAAGCATGCACAAAATATTATTTCGACGATCAGTGATTATTTTCTGACACAACGGGTTAAATCAAAGCAAGAAGATTATGCTGAGCGTTTGATGAAACATCATGCGGTGATCGTGTCAGCTGTGAAAGCAAAGCAGAACAGTGATTTAAAATATGCTGATACCTTGGAAGCGGATGTTGCAGCTTTATTGGCCTATTATCCTGAACATAAACACTAGGTCTAATAGCATGAATATGTGGCTGAACACATCAGCCACATAGCTTAGGAATCATTTGTTTTACTGAAGTCAACTCTAAAAAATAGTCTGTATAAAACAGGGACAAGAAAAAGGGTAATGATGGTCGCAAAGGCCAGTCCAAAGATAATCGAGACCGCCATTGGTCTGAACATAGCTGTTGCTGCCCACCAGAGTGGCATCATGCCGAGTACCGTCGTTGCAGTGGTCAGTAATACGGTCTAAGCCCTGTTGGCAGGCTGCTACCACTGCTATGTGAGCGGCTCTGCCTAGTTCTTCGATTTCGATTTTAATGTGATCGATGAGTACGATGGCATTACTGTTAATGATACCTGCTAGGGACAAGATCCCTAGGATGGTGAAAAAACCGAAAGAAGAATTAGCTAACAGTAATCCAACGACGAGACCTATAACGCCCAGTGGAACGGTGGTGAGAATGATGAGAGGACCTTTAATAAAGTTAAACTGACCGACGAGTAGTAACAGAACAATCATTCCTGCAATAGGCAGCTTTTCGACAACAGTGGCATTGCCAGAGTTTTCGGCTTCGCCGTCAAGTTCATATTGGTAATCTGTTGGCCAGTCTGTTGAAACTACTCTAACCAAGGGACCAATGTGTTGTTAACTTGTGTTGCTGTCGTTCCCGGCATTAATTGGGCTTTTAATGTGAGCCTGCGAGATCTACCTCTACGTTCGATAATACCTAGTTCAAAGGCCATACTGAGATCGGCTGCTTGCATAAGGGGTAGCGATTCTCCGGTGCTTTGTGAATAGATACTGGTGCCATCGAGTTTTTGAATATCCTGCCGATCAGCTGTAACAGAACGGAGGGTGATTGGGATGAGTTCTTCGTCTTCACGGTATTCGAACATTTCAATACCGCTGAGACTAGCTTTGAGTCAATAATCAACATCATTAATGGTGATGCCAGCTCGTGTAGCACGTTGCTGATCTACAGTGACCAGAAGCTTTTTGGTTTTTTTACCCCCAAGTGTTTTTGACTGACAAAATAGCGCTATCGTCGTAAAGCTTGGCGGTCACTTCATCAGCAAGTCAATAAAGGGTATTAGAGTTGGCCCGGATAGGAGGACTTGAATGGGGTATCCTACAGGCGGTCCATTTTCGATGAGTCCGGCTACAATCACGGACTCACTGGTTCCTTCAAATGTGATCACGTTTTTTTCAATTGAATAGTCGAGCCAGACACTGCCTGACAGCCATAAAACTGTTTTTTTCACGACATGGACATTGTTTGACATTAGTTTTTTACTCAGGTCAATCAAGCAAACATATTTGAGCTGCCAATCAGGCATTGCCTCTAAATTGTTTATGATGTTCAGTTTTTCGATATTTATATCCTTTAATTGTCTTTTTTGTACTGCCATATCTTGGATTTTTATTCGGTTTAATAGGATATGATGTAACGTATCATTATTGTGTGTTGTCGGCTAGTCTACATGATATGTGTTGATTGAATAGGGTGACTTTTGAAATAGCAGGTATAAATACTCGAAACAATCGAGCGTGTACAGAGGACATTTTAGAATAAGATGCGTTTGAGTTGTTTTTACGCATTGACATTAAATCAGACTTCGTTCTACTATCAGTTGGGTTAAGCAAGTAGTACGGCACTATACAGTTTCACAATGTTGGAATTGTTAATGATTTTGAGACAGACCTAATTAACATTTAACGGACGGTGTTTATGATCAGTAACGACTATTATGCCCAGGAAAATCAGGGGCCTTATGAGTTTTTTGATATTCAAAACTTTGAGTTGGAAAGCGGCGGTAGCATTGCGAATCTGCGAATAGCTTATTCGACACACGGTACTTTAAATGAGGCTAAAGACAATGTGATTTTATTTCCACATATGTTTTCAGGCACGAGCAAAAGTTTGGAAGCGTATGTAGGTGAAGGTAAAGCCTTAGATCCTGCTAAATATTTTATTATTTTTCCGAATCAAATTGGTAATGGTGTTTCAACGTCGCCTCATAATACAGATGATGCCGCCATTTCAATGTGTGATTTCCCTCAAATTACGATTGGTGATGATGTGCGTGCACAACATGCACTATTAACAGAAGTCTTTGGTATTACTGAGCTTCAGTTAGTATTGGGTTGGTCTATGGGCGCACAGCAAACATATGAATGGGCGGTACGTTACCCTGATATGGTCAAACGTGCTGCACCAATAGGGGGTACGGCTAAAACATCGGATCATAATACAGTGATGGTCGAAGGCTTGATTGGTGCTTTGCGCACGGCAGTGAATTTTAATGATGGTAACTATGCAAGTTGTGAGGATTTAGATAAAGGTTTATGTCATTTAGCTATTATGTTTGCGGCAATTGGTGTGAGCCGAGAGTTTTATGCTGAGGAACATTGGCGTGATGCTGGCTTTGAGTCGGTTGAAGATTTCTTAGTTAATTTCTGGAAGGCGTGGTTCAGGCCGATGGATCCGAATGCATTGGTTTGTATGTTGGATAAATGGCAACATGCTGATGTTTCAAAACATGCTGGCGGTGATTTAGCCGCTGCACTAGGAAGTGTTAAAGCTATAGTACACAATATGCCATTTGAGCAAGATATGATGTTTACAGAACTGGAATGTCGCGATGATTCGGCAATGATACCGAATTGTGAGCATAAGCCTATTCCAAGTTCGTGGGGACATTTTGCGATGTTTGGTGTTTTCCCTCAAGACTTTGGCTTTCTAGATAACCAATTAAAGGATTTATTAGCAATACCTGCTTGAGTTTAAATTGATGTCAAAAGCCCGTATCAGTCTTTATATTGATGCGGGCTTTTTTTGGGCTGTATCACTAGTCCTTATATAGAAAGCTTGCTTTTAATGTTTGTTGCTCTACTTTTTAATTGAGTTTAATTGAGTTTAAGTGTGTCTCGTTTTAACTTACGAGTGCTTGTGGCGTAAATCGGGTAGGCAAATAATAAGAATAACGTCGAGATGAGAATGGAACTGCAAACCTGCTTGTTGATTATTTCCTGTATGTGTGGAACTGGAAGATCAGTACCTGTGATATGAAAGGTTCTATCTGGAGAATAACTTGGAATAAAAACACTGCGAAAAGTCCCCCCATTGGTCGGTATATTGTAAGAAAGAAGTCTTTTTAGTCTTAAAAACCTCGAAAACGCGGGGAGCGACTTCGTCATAGTGATCGTAATAAAAACTCAATTGTTCACCTGATTCTCTTTCTTCAGGTGTGGCACTGGATGAGGTGAAGAGAATTTTATCGTGACGTTTAATTGGGGAGTAGACATAGGTGATATCGCGTTGATCGGTAAAGTCAGACAGAGCGTTGATGTGAGCCATTTTTTGATCGTCATTAAGAGCATGTTGGGTAATATTGTGGTGATGCAATGGACTTGGCAAAAGTGATTCAGTCACTCTAGCAGCATCTTTGAGTTGATTATCAAGTTGTTGGTAGAGTGCGGCTTTTTCGTTGAGTACGGTAAGGTATGTAAAACCAAGAACAAATAAGATACAAAGTAGGTTTGTGAGCACTACTTTTTGATTTGCAGATAAGGATGCTATTCGGTTTTTTATTACGTTAAATTCATTACCGTAGAATCGGTCTAGGCCTGTATATTGGATGTTAAAAATAGAATAGGCTTTGTCGTTGCTAAGCGCGAATAAGCCTTGGTTGAGAGATGAGAATTGGGTAGCATTTCTCGATAAAATAGTGCTTAAAACAGGTTAAATTAGAAGATTTCTAGAAATTAAGTCGTCATTTCGGTAGGGAACCATGAACCAAGGTAAAATTATTAAAAGTCAATTTAAGACAGCATGCTGGTTGCCAGATCAGCATAGTCAGACGCTGTTTCCGACCTTATTTAGACGGCAAATACCGCTAGCATTAACTGAGGAAATATTAGAGTTGCCTGACGGTGATTTTGTTGAATTGTCGTGGACACCTTCAACAGAGTCAGGTCCCATTATTGCTTTGTTTCATGGCTTAGAAGGGTCAGTTGAATCCGGCTATGCTCAAGGTGTATTAAATGTGGTGCGCGATTTGGGTTGGCAGGGTGTGCTAATGCATTTTCGCACTTGTGGTAAAAAAGGAAATCGATTACCTCGTTGGTATCATTCTGGTGATAGTCCAGATATTGATTATTTTATTGAGTTTTTAAAAGCGCGGTACCCAGAACGGCCTTTGGGTGCTTTTGGTGTGTCATTAGGTGGTAATGCCTTATTGAAGTATTTGGGCGAAAAAGGTGATAACAGTCCGCTTTCTGCTGCGATGGCCGTGTCGGTTCCTTTTGATTTGGCTAATACGGCGGAGCATCTGACTACAGGTTTTTCACGTATTTATCAGCGTCACCTGATCAGATTAGTACGTAAAAAAGTACTAGCCAAGCATAGAGAGATGCCTTTGCCGATGGATTTAGAGGCATTTAATCAAGCGAGGACGTTTTATCATGTGGATAATATGGCAGCGAAATTACATGGTTTTGACAGTGCAGATGATTATTATGAAAAGGCCAGTGCACGTCAGTTTTTAAAGACGATTAAAGTACCCACTTTGGTATTGCACAGTGAAAATGACCCTTTCATGACACAAGCTGCGATTCCAAACCAATCTGAATTATCAACGGATGTGACATTAGAATTAACGCAAAGTGGAGGACATGTCGGTTTTGTTTATGGTACTAACCCTTTAAAGCCGAAGTATTGGATCGATAAGCGTTTCCGTGAGTTTTTTAGTAAGGTGGTCATTTAAGGTTTGTTAGTTTTTGTAGCAAGGTATACTGGCAATGATCTCCTAATAAAAGAAATGATTTAATGGTACACGTAGAAATTTCATTGTCTGAGCAAAGCTGTCGCGTGATAGCTGATGATGCAGCGGAAAACTATGTGTTCGAGGCCGCGGTTTCAACAGCAAAAAATGGGCCTGGCGAAGGAAAAAATAGTGAATGTACACCGAGAGGGCTACATCAAATAAGAGGTCTTATCGGTGAGGGTTTACCTGAAAACACGATCTTTGTTGGCCGCCGTCCGACAGGAGAGCGTTATACCGAGACGATGTCTATGCAGTTTCCGGAAAGAGATTGGATATTGACCCGTATTTTATGGCTGAGTGGATTAGAAGTTGGCCAGAACCGGTTGGGAAATGTTGATACAATGCAACGTTATATTTATATCCATGGCTGCCCTGATAGTTTTCCGATGGGTGTGCCGTTATCTCATGGGTGTATTCGAATGCATAACCGTGATTTGTTGCCTTTTTTTGATTTAGTGGAAGCAGGTACTCAGGTCATGATTCACGAATAAGGCGAGCGTGTATGACATTAGGCCCTTTAATGGTCGACTTAGTCGGTTTGACACTTGGTGAAGAAGAGGCTGAGATATTGCAGCACCCGCTGGTAGGTGGTGTTATCTTATTTAGCCGAAACTATGAATCGCCAGAACAAATTACTGAATTAACAGCATCTATTCGCGCCTTACGTGATCCACATCTTTTGATTTCAGTGGATCATGAAGGGGGACGTGTTCAGCGATTTCGTAATGGTTTTACACGCTTACCGCCTGTCGGTGCTTTGGGGCAAGGGTATGAGCGTCAACCAGACTTGACTTTATCTCGTGCCGAATTGACGGGCTGGTTAATGGCAGTTGAACTACGTGCGGTGGGTGTGGATTTCAGTTTCGCTCCGGTGCTTGATTTAGATTACGGTGTTAGTGAAGTGATTGGTGACCGCTCTTTTCATAGAGATCCAGCGACAGTGACCGCAGTGGCTAAAGCTTATATTCAAGGGATGAAACGTGCCTGGATGCCTGCAGTAGGTAAACATTTCCCTGGACATGGCGCTGTGGAAGTGGATTCCCATCTAGGGTTACCGACAGATACAAGGCATTTCGAAGATATGTTGCAATCAGATATGCTGCCCTTTAGACAGTTATGTAATAGTGAGTTGGCAGGCATTATGCCGGCCCATATTGTTTATGAAAAAAGCGATCCATTGCCAGCTGGTTTTTCGCAGTTTTGGATTCAAGAGGTATTACGAGAACGGTTGGGGTTTCAAGGTGTAGTATTAAGCGATGATCTCAGTATGGAAGGTGCTGCAGTGATGGGAGACAGTGTTGCCCGAGCTGAAGCAGCTTTATCAGCAGGGTGTGACATGGTGCTGGTGTGTAATAAGCCAGATAGCGTTGTACAAGTGATTGATGGCCTGAAAATTGAGCAAGATCCTATACGACATATGCGTTTGATACGATTACATGGTCGCCATGGAATGAATCGAAATACTTTAATGGCAACCGATGATTGGAAACAAGCGGTGCAGACAGTCTTAGCTTATGCACCTGATCCCGAGTTGGAGTTTAATTTGGCATGATGAGCCTGTTAATGCGTTTTATCTTTTTATTTGGGTTGCTGGCTTTTCAACCCGCACTTTATGCTGAGCAACTAACACAGGATCCCAGTGCTGACGTTGCTGCTGAGGTTGTACCCGAAACATTGCAAAATGCCAGGGCTACCATGCAGACGTTTTTGAATGCGATGACTGCAGTTGCTGCAGGTGATAAAAGTCAGATCGAAGCTGCAATTTCAACGTTTGATTTGAGTTATTTGCCGGCTGTTATTCAGCAAGAAAAAGGTAAAACACTTGCGACGATGTTGTTGTCTGTGATTGAGCGAAGTAAGGACGTTGTATTAAGTGATGTCCCGCGTCAGCCGAAAGGCGATAAGTATGTCTTCGGTCGTTATTCACAAGGTGAAGTCTCAATTATTAAACAGGCGGATGGGCGTTGGCTATTTAATCAAGCTTCTCTGAGTGCTTTGCCTAATATTTTAGAAGGTTTGTTGGCTGTGCCAGCCAAGAATGGCAGTAAAGACCCACAAGTAGCTTTACCGTTTTATATCCATTTGAGGGCGGCTTTGCCTGATGTCTTAAAAGAAAAGTTTATCATTGAATATTGGCAATGGCTAGGCATCTTCATTGTTGTCATTATTGGTTTTATTACTGATAAGTTAGTCGCTTGGTTCTTATCTAAGAATGTGAAGCATTGGAAATTATGCCATTCTGATTATAGAGATGTCGATGACACTATTTTGAGGCCATTAGGTTTGATGGCCATGGCGCTGATTTGGTGGTTTTTATTGGGTTTATTGGGCTTACCTGATACAGCTTTGGCCATTTTGTCTGTGGCAGTGAAGTTGCTGGTCAGTTTATCTGCAGTATGGAGTGCTTTTAGACTGGTCGATGTTATTTATGCTTTATTGATGCGTAAAGCCTTAGCCACTAGTAATCGCTTTGATGATTTATTAGTGCCCATGGTGACGAAAAGCTTGAAGGTTTTTGTTGTCGTAATGGGGGTGATTTTCTCAGCCGATAATCTCAATATCGATGTGACCAGTTTATTAGCTGGCTTAGGTATTGGTGGTTTGGCCTTTGCTTTGGCAGCAAAAGATTTATTGGGTAATTTCTTTGGCTCTTTAACCGTTCTACTTGATCGACCTTTTCAGATTGGTGATTGGGTTGTTATCGGTGATGTTGAAGGTTCAGTAGAGGAAGTTGGCTTTAGGAGTACTAGAGTAAGAACATTCTATAACTCATTGATAACATTGCCTAATGCAATACTGACAAATACGAAAATAGACAATATGGGCGCACGACGTTTTCGTCGTATGAAGACAATGTTAGGTCTAACTTATGACACGCCACCAGAAAAAATTGATGCTTTTTGTGAAGGTGTCAGGGCGTTGATTCGACTACATCCCTATATGCGTAAGGATTATTATCAGGTGTATTTTAATCAGTATAGTGCAGCTTCTTTAGATATCTTGGTGTATGTGTTCTGGGAGACACCAGATTGGAATATGGAGCTAAGAGAACGTCACCGTTTTCTTTTGGATATTTTACGATTGGCAAAACAATTAGATGTTGAGTTCGCTTACCCAACTCAGACGCTTTACCTCAAGCAGGATGAAGGTGGTCCAGATGCTATATCAGGTCAGTTTAGTCCAATGATGTCTCAAGAGGATGCCATGGCGATGGGTCAGAAAGAGGCACAATCTATTGTTGAAGCGACAACTGGGCTTGATAGTAAGCCTGGCCCTGTTAAGTTTCCTTAAAAGGGTAGATTAGGTTTAAGTTCACGTAATGAGAGCGCAATTTGTTCATTTAAATATTCACAGCGATTACTCTTTAGTCGATGGTTTAGTTCGCGTTAAGCCGCTTATTTCTGCTGTCGCTAATGCTGGCATGCCAGCGGTCGCGTTAACGGATCAACATAATTTCTTTGCGGCAGTGAAGTTTTACAGTGCTGCTATTCGAGCAGGTGTGAAACCGATTTTAGGGGCTGATCTACGTTTGAGAGACGAGGCAGGTGCTAAAGGAAATCGTCGTTTTATTGTGCTTTGCCAGAATATGGTGGGCTATCATAATTTGTCGAGATTATTGTCTCGAGCCTATATTGAAGGACAGCATTTGGGTGTACCGATGCTGAATTTTGAGTGGTTGCAAGGACAAACAGAAGGCTTGATTTGTATTTCATCCAGTCATGAAGGTTTAGTTTCTAAAGCACTGTTAAATAATCAAAAAAAAGAAGCAGAAAGCCAAGCAAATATATGGTCTGATTTATTCCCTGACCGATTTTATTTGGAACTGGTTCGTACGGGTCGAGAAGATGATGAACGCTATTTAGAGGCTGCTTTGGCTTTGGCGGCCAAAGTCGACTTACCTGTGGTTGCAACGAATGCGGTTCGTTTTTTGGAACCAGAACAGTTTGAAGCGCACGAAGCTAAAGTGTGTATTAGTGATGGACGTCTATTAGATGATCCGCGTCGGCCGAGGCATTATTCACCTGAACAATACTTGCGTTCACCTCAAGAGATGGCTGACTTGTTTAATGATATTCCAGAGGCGATTGAGAATACGGTTGAAATTGCCAAGCGTTGTAATGTCGAATTAACCTTAGACCAACATTTCTTGCCTGATTTCCCTGTACCTGAAGGGATGAGCATTGCAGAATTTTTAACGCAAGAGTCATTCGAGGGGTTGGAAAAACGTTTACCTGTTTTATTTCCTGAACCTGAGACATTAGTGTCTCGTCGTGATGACTATGAAGTGCGATTACAAATCGAGCTTGATGTTATTAATCAGATGGGGTTCCCGGGCTATTTCTTGATTGTTGCCGACTTTATTCGGTGGGCTAAAAACAATGGGGTGCCGGTTGGACCTGGTCGCGGCTCTGGTGCGGGTTCGTTGGTAGCTTATGCCCTTGAAATTACCGATATTGATCCTTTGCAATATGACTTGTTATTTGAGCGTTTCTTAAATCCTGAACGGGTGTCATTGCCTGACTTTGATGTCGACTTTTGTATGGAAGGCCGTGATCGGGTAATCGAATATGTATCAGAACATTATGGTCGTGATCATGTGTCGCAGATCATTACCTACGGTACGATGGCGGCAAAAGCCGTACTGCGTGATGTTGGTCGTGTATTAGGGTTTCCATATGGTTTAGTGGATGGTTTGGCTAAATTGGTGCCTTTTGAGCTCAAGATGACATTAACCAAGGCATTAGAGCAAGAACCATTACTCAGAGAACGTTATGACAAAGAAGAAGATGTTAAAACGCTGATTGATTTAGCCTTACAGTTGGAAGGCTTAACGCGAAATGTCGGTAAACATGCCGGTGGTGTGGTGATCGCCCCTAAAGCGTTGACGGAATATACCCCCATTTATTGTGAGCAAAATGGCGCTGGCCTGGTGTCTCAATATGATAAAGATGATGTCGAAAGTGTCGGTTTGGTGAAGTTTGATTTCTTAGGTTTGCGGACATTGACCATCATCGATTGGGCAATTAAAAATCTTGAAACGATTTTGCCACAAGAAGAGATCAACAAGATTGATATTACCAATCTGCCTTTAGACGATAAACCCAGTTATGACTTGTTAAAACGCTGTGAAACGACAGCTGTATTCCAATTAGAATCCCGTGGTATGAAGGAATTGGTCAAACGCTTACAACCCGATACGTTTGAAGATATCGTGGCTTTGGTGGCCTTATTCCGGCCTGGTCCACTGCAATCAGGAATGGTGGATGACTTTGTAAACCGAAAACATGGTCGTGCCAAGGTGGATTACCCTCATCCGGATTTAGAGCCGATTCTGAAGCCGACCTATGGGGTTATTGTTTACCAAGAACAAGTAATGCAAATTGCTCAAGTATTAGCCGGCTACAGTTTAGGTAGTGCCGATATGCTACGTCGGGCGATGGGTAAGAAAAAAGCCGAAGAAATGGCCCAGCAGCGGCAGTTTTTCTTAGTGGGTGCTGCTAAACGCAATATTGATGAAAAGACGGCTGGACCGATCTTCGATTTGATGGAGAAGTTTGCTGAGTATGGGTTTAATAAATCTCACTCGGCAGCTTATGCCTTAGTCGCTTATCAAACAGCCTGGCTAAAAGCCCATTATCCAGCGGCCTTTATGGCAGCGGTGTTATCGGCGGATATGGATAATACCGATAAGATTGTGGGGGTAATCGATGAGTGTCGGGATATGAACTTAACGGTACTGCCACCGGGTGTTAATCACAGCAAAATCCGTTTTACGGTCGCAGATGAACAAACGATTCGTTATGGCATGGGTGCGATTAAAGGCGTTGGCGAAGCAGCGCTTGCTGGTATTGTTGAAGAGAGAGAATCAGGCGAGGCCTTTGGCAGTTTGTATGATTTTTGCCGCCGTGTTGATATGAAGAAAATCAACCGACGTGTTATGGATGCTTTGCTTAAATCTGGCGCATTGGACGAGCTAGGGGGACATCGAGCGAGTTTAGAAGCCAGTTTAACGAAAGCAACACAGATTGCAGAACAACATCGCCGTGATATGGATAACGGTCAAAATGATATGTTTGGTTTGATGGTATCGGAACCGACAGAAACCGAAGATGAACCTTTAGTTGATGTGGCTGAATGGTCAAAAGAGCAGTTACTGATTGCTGAAAAAGAAACCTTGGGTTTGTATTTAAGTGGTCATCCGATTGATCGTTATACTGAAGAGCTAGCGCGGTTTATACCGAAACGGATTAATGAATTAGATGCGCCAGAGTCAAAAGGCTACCAGCGTAATGAAATTCCAGTGATTACGGCGGGCTTGATCGTTGCCATTAGAACGATGAAAAATAAGAATGGCGGCCGAATGGCATTTATTACTTTAGATGATCGAACCGCACGACTCGAAGTACGGGTATTTGCCGATGTTTATGAGCAATATCAAGCGTTAATACAGCCAGATAAGCTAGTGGTGATTCAAGGTAGGATCAGTCAGGATAATTTCACGGGTGGTTTAGCGGCGACGGCTGAGTTAGTTTATGATGTTGCTCGAGCACGTGAAATGTGTGGCAAGGCACTGGTTGTGAGGGTTGATAATACCTCGGATGACCAAAGTTGGATAAGCTTTTTGCAGACGGCGATGATGCCGTTTAAGAATGGTTTGATTCCTGTTGAGGTGGATTACCGAAACCAAGATGCTAGAACATTGATTTCTTTAGGAACAGATTGGAAGGTTCGGCCTGAGGATACGTTGTTGACTGATTTAGAAGCTTTCCCCATTATCACAGACGTGAAAATGAAGTATGGTTAGTCACATACAAGAATGGGTCGCTGGACAAGCCTGATTGTATAGAACGAGGGTGGGGTATTACATTCAAAGCTGGGGATATTGTTATGGATCTGATGCCGTATTTAGAGCTGATGACAGAAAAAGATGCATCAGATATGTTCTTTTGTACGGGAACAGAACCCCAGATTAAAATCGATGGCACGATTAAGCCGGTTAGTACTAAGAAGCTGGAGCTGGGCGATGTGACCGGAAAGGCTTCTTCATTGATGAGTAGTGAGTAGGCCAAGAAATTTGAACGGACTTTAGAGATGAACCCTGCTGTACCGTTATCCGGCTTTGGTCGTTTTCGAGTTAATATTTTTCGTCAACGTGGTGAAGCATCCATTTTAATACGCTATATTGATTCCATTATTCCGTATTTTGAAGATATGAGCTTACCGCCTGTTCTAGGCGACATTATTATGGGAAAACGGGGATTGGTGCTGGTAGTCGGTGCTATAGGCTCGGGTAATATGACAACATTAGCCGCTATGATAGGTCACCGAAATCGTCATTCTAATTCCCGTATCCAACCATCGAAGATCCACTCGAGTTTATCCATAAGCATGTTCGTTCAATTCTACAGCAACTTGAGGTAGGGATTAATATTTTAACATGTGACAATACATTAAAAAATGCCTTACGCGAAGCGCCAGATGTGATTTTGATTGGTGAAATTCGTGATATGGAAACAATGAAATATTCCAGTGCTTATTCGGAAACCGGTCATTTATGTTTGGCGACACTACATCCGAATAATGCCAATCAAACACTGGATAGAATTTTAAATTTTTCCCTTGATGTGGCATATCGTTAATTATTGATGGATTTGTCGCTGAATATACGCGCCATTGTGTCGCAAGGTTTATTGCCTAGTGTTGATGGTGAGAGAATTCCTGCTGTTGAAGTCATGCTGATTTCTCCTTGTATCCAAGAACTCATTATAAAAGGTCATATTGGCGAGATTAAGGAAGCGATGAAAGAGAGCCCGAATGATTGCACAGTCACGTTTGACCAGGCCTTGTTAGAGTCATATCACGAGTGGAAAATCACCCAAGAAGAAGCATTCTTAAATGCTGACTCGAAGAATGATTTGAACTTGGCAATTAGGATGGACAAACACGAAGCGGCTGATGAGGACAATGAATTAATTATCGGGTAGCTCTTTTTCTGTGTGGCACGTGTATAATTCAAGACAATTTGATTTTTAGGGTAAGCACTGATGCAACAAAATTTCCTCGATTATGAGCAACCGATTGCTGAGTTAGAAGCGAAAATCGACGAGTTGCGTTATATGAGTAGTGATAGTGATGATCTCAACATCACTGAGGAAATTCAAAAGCTACAGGATAAAACGGTTGGGCTCACAGAGTCTATCTTTGCGAATTTGACGCCGTGGCAAGTCACTCAAATGGCACGTCACCCGCAACGTCCTTATACCTTAGATTATATTCACCGCATTATTACCGATTTTGAAGAATTGCATGGCGATCGCGTTTATGCCGATGATCAAGCCCTTATCACGGGAATAGGTCGTTTAAATGGCCGTTCTGTGGTGGTGATTGGCCATCAAAAAGGGCGTGATACAAAAGAAAAAGTATCTCGCAACTTTGGTATGCCTCGACCTGAAGGTTACCGTAAAGCGTTACGTGTGATGAAAATGGCAGAACGTTTTGGTTTGCCTGTTCTGACATTCATTGATACACCGGGAGCATATCCGGGTATCGATGCCGAGGAGCGTGGCCAGAGTGAAGCGATTGCACGTAATCTATTTGAAATGGCGCAATTGAAAACACCTATTATCAGCACTGTGATTGGTGAAGGTGGATCAGGTGGTGCATTGGCTGTTGGTGTAGCGGATCATTTAATGATGTTGGAATATAGTATTTATTCTGTTATTTCGCCTGAAGGTTGTGCGTCTATTTTGTGGAAAAGTGCCGACAAAGCACCTGAAGCAGCTGAAACCCTTGGCGTGACATCAGATCGTTTGAAAGAGTTTGGTTTGGTTGATGCTGTTATTCCTGAGCCGTTGGGTGGCGCGCATCGTGATATGGATGAGATGGCTGAACGTGTTAAGCAAGCCATTGATGAAAAATTGACTGAATTAGAAACCATTTCTGGTGAAGGCTTGATTGAGCATCGTCAAAAACGCTTACTTAACTTCGGCGAATACGAGAACTAATCTCGTCACGTGAGAGATTGGCCCCAAAGCGTTGTTGAGCAGGTCGTTGAGGCCTGTGCTGGCGGCTCAGTCTGGGTTGCCTACAGTGGGGGTGTTGATTCCCATGTTTTATTGCACTTATTAGCGACGAGTGGTCAGTTTCCTACTGAACAATTACACGCGATTCATGTTGATCATGGTTTGTCCGGGCAATCTGGCCAGTGGGCTGAACATTGTCAGCAGATAGCCGCTGATCTGACAGTCGATTATGACTGTATTAAAGTGACTGTTAAAGGCATCGCAGATCACGGCGTAGAGTCTGCTGCCAGACAGGCACGGTATGGGGCTATTGCCGATCATGTTCTCCCTCAAGACACTGTATTAACGGCTCAACATCAGAATGATCAGGCTGAGACTTTATTACTGCAATTACTTCGTGGGGCCGGACCAAAAGGTTTGGCGGCGATGCCGATACAATCATCGTTGGCAGATGCACAATTGTTACGCCCTTTATTGGATGTGACACAGGCGCAGATTGTTGCTTATGCGAGGCAACATCAACTTCAATGGATTGAAGACCCTAGCAATCGTGATGTGCAATTCAACCGTAATTATCTACGACACCAGCTATGGCCTGTATTAACAGAACGTTGGCCACAGGCGTCTGAAGTTCTGTCGCGAAGTGCTGGACACTGTGCTGAATATGATGCTTTGGCTTATGACTTAGGCGTGTTAGATCTTCAGACGGTTATTGTCGAGGATGAAACACGGCAGTTAGCAATCAGCGCGTTAATGCTGTTATCTACACAACGGCAAAGGAATGCAATCCGGACTGCATTACAGCAATGGGATATGCCTTTGCCATCTCAGCGAGTTTTACAGGCCTTAATTGATGAGGTGTGCTTAGCAGAACAGGATCGGGTACCTATGTTGTCCTGGTTCGGGGTAGAAGTGAGGCGTTTCCAAGATAAACTGTTTTTTGATTTTCCAATCGGAGAATGGGATCACGAGGCCAGTTACGACTGTTCTGAACCAAACCCAATAGCGTTAGCTGATGGCCGGGTGTTGGATTGGGTTGAGACAGATATGGTTGGTATTAGGCCTGCGCAGTTTGAGCAAGGTCTAATATTATCTTTTCGCCAAGGTGGAGAGTCTATTCAGTTAGTAGGACATGCTCATCATAAGTCGCTTAAACATTTGTATCAGGAGTGGGCTATCCCTCCCTGGGAGCGGATGCATGTCCCGTTGTTATTCGTTGGTGATGAATTAATTGGCGTGGTCGGTTATGGCTATAGTCAACACTGTGTATTAAGCGAGGGTGAACAGGGCTATTTACCACTTATAAAGACAGTATAAAAGCAAAGGAATTGCTAGTTTTTCATTGAGATAAAGGCATAAATTGTATACACTATATAGCCAATTTGAGCGTTGCCATTCTGGCGGTGCCGTGTAACTCGAACTCTCCAAATTATGTCTAAATTTATATTTGTCACTGGTGGTGTTGTGTCGTCCTTGGGTAAAGGAATTGCAGCCGCATCACTGGCCGCGATTTTGGAAGCACGTGGTCTGAAAGTCACCTTAGTTAAACTTGATCCATACATTAATGTCGATCCCGGCACGATGAGCCCGCTACAACATGGCGAAGTCTTTGTAACTGAAGATGGAGCGGAGACAGATTTGGATTTAGGTCATTATGAGCGCTTTATTGACGCTAATATGACCAGCCAAAATAATCATACAACCGGTCAAATTTATGAAAATGTGATTCGTAAAGAACGTCGTGGTGAGTATTTAGGTAATACGGTTCAAGTTATTCCCCATATTACAGATGAGATTAAACGGTGCATTTATCAAGGTGCTGGTGATGCCGATGTTGCCTTAATTGAAATTGGCGGCACAGTCGGCGATATTGAATCATTGCCTTTCTTAGAAACGATTCGCCAAATGGGCACAGAATTAGGTCGTGATCGGGCGTTGTTTTTACATTTAACGCTGGTACCTTATATTCCTTCGGCCGGTGAAATTAAAACCAAGCCTACGCAGCACTCGGTGAAAGAGTTACGTACGATTGGTATTCAACCTGATGTGTTGTTGTGTCGTATGGATCGACCTTTACCTGAATCTGAACGTCGTAAGATTTCTTTGTTTACGAATGTACCTGAAAAGTCTGTGATCTCTGCAGTGGATGTCGATAGTATTTATAAGATTCCTATGGATCTTCATAGGCAGGGCTTAGATGATATTGTCGTTAAACAATTACATCTTAATGCAAAACCTGCTGACTTAAGTCGTTGGCAGCAAGTGGCAGATAATTTGAATAATCCACAAGGTGAAGTCAATATTGCCATGGTGGGTAAGTATATGGATTTAACAGAGGCGTATAAGTCTTTGTCTGAGTCATTAATCCACGCCAGTATTCATACTCGTACTAAAGTTAAAGTTCATTATGTTGATTCTGAGTCGATTGAACAAAACGGGTCAAAGCAATTGGCTGAGATGGATGCGATTTTAGTCCCGGGCGGTTTTGGTGAGCGCGGTGTTGAAGGCATGATTCAAACAGCACAGTTTGCACGTGAAAATCATATTCCATATTTGGGTATATGTTTAGGTATGCAAGTGGCTGTGATTGAATATGCCCGTAATAAGGCTGACTTAGAGGGGGCCTGTAGCACTGAGTTTGATACTACAACGCCGCACCCAGTCATTGGTTTGATTACGGAATGGCAAAAAGAAGATGGTAGTGTTGAACAACGCGACCAAGACTCTGACTTAGGCGGTACGATGCGTTTGGGCGGTTATTCCTGTTTGGTTGATGAAGGAAGTTTAGCTCATGAGGTTTATGGTCAGATAGAAATCGTTGAACGCCATCGTCATCGTTTTGAATTTAATAACAATTACAAATCGGCATTAGAAGAGGCGGGCTTGAGGTTCTCGGGTATGTCGATAGATAAAAACTTGGTTGAGATGATTGAGATTCCAGGACACCCTTGGTTTGTTGCATGTCAGTCTCATCCTGAATTTACATCAACGCCAAGACACGGCCACCCTTTGTTTAATGGTTTTATTAATGCGGCTAAAAATAATAAAGCCAAGCGAGGAGAACAGTAATGCAGTTATGTGGACATCAGGTTGGCGGTAAGCAGCCATTATTTTTAATCGCGGGTACGTGCGTTATTGAAAGTGAACAGATGACCATGGATGTGGCAGGTCGTTTGAAAGAATTGACTGATAGTCTAGGTATTCCGTTCATCTACAAATCATCTTTTGATAAAGCGAACCGGACATCGACCAAGAGTTATCGTGGTCCAGGTGTTGAGAAAGGCTTGGCGATTTTAGAAAAAGTGAAAAAAGAATATGGTCTGCCCCTGTTAACGGATGTGCATGAAGATACACCGCTGGCTGAAGTGGCGAGTGTAGTTGATGTACTACAAACACCGGCTTTTTTGTGCCGTCAGACTAATTTCATTTTAAAAGTAGCTGAGCAAGGTCTACCCGTTAATATCAAGAAGGGTCAGTTCTTAGCGCCTTGGGATATGACTCATGTAGCAGACAAAGCCAAATCGACAGGTAACCAACAAGTTATGTTGTGTGATCGCGGTACATCATTTGGGTATAACACCTTAGTATCCGATATGCGTGGTTTACCTCTGATGCGCAAGATGGATTGCCCTGTTGTTTTTGATGCGACACATTCAGTTCAGCAACCAGGTGGCCAAGGCGGTTCTTCTGGTGGTCAAAGAGAATTTGTACCTGTGTTGGCACGTGCTGCTGTGGCAGTGGGTGTAGCAGGTGTCTTTATGGAGACACATCCTGATCCAGAGCAGGCGTTAAGTGATGGGGCTAACTCATGGCCATTGGCTAAAATGGAAGCCCTATTAGAGACCTTGATGACATTGGATGCAGCTGTGAAGCAACAAGATTTTATTGAAGACTCTTTAATATGATAAAGTATTAAGTGAATATAAATTAGTTAGTTACAATGTAATGTTGAAGCTAGTTATTGGGAGAGTGTTGTGAGTAAGATTATTGATATTGTCGGTCGTGAAGTGATTGATTCACGTGGTAACCCAACGGTCGAAGCAGATGTTATTTTAGAAAATGGTGTGATGGGTCGTGCGGCAGTGCCGTCGGGTGCATCGACCGGTGAACGTGAGGCAGTTGAGCTACGTGACGGTGATAAAAGCCGTTATTTAGGCAAAGGTGTTTTGAATGCCGTCGCTGCTGTTAGTGGTGAGTTATGTGATGCTGTTGTTGGTATGGACGCATCAGAGCAAACTGCCATCGATGAGAAAATGATCGCATTAGATGGGACTGATACCAAAAGTCGTTTAGGTGCTAATGCCTTATTAGCTGTTTCAATGGCCGCAGCAAGAGCGGCAGCAAATGATTCGGGGATGTCATTATTCAAATCCCTTGGTGGTAATAACGCCAATGTGATGCCTGTGCCGATGATGAACATTATCAACGGTGGTTCGCATGCAGATAATAGCATTGATTTACAAGAGTTTATGATTGTACCTGTCGGCGCAAATAGTATTTCAGAAGCAATTCGTTATGGTGCTGAAGTTTTCCATGCGCTGAAAAAAGTATTAAGTGACCAAGGTATGAATACTGCGGTCGGTGATGAAGGGGGCTTTGCACCGGATTTACCGTCGAACGAATCGGCGATTGAGGTGATTTTGACTGCGATTGATAATGCAGGTTATGTTGCTGGTAGAGACATCATGCTTGCGATTGATGCTGCTAGCTCTGAGTTTTACGAAGGTGGTCAATATGTATTGGCCTCTGAAAACCGTTCGTTAAGCTCTGCTGAGTTTGCTGACTTATTAGCGACATGGGTGGATCAATACCCAATCATCAGTATCGAAGATGGTATGGATGAAAATGACTGGGCAGGTTGGAAGTTATTGACCGATCGCGTTGGAGATCGTTGCCAGTTAGTGGGTGATGATTTATTTGTGACTAATACTAAAATCTTGTCCCAAGGTATTGATCAAGGCGTTGCTAACTCTATCCTGATTAAAGTTAACCAAATTGGTACGTTGACTGAAACTCTAGCTGCCATTGATATGGCTAAAGCCGCTGGCTACACTGCTGTTGTATCACACCGTAGTGGTGAAACTGAAGATACAACGATTTCAGATTTGGCTGTAGCGACGAATGCAGGTCAAATTAAAACAGGCTCTCTGTCTCGTTCTGACCGGATTGCGAAATACAATCAATTGATTCGTATCGAACAAGAGTTAGGTGATGCTGCTACTTATCCTGGAATGAAGGCTTTTAACCAAGCCAGCTAGAGACTCGTGACCACCCAAAGTACCAATTTGTATCACAGCGACTCGTCACCTTGGACTACGTTATCATTTCCAGCAATAGAACGACTATTACTTGAAAGTGATGCCTTGCCAATGAGACGATTAGCAATACTAAAAACCGGTACTTTGAATGGTAACGAATACATACCATGAAACCAGTGATGATCTTGTTAACGTTGATATTAGTGTTATTACAATATCGCCTGTGGTTTAGCCATGCGGGATTACCATCGGCAATGCATTTGCATCGCAGCGTTGAAATTCAGCAAGCTGAGAATGACAAGCTTGCAGAGCGTAATCAAGTCCTTGCCGCGGAAGTTCAAGATTTAAAAAGCGGCTTGGGTGCGATTGAAGAGCGTGCTCGTAGTGAACTGGGTATGATTAAGGAAGGTGAAACTTTCTTTCAGATCATTGAAGAGTCGGATGAGTAATCCTCAATTCTGGGCCGTTGTGCCTGCAGCCGGTGTTGGCGAGCGAATGCAAGCTGATAAGCCAAAGCAATACCTTTTATTAAATGGACAAACCGTCATTGAGCATACCTTGCAACGTTTGGCAGCTCACCCCGATATTGCGGGCATTATTGTGGCTATTTCCCCAAATGATGACTGGTGGCCAAGCATCTCTGTCTCTTTAGATTGCCCCTTACATGTTGTTGAGGGTGGTGCCCATCGTGCTGATTCTGTCTTAAATGGCCTAATGATTTTATCTGAATATCTCGATGATGATCCTTGGGTGTTGGTGCATGATGCGGCAAGGCCTTGTCTACGCGTGACCGATATAGACAAAATGCTGACATCTCTCTCTGAGCATGATGTGGGTGGTATCTTGGGTGTACTTGTTAATGACACCGTCAAACGCACTAATTTGAATAATGAGATCATGGAGTCAGTCGATCGTCGGAACTTGTGGCGTGCAGCAACGCCACAAATGTTTCGTTTAAGACAATTGAAACAGGGTTTAGAAACTGCCTTTTCACAACAAATGACGGTGACAGATGAAGCCAGTGCTATTGAATTAATGGGTTTAAGCCCGATGATGGTAGAGGGGCATAGTGATAATATTAAAATCACTGTGCCAGAAGATTTAGCTTTAGCCTCTTGGTTTTTACAACAGCAAGGAGAAGCCTAATGCGTATCGGACATGGTTATGATGTACATCGTTTTTGCGAAGGCGATAGCATTGTACTGGGTGGCGCTGAAATAGGGCATAGTCATGGCTTAGAGGCGCACTCTGATGGGGATGTACTGATTCATGCCATCTGTGATGCTTTATTGGGCGCGGCGGGCTTATGGGATATTGGTCATCATTTCCCTGATACCGATGATGATTTTAAAAATATCGATAGTCGCGTGTTGCTTCGGCGTGTCATTAAAGATCTCTACGCCCAAGGTTGGAAAGTAGCAAATATCGATAGCACAGTGATAGCACAAGCACCTAAGTTGGCGCCTTTTATTCCTGATATGCGTGAGAATCTAGCATCAGATTGTGCGGTCTCTGTGTCAGCAGTGAACGTTAAGGCAACAACGACAGAAACTTTAGGTTTTACAGGACGTAAAGAAGGTATTGCTGCCCATGCTGTTGCGTTATTGACTGCAGCAGACTAGGGCCTGCTCCTTGTGTGACTTTGACTTCTCGGCTTTAGCCCGACTCAATACTGTTGCGGTTGACTGTTCGGCTAATATTCGCGCCAATCCCAGCCATTTTCAAGTAGATGAGCAGCTGCCGTTCGAACCTTATGGTGAAGGCGGGCATGTATTACTGAAAATTCGTAAACGCGGTGCTAATACCGATTGGTTAGCATCACAGCTAGCAGAATTTGCACAAGTGCCTAAACTGGATGTGGGTTATGCGGGTTTAAAAGATCGCCATGCCATCACCACACAGTGGTTCAGTGTCAAAGTCGAAGGGGCGGAAGAACCAAATTGGACAGACTTTGATAATGATAACGTGCAAGTCATCGAAATAGGCCGTCATAAAAAGAAACTCAAGCGCGGTGTACTTTCAGGTAACCATTTTAAGCTGCGGTTAACCACGGTGACAGGTGATCGAACGCTTTGGGAACATCAACTCGAGCACATTTCACAATATGGCGTCCCCAATTATTTTGCTGAGCAACGTTTCGGTCGCCAGGGAAATAATCTGCATAAAGCACAGCAGTGGTTTTCTGAGGGCAAAAAGCCAAAAAAACGCCAACAGAAAAGCCTGATTTTATCAGCGGCACGGTCATGGTTATTCAACTTAGTGTTAGCGCAACGCGTGCAACTGGGCAATTGGGATCAACTTTTGCAGGGTGATGTCATGTTACTTAGTGGAACCAAAGCCAGCTTATTTAATACAGAACTTGATGACAGTGCGTTGAACCAACGTTTACAAGCGATGGATATACATCCTACCGGCCCATTATGGGGTAGAGGGGCATTGAGAAGTCAAGATGATTGCGCCATTTTGGAGCGGTCGGTGTTGTCTGAGTGGCTAGATTGGTGCGAAGGTCTAGAGAGACAGGGGTTGACACAAGCTCGACGTTCGCTTCGCCTTTATCCAGCGTCTTTTGAATGGCAGTGGGTAGAGCACGATCTAGAACTACAATTCTATTTACCGGCGGGGTGTTATGCCACGGCTGTGTTGCGTGAATTGGCGATGGTGACGGATATAAGTTGAGGGGTTGACCAGAGCCATCTCAACAGATGGCATTTGGATGGATAATTTACCGATATTTTTAGATTTAAAAGACAAATCTTGCCTTGTATTTGGCGGAGGCGTAGTTGCAGCACGGAAAATGAGTTTACTCTGTCGTGTGAAGGCCAAAATTACGGTGGTTTCTCCTGCGTTATCAGTAACGATGAGAATACGTGTGGGCGCAGGAGAGGTCAATTGGTTGGCCACATCGTTTTCAACTGAACTTGTGATGAACTTTGTCTTAGCCATTGCCGCTACCGGTGATGATGACGTGAATTATCAGGTTTATCAGCATGCTAAAGCCAACAATATCTTGGTTAATGTTACGGATAACCCACCGTTATGTGATTTTATTTTGCCTTCTATTCTAGAACGTTCCCCAATCGTTGTAGCTGTATCGAGTGGTGGCGAGTCACCTATTCTGGCCAGACAACTTCGTGCATGCTTAGAAACCTTAATTCCGCCAAGCTATGGTCGCTTGGGTGCGCTGGTTGGACGATACCGTGATGCTGTCAAAACAAAATTTTCGACGCTTGGGATGCGACGTCGTTTTTGGGAATCGATTCTACAAGGACCTGTGGCTGATCATGTGTTGGCCGGGTGAGATGATTTAGGTGAACAGACATTGCAGGCTGCGATAGAGCAAAACGATCATGAGGCATTGACGTCAGGCGAAGCATATTTAGTGGGAGCGGGTCCAGGCGACCCTGAGCTACTGACATTTAAAGCGTTACGTTTGATGTAGCAAGCCGACATTGTGTTTTATGATCGCTCAGTGAGCAAGGAAGTATTGGACTTGGAAGGCGCGAGGTCGATATGGTTTATGTCGGCAAGCAGCGTACTTGGCATGCTGTTAGGCAAGATGAAATTAATCAGCTATTGTTCAAAGAGGCCAAACAAGGCAAATGGATGTTACGTTTGAAAGGGAGCGATCCGTTTATCTTTGGCCGAGGCGGTAAAGAGATTGCGACTTTGGCAGCTGAGCAGGTTCCATTTCAAGTTATGCCGTACGTGACTGAGGCATCAGGGTGTGCCAGCTATGCCGGTATCCCATTAACGTATCGTGATTATTCTCAGAGTTGTAAGTTTGTCACTGGGCAGTTGAAAGGTGGTGAGTTAGATTTGAATTGGGCGAGCTTTGTACAAACGAGACAAACGGTTGTGGTGTATATGGGCTTGGCAGGTTTACCTATGTTAAGTCAGCAATTACAAGCGCATGGCATGGCAGCAGATATGCCCGCGGCATTGATTCAACAAGGGACTACTGGGAGACAAAGAGTATGGGTGAGTGCCATTGCTGATTTACCTGCTTTAGCCGAGCGAAAAAAAGCTTGTAGCGCCGACCTTAGTCATTATCGGTGATGTGGTGAAATTGCATGATTCTTTGGCGTGGTTTCATCCAGATTACGACAAACTAGCATAGAGAAACATAGGTAGTCTTATTTAAAGCGCATGGAGAGATCGATCGCTTTAATATCCTTGGTTAAGGCACCGATTGAAATACGATCCACGCCAGTTTCAGCAATGGCTCTGACCGTCGTCAGGTTCACATTACCGGAGGCTTCTAATAGTGCTTGGCCTTGATTGCGTTCAACGGCTTGATTAAGCATGGCAATATCAAAATTATCGAGCAGGATAATATCAGCCTGTCCAGCTAGCGCTTGATCCATTTCTCCAAAGTTTTCGGCTTCAACTTCAATGGTAACGCCTGGGTGTAAGGCCCTGGCTTGAGTAATAGCAGCTGCGATAGAGCCTGCGGCATTGATATGATTTTCTTTGATTAAAATACCGTCATAAAGTCCAATACGGTGGTTATGACAGTCGCCACAACGAACGGCATATTTTTGAGCAAGACGAAAACCGGGGATGGTTTTTCGCGTGTCTAGTACTTTGACCTCAATGCCTGCAACTTGAGCTGCATAAACGCTACTGAGTGTGGCAGTGGCAGATAACGTTTGTAGGTAATTCATTGCTGTACGTTCACCGGTTAATAACGAACGAGCTGGGCCGTTAAGGGTACAAATAAGATTATCAGCTTCTAGCTGATCACCATCGTTAAAGTGCCATGTAATGCTGATGATTGGGTCGACTTGCTTAAAGACTTCCATCACCCAGTCTTGCCCGCACAGGGTAGCAGGCTCACGGTTTAAAATCGTGGCGGTGGCAATGCTGTCAGCAGGAATAAGATCGGCGGTTAAATCTTGTTGACCGATGTCTTCTGCTAATGCTAATTTGACTTGTGAAGTAATATCGTCAGACGGAATGGTATTTCTCAAGGTCATGGCAACGTCGTTAGAATCAAAATAGAAAAGAGTACCGCTTGAACCGACAATTTTCTATCTTTTTTTATGACAAACCAGCATCAAATTAGGGTGAGAGGACTCGTGCATGCACATTGAGCAACAAACAGGCTTACTACAAGACGTGGTGTATCGCTGTTCACCTAATCAGGACGCACGCCCGGATTTATCTGATATCACGGGTATCGTGATTCACAATATCAGCTTACCACCAGGTGAATTTGGGGGCGGTTGGATCGATGATTTGTTTATGAATCAGCTTGACCCAACAGCGCATCCTTATTTTCAAACCATAGCGGACTTGACTGTTTCTGCTCATGTGTTGATTCGACGTAATGGTGAGGTGATGCAATATGTGCCTTTTCATCAACGTGCTTGGCATGCCGGTGCCTCTAACTTGGATGGCAGAGAGCGCTGTAATGACTTCACGATTGGAATAGAGCTAGAAGGCTCTGATGACCAGTATTATGAGTTAGTGCAATATGAGAAATTGGCTGGGGTTGTGGCCAGTTTGTGTGAATGTTATCCCGAGTTAAATACCCAACAGATCAAAGGTCACTCTGATATTTCACCTGGTAGGAAAACAGATCCGGGTGCCTACTTTGATTGGGAAAAACTATATACTTTGCTTCGGGAATAAGCTTCTTTCTGGTGAAATTTTCATTAAAAATGAAGCTCTAGTTAAGGTTTTTGAATAAAGTACGATGTAACAAGTTCTTTAAAAGGATAATAAAAACAGCTGTTTTTGTTTCTTCGCCACTTATTCTAACAGACTGTTTTTAGCTTCTTCATGAGACGTTACCCGAACAACTGCTTCTGGCACAAAGCAGTAAATTAGCTATCTATAAGTTAGTTTTTTAATTTTTGTCTGCACCAACATATTTTCTAACTGCACCCCCTTGGTTTTTTAAATTTCTCAATGCTTGATTATATATTTCAATAATCATTTAATTTCAGTGGTTTATAAAGTAGGCATGATGCCTGTAATAGCTTGCCTTATACGTTTTTGCAATAAGGCATGCATGAGTAAGAAAAAAACATTGGTCGTGATTGGTAATGGGATGGTGGGCCAGTACTTTTTTGCGACTTTGATGGATAGTCCATTAAAAGACAATTTTGAGGTGGTGACCTTTTGTGAGTAACGCATCGCTGCTTATGACCGTATTCATTTAAGTGAATATTTTTCTGGTAAGACGGCTGATGATTTATCGTTAGTTGAGGAAGTTTTTTTTCGAGAATAAGGCTATCACTATCCACATGGGTGGTAAGGCTACCTCGATTGATAATGAACTCAAGACGGTGACCTCTGAGAAAGGGGTAGTGGTGAGTTACGATAAGTTAGTGATAGCGACGGGTTGCACTGCCTTTGTACAGCCTATTACTGGTCTTTCTAATTTTGAACGTACTTGGGATTTAGAGCAAGATGTTGTTAAATCAGACAAAAGTTTGATTTCACGTGCTGCAACTAGTTCCAAAGGGAACGAATATTCTAAGGTATGGTTTCTCTCATTCATGAAACAGGGTGTTTGGTCATCATTGAATATGTCTAGACTAAAGCTGAGGCCCAGATAGCCATTGATATCGGGGCAGATATGGTGCAAGGTTTTATTTTTCAAATCCCGAATCAGACATTAATTTTAACCCTGAATTAGATACAATCTTAAGTAACCTTATATCGATACAGAGAGCAGAATCTAAAAAGCAGACAAGGCAATTAGATCATTACTTTTATCAGTTTAATGATGTGTATAAAGAGGCAATTGAAGCTTTCATCAATGGCGGAGATTTATCTCGATCGGCTGAGATAATCTTTTCAGAAGAGCGGGCGATAAGGTGTTTCTTATTGGATGAAGCAGGGTATCTAATAGGTAGTTCTATTCATGCTGCATCCTATAAATAAGAACTTGATATGCGAGTCTTACCCTTAATGTCTGGAAAAATGCTTCTTGGTCTCATAAATATTATCACTTGCGAGCTGTTAATCAGCCTGAGAAATCGCAAGTAACTAGACCTTATTTGTCCGTTGCGGGACTATATATGTACTACTGTGTCTATAGCGATTGAAGTAAACAATAAGTTTTTTTTGTTTTGTTGTGATTTATATCGGCTTGATGATTGAAAATCTGGTGCTAGTCAGTCGAATATCGGGAAAAGATGATTAGGAATTAAACAAAAAAGCCATGGGGCATAGTGCACCATGGCTTTTTGTCTGTATAGCGTTTTATTTAGAGATAGAGACTAATTCAATATCAAACATCAATGTTTCGTTTGGCCCAATGACATTACCGATACCACGATCGCCATAAGCTAAATTAGCAGGGATGACGAGTTGCCATTTAGCACCTTCTTTCATCATAGGTAGTGCTTCTTGCCAGCCTTTAATGACACCAGAAACAGGGAATGTGGCGGGTTCACCTCTATCATGAGAGCTATCGAAAACAGTACCGTCTAATAATTTACCCGTGTAATGGGCGACGACTTTATCTTCAGAGGTGGGTGATTTGCCTTCACCAGCTTCAATGATTTTGTATTGTAGGCCTGTTGCTGTGACAACGACACCGTCTTCTTTAGCATTCTTAGCTAAGAAGTCGTTGGCTTCTTGTTGTTTCTTAGCAGCAGTTTCGGCCATGGCAGATTGTTTTTCCTGCTGGTAATCTTGCACTAGCTTTTGGGCTGTTGCTTGATCAATTTTAGGTTTATTGCCTTCCATCATATCTTTGATACCCGCTGTAAAAGCATCCATTTCAATTTCGACACCTTCAGCCTTTAGACCTTGACCTACTTGTACACCAAAGATGTAACTCAGTTTTTGTTTGTCCGTATCCATATCTGCAGCACTGACAAGTACTGGGGCTGAAAAAAGTAATGGCAAAATCGCAAGCGTTTTAAGTTTCATATGAGAGGCTTCCCTAAATGTTGTGTAAGTTAAATGTTTAATAAAGAATGTGTTGCCTTAGTCAGGCCACACTGCGAATAGTTCACGGTGGTTATTCTCTCATAATCTGTGTGACAAATAACCCTGTGACAAGCTTGGTTATTTGCTTAATTGGTACTATAATGGTCTTAATTAGGAGGGCGTGACATGTTACGCATGGGAAAATTGACAGATTATGGCATCGTTTTGATGAGTTATCTTGCTGAGAATACTGATTCACAGCATAATGCGCAGATGTTGGCTGAAGCAGTTCGTGTGCCGCTACCAACGGTTAGAAAAGTGATGAAATTGTTATCACATGGTGGTTTGTTGAACTCTGAGCGTGGTGCACATGGCGGCTATACCCTAGCTAAAGCGGCCTGTGAAATTTCTATTGCTGAGGTGATTGCGGCAATTGAAGGGCCAATTGCATTAACTGAATGTGTAAGCAGTGAAAGTCATTGTGACCAAGAAGTACATTGTGTCGTACAGACTAATTGGGAACGTATTAATAGTGCTGTCTATCACGCATTAGATGAAGTGAAGTTGTCTGATATGTTAGTCCATAAGACCCATGTTAACGGTGTGAGCCCAATCCATTTTTATCGCTCTGTGCCTCAGAGTGACTTAGCAATAAAACAGGGTGGTGAGATCCATGGCTGAACAAAAACAGCAAATAGAAGAGTTTGTTCCGAATGAGTATTCGGCTGGTTTTGTTACGGATATTGAGTCGGAAAGTTTACCGGTAGGTTTAAGTGAAGATATTGTTCGTCAGATTTCAAAAATTAAGGGTGAACCTGAGTTTTTATTAGAGTGGCGTTTAGAAGCATATCGTCATTGGTTGACGTTAGAAACACCTGAATGGGCTCATGTCAATTATCCTGAAATTGATTATCAGGAAATTAGTTATTACTCTGCCCCGAAAGATAAAAAAGATGGACCGAAGAGTTTGGATGAAGTCGATCCAGAGTTATTACGGACCTATGAGAAGCTGGGTGTACCACTTGAAGAACGGGCACGTTTGGCCGGTGTGGCAGTCGATGCGGTGTTTGACAGTGTCTCTGTTGCTAATACATTCCAAGACAAGCTCGCGGAAGAAGGCATTTTGTTTATGCCTTTTTCGAAAGCGGTGAAAGAGCATCCTGAGCTGTTGAAAAAGTATCTTGGTAGCGTTGTGTCTTATCGTGATAATTACTATGCGGCACTCAATTCAGCGGTGTTCAGTGATGGTTCTTTTGTTTATATTCCAAAAGGTGTTCGCTGCCCGATGGAATTATCAACTTATTTCAGAATTAACGCTGCCAATACCGGTCAGTTTGAACGGACCTTAATCATTGCTGATGATGATGCTTATGTGAGTTACTTAGAAGGGTGTACCGCGCCGATGCGTGATGAAAATCAATTGCATGCTGCGGTGGTTGAGTTAGTTGCGATGGAACGTGCTGAAATTAAGTACTCAACCGTTCAAAACTGGTATCCCGGCGATGAAAATGGCGTTGGGGGTATTTATAATTTTGTGACGAAACGCGCAGCTTGTCGTGGTGAAAGTTCTAAAGTGTCGTGGACACAGGTTGAAACGGGTTCTGCAATTACTTGGAAGTATCCGAGCGTGATTTTGCAGGGTGATAATTCGATTGGTGAGTTTTATTCAGTCGCAGTAACTAACAATCTGCAACAGGCTGATACTGGCACAAAAATGATCCACTTAGGCAAAAATACCAGTTCTACGATTATTTCGAAGGGTATTTCAGCTGGTCGATCATCGAATGCTTATCGTGGTTTGGTACGGGTTGGTCCGAATGCTGAAAATGCACGTAATTACACAGAATGTGATTCCTTGTTGATGGGCGATACGTGTGCTGCACATACTTTCCCGTATATCGAAGTGAAAAATCCGTCTGCCCAAGTTGAGCATGAAGCCTCAACGTCGAAAATCAGTGAAGATCAGCTGTTTTATTGTAAACAGCGTGGCATGGATACTGAAGATGCTGTATCGATGATTGTGAATGGCTTCTGTAAGGAAGTAATTCATCAGTTGCCGATGGAATTTGCTGTTGAAGCACAGAATTTATTGGGCTTGTCATTAGAAGGCTCTGTTGGTTGATTTGTTGCCGTTGGTTTACTAACGGATATAGCAATAACCGAACTTTATTTTAAAGAGATTGAAGATGTTAGAAATTAAAAACCTCCATGCCAGTGTAGATGGTAAAGATATTCTGAAAGGGATTAACTTGACGGTTAAACCGGGTCAAGTGCATGCGATTATGGGGCCAAATGGCGCGGGTAAAAGTACTTTATCTAATGTACTAGCAGGGCGAGATGGCTATGAAATCACGCAAGGTTCTGTTGTGTTTAAGGATGAAGACTTATTGGATTTAGAAGCAGAAGAACGTGCCCGTCGAGGCGTGTTCCTGGCTTTTCAATATCCGGTTGAGATCCATGGTGTCAGTAATATCTACTTATTGAAAGCGGCTGTGAATGCGGTGCGTGAGCATCAAGGTTTGGATGAGTTGGATGCGATGGACTTTTTGACCTTGGTGAGAGAAAAGCTGCAACTGGTTAAAATGAATGAAGAATTTTTATACCGTGGTGTTAATGAAGGTTTCTCCGGTGGTGAGAAGAAGCGTAATGAAATCTTACAAATGGCTCTGTTAGAACCTGCTTTAGCTATCTTGGATGAGACGGATTCAGGTTTAGATATCGATGCTTTAAAAACAGTTTCTGAAGGTGTGAACGCGCTACGCTCACAAGATCGTTCGATTGTGATGATTACCCATTATCAGCGTTTGCTAGATTATATCGTGCCTGATTTTGTTCATGTGTTGTCTGATGGACAAATCGTGAAATCAGGTGATAAAGAGTTGGCGAAAGAGTTGGAAAGTAAAGGATATAGTTGGGTGACTGATGCACCAAAGGCGGGCCAAACAGCATGAAACAGTTAAGAGAACTGGTGACACCTTTTGCCAGTGTCGCTGAGACGAGCGCGTTACCAGGTGGTGATCTGCCTTGGTTACAGACGTTACGTCAACAAGCTTTAACGCAGTTTTCATCTGCAGGCTTACCGTCTAAAAAAGAGGAAGATTGGAAATATACCAGTCTTTGGGAACTGTCTCAGCAAGCTTTCACTCATGATGCGGTGAACACGATGATTGCGGCTGAACAGTGTGAAAAACTTGCATTGTTAGATGATGCGTATCGTATTGTGATTATCGATGGCGAGTACGTGGCTGATTTGTCTCAACTAGATGGCTTGCCTTCAGGGGTAACCGTTCAACCTTTTTCAACATCACTTGCCTTTGTTGAACAACAGTTGGGTCAGCAAGTTGCTTTGGATAAAGTCGGTTTGACGGCGCTAAATACCTTATTAATGAAAGAAGGTGTGATGGTACATGTTGCGACGGAAATCGTGCTTGATAAGCCTATTGGATTGCTGGTTATTAACAGTGGGGCGACGACAAATCTAGCAACGCATTTACGTAATATGATTGTGCTTGATGCAAACGCGCAGGCAACGGTTGTTGAACATTATGCTGGCGTAGGCGATGGGGTGTATTTCAACAATGTTGTGAGTGAAGTGGTTTTGGCTGAACAAGCTGAATTATTCCACTATAAGTTGCAGCAAGAGTCTCATCACGCTTTTCATGTTGCTACCATAGCTGCTAGACAAGCAGCGGGTAGTCAATGGCATACTCAAAATATTACTTTGGGTGGCAAATTGAGCCGTAATGATGTGCATAGTCGCTTAGAAGGTGAACAATCTCATACCACAATGGATGGCTTGTATTTACTTAATGATGAACAGCATGCGGATACGCACACTCGAATTGATCATTTGGTTCCCAATACTACGAGTAATGAGTTGTATAAAGGAGTGTTGGATGATCGTTGTCATGGCATCTTCAATGGCAAAGTGATAGTACATAAAGATGCTCAGAACACAGACTCCAATCAATATAACCATAATTTATTGTTATCGCGTGGCTGTGCGATTGATACCAAGCCCGAGATGGAAATCTACGCGGATGATGTGAAATGTGGTCATGGTAGTACAGTGGGGCAGTTAGATATGGATCAATTATTTTTCCTCAGAGCACGTGGTCTAGATGAAGTCACTGCACGAAGTTTGTTAACCCATGCGTTTGCTGAAGATGTGTTAGAACGTATTCCTTCTGAGTCGATACGTCAGGCTTTATCAGCTGTGATTGAACAATGCTTACCACGTGGACACAAGTAATAATGACTAAATTAAATATTCAAGCAATTAGGAGAGATTTTCCTACTCTTCATCAAGAGATCTATGGTTTCCCATTAGCTTATTTAGATAATGCTGCGACTAGCCAAAAACCGGTGCAAGTGATTGATGCCGTAGCGGATTTTTATCGTGAAGATAATGCCAATGTGCATCGAGGTGTTCACCAACTAAGTCAACGTGCAACAGATTCCTATGAAGGCGCGCGGGCTAAAGTACGTCGTTTTTTGAACGCCGACTCTGACGAAGAAATTGTATTTGTCCGTGGTGCAACGGAAGCCATTAATTTAGTAGCACATAGTTTTGTTCGTCCTATGCTGAAAGCGGGTGATGAAGTCCTTATCAGTCATATTGAACATCATGCCAATATTGTGCCTTGGCAGATGTTATGTGATCAGGTTGGGGCTAAGCTGGTAGTTATCCCAATGACAGAAAGTGGTGAACTCGATCTGTCTGGATTTGATGACCTGCTGACAAGCAAGACTAAAATAATGGCAGTCGGGCAGGTATCGAATGCCTTAGGTACTGTCAATCCCGTTAAAATGATGACGGAAAAAGCCCATGCTAAGGGTATCCCTGTGTTGATTGATGGTGCTCAAGCTGTGCCCCATATGCCAGCAGATGTAAAAGATTTAGATTGTGATTTTTATGTATTTTCAGGCCACAAAATGTTTGCGCCGACCGGTATCGGTGCTTTGTATGGTAAGCAAGCTCTATTAGACGAGATGGCACCATGGCAAGGCGGCGGCGATATGATTCTATCTGTGAGCTTCGAGAAGACGCAATATAATGCGTTGCCGTATAAATTTGAAGCTGGAACGCCGAATATTTCAGGTGCGATAGGTTTGGGTGCTGCGATTGATTATATGCAATCAATTGGTATTGAGGCGATAGCTTCTTATGAACATGAATTATTGTCTTATGCGACTGAACGGGTGAATAAGTTGGATGGCATTCGTGTCATTGGGACTGCAGAACACAAGGCGAGTGTATTGTCTTTCGTTATCGAAGGGGTTCACCCACATGACGTTGGGACGATTTTTGATCAACAAGGTGTGGCGATTCGAGCAGGTCATCACTGTGCCCAACCTGTGATGCAGTTCTTTGGTATTCCTGCGACGGCACGTGCTTCTTTCGCTTTTTATAATACGATGGAAGAGGTTGATGCTTTAGTGGACTCAATTAGTAAAGTACAGGAGCTGTTTGCATAATGAGTAGTGCAGATTTAAGAGATCTATATCAACAAGTGATTATGGATCATAATAAAAAACCACGGAATTTCATTGATATGGCAGATGCTAATCATCTTGCACATGGTAATAACCCATTATGCGGTGATGCACTGGTTGTTTATGTAAAGCTCGATGGTGATGTGATTCAAGATCTAAGTTTCCAAGGAAGTGGTTGTGCGATTTCGATGGCTTCAGCTTCCTTAATGACTGAAGCCTTGAAAGGTAAAACTTTGGCGGAAGCCGAAGTGATTTACCAACAAGTGCATGATCAGTTGACTGGTGAGAGTGAGGTTGATGCGGCTGATTTAGGTAAGTTAGAAGTATTGGGTGGGGTTAAAGAATTTCCGGCCCGAGTGAAGTGTGCGACATTATCCTGGCATACAATGCATTCGGCATTGGAAAATGGTACTGACACTGAAGTGACAACTGAGTAGGCAACGATGAGTGAACAATTAATTAAGCCTAGTGTGGCCGAACTAAAAGAAGATGTTATCGACATGCTGAAGACGATTTATGACCCGGAAATTCCGGTGAATATTTATGAGTTGGGTTTGATCTATGAAATTGACATCAGTGACGCATTTGTCGTTGATATAAAAATGACACTCACGGCGCCTGGCTGCCCTGTTGCTCAGTCCTTCCCAGGTGAGATTGAAGGAAAAGTTAGTTCTGTATCCGGTGTCGCTGAAGCCCATGTTGAGCTGGTTTGGGAGCCAATGTGGACTAAAGATATGATGTCAGAAGCTGCCCAACTGCAATTGGGTTTCTTTTAAACAGTATGCTATCTTTTGATGTGTAGATAGGCGGTTTCTCAATTTGATTATTGACCGCATTTTTACCTGTATTTTATTGAATTTAGCCAACATTAGATGTTGGCTAATTTGTTTCTAGAAGTGTGGTCATGACTCAAAAAATAACCTCAAAACCCCCCGTTTTCTTGCCGTATTCTGGGCCAACCTTACTTAATATTCCCTTGCTTAATAAAGGCTGTGCTTTTTCACGAGAAGAACGGGAAACATTTGGCTTGTTAGGCTTGTTACCGCAGCGTTATGAGACGATAGAGCAACAAGTTGAGCGTGCTTATCAGCAATACTCTAGTTTCGATGAAGCGATCAATAAGCATATTTATTTGCGTGCGACGCAGGATAGTAATGAGACATTATTTTACAGATTGGTGAATGAGCATATAGAAGAAATGATGCCCGTTATTTATACGCCGACAGTGGGCGATGCTTGTGAACGGTTTTCTGAAATTTACAGGCGGGCGCGTGGCTTGTTTATTTCTTATCCAGATCGATATGATTTAGATGCTATTTTGGCCAATGTGACTAAAAATAATGTGAAGGTGATTGTGGTCACTGATGGTAGTCGTATTCTTGGCCTAGGAGATCAAGGGATTGGCGGTATGGGAATCCCGATTGGTAAACTTTCATTGTATACAGCATGTGGCGGTATTAGTCCTGCTTACACCTTACCAATTATGCTAGATGTTGGCACGAATAATCAGTTATTACTCGATGACCCTTTGTATATGGGCTGGCATCACCCACGAATTGAACAAGCTGAGTATGATGAATTCTTAGATTTATTTATTCAAGCGGTGAAGAGTCGTTGGCCGGAAGTGTTATTACAATTTGAAGATTTTAATCAAACGAATGCTTTGCCGTTATTAAATCGTTATCGTGATGAACTTTGTTGTTTCAATGATGATATTCAAGGTACGGCTGTGGTGACAGTTGGAACACTATTAGCAGCATGTCGTCGGCGAAATGTTCCACTGAGCCGACAGACGATAGTGTTTGCTGGGGCGGGTTCAGCTGGCTGTGGTATTGCAGAACAGATTATCACTCAAATGTGTGCAGAAGGATTGTCAGAGTTACAGGCGCGAAGCCAGGTGTTTATGGTAGATCGAGCTGGTTTGTTAGTGTCGAATATGGCGTCAATATTAGATTTCCAATTTTCTCTGTCAAAAGATGAAGGTCAAATTGCTGATTGGTCTTATGAGGGACAATATCCTTCATTGCTTGAGACAGTACGCTATGCAAAACCAACAATTTTGATTGGCGTGTCAGGCCAATCTGGCTTGTTTACGCAGACGATTGTTGAAACAATTCTAGCGGCTTGTGATTCGCCGATTATTCTGCCATTGAGTAACCCCTCAAAGCGGATTGAGGCGACACCAGAGCAATTACTGGTGTGGACAAAAGGTCGGGCTATTATTGCGACGGGAAGCCCCTATCAGCCAGTCGAATATGAAGGCCAAAATTATAGTATTCCGCAATGTAATAATAGTTATATTTTCCCTGGCTTTGGTTTGGCCGTAGTTGCAGCTAAGATCCGTCATATCAGCGATGAGATGTTGATGATTGCAAGTGAGGTGTTAGCTAAAGGCTCAACATCAGCCAGTGCGTCTTTGCTACCCAGACTGTCTGATATTGCCCAGTTAAGCAAGGAGATTGCTTTTGCTGTTAGTCAGGTGGCTTTTGAGCAAGGATTAGCTGAGCCGATGACGGACGAGGCGTTAAAGGCCTCGATCGACTCACAATTCTGGTTGCCTGAATATCGAGAATACGAGTTTATTTCAGAGTAGTTTGTCATCTGATTGCAATTTGCCTGTACAAAGTCAAAGTTACTAGGCAGGCAGCATCGCCTATATTAGAGTGATCTTACGTTTTGAACTTGAAGGGTTGCTTTTGGGTTGAATAAAAAATACGATAATTTAAAGAGAAAACGCTATGGCTTTTACAGAAAAATTCCAGCAATTAGCTGATGAAGCATGCGCACGTGTTGAAGGTGTTAAGCCTACTAGTGTTGATGGATTATTAGATGACGGTGCTGTGGCTTTGGATATCCGTGATAGTGAAGAACATAGTGCTGGCCATATCGCAGGCTCGCTGAATATAAGCAGGGGTAAACTCGAGATGCTAGTCGAGAGTGAAGTACTTGACTTGACGACGACAATATTGTGTTACTGCAATGCTGTGAATAGAGGTGCTTTATCTGCCGACACCCTACGTAGTATGGGCTATGTCAATGCCAAGTATATAGATGGTGGTCTGATCGCTTATAACGCGCTATCGGATTAGCATTTGTGAATACCTTCTATAGTCCCTTGTTCTTGAGCGACTATAAGTTTTTCTCAAAATTGTCTTATTTTTGTCATAATTGAAAAAAGATACCTACTTCTTTAGCTGTTTTTGTCTTTTTTATTAAAGTTATTCCACACTGTGTCAGTGCTTATTTTTCACCTCGAATTTGGGTGGGATTTAAGGTGTTGGCTTTGGTGATTTTTAAGTGAAACTTGATGATATGTGGAACAGCCTTGTTTAGGTGTTATCACTGACATTTATTGGAGAGAGACAAAGCAAAAATGGCTTACACATAAAAATTTCAGAATATGGCTAATGTAGCACGTGCACGTGTTGAGGAAGTCTCACCTGAGTATGTCGATGCGTTAATGGCCGAAGGCGCTGTTGCATTAGATATTCGTGATAAAGAGGAACATGATGTTGATCATATTTCAGGATCTTTGAGTATCAGTCGTGGCAAATTAGAAATGATGGTCGAAGGAGAAAATCCTGATTCTGATACGCTCATTTTGTGTACTGCAATGCGATTAACCGCGATGCACTCGGAGCAGATAGTCCAAGAGCGATGGGATATGGCAACGCAAAACTATATTGGGTGGTCTCATTGCGTATCGTTCTTTAGGGTATGGGTTGCGAAGGAATTGACGGTTTTCTTGTTATGAATTAATGGTTTAGTTAAACCATCTGGTCTATCTAAAAAGCGATGTATTTTTATACGTCGCTTTTTTGTTTATTTCTCATAGTGAGATGGCTTGATCTTAGTGCCACAATCCAATAGTCTAGGCTCTGTTAGGTAATACTGACTAAAACAAACAAATTGAAAATTTCTACTATAAATGATACCTAAATGGGGGAAAACCGAATGTACGATATGTCGAACATCGATAAATTAGGGACTTTGAAAACACTTAAGCCAGAAGCGCTAGCTGCGTTTCAAGCACTTGATGCGGCTGCATTGGGTGATGGCGCAATTCCTAAAAAATATAAAGAGTTAATGGCGCTGGCTGTGGCCCTGACAACACAATGTCCTTACTGCCTAGAAATCCATAAAGGTGAAGCTAAGAAGGCTGGCGCTACCGAGGAAGAGTTAGCAGAAACTGTCTTTATTGCGACTGCTCTCCGTGCAGGTGCTGCATTAACACACGGTACACACTTGCTGTAAGTTTGTATTAAAACTATGGCCGCGGTGACTTTCGGCTATTGGTGTTGAAGACAAAAAAGCCTAACATTTGTTAGGCTTTTTTATTGATTCTAATTTAAGTTGAGAATAAGCCTTTAATCGAGCGACTGTCGCTGTTGTTGTAATTGAGTTGAGGCTTGTTCCAGTTCGGCTAATTTTTCACGTTCTTTTTGAACAACCTCGGCTGGTGCTTTGGCAACATAATTTTCATTATTTAATTTACCTGATGATTGTTTAATTACTTTTTCTAATTTGATGATTTCTTTATCTAATCGAGTCAATTCAGCTTCTTTATCAATTAGGCCTTCTAGGGGAATCAAGATTTCCATTTTACCAACGAGTGCTGTTGCAGCTGCCGGTGCTTCACCTTCTAATAAGGTAATGCTATCTAAGTTGGCCAACCGGCTTAAAAAGTCTTGATTAACTGTTAAACGATGTTGGTCAAGTTCGACAGTATCTTTTAGTAAAACAGGTAATTGTTTTTTCGGCGGAATATTCATTTGAGAACGAATAGAGCGGATACCGGTGATGAAGGACATCAACCATTCCATTTCTGATACGGCGTTTGAGTCAACTTTATTATCATCTGCGACAGGGTAAGGCTGATTCATAATGCTATCACCCGATTGCCCGGCTAATGGTGCAATGGTTTGCCAGATCTCTTCGGTGATAAATGGCATGATCGGGTGTGTTAAACGAAGCACAGCTTCAAGAACTCGAACTAACGTTCTACGTGTACCACGTTTTTCTGCTTCGGATGCTGCATCATTAGTCAGTACAGGTTTAGATAGTTCTAAATACCAATCACAATAATTATTCCAAATGAATTCGTAAATGGCTTGAGCTGCATGGTCAAAACGATAGCTGTCTAATGCGGCCGTGACTGTTTTTTCTGTCGTTTGTAACTGGGAAATAATCCAACGATCAGCGAGACTTAGAACAAGGTCATTATTGTCGATTCCGGTATCTTGACCTTTGGCATTCATCAGTACATAGCGTGCTGCATTCCATAATTTATTACAGAAATTTCGGTAACCGGTAATACGGTTCATATCAAAATTGATATCACGTCCAGTAGATGCTAAAGATGCAAAAGTGAATCGTAAGGCATCGGTGCCATGGGCATTGATGCCTTCGGGAAATTCTTTACGGGTGGCTTTCTCAATTTTAGCAGCGTTAGCAGGTTGCATCATGCCTGATGTGCGCTTTTTAACGAGTGTTTCTATGTCAATGCCATCAATAATATCAATCGGGTCTAGGACATTACCTTTTGACTTCGACATTTTATGACCATGTGAATCACGTACGAGGCCATGGATATAGACTTCTTTAAAGGGCACGTCGTCCATAAAATGAAGTCCCATCATCATCATTCTAGCAACCCAGAAGAAGATAATGTCAAAGCCAGTTACTAATACATTACCGGGATACCAGGTGTTTAAGGCTTCTGTTTTTTCCGGCCAGCCTAGTGTAGAAAACGGCCATAACGCGGATGAAAACCAGGTATCTAGGACATCGTCATCTTGTTTCAGTGCAATATCATTGGCAAGATTGTTTTCAGTACGGACACTAATTTCATCTTGACCAACATAAATGTTACCTTCTTGATCATACCAAGCAGGAATACGGTGTCCCCACCAGATTTGGCGAGAGATACACCAGTCCTGAATGCCATCCATCCAGTTATAGAAAGTTTTGTCCCAATTACCTGGTACAAACTTGATTTTACCTTCTTGTACCGCTTTGACGGCGGGTTCTGCTAAGACATCGGCTTTAACATACCACTGGTCGGTTAAGAAGGGTTCAATTACAGCACCACTACGGTCGCCACGTGGCACCATCAGTTTATGTTCTTTGATACTGTCTAATAAGCCTAAATCATCAAAGTCTTGTACGATGTCTTTACGGGCTTCATAGCGATCGAGGCCTTGGTATTTTTCTGGTGCATTATTGTTGATGGCCGCATCTATCGTGAGAATATTGATTTTCTCTAGGTCATGGCGTTGTCCCATTTCGGCATCGTTAAAATCATGCGCGGGGGTGATTTTTACACAACCCGTTCCAAACTCACGGTCAACATAATCATCAGCAATAATAGGAATTTCACGACCCACTAGCGGTAGGGTAATAGTTTGACCAATGAGGTGCTGGTAGCGTTCATCTTCTGGGTGAACTGCAACGGCTGTATCACCTAACATGGTTTCAGGACGTGTTGTTGCGACTGTTAAATGTCCACTGCCATCTGTCAAGGGATAGTTGAAGTGCCAGAGATGGCCGGCTTCTTCTTCGGACAAAACTTCCAGGTCTGAAACGGCTGTGTGTAGGACAGGATCCCAATTAACGAGGCGTTTACCGCGATAGATTAGGCCTTCTTTATGAAGTTGAATGAAGACATGTTGAACGGCATCTGATAAGCCTTCGTCCATTGTGAAACGGTCACGAGACCAGTCAAGAGAGGATCCTAAACGACGTAGTTGGCGGGTGATGTTATTGCCAGATTCTTGTTTCCAATCCCAAACTTTATCGATAAAAGCATCACGGCCTAAGTCGTGGCGGGTTTTGTCTTGTGCATTCAATTGGCGTTCGACGACCATTTGCGTTGCGATACCAGCATGATCAGTACCGGGTTGCCATAAGGTATTATCATCCTTCATACGATGATAACGTGTGAGGGTATCCATGATGGTGTTATTAAAACCATGACCCATATGGAGGCTACCTGTTACGTTAGGTGGCGGTAGCATAATGGCATAAGGCGTGCCTTCACCGGAGGGTGAAAATGCACTGTTGTTTTCCCATTTTTGATACCAACTTTGTTCGATTTGGTCGGGGTCGTAGTTTTTTTCCATGTTTTGGTTGTCGTCAGATCAGTAAAAAGTTGCTTCTCATTATACCGTGTTGTGAAGGCGGTAGACATGGCGAGTTGAGTTTGATTTTATATTTTATGGCTTTCGAGTTCGTAACCGCGTTGTTGATAAAATCGGTAGCGTTCACGGCCTTGTGTTTTGGTGTCGTTATCATCATTGATAAATTCTGCAACGCGTTCGAATTGGCTAAAAAAGGGGGGATGCTCTGGACTTAAATTTATCAATAAATTCATCAAGCGAGGCGGCGTGCTGTCATGACCGATCAATACAGGACAGTCTTCTTGTCCTGGTTCATGGGACATTTGATGTGGGACAAAGCTATCAGCTCTATATGTCCATAGAAGCTCGTCGAGTTGTTCTGCTTCTCGGACATTGTTTGTGTGGACGTAGATATGGTGACCTTGGGTGTAGGCTTTTTCTATCAACCGGCAAGCGAAGACTTGCCGATCATATTCTTGTTCACCTTTTAGGATATAAAAACTAATTCGTGTCATTAATGTGATTACAGTTAGTTTTTGTTAGCAATCCGGTTGAGGAGGTATTGAACTAGCATAGGGACAGGACGACCTGTCGCACCTTTAGCTTTACCTCCACTTTTCCATGCTGTGCCAGCAATGTCGAGGTGTGCCCAAGTATATTTTTCGGTGAAACGTGATAAGAAACAGGCGGCTGTCACACTGCCTGCTTCCTTACCACCAATATTGGCGATATCAGCAAAGTTGCTGTCTAGTTGTTCTTGGTATTCATCCCATAATGGCAATTGCCAAGCTTTATCATCGCTATCACGGCCAGCTTGTAATAAATCATCTGCCAGATCTTGGTCATTTGACATTAAGCCTGTTGTTTTACTGCCTAGGGCGACGATAATGGCCCCGGTCAGTGTGGCAATATCGATGACGACTTCTGGATTAAAGCGTTCACTGTAGGTGAGCGCATCACAGAGTATTAAGCGCCCTTCAGCATCTGTGTTAAGAATTTCAATGGTTTTACCTGCCATGCTGATGACAATATCCCCCGGTTTGTTCGCATCACCATCAGGCATGTTTTCTGAACTGGGCACGACACCGACGACATTGATGGGTAAATTGAGTTCTGCGATAGCTGAGATAGTACCAAAAACACTGGCACTGCCACACATGTCATATTTCATTTCATCCATACCTGCGGCTGGCTTAAGGGAAATACCACCGGCATCGAAGGTGAGTCCTTTACCGACTAAAACAACAGGTTTTGCGTCTCCAGCACCTTGGTAGTTCATTGTGATGAGCTTGGCCGGTTGGCGACTGCCTCGCGAAACTGATAGTAAGGAACCCATACCAAGCTCAGCCATTTTATCTTCATCAAGAATTGTGGTGGTGACAGCATCATATTGTTGGCCTAGTTTGATGGCTTGTTCTGCAAGGTAAGTCGGTGTGCAGACATTGCCTGGTAAGTTACCTAGTTCCTTGGCGAGACTCATTCCATCGGCAATGGCTTTACCGTGGGCTATTGCTTGTGAAAGTTCATCTTTGCTAGCGGCATAGAAAGAGACTGATGCAATAGGATTACCTCTGGGTTTTGCTTCACTTTTTGTCGCGGTGTATTGATACAGACTTGCTTCAGCAGCCGTAACTGCCTGAGTGACAAGCCATTGTGCTGAACGGTTATTTACGTTGATGTCTGTTAAATAGGCTGAGGCTCTGGTAGCGGCTGAATCATCAAGTGTTTTGATGATAGTGTTTATGAGAGTATTGTAATCATTTTCTTTAATGCCTGTCTGATCACCTGCACCAACAAGTAAGACGCGAGGGCTTGCGATGTTATTTAAATCTTGTAGTAATAGCGTTTGACCGACTTTGCCTGTAATATCACCTCGGTCTATGTAGTGTTGTATTTGTCCGTTGCTGCTGTCATTGAGTTCATTGGCACTGGAGCTGAGTTGACCTTGATTGAAAACGGCAACGACGACACAGTCTGTTTGTTCTGATGAGGCTGTGTTGGTTGTGACAAAATACTGCATTGATTTCTCCTCTGTAGTAGATGGCGTAGATGATTTAGACTGCAAAGATACTTTGCACTATGACATCAACGTTTAACTAGATTTATGACTGTTAAAGCAATTCATTTGTTTTAATTTGGTATGACTATTGTAACGAAGACAATTAAATAATGCCTGTTAATCGTAAAATTATTCCAACTGTTTTTTCAGTTGTTGACCGCTATTTGCTACGTGAGTTTAGTTTGACCTTACTAGCTGTGATAGGAGTATTGTGGCTGATTTATATTACGACGCGGTTTGCACGTTACCTAGCCCAAGCGGCAGCCGGGAATTTACCCAGTGACGTTATTTTCACATTACTGGGCTATAGCTCTTTAGGTGCATTGTCTTTGCTGTTACCAATTGGTGCTTTTCTGGCTGTGATGCTGGCTTTGGGGCGTATGAATACGGATAACGAGCTGACTATCATGGCAGCTTGTGGTATTTCATGCCAACGACTGATGCGCAATATAGCTTTGTTTTCAGGCGCGATTGCTGTGGTTGTGGCTTTACTGTCTTTGATTATCGTGCCTGATGTACTTTCAGGACGTTATGAGTTAGAACAAAAGGCGAAGATAGCAGCTGACACAACAGGTTTAGTGGCGGGTAGCTTTAAGGAAAGTCGTGATGGCAGCTGGACTTTTTATTCTCAAGGTTTAACGAATGATAAACAGAAAATGGAAAATGTGTTTATTGAGATCCATAAAGGTCAAAGGCCGCTGGTTTTTAGAGCAGAACAAGGCCGGTTTGACATTGACCCCGCAACGGGTAATAAATATTTGATTTTGGATAATGGCTATCGTTATGAAGGGCAGGCAGGAGATAGAGATTATGTTATCGCTGAGTTTGTTAGTCATAGTCTACTGGTTGAAAAAGGAGGAGAGAAGCAAACGCGTGAGCGTCATAAATCTTTGCCGACAGGTCAATTATGGGAACGCGGCCGTGACAAAGATTTAGCTGAGATCCAATGGCGTGTTGCGATGCCTATCATGGCTATAGTTTTATGCTTTTATGCCATGGTATTTGCAGATGCGGGTCCAAGAAAAGGACGTTATGCAGGCCTATTGCCAGCGGTTCTGACCTATATTGTTTATAGTAATTTGTTGGGTGTAACCCGGGCTTGGATTGCTAAGGGTGTTTTGCCTGTTTGGTTGGGTAGTATTTGGGTCCATATTCTAATGTGTGTTGTATTGCTTCTGCTGTTTAATAAACAAAAGATCCAGCATGCTTGGCGTCAACGGCAGGTGATAGGCGTGTCTGCATGACGATACTTCAGCGTTATATTGCTCAGGCTATTTTAACGAGTACGGGACTGGTCTTGCTAGTTCTGTTAGGTCTTTATACCTTCATGGATTTTATCGTCGAAATAGAAGATGTTGGTAAGGGACAATATCAATTGACTGACGTATTGGCTTATTTAGCTTTGTCGATGCCAAAACGGATTTATGAATTACTACCGATAGCGGCTTTATTAGGGAGTGTGCTCGGCTTAGGAAATATGGCCAGTCAAAGTGAATTGGTCGTAATGCGTGCTGCTGGTATATCTATTGAGGGTATCAATAAAGCGGTGATGTTTGTCGCTATTGGTTTGATGCTGTTGGCCTTGTTTGTAGGTGAAGTGATTCGGCCTCCGGCAGAACAGTCTGCACGTGAACTGCAATCTATGGCGCAGACAGGTACGGTGGGTTCGCGTTCAGATAATGGTTTTTGGACACGCGATGGCACACACTTTAATCACATAGACCGGATATTGCCTGATGGTCGTTTCGCAGGTGTGTCTATCTATGTATTTGATGATCAAAATCGCCTTCGTGTTGTAACGAAAGCGAAAGAAGCAAGTTATGATGGTGAGCAATGGATTTTGTCGGGTGTTACTCAGAGTAATCTCGACAAAGAAGGGGTCTCAGTGAAGGCTGTTGAATATGCAAAATGGCGTTCTCAGCTCAACCCTGGATTACTGAATGTGGTCGTTGTACCACCTGAGTTTTTACCTGTTTGGTCTTTGATTGAGTATATTCGTTACCTAAAAATCAATCATCAGTCAGTGGGTCAATATCAGATGGCTTTTTGGATGAAAGTCATGATGCCATTAAGTTCTGCTGTTATGGTGTTTTTAGCCGTTCCTTTTGTTTTTGGTCCATTACGGTCAACGCCCATTGGTGCTCGTATTTTAGTGGGGGCTTTGGTTGGAATCGGTTTTCATCTATTTAACCAGAGCTTTCAGCATATTGGATTGGTGTTTGGCGTATTGCCTTGGTTAGCTGCTTCACTACCCACATTCCTATTTGCTGTTGTAGGTTATTATTGGATGAATAAGATTGAATAGAAAATTACAAGCTTAAGAAATGAAAAAAGGGTCAGTGAGTTTAGTCACTGACCCTTTTTTATATGGCGTCCCCAGGGGGGTTCGAACCCCCGTTACCGCCGTGAAAGGGCGGTGTCCTAGGCCTCTAGACGATGGGGACCTAAAACAGTGCTTTGTATACTGGTGGAGCTAGGCGGGATCGAACCGCCGACCTCTTGCATGCCATGCAAGCGCTCTCCCAGCTGAGCTATAGCCCCGAAAGCAAGCGCATACTATAGGGATTTCAATTTGGGCTGTCAACAAATAGTTTTAAAACAGTTCCGGTTTTCTAAGCTAAACAACGGGCAAGGGTAGTAGTTGGTATTAAGTACTGTTTATAAAGTTTCTGTAAGTGGTTGATATTACTATTTCATCGAGTATAAGGAGCTCATATAGTTTTGCTAAATTTGCTGTCAGCGTCTTTCTATGAGATAAATTGTAATGTATTTATCATTTACTTCTGCCTATTTAGGGCAAGGAGTTTACCTTGAGGGGTGGCATGCGCAAACTGATTGCTTTTTCGACGGTCACGTTATCTTGTTTTAGCGTGCCCGTTTTTGCTGAACTTAACGAGTGGCAGCATTGTGATCTAGCACGCGGTGTTACGTTTTTAACTTATGTTGCTCCAAGTGATAATGAGCTAGTCGATGTGCAAGCAGATAGTGCGCAATTGGTTGGTGAAGGAACCTCTATTTTTAGTGGTAATGTGGTTGTGACACGCGGTGGCCGTGAGTTAACAGCAGAAAGAGCAACATATAATCAAACATCTGGCACTGTTACAGCTCGAAATAAAATACGTTTGCGTGATAGTGAAATTGTGCTGGATGCGGAACAAGCTGAGTGGTCCATGTTAAGTGATGAAGGGGCATCGATCGGCGTAGAGTATCATTTGCGCCAGAACCATGCTCGTGGCAAAGCGAATTATGTTTCTAAACAAGCTGCTGCAGAGACTCACTTACAACACGCGAGTTACACCACCTGTGCGAAAGGAGATAACTTTTGGGATTTGCAGGCGACGACAGTTAGCTTAGACCACGAGGAAGCTGTTGGTACGGCAAAAGATGTCTTAGTTCGAATAAAAGATGTGCCCGTTTTTTATACACCGTACATTACCTTCCCACTGAACGATGAACGTAAATCAGGTTTTCTAGTTCCTTCTGTGGGTAGCAGCACTGAGACAGGTTTTGATCTGCAAACCCCTTACTATTGGAATATTTCACCGGGTCGCGATGCGACGATTACACCTCGTTATATGGCTGAGCGTGGCATACAGCTTAATGGTGAATATCGATACCTTTATGAAAGTGGCCATGGTGAAGTTCAAGTCGGGTTTTTAAACAGTGATGATTTAAGGAATAATGGTGATGATATAAATCCATTTTATGGAGAAGATCGGAAGCAGTTTACCTTTAAACATACCAGTACGTTTGAATCACGTTGGTCGAATGAGATCGATTACAATTATGTTTCTGATGATGCCTATTTAGAAGACTTTGGATCCAATTTAACTTTAGCGAGTACAACGCATCTCAATCGACGTTTCGATTTAAGATATGGCGGTGATAATTGGCGTTTCACAGGTCGTTTACAAGGCTACCAAACGATTACTGGTGCTCAAAAACACTACCAGCGGTTACCACAGTTGATTTTGGAAGGCAGTTATCCAGATCAGGCTTTGGGTTTGAGTTATGGTTTGCGAACAGAATATTCAGACTTCGACCATGATATAAGGGTTGATGGACAACGGTTTGATATAGAACCTTCAGTCAGCTTACCTTTACAAACTGCGTCGACATTTTTTACACCTCGGGTTGCAGTTAAGTACACGCAATACCGCTTGGATGAAAATGATGACACGATTACCAATGATTCACCCAGTAGGACGCTACCGTTTGTTAGCGTTGACAGTGGTGTGTTTTTTGAACGCGATATGACTCTTTCTGATACTAATTACATTCAGACATTGGAGCCACGGGCTTTTTATCTATATATTCCAGAGCGGAATCAGGGTGATATCCCCATTTTTGATAGTAGTTTACGGACATTTAATTTCGGGCAGCTATTTTCACATGACCGTTTTTCCGGAACTGACCGTGTAGGTGATGCTAATCAATTATCGTTGGCTGTGACATCCCGGGTACTTGATGCACAAACAGGTCGTGAAAAATTCAGGGTGAGTTTGGGGCAAATTCAGTATTTTCGTGATCGTGATGTAGTGTTACCCAGAGGTACAGAAGGCACGAGATCGGGTTCTGATTTTGTAGCGGAAGTGGCTGCTGAGGTGGCAAAGAATTGGACTGCACGAGGTGAAATACAGTGGAGTGAGAACTGGGATGCGTCTAACTATTCAGCAGCTCAAGTGCGCTACCGGAGTGATGATGGCAAAATATTAAACTTGTCTCATCGTTATCGCCGTGATGATGAGTCGACACCAGAAGGACCTGAGGATGATGAGTTGACACCAAAAGGACTAGAGCAAGTTGATGTCTCTGGTCGTTTGCCTCTGAATAAACAATGGAGTGTGGTAGGGCGTTATTACCGTTCTATTCGCGATGGGAAATTATTAGAAGGCTTGGCAGGTGTTGAATATCAGAGTTGTTGCTGGTCTACTCGCCTTGTTGTACGTGACTATATTAATGATGTGTCTGATGAAGATAGGAACTTAGCTATTTTGTTACAGATAGAACTAAAAGGTTTGGGTAACTTTGGTCAAAAAACGGATTCATTATTAGAGAAGAGCATTTTAGGTTTTGACGCTGATTAGTTAGCGAATAGAGCAGCACTTAGTGTGCGATGATAGTGTCATTTTAGCAGTTAAGTGGTATCTGATGACGGACTGTTAATAGTTAGAAACGATGCCACACTTATATTTTATTAGGTTTTTCAATGATTAGATTTTTATGTTTATCCTTATTGATGATGACATCAGTTTGGGCACAACCTATGGATCGTATTGTAGCGGTCGTAAACGATGAAGTTGTGTTAGAGAGTGAACTGATAGAGATGGCGCAGACTATCAGTCTACAGCTCCGAAAAAGGCAGGTAGCTATACCGCCACGTGATGTATTTATCTCACAGGTTCTTGAACGCTTGATTGTGAAGAAGTTACAAATACAGACAGCGATACGTATCGGCATTCGTCTGGGAGATGACGATTTGAACACATCGATTCAACGAATTGCTAAAAATAATAGTATGACCTTGACTCAGTTTCGTGATGTTCTCGAACGAGATGGATACGACTACACTGCATTTCGAGAATCTATTCGTGAAGATATGATTGTTAGCCGGCTTAATAAGGTTCAAGTAGGCGATAAAATCATCGTATCAGATAGAGAAATTGATAATTTCCTGGCTACACAAGCCATGCAAGGTGGCAGTCAAGATGCTTATCGCTTATTACATATCTTAATCAGTGTTCCAGAGGCTGCGAGTCCTGAAGAAATACAGGTGGCAGAAGCGAAGCTAGCAAAAATACAATTATTACTTGAGAAAGGGGGCAGTTTTTCTGATATTGCCTCGGGTTACTCAGATGCTCAAAATGCCTTAGAAGGAGGCGAGTTAGGTTGGCGTTTACAAGGCGAACTACCGAGTTTGTTTGCGACTGTAGTGCCGTCTTTAGCGGTCTCTGAGGTGAGTGATGTCATTCGTGGTGGTGGCGGTTTTCATTTGGTCAAACTAGCGGATAAGAAGAGTCAAGAAGAGCATATGGTTAAGCAAACCAGTGCGAGTCATATTTTAATCAAAACGAATGATATTGTCAGTGACGAAGATGCAGAAAGTAGACTAAACACATTGAGAGTGCGCGTTGAGAATGGTGAAGACTTTGCAGAGTTAGCACGAGCACACTCTGATGATATGGTATCCGCACTCCGTGGAGGTGGTTTGGGCTGGGCAACCCCGGGTATGATGGTGCCTGAGTTCGAAAAGCAAATGAATGCACTGACTGATAATGAAATGAGTGACGTATTTAAAAGCCGCTTTGGCTGGCATCTTATATTGCTGCATGAGCGTCGTGAGCAAAATATGGCTGAAGAATATAAACGCAGTAAGGCGCGTGAACAAATTCATAGTCGTCGCATGGCTGAAGAATTAGAAGCTTGGACAAGACAGCTTCGTGATGAAGCTTATGTTGAGTATCGTAATCTTTGAGTGCTATTCCACGACTCGTTTTAACAGCTGGTGAGCCAGCAGGTATAGGACCGGATTTAGCAATAGAACTTGCTGAGCAGTATCAAGATTACGAGTTAATCGTGATTGCTGATCCGGCATTACTTTGGCAACGTGCCGAGCAATTGGGCAAAGTGATTGATTTTGAGTTGGTGGATCTCGATTTACCTCCAATAACGACAGCTGCTGGTGTGTTGCGATACCTTCCTGTTCAACTCGCTGAGCCGGTTGAACCGGGTGTATTGGATAAGCGTAATGCAGATTATGTGCTTCAGACAATATTGACGGCACATCAGGGTTGTCAGTCTGGCCAATTTGATGCGATGGTGACCTGCCCCGTTCATAAAGGTGTCATAAATGACGCAGAAATTCCTTTTACTGGCCACACAGAGTTTTTAGCCGAACAATCGGGTGTTGAAAAAGTGGTGATGATGTTAGCTTGCGACTCATTGCGAGTAGCGTTGGCAACTACGCATTTACCTCTACGAGAGGTTAGCGATGCGATTACAACAACATCGCTGCATCAGATTCTTGATATTATCGAACAAGCGATGAAAACACAGTTTGGTATTGCAGAGCCAAATATTGCTGTATGTGGTTTGAATCCACATGCTGGAGAAGATGGACACTTAGGAAGTGAAGAAATAGATGTGATTGACCCCGTTATTGCATCTTTTCAAGAAAAAGGTTCAGCCGTCTCAGGTTCATGGCCTGCCGATACGATATTTTTGAAGGACCGACTTGAGAATATTGATGTCGTATTGGCAATGTATCATGATCAAGGTTTGCCGGTCTTAAAACATGCTGGCTTTTCAAGTGCAGTGAACATTACCTTGGGTCTGCCATATATTAGAACATCGGTTGACCATGGAACTGCACTTGATTTAGCCGCTTCTGGCTTAGCAAAATTGGGTAGTTTAGAGGCGGCACTCGCTATGGCACGGTCAATGATTGCTAGCCGAGGACGTGCGTAGTGGCTCAGAAAAATCTCAAAGCGAGAAAACGCTTCGGTCAAAATTTTTTACAAGATGAGATGGTCATTGCCGATATTGTAGGGGCTATCGATCCCGCTGCCGATCAGCATTTGGTTGAAATCGGACCAGGCCATGGTGCGATTACACAATATTTATTGCCAGATTGTCAGCGCATCGATGTGATTGAGCTAGATCGTGACTTAGTGCCATTGTTACAACAAAAGTTTGGTCATTATGATCAGTTAACAATCCATGAAGCAGATGCATTGGCATTTGATTATAGGACAATAGTAACAGCTGGCGTCCCGCTTAGAGTGATCGGTAACTTACCTTATAATATCACGACCCCATTATTGTTCCATTTATTAGCTCAATCAGAATGTATTGCAGATATGTGTTTTATGTTGCAGCTGGAAGTTGTTGAGCGAATTTGTGCGCAACCAGGCTCTAAAACCTATGGTCGGTTGAGCATTATGATGCAATATCAGTGTGAAGCTGTGCAGCTATTTACCGTTCCACCTGAAGCATTTGTACCCAGACCGAAAGTGGATTCAGCGATTGTTTATTTAAAGCCACTGTCGACATGGCAGGGGGGTGATATGCCAATAGAGGCATTGAATAGAGTGGTCACGCAAGCATTTTCACAGCGTCGAAAAACCATTTCTAACACCTTGAAAAGTATCATGTCTCTGTCTGTGTTAGAAACATTAAATATTGATTTCAAACAACGTCCAGAAACAATTTCTGTCGAGCAGTATGTGGCCATTGCAGAAGCGTGGTTAGCTGAACAAAAACGATAAGAAACGTAAAGACAGTAAAGCAACTTATTCAATTGATTTAATATTGATTGACGATGAATACTTAAATGCCTCTAAAATGGCTTGACACTCTTATTTTGCTGTAGTTAGATACATAGTGCCTGCGTATTGCGTGGGCTAGAGCGACGCTGTTGGACAATAATATTACTAACTATGATGAGGAACTAAGTTGTGAATAAATCTGAACTGATTGATGCAATTGCAAGTGCTGCCGATATTTCTAAAGCAAAAGCGGCTTTGGCTGTTGATGGTATGACATCTGCTGTAACGACTGCTTTAAGTGAAGGTAATCAAGTCACTTTAGTTGGCTTTGGAACATTCTCTGTTCGCGATCGTGCAGCCCGGACAGGCCGTAACCCTCGCACAGGTGAAGAGATTAAAATTGCAGCTGCTAAGATACCTGCTTTTAAAGCTGGTAAAGCCTTAAAGGATGCTGTAAACTAGCGTTTTTTTTCTGCAGGGTGCTTAGCTCAGCTGGGAGAGCATCGCCCTTACAAGGCGAGGGTCGGGGGTTCGATCCCCTCAGCACCCACCAGAAAAATAGGAGCGGTAGTTCAGCTGGTTAGAATGCTGGCCTGTCACGCCGGAGGTCGCGGGTTCGAGTCCCGTCCGCTCCGCCATCATGAATAGAAAGGCGCATAGAAATGCGCCTTTTTTTTTGCTTTCAAGTAGCTAATGTAGGATTTTCTGTAGGTATACCTTATGTTACATTTCATTCGTGAACGAGCCCAAGGTTGGTTAGCATGGTTTATCGTTGGCTTGATTACTATTCCTTTTGCTTTATGGGGTGTTAATTCCTATATAACCGGGGCTTCTGATGTCGTTGTTGCGACGGTGAATGGTGAACGGATTAAACAGCGTGAGTTCCAACGTTCTTTGCAGCAATTCCGTGACAATATACGCCAACAAATGGGGGATAGTTATGACCCGAGCTCATTTGACAATGCAGAAACAAAGCAATCTGTCCTAGATGGTTTAATCCAACAACGATTACTTTACGCAGCAAATCAAGCAATGGGACAGCGAGTTACAGATACTGATATCAGTCTTGCTGTGCAGCAAACGGCGGCTTTTCAGGTTGATGGTCAATTCAATGTTGAACTTTATAAACAGTTACTGTCAAGAGCGGGCTATTCGCCAGCCAGTTACGAAGAACAATTACGGATGGATTTATTAGGTCGTGAACTAACGAATAATATTCAGCGTACAGCGGTTGTCACTGAGTTTGAAATCGATAATTTGTTACAAATAGAAAAACAAAAGCGTGAATTAGCTTATGGTATCGTCGAATCAGCACCGTTGGCTGCTGATATTGAAATTAGCGATGCTGATGCAATGACGTTCTATGAAATGAACCGTGGACGCTATACGACACCAGAACACTTGACTGTAGATTATATTGAATTGTCTGTTGCTGACTTAGCCGATAAAGTGGTTGTTGATGATACTTCATTGGCATCCTTTTATACTGATAATCAAAATCAATTTATGAGTCCTGAGCAGCGTAGGGCGAGTCATATCTTAATTGAAGGTGATACAGAAACGGCTTTAAAAGTATTGGCGGCTGCTGAGCATAGACTCAGTCAAGGTGAGGGCTTTGAAGTGGTTGCAAAAGAATTATCACAAGATACGGGGTCTGCAAGTGATGGTGGTGATCTCGGGTTTATGCAAGCTGGTGTGATGGGTGATGCTGCTTTCGACGATGCATTATTTGGCTTAGCGAATGTAGGTGATGTGAGCCAGATTGTTAAGACAGAGTATGGACATCATTTAATTAAATTGACTGATATCCAAGCGCCCGAAGGTAAAGCATTTGAAGAAGTAAAAGCTGATGTTGAGGCCAGTTATCGTCGACAACAAGCGGAACAATCCTTCTTTGAGGAGGCAGAATTGTTAGCCGAACTCAGTTATGAAAACCCTGATAGCCTCGATTTGGCGGCTGAAGAATTAGGGTTAGAGATTAAAACGTCAGATAGTTTTACACGTGAAGGCGGTAAAGGCATAGCACAGAATATTAAGCTTGTTAATATTGCATTTAGTGATGATGTGTTAATTGAAGATTTAAATAGTACAGTGATCGAGTTATTTGCTACGCATTTGGTCGTTGTACACAAGAAAAACCATCAATTATCGAGTCAACTGCCTTTTGAAACTGTTGCGACAGAGATAAAGGAACAATTGAAACTGGTACGTGCACATGAAAAGGCCGGTGAAGTGGGCATAACTGTATTAAATCAGCTTGAAGAAGGCCAAGCCGCGGTCGATTTATTCAAAGCAGGACAATGGCATGAGGTGACTGTTGTTAGTCGTAGCCAAATGGCAATCGATCGTGAGGTGCTTGATGCGGCTTATGCGATGAAAAAGCCAGCTGAACAGCCTGTCTATCACGGTTTTAGTTTGAGTAATGGTGATTATGCCGTTGTGAAACTGAAGCGTGTTATTGAGGGTGATATTGATACTGCATCAGTTCAAGATCGTGCAGGTTTATCTGCTTACCTTGCCAGGAATGATGGCAACAGTGAATTAAAAGCATTTTTAGCGAGTTTAAAAGCAGAAGCGGATATTGAGATTTCCCCGGGCTTTTTAAAGTAATAACGCTATATGACAGATACAAAAAAGGCGCTTATACAGCGCCTTTTTTATTTGCGATTAGTTAACTATTTTTTTATTTGTCACCGATACCAATAATGTTATAGCCGGCATCGACATAAGTAATTTCACCCGTTACACCTGATGCTAAATCTGAACACAAGAAAGCAGCAACATTACCGACTTCTTCGATGGTGACGTTGCGGCGCAATGGTGAGTTTCGTTCGCCGTAAGCGAGCATTTTGCCAAAATCACCTATACCCGCAGCAGCGAGTGTTTTTATTGGGCCAGCCGAGATGGCATTAACACGAATACCTTCCTCACCGAGTGAGTAGGCCATGTAGCGAACATTCGCTTCGAGCGCTGCTTTGGCTACACCCATGACATTGTAATTCTCGATAGCGCGAACGGCACCTAGGTAGCTCAATGTGAGTAATGAACCGTTACGGCCGGCCATCATGTTTTTACCTGCTTTAGCTAAAGCGGCAAAACTATACGCGCTGATATCATGTGCTAATGCAAAACCATCACGGGTAACGCTATCGACATAACTGCCTTGTAGTTGCTCGCGGGGTGCAAAACCGACAGAATGGATGATTGTGTCTAAACCATCCCATTTTTGTCCGAGTTGTTTAAAAACGGCATTGATTTGTTCATCGCTAGCGACATCACAAGGAAAGAGCAATGATGAATCAGTACCACATTGATCGGCTATTTTTTCAACACGAGACCTAAGTTTTTCCGTTTGATAAGTAAAGGCAATTTCTGCCCCTTCACGTGCCATCGCTAATGCGATACCAGCTGCGATTGAACGTGGGCTGGCAACACCAACAATTAATACCCGTTTGCCTTGTAAAAACCCCATGGGTTATCTCCTAAATTTGCGAATGAACGATTAAATTGGTCTATTTTACCTGCTTATGGGTAAGGCAGTCACTTTCTGAACTGTTTATAATGATGACACTCTTAGAATTGGGCAAAATAGGTTGATACAATGCGACGATTTTTATCGTGCTTTAATGTGGTTATTTTTTGTTGTCTGACGGGTTGTCAGTGGGGTGCGATTAATTCACCTTACCCCGAACAGCAACTCAAAGAGAATATCTTATATAGTTCTTTTACTCTAAGGCCTAAACATCTTGATCCTGCACGTTCTTATAGTTCAAATGAAGTGCAATTCACAGGGCAGATTTATGAGCCGCCGCTGCAATATCATTATCTAAAGCGTCCTTATGAGTTGATGCCATTAACGGCAACAGCAATGCCAGTTGTCAGGTATTTGAATGAACTTGGTGAATTGGTTACGAATGATAGCGGTGATGTGGCATATAGTGTTTATACAGTGTCTATCAAGGAAGGTATCCAGTTTCAGCCCCATCCTGCATTTGCAAGAGATGATGCCGGTGAATTGCTTTATCATAATCTGACAGAAGAAGCAATAGAACCGATTCAAACATTATCAGACTTTGAGCACACCGGAAGCCGTGAATTAACGGCAGAAGATTATGTTTATCAAATAAAACGTTTAGCGAGCCCTAAGATACATTCACCTATCTTAGGTTTGATGAGTGAATATATAGTGGGATTGTCTGATTATGCGGCTAGTTTGAGAGAGCTCACCAAACAAGGACAAGCCATTGATTTGCGTGCGGGAGATATTTCAGGCGTCCGTGTGCTTGATCGTTATCGTTACGAAATCAAGGTATTTGGACAATACCCTCAATTGCGTTATTGGTTGGCGATGCCATTTTTTTCAGCTGTTCCGTGGGAAGCTGATGCTATGTATCGACAAGCTGGTTTGATCAAACGCAATATTACCATGGACTGGTTTCCTGTTGGGACAGGGCCTTTCCGTTTAACGGAAAATAACCCAAATAGCCGCATGATCTTAGAAAAGAACCCAAATTATCGATCAGACACTTATCCAGAAGAGGGCGAGCCTGGTGATGAAAAAATGGGTTTATTAACGAATGCTGGTGAGTTAGTGCCGTTCGTTGATAAAGTCGTTTTTTTATTAGAGAAAGAGCAAACCTCTTATTGGAATAAATTCCTACAAGGTTATTACGATGTCAGTGGCATCAGCTCGGATAGTTTTGAGCAAGCGATTCAAGTGGGTAATGGCGGTGAATTTGGTTTGAGTGATGAGATGATTGCGCAAGGCGTTTCATTAAGAACGGCTATTGGCACATCTACTTATTATATGGGATTCAATATGCTGGACACTGTTGTTGGTGGTTTGTCCGATTCTGCAAAAAAACTAAGGCAGGCGATTTCTATTGCAATTGATTACGAAGAATATATTTCTATCTTTTTAAATGGTCGTGGTATCGCTGCACAAGGCCCAATACCGCCCGGTATTTTTGGCTATGAAGAAGGTGAGGCTGGTGTTAATCCTTATGTTTATGAATGGCAGGATGAACGTGTGCAACGTCAGTCGCTTGAGCGAGCCAAAGCTTTGCTGGTTGAGGCGGGTTATCCAGATGGTCGTGATGCTAAAACAGGTGTACCGTTGACGCTTAATTTGGATGTGCCGGCTAGTGGACCAGCAGCCAGAGCCACGTTCGATTGGTTACGAAAACAGTTCCAAAAACTGGGTATTCAATTAGTGGTAAGAAGCACGGACTATAATCGTTTTCAAGACAAGATGCGAAATGGTCAGGCACAGTTATTTCAATGGGGATGGAATGCGGATTACCCTGATCCGGAAAACTTCTTTTTTCTGCTTTATGGCCCGAATAGTAAAGCTGTTCATAGCGGTGAAAATGCTGCTAATTACGATAATCCGGAGTTTGATCATTTATTTGAACAAATGAAGGTGATGCCGAATACGGCTTCACGGCGAACATTAATCGATCGCATGTTGGTGATTATTAGGGAAGATTCACCTTGGGTATGGGGATATCACCCTAAACAGTTTTCACTTTATCACTCGTGGAATCACAATGTGAAACCCAATTTGATGGCAAATAATACGATGAAATATCGGCGAATTGACGCAGAAAAACGTTTTGCCCTTCAGCAAGTCTGGAATCGGCCGATACTATGGCCGTTGTTGGTATTATTTTTGGCTATCATTTTGTTAATTTTGCCGGCTGGTTGGGTTTATTTTAGAAAAAAACATAAAAAATTGGTTTTGAAGTGATCCTAGTTCAATTTTTTAAAATAGCCTTGGGTAAAATTGCCTCAACAAATAGCAGCCCAGTTTGGGCAAAATAATAATAATTTAGCGTAGATGAGGGTGATTGAGTGGATTTAGATACGCTGATCTGAGCTGTTGCGGCTTGGGCGTTAATTATTACAACGATTGCATTAGGTTCTTGTGCGTTGGTTTTTATCAATGCACCTTCGATAATGATAGTCCTTGGCGGTACTTTTGCTGTTGTGATGATGCGGTTCACTCTAAGCCAGTTCTTGGGTGCATTTAAAACCGCTGGTGAAGCGTTTTCACATAAAGGTGAATCAGCAGAATAATTAATTGCTGCTGTTGTTGAATTAGCCACGGTTGCTCGTAATGAAGCTCTGTTAGCTCAAGAAGGTCGTGAGATTAATAATCCTGTTTTTGCGAACGGGTATCACCATGTTGGTCGATGATCATGAACCAAGCATTGTGCGTAAATCATTGACGGCTGAAATGAACGAGACAGTTGCACGTCATAGTATTGGACAGGCTATATTCAAACAAATCGGTGACGCGAGTCCTGCAATGGGCATGATTGGAACGCTCGTTGGTCTAGTTCAAATGCTATCAAATATGTCTGACCCAAAATCGATTGGCCACGCTATGGCAGTGGCATTATTGACAACATTATATGGTGCGATGTTAGCTAACATGTTTGCTTTGCCTTTTTTAGATAAATTAGCTCTGCGTAGTACTGAATAACAATTGAAAAAGAACGTTATTATTACCAGTGTATTAGGTGTCAGGAAGGCCAGAACCCCATAGTTCTAGAAGACATGCTTAAGAATTATCTACCTTCTTCTAAGCGTGATACTGAGTTACCTGATGCGGGAGAAGCTGAGGAATAATGGAAGACGGCGGACCAGAACATAAATGTCCTCCTGAGGGGTTTCCAGCCTATATGGGCACATTTGCAGACTTGATGCCTTTGCTGATGTGTTTCTTTGTTTTATTATTCTCTTTTGCTGAAATGGATGCATTAAAATACAAGATGGTGGTCAAGTCATTAGATAATGCCTTTGGTGTACAATGTGAAGCCGCGGCGAATGAAATTCCGAAAGCAAAGAGTATTATTGCTCAAGAGTTTAGCCCGGGTGAACCAAGGCCAACGCCATTGAAAGAAGTTCGACAATACACGATTGATGAGACAAGAGATGCGCTGAAAGTTAAAATTGATGCTGAAGCGTTTGCAAAACAAGAAGCAGAAGAATCAGCTGAAGAAGCAGAGAAATTCAAAGAAGCTTTAGAGGTTGAAATCGCTGAAGGCCTTATTGACGTTGAGACACAGCTCCAACGTATTGTTATTCGTATCCGTGAAAAAGGCTCTTTTCAATCAGGTTGTGCGCGGCTTAATCGGGACTTCGTTCCTTTCTTAGATAAAATTCATGATGTTTTATTGAATACTGATGGTAAAATTGGAGTCGCTGGTCAAACGGACAATATTCCTATTAGTACACCACGTTACCGTTCTAATTGGGAATTATCGACGTCACGGGCGACTTCGGTTGTGCATGAGTTCCTAAAAACAGGTGAAATTCCTGCTGATCGTTTTGTATTAGAAGTTTATGCGGAACACAACCTTTAATGCCAAACGATACGTCGAAGCACCGTGCCAAAAACAGACAGGTCGAGATTATCGTGTTGAAATCTTCTGTGAAAGCCGAATTGACACAATCGATTGAGCAGTTGAATGAGAATTATGAGTCAGTAGAGGGTAAAATCACTGACGCACAGAAAGAATAAATTAGCCTATGCATTACTGTTCATTAACGTGTTTGCAGAGATGTTAGGCGTTATTGAATGAGAGAATATAGAAATTCATGCAAGCATTTAATGTAGAACAAGGTGTTGTGATTCCATTAGATAGGCCTAATGTAGATACCGATGCGATCATCCCTAAGCAGTTTTTAAAATCCATTCGTCGTAGCGGCTTTGGTCACAATCTATTTGATGAGTGGCGTTATTTAGATCTGGGGCAGCCCGGTGAGTCTTGTGAAGGTCGTCCACTCAATATGGACTTTGTCCTCAACCAGCAGCGCTATCAAGGTGGTAATATTTTGTTAGCCCGTGAAAACTTTGGCTGTGGCTCTAGTCGAGAGCATGCAGTTTGGGCATTGGAAGATTTTGGTATCCGCGCTGTTATTGCCCCAAGCTTTGCAGATATATTTTTCAATAACACGAGTAAAAACGGAGTTTTAGCGATTGTCCTTGCCGAAGATATTATTGAGTGTTTATTTCAATCTGTGTTGGCAACAACGGGTTTTGAGTTAAAAATAGACTTGCCCCAGCAACAAGTTAATTTACCAGATGGTTCGACCATTTTCTTTGAAGTTGATGCTTTTAAGAAAGATTGTTTAGTGCGTGGATTAGATGATATTGGTCTGACCTTGCAGCATACAGATGAAATTAAAGCCTACGAACAACAACGTCAACAAACTGCACCGTGGTTATTCCCGTCAGCTTAGTTGATTTTATATCCCCATTATTTTAGATAACAGTAAGAAGAGAACATGACAAAAAAGATAGCCGTTTTACCTGGTGATGGTATTGGACCAGAGATAGTTGTAGAAGCAGTGAAAGTATTAGAAGCATTAAAGTTACAAGGTTTAGATGTGGCCTTGGAGTATGGCCTGATAGGGGGTGCTGCTTATGATGAAGCAGGGACACCATTACCAGCAGAGACAGTGACTATTTCAAAGGATGCTGATGCGATCTTATTAGGTGCCGTTGGTGGTTATAAGTGGGAATCTTTGGATATCAGGGTTCGTCCAGAAAAGGGTCTATTAGGTATTCGAAGCGAATTGAATTTGTTTGCGAACTTACGCCCCGCTATTTTGTATCCACAACTGGCCGATGCGTCGACATTGAAAGCAGAAGTAGTAGCTGGACTCGATTTGTTGATCGTTCGTGAATTAACGGGTGGCATTTATTTTGGCCAGCCTCGTGGCGTTAAAACGCTAGAGAATGGTGAACGAGAAGGGTTTAACACGCTGGTCTACCGCGAAAGCGAAGTGAATAGAATTGGTAAAGTGGCTTTTGATATTGCGCGTAAGCGTGATGGCCGTGTCTGTTCTGTTGATAAAGCGAACGTGCTGGAATGCACGGAAATGTGGCGTGAAACAATGACGGACTTGGCGACGAACTATGATGATGTCGAATTGAGTCATATGTATGTCGATAATGCAGCGATGCAACTGGTACGAGCACCTAAGCAGTTTGATGTGATGGTGACAACGAATATGTTTGGCGATATTTTGTCTGATTGTGCGTCAATGTTAACGGGCTCAATTGGTATGTTGCCGTCAGCCTCATTAGATGAAAACAGTAAGGGTATGTATGAGCCTATTCATGGCTCTGCGCCTGACATTGCCGGTCAGGATTTGGCTAACCCGTTGGCGACGATTTTATCAGTGGCGATGATGTTGCGTTACAGTTTAGATGAAGCAGGGATGGCAGATAAGGTTGAAGCAGCTGTGAGTACGGTACTTGATCAAGGCTTACGTACTGCAGATATTCATTCTGAGGGCATGTCGAAAGTCGGCACGGCTGAAATGGGTGACGCTGTTGTGGCAGCATTAAATTAAGATGAGTGAGCAAAACGTGAGTAAAAAAGTAGATGTAGCCGTTGTTGGTGCAACCGGTGCAGTGGGTGAGGCAATGCTGGAAATATTGCATCAGAGACAATTCCAAGTGGGTAAAGTGTATGCTTTAGCCAGTGCGCGATCGGCAGGTACAACCGTTGATTTCGGTAACCGTTCTCTAATGGTAGAAGATTTAGCCACGTTTGATTTTTCAAAAGTGCAAGTGGGTTTGTTTTCGCCAGGGGCGAGTGTATCGAAAGAATATGCCCCTATCGCTGCTGCAGCTGGGTGTGTGGTAATTGATAATACCTCGCAGTTCCGATATGACGATGATATTCCTTTGGTTGTCCCTGAAGTTAATCCAGATGCAATTGTTGAATATAAAAACAGGGGTATTATTGCCAATCCAAATTGTTCGACGATTCAAATGATGGTTGCGTTGAAACCTATCTATGATGCGGTTGGTATTGAGCGTATTAATGTTGCGACGTATCAAGCGGTATCCGGTACAGGTAAGCCCGCCATGGATGAGTTGGCGAGGCAAACAGCGGATTTATTGAACGGTCGTTCTATTCAGAAGGCTATCTATCCAAAACAAATTGCCTTTAATGTGTTGCCGCATATCGACGTGTTTGAAGAAAATGGCTACACCAAAGAGGAGATGAAGATGGTCTGGGAAACGAAGAAGATTATGGGTGATGAGTCCATTGTTGTTAATCCAACGGCTGTTCGTGTACCTGTCTTTTATGGCCACTCTGAGGCGATTCATATTGAAACTCGGGATAAAATCACAGCTGAAGATGCGAAAAAGCTCTTTACTGATTTCGATGGTATTGAATTAATGGATAGCCATGAAGATGGTGGTTATCCAACAGCGGTAAGCGATGCATCTGGTCAAGATCCTGTTTTTGTAGGTCGTGTTCGGGAGGATATTTCTCACCCACGTGGACTTAATTTATGGGTAGTTGCTGATAATGTGCGCAAGGGTGCGGCATTAAATAGTGTTCAAATTGCTGAAGTATTGGTTGAAAAATATTTATAGTCCAGCATGATGGGTTATGAGACTTAGGCAGAGGGACTGAGATGAAAACGAGCATATACACGTGCATTGGTGTGATGGGTGCATTAGGGTTGTTAGCCGCTATACCAGCTTATGCCCTAGGACTAGGTAAGATTGAGCTATCATCAGCGTTAAATGAACCTTTTAAAGCGGAAATTTCAGTCAATGCTGTGAGTGGAGATGAAGCTGAAAGTTTGCAAGTTCGTCTGGCTCCGAATGATGAATTTGAGCGTGCTGGTTTAGTTAAAAATGCTGCGGTTACTCAGCTTAAGTTTCAAGTGACGGAAAAAGAAGGAAAAACCGTTATTGTTGTGAGCTCTAATAACCCCGTTAAAGAGCCTCTTTTAGACTTTTTATTATTGGCTAAAACCAGTAGTGGTCAGTTGATTCAGGAATATACCGTTTTGTTTGATCCACCAAAGCATGTTTTTAAAGATTCAAGGCGTGCAGCGAATGTTGTATCGTCTCCTAGTAATAGTCAGCCTCGGCAAGTTATCAGCCAATCTCGCCCAGCTCCGGTAAAAAACAATCAGCAGTCAAGTACGCCAAGCCTTGCGGGATCGGATCGTTATGGTAAAACAAGCAGAACCGATACCTTATGGGGTATTGCTTTAAAAACGCGTCCTAGCCGTGATATCTCTGTTCATCAGATGATGTTGGCTTTGGTTAAAGAGAATGAAAGAGCCTTTATTAAGCAAAATGTCAATGGTTTAAAGAGTGGCTATACTTTAACTATCCCATCAGAAAATGACATTACGCGATCAAATAAACAACAAGCGGTTGCCGCTGTTAAGCAACAAAATGTAGATTGGAAAAACCGCAATAACCCACAAAGAACTGCTTCAGTAGCTTCTGCTGACACGAAGGTAGACAATTTACCGTCAGATTTGAGTGAGGTGGATGTAGAAGAAACATCACATAACGTCGTCGTGCCAGAAGGTGAGGGTGAGCCTGTCGCACGCTTGCAGTTACTGGGTTCAAATGATGATAAGCCATTAAGTGAGAATGACTTGGCTGCCTTTGGTAATGAAAAAGTCAAAGAGTTGAGTGACCAGTTAACGATCGCACAAGAAGTGATTGAAAGTCAGCAACAAGAAAATATCGATATCAAATCACGTATGGCTGCGATGGAAGAGCAGATACAGACTTTGCGGAAGTTAATCGCATTACAAGATCCAGATTTAGCGAAAATACAAAGTAAATTAGACCGCGATGCAGCGGAAGCTGCACTGGAAACCATATCAGCTGAGGATTTAGCTGAGTCTACAAAATCGGAAATTAAAGATGATGTCGAGCAAGTTGATGATGAACTGGCAAATATTTTGGAAGCAGACTCAACAGTTGATGCGGTTGAAAAAGTTGAGGATAAGGCTACTGAAATAGCTGAAACAGACATCACCGAAGAGATTGTTGAAACAGCTGTTCAGGATGAACCTGTAGTAATGAGTTGGTTTGAGAAGGTCCAAGCATTTTTAGTAAAATATAAATTACAGACGCTTGTTGGGGTTTTAGGTTTATTACTGGGCTTGTTCTCTATGAGCCGTAAACGTGAAGAAGAAGAGGAAAAAATACCGTGGAACGAAGCGGTTGATAATATTCGCGCTTCCCAACCAACGCCTGCTCCAGTTGCCGTGGCTGTGCCTGCCGCCATGGTCTTCGAAGAAATTGAGTCAGAACCTGAGCCGGCAGAAACACCTGAAAATATGGAAATAACGAGTGACGAGCTTGAAGATATCAATATCGATATCACGTCAGATGATGCTGGTTTAGTTTTATCTCCATCCTCTCATGATAGTGTAGAACTTGATGGTTTAGCGGCGATTACTGATGGTGATTTAGAGGCAGCGACTCAGGCTTTAACAGCTGATAATGAGTTGCCATTTGACCTCAGTGATTTTGATCATGTGGATGAAGCAGAGACAAAACTAGATTTGGCTTCAGCGTATATTGAGATGGGCGACCCTGATGGTGCGAAAAGTATTCTCGAAGAAATTATGGCTGAAGGTGATGAGGAGCAGCAGTCACGTGCAAAAACCCTCCTCAATGATTTGTCATAAGTAGGGTTTTGTATGGGGCGTATTGCTTTAGGTGTTGAATATGACGGCACCGACTTTGCTGGCTGGCAAATTCAACAAAACCAGAGAACGGTTCAGGGGTGTTTAACTGAGGCTATCAGTCTCGTTGCAAATCAATCAGTGAAAACGGTTGCAGCAGGGCGTACTGATTCTGGTGTCCATGCTTTACAACAGGTTATCCATTTTGATGCCGATGCCGTGCGGGATGAGCGTAACTGGATCTTAGGTTTGAATACCAACTTGCCAGCTGACATCAATGTAACTTGGGCTAAGGCAGTTGATGACACATTTAGTGCCCGTTTTTCTGCGACTAAGCGTGCTTATCGTTATATTATCTTGAACCGAGTCAGTCGTTCTGCTGTTCATGTAGACCGGGTGTGGTGGTATTTCCAGAAGCTTGATGTTGCGTTAATGCAAGCTGCGGCTGATTGTTTAGTTGGCGATCATGATTTTTCTGCATTTCGCGCTAAAGAGTGTCAGGCTAAAAGTCCATTTAAAACAATGGAATCTATCACCGTGTCACAACAAGGTGATTGTATTGCTATTGATGTGATAGGTCAGTCATTCTTGCATCATATGGTACGTAATATCGTCGGTGTTTTGGTAGTGATTGGCGAAGGCAAGCGTTCTGTGTCCTGGGTACAAGAAGTTCTAGAAAGTCGCAATCGTGCACACGGTGGGATCACCTCACCGCCGGAAGGTTTATATTTTGTGAATGTCGATTACCCAGAGGTATATGCACTTCCTACAGTGTCGACTTTCCCGGTGGTCTGGTAGAGTAATCAGTCGAATGTAATTCTATAGACTAACTTAATGAGAACTCGTGTAAAAATTTGTGGCATAACACAACGCCAAGATGCTGAATTTGCTGCTGAAATGGCAGCTGATGCTATTGGACTTGTGTTGTATCCTACGAGTCCTCGTGCTGTGAGTATTGCGCAAGCAAAACAAATTGTTGCGGGTTTACCGCCTCTTGTCAGTGTCGTGGCACTTTTTGTTGATGCGGGTGCCGCAGAGGTCAAAAAGTGTTTGAATGCATTACCTATTGATGTGTTGCAGTTTCATGGTGATGAAAGTCCAGATTATTGCGAACAGTTTGATAAGCCTTATTTAAAAGCCATTCGGATGCGTGAAGGTGTTGAGTTAACAGCATTAGCTGAAGAATATGCCAGTGCAAGTGCTTTGTTATTAGACAGTTATCAAGCAGGGGTGCCGGGGGGGACGGGAGAGGTGTTTGATTGGTCTATGATAGAAGCTATCGACAAGCCCATTATTTTGGCAGGTGGTTTGAATGTCGATAATGTGGCAAGGGCTATACAACAAGTAGCACCTTACGCTGTGGATGTAAGTGGTGGTGTTGAGATGAACAAGGGCATTAAAGATCAAGCAAAAATACGTGCTTTTATGCAAGAGGTGAACAATGGCTAAGCAGATGGAAGATAATTACTACGATACTTATCCTGATGAAAAAGGGCATTTTGGGCCCTATGGGGGACGATTTGTTGGCGAAACATTGATGTCTGCCATCTATGCATTAGAAGAAGCGTATAACCTGTATAAGAATGATCCCGAATTTCAAGCTGAAATGGATCGGGATTTAGCGGAATTCGTTGGTCGACCATCGCCGATTTATCTTGCCGAAAATTGGAGTAACAGCATTGGCGGCGCGAAAATATATCTAAAGCGCGAAGATTTAAATCATACGGGTGCTCACAAAATTAATAATACTATTGGCCAGGCATTATTGGCGAAGCGTATGGGTAAAAAGCGGGTTATTGCTGAAACGGGTGCAGGCCAACATGGTGTCGCTAGTGCAACGGTTGCAGCACGTTTAGGAATGGAGTGTATTGTGTATATGGGCGCTGAGGATGTGAAGCGCCAGGCACAGAATGTCTACAGAATGAAGCTGCTCGGTGCAGAGGTTGTCCCTGTGGAATCTGGTTCTAGAACCTTGAAAGATGCTTTGAATGAAGCTTTGCGTGATTGGGTGACCAATGTTGATGAAACATTTTACATTATTGGTACTGTCGCAGGCCCTCATCCATATCCCGCAATGGTGCGGGACTTCCAAGCGGTTATCGGCCGAGAATCCCGCCAACAAATGTTGGACAGCACAGGAAAACTACCTGAAGCCTTAGTCGCTTGTATTGGTGGAGGCTCTAACGCCATTGGTTTATTTCATCCATTCATTAATGATGAATCCGTGGCAATGTATGGTGTTGAAGGTGCGGGCCTTGGTATTGAAACTGGACAGCACTCTGCTGCGTTATGTGCTGGCACAGCAGGTGTACTACACGGTAATCGGACGTACTTAATACAAGATACTGAAGGGCAAATTACTGAAACGCACTCCATTTCAGCTGGATTAGATTATCCGGGCGTTGGTCCTGAGCATGCTTGGTTAAAGGATATTGGACGTGCTAATTATGTCTCTGTTACCGATGATGAAGCGTTACAGGCATTCCATGATCTGACACGTTCAGAAGGGATTATTCCGGCGTTAGAAACTAGTCATGCGCTGGCTTATACGAGTAAATTAGCAGCGAAAATGTCGTCGGATCAAGCGATTTTGGTCAATTTGTCTGGGCGTGGCGATAAAGATATGCATACCGTTGCCTCATTTGCGGGTTTAAAAGTCTAAAGGTTGGGAATAGAAAAGATGAGTCGTATTAATCAATGCTTTGAGCAGCTAAAGGCCGATGGACAAACTGCTTTAATTCCATACATAGCAGCGGGCGACCCTGAACTGTGGGTGACTGTACCGATTTTGCATGCCATGGTTGAGGCAGGGGCAAACCTATTGGAGTTAGGTATTCCTTTTTCTGATCCGATGTCGGATGGGCCAGTTATTCAAAAAGCATGTGAAAGGGCATTGAAAAATGATATGTCATTGAGACATGTGATTGAGATGGTGGCGCAGTTCAGAGAGAAAGATAAGGAAACACCGATTATCTTAATGGGCTATGCCAACCCCTTAGAAGCAATGGGTTTTACTGAGTTTGCTCAAGCAGCCCAAAAAGCGGGTGTTGATGGTGTACTGACAGTTGATATGCCACCTGAGGAGTCAGATACCTTTATGCCGACGATGGAAGCTCATGGCATTGATACTATCTTCTTAGTTGCGCCTACAACGACACAAGAGAGAATGGCCAGAATTGCACAACATGCGAAAGGCTTTATTTATTATGTGTCATTAAAAGGCGTCACAGGAAGTGCAACCATTGATGTGTCACAGTTAGGTGATAAGTTAACGGAAATAAAGCAATTTACGGATTTACCATTGGGTGTTGGGTTTGGTATACGTGATGGACAATCTGCAGCTGCAGTGTCAGATGTAGCTGATGCAGTGGTGGTTGGCAGTACCTTGGTGAACTGTATTGCAGAGCATGAACAAAACCCAGAATCTCTGCCAGCAGCATTGGCAGGGTTGATTGCAGAAATGCGACATGCCATTAATGCCCGTGATATGGCAAAATAGTCAGATATAACATTTTATTAGGGCTACAGTATGAGCTGGTTTGAGAAAATTTTACCTTCAAAGATTAGGACAACGGTTCGTAATCGTTCGGTACCGGAAGGCGTGTGGTGTAAATGTCAATCATGTGACAGCGTGTTGTATCGTGCAGAGTTTGAGCGTAATTTACATGTTTGTCCTAAGTGTGATCACCATCAGAGGATCACAGCGCGTGTACGTCTAGAAAATTTCTTGGATGAAAACGATGATAGACAAGAAATCGCTACAGATGTGCAACCTGTCGACACATTAAAGTTCAAAGATAGTAAGAAATATAAAGATCGTATAACGCAAGCACAGAAAGCAACCGGAGAAAAAGATGCCTTATTGGCGATGGTGGGTACTGTTAATGGCTTACCGCTTGTAGCAGTCTCGTTTGATTTTAGTTTCATGGGTGGTTCCATGGGATCAGTTGTAGGCGAGAAGTTTGTCCGTGCAGCTAAGATTGCTTTGGAACGTAAAGTTCCCTTAGTTTGTTTCTCTGCCAGTGGTGGTGCGCGTATGCAGGAGGGTTTGTTTTCCTTAATGCAAATGGCAAAAACTAGTGCAGTCTTAGCGCAGTTAAGCAATGAAGGCCTCCCTTTTGTATCTGTGTTGACTGATCCTACTATGGGCGGTGTTTCGGCGAGCTTAGCGATGTTAGGTGACATTAATGTGGCTGAACCAAAAGCATTGATAGGCTTTGCTGGCCCACGGGTTATCGAACAAACAGTTCGTGAAACCTTGCCTGAGGGCTTTCAACGAAGTGAATTTCTACTCGAACACGGTGCAGTTGATATGATTATTGACCGTCGTGATATGCGTGATCGTTTATCTAAGATCCTGTCTGTGCTTCAAAAGCGCGACACGGCCTGATACGTACGGCAAAAAATGCGATTTGATACCTTGCCAGAATGGCTGGCTTGGCAAGAAAATCTTCATTTCACAGAGGTTGATCCTGGACTGGATCGTATTGGTCTAGTTTGGCAACGTTTAGATTACGCCAAAACACTACCCTATAAAATTGTCACAGTAGCAGGCACTAATGGTAAAGGTTCATCAGTGGCTATGCTTGATGCCATTATTCGTGCGGCTGACTACAAAGTCGGAACTTATACTTCTCCTCATTTATTAAACTATAACGAGCGGATTGTCATTGGAGGCCAAGCCTGTGACGATATGGCGATTTGCCGTGCTTTCGAACAAATTGATCAAGCTAGGGCTGACGTTTCACTGACTTATTTTGAATTTGCGACCTTAGCGGCGATTATTTTATTTCTTGAACAAGACGTTGATATTGCGCTGTTAGAAGTTGGTATGGGCGGCCGTTTGGATGCGGTTAATTTATTTGATGCCGACATTGCGTTAATTACCCCTATCAGTCTCGATCACACGCAATGGTTGGGTGAGGATAGGGAAACGATTGCCTACGAAAAAGCGGGAGTTATCCGCGAAAATAAGCCTGTTGTTTGTTCGGAGTCGAAGGCTGCAACTTCATTGTTGGCTTATGCTGATAAGTTGAATGCGCCTGTCTTTCGTTCCGGTCATCAATTTCGTTACCAGCTAGAGGGTAATAATTGGTCCTGGTCTAATGCTGAGTATGATTGGGCTGGACTTGTTTTACCGGCTTTGGCGGGTGATTACCAAGTGCAAAATGCCGCCGCTGTACTGCAGGTAGTGAGTTTATTAATTGGACAAAATTTTAAAATTGAGCAAATTCACGTTCATCGTGGTTTGTCGACAGTTAGGTTAGCAGGCCGTTTTCAGGAAGTAACAGGCCCTTTGGTGAATCATTATCTTGATGTGACGCATAACGTACAGGGTGCTAAAAACCTCGAAAAATTACTATACTCCAAGGAATGTATGGGTAAGACGGTAGCTGTCTTAGGTATGTTGAAAGATAAAGATGCTGCAGCGGTTGCAGAGATACTCGGCCAACAGATTGATGTTTGGTATGTTGGTGGAATAATGGGTAACCGTGGATTGACAGGGGACAATTTATGTTCAGAAATAGAACGGAGTGTTCTTACAAAACCTGTCTACGCACACGAAACAATTTCGATGGCCTACGAACAAGCGAACAAAGCCGTCAAGAAGGGCGATAGAATCATCGTTTTCGGCTCATTCTATACTGTAGAAGTGGTGATGAGGTTATTGGGCTAAATCCAAAGGTGTTGTCGTTTTTCAGTCGTAAATATTAGCGATATCACTTCGATGATGCGTAATGATTTTTGTCCGTTTTAACTTCATTGTTGGTGTCATCATATCGTTATCGATTGACCATGGTTCGAGATAGACAGCAACTTGCCTAATTTTGGCATAAGCAGGAAAGCTAGACAGGGCTCGCCTCAGTTGTTTTGTAATATGGTTGTGTAATAGCTTGTCTTTTAAACTTGCCTGATCATTTTCATCAAGACCGAGTGTTTGAGCGAGTTCAGGCCATGTCTCAGCATTGAGTATGATGAGTGCTGAAAGAAAAGATTTTCCCTCTCCTATAACCAGCACTTGCTCAAACAAGGGGTTCATCAAGATGGCCGACTCGATATCAGCGGGCGGTACTTTTTCACCATTGCTCATAATGAGAATATCTTTGATACGACCCGTGATATAAACATGTCCTGTTTCGCTAATACGTGCTTGATCGCCAGTATGAAGCCAGCCTTCACAATCAATGGTCTGTGCTGTTGCCACTTCATTGTTCCAATAGCCGAGCATGACACCACCGCCACTGGCAAGTAGCTCATCATTTTCACCAATTTTGACGTTAACACCGGGTATGACAGTACCAACGCTGCTTGGGAAATTATTTTCGGGTGTATTTACACTGATAACAGGACTGGTTTCGGTTAGGCCATAGCCTTGGATTAAACAGAAATCTAGGCTAATAAACAGTTTAGCAACGGTTTCAGGAAGCGCAGCGCCACCGCTAAGAATAATACGCATATTACCGCCTAATCGTTGCTTCATTTTGGATGCGACTAATTTATCGTATAACGGCCAAAGTAAGAGTTTTGGATGCCAAGCTTGTCGTTTTTGCTGGTACTCAAAACGATATAATCCTGTTGAAACAGCTTGATGAAAGAGCTTTTGTGCAATCGGAGATTTCTCTTCCAATTGAGCATGCACGCGAGTGTAGATGCGCTCAAAAATGCGTGGGACAGCAATCAGTATGGAAGGTTTAATTGTCTGAAGATCGTCAGCAAGTTGTGGGATACCGCGTGCATAGGCGACGGTCGAACCTGCCATCATAGGTAAATAATAACCACCTGTGCGTTCTAAAGTATGGGAAAGTGGTAAGAACGATAAAAATAAGTCACTCGGCAAGACGTCGATACATTTCAGTCCACCGTATGCGACAGAGAGCATATTTTGGTGGCTTAACATGACGCCTTTTGGACGGCCTGTTGTACCAGATGTATAAATGATTGAAGCAAGTTCCTGCGGTTGCGCTGGCTGATTGGCTACTTCTAAATTATCGTCATCTGGTAACCAATCCCTTAAATAGCAAGTTGATCCGCCCAAAGCAGTGTCGTCTGAATTTCTGATTAAAACGCGTTTTAACTCGTGTTCTGGTGTCATTGAAGGTTTAAGCCGTTGCCATTGTTGACCATTTTGTAATAGCAGTACTTTTACATTGGCATCTTGTAGGATATAAGCGACATTGTCTGGTCGGTCATCAGGGTATAGAGGGACTAAAATTAATCCCAAGCCTAATGCGGCTTGATCAAAGAAGACCCATTCAATGCAATTGCGTAGATTAATGGCGACTCTGTCACCGGGTTGTAACTCTTCCGTAGCTAATGCTGCTTGCCAACGGGCCACTTGCACCGCAACTTCATGCCAGGTGGTATCAAACCATTGTTTTGTTTCTGGATCATAGCTTCTATAAGCGCTATGGTTTGGACTACGTTGAAGTCGTTCTCTGAACAAGCCGTATAAGGTACCGGCTTGTTTGGCGGAAATCACATCTGTGGTGGTCATCCTTATCGCCAGTTAGAACAAGTAGCGTACTTGAACACTCAAGATATCAACGCTGCCCTGATATTCTCCTGCCAAACGATGATTGAGGGCTAAATCGACATCACCAGAAATACGACCATCAACGAAATCAGCTAAAGTGGCGAGAGTTTCTGAATCAGTTGGGACTCGAAATTTTCCTTTACCGGTTAAGTGGTGTGAAATTTTTGAGCGATAGGCAAGGCCTAAACGTGTTGCTTCAGTTGCTTGGTAAGTCAATCCTAAATTATAACCCCATCCCCAATCATCTGCAGTTAATTTAGCTTGTCCATCATTACCAGTAGTTACTGCTACACAACCACCTAAGCCACCCGCACCAGCACAAGCAGAGCCAAAGTCGACAGCTTGAGTTAATTCTAAGTCGATATATTGCACAGTAAAGCCCATTCCAATTGATAATTTTTCATTGGCTTGAAATGCGAAGCTCGGATTAATATTGATTGTTTTAAATCGGAGCGAATAGCATGGTCACGGCCTTGCCATGTGTCTTTATATTCAGTGACTAAACCGAAGGGGGCTGTAATACCGATACCAGCGACGAGTTTTTCATTAATTCTTTTAGCGTAAAATAAATTAGGCACAATAGCATCCTGACCTGGGTCACTACCATCGTTACTAGGTTGAGGTGTTCCACCGAATGCTGTAGGTATCAAAGAGCCGCCATCGGTGAAGTCACTTTGTGGGAATATGTAGTGCAAGCCAAAGGCAAGCTTATCTTGAGAGAGATAACTTAAACGAGCAGGATTAAATAAGATTGTGCTGGTATCATCTGCAACGACAGCACTACCAGCAAATGCACGACCAAGACCTGCGACGCTTTGTTCTTGAATCGCAAAGCCAGAAGCATAGCTAGAAGCACTGGCAAGTGTTGCTGTTAGTAGAAATGTAATTTTTGTTGTTTTTATTAGACTCATTCATGGCTACTCGCATTGTGATCAGTCTACAAAGTAACGTACCTAATCAATTGGTGCAAGTACTGAGTCTAATCTATTGACGCTTATACAATAAATCCCAAACACCGTGCCCTAATCTATGACCTCGTTGTTCAAACTTTGTAAGGGGACGATAGTCGGGGCGAGGAATATAATCTTGCTCAGCACAATTTTGGAAGTCACTGTTCTGTGATACGTCGGCTAACATTTGTTCAGCATAATGTTCCCAGTCTGTTGCCATATGAAGGTGGCCGCCCGATTTAATTTTCTTTGAAAGTAAAGCCACGAAATCGGGTTGAACAATCCGTCGTTTGTGGTGACGTTTTTTATGCCAAGGATCAGGGAAATAGATATGTAATCGTTCGAGGCTATTATCAGCAATGCGATGTTCGAGTAATTCCAAGGCATCGGTGCATGCGACGCGTATATTGGTGAGTTGAAATTGCTCGATTAGATTAAGAAGTTGTCCGACACCAGGACGATGGACTTCGATGCCAAGGAAATCATGGTCAGGCTGGTTTCTGGCCATTTCTGCTAATGAGGCACCATTGCCGAAGCCAATTTCTATCACCTTGGGAGCTTTTCTGTTGAAAAGTGTGTCTAATTCGAGAAGCGAATCAGCATTATTGATGGCATATTTCGACCAGAGTTGATCGATCGCGCGCTGCTGGCCTGGTGTGAGTCGGCCGCCGCGTCGTATGAAACTACGCACAGTGCGATGCTTTTTTTGTTGTGTCATACTTTTTATGAACTCTTAAATCTGAAATCAATGTTAATGTGTGGTCAACCACGTACAATAGATCATACATTATTAAATCGAGCTGTTTTTATGTCATCTTGTTGCCCACCGCCAGAACCAGCTGAACCTTCGGGTTGCTGTGGTACGGAAACCACTAAAAAGTCTCGACCAGATATTTTACTGTGGTCGACAATTGTTTTAGTGTCTATTGGTTACTTTGTCGACTTACTTTTATCTAGTCAGTTAACCAGTTTATCTGTCGTAGCAGGGCAACTGTTCGCCGCTATTCGCGACATTATGGACAGCATGTGGATAGGCTTAGGTCTAGGCATGTTATTTGTCGGTCTATTGGGTCGTGTTCCGAGGGAATTTGTCACATCACTGTTGGGTAAGGGCGATAGCTTTATTGGCATATTACGAGCGACATTTGCAGGTGTTTTACTCGATTTGTGTAGCCACGGTATTTTATTAGTCGCAATGCGTTTGTATCAACGCGGTGCAAGCCTTGGGCAAGTCATGGCTTTCTTAATTGCTAGCCCATGGAATTCATTGTCATTGACCGTTATTTTGATTGCTCTGATAGGCTGGCAGTTGACAACACTGTTTATTGCCGGTTCGATGGTGATAGGCATTGTCAGTGGCATGGTTTTTACTGTTTTGGTCAAGCAGGGAAAATTGCCCGAAAATCCAAATACGATTGAGCTTAATGAGTTTCATGCTTGGCCCGAGGCAAAAAAACAATTAAAAGCGGCTTCATTTGGTCTGGGGTGGTGGCAAACAATGTTATGGGAAGGCATTAAAGATTCAAGAATGATTGTACGCTGGTTGTTACTAGGTGTGCTGTTAGCCGCTGCAATCCGAACCTTTCTCCCTATAGAGGCTTTCCAAACTTATTTTGGCGCTACGATGATAGGGCTGGGTATGACAATTTTAGTCGCGACTGTTTTGGAAATCTGTTCTGAAGGTTCGACACCTATTGCTGCGGATTTAGTAACGCGTGCTAATGCACCAGGTAATGGTTTTGCTTTTTTAATGACGGGTGTAGCTACAGACTATACTGAAATCATGTCCTTAAAAGAAACAACAGGCTCATGGAAAGTGGCTTTATTCTTACCTTTGATTACGGTTCCTCAAGTGGTGTTATTTGCATCGGTGATGAACTTGGCAAGTGGCTAGAGATAAATTACACCAAAATGGGACATTTATTTCCATGAAATGGCAGCCAAGTCGGTTCCAATACACTGATTTCTTTATAAAAGCCATGTGCAGGGGCACAGCACCGTGCGAAAAAGGCTTAGTCGCGCTATACTAACCGGCCGATTTATCAGAACGATATTGCCTGTATCGTACTCAATTGCCTGAGTAAATGTTGGTGATAACGCCCTTAAAGTAAGAATAAGAGAGATACATAGATATGATTCATCCTGAATTGCAAGCAGTTACTAGCGATGTCATTGAACGCAGTAAAAAATCACGTGAAATCTATTTAACGCGTGTTAATGACGCTATGCTAGAAGGCAGACAACGTAGTGTGTTAGCTTGCGGTAACTTAGCTCATGGTTTTGCGGCTTGTACTGCAGACGATAAGGCTGATTTAACAGGCAATAAAAAAGATAATATTGCGATTGTATCGGCATACAACGATATGCTGTCTGCTCATGAACCGTATCAGCATTTTCCAGAATTGATTAAACAAGCAGCCCGTGAAGCGGGTGGTGTTGCACAGTTTGCCGGTGGTGTGCCTGCTATGTGTGATGGTGTCACGCAAGGTCAGCCGGGCATGGAGCTGTCTTTATTTAGCCGTGATGTTATCGCTATGTCGACTGCCATTGCGTTAAGCCACAATATGTTTGATGGTGCGCTCTACTTAGGTGTCTGCGACAAAATCGTACCGGGCTTATTGATTGGTGCTTTAAGCTTTGGTCATCTACCTGCTGTGTTCGTACCAGCTGGTCCAATGCCGAGTGGTTTACCGAATAAAGAAAAAGTCAGAATCCGCCAACTTTATGCTGAAGGTAAAGTCGGTCGTGATGAATTATTAAGAGCGGAATCTGAGTCTTATCATAGTTCGGGTACCTGTACTTTCTATGGTACTGCAAACAGTAACCAAATGATGGTTGAGATGATGGGGCTACATTTACCAGGTAGTTCATTCATTAATCCATACACACCATTACGTGATGAGTTAACCAAAGCTGCGACACGCCAAGTGCTTAAATTCACAGCACAAGGTGGTGACTTTAGACCAATAGGCCATATGATCGATGAAAAAGCGATTTTAAATGCCTTGGTTGGCTTGTTAGCCACTGGTGGTTCGACGAATCATACGATTCACTTAATTGCAATCGCACGTGCGGCAGGTGTTGTCATTAACTGGGATGACTTTGACCGTTTATCTAAGATCGTACCTTCTATCACACGCGTTTATCCAAATGGTGAAGCTGATATCAATCACTTCCAAGCAGCGGGTGGTATGAGTGTATTGATAAAAGAGTTGAGTGAAAACGGTTTGATGCATCAAGACGTTCTTGCCGTGGGTGACGAGCGTGGCATGGCATCTTATACAGAAGAGCCGAAGATGGTAGATGATAAGCTAGTTTGGGAAGTTGGCCCTGAAAAAACCTTAGATCCTGGAGTGATTAGTTCGGTTAAAGCGCCATTTGCAAGCGGTGGTGGCTTGCATGTCATGAAAGGTAATTTGGGTCGTGGTATGAGTAAAATCTCAGCCGTTGATCCTAAGCATCGTGTAGTACAAGCACCGGCCATGGTCTTTGATTATCAAGATGATGTCGTTGCTGCCTTCAAACGCGGTGATCTGAATAAAGATGTCATCGTTGTCTTATGTTTCCAAGGCCCTAAATCAAACGGTATGCCTGAGCTGCATAAATTGACGCCACCTTTGGGTGTGCTGCAAGACAAAGGCTATAAAGTCGCCCTAGTAACAGATGGCCGTATGTCGGGTGCATCGGGTAAAGTTCCATCTGCTATTCATATGTGTCCAGAATGTGCTGATGATGGTCCGCTTACAAAAGTACGTGACGGCGATATCATAAGCCTTAACACAGAAACCGGTGAGCTTAATGTGCTTGTTGATGATAAAGAGCTAGAAAAACGCGTTAGCTGTATGTTGGCGAATACTGAGCATCATTACGGTATGGGACGTGAATTATTTGATAGCTTCCGCCGTGGTGTTTCCTCAGCTGAAACTGGTGCGATTAACTTATTTAACGTTGAATAGAAAAGTGTTATCAAACACATTATTTTTAATATTTTGGAATTGAAAAACGAATGAGTAAAACAGCTAAAGAAATCATGGCTATTTCGCCACTCATGCCAGTAATGGTCATTAACAATGCTGATAACGCCGTGCCTCTAGCGAAAGCATTGGTAGCTGGTGGTTTAAAAGTTTTAGAAATCACATTACGTACAGATGCGGCATTAGAATCTATTCGTCGCATCGTTGCAGAGGTACCAGAAGCAACTGTCGGTGCAGGTACTATCATCAATGAAGAAACATTAAATGCTGCAATTGATGCAGGCGCAGAGTTTATTATCAGCCCAGGTACCACCTCTTCATTAGCTGATGCTGCTTTAAAAACAGGTGTGCCATTTATCCCAGGTGTTGCGTCGCCGGGCGAAGCATTGGCTTTGTTTGAGAAAGGTATTACTGAAATGAAGTTCTTTCCTGCAGAAGCAGCGGGTGGTATCCCGATGTTGAAATCAATTGGTGCACCGATTCCGCAAATTACATTCTGCCCAACAGGCGGTGTAAATCAGAAGAATGTTGCTGATTACTACAAACAGCCCAATGTGGGAGTTGTTGGTGGTTCTTGGATGTGTACAGCGAATCTGGTTGATGCTGAAAACTGGGATGAAATTACCCGTTTATCTAAGGAAGCAATTGAGTTGGCAACAGCTTAGAAAAAAAACACTGAAATTAAAAAAGGGCAGATGGTTTTCCATCAGCCCTTTTTTATGGGCGTTGGGTTTTATACAGAGATTAAGATACTACGCTGAATCCAATCATGAATTAGCACTTTAGCACCATCATAAACCACTTCTGGGTTCGGGTGCTGTAGTTCTTGTGCAATTTGCTCTGCTGCTTGTTGCCCTGTTTGACCTTCATTGAGTAGGTCAATCAATCTTGCACTAACGGGATTTAATTCTAAGAATAAAACATCATCATTAGGATCGCGATAGACAAGTAAGAAAACGGGATTTTCACTGGCTTGTTCAGGCTGAAAATCAGTGGAAATTTGGTGCACAGGAAAGGTGTAAGACAAGGGCCAGGCTAAAGTTGATGTGTTTAAACCTATAGCGAGATAATCTTGTTCAGGATCAAAGGAAATAGTTTTAGGCTCAGCTTCGGAAATACTCAGTGCTAACTCTACCCATTCATAATGACAAAGTGCCTGAATAAAAACAGGGTCATTTCTCAAATTCCGTTCATTATCGAGATAATATAAAAACTCGTGAGCAATCTCATTAAATAGAGGAGATTTCGATTTATGCTTGATCATGAAATCTCTGACCATCGCGTGCCAGCTTTCTTCGGGAACCAATGATTTCAGCACAGGGAAGCAGGAGGAAATAAAGCCTTCTATATTGTTGTAGAACAGATCTCGGTAGACGTTTAGACGACGTTGTTCAATGCCCGCTGGTTTGTCATTATTCTCAGGATCACGGAGATATCCCGTGAACTGGTATTGCACATCTTTGAATGTGTTTGCTTTAGGCTGAGTGTGCAAGACGATCTTGTCCTTGAGCTGTTTGGTAGTGACGAATTTTTTCGACTTCACTGTTTAGAATGGCTAATGATGGAATATTAAAATCACGCTCTAATAAAGTCGGTAGTACACCATGATGTTGGTAGGTCTTTTCTAGCAATGACCAGACAGGCTCAATAACATCACTACCATGGGTATCAACTTTTAAATCTTCAGCTTCATTGTAATGCCCTGCAATGTGGAGATATTCGATGCGTTCAGATGGCATCGCTTTCATATAGGCTTCAGGATCGTAGTTATGATTGATGCTGTTAACATATATATTGTTAACATCTAGTAATAAGCCACAATCTGCTTCATTCAAGACGGTATTTAAAAAATCGACTTCGGCCATTTCTTGGCCTGGTGCAGCATAGTAAGAGACATTTTCGATAATCAGCGGGCGTTCTATGATTTCCTGTACGCGTTTAATGCGTTTAGCGACGTGGCTAACCGCATCAGAGGTAAACGGGACAGGCATTAGGTCATAGAGATGGCCATCATCGCTACAATAGCTTAAGTGTTCACTGTAGGCTCTGATATTGTGTTTATCTAAGAATTTTTTAACGCGAACGAGGAAATGTTCATCGAGTGGAGCAGGGCTACCAATCGATAATGACAAACCATGGCACATCATGGGGTAGCGTTCAGTGAAGTGGGCGAATTTCTTACCTAGGTTGCCACCGATTTCCATCCAGTTTTCTGGCGCGACTTCGAGGAAGTCAAAAGGCTGGTCATCTCGTTGTGCCAACTCGTCCATAAAATCACGACGAAGGCCGAGCCCAGCACCAGATACAGGGTAAGATTTTGTATTCATCGCTTATTTCCCGTTATGTCTTGTTTTCATTATGACAAGTTGTCAGGAGGAATGTTACAAAGATTGGCAGAGTTGGTCTACCTTGGCAGTCAATGCCGGGTGTTTTTTAGCAAAGAAAACGTGTTATGGGGGACACAGCACGCTTTTTACCAGTTATGTACTTTAGCTTTCGCTCCAGAGATCATAACCTCCATCCATGGAAGAGACACTCATATAACCCATTTGTTCTAAGACACGTGCAGCGAGTGCTGAACGGCCTCCACTTCTACAGTAGATGACAATGGATTTGCTTTTATCAGTGAAGGCTTCATGGCCATCAATTTTAAACTCTAAGACGCCACGCGGAATGTGGATTGCATTCGGGATATGGCCAGCTTCAAATTCAGCAGGTTCACGGATATCAAGTGCAATGCTGCCTTCTGCAATCATTGCGTTGGCTTCATCGATATTCACTTCTTTAATTACTTTTTTTGCTGCTTGTACTAATTCTTTTGCTGACATCGCCATAAAAGAACCTCTCTATTAATTATATATTTATAAATATGAGTTATATTATATATCATTTTAACGATTAAACAAAACACCCTGTGATCAGATTATAATGATTTCTTTTACTTTGGTACGTTAATTTCCCACTATTATGTTTGCCTATATTGTCAGAAGAGTTTTATATGCATTTCCAATCTTGATTGGGGTTAATGCACTGACGTTTGCGCTCTTTTTTATGGTTAATACACCGGATGATATTGCCCGTATGCATCTGGGCAATAAACACATCACACAGTCTTCATTGGATTCATGGAAGGAAGCACGGGGCTATGACAAACCTTTACTATGGGCAAGTGAGCAAGAAGTGGTGGTTGATAAGGCAACAGAAACCATCTTCTTTCAAAAATCTCTGAGTTTATTCGTCTTTGATTTTGGTCAGGCCGACGATGGCCGCGATATTATGCAAGATATTAAGACCCGAATGTGGCCCAGTTTGGCTATTGCGGTGCCGACCTTGATTATAGGATTAATGGTCAATATAACCTTTGCGTTGCTAATGGTGTTTTTTAGGGCGAGTTATGTCGACCTGGGTGGGGTGATCCTGTGTGTCATTATCATGTCGATATCGAGTCTTTTCTATATTATTGGTGGCCAACTTTTAGTGGGGAAAATGATGCAGCTGGTGCCAATATCCGGTTATGGGGAAGGACTGAGTGCGATTAGATTTGTTATTCTACCGGTGTTGATTGGTGTTGTTGCTGGTATAGGTGGCGGGGCACGTTGGTACCGGACTTTGTTTTTAGAAGAAGCGTCGAAAGATTATGTTAGAACAGCCCGTGCAAAGGGCTTTTCAGAGTTACAAGTCTTATTCAAACATGTTTTAAAAAATGCCATGATCCCAATTTTAACGGGGGTGGTGGTGGTGTTACCTACGTTGTTTATGGGCAGTTTGATTATCGAATCCTTCTTCGGTATTCCTGGTTTAGGAAGTTACACAATTGATGCGATTCAAGCTCAGGACTTTGCTATTGTGCGGGCGATGGTATTTTTAGGCTCGGTACTTTATATCATTGGGTTGGTGTTAACTGATTTGTCTTATACCTTGGTTGACCCACGCGTCAGTATGGATAATTAATGACCGATAAGAATGATGTGAGGCAAGCTGCTTTAGCTTGCTTATTACTACGTGATCCCATTGAAAAAGTAGCTCAGACACAAGCGCTTTATCAACGTTGGCAATCTGGTGAACTCTCGATATCTCAACTTGATTTCAATGTACCAGAATTACCGGGCCAACCTGATAAACCAGAGCTTGTTGCCCCACGTGATTTGCCGCGTCGACGTAACAATGCTGAGACAGGTGTCGCGACATTAATTCATGCTGTTAACCATATTGAATTTAATGCCATCAACTTGGCATTGGATGCGGTGGCGCGTTTTGCAGGCTTGCCTGATGATTATTATGGTGATTGGGTGCGGGTGGCATTTGAAGAGTCTCAGCACTTTACTTTATTGCGTGAACACTTGATCTCACTCGGTTTCGAGTACGGCAGTTTTCCTGCTCATAATGGTATGTGGGAGATGGCACAAAAAACTCATCATGATCCCTTAATCAGAATGGCATTGGTACCACGAGTGCTAGAAGCACGTGGCTTAGATGTAACGCCAAAAATGATGGAGAAATTACGTGGGACCGGTGACTTGCGAGCAGTAGAAATATTAGAAGTGATTTTACGCGAAGAAATTGGTCATGTTGCCATTGGTACGCGTTGGTTTAATTATCTGTGTGCACAACGTGACGTCGATTCTTTAAACACGTTTAAAGATTTGCTCGATAATTATTTTGACGGTGAGTTACGGGGGCCATTTCACACTGAAGCCCGTAAACAAGCGGGTTTTTCGGATGCTGAAATGGCTTTGCTAGAAGGTCAGTCTTAAACAGATCTAGCGTCTTTTTCTTTGGCACTGGCTGTATTGGCTTTTTGTACCTCTTGTGCCGCTTTTTTGCGTTCCATCTCGACTTTTTGACGGCGGGATTCTTTAGGATCAGCAATCAGCTTTCGGTAAATCTCAATACGATCTTTATTTCTCAAATTGGCGTTGAGTTTGCTGATCTTGCCAAAGATACCGACCTTATCGGTCTCTAAATCGATTTGAGGATAAGCTTCCAGTACGCCTGAGCGTTTAATCGCTTGTTCGACATCGCAATCTGCTGGGACTTCTAGCTCAAAAATACGTTGCTCTGTCGGTAGGGCATAAGCGACTTCAATATGCAGCATGTCACTTGCCATAAATATCATCCGCTTGTTTGCAAAAGGCATCGACTAAAGAGCCAGATATTTGAGTGAAGACCGGGCCCAATGCCAGGCTAATTAGCCGGTTAGAAAACTCAAAGTCCATATCTAACTGCACACGACACCCTTGGTTATCACCGATCATGGCAAATTGCCAATGACCTTCCAAATGTTGGAAGGGCCCATCAATTAGTTGTATATCAATAGCCTTTCCTGGCGATAGTTTATTTTGGGTAGAAAACACATGGTGAATACCTCCTTTAGCTAAGTCCAAGCTGGCAGAGATTTCTTTTTCGCTTTGGCTAATGATTTTACTGGCACGACACCAAGGTAAGAAGCTGGGATAAGCTTCAATATCATTGACGAGGTCATACATTTGCTCAGGCGTATACATCACGAGCGAATTTCGAGTAATGGTGGTCATTTACGGAGATTGCCTTAACTTGATGTGAGGTTGACCAAACCCACCATGTTAAGGAAGATAATGACTACTGCTAGAGGCGATACATATTTAATTAAACCATGCCAGATAAGGTAGAAGAAAGTTGATTGAATATTTAGTTCTTCTTCACTTGAGCTTCTCTTCATTACCCAACCCGCAAAGATGGCGATAAGTAAACCACCCAATGGTAACATAATATTAGCGGTCAAGAAGTCGAGCAGATCAAACGGTGTTTTACCGAATAAGGTCCAAGACTCACCAATGTTGAATGAAAATACCGTTAATAAACCGAGTAACCAGGTACCAAGGCCAATGATAACGGCTGCACGGCGGCGGCTGACATCACGGTTTTCAACTAGCCATGCGACAGCGGGTTCAATGAGTGAAATGGCTGAACTCCAAGCGGCAAACACCAAGAGCATAAAGAATAAGCCACCATAGAATGTACCGTTTGCCATGTGGCCAAAGGCAATCGGTAAAGTGTGGAAGATTAAGCCGGGTCCTGCAGCCGTGTCTAAGCCATTGGCAAAGACTAATGGGAAGATGGCCATACCCGCTAATAAAGCCACAGCAGTATCGGCAAAACCAATGGCAAAGGTCATTTTGACAATGGAGGCATCTTTAGGAAGGTAAGAACCATAAACCATAATAGCGCCCATGCCTAAGCTTAGCGTGAAGAAAGCATGGCCCATTGCAGTGAGTACCGCTTCATCAGATAACTTTGAAAAATTGGCTACGAATAAGAAATCGATACCTTGCTCGAAATAAGTACCCGTATTGGCAGCATAACCGACTAATAAAAATAGGATGAGTATTAGGGCCGGCATTAGGAATTTAACGGCTTTTTCTAAGCCACCTTGTACACCGCGGGCCACCACAATGGTGGTAATGATCATAAAGATAGTATGCCAAGCCAACAGCCGTTCTGGATCACTGACTAGCGAGTTATAGATACTGGTGGCACCTTCAGCTGTAACGCCCTCAAACACGCCGGAGAAGGATCGGAAGACATAGGCTAATGCCTGACCAGCAAACACGCTGTAGTAAGACATGATTAACACGCCAGCGACGATACCCATCCAACCGAGATATTGCCAACCGGTGTTTTTGCCTTCTTCTACAGCCAAACTGTAGAGACCATTTGCCGGGTTTTGACGGCCACGGCGGCCGACCATGATTTCGGCCATCATCACAGGGAGGCCAATGACAACGAGACAAGCAAGATAAACTAGAACAAACGCACCACCACCATATTCACCGGTAATATAAGGAAACTTCCAAATATTACCGAGGCCAACTGCTGAGCCAGTAGCAGCGAGGATAAAGGCCCAACGTGAAGACCACTGACCGTGGATAGATTGACTTGGTCTGCTCATATTAGCTCAACGTGTTTGTATAAGAAGTTTGATCTTGTGGTAATTGTATTAAATATTCAAGCCTCTGCGTGAATTTGTTCCGATTAAGTCAGGTTTCATGACATTCTGTTACCAAACAAGTTGATTGAAACGTTATTGCTCAGGTTTCAAAGCTCGTTAATACTGGGTTCAGTTTATGTTAGGTATATCAGTGCTATTTTTACCAAGGAGAGAACAATATGGACTACTCAAAACAAGTAGATGTGACCGAGTACATTCCAGCTGCGATTACCTGAGGTTCCAATATCTTATTGGCGATTGCAATTTTGATTGCTGGTTTTTGGATTTCAGGTCGGGTGAGAAAAGTTGCCGTTAGGAACGGTCAGAGCAATGGCAATTCAGACGATACGCTATTCAAGTTTTTAGGCAGCATGGCACGTTATCTCATTCTTGCCTTTGTGTTTATTGCTGTTTTAAACCGGTTTGGCAGTACAAACTGCATTGATTATCGGCATGCTGGGTGCAGCGAGAGCAGCCATCGATAAAATCTTGGCAGAACACGACCATGTCCTGAATGACCCTGCTCCGTTTGTAGAAGTGGAAACACTGAAAGATAGCTCAGTTGATTTCCTTGTACGTCCATTCTGCAGAGGCGAGCACTATTTTTGCGTTTTGTATTCAGTACCTGAACTTATGAAAAAGGCTTTGATGAAGCGAATATAGAAATTCCATTCCCACACCGTAAAGTGATTGTGGTGAATGAAAACAGCTAGACTCGGTTAGGTCAACATAAAGAAAACGCAGTCAGAAATAGCTGCATTTTTAGTTTGGGAAAGAATAAGCTTAGAAGTCCTCGTCAATAGCCTTTATAATAACCACCATGGCAGGAAAGAATAAGAGAAAAAAGACATCGAGTAATACCATTGCTCAAAACCGTCGCGCACGACATGATTATTTTCTAGAAGATAATTTTGAAGCTGGATTGGTTTTAGAAGGCTGGGAAGTTAAAAGCCTGCGTGATGGACGAGGTCAAATCAACGAAAGCTATGTGCAATTGCATCAAGGAGAAGCTTGGCTGCATGGTTGTCATATTTCACCGATGTTGTCGGCATCTACGCATATTCACCCAGATGATATTCGCCGTCGTAAATTATTGTTGAATCGACTAGAGCTCAATCGCTTGATTGGTGCTGTCGATCGCAAAGGCTATACCATCGTGCCAGTGTCAATGTATTGGAAGAAAGGCCGAGCCAAGTTGGAGATAGCACTTGCCAAAGGTAAACAACATCACGATAAGCGTGCCACATCTAAAGACCGCGATTGGTCGCGTGAAAAGGCACGGGTTATGTCGAGCAAGCATAACTAAGCCATTAAGCATGGCAGTCTAAATACACTCGATTGAAACTATTTCGTTCAAATAGCTGTATAATTAGTACAGACACTTTATGGGGACGACCTGGCTTCGACGTGGGGTACAAAACTTGAGGTGCATGCCGAGTATGTTAGTTCTCTCGTAAAAAAGACTGACAAATTTTAGTTGCAAACGATAACAACTACGCACTAGCAGCTTAATAACCTGTAAATGCCGTCCGACCAATGCCGTGCTTATGCGATTGGTACCGGGCGTCGACTCTCATAAGCAAAGCCTGAAACGTGCTTGGCGTTGATGGACTAAAATCTTATCAAGATCGTGATTTGTTTTCCCTGTTCATCGGGTAGCTTGTCGCTAAACTAATAGATGAAACAAGCATGTAGATCTGAAAGCGGAGGTCTTGCGGACGCGGGTTCGATTCCCGCCGTCTCCACCATTTATTTAAAACCATTGGTATCAAAGGGTTTAGGCGATTGCTTAAACCCTTTTTTGTAGGTAAGATTGTAGGTAATTATTAAGATGACCTACTAATGAAATATCTTTATAAAGACGACCGAGGCTGCTTCTGGGTTAGAAGAGTGATAGCTAAAGAATTAAGGAATCATTTTGGTAAAACTCAATTTCAAAAGAGTCTTGGAGTCGTATCAAAATCCAAAGCCGAGAGCCTAGCAGTACCAACTCTTGAACTGTGGAGGAAAGAAATAAAGGCTGCCCAAGAAACTCTTAATGATAAGCCAGCCGATAATGTTGCGGGGGTTAAGCTAATACCAGACGCTGACAATGTCACGGATGAAGAAATTGATACGGTACAAGCATGGGTGTACGACGGTTATTACAGCGGAGAAATTGATGAGCGTATGGCTACGATGCAAGGAAGAGCTGTCCCCTCTGATATGTTTGTCGAAAAACATCGTGAATCAATTCAGCACCTTACTCCGAAGACCATCAATCAAAGAATTAGTCGCCTTGAAAAAGAGTTCCTTCCTAACTTTGAATGGTTAAACGAAAAAAGTTTATCTACTCGGAAGTTGCAACAATGGATTGATAGTTACGCCAACAAGAAAAATAAACCATCCCACGGCACACTGAGAGCCTACTATCAGGTTGCAAAACAATATATTGAGTGGTTGAGGAAGGAGGGACTGCTTAACATTGCAGATACATTTACTGGGGTAAAACTCCCAAGCAAGAAACAGTTATCAGTCTCTTCCCCCAGAAGACCCTTCTCTGATAGAGACCTAGAAGAAATTTTAGTAGCTATTAAAGATGAGGAGCTAAAGGCATTAACAATACTGGGAATGTACACTGGGGCAAGGATTGAGGAGTTGGCAACCCTAAAAATACAAAATGTATATGAGCAGGATAAAACATATTGGGTCTCCATTACTGATTCAAAGACTGAGGCGGGTAAAAGGCAGGTGCCCATCAACAGTCAGATTAGTCATATCATCAGAAGTAGGGTGGGTAATACTGAAGAATATTTATTTTCAGGAGGTGCAAAAAACCAGTATGGAAACAGGAGTGATGCGCTTAGTAAGAAGTTCGGAAGAATTAAAAGAAAACTCGGTTTTGGCAGGGAGTATGTATTCCATTCAATTCGCAAAACTGTAGCGACCAAGCTAGAACAGGCTGGCTTTCAGGAGAATATCGCAGCAGATATACTAGGACACGAAAAACCTAATATCACATACGGTCTATATAGTGGCGGTGCAAGCATGGAACAAAAGCGAGAGGCTATAGAGGCTATCAAGTTTGATATTAATGAGGAGTTGATAAAACAGGCTAGCTAGCTACTATCATAATCTCAGATGGCTCATCCATAGAAAGCAAGATAAAAGCGATTGATAGCATAAATATGTAATTATTTTTTTAGGACTGCTACTGCCTAACAGTATGTAATATATTTACTTTCTTCAAGAGGACATGTACCCATTACGCCCTTTATTACAGTTATTTAGTAAGTCCAATATAAACTACTCATTACAGAATATAACTAACAAGTGTGTGTATCTATTATGCTCCCAATATAGGAGCTATTATTAGTGGAGATATAGCTACTAATGATGGTATAAATCTATAGTTATATAGGTAGTATTATAGTGTTATGGGTATATAGGGACGTTAAGAGTTATGCATTATTCACCTGACTTAACACTAATAGAAAACCTCAAGATACAGAGCTATTCAGAGCACCCAGAGGTACTAGCTGCTGCAGATATTCTGGTAGATAGCTACTACAAGGGCAAAGATAGGCAGAGAAATAAGAAAGAATTTATTAGAGATGCTAGAAAGCTCATAGCTTCACTATGGCTTCATCAGCAAGCTGTCTTTAGATTCACAACGATGAAAGCTTATTTTGAAGGTGGTAAACAAGGCAAGCGAAAGCAAGTCTGGATGACTTCAAGAGTCCTTAAATTATTTAATACCGCCAGAGACATTGGCTGGATAGTGTTATACAGAAAAGGCATAGCTCCACAGCTATCAAAGTCTGGGAAAGGCTTTAATAGCGTATACAGAACTACTGAGCACTTCTGTAACCTACTGATCCACCTCAAACACGAGGATATCCTACCTGATACGCATGCCCGAAGAGTAGAACTCAAAAGTGATGAGGATGTTCTGCAAACCCTTCCAAACAACTTCGTTCAATCAGATGACTATCAACAGACAGTGGATGTTTTAGAAAAGCATTTCGAGGTATTAAAAGACTCAAGTATTCTCAAAGAATCAGGAGAGCCTGTTCCATTATCTCACCTTTACTTTGTTCGCAAGTTTAAACCAGACATGTCAAAAGGTGGACGCATATACGCTCAATTTCAAAACTACCCCAAGAAAGAGCGATTGGGTATAACCATAAATAATCATGCTGTTTGCTCACTAGATATCAGCCAACTTCACCCACAGCTACTACTCAGGCTTTTTCATAAGCGTGACTGTGAAGACTTAGGACTATTTGCTTATGCAAGGGGTGATGATATTTACACTATGCTTGATTACCCTGGCATTCCAAGAGCTGTTCACAAGAAACTAATAAATACCCTGTTTAATGCTAAAAGTTTAAATAGTGCCATTAGAGCATTGATGAGCACACATTACTGGCAGTGCGAGGAAACAGGTAAATGGAAATCTGAGACCTATAGAGGAAAACGTAGACGGAAAGGTCAGCCTGTGCTGGAAAACCCTTCAAAAGAAACAGCACAAGTATACATAAACAGCTTCAAACAAAACCACCCTCTTCTATCACCAGCATTATGTTCAGGGCTAGGATCTCACCTTCAGGCAGCCGATGGCAGAATGATGTTGACAGTACTTCGCTATCACAACAATGTGGATTTACCTGTTATCCCTATTCATGATGAAATCATTGTGCCTGAAACAAAAGCAACGATGGAATTTGCAGAGATAGCACTTAAGGATGCGTTTAGAGAGACCTTCGGGGATGAAGGTAGTTTTGGTTCAATCTATGCCAAATGGTCATTTGGGGAAGGAAAAGAAGATAAAACAGTTGAAATTAAGCTGGGTGATTAGTGCAAACCAGCCCATATTTGGCTCAAGTGATTCTTTTGTTATTATCGGGTTATCTGTATAGAAGAGCTGCAAGATTAAAGAAGACGCTACCACTAATAAATATTCTTATTAGTCAGGACGTCCTCTTTGGCAGCTATAGATCTAATAACCCGAAAGGAATTGCTCCTAAACCCATTATTTCATCTAAATATGATGATCCAAGAAAAGTTTTAGAAGAAAAACTAAACGAAAAAGTTACATCTTTTGATATTGTTACTCTATGAATCAAGTATTGATATGAGGGTATGCTTAACCAGGGACACATTAGTAGATTTTTGCTATATTTATCAACCTTCAATACCATGAAAATACTATAGTTACTGCGTAGAGATATTGTCCTTTTTTTAAACCTCCACTGCTATCAAAGCCAATTAAAAAATTATTAACATGCCATCAAAGACCTTTAAAGAACTTCAAGATTTCATTTCTAAAGACATGAGAATGTCACATGTCTATCAACCTGTTATGTTAATTGAATTACTCTCAAAAAAAGGTAAGTCATCTGTTACAGAGATTGCAAAATCAATACTCATCAATGATGAATCGCAGATTGAATATTATAAGCAGATCACCAAAAACATGGTGGGTCGTGTCCTTACGAGAAACAGGGGGATTACTGAAAAGGATAAGGATATTTATAGTCTGATAGGGTTTGAAGAATTAGAAAGCGACGAAGTAGAAGCATTAATTGGTCTTTGCCAAAAGAGACTTAATGAGTATCTGGAAAATAAGGAAGACGCATGGTCACATAGAAAGAAGTCAGCAGGATATATAGCAGGCACTGACAGGTACGAGGTGCTTAAACGGGCAAAGTTTCATTGCGAGTTATGTGGTATGTCAGCAGATAAAAAAGCACTAGAGGTTGACCATATCCTTCCAAGAAACAAAGGTGGTCAAGACGAGTTGAGCAACTATCAGGCACTCTGCTATTCATGCAACGCAATGAAAAGAGATAGAGATGACACTGATTTCAGGAAGGTATTGGATGATTATAAACACAGGGAAGAAGCTTGTCTTTTTTGTGAGATAGAAAAAGATAGGATCATCAATTCGAATGAACTCTGCTATGCAATCCATGATGGATTTCCTGTCACGGAACATCACACTCTGATAATTCCCTATAGACATGTAAGTGATTATTTTGGATTGTATCAACCTGAACTCAATGCCGTTAACCAGATGATCCATGAGACTAAAGAGAAAATATTGAAACTTGATAAGTCAGTTACAGGTTTTAATATAGGAATGAATTGTGGGGAAGATGCAGGGCAGACGGTTTTCCACTGCCATATCCATGTTATTCCGAGAAGGAAAGGTGATGTTATTAGCCCCAAAGGTGGAGTCCGTGGTGTTATCCCTTCTAAACAATCATATTAGGTTTTTCTGTAATTCATCTGCTAGGTCACCAAACAAATCAGTCGTTTGTATCAAATCGACGAACGAGCCAGGGCAAGAGGCTGTTCGTCCACCCTTGGATATGAGCATTTTGGTTTGGTTTGCTTTCAAATCAATTACTTCCAGAGTGTACTCTGTGAATTGCCAAGATTTACCATTAGTAAAGCAGGGGTTATTAGAACTCAGCACACCTGAATGTCTAATTCCATAGCGCGCCTCAGCTTGATTAAAAGTTACATCCTGAGAGGCTGACTTATTTGTAACAGTATTGATGCTAGCAGAGGCAGGCACATTAAAACCTCTGGCAGTCAACGCACGCCTTAATTGGTTGTCAAGCCTACTAGTATTAAGAATAATGACACTTATACCGTTACTTACCCGGTTATCAATTTTGACTACTTCCATCTCTTTGACACACCCAGCAAGCATCAAAACTAATAAGGCAGAGGTTAAAAATTTCATCTAAAGCTCCATATGAAAATTAAGTCTCAAATAGATATACCCAACCATAAAACTCATGTCACCCAATAAGCTACTCAAAACCACCAACCCATATTTGGCTTAATTGATTATTTTGTTATTATCATGGTTATCTGTTTAGAGAAGATGAGGGCATGCCAACACTAATTTCCTTCTGGACAGTACCCACGGTCACTCTATCACTTGTGTTGTCCCTCACCTGGTCCACGTGATAACCAACGGAGTTACATCCCGATAATAACGCTATGGAGAAAAATAGACTGATGAATTTCATTTGAACCTCTCTTCTAGATTTTTGAACTCAATTTCAAAATATACTCAAATAAAAAACTTTGCAAGGGACTAAAAAGCTTTATCTAAAAACAAACAGATCCGAAGGCTAGGTGATAAGCGAGTTTTTACTGGAAATTGGCAGATAAAAAGCACCTCATCAATACACTCTTTTTTGTGTGGGGGTAGGTACTATAGTCATGCAATACTCTGTTATACCTTCTCCCTTTGCATCTGATGTTCGTGAAATAGTAAAAAAAGCGTCTCACTAGGTACTAATCCTAATGCCTTAGTGTATTCATAAAACTCAACAACATCTAATCTCCTGTCGCCGGTTTCAATTTTTCCAACGAGAGAATGGGTGATGTTCAATCTTACAGCTAAGTCTCTCTGAGATAGGCCCAGGTCTTTTCTTGCCTTGATAAGTTTTTTTCTCAAGGATATGTGTAGTTTGTGATGTACTGATTTTCTCAAAGCCTTGTTTTTCCATGAAGCATTAGTATGGATAATAGATCTTGTTTTCTAGGGCGGTATTATGATGAAAATACTCCATGCACCGTAAACAGGTGCAATTCATAACTAATTTTCAATTTGGGCTATATTTCTGAGCTAAAAAATTAGTAACTCATGTGTTTATTAACTGTGTTTGTTTATTAATTAAAAGAAACGTTGATTTGACTAACAGTCTGGTGCTTTTAGTATTATTGGTAGCTCCTATTCTGATAGCATTTTTGACGCTAAAAATATCATCAAAAGACCCAGTTATTTACTATTCTGATCGAGTTGGATAAATAATCATCTGTTTAAAATGCCGAAGTTCAGAACCAGGAAATCTGATGCGCCTAGGGTGGCTACACATCTAATGAAAAATGCCGATTCACATACGACAAAAACTGGTAAATTTTTAAGAAAGACTAGCACAGATCAGCTGCTTCAATTATGGGATTTTATCAAAGAGGATATGTCTTTGGTGGGACCTAGACCGGCTCTGTACAATCTGTATTACTAATAATATTACGCACCAGTAGTGGCGTTGAAAAGCTAACATCGGGTATTACTGGATGGGTTCAAATTAATGGAAGAGGTGGCATTTTAATTGAACAAAAGTTCAATTTGACACCGAATATCTTGAAAGACAGTCAATACTGTTCGACTTAGATATTCTGTTTAAAACCATTATTCAAACCGTCTTAAGACGAAATATTAGTCATTAAGTCATGACCGAATGAAGCATTGCCTCACAAACCGGTGCAGTGGAGTTTTACTCTAATATTTACCTTTTAGGTTTTTAGGTTCGAAAAAGTGATACCCGTTATTCTATCTGGTGGTTCTGGTACAAGGTTGTGGCCATTGTCGCGTAAACAATTTCCAAAGCAGTATTTGCCTTTATTAAGCGATAACACCATGCTTCAAGAAACTATTCTTCGTTTAAGTGGATTGGGTGATCTATCAGAGCCTATTATCATTTGTAATGAAGCTCACCGCTTTGTTGTAGCTGAGCAGTGTCAACAAATCAACATAACCAATCCAACAATATTGCTTGAACCTATTGGCAGGAATACTGCACCTGCTATTTCCGCAGCTGCACTTAAGGCTATTAAACAGTTCGGTGAAAATGCTGTTTTATTAACACTGTCAGCTGAGCACATTGTCGAAAATCAGCTAGCTTTCAGGGAAGCTGTTTCTAAAGCAGTTAAACTCGCAGAGCAAGGCTATCTAGTTACTTTTGGCATTCAACCCACGTTTCCAGAAACAGGGTATGGCTATATTGAAGCGGTTAATGATGCCCAATTTCTTGATGTGGCAAATGACTGTTTTAGTGTGAAACGTTTTGTTGAGAAGCCGGTAAAAGAGAAAGCCGAGGAGTATTTTACAAAGGGCAATTATTTTTGGAATTCTGGAGTATTTTGTTTCACTGCAGGCACTATTTTAGAACAATTGCAGCAATGCGCACCTGATGTTTTAACAAGTGCCGAACAAAGTTTGGCTGCTGCGCGTTCAAAAACAGGTGACAATAGTCAGCAAATCCAATTAGAGTTAGAGACCTTTAGCAAAGCGCCCAATGTCTTTATTGATTATGTAGTAATGGAGAAGTTCGATAAAGTTGCTGTTGTAAGTTGTGATATTGACTGGAGTGATATTGATTCTTGGGGTGCTGTTAGTGAATTAAAACCGTCAGACAAAAACAAGAATAATGTTGTGGGTGAGGCTTTATTACATGATGTCAGTAATTATTATATTCAAAATGAGGGGCGGCTGATAGGGGCAGTTGGTCTCAAAGACCTTGTTATTGTTGATACAGAAGATGCGTTATTAGTTGCCGATAAGAGTGGCAGCCAGGATGTTAAGGAGATTGATACTGCTTCAAAGCGCAATGGTCATACTCATCATAAAGTCTATCGGCCATGGGGTTCATATACTGTCCTTGAAGAAGGAAAACATTTTAAAACTAAAAAAAACACGGTAAAACCAGGCGAGCAAATTTCATTACAGCTACATCATCACCGCAGTGAACATTGGATAGTTATTAATGGTGTTGTACAAGTGACAAATGATGATGAGGAATTTCTATTAAATAAAAATGAATCGACTTTTATCCTTGCAGGCCATAAACATCGACTCGGAAACCTAGGTTTGGTAGATCTTGAAATAATTGAAGTGCAAAGCGGTAAATACATTGATGAAGATGATATTGTCCGTTTCGAGGACATGTATGGTTGCGCTTGATGGGTGATTTAGCTTGCTTTAAAGCTTACGATGTCAGGGGTCGTTTAGGGGATGAGTTAAACGAAGATATTGCTTATCGTATTGGCTGTGCTTATGCGCAATTTCTTAATGCCCAAAAAGTAGTCATTGGTGGTGATATGCGTCTTTCAACGGAGCCACTTAAGCAAGCTTTGGCGAAAGGTCTGATGGATTCGGGAGCGGACGTGCTTGATCTGGGGATGACGGGCACGGAAGAAATTTATTTCGCCTCCTTCTTTTTGGATGTCGATGGCGGAATAGAGATTACAGCAAGTCACAACCCAATTGATTTTAATGGCATGAAACTGGTCGGGCGTGGTGCAAAACCAATAAGCGGTGATACAGGTTTAAAAGAAATACAAAAGCTGGCTGAAAACAATGACTTTATAAGCCCTTCTCGACAAGGCAATATCCAAAATTATTCAGTACAAAGCGATTATATTGAACATCTGATAAGCTATATAGACCCGGCCAAAATTAAACCATTAAAGCTAGTGGTGAATGCTGGAAATGGTGCCGCGGGGCATGTGATCGATGCGATAGGAGAAAAGTTTCAACAATTCAATATACCGATAGAGTTTATAAAAATTCATCACCAGCCAGATGGCACTTTTCCGAATGGTATTCCTAATCCCTTGCTGCCTGAAAATCGTCAATCAACTGCAACAGCTGTTCGACAACATAAAGCGGATATGGGAATTGCCTGGGATGGTGATTTCGATCGTTGTTTTCTATTTGATGAAAATGGCGAATTTATTGAAGGTTATTATATTGTAGGCTTGTTGGCTGAAGCTTTTCTGGCAAAAAATCCAGGTGAAAAAATCATTCATGATCCTCGATTAACCTGGAATACCATAGATATCGTGAAAAAAGCTGGCGGTATACCGATACAGTCTAAAACAGGCCATGCCTTTATAAAAGAACGAATGCGTGCTGAAAATGCCATTTATGGCGGTGAAATGAGTGCTCATCATTATTTCCGAGACTTTGCCTACTGTGATAGTGGTATGATTCCGTGGCTGCTAATAGCTGAGTTGCTTAGTTTGAACTATAAGCCGTTATCAAAACTAGTGAATGATAGAATCAACGAATACCCATGCAGTGGTGAAATTAACTATAAGGTATCAGATACTCAGCTTAGTATGAAGTATGTTGAAGAGGGATTGTTAACATTAAATCCAATTATAGATAGGACGGATGGTTTTAGTATGGAATTTCCGGACTGGCGTATTAATTTAAGGGCTTCTAATACAGAAGCACTTCTTCGACTCAATATTGAAACTAAAAGGAACTGCTCACTACTTAAGGAACGTGTTGATGCTATAGCAGCATTACTGAAAGAGTAGCCCTCCAATGCTTCAAAGTCTTTGGTCATATCGTCATTTGTACTGAGCTACCTGGAATGAGTCCATTAGCCGTTTTGCACGAAGTAAGCTCGGCGGCCTATGGATGATTATTATCCCGTTGTGTCAAGTGTTAATTTATGCTCTAAATAGCCCCCCGCCCCTTCACTGCTTAGCTCAATCAGATAAAGCGAACCAAATGTATTCGCAAGTACACATGAAGGTACGTCTAATCCGCCAGCATATGAATACACCTTAACCCTTGTGTTGTGTAGCAGGCTCGGTTACATTCTTTATATCTAGACATGAGAATACACAAAGAGGTAAAAGATATGAAGCTAGGTTATATAAGAGTAAGCACCGCAGAGCAAAACACAGCCAGACAATTAGATGGTATTACCGTAGACAAAACGTTTGAGGACAGGTGCAGCGGTAAGGATACCAACAGACCTCAGCTAAAGAGAATGTTAGATGTTATGCGTTCAGGGGACACAATCATAGTGCATGAGATATCTAGGCTAGCTCGTAACCTTGTCGATTTACTACAACTTATAGAAACCATCAATGGTGCAGGTGTAAGGTTAGAGTTCGTTAAAGACGGTATCACCTATGACAGCAACGATAAGAACCAAAAGCTCATGTTATCCATTATGGGTGCTGTTGCTACCTTTGAACGTGAAATGATTCATGAGAGGCAAGCTGAAGGTATTGCAATCGCCAAAGCTAAAGGTGTGTATAAGAACAGAAAGCAATCTAAAGCTGTAGATAAAGCTGGTATTGAAGAAGCACTAGCTGGTGGTCTGTCCGTTAGGAAAACAGCTGCTAAATTTAATGTGGCACCAAGTACAGTGAGTAGAATTAAGAAGGGGATTTAGGTGAATTTGTAGGTAAATTTGTAGGTAAATTCATAACTAAAACCTCGATATACCGTTATATAAGGGGTCTAGATAGGGTTCAGGTTCGATTCCCGCCGTCTCCACCATATACAAATGCCACCTAATGGGTGGCTTTTTTATTTGTGGCTATGTGTGGATGAGAACCCGCAATACGAGTTCACAAAATTGTATGGAATAATTTTGGACATCCGGAGGATGGACCGTAGGCCGAAGCTAATAGACGAACTGAGCAATTCCCGCCCAGATGCCTTCCAGGATTTATGACTTGCATTACTGGTTTTTTATGCCTAATCAAACACAGTTATTTCACCCATTCGGCATGCTAAATGCTCTTTTCTGAGACACCACTGTCCCTAACCAGCCTCGACAGTCCTTCCCTGGCTGCTTCTATCCCCAAGAGCTATGAACTTTAGCTTTTTTTATTAGTCTTGTTGAGTATAAGCTACTGATATCAAATAATAAGTAGATATACTTATACAAGAAATCATATTTGTATAAGTACGTATTTTCAAGGGTTTGACGATGACATAAAGTGAGGTCGGTTGGAAACATTTCTGCTAACAATGAATGTAGGTATTTCTTTGTTTTGGCGATTTGTATCCATAACTTTTAATAACCCCTTAATTAAGGAATGTTTATTATGAAAAAGCTATTAATCAATATGCGATATTGGATGGCACCAATTTTAATTTTGGTGACCCTTGCCAGTATCTTAATGGGCGGCATGTTCGTCTGGGTAGGTGTCGCACTGTTTGGTGTCGGCATCATTTTAGATACATTAACTATTAACATGCATCCTACAGGTGCTGGTTTTGATGAACATGGTGATACCAATGGTATGCCAACTCTTCAAAACACAGTCATGTATGTGATGTTGCCTGTGTTTGCTCTATTGCAAGTGGCACTCGCATGGCGTGTCTACCAATACACAACAGGTGTCGCGATTGAGCCGGGTGTGTTATTCGGTGTTCTACCCGTTACGATGGGTATCACAGGTGTAGAACTTGTTGGTGCTGCAATTTCAACAGGTATCTTCGCAGGTATCGGCATTATCTATGGCCATGAGTTATCTCATACTAAAGGTTTTGCCTTTGTCGTATCTCGTCTAATGATGGGCTTAAGTGGCTCTGCTCATTTTAGTTATGCACATGTGTACAACCATCATTTGGAGTTAGCACACGAAGATGACCCTGCTACTTCACCACGTGGTCGCAATATTTACCATCATTTTTGGTTGTCTCACATGGGTCAATCTAAATTCTTGTTTGGTATGGAAGCGACGCGTTTAGCCAAATTGAATAAACCGTTTGTTTCACTAGAAAACCGTTGGATACGTGGTTATCTAATGAGTTTACCGACCATGTTATTGTTCACGTGGGTCGGTGGTGCAGTCGGTATCGCAGCTATGTTCCTTGTTTGGACTATTTCAAACTTTGAATTAGAAGCATTGAACTACATGGAACACTATGGTCTTATCCGTGAAAAAGGTCAGCCAATTGACTACCGTCATTCATGGGATAACGCTAATTTGTTCTCTGCGTGGTTCTTTATTGAAATCGGCAGACAAGGTGACCACCATGACCGTGGTGAAACACACTTTTGGGAATTAGACGAAGTAGGTTCACCAGATGGTCGCTGGGGTTACTTTACAGAGTTTGTGGTTGCTTTAATTCCACCTCTATACCATTCAGTTATGAAGAGAAAATTAGCAACATGGGATAGAGACTTTGCTACTGAAGGCGAGCGTGAGATTGCCGCTAAAATCAATGCACAAGCTGGTTATGAATTGCCAGAAGGTCATGATTCTTACGGTACCATCTAAGTAGACCTTTCTTGATGGGCTGGGCCCAAAGATTTTCTTTGAGCCCAGCTTTTTTTTATATTCAACAAGGAGAACGACATGGCTTCTTTCAAAGCAATCACTGTCACGATTATTTGGACTGCAACTGCAGGGTTTGGCTTATTTGCTATCGGTGCCTATGAGCATTTTAGAAACCCAATATGGGCAACAGGAATAGCCACTTCTTTACTCGGCATTCATATGGTTAATATGGCGTCATATTTCAAAGTAGCAGTTGAACGTCCATCTGAGCGGTTTAAATAATAGTATAAGAATTTAAAATCATACCCGGTGGGGGGGGGGGAAAGCTTTTCCATAGCATCGTTTTACTCTCTCCGTTCATCGGTTATTTATTCGGCTGAGATGAACTATTATCCTTATTTTACCTCGTATTCATTCTGCTAGATTGATTCACTCAGTGTAAGCTAATCACCTTATGATAGAAGTCGCCCTTTTTCCTATACCAAGATCTGTTTGCTTTCCCGGCATACCGATGCCGTTTCATGTATTCGAACCACGTTATCGAGACATGGTGAAATACTGCATTGACAATGATGTGATGTTGGGCGTGTGCCACACCAGAGGCATCGTGCGTGACATTAAGCAACAGCAGACACCAGAAGAAGCCCTAAACAGTAATCAAGCAACCTATAAACCCTATGAAGTCTTTTCTGCTGGCAAAGTAGAGCTACTTGAAGAACTTGATGCTGGCCGCATGGGTATCCTAGTTCATTTCGAAACGCGACTAGAGCTAAAACAAGTGCGACAACTATTGCCCTTTAATATCTGGGCGTGTGAACTTTATAAAGATGAACCCGTTGATGAAGCGGACTTAGCTATCTTAAAACAAACTCACGAAAAAGTGATGCAGCGTTTATTGGCTATGAGTCACAGCAATGAAGAAGCGATAAAAATGCTCACAAGTGACCAATGGCAAGACTTATCAACCACTGAGTTTAGTTTTATGGTGAATGGTTCAGTTGGTATGCCAATAGACATAAAACAAGGAATACTAGAAATGAGACATCCACAACAACGTCTAGACGCCTTGTTAAAACTGTTAAATTCTATTCAGTCTTCTTTTCAGGCATAAGGCTGAAAACACGCCGGTTGTATGGTACTGCTATATGCCAAGACATGTAGACTTGTATTTAGAGCAATCAAGGACTAATCAATGCCATAATTTAGGCTGCTCATGACTTGCTCTAAAAACCTTTGGGGTCCGGAAAAATCCCTTCCTAGAGGGTTTTTGTTTCAATTTCGAATGTTTTAATTTCGTCTCCTAAATTTTTATCAACGATATGATACGGTTCATTTTCCCTCGTTCATCCAAGAGCTGTCATAGGGCGATGTCATAGAGTATAGGTTTTTTTCTAATGTGGATTGCTTTAATGAAGATCTGGTCAGTTGCCCCAACACCTTCTTGATCTAATAACTTAGGCAGGACGATTGTTTGAGCTTGGGCTTTTCCTCTATTAGACTTACTGTTGTGGAACACCTGACTTCTTGTCGTATAAAATCTGTTTCAATAATAAATTGGAGTGCTTTTTTTGTTAATGATAAAAGGTGATGTAATTACCTTTTTTCCTATAAACATTTTTCTATCAGTCGTGTCCGGTCTTCTTTGGCTGCCAATTCTACAAGGTAGCTAGATGAGTCCGTAAGTTCTAGACTGATATCCTTTTCTTCTTGCTTGAATGATGTGGTGACTGTTCCAAGAGTTGAGTTGTCAATCTTCTGATCCTTGTCATATGAGTGGACTCTAGTAACACTTGATTTCCAATCAGAGCCCATATGATTATGACTTTTTAGTTTTTATGGTTTTCTATATATCTACGAAGTTCTCGTAAAATGAAGATGTGATCTTCATCCTCTATTAGGTCATCCTTTTTGTTGGCAATTTTTAGCTCATCTTCCGATACTTAATCCGTTCTGGCTGGTGGTCTTTGCCAAAGCGTTTCTTATAGTCTTCGGCATATTCTGTGTAGTTTCCTTCAAAGAAGACGACGTTGGATTCACCTTCATAGGCGATCATATGCGTACAAACGCGATCTAGGAACCAGCGATCATGCGAGATGATAACGGCTGAACCTGGGAAGGCGAGAATGGCTTCTTCTAATGCACGCAGGGTTTCGATATCAAGGTCATTGGTCGGTTCATCGAGTAGCAAGACGTTGCCACCTTCTTTAAGTAGCTTGGCCATATGCAAGCGATTGCGTTCACCACCTGATAGGTCTTTGACGAATTTTTGTTGGTCTGACCCTTTGAAGTTGAAACGGCCACAGTAGGCACGAGAAGGGGTTTCGTAAGTGCCGACGGTGATGATGTCGCTGCCTTCTGAAATCTCTTCAAATACTGTGTTGTTGCCATCGAGTTCACGTGATTGATCGACGTAGGCCAGTTGCACGGTTGAGCCTAGGTCGATCGAACCTGAATCGGGTTGTTCTTCACCGGCAATCATACGGAAGAGGGTCGATTTACCGGCGCCGTTTGGCCCAATAATACCGACAATGGCACCAGCAGGAATGGCTAGGGCGAGTTCATCAATTAATAACTTGTCATCATATGATTTTGAGATGTTGTTGAGTTCGATAACTTTGTCACCTAGGCGTGGGCCAGGTGGGATGTAGATTTCTTGGGTTTCGTTACGTTTTTGGAATTCACGCGAGTTCATTTCTTCAAAGGATTTTAGGCGTGATTTTGATTTGGATTGACGGCCTTTGGCACCTTGTTTGACCCATTCTAATTCTGCTTTGATGGCTTTGTTATGTGAGGCTTCGGCTTTGGCTTCTTGTTCGAGACGGGCATCTTTTTGCTCTAACCAAGATGAGTAGTTACCTTCATAAGGAATACCTCGGCCGCGATCAAGTTCTAAGATCCAACCTGCAGCATTATCGAGGAAGTAGCGATCATGGGTGATGGCGACAACGGTACCGGGGAAATCTTGTAGGAAGCGTTCTATCCAAGCAATAGATTCGGCATCAAGGTGGTTGGTTGGCTCATCGAGCAATAACATGTCTGGGTTATCAAGTAATAAACGACACAGTGCGACACGGCGCCGTTCACCGCCAGATAAAACCGATACTTTGGTATCCCACTCTGGCAGACGCAAGGCATCAGCAGCCCGCTCTAGGGCATTGTTTAAGTTATGACCTTCTTTGGCTTGGATGAGGTTTTCTAATTCGGCTTGTTTAGCGGCGAGGGCATCGAAGTCGGCATCAGGTTCGGCGTAGGCGGCATAAACGGCATCGAGTGCTGCGACGGCATCTTTGACATCAGAGACGGATTCTTCGACGACTTCACGGACGGTTTTCGCATCATCCAACTCAGGTTCTTGTGGCAGGTAGCCGACCTTGATATTGGGCATGGGAACGGCGTCACCAAGATAGTCATTATCGAGCCCGGCCATGATTTTGAGTAAGGTGGATTTACCTGAGCCATTTAAGCCTAATACACCTATTTTTGCACCAGGGAAGAATGACAGTGAAATGTCTTTTAGAATTTCACGTTTTGGCGGTACAATTTTGCCAACGCGATTCATGCTGTACACGTACTGGGCCATTTTGAACTCGAATGAATAGAAAGTGTTGATTCTACCGTTGATAGGTTTGTTTTGCTAATTCAAAACACCTTTTAGGCTCTAGCCGATTAGTCATGAGAAATCGTTAATGGAAAGATCAAACTCGGTGATGAGATAAAAAAATGTAGAATGGCGGCCTATTGAAGCTAATCTGGATAAATATACTGAGTAAAGCGGAACAGTTGTCTCAAGAAGAATATCTAAAACGCTGCCAAGCAGCTGCGAACACAGGCAATGTGGTTGCCCAAAATACGCTAGGGTTTTTTGTATTTGAATGGACAAGGGATTGAGCAGAGTGATAAAGCCGCGGTGACATGGTTTCGACGTGCTGCAGATGATGGCTATGCGGCCGCACAATACAATTTGGCGGGAATGTATAAGCTGGCCAAGGGGTTGAGCAAAGTCACCCTGAATCGATTAAGTGGATGCAGGCTTCTGCGAACCAAGGTTATGCGGAAGCGCAGTCTAATTTGGGTGATTTGTATTATCAGGGTTTGGGTGTGATACAAGATTATGCGATGGCTTATCTTTGGTGGACATTGGCGGTGCAGAATGGCGCTAATGATATCAAGCATAAGCTAATGGACTTGGCTGACAAGGTGACAGAGGCGCAAACTCGAGAAGCTGAGCAGCTCGTTGTACAATGGAAAACTAAGCATTAAGATTTTAAAATCTCTTATTAATATTTTACTTTAGGAAACACACGTGTCAAAAAATCTCTATTTAGTGGTTGCAGCGGTTTTAGTTGGGTTTTATTTTTTGCAGACATTTACACCTTCGTTGAGTGAAGAAGAGTTGGAAGCGCATAAGCAGGCGAGCTTAGATTATTTGGCTGCGAATCAATTTATGGGAGGGGTGAAAGTGACAGAATCAGGTTTGCAATATGAAGTGTTGCAGTCTGGTACGGGTACGGTGCATCCTAAAGTCTCAGATATGGTGACAGTGCATTATGACGGTAGTTTGGTTGATGGGACGGTGTTTGATAGTTCTGTCGCCCGTGGTGAGCCAATTACCTTTGGTCTTGGACGTGTTATTGCTGGTTGGAAAGAGGGATTACCGCTGATGGTGGTGGGCGATAAGATGCGTTTCTTTATTCCGCCGAGTTTAGCCTATGGTGAGAAATGGGCTGGTAAGATTCCGCCTAACTCTACTTTGATCTTTGATGTCGAGTTATTGAAGATTAACTAACGATTTTTGCTAGGGCTCATTACCACCTGAGTACACGTTTCATTGTGATATGAGGTACGCCTGCTTGTGTAAATTCATCACCATCAATGACAAAGTCATGTTTGACATAAAACCCTTCGGCACTACGCTGCGCGTGGAGGCTGAGTTCTTTTATTTGACTTTGCTTAGCGGTCTTGATGATTTGTTCCATCATGCCTGAACCAGTACCTTGGTTTCGGAAGTTTTTTAACACGGCCATATGACCAATTGTGCCTTCTGAGGTCAAACGTGCAGTGCCAATAGGGTTGCCATCAATTGAGGCAACGATATGTAGGGCATTTTCATCGTAATCATCCCATTCATCTGCTTCGGCAATATTTTGTTCGACAATAAAGACAGCATGGCGAACATGTTTTGCTGTGACTTTAGCGCGTGCCCATTCTGCAAGTAAAATTTTTAACATATTCTGTACATTTCTCCTTGGTTTAGGCGAAAGGGGCAAAAGCCTCATCAAGTGGTGTATTGGCCATGTGGTTGAGGTAATTACTCATGGTTTTCTGGGCGAGTACCAGTAATACTTCGGCGATTGAACGGTCTGTGAAACCGGCTTCTTTAAATGCGGCGACATCAGCAGGGTCGACATTACCGCGATTGCGAACGACTTGTAGAATAAAGGTACGTAGCGCTTCTAGTTTAGCGGTTGGCAAGGCGGTTTCATTTTTAATGGCATCACAAATACTCTTGTCGACGCCCATCGCGACGGCGACGGCAACATGGGCTGGGAAGCAATAATGACAGTCATGTTCATTATTGATGGTTTGCCAAGCGACGGTCATTTCCTCTGCGGTAAACGCACTTTCGGTGACGAGTTGGTGTAATGTCATATAGCCCTTAAGAGCCTGAGGTGACACAGAAATCATATTATGAAAGTTTGGTACCATACCGATGCTTTTTTGCATTTGGTCTAACAGAGGTTGGCTTTCTGCCGGGATGGCATCTTGGTCTAGTTGGCCAAATGTGGTCATTGAGGTTTCCTCGCCTTTTTATTTGTATTGAATGTGATGTTGATTATAGACGTTAGTCTTTGTATTTGAATAGGTGTTGTCAATTTTTGTTTGATTAGGGTTCTAATTCAAGTGACATTGCGATGTGTGGGATGCCCGCATCGATAAATTCATCACCAAGGGCAATGAAGCCATGTTTGGCATAGAAGTCTTCGGCACTGCGTTGAGCATTCAGCGTTAAGCTTTTGAAATGACTTTGTTTAGCGGCTTCGATTAATTTACGCAACATCGCGGAGCCAACACCTTCGTTTCGAAAGTCTTTTAACACGGCCATTCTGCCGATACTGCCTTCGGGTGTTAGTCTGGCTGTGCCGATGGCATTGCCATCAAGTGATGCGATCACGTGCAGTGCAGTTTCATCGCCATGTCCCCATTCATCAGCTTCAGGTACATTTTGTTCTTTTATGAAGACATCTTCGCGAATGGGTATCGCTGCAACATCGGCATGGAGCCAGTCGGCCATCAAGATTTTAAGCATTGGATTTGTTGCCGCTTTCTCGAGGAACTGTATTTTGATTTGAACGGCTTATGCGAGTCACGACATTTCCCTCGTTGAGGTTTTAATTCGGTATCATGTAGATTATAGACTTTAGTCTTCGTATTTGGATACAACCGAGGTGCCTTACCCCGGGTTTAGCTGTTTTAGGAAAGAATATGACAGAAATTATGCTGATTATTACTGCTGTAGTGGCGGTGGTTATGATTTGTTTTTATCGTGTGTATGTTTCGTCAGGTGTGGCGACGTTGAATGCCGATAATAAACAAGAAGGTATCGATTTCTTAGTGGCTAACCGTTTTAAAGAGGGTGTGGAGAGTACGGAGTCTGGCTTGCAATTTACTTTGTTGCAAGCGGGCACGGGGGAACAACATCCAACGGCTAAAAATGAAGTGAAAGTGCATTACGAAGGCACTTTTATTGATGGTCGTGTTTTTGATAGTTCGATTAAACGCGGTAGGCCTGCTAAGTTTGTTTTAAATAAAGTTATTAAAGGTTGGACTGAAGGATTACAGTTGATGGTGGTGGGTGAGAAGCGGCGATTTTATATTCCCGCCAAATTGGGTTATGGCAACCGCTGGGTCGGGCATATTCCACCGGGCTCGACATTGATTTTTGATGTTGAATTGCTAGATATCATTTCCTAATGATTTAAAAATCTGGGCTATGTGCCAGATCTTTAGAGTAAATAACTTAAACTTTAAACGGCAAACGAGATGATTTTGTAGCAGCCGATTTTGCTGAAATCGCCTCATTGATTGGTAATTTTGGACAGGAAGCGAAACAGATTGTTGCTCAGGCAATGGAAGTGGTGAGTGCTTGGCCGACTTATGCGAAAAAGGCGGGTGTTTCGTATACCGCAGAGCAAGAAATTCAGCGCCATTTACGTCTTTCACAAAAGTTAATGCTCATTTAAATTAACGGTGTACGTGAATTATTACGTTCACTTTGCTGTCTGTAAAGTAGCTATAATAACGGGCTAGCGTCTATAGACATTATTTAGAATTAGGAATCGTCATGAAATCACATTATTCGGGTTATTTAACACAACGGGGTTCGGCCATTATCTATATGGTAATGGCGATTATTATCCTATCGGCTTCGGCAGGGATATTGTTTTTCAAAGCAAAACAACCCCCACAAGCAGTTCAAGAAATGAAGATGTCAACAGGGACTCCTATTGCATCGGTATTACCAGAAGTGACTGTTTATAAAACGGCAACATGTGGTTGTTGCAGTAAATGGATCACCCATTTACAAAATGAAGGCTTTAATGTTGTTGCTTATGACCGTGATGATATGAATACCATTAAACAAGATGCTGGATTACAACCTGAGTTTGCATCTTGCCACACTGCATTTGTTGATGGCTACGTGATTGAAGGCCATGTGCCGGCGTCAGATATTAAGCGTTTATTAACAGAAAAGCCGCAAGTGCTAGGTTTAACAGCACCGGGTATGCCTCAAAAATCGCCGGGCATGCAGCCTGAAGGTTTAGCGCCTGAAGGTTATGATGTTTTAGCCTTTGATAAAGCAGGTCAATCACAAGTTTTTACGTCATACTAAGCATAAGCAGATAACTCTGCCTGACAGGGGGTGATTCATGACGAATAGCGTCTATATCACGACGAGCTTGGATGGTTATATTGCCACTGAGTGTGATGGTATTGAATGGCTTAATTCGTTTCCAAACCCAACGGAAAGTGACTATGGCTATCACGAGTTTATTGATCGTATCGATGCGATTGTCATGGGCAGGCGGACTTATGAAAAGGTCTCTTCATTTGATCCTTGGCCTTATACCAAGAAAGTGTTTGTTTTAAGCAATACCTTAAAAGAAGTGAAACCGGTGATGGTTGATCAAGTTGAGATCGTCAATGGTGATGTCAGTAATGTTGTGAGGAGACTCAAGGATCGTGATTATCAAAACCTTTATGTTGATGGTGGTCAAACGATACAAGCATTTCTAAAAAAGCAACTTGTCGATGAGCTTATTTTATCTAAAATCCCCGTTATCTTGGGCAAGGGTATTCCACTGTTTTCTGAGTTGTCACAATCGCAATGGTTTGAGCATTGTTCAACAGAAGTATTCGAAGGTGGGTTGGTTAAGAGCCATTACAAAAAAATCTAATGGCCATGTGCTTGATATTGAATCGTATTTAGGCTCATACCTTTCATATGCAATTTAGCAATGGGGTGACTTTCGTTGTCGCCAATATCGGCATAATCCATATCATCATAGTGATCTGATTCGATGGGTCGCCAAGGCGCCTTAGCAAGTGGATAGACTGCGATGAGTTTGACTTCGGTGGTTTGTTTGCTATTGGTTTGGCGGATTTTAGCTGGGGTATTGATAGCGGGTATCCAGTGAATTTCTAGTTGGTAATTATCGATCTTTCCTCGGTAGACTTCGGCCTGATAGCCTAGGACTTGTTTATCAGCAGTTTTTTGCAGACGCTCTAACAAGGCAGGGGACACAATGCTGGTTTTAGTGGCCCAGTCAGGATAGGTTTGTAATGCTTTTAAGTCAGAGGGTGTATAACGAATAGCGAATGCTTTAGCGTGATAGAGCCAACTGAATGCAACTTGCTTATGTTTGAGTCTTTGCCAAACTTCACCGACTTTTTTGTTGCGTGATTGAATTTCAATTTTGTCCTGCTGACGCCATAAATACCATTGTTCGGTTTTACTGGGTGTGTTTTTACCTATTTGTTTATCTTGTAGGCGCCATGGATACCAATGTCGAGCGGTCGGTTGTTTAATAACCCGGTGGAGGTGTTGGCCAACTGGGTAAGTCTTGGTTTCAAAATGGGCTGCAATTTCAACGATAATTGGCTCTGCCGATAGGCCGAGCCCACTATAGAATAGTGCTAATGAGGTCAATAGGGTCCGGGAAATGAGACGCAAGCTAATCACGTTTCCAACCTTTTTGTCGAGCTTGTTGTTCGAGGCGGGCGGCCTTGTTGACGATGTGATAAATCGCGTTTTGTTCTATCAAACCACTGACTAGAGCCGAGCCCGGTCCGATGGCATAAATAGCGACATCTTCACCGGCGTGTGTTTCAGCGGATAAGGGAACGAGCGTTTCAGGGTGAAAGCCTTGATTGCTTGTATCCACATTGCTTAAATCAACACGACCTTCAAGATTGACCGGTTGATCATAGATGGTGTCACCGCCCAATGGTAAGAAATGAAAGCCACGGCCATTGGTGTAACCTAAAGTGGTGTAGGGGTAACCATCGGCAGCTAATGATTCATTAGCAGGATTACCCGCGCTGTCATTTTCGACGACTTTACCCAAAATTGGGTTACCACGCGTAGGATAACCTCCGAGGGTAAAGACATGACTGTGATCGGCTGTGACGATAATTAAGGTGTCGTTGAGGTCAGTGTGGTCATAGGCGACTTTAACAGCTTTGGCAAACTCGACGGTGTCATGTAAAGCCCGTTTGGGATTAGTGGCATGGTGAGCATGATCAATACGGCCGGCTTCGACATAGAGTAAGAAGCCCTTGGGGTTGTTATCTAAGATATCGATGGCTTTTTGGGTCATTTCACTGAGCGAAGGTTCGCCGCCTGCATCGGTCTTACGGTCCCATTCATACTCCATATGAGACATATCGAATAAGCCCAACAGATGTTTAACTTCTTGTGTTGAAATAGCATCTAATTGAGTTTTATTCCAGACATATTCAGCGTTGGGATAACGCGTTGTCCACTCTGTTGTTAAGTCTCGATTATCTGTGCGTTCACCTTTGGCTCCATCTTCTGGGTCGATGTTATCTATTCGTTCTAAAAAACTACGGCGACCACCACCTAATGCGACTTCTAGGCCATTAACCCATGGATAGTGATCTGTAAACCTATCTGGGAACTCAATCAGTTGGCGAGCAATATCGATGCAGTTTCCGGGGTTTGAGAATTTTTTTGCGTCCCGATTATCTTCAAAATTCCTATCCATAATGTGGGCGTAAGCAGATGCGGGGGTGGCATGGGTAATTCTTGCAGTAGTGACGACTCCGGTAGACAGACCCACAATTTCAGCTAATTCTAATGATGTAGTGAGTTCATTGCCTTGTTGTGAATCACAGTCACCTCGTGTGGTGTTTTGATTAACGCTAATCAGACCGGCTTTGGTTTTAACACCAGTGGTGATGGCTGTCATTGTCCCGGCAGAGTCGGGTGTTTGTTGATTAGTATTGTAGGTTTTTACTAGGGCTAAGTGAGGGAAGTTTTCAAAAAACAGTTCATGTTCTTCGCCAGCTAAGCCTAATAATTGTCCTTCATAAATACGGGCGGCAGTTTGAGTGGATATACCCATGCCATCGCCGACGAAGACGATAATGTTTTTAGCCTGTGTTTGGGCATTGAGTTGAGCTTGTTGGGCAATCTGAAGGTTATCTTCAATGGCTTGATGGCCTTCGTTATACCACTGGGAGGCACTTTGAGCGCTTTGGGCATGGTGTTGAGGTCCTGTGAGATTTGTGGCCGTACACGCTGTTATGAGTGAAGTGGTGATGGCCTGTATGAGTACGGAAAAGGACACTTTTTTGTTTGACTTCATTGAACGACTCTCAGTAGTCACAATTTGAAATTTTATGGGTGTAGTTTATATGATCAGTGGCGTTTATGAAGGGTGATTCTGACACATTTTGTGTCTGATAGTGTGGTAGGCTTGTTTTGTTTTGTTTGAATTTGAGTGCCAGACCCGATTATCTATGGATGACTATCAGCCAATATCTGAGCCTGAAAATCAGGTGGTTGCCTGTCATGAATGTGACTTGCTAATAGATTACCCAGAATTAGAACCGGGCAGCGTAGCAGTGTGTCCGAGGTGCAACTACGTGGTGACAAAATGCCATGTCAATGCGATTGAACGCATATTGGCACAAAATCAGGCATAGTCTTCGTGATGTCGTCCGTGATGTATCCTTTTCTGAGTTTCAGTGCCAGTGGGCAAGAATGAGTTGTGACATTGTTGCAAAGTATCGATGTGTTGATTCGACTACAGAAGTAGTGAGTCATTTTTATGAATATTCGTTTATCCCTGTCATACCAAATCAATTTTCACAGATTGGTAATGAAGTGGGCTAGTTGCTGAATAAGTTGAATCAGTTGCCTTTAAAACCGGTTGCAGTGTGCACGCAAGCGGTGTTGGTAGAAACTAAGAAAAGATTAATGAAGGTGCAAAAACTGCCCTCAGAATCAATGGCGAATAATGCCAATGAAACATTAGAACAGACGAACAAAATGTTAAGCGGTCTGACACAATCTGTTGCGTCTTTAGAAGGAATCTTAGCGGATGTTGATCAGACACAATTACCGGTCGAAATGACTAAGACATTGCAATCTGTTAATACCGTGTTGTTAGATTTAAAACCATTGGTATTACAAATGCGGAATAAGTCGAATAGTCTCATCTTTGATGACCAGGCTGTTGAAACAATAGAACCGAAAAAAGGGCAATAATGAAACGATTGTTAGTAGCGTGTTGGATTTTGGTGTTAGCAGGTTGTGCGACATCGAGCTCTTCAAATATAAATTATTATTTACTCGATTCAGGTACCAGTGCGGTAACGGGTGGTAAACAAGTCACAGAGCCACGGCCATTAGTGTTGCTAGGTGAGGTTGAATTGAGTGAACTCTTGAGGCAATCGAGCTTATTAGTACAGTTGGAAGATCATCAAATGCACTATGCCTTGCAACATGTCTGGGCGGAACCTTTGTCTGAAGCGATTCCTCGAGCCCTGTTAAAAGATATGCGTCAACGCAGCAATGATTTTAACTTTGAACGTGGTACAACAGAATGGTTTGGTAAAGAAAAATACCGTTTGAAAATTCAAATTGATCAGTTTTACCCAAATGCACAGCAGCAGGTGGTGTTATCCGGCCGTTATTGGCTTACGACGTCGGAAGGGGGCGAGACTTTGGCTCGTGATTTTTCGCTGACTGGTACGCTGACGCAAGATGGTTATGGCCACGCTGTAGTAAAGATGCGCCGATTAGTAGGACTATTATCAGAGAGTTTATTAAGAACATTGTAAGGCTAGGATAGAATATGGATTACGATTGTGACTTGTTTGTTATTGGTGCTGGTTCAGGCGGTGTTAGAATAAGTCGAATTGCTGGTTCATTAAGGGCGAAAGTTGCGGAGTGCCAGGACTATTATATGGGGGAACCTGTGTCAACGTCCAGTGATGTTTAGTCTACGAAATTATTACAAGGAGAATGATGACTTTTATGATTTACATTAATGAGTTAATTCGATGGAGTTAAGTGAGTTTGATTTGTTTACTTGTTCTTTTGACGTTTATGGTACTCATCGATGCGGTGAACGATGGGGATCATTTTAATACGCCAGGCTTCAGCTAATTCAGGTAGCTCCACTGCGGCACGTAATACTCTTTCTTGATCTGGGAATTTACTATCAAAGTAGGCTCGAAATAGGTCTTGAACAGTGATATTAGCGGGATGTTTATAAATAAGTTCTACAGGACTATCCGTAGTCATTGTGCCTGTTTGAATCACGCGAAAGTAAATGCCTGTATGGGCGTAGGCAATGAATTTGTTGAGCATGCTGACGGTTTGGAATTCAAAACTAATTTTATAGCAAGGGATTCTCGGTTGGCTGACTTCGAGGATGCAGTCATTAATTTTAATTTTATCGCCGATGGCTAATTCTGCTTCATCTAAGCCTGAGATACTGAGGTTTTCACCGAATTTTCCGTAGTCGATATGATTTAGGCCGAGTTGCTGTTTCCAATATTCGTGATGATCTGTCGAAAAGCCATAGACTGCTTTGTCATCACCACCATGATTCATTAAGTCGGCTTGTTTATCTCCCGTTAGATTTCCCTTTGTTAATGCAACAGGGCCCTCAACGCGGTGCTTCAAAAAGGCTGAGCGATAAAACTTAAGTTTAAATCGTCTTAATTTTGGTTTAGAGACATTAATGGCTTGTAATTGCATGGTCGTCCGTTATTCGTTATTTTTCATCATGTAAGTTTAACGTGTTTTAATATTTTCCGCATACACTGATTCTTATTTATAAAAAAATTGTGGCATATGCTTGATGACTAGATAAGTTTGGTGATGCCATTTTTTTGGTGTCATCAGCTTGTCAATATAAGTGCATATCATTTATCGAGGTTCAATAATTGAGGCTTCGTTTAGTGGTAAAAATTGCGGTTTTCGGCACGGGTTACGTGGTTTGGCTAATGCCGTTTTATTAGCACAGCATAATCATATTATTGCTGAAAGTGTCACTTATTGATCAAAAGTAATCTCCCATTCTGGGTGTTGAGATAGAAGATTTCCTCGCAAATAAACAACTCTCATTGGAAGCAACAGTAGATCAAAACCTTGCCTATCAAAATGCCGGTTTTGTCATTATTGCTACACCAACAGATTATGCTCCTGACATTAGCTATTTTGATACTAGTTCTGTTCAAGCTGTTATCAAGGATGTAATGTCAATTAACCCTGATGCGTTACTAGTTATGAAGTCTACCGTTCCAGTTGGATATACAAAAAAGGTCAAAAAACAATTTGAGTCTGACAATATTATTTTTTCTCCTGAGTTCTTACGGGAGGGAAAGGCGCTTTACGATAATTTACATCCTTCAGGAATTATGATCGTTGAAAAATCAGAACGCGCTAACTTGTTTGCAAGTCTTCTTGTCCAAGGCTCGATAAAGTACACAATTGAGGTGTTATTCACTGAAGCAACAGAAGCGGAAGCAGTTAAGCTTTTTTCTAATACTTACCTTGCGATGCGAGTCGCTTATTTTCATGAACTCAATAGTTATGCTGAAATGCTGGTTTGAGGACACGTCAAATTATCGAAGGCGTTTGTCTAGATCCGCGTATGGGTAATCACTATAGTGATATTTCATTTGGTTATGGCGGTTATTGTCTACCAAAAGATTCAATGCAACTTCATGATAATCACAAAAAAATACCAAATCGTCTGATTAGTGAGATTATAGATGCAAATACGACACGTGAAGATCATATTGGATTTTCTATTATTAATAAAAACCCACGGTTGTAGGGATCCATCGTTTGATTTTGAAAGTAGGATCAGATAACTTTCGGGTTTCTTCTGTTCAAGGCATTATGAAAAGAATTAAAGCGAGAGGAATAGAGGTTTTGTTTATGAACCAGTTAAATGACTCCACTTTTTTTATTCGGAGGTCGTGACTGATTTAGAAGACTTCAAGCGGCGAAGTGATATTTTAGTCGCTAATAGTTTAAGCGATGATCTTTTTGATGTTGAAGATAAAGTTTATACTCGCGATTTATATTGGTATGGTTGGCTATATTAATGTTTGTACTTTGTGGAACTGAGCTGATTAAGATTTGTTCCAAAGGTCTGACTCATACACGTTTGGAATAATAATTTATGCAAAGTACGCCACAACATAAACCACGCCCGATGATTGATCTTGTGGTCAGCATCCTCTTACCGTCATTTATACTAATGAAGCTAAGTGGTAATGATGAATTGGGTGCTACTGGGGGGTTAGTGGTTGCATTGGCATTCCCAATTAGTTGGGGACTTTTTGAGTTAATAAAATATAAGAAGTTTAATTTTATTGCTTTACTGGGTTTGATCAGTGTTTTATTGACAGGCGGCATAGGACTGTTTGAGTTAGATAACAAGTGGCTGGCGATTAAAGAAGCGGCTATTCCTGGTTTAATTAGTGTTGCCGTTTTAGTTTCAGCTTTTACACCATATCCACTTGTTAAAACATTACTTTTTAACCCTGAAGTTTTAGATGTTGAAAAAATAAAACAAAGGCTTCAAGAGAAAGCAAGTATGCCTTTGTTTGAAAACCGTTTAATGAAGGCAACCTTTTTTGTTGCGGGCTCATTTGGTTTTTCTGCCGTTATGAATTATATATTGGCTAAGTGGATTGTCGTGAGTGCTGCTGGTACCCCAGAATTTAATGAGGAGCTAGGTCAGCTCACTTTATATAGTTACCCGATGATAGCGCTTCCTTCCATGCTGATGATGGGAGGTATATTTTATTACCTATGGCGTACAATTCATGATTTAACTGGGCTCGAACTTGAGGAGGTTTTAGCCTTAAAAGATTGATCAAGATGCTTACTGAAAATGATGATCAATACTAAACGATTAACTTTCTGGATAATACTGTTCTTGAGCTTAACCTCAGCGAAGTGATAGATATAAAAAAACAGCTATTCACTAAGTAAATAACTGTTCATTTATAAACCAACTAATTGGCGCGCCCGGCACGATTCGAACGTGCGACCGCCTGGTTCGTAGCCAGGTACTCTATCCAGCTGAGCTACGGGCGCTTTTTCTGGCAATTATACGGGATTAGTGGCCTAATCTCAATATTGGCGGAGAGCGAGGGATTCGAACCCTCGATAGGGGTAAACCTATACGCCCTTAGCAGGGGCGCGCCTTCAGCCACTCGGCCAGCTCTCCACGAAAGCGGGTAATTATAGTCAGGTCTGGCCCGATTGGCTAGTAATATTTTAACTTTTTAGTTAGCCGTTGTTTTGATCTTTTTCTGCTTGAATTCTGTCGTAAATTTCTTCGCGGTGAACAGGGACTTCTTTGGGCGCATCTACGCCAATTCTGACTTGATTACCTTTAACACCAAGGATATTAACAACAACATCGTCACCGATGATAAGTGATTCTCCAACACGTCGTGTGAGTATTAACATTGTGTACTCCTTACTTTCTCTTTCTGTATTTGAGCAGAAGATTATTGATTTATTATTGGGTTATATAACGTATCTAGTGGGCGATATGCGGGGAATACTACGCTTTTGTTATGAAAAAAGCTATTGTTCTTAATGTAATTAACTATTTTTGTTCGAGTTCAAATGCTTTGTGTAAAGTCCTGACCCCAAGCTCTAAATATTTTTGATCAACGACGACAGAGATTTTGATTTCAGATGTCGAAATCATACTGATGTTAATACCTTCACTGGCCAGTGATTCAAACATAATGTTGGCGATGCCTGCATGTGAACGCATCCCTACACCAACAATTGATATTTTTGTGATTTTGTCGTCACCGTTAACTTCTCTTGCGCCCAATTCATCTGCAGTCGCTTCCATAATGGCCATAGCATTTGGATAGTCATTACGGTGTACTGTGAAGGTAAAATCTGTTGTGCCATCATGTCCAGTATTTTGGATAATCATGTCGACTTCAATATTTTGCTTGGCGATAGGGCCTAAAATTTGTGTCGCAATACCTGGACTGTCGGGTACTCCAAGAATAGTCAGTTTTGCTTCATCGCGATTAAAGGCGATACCTGATATTAGGGCTTGTTCCATTTCGGTTTCCTCGGTAGTGATCAACGTACCGCCGCCATCTTTAAATGACGATAGGACACGCAGTGGTACATTATATTTGCTGGCGAATTCGACACTGCGAATTTGTAAGACTTTAGCGCCTAAGCTGGCCATTTCTAGCATTTCTTCAAAGGTGATTTCATCTAACCTTTGCGCTTCTGGTACGACCCGTGGGTCTGTGGTGTAGACGCCATCGACATCAGTATAGATTTGACATTCGTCAGCTTTTAGTGCGGCTGCTAGCGCGACAGCGGTGGTGTCAGAACCACCTCGGCCCAGTGTTGTGATATTGCCTGATTCATCACAGCCCTGAAAACCCGCGACGACGACAATATGGCCTTTTGCAAGATCAGCACGGATTTTGTCGTCATCAATTTCCATGATGCGTGCTTTATTATGGGTGTTATCTGTCAATATACGTACTTGACTACCTGTATAAGAATTCGCGTGAACACCTTGTTGCTCTAACGCCATGCAAAGTAGGGCAATCGTGATTTGCTCACCGGTTGACAACAGTACATCTAGCTCACGCCCTTGCGGATTGTCGTTGAGTTCGTTTGCTAAACCAACGAGTCGATTGGTTTCGCCGCTCATGGCAGAAACAACAACAACCAAATCGTGACCTTGTTGTTGGAATTGGATGAGTTTTTTTGCGACTTCCTTGATGCGGTCAACTGTGCCGACGGATGTGCCGCCAAATTTTTGTACGATTATTGCCATTGTTAATTATCCAACTGCGCACTGACCCAGTCATTGACTGAGTTAAGGGCATTTTCTAAGTTGTCAGGTTGATTGCCACCACCTTGTGCCATATCCGGACGCCCGCCCCCTTTACCGCCGACTTGTGAGGCGACGTGGAAGACTAAGTCTCCGGCCTTTAATTTGTCGGTGGCGTCTTTCGTGATACCCGCAATTAAGGTGATCTTTTCGCCATCAACAGCAGATAAAATAATAGCAGCCGGTGCCAATTTATTTTTCAGTTGATCGACCGTGTCTCTCAGGCTCTTGGTATCTGCACCTTCAAGTTGTGATGCTAAGACGTTTATACCAGAAATTTGCTGGGCAGAATTCGCTAAATCACTGCCCGCGCTACTGGCTAATTTTGCTTTTAGTGCGTCTAACTCTTTTTCGAGTTGGCGGTTGCGTTGAACAAGTTGCTCTGTTTTCTCTTCGATATTATCTGGTTTAGATTTGATGCTACAGGCAATAGATTGTAGCCGTTGTTGATTTGATTCAACGAGGTCTAATGCTGCTTCACCGGTAACACCCTCAATACGGCGTACGCCTGATGCGATGCCTGTTTCAGAGGTAATTTTTAATAAGCCTATGTCGCCAGTACGGTTAGCATGTGTACCACCACAGAGTTCGACTGAAAAGTCACTCATGCTTAGTACACGTACTTTGGCATCATATTTTTCATCAAATAGGGCCATTGCACCGGATGCTTTAGCTTGCTCTAATTCCATGAGTTCTGTTTCGACAGCATGATTTAATCTGATTTGTTGATTTACCATGCGCTCAACACGCTGTATTTGTTGCACGCTGACAGGTTCAAAGTGAGAGAAGTCAAAACGTAACCGTTCTGCATTTACTAAGGAGCCTTTTTGAGTCACATGGTCACCGATTACCTTTTGTAGGGCAGCATGCAATAAATGGGTTGCAGAGTGGTTTAAAGCTGTGGCTAAGCGGTTGGCTTCATCGATGTGTGCTGTGACAGCGTCACCTACACGTAGACTACCATTTTCTAGTTGCCCAAGATGTGCGAAGGCTTTGCCTTGTTTATGGGTGTCTGTCACATTGAAACATGCTGCATCCGTCGAGATTTGACCGACATCACCTGCCTGACCACCTGATTCTGCATAAAAAGTGGACTGTTCGAGGACGATAATCCCTTGTTGGCCACTATGCAGCTGCTCTACTTGTTGGTCATCAACTAAGATGTGACTTATTTGGCTGATATTTTGATGATGTTCGTAGCCGCAAAATTCGGTTTCACCCTCAATAGCGACTTGCTGAGATAGACCACCAGAAAATTGATTGGCTGATCGGGCTCGTGTACGTTGTGCTTCCATTTCACGTTCAAAGCCTGCGATATCTATGGTGAGATCTCGCTCACGGGCAATATCAGCTGTTAAATCTATAGGGAAGCCATAAGTGTCGTAAAGTAAAAAGACGGTTTCACCAGGGATTTCTTTGTCGGCTAAATTTGCGATGACTTGATCGAGTATTTTTAAGCCGTTGTCTAATGTATTAGCAAAGCGCGCTTCTTCTTGTTTTAATGCACGTTCGACATTAGCTTGTGCTTTAGCCAACTCGGGGAAGGCATCACCCATTTCTGTCACTAAGGGTTCAACCAGTTTATAAAAAAAGGCTTCTTTTAGGCCAAGTTGGTGACCATGTCTGATAGCACGGCGAATAATACGACGTAGGACATATCCACGACCTTCGTTTGAAGGTTGAACACCATCCGTGATCATAAAAGCACAAGAACGGATGTGGTCAGCCACAACACGTAGCGAAGTGTGTGTAGGATCTTTGGTGCCAGACAAAGATTGAATTGACGCGATCAACTGTTGAAATAAATCAATGTCGTAATTGTTGTGTACGTCCTGTAACACAGCAGCAAGACGCTCTAAGCCCATGCCTGTATCGACAGAAGGTTTAGGTAATGGGGCTAATGTGCCATTACTGGCACGATCGTATTGCATGAAGACTAGATTCCAGATTTCAATATAGCGATCGCCATCTTCTTCGGGCGTGCCAGGCGGTCCACCCGCGACTTCAGGTCCATGGTCATAAAAGATTTCTGAACAGGGGCCACATGGTCCTGTTTCACCCATAGACCAGAAGTTATCTTTGGCACCAATGCGAGAAACACGGCCTGGGTCGACACCGATTTCATCTATCCAAATAGTAGCTGCTTCATCATCTTCTTCAAAAACAGTGACCCATAACTTATCGGCGGGTAAGGCTAAGTGAACCGTTAAAAATTCCCAGGCGTATTGAATGGCTTCGCGTTTAAAGTAGTCACCAAAACTAAAGTTACCTAACATTTCGAAGAAGGTATGATGGCGGGCTGTGTAACCGACATTTTCAAGGTCGTTATGCTTGCCACCTGCACGGACACAACGTTGCGTCGTAACAGCACGACTATAGCTGCGAATTTCTTGCCCTAAGAAACATTCTTTGAATTGGACCATGCCTGCATTGGTAAAAAGCAATGTTGGATCGTTCGCAGGCACAAGTGGGCTGCTCGCTACAACGCTGTGGCCTTTTTGCTGGAAAAAATCCAGAAAACGCTTTCTAATATCTGATGAGCTGTTATTCATGTTATTTAACTGTTCAAACTTTCATTGATTTGTTCATGGGTAAAGCCACGATATTGTAAAAACCGTTGTTGCTTAGCGCGGTCTTTAAGGTCCTCGGGCACCTGTTCTCCAAAACGTTTATGTCGTACTGTTATTACTAATTCAAACCAGTCTATCTCGGCTTGTTCGAATGTGGTGTTAATTGTGTCAGTATTAACACCGCGTTCTTTTAATTCTAATCTAATTTTCTGACTACCATAGCCGCGTTGAGAACGGTAACGAAGGTAGTTTTCTGCAAACCGAGCATCACTTTGAATATCGGCTTTAGTCAGCTTTTCGATGATACTATTAATGTCCTCGAGCTCAAATTCTGCTTTGAGCAATTTGGTTCTTAATTCGGCCTGACTGTGTTCACGTCGAGAGAGTAAGTTTACTGCTCGTGCTGTGATGGATTGTGTTGTCACGCCTCAATATTGTCGTCGACATCATCGGTTTCAGTTGTGATAGTATCATCAGGGTTTGGCATCATTATCGCGCGAATTTTAGCGTTAATTTCATCTACCATTTCAGGGTTTTCTTTGAGGTATGTACGGACATTGTCTTTACCTTGCCCGATACGTGTGCCGTTGTAGCTATACCATGCGCCCGATTTCTCGACGATGTCATGTTGGACTCCTAAATCAATCAATTCACCTTCTAATGAAATACCTTCACCATAAAGAATATCGAACTGAACTTGTTTGAATGGGGGGGCCACTTTATTTTTGACGACTTTGACGCGTGTTTCATTCCCTAGTATTTCATCGCCTTTCTTGATAGCACCTATACGGCGGATATCAAGCCGAACGGAAGCGTAAAACTTGAGGGCATTACCACCGGTTGTTGTTTCTGGATTACCAAACATTACACCAATTTTCATTCGAATTTGGTTGATGAAGATAACCAATGTATTCGAACGTTTGATGTTAGCAGTGAGTTTGCGTAAGGCTTGAGACATTAAACGGGCTTGAAGTCCCATATGACTATCACCCATATCACCTTCAATTTCTGCTTTGGGTGTTAATGCTGCAACAGAATCAACAACGACTAAGTCAACGGCACCTGAACGGACCAACATGTCCGTGATCTCTAGAGCTTGTTCGCCGGTATCAGGTTGAGATACAAGCAAGTCGTCAATATTGACACCTAACTTTTCAGCGTAAAGGGGATCTAAAGCATGTTCGGCATCAACGAAAGCCGCAGTACCACCTTTTTTTTGCATTTCGGCAATGGCGTGCAATGTGAGTGTTGTTTTACCTGACGATTCAGGACCATAAATTTCAACGACACGACCACGGGGTAAGCCACCGATGCCTAAAGCAACATCAAGCCCGATTGAACCTGTTGAGACAGCTTCAATATCACGGCTTGCGGCAGAGTCACCGAGGCGCATAACAGCACCTTTACCAAATTGTTTTTCTATTTGGCCGAGTGCTGCACCCAATGCTTTTTTCTTGTTGTCATCCATTTATCAATCGCCTTATTAAGTGGTCTGATGAGTAATCGCCTGATTATCCCATAGAATCTGTTGCGTCTCTAGCGTTTTTAATGATTCCCTCAAATGCTAGGATAAGGGCTTGGCGGCGTACCGCCTCGCGATCGCCTTTAAAGTGGTGTGTGATACTTATTGTGCTTTGGTTTTTTATGGCAAAAGCGAAACAGACTGTGCCGACGGGTTTTTCTGTGTTACCACCTGTCGGGCCAGCGATACCGGTAATAGCAACAGCTATGTCAGCTTGACTGTTTTTTATGGCCCCGTTGGCCATTTCAATGGCGATATTTTCACTGACTGCGCCAAATTTGTTTAGGGTCGTTGCACTGACATTAAGATCACTTTGCTTTGCTGCGTTACTGTAGGTGACAAAACCACGTTCAAACCAGTTGGAACTACCTGCTAAATCAGTACAACATTTAGCTAGCCAGCCGCCTGTGCATGATTCGGCTGTAACAAGGCGATGCTCATTTTCGATCATTAGCTCGGCTAATTGTTCGGATAATTGTTTAAGATGTTCATCTGTTCCACTTTGCATGCGCTACACTATATAGATGGTCAAAAAACAAAATCATACGCCAATGATGCAGCAATATCTCCGTATCAAGGCAGAAAACCCAGGTTATTTATTGTTTTATCGCATGGGCGACTTTTATGAGTTGTTCTTTGATGATGCGCATCAAGTGGCAGAATTATTGGATATCACTTTAACAGCACGAGGCAGTAGTGGCGGTTCGCCGATCCCGATGGCGGGTGTGCCATATCATGCCGCAGATGGTTATCTTGCGAAGTTAGTGAAATTAGGGGTGTCAGTTGCGATTTGTGAACAAATTGGTGACCCTGCAGCGAGCAAAGGTCCTGTTGAACGAGAAGTCGTGAGGATCATTACACCGGGAACATTAACGGAAGAAGCTTTATTAGAAAGTCGTAATGAGAATTTATTAGTCGCGTTATATCAGCATAAAGGCGGCTATGGGTTGTCGACGGCAGAATTGAGTAGTGGCCGTTTTACGGTGAGTCAAGTGGCTTCTTTAACTGAATTACAAGCTGAGTTGGCTCGTCTTAATGCGGCAGAGGTGTTAGTAGACGAATCTGAAGTAGATAATCTGCCTGATTTTGCAAAAACATTACGTATTTTACCTCCATGGCATTTTGATTTGGACTTGGCACGTCGCCGCCTTTGTGAGCAATTTAAAACGCAAGATTTAAAAAGCTTTGCCTGTGATGAAATGGAACTTGGATTAATCGCAGCAGGTTGTTTACTCAATTATGCTCAAGAAACGCATCGAGCGGCATTGCCCCATCTGCGTGGGCTGAAAGTGGAATACGCAACTGATAGTATTCAAATTGATCCGCAGTCTCGCCGTAATCTCGAATTAGAGCTTAATTTGAGTGGTGCTAAAGAAAACACGTTATTGTCTGTATTGGATAAAACGGTCACATCGATGGGTGCTCGGCTATTCAGGCGCTGGTTATTACGGCCCTTACGTGATCAGACAGTATTGAAAGCGCGTCAACAATCCATACAGCAATTACTATCGTTGCAGGGTGTCGAACCCTGCCAACAATTATTGAAGCAATTGGGTGATATTGAACGTGTGTTAGCCCGTATTGCACTGAGAACAGCACGGCCTCGCGACTTTATGCAATTGCGATTGGCTTTAAGCTTGTTACCTGATTTTCACATGGTGTTAAGTGTGTTTGAAACAGCCCGTTTGGTTCAAATTGATTGCGAATTAGGGTCATTTTCCGAGTTACTCACATTATTAAAACAGGCATTGATTGTATCTCCTCCTGTTTTGATCCGTGATGGTGGTGTGATTGCACCTGGTTATGATGCTGATTTAGATAAATTACGAAATATTCGTGATGAAGCTAATCAGTACCTGACTGATTTGGAAACGCGTGAGCGAGAACGGACTGGGGTTGCAACGTTGAAGGTCGGTTATAACCGTGTTCATGGTTATTACATCGAGCTAGGGAAAACCCAGACGTCGGTACCAAGCGATTATGTGCGTCGTCAAACCTTGAAAAATGCTGAGCGATATATCACGCCAGAACTCAAGTCATTTGAAGATCAGGTATTAACAGCAAATGAAAAAGCATTAGCTTTAGAAAAAGCATTGTATGAGGAGCTGTTTGATAAAGTGATGCCAGATTTGCCCGTGTTACAGGTGTCTGCACATGCCTTGGCCGAATTGGATGTGTTAGTTAATTTAGCAGAACGTGCTGAAACGTTAGATTATGTTGCACCCCATTTCACTGATGAGGCCGGCGTCTTTATAGAGCAGGGCCGACACCCAGTTGTCGAACTGTCTACGGAACAACATTTTTGCCCTAATGATTTGCTGCTGTCTCAGCAGAGACGACTATTATTGATTACGGGTCCCAATATGGGCGGTAAATCGACGTATATGCGGCAAACGGCTTTAGTTGTTTTATTGGCCTATATGGGCAGTTTTGTACCGGCTAAAAAAGCAGTGATTGGGCCTATTGATCAAGTTTTCACTCGTATTGGTGCGTCAGATGATATAGCCTCTGGGCGTTCAACGTTTATGGTTGAAATGAGCGAGGCCGCGACCATTTTAAATAATGCGACTGAACATAGTTTGGTTCTAATGGATGAAATAGGACGGGGTACGAGTACATTTGATGGTTTGTCGTTAGCTTGGGCGTGTGCAGAAAAATTGGTACGTGATATTGGCGCTTATACCTTGTTTTCGACGCATTATTTTGAATTGACACAAATTCCCGTTGCTTACGATAAAGCAGAAAATGTTCATTTAGATGCGATTGAGCATGGAGACAAAGTGGTATTTTTGCATCAGTTAAAGCCGGGGCCGGCAAATCAAAGCTATGGTTTACAGGTCGCGCAATTAGCTGGCGTGCCGCAAGATGTGATTCAGACAGCGAAAATAAAGTTGGCGGAGCTAGAAACCACACGTCAACAATTACCCAAGTTAACGCTAGTGAAGCAGACAGACTTGTTTAGTGCCGTGTCGGAACCATCTGAATTGGAAGTCAAACTGGGTGCATTAGATTTAAATGATGTAACGCCAAAACAGGCATTGGACGCTTTATATCAATTACAAATGTTGTTAAAAGACTAGTATTGAATACAGTTTTGTACGAGTTGTTCTAGCCTTCGTTGGCCCAATTGATTCATCAGGGCGATATTATCTTCAGGAATTTGACCTGTATCTGGATAGGCTGAAATTGCTTTTTCTAGACTACTTTCTTTTAATAGATGCAGTAAAGGGAAAGGGGAGCGGTTGGTGTAGTTTTCAGGGTCCATGGGGCTGGTACCTGCAAATTGATAGTGTGGATGAAAGCTAGCAAGTTGGAGGATACCTTTGTAGCCGAGTGCTTGGAGCCGCTGTTCTGCTGGATCTAAAAAAGCATTGTAATCCTCAAAGTTTTGCAAAACATGTGGATGAATAAGCAAGGTTGTTTCAATGTCAGTGTTATTGACGAATTCTGTTGCTGCTTGTTCGAGTTGGGTTAGCAAGGATTGCGTATCGTTACTGTGGCAGACAATATAGTGCACGCGGTTTTTAATGACTTCGCGTTTGGCAAAGGGGCAGAGGTTAAGTGCAATGACGATACTTTCTACCCAACGCTGGGTAGCGAGAATGAAAAGCTTATCTTGTTCTCTCACAAGTCTGCACTGTCAATCGTGATGGGCATACCAATCTCGATATGTCCATTGCTTATAATCGTAGCACGGATGCCTGCCTTGTCTGTAAAGACCTTGATGACTTGTTGCTGGGAAAGGTTGTCGTTAGTGAGTTTTTCGCCGAGTGAGCGACAGGGCTGACATTGTTCGATACCGAGTAGTTTGACTTGGCCGATATAAAAAGTTTGGCCGACTAAGGGTTTTAATTCAATGCCTTGGGTGATAAGGTTACGCCTAGTATCTTGAATATTAATATTTTGTTGTTGGCATTGATTAAATAGCGCGATGTTCTCACCTTCAATCAAGGATATGTTTTGGCCTGGCCATCGATGTTGGTCAAAATTTCTATCGCCGATAATGCCTTTTTGAGCGATGACCTCTATTTTTGTAACAGATTGTTGTTCGGCTTCAGATTCGGGGGCAAGAAATATCGCTTGTATCATGTGAGTACCTGTTGCAGCCAATGGGAAATATCTTCTATTTCTTGGTAATGGACCTCGTGTCCCATCGGGTAGCTCTTGTATTCAGGTGCGTAATTTTGCTTTATTAATTCAGCTTCAGCAAGTTTGGCCAATGGTTCAGTGACAATTTCATCATGAGTACCTTGAAAAATATGAATAGGGATAGTTTTATTAGCAGGGTGAAGTTGAATGGTCTTGTAGGTAGCGAAGTAGCTGGAGAGCGACATCAGCCCCGCTAAGGGTTTGTCAAAGCTTAAGCCTGCTTCAAAAGCAACTGCGCCACCTTGAGAAAAACCGGCTAAAACAATGTTATCACTGGCAATACCGTTTTCCATTTCACGTTCAATTAAATTTTTGATGGCTTGTGCTGACGCCATAATTTGTGGTGTGTCGATTTTTCTTTCCATATCCATCGCATAGATGTCATACCAAGCAGGCATCACTACACCATTATTGATAGTGACAGGCAATGGAGGGGCATGGGGAAAAATAAAGCGAATGCCTAATGCTTCCGGAATAGTGAGCCTAGGGATGATCGGTACAAAATCGTGGCCGCTAGCGCCTAAACCATGAAGCCAAATAACAGCTGCACTGATATTGTCTGATGTTTCCACCATTTCACAGGGTAAGTAGTCCATGCTTACTATCTTAAATTAAGATTCTAGATCTGGATAGACAGGGACGCGGTTTCTACCTTTATTTTTTGATTGGTAGAGTGTTTCGTCTCACTGTGCAATCAGTTCTTCAAGAGAAATTTTCTTATTGAGTTCAGTGATACCGATATACCGATACTGATAGTGACTGACTTATCTAGCTGATAAGGGTGTTGCAACATTTCTATTTTACTGCGAAGTCTTTCAGCTAGTGCATGGGCTTTTAATAAATTGGTTTCTGTTGAAATTAGTAAAAACTCTTCACCACTAATACGCCTAAGGCTGTCCGTGACACGTAGGCCAGAATTGATGCTTTCAGCAATGATTTTTAGTACCGCATCACCAGTACCATGACCAAAGTTGTCATTGATTTGTTTGAAGTTATCAATATCGATGGCTAAGCTGCAGAATGATCTGTAAAAGCGGATAGCACTATGCCACTCTTTCATTGCGAATAGCATGATAGAGCGACGGTTGTGGATACCAGTGAGCTCATCCCGAGTTGCTAGTAGTTGCATGGCTTTGGCGTGTTTTTTAGAACGTGTCAAAAGGGCGGTAATAAGAGAAATGACGACTAAAGCTAGGGCGATTAGAAGGTATTGTAATTTTAAGGTGGTTTGATGGTATTTGAGTTCTTGTTATAGTTGCTCGTTTATTAGGGCGAGTTGTTCGTTTCTGATGCAAAACGTTGAGTTTCAAACTGTGATTGCAGACGTTGTGTCACTTCTTTGTTTTGTTGTTCGAGCAGTTGTTTTTGCAAAGAGGTATAACGCTGATGATGTTTAAGTGCTTGTTCAAGGTCGGCCATTTTCATATGTTGCGCTTAAGCCACGATGCGTAAGCATAAGGGCTTTGCTGAAAGGTTGTTTTTGAAGCACTGAAAGGGCCACTAAATAATCTTCGATAGTTTGTTCAAAGTGTCCTTGTTCATCGGCGATGTCACACAGATGACGCTGTACTCTTGGTGCTTCTGTCTTATCATGGATAGCAACAAATAATTGCAGTGGTTCTCTTAAATATTTTTTGGTCGTATTATTCTTTGATTGTGCTTGCACGTTGACATCCATTGCTTTTAATGCGGAGGCGATACCGGCGTCGTCAGCGAGTTCTCGGCTAAGTTTGAGAGAGGCTTTAAAATTTTTGTTGGCTTTAGAGAATTGTTTACGAGAGGCGTTAACGTGTCCTAAATTGAAGAGGCTAACAGACAGCGCGCCTTTGTCATTACTTGCTTTATCCAGCTTTATCAGTTCGGTGAAATAGCGATGGGCCTGCTCTAGTTGGCCTGTATTGTAGTAGACATTAGCCATTGAGTTGAGAACATCATTGTGGATGGCTTGATTTTCTGGAGTGTTTTTGTTGTCGTAAGCTTTGTTATGTAATTCTAGTGCATGCTGTATATGGGAATCAGCGCGTTCGATTAGCCTTTATAAAATAAAATTTGCTTAGGGTTCCGCTGTTGCTATTTGTTCGGCGTAGCTGTTGCTACCAAACATGAGTAGGACAATGAGGCAGAATAAGGTAATACAGTCAGTCGTGTGAGCATGTCGCTTCTTGCACTCCTATCAGGCAAGTTGGGTTAGACGAATGGTGCCTATTATTGTGTTATAAACTACTGATAGTTAATGTGTTCCAGTACTCAATTTACGTAATTAGGTGGTGTTTTAAAGCTGGTAAGGTTCAATGCCGGTGGCGGCATTTGCACATGATAACCTTGGGTTTGTAAATTTTTGATGACCGTTGTGATATCTTCACGTGCTAGTGGTTTATCTTCTGACAAGCACACTTCCATAACGAAAATGGGTTCTTTTCCCATCGAGTCGTAAAGTGCCTGAGGTATTTCTGAAAAGTCATCTTTGTTGGGGATGTAGAGATAGAGTTCGTCTTTACGGCTACTTTTGTATATATATGTGTTCATAAGTTAGCGCTTATTGGTCCTAGTTTGAGATGGGTGGATGATAAATAATCTGAACAGTAGTACCATCAGGGTCATAGCAATAAAAGCTTCTAGCTCCGTCGCGGTGTGTTCTGGGAGGTTGTTTCATTTTCACTTTGTGCTGGTTTAAAAATGTAAACCATTCGTCAACCTGTTCTGCTGTTTGGATAATGAACCCAATATGGTCAAGTTTTTGTTCTACTTGAATCTGTGTTTTATCGGTTCGATGAAGGGCAAGGTTGTCATTTCCAGATGTTATATAGAGATTATCTCTATCTGGTCGCCATTCGATGGCCATGCCCATTAAATGAGTATAAAAATGTTCGCATGCTTCAAATTCTTTTACGAATAGGGCGATATGTTTTAAACCTTGTGTTGGTGCCGGTCTTTTTATCGTGACGTTCATGATGTTTGTTTATTTTCTGTAGCGGTGTCAATGATGACATAGTCATGGGTCACTTCAGCGGCTTTTCCTAGCATCAGGGAGGCTGAGCAGTACTTTCCTGCGGATAAAGAGACCGCACGTTTTACTTGGCTTTCCTTGATATTGTCGCCAGTAATGATGAAATGAACATGGATGTGTGTAAAGATTTTTGGTATTTTTTCGCTGCGTTTGGCAGAAATTTCAACAACACAATCCTCGATATCTTGCCGTGATTTTTTTAACATTTCGACAACATCAAAACTGGTGCAGCCCCCAAGTCCTAGCAATAGCAACTCCATAGGGCGTATTCCCGTGCCGTGGCCACCTCGTTCTTCTGGCCCATCCATGATCAGACTGTGGCCCGTACCTGACTCGCCAATGAATTGTACGTCTTCTATCCATTTCACTCTTGCTTTCATTCGTTCATAACCAATAGTTGATAAGTTAACTTGATTTTGCCATATTTAGTCTGAATATAGTTATAAATTGCTTTGCAATAATGACATTCTTAGCTTCCGACTATGGATTATTTGGAGAGGATGGGTAATAAATGGATTATATAAATACAAACAAATAGAAGAAGATTTAGCCGACTTTTTTCGTGTTTGCCACAGTAAACATTACACGGTCAAATCAACATTAATTCGCTCAGGTGATTCTGCTGACACGCTCTATTATCTTCGTGAAGGTTCTGTCACTATTGTGATGGAAAATGAAGAAGGTGAAGAGATGATTGTTGCTCATTTGAATCAAGATGACTTTATAGGTGAGATTGGTGTGTTTTTCCTGAAATCATTGATAGAACTGTGACGGTGAGTGCCAAGACTGATTGTCGTGCCGAAGAAATTACTTATCAGCAAGGTAAACCCATGTTGAATACGACCTTAAAAAAGAGTGCTACCCAAGTTTATTAACGTTACTAGCTGAGAATATGGCTAATCGTTTATTATCAACAACACGTAAGGCGAGTGAATTGGCATTCTTAGATGTAACCCGTCGTGTCACTGCAGCATTAAAAGAATTAACTGCACAGCCTGACGCGATGAAACACGAAGAAGGTATGCAAATTAAGGCAACACGACAAGAAATTAGTTGTATGGTCGGTTGTTCTCGTGAAATGGCCGGGCGTGTATTGCGTAGCTTACAAGATCAAGGTCTTGTTTGGGCTCGTGGTAAAGCGATGATCATTTATGATCACGAGCAAAAAAAACCTGCTGTTGTCGTCGATTAACTGAATAATGTGCTGAGCTGATGGCCGGGGTCATCAGCTCGCATAAATGCTTCTCCAACTAAAAAACCGTTAACATCATTGTCACGCATTAATGCCACATCTGCTGGCGTATGAATCCCACTTTCTGTGATGACGGTATGCCCATCTGGTATCCGATTTAATAAATCCAACGTTGTTTCTAAGCTGGTCTCAAACGTGCTGAGATTACGGTTGTTGATACCAATTAATGGTAAATTTAAGAATAGGGCGCGTTCTAATTCTTCAAGGTCATGAACTTCGACCAATACGTCCATATCTAAATACATCGCTAGATCACTGAGTTCACTTAGCTGTTGATCATTTAGTGCTGAAACAATCAATAGAATACAGTCAGCATTAATTGCCCTGGCTTCGTATACTTGGTATGGGTCGATGATAAAATCTTTACGAATAATGGGAAGTTGTGTGGCCGATCTTGCTTGCTCTAAATAGAGCTCATCACCGTGAAAAAAATCCTTATCTGTTAGAACAGAGAGGCAAGCTGCACCATGTTGTTCATATGATATAGCGATATCTGCAGGAATGAAATGTTCTCTTAATAGCCCTTTGCTCGGTGAATGCTTTTTAATCTCAGCAATGACAGCAGCCTCGCCAGCATTGATTTTTCTTTCGATGGCAGTGACAAAACCGCGAGGTGAATCAGCATTTTCAGCAAGTTCCATTATTTGTTGTAATGATGTTGTTTGACTACGTTGTGTTATTTCTTGTTGTTTGCGTGTTAAAATTTTCTTGAGAATATCGGGCGTGTCAGTCATTGTTTATGATTACTTTTAAGTTTGTGTATTAACGGTTAGTGCAATGGATGAGGTCTTGTAATTTTTGTTTAGCCATTCCATTATCAATCACGCTTTGTGCTTGTTTGATACCTTCATCTAAGCTGTCTGCTATATCTGCTGCGTAGATTGCAGCACCCGCATTCAAGACAACAATATCTCGTGAAGGCCCAGTTTGACCATCAAATACCGAATTAATAACGGCTAGACTTTCTTCTGCGTTATTGATCGCTAATGATTCAACTGCTTCACGTTTAAGGTCAAATTGTTCAGGTTCAATGTCGTAGCATCGAATGTCACCCTCTTTGAGTTCAGCGACAAAAGTACTTGCGCCTATACTGATTTCATCTAAACCATCACTGGCATGAACGACGAGAACATGTTTGCTGCCCAATGCTTTTAAAACGTTTGCCATGGGTTCGACCCATTTTTTATCGAAAACGCCGAGTACTTGATGCTTGGCTTTTGCGGGATTGGTAAGCGGTCCTAACAAATTAAAAATAGTTTTGATGCCCATCTCTTTTCGAGGTGTAATGGCATGCCTCATTGCACCATGGTGTTTTTGGGCAAACATAAACCCAACACCAATGCTTTCAATGCAGTGTTTTACTTCCTCTGGTGTGATATCCAGATTCACGCCCGCTGCTTCAAGGACATCTGCGCTGCCTGAACTACTACTGATTGAACGATTACCATGTTTTGCCACTTGACCGCCGGCTGCAGCAACGACAAAGGCAGAAGCCGTTGATACATTAAACGTACTTGCACCATCACCACCGGTACCACAAGTATCCACTAGCGTTGAAGCTGTGATATTAACGGGTGTTGCTAATGAACGCATGACATCGGCTGCTGCTGCAATTTCTGTGACGGTTTCTCCCTTCATTTGAAGAGCGACAAGGAAGCCAGCAACTTGTGCGGGGGTGGCTCCACCGGTCATGATGTATTGCATTACATCGGACATTTGTTGTTGTGTGAGGTCTTGTTTCTCGACGACAACTTTAAGGGCTTGTTGAATATCCATTACATTCTCAGTTAACATTCTAGGAAGTTCTTGAGCAGGGCATGACCCTGCTCAGTTAGGATGGATTCTGGGTGAAATTGCACGCCTTCAATTGGCAGTGTTTTGTGCTTAATTCCCATGATTTCATCAATTTCACCATCTTCTTTTTGCGTCCAAGCTGTTAGTTCAAAACAATCCGGTAATGTGTCTTTATCAATGACTAAGGAGTGATAGCGTGTAGCCTCAAATGGGCTTGGAAGCGCTTTAAAGACACCAGTATTGGTATGGTAAACAGGCGATGTTTTACCATGCATGATTTCATTAGCATAAACGATGTCACCACCAAATGCTTGGCCGATAGACTGATGGCCTAGGCATACACCTAAGATTGGCTTTTTGCCAGCAAAATGGCGAATAACTTCGAGCGAGATACCCGCCTCGTTAGGTGTGCAAGGACCTGGTGAAATAACAATCCTATCAGGATTTAATGATTTGATTTCGGCAATGGTTATTTTGTCGTTACGATGTACTTGCACATCAGCACCTAGCTCACCAAAGTATTGCACTAGGTTATAAGTGAAGGAATCGTAATTATCTATCATCAATAGCATCGAGAAATGTCCAACTATTCGTGTTGATTTAAATCGAGGCCTGCTTCTGCCATCGAAACCGCACGGAATACGGCGCGTGCTTTATTCATTGTTTCTTGCCACTCCATCTCTGGTACAGAATCATAAACTATGCCAGCGCCTGCTTGAATATGAAGTGTATTGTCTTTGATGACTGCGGTACGGATCGCGATGGCGGTATCCATATTACCAGACCATGATAGATAACCGACGGCACCGGCATAAACGCCACGTTTTATGGGCTCTAACTCATCAATGATTTCCATCGCTCTGACTTTGGCAGCACCGCTGACTGTGCCAGCTGGGAACGTTGCCTTTAAGGCATCAATGCAACTCATATTAGGCACGACTTTTCCAACGACATTCGACACAATATGCATGACGTGGGAATAACGTTCAATGACCATTTTGGCGGTTAGTTTAACAGTACCAATTTGGCTGACACGACCGGCATCATTTCGGCCTAAATCAATCAACATCAAATGCTCTGCTAATTCTTTCGGATCAGCTAGTAAATCTTGCTCTAAGGCTTTATCTTCTTCGACAGTTTTACCACGTGGTCGCGTACCTGCAATAGGACGAACAGTGACTTCATCTTCTTCCATACGGACTAAAATTTCAGGTGATGAGCCAACAATATGGAAATCATCCAAATTGAGGTAATACATATAAGGCGATGGGTTTAATGTTCTTAATGAGCGATATAGATCTATGGCCTGTGCAGTAAAAGGTACAGAAAGTCGCTGTGATAAGACGACCTGCATGATGTCGCCATAAGTGATGTATCGTTTCGCCTTTTTAACGGCATCGATAAAGCCGTCATGGGTAAAACCAGAGACAAAGTCATATTCATTGATAGTTTTACTGCTGTGTTTTGAATCGAGCTTAGGTGTCGCAGTACGTAACCGATGGGTTAGATCGTCTAATTCTTGGTGTGCTGCATCAAAGGCATCGTTATGGCTTGGATCAGCGTGGACAATCAAAAACAGTCGTCCAGATAGGTTATCAAACACGATTAAGTCGTTCGAGATCATTAATAAAATATCAGGACAATTGAGTGGGTCAGGATTAGGGCAGTCTCCTAATCTCGGTTCGATATAACGAACGGTGTCATAAGCAAAATAACCGACTAATCCACCATTGAAGCGGGGGAGATTTGCTAAGTCTGGTACTTTGTATTGTGCTTTATAGTTTTCTATCCATGCTAGTGGATCAGGACTTGCCGTTTGTTCAGTAATTTCACCTTTGTGTACGACTTTTATGTCTTGGCCAATGACGTTAATTACCGTGTCACAGGGAAGGCCTATGATGGAGTAACGGCCCCATTTTTCACCGCCTTCGACTGATTCGAATAAGTAAGAATATGGCTCATCTGCTAATTTTAAATAGGTACTCAGCGGGGTATCTAAGTCTGCAAGAATTTCTCTTGCAACAGGAATGCGGTTATAGCCCTCTTTGGCGTATTGGTTGAATTGGTCGCGGGTCATCATGGCTCTAGAATAAGTTTGTTAACTCTGAAAAACTATCGATAACACGATCTGGGTTCGCTGTTCGTATATCAATGCCGTGATTGTATCCGTAGGTCATACAGACGATAGAGAAGCCTGCAGCTCGCGCTGCTTTGACGTCATTGATTGAGTCACCGAGCATCATGGCTTCTTCGACATTAATATTGAAAAAGTCAGCGCCGTGTATTAGTGGCGCAGGGTCAGGCTTTTTTACGGGCAAAGTATCACCACTTATGACTATCTCGAAATCATTGAGGATGCCGAGTTTTTCTAGGATGGGTAGCGTGAACTGTTCATCCTTATTGGTGACACAGCCTAGATTGATATCTTGGCTTTTTAACCACGTTAACCCTTCTCTCACATCAGGATAAAGTTGACTTAAATTACATGGGTTTTTCGCGTAGAGGTCCATGAAGATAGGTTGCGCTTTTTCATAAAGTTCATTTGAGGGCTTGCCATTGAAATCATCAGTAAGCGCCCGTTCTATTAATCTTGGCACGCCGTTGCCAACCCATTTACGCACTTTCTTTTCACCGCGTGCCTGCATATTGAGTGCAGACATCGTTTTATCAACGCACCAAGCCAAATCTGGCACGCTATCCACTAGCGTGCCATCGAGGTCAATTAAGATCATTTTTGGTTTGGTGAGTAGCATTAATTTTATCGCAAGACTTAATTTAAGCAGAGGCTCGGGATTAAATATTAGCTTGTGCTAATTCAGCGCGTAACGCTGTAATAATTGTTTCGTATTGATTTGGATCATCAGTATTGGCAGCTCCGAAGACGGCAGAACCCGCAACGAAAGTACGTGCACCTGCTTCTGCGATTTCACGAATGTTTTTAACGTTTACACCGCCGTCAATTTCTAAATCGATATCATAGCCACTCTCGTCGATCATTTTGCGCGCTTCGCGTAATTTATCGAGGGTATGTGGAATGAAAGATTGGCCACCGAAGCCAGGGTTAACAGACATTAATAAGATGCGGTCAACTTTGTCCATTACATGTTCTGCTAATGAAAGAGGTGTCGCTGGATTGAAAACGAGGCCAGTTTTACAGCCTTCGTTTTTAACCAGTTGTAAACTACGATCAATATGGTCAGATGCTTCTGGATGGAAAGTAATGAAGCTAGCCCCTGCTTTAGCAAAATCTGGGATAATGCGATCGACAGGTTTGACCATAAGGTGAACGTCGATTTCAGCAGTCACACCGTGTTTACGCAATGCATCACAGACAAGGGGACCAATGGTTAGGTTGGGTACATAGTGATTGTCCATGACATCGAAATGTACGATATCAGCACCTGATGCTAGGACGTTATCGACTTCTTCGCCTAGGCGTGCAAAATCGGCAGAGAGAATAGATGGAGCAATGTAAAAATCAGCCATAGTGATACTCTTAATAGAATTATATTAATAGGTCTTGTGTCAAGACTATTCATCTTATCGTAGTTAGTGGCTTTTTTCAGCTTTTGTAAAATGTCATAGCTGATTATACTGCTTATTGTATTCAAATTTGTTTAGCTTGAGAGAAGTTTATTTTGAGACGGTTTTATTTCATTTTTCTAATGAGTTTAGTCACTTGGTCAGCTATTGCTGCTGAAGAAGCGGCAATGGAAGCGGGGGCCGAGAAGGTCGACGATCCAAGTTCTAAAAACGTCATGGTGCGTCAAACGAGTCCGGTATTAGGCTATCAAGCCCTGTCTGTAGCGGGTCAGGATATAGATTCTGCTTATCGTGAAGAAACATTAGGTGAGCGTCATGGTGTAGTGGTGTTTTTCCACGATCTAGGGAGAAGTTTTTGAGAGTAATGGTGTTGTTACGCCTCTGCGGCGCCGATGGATTGAATATGGTTGGTCAACATTAATGCTTTCGATTGATATGCCTTTCAATACCAATGTGATGTTATCGGCATCATTGGAACAGAAACTAGAAGTAGGTTCTGAAGAGAGTGAGTCAGTAAACGACGAGGAGATGGTGCTGCACAAAATGATTTGCCACCGGTACCTAACTTAGAACGTGTTGAAGCGGCACTTGCAATGTTACAAGCAGAAGGGTTTGAGCGGGTTATTTTCTTGGGATATGGCAAGGGCGATGAGATGGCGATTAATATGATGAAATCTCAGACGCTACCTGTCGAGGGGCTAATATTGATCGATATGCCCCGAATTAATATCAGTGATGATTTTAAAGCCTTAGAAATACCCGTTTTGGAAATTTTTGCTAGTCAGGGTCTACTTGGAGTGGATAAGGCTGTTAAACAAGGTAAAGCAGCGATGAAGCGCGGCGCGAAAACAAATTATCCAGTGCGACGGACTTTAGGGGCCTATCATGTTTTTTATGGTTTAGAACCCATGTTACTAATGACTGTAAAATCTTGGTTGAATGCCAGCTTTGTGAAACCAAGGTTGTAGCCAAGTGCAGTTGTATGAAGGTCAACTAATTCATCAGTCGCAATCGGATGATGGTGTGATTGAAGTCGTTGATGATGGAAATATTCGTTCTCTACATTTTGGGACTTCTCCACGCCAGAGTTGTATGTCATTACAAGTACCTTACAGCTTAGAGTTGACCTATACCGAAGCGATGATGGCGTCACTGTTATTGAACTCAGAACCGAAGCGTGTACTCGTTATTGGTTTGGGCGGTGGGTCTTTGGTAAAATATTTATTGCATCATTTCCCAACTTGTCAGATTGATGTCGTGGAATACCGACAGGATGTCGTGAAAGTGGCTTACGGTTACTTTCAAGTACCTGAACATGATGACCGTTTAAAGGTGCATATTGGTGATGGTTATTTGTTCGTGCAGGAGCAATTCTATAAGGATGAAGTCGGTTACGATATGATGCTCGTCGATGCTTATGATCATATGGGTATGGCGGAGAGTGTGGGCGTGCAGGTTTTTTTCGATGCGTGTGCCGGCTTGTTGACGCATCAGGGTGTGTTGAGCATTAACCTTTGGGGTACGAACAGACCTTTGTTTAAGCAGTCCATGGCACGGATTAATGAAAGTTTTGAGGGTAGGAGCCTGGTTTTACCTGTTGAGGATAAAGGCAATGTGATTTGTCTTGCGACATCCCAGCTAGTGACACAATCAGATTTGAAACGGTTAAAGAAGACGGTCGATGCAATGGATGTACAGTTTCAGGTTAATTTGTCGAAATCATTGCATGTCCTGATAAGACGTAATCGGCCCATTTTAAAAAAATTATTTATATAGTGGGTAAGTCAGAACAGATGATAAAACGTATTTTGCATTTTTTTCTGTTCTTCACAATGGTGTCGTTGCCAACTATTCCTTTGGCAAATGTGGTGGATATTTCTTTAGTGGTGTCAAGGTCGACACATACTTTATTCGTTAAGCGAGGTTCTCAGGTCTTAAAGCGTTACAGAGTGGCTTTAGGGAGTGGTGGTCGTCAAGCTAAAATGCGTGAAGGGGACGACAGGACACCTACAGGTAAGTACAAGATCACGCAAATTCGTGATAGTGACCGTTTTCATTTGTTTATGCAGTTAAATTATCCAAATATACAAGATGCCAAGCGTGCTTTGGTAAAAAAAGCAATCACTAAAGCAGAGTATAACGCTGTACTTGATGCGCACATATTTGGCGTACAACCGCCGCAAAATCTTGTTCTCGGAGGTGCTATCGGTATTCATGGCATTGGTTTAGAGAGTCAAGAAAAAATAAAAATTCATCGAAATATTGATTGGACTGAAGGCTGTATTGCCTTACGTAATGCCGAAGTGGAAGAGCTCAGTCAATACGTTACTGTTGGCACTGAAATTCATATTGTCGATTGAACAAACAATTCTTTAATTAGGCTTATTTAGCTTTGTTATAGAATAGCGCTCCAATAGGATAAGACAAATGAGTTTATATGCAAGCTGCGCCTGACCTTTTTAATTACCGCAAATATTGGGCACACCGGTTTGGTATCGCACCACAATTACCGATGTCTCGTGATGAGATGGATGATCTTGGTTGGGATAGTTGTGATATTATTTTGGTCACGGGTGATGCCTACGTTGACCACCCTAGTTTTGGTATGGCCTTGATAGGTCGTTTATTGGAATCACAAGGGTTTCGTGTTGGTATTATTTCCCAGCCTGATTGGACGGATGCTTCTGAATTTAAGCGATTAGGGCAGCCTAATCTGTTCTTCGGCGTGACCGGTGGCAATATGGATTCGATGGTCAATCGCTATACCTCTGATCGTCGCATTCGTAGTAACGATGCTTACACCGCTGATGGTGAAGGCGGTAAACGCCCAGATCGCTGTGTTGTGCCTTATAGCCAGCGCTGTCGAGAGGCTTATAAAGGTGTACCGATTATCATCGGTGGCATTGAAGCCAGTTTACGTCGCATTGCCCATTACGATTATTGGTCTGAAAAAGTACGCCGTAGTGTCATTATGGATTCTAAAGCTGATTTGCTGGTTTACGGTAATGGTGAGCGTCAAGTTGTCGAGATTGCGCACCGCCTGGCTAATAAAGAATCTGTTAAGGATTTGACCGATATTCGCGGTACGGCTTTTGTAACTAAATATGGCCAACGTGACGGATGGTGGGAAAAAGATTCAACTAGTGTTGATACACCTGGACAATTGAATCCACCAATTGATCCCTACGAAATGAAAACAACAACAAACTGTGAAGAATCAAAACAGGCAACACCCGATAAGCAAGAAGATGGCGCCCAAGTGATTCAAATTCACTTTAAACGGGAGGAGATGAGGGACAAATCACATACGGTTGTTAGATTACCTGCTTACAGTGAGGTGAAAGAGGATTCTGTATTGTATGCACATACGTCACGTATTTTGCACTTAGAAACGAACCCAGGTAATGCATTAGCACTTGTGCAGCAGCATGGTGAACGCGATGTATGGTTAAATCCTCCTCCTATTCCTCTTACTACGCCTGAAATGGATGGTGTCTTTGATTTGCCCTATAGCCGTGTGCCCCATGAATCATATGGTGATAAGAACATACCGGCTTATGAAATGATTCGTTTTTCGGTCAACATCATGCGTGGCTGTTTTGGCGGTTGTACTTTTTGTTCAATTACTGAGCATGAAGGGCGCATTATTCAAAACCGTAGTGAAGACTCGATTATTAAAGAAGTGGAAGCAATTCGTGATACGACACCTGGATTTACTGGGGTTATTTCTGATTTGGGTGGTCCTACTGCGAATATGTATCGGCTTGCTTGTAAAAGTGAGGAGATAGAGGCCAGTTGTCGGCGGTTATCTTGCGTCCATCCAGGTGTGTGTAAGAACTTGAATACAGACCATACGCCGTTAATTAAACTCTATCGTCGAGCACGGGCATTGCCTGGCATTAAAAAGATATTGATTGCTTCTGGTTTGCGCTATGACCTGGCAGTATTATCGCCGGAATATGTTAAAGAATTAGTAACGCATCATGTTGGTGGTTATTTAAAAATCGCGCCTGAGCATACGGAAGAAGGGCCGCTAGACCAGATGATGAAGCCTGGCATTGGGACGTATGACAAATTCAAAACGATGTTTGATAAGTATTCTAAAGATGCAGGTAAAGAGCAGTACTTGATACCGTATTTTATTGCTGCGCACCCTGGCACGACGGATAAGGATATGATGAATTTAGCCATTTGGTTAAAGCATAATGGATTTAGAGCAGATCAAGTACAAGCCTATTTACCGTCGCCGATGTCTGCTGCCGCTGCAATGTATCATTCTGGTAAAAATACGCTGAAGAAGGTGAATAGGAAGGGGGGGGATATTACGGTCCCTAAAGGTATTAAAGTCCGCCGTTTGCATAAAGCTTTTTTACGTTACCACGATCCAGAAAATTGGCCGATGCTACGTGAAGCCTTGGCTAAAATGGGTCGGGCAGATTTAATTGGTAATGGTAAAAAACACTTGATTCCGACCTGGCAGCCTGAGGGAACAGGAGAACAAGGTGAAGGTCGCCGGGTGAGCGTTAAAACTCAACAGGCACGCGCACAAAAAATGCGAACGCAGCATGTTCGTTCCAAAAAGATAACACGCCGCAGGCAGCGTTAATTTCAGTATTTAGTGTACGGTTGGATTAGCGAAGCTTAATTGTTGAACTAAGGTATTAACTAAACCTTCTTTTTCAATGGGCTCAAAATTAGTGCCGATTTTTTGGGTAAATTTTTTCTTGATATCACATTGAATAAGAAGGATTTGGCGTATTGCAGTGAAGTATTCTTCTTGCTTTTGATTACTTTCAGCTTTGTCTGCAAGATCTGTAGAGTACATCCTCAAGAGCATCGAAAAAGCAAAACTTTTAGCTATTCCGGCCGATATGGTCTCTCGACAGGCTTTTATCGCTTGCTGTGCTGTTGAAAACAATGCGGTATGTTGATTCGTATGTTGACCGAACAGGATTACTATATCATCTGCCACCATCTTTCATCCTTAATACACATGTGTGTCAATTGATTTAATTGAATGTGATAATGATAGTTTGTTGTTTCGAAAAACGTGATGAGACTCTCTCTTTTTATGGATTGTGGAGGGGGAAGCGATATGAAGTGGATTATTTCTAGTTTTAAGTTTATTTTGGTTCATGCCATTTTCAGTGCTGGCTTAAGAATATGATCTTGATATCAAAGGAATGCATGCTTTTATTCATTTTCGGGTTCATCATCTGGGAAGTGGGGTTGACTGGTAGAGCGGCCGTTTTAATCGTTTTGATGGAACATTTAGCTATGATGAACAGCAACCTGATAAATCTAGCGTGTCATTATGGATCGCCGCTTCGAGTATAGATACTAATCATGCTGAACGTGATAAACATTCAAGAGGTGAGGCGTATTTTCGATGTTAAGCAGTTTCTAGAAGCTAAAGTTGTATCACGTTCTTTTAAGGAAAGCAGTGATGGTATTGCTATTCTGGTCGGCGATTTTACTTTTAGGGGGATAACGAAATCGCTCACTATTGACGCTAGCCCTGTTAGTCACGGACATGAACCGTGGTTTGGATATCGTCGTAGTTTTGTTGGCAAAAGGCAGTTTAATTTGGCAGACTATAGTATTAATATCAATATTTTAACTGAAGAATCTAATGTTATTTATCTGGTGTTATCTGTAGAAGGTATCAGAGGATAGTTTAAAAGTGTATTGTAAATATATGATATTTATAATCTAAACAGTGCTGGGAGAAGGAATGGTTTAATAGAAAAAGGTGTTACTTCTCGATTAGCCTATAATAATCGCCTAATTGGTTTATGAGTAAACATCATAATGAATATTTTAGCTTTAGACAGTTGTTCAGAAATGTGTTCATCGGCTTTACTGTGTGACGGACAGTATTATGAGCAGCATGAGTTAACACGGCGTGGACATTCCGACTTAGTGTTAGGCATGATGGATAATTTATTTGAACAATCAGGTTCAGTTCTAACCGATGTGGACGTAGTGGCTTTCGGGCGTGGGCCAGGTTCTTTTACCGGGGTGAGAGTGGGGGTTAGTGTGGCGCAAGGAATCGCTTTCGCACGAGATATTCCTGTGGTACCTGTCTCTTCGTTAGCTGCAGTGGCACACAAAGCAGCAAAAACGCTTGATGCTGAATATATTGCAGTAGCAATGGATGCCAGAATGGGAGAAATCTATTGTGCTCAATATCATTTCGATGGGAAGACGGTTCACTTACTAACGGATGAACGTGTTTGTGAACCCACAGCTTTTAAGCCTTTTCATCAAGGAAAATGTGTTGGGGTTGGCACGGCATGGCGTGTTTATGAAACGCCATTAATGGCTAATTTTGCGGGTGTTGTTGGTCACGTTGATGCTGATTGTTATCCGGAAGCGAGACATATTATTGCTCTGGCAGAAATGGAGATTCAGTCGGGTAAGTTATTAAGTGCCGATCAGGCTCTACCTGTGTATTTACGTGATAATGTCGCGAAGAAGAAGGCGCAGCAAATTGGCTAAACAAGATAAAATTTATGCGTCAGCTTTAGATGAAATTATTGATTTTAAGTTTGATGAACGTGTTGTGTCAGTTTTCCCCGATATGATTCAACGTTCAGTGCCGGGATATGCGACGTTAATTTCTAATATTGGTGTTTTGGCCAATCGGTACGCACAGCCAGGCAGTATTTGTTATGACTTGGGCTGTTCTTTAGGTGCTGTGAGTTTGTCAATGCGTCAGCAAATTCAGAAAGCGGGCTGTAAAATCGTTGCAGTCGATAATTCTGCTGATATGATCGGCCAGGCTGAGTCTTTACTGGCAAAAGAACAAACTGAGTCGACATTAGCAGGAGTCGATTTACGTTGCTGCGATATTGATGATGTTGAGATAGAGAATGCGTCTGTTGTGGTCATGAACTTTACCTTACAGTTCATTGCTTTGGAAAAACGTTTGGCGTTGATTAAACGTATTTACACTGGTCTACAACCGGGTGGCGTATTAATTTTGTCTGAAAAGTTGGCATTTTCAGCTGCAAGGCAGTCTTCATTTTTAGTTGATGCACATCATGATTTTAAGCGTGCAAATGGCTACAGTGATTTAGAAATTAGTCAGAAACGGACAGCTTTGGAAAAGGTATTAATACCGGAAACGTTGCAGCAACACGAACTGCGGTTATCGGAAGCTGGCTTTGGCTTTAATAGTGTCTGGTTTCAATGCTTTAACTTTGCATCGATGATAGCCACCAAATGAACGATTATGATGCACTCTATCCTCAGCTTGAAGCCCGCGAACTGTCAGATTGGGTCAGTGTTTTAAAACCTCTAGTTGAAAGTCGTTTAGCCTCTGATGCACATGGCAAAATGCCAATTTGGCAAGCAGCTTTATCTGCTTTACCTGATTTGAGTGCTGATGATGTGGACTTGGTTACTGGTGTTAGCATTGGCGATAAACAGACGGTTGCTGAATCAGCACGTGTAGAGGTGATTGAGCAGTTACAACATTTTCATCCTTGGCGAAAGGGGCCATATCAGTTCTTAGGTATTGAGTTAGATACAGAATGGCGTTCTGATTGGAAATGGGATCGAGTTTTGCCACATATACAATCGCTAAAAGGGCGCACTGTTTTAGATGTAGGTGCTGGTAATGGTTATCACGGTTGGCGTATGCAAGGAGCAGGGGCTAAATTAGTTATTGGTATTGATCCTACTCGGGTTTTTACAATGCAATATTTAGTTATGCAACGGTATATCCGTTCGACACAGCACTATGTTTTACCTATTGGCATTGAAGAGATGCCAGAAAATTTACACTGTTTTGATACGGTTTTTTCGATGGGGGTGCTATACCATCGCCGTTCCCCTTTGGACCATTTGTATGAACTACGCTCTTGTCTGCGTTCCGGTGGTGAGCTAGTGTTAGAAACATTGGTGATTGAAGGGGATGTTCAAGATGTTTTAATGCCAGAAGCACGTTATGCCAAAATGCGTAATGTTTGGTTTATCCCTTCTGTTGATATGATGTCTTTATGGCTGGAGCGTTGCGGTTTTAGAACGGTTAAATGTGTTGATAAAACGATGACTAGTCTCGATGAGCAACGTGTTACGGACTGGATGCATTTTGAATCCTTAGCAGATTTTTTAGATCCAAAAGACAGGTCAAAAACAATAGAAGGTTACCCGAGTCCTTTACGAGCAACCTTCGTTGCGACAGCACCTTGATTATCTATGACTATAGCGCCTTCCTCTACGCCATTCCCAAGGTGGTATGGGATTCTCTTCTAACCATAACCCTAACCTCTCTTTCTTAGCCCTACATTCAAGCTCATACAAAGCCATATCTTTGTTATATTTCCTGTAAACCCAAGCAATCCCAAGCCTAACCAGCTCAGCATTAACATTCTGACCATCAACAAAGACGACACCAACAGTTCTTCCATACCTGTCTTTGGTTTCTACTTCCACGAAGGCTTGTTTTTGAAAAGCTAAATTAGCTAGAGTTTGTTTAGCTCTATTACCAAAGGGCTGCTTTCTCTCAGGTGTATCAATACCTGCTAATCTAACTTTTATTTGCTGGCTTGATGAGGTGAGTATAGTAAGCGTATCGCCATCAGCTATCTTAACTACCTTACCTTCAAGTGTTTCTGCTTGGGCTGATAGGGTAAATATTAAAAGTAAAGGTACAAATAATTTATTGATGTTTAGCCATCCACTCACGAGCCATATCTTGTGCTTTTCCTATTTGGGAAGGTGTCATTTCTTTCGCTAAGATGTCTCTGTTTTTGACAGCTTCTGCCTCTCCGCTAGAAGCTAATATATCCCACCACATGTATGCGCACTTATAGTCCTGGGCTACGCCATGACCATTGCCATACACGACACCAAGGTTGTATTGAGCTGATGCAATTCCTTGTTTAGCGGCTTTTGTGTACCACCTGACAGCCTCTCTGTAATCGTGGGCCACGCCTCTGCCGGTGTAGTACATAAGCCCAAGGACGAATTGAGCCTCTGCCACTCCTTCTTCAGCATCAACCAGGCAATTATCATAATTATCCATAATGTCTAGGCTTTTGTCATAACAAGCGAAAGCATTCGCACTTAGAAGAAAGAATAATAGTGCGACGATAATATTGTTCATGCGATTCCGTTATCTAAGTAGATGGAACTAGAATAACAAAAAAATGAAACGGCTTGTATAGCCCTGCTAAATCATGTCGTGAAATTTGTGACAGCCTCCAGTACAACATCTGGATAATCGGATTTATTGCTCAAAAGTAGTTAGGAACATCAAAATGATGTTGGGGTAGCACAACTTCAGGATAGTCCATGTTAGCGTCGTCTGTCAGACTCAGATATTTTTCTCTAGCTTTAACGATTGCCGCCGCAGAGCCTGCGAAAGAGAACCTTTGGAATAAGTTGAAATCATCATTAGTCAGATTAGGCCACAAGGTTTGGCCATACAAAAGCCTTGTGCTTAATTTATCTTCTATATACCCAAGCCATCGGGATTTTCTCACCTTGTTTTTTTCAACTCAACATGCAAACTTACATATCAGCACTACCGAGCTCGACATGTTTCCTATTGCTTTGTTATATGTCAGTAAAACAATAATTAAAAGTTGTTCTCTGAGTAGACTGTGTTAGTTGCGTTGTGTTTTTATGTATGAAACGTTTTTACCGCTCTTTGTTGTATAGATCGCCATAAGCTTGGTCACGCTATTTATAGCCTATAATTCAAGCTCTTCACTCATAACAATATGCGTCAGGACACCATGAATGGAATCTTCTGCTGATGTGTGTATTTGAAGCCAACTTTTTGGCTAGAGTTATTTCTTTCGACCACTTTGCCTGGTAGCGGGTGCGCTTTACGCTCTGCTTCTGCTAAATTTACTTTACCAAGACTATGTAAACACAATCTAGTGTCAATAGGCAGGTAGGGGAGAAGCATGCTACCTGATTTAATCCTTAACCAGTGATAACCATTGCGTTGTGATAAGTACTTCATGAGAGCGGATCTCCACTAGAAAAATTTACCCTATAGTCAACACACAAATTTACACACAAAAAAGGGCTTACAGCAAGCTGAAAACCCTTATTTTGTCTAGCTTTGTATATGGCGGAGAGTCAGGGATTCGAACCCTGGGTAGGGATAAACCTACGCTGGTTTTCAAGACCAGTACATTCGGCCGCTCTGTCAACTCTCCAAGACGCGAAATAATACTAGGATTGGCATGACAAAACAACTGAAAAGTTAAATTTGCTTTTTATTGAATTAGCACTTGCACTTTCGAACTTATTCGGTACGATCGTGTCATACAGGGTGAACTTTGAGTTCGGTTTCTTATTTAATGGAGATGAATTGATGAATTACGATGCTGAATCTACAGTTGTTCGATCGCAACAATCTGTTTTAGCGACGAATAAACTATTACGCAATACCTACAGCCTATTGGCGATGACATTGGTATTTAGTGCTTTGACAGCTGGTGTGTCAATGGCAATGAACTTCCCACACATGGGTTTGTTAACACTAGTGGGTTATTTTGGTTTGTTATTTCTGACTATGAAATTGCGTAACAGTGCTTGGGGCTTGGCCGCTGTGTTTGCCTTGACTGGTTTTATGGGCTTGACGCTTGGACCGATGCTTAATTATTACTTAAGCATGCCAAATGGCAGCCAAATGGTGATGCAGGCTCTTGGTGGGACAGGTATTATTTTCTTTGCTTTGTCCGCTTACGCCGTAAAAAGTGAAAAAGATTTTAGTTTCATGGGCGGATTCTTATTTGTTGGTATTCTTGTGGCTTTCTTGGCAGGTTTGGCTGCTTATTTCTTTGAAATGCCAGGTTTATCGTTAGCGGTGTCAGCAATGTTCGTATTGCTTATGTCAGGTTTGATTTTGTATGAGACTAGCCAAGTTATTCACGGTGGTGAAACAAACTACATTATGGCGACAGTAACGTTATATGTTTCTATCTATAACTTGTTTACCAGCCTACTACATCTATTAGGTGCTTTTGCTGGCGACGAATAACAGCATAAGACCCTATAATGATTTGGCAAGCCTCGCTTATGCGGGGCTTGTTTATTTAACACGATTGTAAATACGGAGCCGATTAAGTTATAAAAGCAAAAGCTTGATAACGTGATTACTTAAAGTATGTCAGAGCAATTAACAGAGTCAGCATTAATAGACCGTTTCGGCCGACGTGTGAACTATGTGCGCATGTCGATTACAGACCGTTGTGATTTTCGATGTGTGTATTGCATGGATGAAGAAATGACCTTCATGCCAAGGGAACAGTTGTTGAGCCTTGAAGAGATCGTTTTATTGTTGTCTGCTTTTGCTGAATTAGGTGTTGAAAAAATCCGTATCACGGGCGGAGAACCGTTAGTTAGACATGGTGTTGATTGGCTTTTTCAAGAGCTAGGCGAATTGAAAAAAACAACGGGACTAAAAGAGCTAACGATTACAAGCAATGGTTCTCAACTACCAAAATATGCAGGTAGCTTGGTTTCGTCAGGCGTTGATCGGATTAACATTAGCCTAGATTCTTTACAAGCAGCTCGTTTTAAGGCACTAACACGCACCGGGGATTTAAACCGTGTTTTAGCTGGAATTAAAGCAGCTAAAGCCGCTGGATTCAAACGTATTAAACTTAATGCTGTGATCATGAAGAGGCGTAATGAGGATGAAATCGTCGATTTAGCTCAATTTGCCATCCAAAATGATTTAGATATTTCTTATATAGAAGAAATGCCATTAGGTCATGTGACACATTCTCGTGGTGAGAGTTATTGTTCGAGTGATGAGGTTAAAGCGGTACTGGATAGCGAGTTTGACTTGATAGTATCAAGTGCAAATACGGGTGGGCCGTCACGGTATTATCAAATTGCAGGCTCCAGTAGTAAAGTAGGCTTCATTTCTCCACATAGCCATAATTTTTGCGAATCTTGTAATCGGGTTAGAGTGACGACAGAAGGGAGATTATTGTTGTGCCTTGGCCAAGAACATTCTGTCGATTTGCGTGCTGTCATGCGTGAACACCCTGGTGATAAGGTGAAACTTAAACAAGCTATCATTGACTCGATGGATATTAAGCCGAAAGGCCACGACTTTAATGTAGAAGCCCAGCCAATTATTTTTCGTCATATGAGTGTGACGGGTGGCTAAACACGTCATTGAAATGACGGATGCAGGTGTGACAGCATTACATTCTGCAACAGTGCTAGATGAAGAAGGTGAATCTCGAGAGATCGCTGTAACAGGCGAGCGTCCCTTGACTATTTATTTGAATAAGAGAGAAATAGTGACATTAATGACGATGGGTACAGACCCTGAGTTATTAACGTTGGGTTATTTGCGTAATCAAGGTTTAATCGCTTCGATAGAAGCTGTCATCGCGGTTCAAGTCGATTGGGATGTTGAAGCCGTCGCTGTGACAACACATCAATTAGATTCTGATACAAATAAAGATATCGAAAAAAAAATGTCTAAAAAGACTGTCACGAGTGGCTGTGGTCAGGGAACGATGTTTGGTGATGTTATGACTTCGTTAAGTCAGTTATCGGTAAAGTGTCCCCGGTTTTCACGTGATGACATATACCAAATTTTGTCTGGTCTACAACACTATAATCAGATGTATAAAACAGCCGGTGCAGTCCATGGCTGTGGGCTTTGTTCTATGTCTGGCGAGGTTGATTTTTTCGTTGAGGATGTTGGCCGACATAATGCAGTCGATGCCATTTCGGGCTGGATGTGGTTAGAAAAGCTATCAGGTGAAAATAAAGTGTTTTATACGACAGGACGCTTAACTTCAGAGATGGTTATAAAAGTAGCTCAGATGGAAATCCCTTTACTGGTGTCACGCTCAGGTGTGACGGAAATGGGCTTGCAAATTGCTCAACAAATTGGGATTGGTTTGGTCGCTAGGGCAAAAGGAAAACATTTCCTTGTCTTTAATGGGCTCAAAAACTTTCAACAATAGTCCATCTGCTTAATTTGTGATGTGACTCACGGGTTACTTAAGTTTCTGCTATTAATATTTTGATTTAACTTTAACATTATATTAATGATTTTATAAATGGTGTTGGTAAATAATACACTGCTGTTATCAATTATTGATGATGAGTCAACGGGGCGTTTAATTCTTGGTAAAATCATTCAGAAAGTTGCTGATGATATTACGGTTGTCGATTTTGAAACACCGATGGAAGCGCTGACTTGGTTGGATCACAGTCAACCTGATCTCATTGTGACTGATTACAAAATGCCTGATATGAATGGTGTTGTTTTCATTCAAGCATTACGTGAGCGCGCAGGCGGCAGGGTATTGCAGGGTATTAATCATTGCCTATTGAACTTGATAATATGCCTACGATCTTTTTTATTTGGCTTACCTTGGTCATGCCTGAGTCCTAGTGGCTGGTTCTTGATCTCGAGTCGTAGTTGTTCTCGTTTCGCAATACTTTCTTCGCTTTCGGTATAGCGCAGCTGAGTCTCCGATGCTTGGCGGCGTTGCATGGCTAAATCAAGAATGTTTATTGTGTATTCATATGGCGGTTTGGAAATCGTTAAGGTGTCATCTATTTTTACGGTACGGCTGGGTTTTACCCGTTGGTGATTAAGATGTACCTTACCCCCATTAATGGCTTCAACCGCAAGCGTTCTTGTTTTGTAAAATCTTGCCCCCCAAAGCCATTTATCTAGCCTGACAGCTGTATCTGCATCAGCTTGTGGTTTCTTTCTTGCCATTTCGATTAGGCTTTGCCTTGTAACTGGGGCAAGATACCTTCATTCTCTAATGTTGAGGTGTCTTGTGTTATTTCATCACCCTTTGCGATGGTGCGTAACAATCTGCGCATGATTTTGCCTGAGCGTGTCTTAGGTAGATTATCGGCATAGCGAATGTTATCAGGTTTGGCGATGGCACCAATTTGCTCACCAACCCATTGTCGCAATTCGTCTGTTAACCTCTCATCAATACCATTTGTTGGCCTTTCACCTTTTAAAACGACATAAGCAAAGATTGCTTCACCTTTTATTTCATGTGGCTGACCAACAACAGCTGCTTCAGCGACATGTTCGTGTGCGACTAAGGCTGATTCTATTTCCATTGTTCCTAAGCGGTGACCTGAAACATTCAATACATCATCAATGCGGCCCATAATCCAGAAATAGCCGTCTTGATCACGCCTGGCACTGTCACCTGCTAAATAATACTTGCCATCAAAATAAGGCCAGTAGGTGTCTCTATAGCGTTGGTCATCACCCCAAACGGTTTGAATCATGGATGGCCAGGGTTGGCGAATGACTAGATAGCCGCCTTCGTCGGCTTGTGTGATTTCTTGTCCTTGTTCATTGACGACAGCGGCATCGATACCAGGTAAGGGGCGTGTACATGAGCCTGGTTTTGTGATGGTGGCGGCAGGTACTGGGGCAATCATATGAGCGCCAGTTTCAGTTTGCCACCATGTATCAACAATTGGGCAAAGTTGCTGTCCTATGATGTTGTGATACCACATCCAAGCTTCGGGGTTAATCGGTTCTCCGACTGTTCCTAGTAAACGTAATTGACTGAGATCATAGTTGGAGGGTATCTCGTCTCCCATTTTCATTAGGGCACGAATAGCGGTTGGCGCAGTATAAAAAATAGTAGCTTGATGACGTTGGCAAATATCCCAGAAGCGGCCTGCGTCAGGGACAGTTGGAACACCTTCATAGATGAGTATGGTGGCACCCGTGGCAAGTGGGCCATAAGCGACGTAGGTATGGCCAGTAATCCAGCCAACATCGGCTGTGCACCAGAAGACGTCATTATCCTGAATATCAAAGACCCAGCGCATTGTTGTAATGGCATTTAAAAGGTATCCGCCTGTGCCATGCTGAATACCTTTAGGTTTACCTGTTGAGCCTGAGGTATAGAGTAAAAACAAAGGATGATCTGCATTTACCCATTCTGGTTCGCAATGTGTTTGTTGATTGGCTTCGGCATCAGACCACCAAATATCGCGGCCAGATGTCATATTAATGATATGACCTGTACGTTTAAAGACGATGACTGTTTCAACACTGCTGCAACCTTTGTTTAAGGCATCGTCCGTTGTAGCTTTCAATTCGACAATTTTGCCACCACGGTGTCCACCATCGGCAGTGATGACCAGCTTTGCACCCGTATCTTCAATTCGGTCTTTAAGTGATTCTGCTGAAAACCCACCAAACACAACTGAATGTATGGCGCCTATGCGTGCGCAGGCTTGCATAGCGATAACGGATTCTGCAAGCATTGGCATATAAATAATGACACGATCACCTTTTTGGATGCCTTGTGACTTTAAAGCATTGGCAAAAATGGAAACACGTTGATGAAGTGTCCGGTAACTAATATGTTGGGTGTCGCCGGGCTCACCTTCAAAAATGATGGCAGTTTTATCTCCACGTTCTGCTAAGTGACGATCTAGGCAATTATGAGAAATATTAAGTTGGCCATCAGGAAACCAACGATAAAAAGGAGCGTTTGATTCATCAACAATGGTATTGAAAGGCTGATGCCAGTCGATTTCTTGGTTTGCCTGTTGTGACCAGAATAGGTTGTGGTCCTCTTCTGCCAATGTATACAGTTCATCGAGTTTGTCAGTGGAAAGGGCTGAACTGTTTGTGAATTCGTGACTGGGTGCAAAGGTTCTTTCTTCGTGAAGTGTTGATTGAATATTGTCTTGTGTCATTTTCCCCGGCCTGTATTACTATTTTTTCTGAGTATAACTTGAAATTGATTTCTCCAAAATCAAAAAATGTTGTTGTATCTAATTTTGGACTGTAGCTGGAGGAGTAAAAACAAAAATGCCCCGATAAATCGAGACATTTTGTGACCATTTGGTCGAGTATCATTATATTGCGGTTTTAGACGCGGTTTTTCTCACGAATTTCGGCGAGTGTTTTACAATCAATGCAGAGCGTGGCTGTTGGACGGGCTTCTAATCGACGGACACCGATATCAGTGCCACAGGATTCACAATAACCGTAGTCACCTTTATCTAAATCTTCTAATGATTCTTCAATCTTTTTAATCAGTTTGCGCTCACGATCTCGCGTGCGTAACTCTAAGGTGAATTCTTCTTCCTGTGTCGCACGATCGTTTGGATCAGGGAAGTTGGCAGCATCATCTTGCATGTGATGTACAGTACGATCAACTTCTTCCATCAACTGTTTACGCCAGTTTTCGAGGATAACTCTGAAATGAGAAACCTGTCCGTCGTTCATATAATCTTCACCCAATGTTTCATTGTACGGGGTAAATTTGGCATCTAACTCTGCTGAATCCATTTAAAGAAACCTCATATTTTTTCAAATTCAAGGCCGCATCTATACCAGATGACAGCCTATAGTGCAAAAACTTGCTATTATTTTAGCGTATTTTTTATGGGGAAAACTGTGTGGCTGATCAATTTAAGGCAGTCATCTTTGATGTTGATGGTACTTTAGCTGAAACAGAACGAGATGGTCATCGTGTTGCTTTTAATCTTGCATTTTCAGAAATGGGCTTTAACTGGGTATGGGATGAAGTTTTGTATGGAAAACTGTTAGCGATATCGGGTGGTAGGGAGCGTATTGTTTACTATTTAATCGCTTTTAATAGTGGTTTTTCTTATGCGGGTTCTATCGAACAATTAGCCGATGACATATATAAGGTGAAAACACGTCATTATGTGGCTTTACTGAATTCAAAAAAGCTTAAGTTGCGATTGGGGGTATCGCGATTAATGGACGAAATTCGTGCGGCGGGTTTGCGCATGGCAATTGCGACTGCCAGTACGACAGAGAATGTGAATACTCTGATTACGGAAATGTTGGGCTCAGATGCTTTGTCTTGGTTTGATGTTATCGCGACAGGTGACCTAGCGTTAAAAAAGAAACCGGCTCCAGATATTTTCTACTATTGTTTAGATTCAATGAATTTGTTGGCTGAAAATGGCTTGGTGGTTGAGGATTCTGAAAATGGTGTTAAGGCGGCCATTGCAGCAGATATTTCAACGATCGTTACATATAACGATTACACGAAAGAAGATGACTTTACGGGCGCTTTGTCCGTTTTTGAGCATCTAGGTGAACCAGAACATCCATGTGATCAAATTAAAGGGGTGCCACTTTTAAATGGTTATGTCACCGTTGATGACTTAAGGATTATTCATGCAAGAAGATGACGCAAAGATTAGTCAGCGCGCAAAGCATATTTTGCCGTTTCATGTAATGGACATCTTGGCGCAAGCAAAAGCATTAGAAGCACAAGGCCGCGATATTATTCATCTTGAGGTAGGCGAGCCAGATTTTTCAACACCTGAGCCAATTATACAAGCCGGTATTGCTGCTTTAAAAGACGGTAAGACTCATTACACGCGGGCAATGGGCTTACCTGTGTTGAGGCAGGCCATTGCTGGTTGGTATCAAATGCATTACGGCGTAACACTATCACCTGAACGTATCGTTGTTACGCCAGGTGCTTCAGGTGCATTATTATTGTTGATGGGTGCAGTGTTAGACCGTGATAAAACTGTTTTATTGACTGACCCTGGTTATCCTTGTAATCGTCATTTTGCACGATTTGTGGAAGGGCAGGCTACGATGGTCCCAGTGACAGCTGACTCTGATTATCAATTGACAGCCAAGGATATTGATAAATATTGGGATGATGACACCGCGATGGCACTTTTGGCTTCGCCAGCCAATCCAACAGGTAGTGTATTAAGTTGTGACGATTTAAAGGCTTTATCCGCTGCAGTGAAAGCGAAGCGTGGTTACTTTGTTGTTGATGAGATTTATCATGGCCTTGTTTATGGGCATAGCAATACGACGACGGCCTTAGCTATTGATGACGAGGCTTTTGTCATCAATAGTTTTTCTAAATTTTTCGGTATGACAGGTTGGCGTCTTGGCTGGTTAGTTGTGCCTGAGGCTTTTATCCCTGTGATGGATAGGTTGGCTCAAAACTTATTTATAGCCCCACCGACTGTATCTCAGTATGCTGCTTTAGCCGCATTCGACCCCGACACGCTGGCTATTTTAGAGGAGCGGCGTGTTATTTTCGAGCAACGAAGAGAGACCTTATTACGAGCTTTAACCGCATTGGGTCTAGATGTGAAAGCTTCTCCTGCAGGTGCCTTTTATATTTATGCCGATTGTCAGCATTTTTTGAATGAGGCACAGCCTGATAGTATGTCGCTGTCCCGATACTGGCTAGAAGAAGCTGGTGTAGCTGTGACACCGGGTTATGACTTTGGTGAGACAGGTGCTGATACGCATATTCGTTTTGCTTACACGCGAGATTCATCACGGTTGTTAGAGGCTGTTGAACGAATTGCTGCGTTATATCGTTAGTTTTCCCGCCAGTTTTGATTTTGAATATTTAAGGACCCTTTATGACACACTCGACGATTATGTATACCAAAACAGATGAATCACCTGCTTTGGCTACGTGGTCTTTATTACCTTTACTTAGTGCTTTTACAGCGTCGGCAGATATTGATGTTGCATTGTGTGATATTTCATTAGCAGCGCGTATTTTATCTCAGTTTCCTGATTACTTGGCAGCAGAGCAGCGTGTTGAAGATAGTTTGGCTATGCTTGGGAATTTAGCGTTAAAACCTGAAGCGAATATCATTAAGTTACCCAATATTAGTGCTTCACTTCCTCAGTTGAAAGCGGCTATCAAGGAACTCCAAGACAAAGGTTATGCATTACCAGATTATCCAGAAACGGCAGAAACGGATGAACAGCGAGACATTCAAGCACGTTATGACAAAGTAAAGGGCAGTGCGGTTAACCCTGTTTTGCGAGAAGGTAACTCAGACCGCAGAGCGCCACGGGCAGTTAAAAATTACGTCAGGCATCATCCTCATTCAATGGGAAATTGGTCTACTGATTCCAAAACGCATGTTGCGAGTATGTCCTCTGGTGACTTTTTTGGTAGCGAACAATCTCTGACACTAGATAAAGCGACTGAGGTGCGTATTGAGCTGGTTGATAGCAGTGGTCATGTAACAGTACTGAAACCCTCTGTTCCTTTACTAGTGGGTGAGATTATTGATGCCTCGGTGATGAGCACACGTCAGTTAAGACAATTTATTGCTGATGAAATTGCGGATGCCCAACAACAAGGTGTGTTGTTTTCTCTGCATTTGAAAGCCACCATGATGAAAGTCTCTGATCCGATTATTTTTGGGCATGTGACAGCTGTTTTTTATCAAGCTGTCCTTGATAAACACCAAGCTATATTTGAAGAACTTGGTATTGATCTTAATAATGGTTTAGGTGATATCTATAATAAAATTAAAACGCTAGATGATGAAAAACAGGCAGAAATTATAGCCGATATTGCTGCTGTTTATGCTGATCGCCCGGCACTGGCTATGGTCAATTCAGATGAAGGTATTACTAACCTTCATGTGCCTTCTGATGTCATTGTCGATGCTTCGATGCCTGCTATGATTCGTTCATCTGGACAAATGTGGGATGCAAATGGACATCAGCAAGACACCAAAGCGATTATTCCTGATCGCTGTTATGCCGGTATTTATCAAAAAACCATCGACTTTTGTAAAACTCATGGTGCTTTTGAACCCGTCACAATGGGTACAGTGCCTAATGTTGGCTTGATGGCTCAAAAAGCTGAAGAATATGGTTCACATGATAAAACGTTTGAAGTATCGACATCAGGACTTGTTCGAGTTATCGATAGTCATGACCAAACTTTAATTGAACATACTGTTGAGAAAGGCGATATTTGGCGGATGTGCCAGGTTAAAGATTTGCCTATTCAAGATTGGGTTAAATTAGCTGTTAGTCGGGCAAAGTTAAGTGACACGCCGGCTGTTTTTTGGCTCGATGAGCAAAGGGCTCATGATGTGGAACTGATTGCGAAAGTGAATCGTTATTTAGCTGACCACGATACTGACGGATTAGATATTCGTATTTTATCGCCGGAGGATGCGGTGGACTTTTCTCTTGAACGTATCAAGGCAGGGTTAGATACGATTTCAGTGACTGGAAATGTATTAAGAGACTATTTAACGGATTTATTTCCAATTCTAGAATTAGGGACAAGCGCAAAAATGTTATCGATTGTACCGTTGATGAACGGGGGTGGCTTGTTTGAAACGGGTGCCGGCGGCACGGCTCCTAAACTTTTAGAACAGTTAGTTCTAGAAAATCATCTACGTTGGGATTCCTTAGGTGAGTTTTTGGCCTTAGCCGCATCGTTAGAACATTTAGGTCGAACAACGGGTAATCAAAAAGCGCTTGTGTTATCAGAAACTTTAGATGCCGCTACAGGCCGTGTCTTAGAGCAAAATAAGTCTCCGTTAGAACATGTCGGCGAGTTAGATAACCGAGGCAGCCATTTTTATTTGGCTTTATATTGGGCACTGGCTTTGGTTGAACAAGAACAAAATGCCGATCTTAAGGCACAGTTTCAAAGATTAGCGTATGATTTGTCAGCTAATGAAATGGCTATCGTGAAGCAGCTCAACGATGCACAAGGTGATCCGGTTGATTTATCCGGTTACTATTTTGATAATGTTGAAGTGGTGTCAAACATCATGCAACCGAGCACGATTTTGAATGGCATTATGGCTGACTTTAAGGCTTAATTTTTTCTAGATAAAGTGCGGTTGCACCTGCGACAGCAGCTGGAATAACGATAAAGTTTACGACTGGAATCATCGTCATGGCCAAAGTGGCTAGACCAAATCCCAGTGTTATGCCGCGTTGTGTTTTGAGTTTGTCACGTTGTGCTGGGAATTTAAGGTGATGGTTACCCATTGGGTAATCATGATATTCGAGGCTTAGCATCCAGCCAGAGAATAAAAACCAAAGTACGGGTGCAGCAATATTAACGACAGGTACCAAAGAGAGAATAAATAAAGGAATAATCCAAAGTAAGAAATACTTTATTTTTTTTAGCTCATTCCAAAGCACTGATGGCGTATCTTTTATGATCTGCTGCCAGGCTAACGCCGGTGGTGCTTGACCGGTTAGTTTTTTCTCTACGGCTTCCGCTAAAGGGCCATTGAAAGGTGACGCTAGGAAGTTAGCGATAATTGAAAAGCTAAAAAAGACAATGATACTGACTAAGGCCGTGAAAATGGGCATGATGATCCACATGATGCCATTGAGAAGCCATTCGGGTAGCCATGTTGGCATTAGACTATTTGACCAACTGTCGAATTGACTATAACCGAGCCAAATGGCGATGCTGAATAAGGCAATATTGATGGCCATGGGTAGGTAAGCGAAGCTGCGAATACCTTGCTGATTCATTAGGCTAAAGCCTTTTAGCAAATAGCCTGCGCCCTTAAAGAGATTATCCATACCTATCAGCTCCATGTTTTATTTTCGAGATCAGACTCTTTAACAACCGTAAAATTCGTACAGCTGTTACGTGAACACCGCTTTAGGGTAGTTGAACGAGCTCTGGTGCAACCCAGCCTGCCTTACGATGTTCAGCAACAACATTGGTATAAACGCCACCACGGACATTAAAAATGCCGGTCACGCGCATAAACTTAGGGTCGATAGCCGATACGAGGTCATCCAATATTTGATTTGTGACGACTTCATGAAAAGCGCCTTGGTCACGATAGGTCCAAATGTAAAGTTTGAAAGACTTTAATTCCACACATTTTAATTGAGGGATGTAATCAATTTTAATGGTGGCAAAATCAGGCTGGCCGGTCATTGGACATAGGCATGTGAACTCAGATGTCTCGATGTGGATGGTATAATCACGGTCTGGTCGTGCGTTGTCGAAAGTGTCTAATTGCTTATTTGGTAGGGTGGACATATCGTTCTCAAAGTATAATAAAAAGACTACTATTATCCCTGAGTTGGAAGATTTATTTAAGTGTTAGAAGTGATCATTTCTAGTGTTTTATTGTTATTGAGTTTTTTGGCTGCTGCATAGTATGCACGAAGTCGCTCTCAACGTTGTTCAAATGCGCTTGAAAAGACGCGTTTAGCCGAACCTCCTGTTGATAATGAGTTTTGTCAGCACCTTAATGAGTAATTGGCTTTGCAACAACAGCATCTTATGGGAAATCTGGATGAGGCGGCCTTGGTTAGTCGCTTTTCAGACGAACCATCAGTTGTTTTATCTTCTGAAGTGGTTCAGGCTGCTGAACGTCAGAATGAGGGAACGCCACAGTTAAAGTCAGAAGCCGAAATACCTTCTCAAATAGAACTCAATCTATCCGACGCTTCTAACCTTATCTTTCCGCGCGCTCGGTAGAGACTGCAATGAATGACGAGAATGGTAATTCGCAGCCAACCTCTCAATCTGTAGTAAAAAGTAAAGAGTGGGATGTTGTCCTGGCGTGGACGATTATCGCAGCTGAAGGCAGTTTCTTTATTGGATCTGATATTGCTGCCGCATTAGATTATGTTGATTTAGAATTGGGAGAAATGGACATCTTTCATAGATAATTAACGGGTCAGCCAGGACAACCCTTACTTAGTGTGGCTAATTTATTAGCTCCGGGGACATTGAAATACGAAGAATTGTCATCGTTACAAACACAAGGTTTAACTATTTTTATGCGTTTACCTAGTCCAGTTAATGGCTTATTGGCATTTGATGCTATGCTAGATGTTGTAAATAAAATGGCAAAACGTTCGAATTGCCAAGTGATGGATAAACGCCGCCCAACACTGACTGAAACGACATTGGAAAAAATGCGTAGCCGAATATTGAACTTTAACTTAATGCAACAATTAGATAATTATCAGTTTAAACATGACTATTCCCACTAAAGTATTAGCTCGAAAAGATGCGCTTCATAAGTTAATAAATAAGTATAATTATCTATACTATACTACTGATAATCCTGAAGTTACTGATTCAGAATATGACCGCTTGTTCCATGAGCTAAAGCAGATAGAAAGCGATTACCCTAGCTTGTTAACCATGGATTCTCCGACACGGCGAGTTGGTGGTCAGGTTCTGGAAAAGTTTGATCAAGTCACACATACAATTCCTATGTTATCTCTTGATAATGTGTTCGATGATGAAGAATTCTTCGCCTTTGATCAACGTGTCAAAGATTGGTTGAATACAGAACAGATTCAGGTTTATATTGCTGAACCGAAGTTAGATGGTTTAGCGATTAGTTTGCGTTATGAGGATGGTGTATTGGTACAAGCAGCAACACGTGGAGATGGTGCTGTTGGTGAAGATGTGACCGCTAATGTTCGAACTATTTCTGATATTCCCCTTAAATTACATGGTAGAAATGTACCCGGTGTGATTGAAATCCGTGGTGAAATTTTTATGCCAAAAGGCGGATTTGATGCACTCAATAAACAGCAAATTATTGATGGTAAAAAAGCCTTTGTTAACCCAAGAAACGCAGCAGCTGGTTCTTTAAGACAGTTAGACTCCAGCGTTGCTGCTAGTCGCCCTTTAGAAATGATTTGCTATGGTCTTGGAGAACTCAACGGCTTAAAAACCATGCCAGTAACGCATTCTGAAGCGATGGCCTTAGTAGCAGATATGGGGTGCCGTATCTCAAAAGAGTTACAGCAAGTGTCTGGCGTAGTGTCTTGTCTTGAGTATATTAAGCAGATTGGTGAGCGTCGTGAAAGCCTGCCTTATGATATCGATGGTGTGGTTTTTAAGGTTGATGACCTTCAATTACAACATCGTTTAGGATTTGTTTCACGTGCGCCTCGTTGGGCGATTGCGCATAAGTTTCCGGCCCAACAAGAAATGACTGTCGTAGAAGATATTGAAATTCAAGTAGGCCGTACTGGTGCTTTGACACCTGTTGCACGCTTGAAGCCTGTCTTCGTTGGCGGCGTCACTGTCAGTAATGCAACATTACACAATCAAGATGAGATTGATCGTAAAGATGTCCGAGTCGGTGATACGGTCATTGTACGCCGAGCTGGTGATGTTATTCCTGAAGTTGTTCAGGTGGTGATGTCAAAACGTGCTGCTGATGTGGCTGCTTATAAAATACCAGCACAGTGCCCTATATGTGATTCATTAGCAGAACGAGTTGAAGGAGAGGCCGTATTACGTTGTACCGGTGGGCTTTATTGTGCTGCACAGCGTAAAGAAGCGATAAAACATTTTGCTTCTCGTAAAGCGATGGATATTGATGGCTTGGGCGATAAAATTGTAGAGCAACTGGTTGATGAAAGCTTGATCGACGATCCCGCGGATTTGTTTGCTTTAACGAATGAACAGTTAGCGGCTTTAGAACGTATGGGTGATAAGTCCGCTGAGAATTTGGTTAACGCTTTGAATGATGCCAAGCAGACTAAATTTGCCCGTTTTTTATATTCACTGGGCATTAGAGAAGTGGGTGAGGCCACTGCGCGATCTTTGGCACTTCATTTTCTGGCTTTAGATACTTTGAAAATAGCTGATGAGGCTGCATTAATTGAGATTGAGGATGTTGGTCCGGTGGTTGCCCGTAATATTGTAACTTTTTTTGGACAAGTACATAACCAAGTAGTGATAGAAAGGTTGTTAGATGCCGGCGTGACATGGCCTCAAGAAGAAAAACTGAGTGCTGATTCTGAGTTAAGTGGCAAAACGGTTGTCCTGACCGGTACTCTAGAGCAGTTGTCACGTAGTGAGGCGAAGGAAAAGCTATTGGCCTCGGGTGCTAAAGTAGCAGGCAGTGTGTCGAAAAAAACAGATTATGTCGTAGCAGGGCTTGATGCGGGTTCGAAATTGACTAAGGCAGAAGGCTTGGGTATCACGGTTGTTGATGAAGCAACATTGATTGAATGGATTCGTTAGCATGCAGAGACAATTAAGGCAGCACCATGTCAGCGTTGACTGAAGCCATTAAAAAGGTCGCGACAGGACCGCACTTGAGTAAAGATTTAAGCTCGGAAGAAGCCAAGGCCGCAATGTCAGACGTTTCAGCAGGTGATGTTGACCCTGTCCAAGCAGCTATTTTCTTTATTTCGCTCAGAATTAAGCGTGAAACCCAAGATGAAAATTTAGGTAATAATCAGGCATTACAAGATGGTCTTGTACAATATAGCGCCAATGTGGAGCAGCTATTATTGATATCCGATCCGTTCAATGGCTTTAATCGACATTGTCCTGTTCATGCTTTTTTGCCAGCAGTACTAGCAGCATCAGCTTTACCGACCTTGTCACAAGGCGTTGGTGAAATGGGGCCAAAATTTGGTGTAACTCATTTACAAGTTTTAAGCTCGCCAGGGGTAGATGTTGAATTATCTACTGTACAAGCACGAGATCAAATTAATGATGCTGAGCTTGGCTGGGCCTATCTCGATCAAGCCCAAGCGACACCCGCATTATTTGCTTTGCAAGATTTGTGCACTCGGATGATTAAACGGCCTAGTCTAGCGACTTTGAAAAAAATGGTCATGCCGATCAAGCCTTCATCGAAAACATATATACAGATCGGTTTTTTACAGAAGGCTTATCCTTCTGTGTTAGCTGAAATGGCGTATGCAGTCGGTTTTACATCGGCATTGATTATTCGTGGGAACGAGGGCGGTGTGTTACCGACATTACATGAGCCAGCAAATTTTTTTCAGGCAAAGTCTGGTGAGGCGAGTTCTTGTGTTTTGAATCCGGCTAATTTTGGCTTGTCACAGACAGCACGTGGTGTTTTACCAATTCAAATTGAAGAAGTGACACCCGCTGAAACAGTAGACATTGGCTTGCAAGCTTTATCTGGTCAATTTGGCCCTGCATTTGATAGCTTGGTTTATGGTGCTGCCATAGGGCTTTGGCATTGTGGGTTGCAGAATAGCCAACAAGGTGCGGCCGATCATGTACGCCAGTTTTATCAATCGGGTCGTGCAAAAGCTTTTTTTGAACGTACACTTTAGTTAGGAACAAATATGGTCTTTCAACAACAACTTACTTTCCATACCCAAGCACGTAGCACGCAGAATATAACGCAAGAAGTGCAAAATATTGTCGGCGAGTCAGGTATTAAAATAGGTACATGCCATGTTTTTGTTCAGCATACTAGCGCTTCATTGATGTTATGTGAAAATGCTGACCCGAATGTACGCCGGGATTTAGAAACGTATATGCAACATATTGTGCCTGATGGCGATCCGATGTTTTTGCATCAAGACGAAGGGCCTGATGATATGAGCGCTCATATTCGTACTGTATTAACTAACCCTGATCTCACTATGCCGGTGAGCGGTGGGCAGTGTGATTTAGGCATTTGGCAAGGACTTTATTTGTGGGAACACCGTACACAGAGACATAACAGGAAAGTGATTCTGACGGTCATAGGCGAATAATTATATAGGGCATTATTCAAAAAATTTACTATAGTTAGTTGTTGAAAAAAATTATTAGGAGTCTGTTAAATTATGTCCCACATGCGAGACTTGCGACTTTATCGCCTTTTTACCTTTAGCTTATTATTGTTAACGGCCTGTGGCCAAACACCAGTTCCTTGGCATGCAAATGATATGACGGGGTATATGCCGAATTTGTCTTTCACATTAACGGATGCAAATCACAATAAAACAGTATCTGCTGAGGATTTCCAAGGTCAGATTGTAGCACTAAATTTTGGGTTTACGCACTGCCCTGATGTTTGCCCAATGGCTTTGCACCAAATGCAAAGTGCGTTATCCAAGCTTACTGAGTCTGAGTTAGGCCAGGTTCAAGTTCTATTCGCTACAGTGGATCCAAAACGTGATGGTGTGGCAGAAATGAAGGCGTATGCTGAAAGTTTCGGTGACACAATTGGTTTGACTGGGGATGAAGCGGTTTTAGCCGCTTTAGCTAAGCAATATAAAGTGAGTGTTGGCTTTGGTGATGCTAATGAGGAGGGTCATTATGATGTCTCTCACAGTATTGTGACTTATGTATTTGACCGGCACGGTGCAGCTCGTTTATTGGTGAGGCCGAATAACACGCCGGAAGGTATTGCCAGTGATTTATCTCGTTTAATTTTAGAGCAAAGTTAATGTCATTAGTTAGGAAAATTGCGCGAACTTATTTTGAGTATTCTAATCAATCAGATATGGCTCAGATTGGTACTTTATTGACTCATAACTGTACTTATTATTCTCGGCAATTAGGTTTTTTTGTTGGTCAGAGCAAAGTGATTGAGATGCAAACGGTGTTTCATGCACAATACCAATTGTTGTCATGGGAAATTTTGTCATTGAAGGAACTCAAATCAAATGTCATTGAAATTGAGTTTGGCTTTGAAGGTGTATTACAAAATGGTGAACAACAAACACGACAGGGAAGAGAGCATATTTTGACCTATAATGGTTTAATTCAACATATTGCGGTTGGACTGTAAGGTTTGGAAGATGACAGAACAACTAAAAATATTGTGTCATTTAGCAACGGAAGCGCATGAACGGGTTCAATTGAACCATGCTGACATTGAGCCTATTGTTGGCGTTCATCACAAGATGCGTGATGCTGGGCTTCCTGCGGATCTGATGACTATTGATTGTTGTAAAAACAGGGAACGGATTATCTTGATTTTGAATGATGACCAGCCTGATTTAATCAATTATCAATTTTTATATAAGGAACAGGATCCTGATGCTGATTTTCAACAACTCGCATTTGGTGATTCGAGTTCAGGCACATTATATGAAAGGATGAGCCATTATTTTGCACCACCAGCGAGTGTAAAAAATATCTGATGAGAACATTATATGAACAACTTACTCATGTTCTTTTGGGTTGTTGTTTATTGTGTTGGCAGTCCATTATTTGGGCTGAGTAGATTGTGCCACCTAGTCAATTTATTACGCATATTGTTGATCCTACGGAAAGCGAACTGACTTTTTTCTGGCGTGATAAAACAGGCGAACCTTATCAATATTTTCGTCGGATAAAACAAGCGTTAGCAAGCGAGAATAAAATATTACGTATTGCGATGAATGGTGGCACTTTTCAAGAAGACTTGACGCTTCTGGGCTTATATATTGAAAATGGTGAGCTATTGTATCGTCTAAGTCGTCGTCAGTAGGGGTATGGTAATTTTTATATCCAGCCGAATGGTGTTTTCTTACTTAACCAAGTCGCGGCAAGCTTTCGTTGTACCAACGCATGGTTTTGAGGTAACGTCAGATATCGACTATGCAACGCAATCAGGACCTATGTTGATTGTTGATGGCAAAATCAACCCAAAATTGACACCGGGCTCAAGTAGTTTACGTGTACGAAACGGTGTGGGTGTATTACCAGATGGTCAGGTTATGTTTGTGCTGTCAAAACGTTTTGTTACCTTTTATGATTTTGCACATTATTTCCAGCAACAAGGCTCTCAAAACGCTTTGTATTTAGATGGTTCGGTTTCTCGAATGTACTTACCTGAAAAAAATAGTCTATCCGATGGCCGTTTCGGTGTAATGATTGGGCAAGTTAATCGTCTATTTGATGAATGATATAGTTTTTCTAGATATAGGAAATAAGATGATGACTCAGTTTAGAACTTTAACAATGGTACTTTTAACGCTTTTTATACTAGGCTGTAGTGCTCAAGATATTGCATCTGATCACCTAAGACATGGTGAGATGAGAGGCTATAATCCGTTATTAGTGTGGGGAAGCACTCAACTGAAATGGATATCACCAGAGGCATTTTGGCTAGTCGAGGCTGATTTACGCCGTGGCTTAACTTTGGGGAAAGTAGTGTTTACCTAGATTATCACTTGGTGAAAGAATTCGATATATTTTTAGTGGAATTGCCATCAGGGACTTGTTTGATGGTGTTTTATCATTTTCGCTGGCGTCGTGTTAATGATGTTTGGCGTTGGGATTATGGGTTTAATGATTATAGTGCTTGCCCAGTCGTTTTTGATTAAATTTAGGGTGCTGGTCTTGCGCCACTCCCCATAATCATTAACCAAAGTTTTTTTAGGTTTTCAGCTCTTTCACTAACGCTTCTATTGGCAGTCCATGTTATATGCTGTGCTGAATGGGCATAAGGGGAAAGTTTGATGCCCCAGAGACCATCAAGTTTGTTCGGTAACATTGAGTAGCGGATATCGATGATGCGGTAGGGATCGTTCGGATCCAGAGCAAGGTGATCGGCAGAGAACCAACGAAAACGTTCTATATCATCAGCCTGTTGACTCATTTTATTTAACCAAGGTAGGTCTCTGTTTATCTCCAGCTTAGCAATAGAGTCTCCTTCAAAAATGCTGCTTGTATCAATGACCCGGATAGCATCAACATAGTAGCGTGCACGATGTTCATAAATACTTTTCCAGACAATCAAATTGCCAAAAATGGGTTTGACACTCAAATTAAGTGCAGTGTGACCACGACTTTCAGCTAATTGCTGAGCAATATTACTGGCCCGTTGTTCCTGTATGACACCTAGGCTTAAATAACTGACGGCGAAAAAAGCTGCAATATAACTTATCCGTACTGACCGTTTAGTGGCGGCAAAAACAACTAAGGTTAGTAAGGTAAGTGTGAAAATGGGATCAATGATGGAGACGTTATTCCATGCCACACGTTCATTGCTGAATGGCCAAAATAGTTGCGTGCCATAGCTAGTACAGGAATCGAGAAGACCGTGAGTGACATATCCGACTGTGCTGAAAAGGTATATTTTGATAAAACTTAAATTGGTTTTATTGAAAACAAAATGGAGTAGCAACCAAAAAACACAGGCGCAGATTAAACCACCGATAGGCATGAAAATGAGAGAGTGAGTAAATTGGCGGTGGAATTCTAAAAACAATAGGGGATCTTCAGATGAACGGATGAAGATATCTAGATCTGCAGCCATGCCAGAGAGGAAGCCTAGAACGGTTGCTGTCACAATGTCTTTGCGATTAGATAGGCTTTGGGATGCGGTTGCACCTACCAAGCCTTGGCTTAGAGGATCCATGCTATTTTCAGTGTTTGTAATAGTGCAGGCATCATAGCACTTGATGAAAAAAAAAGAAGCCACTGTGGATTATCATTGTGACTTCCTTTCAATGGAACAACCTTAGAGGGTATTTTTTCTGACGACGTAGTTGAGTTAGTCCAACTAAGACTGGCGCTAACAGCCACAATGTCACTGGAAGTGGTACTTGTGAGAGTTTAGCGTTTTGTTTACCGGTTTTATTTTCTACTCTGCTGATTTTATTCAATGCCAAAAAAAGGTGTAGTTGCAGTATCAACACCATTATGAGAAGGCGAAGCTGCTTGTGTTAGTGACAGCTAATACTGATTTTTTTGTATTTTTGCAGCAGATATATTTGTGCTTAATGCAATACTGCTAGTGATGAGTAGTGTTCTATTGAACATGGTTTTGCCTTATCGTTGTTTTTCCGTGGCAAATTGTTTCTACTGCTCATGCAGTTTCATCATACTGTAATCTTGATAAACTAGATAAATGCTGAATAATGTGTTTTTTTTTATGAAATACAGACCTTTTTCAGCGTAGAATATGAATTATTTGTTTAGGGAGGAATAAGATGAAAGTTTTAGTTAAGTTCTATTTTTGTTTCTTTTTTCTTGCTTTAAGTTATCCAGCCTATAGCGGTGGTGACCATCATGCTCCTACTAAAAGCTTTAAATCGACGGCATTAACAGAGTCTGTTTATCTGCTGAGAGGTAAGGGTGGCAATATCCTCTTAGTCAAAGGCGAGCAGGGCTTAGTCATGGTCGATGCTGATTATAAGGAGATGTCCGAGGCATTAGTCTTTGTGTTAGCCGAACATGGTGGTGTTCAAACAGTGACTTATCTGATCAATACCCATTGGCATGGGGATCATACACAAGGGAATGAATTGATAGGCCGTCATGCTCAGATAGTAGCACATGATAATGTTCGAACACGTTTGTTAACTCGGCAAGAAATTAAGTTGTTTAATATGGTTTCAGAACCATACCCTGAGCATGCTTTACCTTCTCTAACTTATAGCAAAGTTTTATCTTTATTCATTAATGATGAAACGTTTGAAATTGTTCATTTTCCGAATGGCCATACCGATGGTGATTCTGTGGTGTTTTTGAAAGAAGCTAATCTAGTTCACATGGGGGATCACTTTTTTTCTGGTATGTTTCCATTTGTCGATCTTGATAATGGCGGTGATGTACTTCAAATGGCCGACAATATTGCAGCTGTTTTAACAAGGATTGATGATGATACGATCGTTGTTCCTGGACATGGACAATTAGCTGACAAATCTGAGTTGGCAAATTTTCATGAGATGTTATTGGGTACGATAGATGAAGTAAAAGCGATGGCAGCTCAAGGAATGACGGTAGCTGAAATGCAAGAAGAGGGGTTATCGCTAGACTGGGAGGAGTGGGCAAACGGCCTCATTCCTGCTGAGGCATGGATAGCGATTATTGCGCGAAGTTTGCAAGGTGAATAAGCCAAAAAAATGTGTTTGTAAATAAGGTGCAGTGAGAATGGATGCAGCATTTTGGCATCAGAAGTGGGAAAGTAAACAAATAGGGTTTCACCGTGATGAGGTTAATCCATTATTGGTTGCTCATATCGATAGCTTAAGTTTGCAAAGCGGCCAGATATTCTTTTTGCCGTTATGTGGCAAAACATTAGATGTTGCATGGCTGCTCTCTCAAGGGTTCACGGTAAAGGGTGTCGAGTTTCACGAACCGGCTGTTATTGCCTTGTTTGAAAGCTTAGGTCTTGAGCCCGAGATTATTTCTTTAGGTGCCTTAAAGCAGTACTATACTGAAACGCTGATTGTTTATGTTGGCGATGTATTCGATTTAACCGGGAAGATATTAGGCCAAGTCGATGTAGTGTATGATCGCGCTGCGATTGTGGCTTTGCCGCATGAGATACGTGGTCACTATGCTCAACAGATTGTGCGTGTAGCACGAACGCCAAGACAACTTATTATTAGTTATGTCTATGACCAAGCGGTGATGTCTGGTCCCCCGTTTTCGGTGCCTAATGCCGAATTAGCTGAACATTATGGGACTGATTATAAAATGACATTATTGTATACCGGTGATGTCGAAGATGGGTTGAAAGGTCGTTGCCCAGCGACAGAATGTGTATGGCTGTTAGAACAAAATTAGACTTATTTTTTTGTTTTAACAGTAAGTAATTAACTAGAGTGTTTCATGAATAATATTATTGACGAATTTATACAAAAAGAATCATCCAGTGGGGTGTTATTAATCTTTGTTACGATATTGGCATTGATTTTAAGTAACACAGCCATTGCACCGCTTTATCAGAGTTTGATACATATTCCGATCGAAGTTCGCATTGGCCCATTGCACTTAGATAAGACTTTTTCGCATTGGGTCAATGATGGTCTTATGGCTATTTTCTTCTTATTGATCGGTTTAGAAGTTAAGCGTGAATTACTTGAAGGCCATTTGTCTTCCATTAGGCAGGCGATGCTACCAGGTATTGCTGCAGTAGGTGGTATGGCTGTTCCAGCATTAGTTTATATAGCCTTTAACATGGATAATCCTGATCCAGTTGCATTGATGGGCTGGGCGATTCCGACGGCAACTGATATTGCTTTTGCTTTGGGTATTTTATCGATGCTGGGTAGTCGCGTCCCTGTTTCTTTAAAGTTATTTTTGATGGCATTGGCCATCATAGATGATTTAGGTGCGATCATTATTATCGCGTTGTTTTATACATCTGATCTATCACTGGTTGCGATTAGTGTTGCTTTCGTTTCACTATTGATATTAATCGCGTTTAATTTGATGGGTATAACGAAGAAGTCTCTTTATTTCTTTATGGGCTTAGTGTTATGGGTGAGTGTCCTTAAGTCGGGTGTTCATGCGACATTGGCCGGAGTTGCATTGGCTTTTACGATTCCGTTAAATGCACAGCGTGAAGGTAAGCATGTGTCTTTGCTCAAAGATTTAGAGCATGAATTACACTTTTTTGTTGCTTTCATTGTCTTACCGTTATTTGCTTTCGTTAACGCTGGAGTTGATGTCAGTAATATTTCAATGGAACAGATGGCAGGCCCCGTGCCATTGGGCATTATGGCCGGCTTATTTATTGGTAAACAGATTGGTGTTTTTGGATTTAGTTTTATTGCAATAAAATTGAAATTGGCCTCATTACCGAGCGAAAGTAATTGGTTACAATTATATGGCGTGTCGGTATTAACAGGTATTGGTTTTACGATGAGTTTATTTATTGCTTCGTTAGCATTTGGTAATGTTCCTTTATTCCATGACACAGATAAACTGGCTATTTTGGTTGGTTCTTTCGCATCAGGTATTTTGGGTTATTTCTTGCTAAGAATGGGTAAAAAAGCCATTGCTTAAGCGGTATGAATATTTTTTTTAAAAGATTATGTTGATTTAATTAGAAGCACGTCTGATATGCAGTCGTTTGCAGAAAGCCCATACCTTGTAACGTTTGATGGTTCTTTTAATATTACCAAACGCCTACCTCGCCTAATGAAGATGATGGTCCTTTAACTAAAAAGCTTGTAAGTAAAAGTTAAAAAAGTAGTGGCTGTGATAGATGCTATACAACAAATGATGTGCACACATGACCATCATGCCGTTCTATTGGTATTTCAGGCAATGGATGCAGCTGGAAGAGATAGTACGATTCGTGCTGTTAAGAAAGGGCTTAACCCAGCCGGTTGCCAAGTTAGTTCTTTTAAAAAACCGAGTGCTAATGAGCTAGATCATGACTTTATTTGGCGTACAACTAAAGCATTACGTTAGCGTGGGCGTATAGGTCTATTTAACAGTGGCCATTATGAAGAAGTTTTAATTGCAGACGTTTACCCTAATATCCTCGCTTCTCAACGACTACCCGGGGTTAATTTAGACACGGTTAGGCAGGGCCGTTATGAATCTATTAATGATATGGAACAACATCTAGCTAAGAATGGTACGGTTGTTATTAAGTTTTGGCTAAGCGTGTCAAAAGAATCGTTTTCTGGCTCGTTTAGACGTGCCAAAAAAGCATTGGAAGTTTTCTGAATCCGATATTGAACAACGACAGCACTGGGATCAGTGTATGCATGCTTATGATATTGCTTTGAGAGAAACTTCAAAACCGTGGGCACCTTGGTATGCGATTCCTCCTGATAATAAATTTTTTATGCACTTTAAAAGTGGCAGAAATTATTCTTAAAACAATGCAGGGACTTTATTTGAATTATCCTGTTGTTTCTGATGAAGAAAAATCGCAATTTGATGGTTGCCGTGCGAGAATAAACAGTGGACATGTGTTTTATAGTTCACTGAATATTGCTAGTACAGCTGAATAACACGCCTATTTGACAACTTGTCTAGCAGGCTCTTTTTAAGTTGATAACTTATCTATACTAAATGACTTAAAATAAAAGTACCGTTGGGATTTTGTTTTTAGTTCACATCATGGGTTGCTTTATTTACGGCTATCATGTTGATGCCATACGCTTTAAATCGGATTGTAGTAGGTGGTTTGATGGATGCTGTTGGTTATCCTGCTGCACCGATTACGCTTTCAGGTTGAGCTGATCGTGTGAAACGTGCTCATAGCAATGCGGTTGAAAACTTGGTGGTTTTTGCTGCTTTGGTTTTGGTTGTTCACGCCTCAGGGACGAGCAATGAAATAACAGTATTAGCTTGTATGGTTTACTTCTGGGCACGCGTTGCCCGTTTTGTTGTTTATACTTTCGGTATTCCGCTATTAAGAACATTTGCTTTTGCTGCTGGTTTTGCGAGCCAAGTTGTTCTTGCTTTAATAGCTTTAGGTATGGTGTAACTGAAGTAATTGTCTAAAATAAGTACCGGTAGTATGCTTATGACTGGCACTTATTTTGTCTCTTGTGTGTCAAGAGAATTATCTAATCCGGTGCCGGTAACGGTTCTGTATGGAGGAGTCTACGATGATAAAATCCTATGCTGCATTTGAAGCGGGAGACGAGCTACGACCTTTTGAATATGATCCAGGGCCGTTAAAAGGACAAGAAGTTGAAGTCGATGTCCTTTATACGGGAATCTGCCACAGTGATATCAATATGATTGATAATGAATGGGGCATGAGTCAGTACCCTCTAGTGCCTGGTCATGAGGTTGTTGGACGTGTTGCTGAAGTCGGGGAACATGTGACGGCTTTGCGTGTGGGTCAAATTGTCGGTCTTGGTTGGCACGCTGCTTATTGTAATGAATGTGACCATTGTCATAATAATGACCAGAATTTGTGTGCTTCAGCTCAAGGCACCCTTGTTGGGCACCATGGCGGCTTTGCTGAAAAAGTACGGGCCGATACTAATAGTCTTGTTGTCATTCCTGAAGGTATCAATCTTGCTTCGGCTGGCCCTTTATTTTGTGCCGGCATTACGGTTTTTAATCCTTTAGTCCAATTTGATATTAAACCTACGGATAAAGTGGCTGTGATAGGCATTGGCGGTTTAGGACATTTAGCACTACAGTTTTTAAACGCATGGGGTTGCGAAGTCACGGCATTTACATCAAGTGAAAGTAAAGCACGAGAAGCGGTGTCTTTGGGTGCACACCATACTTTAAATACACGTGACCAAGACGATTTAGCTTGTGCTGCAGGACATTTTGACTTGATCATTTCAACCGTTAATGTGAAATTGGATTGGAACGCTTATATCAGTACTCTGGCTGCCCGTGGCCGCTTACATTTTGTAGGTGCTGTTTTGGAACCCTTGGATATTCAGGTTTTCGGCTTGTTGATGGGACAACGCTCTGTTTCTGGATCAACCGTTGGGAGCCCAGCTGTGATGTCAGAAATGTTGGGGTTTGCATCACGCCATGAAATTAATCCTGTGATTGAAACGTTTGCTTTCGAAGATGTTAATGCTGCTATAGAACGTGTTCGTTCTGGGCAAGCACATTATCGTGTTGTGTTAACACGGGATTAGGTTTTGAGATTCGGCATTTATTCAGTCAGCTTTTTATTCTTGGTGGCCTGCTCACCCACGTCTGATCAACAACAAGTTTATGATGATGTAATTATTGTCGAGCAGGCGTTTATGGCGGCTTTTAAGCATGCTGATAGTACAGAACTCGCAAAGTTATACTCTGTAGATGCTCAATTATTACCCGCTAACCGTGATTTTGTGTCTGGGCGCCATGAGATTAAATTATTTTGGCAAGGGTTAATGCAGCTAGGAGTCACGACAATCAAGTTAGAAACATTGGAAGTTGAGGCAAGTGAGGGCCGCGCTTCAGAAGTCGGACGTTATACGATCCACACCGCTGAAGATAACATGATTGATTACGGAAAATATTTAGTGGTTTGGCATCAACAAGAAGGGCAGTGGCTTATTCACCGTCATATTTGGACGACGAGTATGATTAAGGCGCACGAGAGTCGTATTTAGTGACTATAGCTTCACCTTGTGTTCGAAATTGTTGTCTTGATGAATTAGACGTTTGTCTGGGCTGTGGCCGAACTTTAGATGAAATCACGAGCTGGTCTACCAGCGGTAATAATGAGAAATCACGAATTTTGGATGAGGCGAAACAAGGCTGTGATATTCGAATATCTCATCTTGCCCAAGTGGTTAGTAAATATGGCGCATAGCCTTTTACTGTATACTGCTTCGCCTTAATTTAAGTAGCAATCACATGTACTGCTCGGTTTTCTTTCATATTTGTAATTATTGATAAAACGTTACTGACTTGGTTTAGTAAGGTTTAGTTATCACAAGGAATTTAATTGTATGCTGTTATCAGCTAAACAAGATTGGCTAGGCAATATTCGAAATGACATTTTGGCTGGTATTGTCGTCGCTCTGGCACTCGTGCCAGAAGCCATTGCCTTTTCTATTATTGCCGGTGTCGATCCAAAAGTCGGTCTCTATGCTTCATTTGCCATAGCCGTCATTATCGCCATAGTCGGTGGACGTGCGGGCATGATTTCAGCAGCAACGGCAGCAACAGCATTATTGATGGTTACTTTAGTCAAAGATCATGGTCTGCAATACCTTTTGGTCGCGACTATTTTAGCCGGTGTTTTACAGATAGTAGCTGGTTATCTCAATCTCCATAAGTTTATGAGTTTTATCTCAAAGTCGGTTATGACGGGCTTTTTAAATGCGTTAGCGATCTTGATTTTTATAGCGCAGCTGCCGGAGCTTACGAACGTAACGTGGTATGTGTATGCTCTAACAGCAGCGGGTTTAGCTATTATCTATTTATTCCCTTATGTGCCAAAAATCGGCACCTTATTACCATCACCTCTTGTTAATATTGTGGTTTTAACTTTAGTCGTTTATTTCTTTGGCATCGAGGTGAGAACGATTGGTGATATGGGTGAACTCCCAGACACTTTGCCTATCTTCTTGTGGCCCGATGTGCCTTTGACATTTGAAACTTTGAGTATTGTGTTGCCATATTCGATTTCTATTGCAATTGTGGGTCTTTTAGAGTCTTTGATGACAGCGAATGTTATCGATGAATTGACGGATACCGAAAGTGATAAAAAGCGTGAGTGTAAAGGCCAAGGGGTCGCTAATATTGGTTCGGGTTTAATTGGCGGTATGGCAGGCTGCGCGATGATTGGCCAGTCTATTATCAATGTGAAATCAGGTGGGCGAGGCCGATTGTCGACGATGGTTGCGGGTATTTTGTTATTAATTCTCGTCGTCTTTTTGAATGATATTTTATCCATTGTGCCGATGGCTGCCTTGGTTGCAGTGATGATAATGGTGTCGGTAGGGACATTTAATTGGACGTCAATTAAGGAATTAAAGACCAATCCTATTAGCGCTTCTAGTGTGATGGTTGCCACCGTTATTGTAGTGGTCTGGACGCACAACTTAGCCTTTGGTGTTTTTGCCGGTATCTTGATTGGTTCTTTGTTTATGGCTCAACGTTTAAGTCAATTCTTACTGGTTGAAAGTGACTATGATGAAGCCAGTGATACACGAACGTATCAAATTATCGGTCAGGTCTTTTTTAATTCGTCGGATAAATTTATTGGTTTCTTCGATTTTAAAGAAGCTGTAGATAAAATTGTGATCGATGTGCATCGTGCCCATTTTTGGGATATCACGGGTGTGGCTGCTTTAGATAAGGTCGTGATAAAACTAAGGCGCGAAGGAACCGATGTCAGTATTGTTGGCTTGAATGAAGCGAGTGAAACATTATTAGATAAATTTGCTGTACATGATAAGCCTGAAGAAGTTGAAAAAATGATGGGAGGTCTTTAACAATGACGATGACTAAAAATGGATTGATATTAACCGGTGTAGATGGTTCTGAGCTGAGTGATTCAGTACTGGATTACGCTATTTGGTTATCAAAAAAGTCTTCAGCGCCCTTAAAACTATTACATACGATCGAACATTCTCATCATAGTGAGCAAGTTGGGCATGAAGGTAATTTAACGCCGAATATAAAGGAACATTTACTTGATGAATTGTCAGATGAAGAGCGTTTAGAAAGCAAAAAGCTAATTGCCGATGGCAAGCAGATCATAAAGGGTGCTAAGGACAAAGCTGAGGCTGCTGGCGTCACTGATCTTATTGCTAAGCAAAGACACGGCAGTTTTCCTGAAGCTTTATTGGATTTGCAGTCACAGTTATCGATGGTTGTCTTAGGGTCGAAAGGACATGACCATGAAGGACAATTACATGGCTTAGGTGCACAATTAGAAGATGCCATTCGGGTCATTAAGAAACCTATTTTTATTGCCAAATCAGGGTTTAAAACACCTGAAAAAGTGATGTTTGCCTACAATGGTAGTCCAACCTCACATAAAGCATTGAATTTATTGGCTAGCATGGCGCTGTTTAAGCAGGGCCTAGAAATTCACGTCGTGAGTGTTCAGAAAAATCTCAGTGATGCACAGAACCTGATAGAAGATGCTCAAAGTGTTTTAAATGATGCCGGTATCGATATGATAGGTCAGGCTATGACGGGTGAAGCAGTTGAGGTCATAACACATTATCAAACAACGCATGGTATCGATATTACTGTGATGGGCGCATTCAGCCATGGTAAGTTACATGGTTTTTTCTTTGGTAGTTTTACAACGCAAATGTTAATTGAAAGTAATACTCAGTTCATATTGGTGCGTTGATTCAACCATTGTGTTGTGGAGGAGCCTCTAATGAGATTTTCTTATTAGGGGTTTTTTTGTTTTAATGAGTTTTACTTTTTAACCTTATTTGTTGTCACAGAGATAACGACCCTGAACGAGATGCTTTATGGCAGATGTAACAGATTATGACCTTTGTATTATTGGCGGTGGTGCGGCTGGCTTAGTCACGGCCGCTGGCGCTGCAGCTTTAGGTGCCAAGGTCATTTTGATTGAACAGAATAAATTAGGTGGAGATTGTCTTTATACTGGCTGTGTTCCCAGCAAAGCCTTAATTCATTCTGCTCATGTTGCTCATACCGTTTCTCAAGCTTCTCGTGCTGGATTATCAGCCATCCTTGACTCGGTGGAACAGCAAAAAGTATTAGGGCGGGTTAAGGATGTTATTGCACAAATTGAGCCTAATGATAGCCCTGAACGTTTTCGAGAACTGGGTGTTGAAGTACTGTTTTCAAAAGCTCAATTTATTGATGATGCCACCGTCATTGCAGATGAGCGGACCATAACGGCACGACATTTTGTTGTTGCGACAGGATCTCGACCTTTGATTCCTGACATCACGGGTCTTGATATTGTTGATTACTTTACGAATGAAACGATTTTTCGTACAGACGAAACAATTAAGCATCTTATTGTTGTTGGCAGTGGTCCTATTGCATGTGAACTGGCGCAAAGCTATGCGCGTTTAGGCGCTAAAGTCTCTATGATTAGCCAGTCAGGTTTATTGCCTCGGGAGGATAATGATTTATCGGCAGTCGTAAAAAGCCAGTTTGAATCAGAACAAATTGATTTGTATTTAGATGTCGATGTCGAACTGGTGTTGAAAACAGACACCGGTTTAGCCATACAAATTGATAATGGTAAACACAAAATCATCGAGGGAAGTCACTTGTTGATCGCTACAGGGCGTTTAGCCAATGTTGATGGGTTCGGGCTTGATAAAGCTGGGGTTGACATTATTTCTGGGCGTTTAAAGTTAGATAGTCGTTTGAGGACAACAAACAGACGTATTTTTGCTTGCGGTGATGTTGCTGGCCCTTATTTATTTACGCATATGGCAGAACATCAGGCGGGCGTTGTATTGAGGAATACTTTATTTCGTTTACCGGCTAAGTCACAGGAGAGGGGGACTCCTTGGTGTACTTTCACATCACCAGAGTTGGCACGTGTCGGTTTGTCAGAACAGGAAGCACGTGAGCAAAATAAACAACATGAGGTCTATTGTTTTCCTTTTGCTGAAATAGATCGTGCAATTGTTGACGATCAAGCACAGGGGATTGTCAAGATTATTACAACACCTCGTGGCAAAATATTGGGTGCGAGTATTGTTGGCCCTCATGCAGGGGAATTGATCGCAGAATTCAGTTTGGCGATGTCAGCTGGTTTATCGTTATCAGCTTTGAGTAAAACAATTCATCTTTACCCAAGCTTGGCACAAATCAATCGGCGTGTTGCAGATGTTCGGTTGAAATCGAAGCTAACGCCTTTTAAACAAGGTCTTTTGAAAAAAGTTTTTGGCTTGCGTGGGGGTAAGTGACAGTGTCAGGTAAGTGGCTAATTTTGTTGCTCATTCTGGTACTGTTTGCACTCTTTTTTATTTTTGAAGGGCCAAGTTATTTAACGCTTTCGGCATTTCAAGATTATAAAGTGGCGCTATTGAGTTATGTGGAGAACCATTTTGTCTTTTCTGTATTGTTAGCGGTCTCAATTTATATTACTGTGGTGACTTTGAGTTTACCGGGCGCGGCTTTTTTATCTTTACTAATGGGCTTTGTTTTTGGCCGTTGGTTAGGTTGGGTTTTACTCGTGGTTGCAGCGACAATAGGGGCTGTTTTGGTCTTTTTACTTGCCCGTTATTTGTTTTATGATTGGGCCAAGTCGAAAATACAAGGTATTTCGGCCGCGCAGAAGATAATGCAGATATTTGAACGTCATTCACTTCAGTACCTGTTGTTCTTACGATTAGTGCCGTTATTTCCATTTTGGGTAGTGAATTTAACCATGGCGATGACGACAATTAAGACAAAGCAGTATCTGCTAGGGACATTTTTTGGCATTCTACCTGGTAGTTTTGTATTTGCTAATCTAGGACAGTCGTTGGCGAGTATTGAACGTTTAGATCAGGTTTTTTCTGGTGAGCTGCTATTTGCTTTTGCTTTGTTAGGACTGTTAATGCTGGTGCCAGTTTTCGCTTCCAAAAGCCGAGATGATTATGAGAATAGATAATTAAAGATGTTAGATTCGGCCCCTTTGTTAGAAGTTAATCACTTTCCAGATATTAACAGGGATAGGTTACAAACCATTCAAGTTAATTTGGGTTATTTGTGTAATTTAAGTTGTACGCATTGCCATGTGAATGCCGGTCCTAAACGGACTGAATTAATGACAAAAGAATCGATTGATACGGTGCTAGATTATGCAGTCGCTGCTGGTGCCACTACGCTCGATTTAACTGGCGGTGCACCTGAAATGAATCCGCACTTTCGTTATTGCGTACAACAGGCACGTCAATCAGGTTTGAAGGTGATTGACAGATGTAATTTGGTTATTTTACAAGAAACAGGGTATGAAGATTTGGCCTTTTTTTTGGCGGAAAACAAAGTTGAAATAGTCGCTTCGTTGCCTTGTTATATTGAAGATAATGTTGATAAACAACGTGGAAATGGGGTGTTCCAACAAAGTTTAATGGGTTTGAAACAGTTGAATGCATTGGGCTATGGCCGTGAAAATAGTGGATTAACATTAGATTTGGTTTTTAACCCGCAAGGTATGAATTTACCGCCAGAACAACAAGCGCTTGAGGTCAGTTACAAACAGAATTTATCTGCCCATTATGATGTGGTGTTCAACCATTTATATACCTTGGCTAATATGCCAATACAGCGTTTTGGCAGTATGTTGATGAGCAAAGGGCAGTTTGACGATTATATGAGTTTGTTGGTGTCTAATTACAATGAGTCGACATTAACCGATGTGATGTGTCGTCAACTAATCAGTGTCGATTGGCAAGGGTATGTTTACGATTGTGATTTTAATCAAATGTTGCATTTACCACTGGCTGATCAAGACGCACGACATATTAGTAGTTTGAAAAATGAACTGCTTGAAGGTAAACCGATAGCAACACGCCAACATTGCTTTGGCTGTACGGCTGGACAAGGCAGTAGTTGTGGCGGCGCTTTAATATAAATATTGTTACTTAGGAAGAAAATAAATGGCACTTGAGCATAGTGTATTAGATAGATATTCGGAAGGGGCTGAATCCCGTCAGCCAGATTTATGCTGTCCTGTTGATTATGATGCTTCGTTACTGGCTTTATTGCCTCAAGAAATCATCGAAAAAGATTATGGCTGTGGCGATCCTTCGCGTTATGTTCGTGAAGGCGATACGGTACTTGATCTCGGTTCGGGGTCAGGCAAAATTTGTTATATGGCGGCACAATTGGTGGGAGAGCAAGGTTACGTTATCGGCATTGATATGAATGACGATATGTTGGATTTGGCTAAAAAATATCAGGTTGAAATGGCTGAAAAATTAGGTAGTAATCGTGTTGAGTTTGTTAAAGGTTTAATTCAAGATTTGGCAGTTGATTTGGCTGCTGTTGATGAACAACTGTCCAAAACGCCCGTGTCTGATGCTGATGCTCTATTGCGTCTACAAACATGGCAACAAACACAGGCAATTACCTCACCTTTGATCAAGAATAATTCTATTGACTTAGTCGTTTCTAATTGTGTGCTTAATTTAGTTCAGGATAGTGATAAAACCAAGATGATAGATGAAATATTCCGGGTCATTAAGCCGGGCGGTCGTGTTGCCATTTCAGATATTATTAGCGACGAGTTGGTACCTGATCATTTAAAGGCAGATCCTACCTTGTGGAGTGGTTGTATCTCAGGTGCATTACAAGAGCAAAAAATGTTAGATGCTTTTGTTAAAGCGGGTTTTGTCGCCGTCGCTTATGATAAATGGGAAGCAGAGCCATGGCAGGTTGTCGAAGCTATCGAGTTTCGTTCTGTGACTATCACTGCTATTAAGCCACAAGATGAATCCTGTTTAGATGTTGGACATGCGGTAATCTATCGCGGCCCGTATTCGGAAGTTTATGATGACGAGGGACATGTTTATCCGCGTGGTCAACGTATTGCGACGTGTGCTCGTAGTTTTGATTTAATGACTAGTGGCGTATATAAAGATGATTTTATTGGTATTACACCGGCGGAATTAAAACCTGCGGTTAATTGGTGTACACCGGCTGGTACTATCCGGCCAGCAGGTGAAACGAAAGGTGCTTCTCATACTGGTATGGAATCGGTAGGGAATTGTTGTTAATTTTCCATGATTTTAGCACTTGACCCTGATGACAAAAGCTTAGATGTTTTCTTGACAGAAGGAGATGCAATATCTGCTTGTGAAGGGACCGACCTTGAGGAATTACTTATAGAATTTTGGATTAATGAAGGCAAGTCACTTAAAGCTGATTTTGTAAAACCAAACAATAAAAGTGTGTTTTCCGTTATTTCAAGGACTTATCGTTTGATACCGAACTTTGAAGGAAAATCATTAATAGAAAGCCTCGATTATATTCCATATAACGAGGGAAATTCCAGCTTTAATAGTACTGATATAATACGAAAATAGTTAACGACTGGACGAACTTTCTGAAAGAAATTTTATGGCGGAGTTAAGCATTATTATTCCTTGTTTAAATGAAGAAAAAGGCATTGTCTTTTTCTTATCCCGATTGCAAAAGTTACGGTGGCATTGCGAGTTAATATTAGTAGACGGGCAGAGTAATGACGAGACGGTGGCTTTGGCTAAAGCTTATGTCGACCGATGTGTGATTTCCGAGCCAGGGCGGGCTAAGCAGATGAATGCAGGTGCTGAAGTGGCCCAATCAGAGATCTTATTATTTTTGCATGCAGATACGTTTTTGCCTGAAAGTGCGACAGTACAAATTCAATCAGCTATTGAGACAGGCTATCAGTGGGGCCGGTTTGATGTACGATTAATGGGGCAGCATTTTTTATTACCGACTATCGCCTTGTTAATGAATGCCCGATCGGCACTCACGCATATTGTGACCGGTGATCAAGCGCTTTTTGTCACACGAGATCTATTTAATAGAGTAGGGCAGTTTCCCGATATTGCTTTGATGGAAGATATTGCTTTATCTAAGCAATTAAAGTCTTTCGCTAAACCCTATCGACTTCGTCATTGTGTTGAAACCTCTGCTCGACGTTGGGTGGAACTTGGCGTTATTAAAACGGTCGTATTGATGTTATGGTGCCGTTTACAATATTTTTTCGGCGCTGATCCTGATTATCTTTCTCAACTTTATCGACGAGGACAGTTTTGGATACGTTAATTCGTTTAGGTGTTTTTGTTGGAATGTTAATTATGATGATGTTGTGGGAAGCCAGAGCACCTCGTCGACAACTTCGTTACTCTCGCTGGCAACGTTGGCCCATCAATATCGGTTTGTCAGCGATTACTGCAATGTTATTACGGCTTAGCATTGGAGGCATTGCTTATTTTGCGGCCATATTAGCGAGTGAAATGGAGTTCGGTCTGTTAAATATGCTTATCTTACCTCAATGGTTATCGCTTGTAGTTGCGTTAATATCGTTGGACTTGGCCCTGTTTGGACAACACTTGGCGATGCATCGCTGGCCATTACTGTGGCGCTTACATAAAGTGCATCATACTGATCTAGATTTTGATGTGACGACGGCTGTTCGTTTCCATCCGGTCGAAATCATTTTGTCATTGGTTTATAAAGTCATTATTATCAGCCTATTAGGCCCACCAGCATTGGCCGTGCTTATTTTCGAATTAATTTTGAGCACGAGTGCATTATTTAATCACGGCAATATTATGATTCCTGTTCGCTGGGATAAACGTTTGAGATGGCTGTTGGTTACTCCGGATATGCACCGTATTCATCACTCTTCAACTCAGACAGAAACAGACAGCAACTTTGGTTTTTCGATTAGTATATGGGATCGGCTTTTTGGTACTTATATAGGTGAACCGGCGCTAGGACAAAAGGGTATGAAAATTGGTTTATCCCAGTTTCGATATAGCTCAGCAGTGACATTAAAAAAACTATTGTTGATGCCATTTAAACCATAGAGATGGTTTACCAATATCCTAATGCCTGTCTCATTGTGTTTTGCAAGGCACCCGTTCCAGGCCAGGTTAAAACTAGATTAAGCCCTGAATTGTCTTCTGAGCAGGCAGCTGTAGCTCATAGAAAACTAACTCAGCGCTTATTAGACTGGTTATTACAAGCAGCGCTTTGCCCGACTCAGCTATGGTGTTCACCTAATACAGAACATGCGTTTTTTCAGCAATGTGTTGAGGACTATGGTGTGACATTGTATCAACAATGTGATGGTGATTTAGGTGTCAAGATGGATCATGCACTTCAAAGTAGTCTGAAACATTTTGATCGTGCTTTGCTGATAGGATGTGACTGTCCTTCCTTGTCTGAAGCCGATATACAACAAGCTTTAGCAGACTTAAAACACTATGATGTTGTTTTATCGCCGGCGGAAGATGGTGGTTATGTGATGATTGGTTGCGATTACCCCCAACCAATGTTGTTTAATGACATAACTTGGGGATCGAATCAGGTTTTGTCAGCTACTTTAGATAGGGTAGAAACATTAGATTTGCGTTATAAGCTGACAGAATTGCAATGGGACGTAGATACTTTTTCTGATTGGCAACGTTTTTGTCAGATGAAATAACGTAAAATAACCCTGTTTTTAATTGAGACGTTAATGAAATGACAACTGAGTTTTATGGTGAAAGTGAAGATGAATTTGAGGATGAGAAGAGTAAGTCCCAAATTAAACGTGAATTACTTGAGTTAAAAGCATTGGGCAGAACACTCATCTCACTGCCAGTAAAAGACTTGGACAAATTAGTATTACCCGAACGTTTATACGAGTCAGTTGTGAAAGCGCAATCCATGAGTCACGGTGCATTAAAACGTGAAACGGGATTTATCGGCCGCCTTATAGCTGATGAAGATCATGAAACGATTGCAGCTAATGTAGCGAAACTAAAGCAAGCTCACCAAGGTGAAGTGAAGCAGTTTCATGAGTTAGAGCAGTGGCGAGATAACTTATTGTCGGGTAATAACGATGTAATGACGATGTTACATCAGCAACTTGAATCCTTTGATGGTCAATATGTGCGTCAGTTAGTCAGAAATGCGGCTAAGGAAGCAAAGCTTAATAAAAGCCCAAAGTCTGCTCGTTTATTATTTAAATATTTGCAGACATGCCAAGTTGAGACATGATGGTTTAACGTCTTGGAAGCGAAATAATAAAGCAAGCACCCCCTAATTTACTCGAACGTATTTTAAGCGTGCCTTGATAGGCATCAACGATATCGCATGCAATAGCAAGGCCTAAACCTTGTCCTTCTGTTTGGGTACCCATTCTTTTACCGCATTTTAAAATATCTTTTTGTGCCGATTTTGGTATTTCCTTACCATCATTATCGATATAAAAGCGTATAGATTCTTCGTCTGTGATAATTTCAGTACTCACGCGGATTCCACAATACTTATAGGCATTTTCCAAAAGGTTACCAAACAATTCATTCATATTACCTTCATCAGCACTTAAGGTCAGGGTTGGATCGAGTCGGCTTTGATAGGTAATGTGTTTTCCTTGATACTCTTTATCGAGTGATGTGGTGAGTTTCTTAATTAATGCTGTTATAACCACAGGGGCTTGGAGTGTTGAGCTACCTTCTGTTGCTGCATCAAGTTGGTAAACTTTAATTTCACCGTCATCATGAAGCACTTTTACTCTGAACAGTTGCTTATCGCCATCCTATTTGGAATCGGCAGATAGGACTTTACCGCCTAACTGTTGTTGGATATGTTCGGCACCTGATTCTTTCGTCAAGGGCAATGTTGTATCTGCCATTACGCTTCCTATGGCGGCAATTAATACGATAGTAAAAAGAATAGGGCGTGTAAAGTCATGATTATTTAGCTAGATTAGGCCTGACTGTGCCAATTGCACCATCAGCTCTGGCTCTTAAATAACTGTATATGCCATCAATGTTTCTCATAACGACTTGTCTACGACCTTGCGCTGGCATACGACCTTGTTTAGTCGTTTGTCTTGCTTTTGGTACATTTCCTGTTTTGACGGTTTCAGTAAATTCTTCCAGAGATAGAGTGGTTAAACTTTTGGCTAGGTTCGGTGCCTTTGGGCCACCTTGTCCAAAAGTGCCATGACAGCGCGCGCACCATTGACGATATGTTTTATAGCCTTTGTAGCTATTTGAATCTAATGCTTTACCATCGGCTACGGTATAGGGTGTGTCAGCATAACTAGGCACAGAAACAGCTAAAAAAGCTGTTAAGGTGAATGCTACAAGACGTAACATATTACTTCGGCTTTGCATCGTTTGACTCCTTACACATATCATTGTGTTCCCATTAGAAACTATTCACTTTGTTTCGGCAAGTGCATACTTTAAAAATACCCTTTATCTACATTCCTCTGAAGGGTATTAGCGAGGTCTTTGTTAGGTTGGGAATTTAAAACTGTTTGGTATTGCTGGCCTTGATATTGATACCAAACTAGATATTAATTCATTATTTCCCCGCCATGACAGCTTTTGTTTTTTTGACTGCTGTTATTCAGCTGCCTGTGTCGCGGAGTAGTATTCGTTAACGCTATCCATGCGAGTGCTTGCCGTTCTACTCTATGTTTGACGGGAACTATGCTGACACAACTGTATATTTTTATTCCATTTGAGAGGGGCGCTATTTTTATGATTTGTAATTCTGTTTGAGGTTTAGGTTCGTCATACCAATGTTGGGCTATTATCCAGATAGATAGTAATGATAAGCCCTTGATCAAAAAAACTTCAATCAGTGATAAAGCATCAGATGATCCCTTATATTTGATGATGTTAGATAGTCTACTGAGATAAAGCTGAATCTTTCCTGCCGCCTGGGATGTTTTTAGCTGCAGCTGAACATTATAATTTGGCTTCAGCTATTGATTTGTGGGTGGTTGGCCACTTCATGGGCATCAAACGATTGATGAGTTTGTTGAGAATGACGCTATTTTTACAAAACCAGGTGAAATTGGTGTCGATTATGCTCAAGGTTATTGGAATGGTCCACCTGTTCCTTGGGCGCTGGCTGAACACGTTATGACCGGCATTTCGCCCATTGCTTCTCAAGGCGCTTAGCTGAAATGGGGTAGGCTGTCTTGATGCCTTGTGCGAATAAAGAAATACGAAATTCCTCGATCATCCAGCGGTATTCATTAAGTGATTCAGAGGTATCCTTACCTGTATTATTTAAATAACGTTGCCAATGTGGCTGTACTTCTACCATCCATTCTTTATCACGCATCGGGTCGCTGGTCATTTTGTCTAAACGCTGCCCAATGGCTTGAAAGTATAGAGGCATGCGCTTGAGTGCTTGTTCGGGCGTGTTATGTATAAAACCCTGATAAACCAAGTAACTCAATTGTGATTGAATGTCTTTGACTGCATTTAGGGCTGTTAATGGCAGTTTTAATGATAAACGTTTAGCAACGGCATGATATTCTGCCAATGGTCTGGACAAATTATCGGCAAATTTATTGGCCGTTTCAATTAAGTCACCGCGTTTTTGTTCCAGACGATGTTCGAACTGGGTCTTATTCTGAATCGGTTCTTGATCTGAAATAAAACAAAGATCAAATGCGAGTGTGATGAGGTCCATTTTTAACTGTTCGCAAGGTGTACTTGTAGCTATGTTAGCTTTAGCCTGTTTGAACGGACTCTCAGGGACATTGAGATAATGCAGGCACATTTGCTGCATATTCGGTAACTGTTTGTTTAAGTATTTGATACTATCGGCTTGGGCTAACATGAAGAGTCGCCTCAGCCCCAAATGTGTTTGGTGTTGAGCTTGTTTGGCCGTATCTAACAATGTCAGATCGACATGTTCTCCCTGATCAATCAAGGCCGGGTATGCTGTCATCTCCAAATTGTTCTGCTCAAGTGTTATTTGCGGCGCTAGTTCTCCGAAACTCCATGAGGTGAGTCCACGTTGTTCATGTTCGCTGTCAGGGATAGCCTGGAAACTAGCTGCTGCTTGTTGTGCCCATTGCAGTTTGAGCGCTGCCAAGTCACGGCTTTCCTCAAGTGCTTTTCCTGATTCATCGATCAGTTTGAAATTCATTTGTAGATGAGGTGGTAATGCAGAAACTTGCCAATCCGAAATGGGAATGTCGATGCCTGATAATTTTAATAATTGTTTCGATAGCGCTGCTAGCAAATCCCCATCATCCGGTGTCATCACTTTTAGACAGTTATCAGCATAGTTTGGTACCGGTATGAAATGACGACGTTGTGATTTGGGCAGGCTTTTGATCAAGAAAATGATTTTTTCTCGAAGTAGACCAGGAACAAGCCATTGGTAGCGATCTGGATTTGTTTGGTTTAACAGCGAGATAGGAATGGTTTGGGTAATACCATCTTGTTGTTGTCCAGGTTCAAAATGGTATTCCAGATTAAGTGGAACGCGATTAACTAATATTTGATCTGGGAAGTTTTCAGCTGTGATGTGTTCTGCTTGGTGTTGCATCAAACTATCGCGATCTAAAAATAGGTGTTTTGGCTCACTTTTTTCGATTTGTTTTCGCCATTTTTCAAAACCGGCACCATTAACGATATTGTCAGGAATCTTCTGTTGGTAAAATTCAAACAATACTTCATCATCCACTAATACATCACGTCGTCGTGATTTTTTTTCAAGTATTTCGATACTTTGTATTAATTCAAGATTGTATTTAAAAAAGGCGGCGCGACAATGCCAATCACCTTGTACTAGGGCATTACGGATAAATATTTCGTGGGATTGCGAAGGGTCAATTGAGCCAAAATGACGGCGACGGCGTGCCACAATGGGTAAACCATAAAGTGAGACTTGTTCAAATGCAATAACTTGCGCTGGTTTCTTTTCCCAATGCGGGTCGGCATATTGTTTTCTGACTAAATCACCAGCAATTTCTTCAATCCATTCTGGTTCTATTTTTGCGACGACACGGGCATAGAGCCTACCTGTTTCAACTAGTTCGGCAGCCATGATCCATTTGGACCCTTTTTTATGGAGCACTGAACCAGGGAAGATATGGCATTTTAAATTACGTCCCCCGGTATATTCAGTCTTATCTGTTTTGGTTGCGATATTGCTGAGCAATCCTGATAGTAATGCTTGGTGAATGGCAGGGTAGTCAGCGTTTTGTGAATTTGGCTTAAAGCCCATTTGAGTGATTTGAACATGTAATTGCTGGTGAATGTCATGCCACTCTCTTAACCGCAAAAAGGATAAAAAGTTTTCTTTGCAATATTTTCGAAGTTTATTTTGGCTGAGATGTTTCTTTTTATAATGGTAAAGCGCCCATAGTTTTAAATAGGCTAAAAAGTCGGAACGCTCATCTTTAAATTGACTGTGTGCCTGATCGGCTGTTTGTTGTTTGTCCATTGGTCGTTCACGTGGGTCTTGAATACTTAAGGCACTAGCGATGACCAGGACTTCTGTTAAACAGCCTAACTTATCAGCGGCTAAAATCATCCGTGCAATCCGAGGTTCAATCGGTAATTTGGCCAATTGTTGTCCGAGTGGTGTTAGACGATGTTGTTTTGTCACGGCACCTAATTCTTCTAATAACCTAAAACCATCGTTAATGACTTTTTGTGGCGGCGGGTTAATAAAAGGAAATTGTGCTGGGTCGCCCAGTTTTAGCGCCGCCATTTGCAAGATGACTGAGGCTAAATTGGTACGCAATATCTCAGGATCGGTGAAATCGGGACGGTTGTTAAAGTCATCTTCGTCATAGAGTCTGATTGCGATACCTGCTGCGACACGTCCACAGCGACCAGAGCGTTGATTAGCACTGGATTTCGATATTTTTTCTATCGGTAGGCGTTGTACTTTATTGCGGACACTATATCGGCTGATACGTGCGTAACCGGGATCAATAACATAACGAATTCCCGGTACGGTTAAAGAGGTTTCTGCTACATTAGTCGACAGGATGATTCGTCTTTTACCACCCGTTTTAAAGACTCTATTTTGTTCTGCTGATGATTGTCGTGCAAATAGCGGAAGAATATCCGTTTGATCGGGGCGGTGTTTTCTAAGGGCTTCCGACACTTCTCTGATATCACGTTCACCTGATAAGAAAATGAGTATATCCCCTTGTCCTTCTCGACATAGTTCATCTGTGGCATCGATGATCCCTCGGATCATATCGTAATCGCGTTGTTCTTCATCGTCATCCATTGGAGGCTGGTAACGGACTTCAACAGGGTACGTGCGTCCGCTTACCTCGATAACTGGTGCATCATCAAAATGTTTTGAAAAGCGTTCTGTATCAATGGTGGCTGAGGTAATAATGATTCTGAGATCAGGACGCTTAGGCAGGAGTTGCTTAAGGTAACCTAATAAAAAATCAATATTGAGACTACGTTCATGTGCTTCATCAATTATGATAGTGTCATATTGATTTAGAAATTTGTCGTTCTGTGTTTCGGCTAATAAAATGCCGTCTGTCATCAATTTGATATAGCTTTTATCAGCTTTAACTTGATCATGAAAACGGACTTTGTAGCCGACGACATCGCCTATTTGGCTTTTAAATTCTTCCGCGATTCGTGTTGCAACTGTCCGTGCAGCAATGCGACGTGGTTGTGTATGGCCAATTAAACCCTGGACACCACGGCCAAGTTCTAAACAGATTTTTGGAATCTGGGTTGTTTTACCCGATCCGGTCTCACCACTTAGGATGATGACTTGGTTGTCTTTAATCGCTTGTGCAATTTCTGCTTTGCGTTCGGTAACAGGAAGGGATTGGTTAAAGGAAGGTTTAGGCAACGCCTTTAGGCGTTGCTCACGACGCGCTATAGATGCGAGTAATTTATTTTCGAATGCGATAATTTGTTCCGAACTTACTTGTTGTTTCTTTCTTAAATTCGCTAAAAGACGTCGTAGAGGATGTTGATCAATCAACATGGCATTGCTGATCGACTGCTGAAGTTGATTGAGCGTATTTTTCACGTGATGTTTTAAGGAAAGGCAAATAAGAGAAACGTTAGAGATATTCTACTTTAAAGCATTTTTGTTATTTATGTCAGAGGGTTGATTTACCTTACTACACTAACAGTTTTTATTGTTGACACTACCATCAGGCATGATGGTGTTACAAAAAACGGTACCATTCTGACGACTGCCAGATAAATCTGCATCTGTTAAATCTGCATTGGTGAAGTTCGTAAATATAAGTTGTGCTTTTCGTAGGTCAGCATGACGGAGGTTGGCATTTTGCAGTTGGGCATAATCTAAAATAGAACGCCTAAGAACGCTGCTTTCAAGATTGGAGTTCTGTAATTTCGTATGAGCTAACCAGGCACCCCTCAATTTAGCATGCGTGAAATTGGCTTTTTTTAGATTTGCGCTACTAAAGTCTGCATGGTTGAAGTTTTGTTTACTAAAGTCTGCATTACTTAGGTCACAACGGTTGCATTGGTGGGTAGTCATTAATTTGTCTAGATCAGCTTGTTCGTAGGCCAATGTATCGCTTGAGATGAGTGTTCCAAGCAAAAGTACTGCTAACTTCATTTTTTTCTCCTGCATGGTGCTGGGTTATCAAACAATTTATTACTATTGACGATGTCACACCGGCTAAAGTTCCACCATTTGGGCAATTTCCCATTCTAAAAGATAATTTATCTAGGACACAACTTATTTGGTTTAGCGTGGCAATTGGATCGTTGGCTCTTTTGCCGCACGGTAAAAAGCGGCCACATGGCCAATCGACATGACTAAGTCAGCAGAATTAGTGTCAGCAATTGAGTTTAATATGGCTAAACGTTCTGCTTTTTCTGCGCCACTGACTTTCACTTTGATTAATTCATGACGACTTAGGGCGTTGTCTATCTCAGCTTGGACATTATCTGTTAGCCCCTTGTTACCTAGCATCACAACCGGTTTTAGTGGGTGGGCTAGACCGCGTAAATAGCGCTTTTGCTTATCGTTTAATGCCATGGATGAGCTCACCTGTATTAAAATAGGTCCGATTATACAGGATGCGAACATGACCCCACATAAGTTTACGATTACTGCCGCTCGAGGCATGTTGCCGTTATTGGCAAAAGAGCTGACGGCAATGGGTATTACTGACACGAAGCAAGAGCAAGGTAATATCCGTTTTACTGGCGGTTTAGAACACGCTTACCGGGTTTGTTTATGGTCACGTGTTGCTATTCGTGTTTTGATGCCGATTGCGCGTTTCTCGGCGAATACGACCGATGAGCTCTATGATGGGATTAAAACTCTAGCATGGGAAGAGCATATCGATGGAAAAAATACAACATTAGCCGTTGATTTTAATAGCTTTCGGTCAAAAATTCATCACACACAATATGGTGCTCAGCGTGTCAAAGATGGCATTGTCGATCGTTTTCGAGAACAAATAGGCGAGCGACCTTCGGTTGATTTGGTTCAGCCCGATCTTCGTATTAATGTTTACGTCAAACATAACCAAGCCGCTGTTAGTATCGATCTTTCAGGTGAGAGCCTGCATAAACGTGGTTACCGTGTGACATCCACTGCTGCGCCTCTAAAAGAACATTTAGCCGCTGCTATTTTGATGACAGCAGATTGGCCTCGTCTGTCAAAACAGGGTTGGGCATTGCTTGATCCGATGTGTGGCTCAGGTACATTTTTAATTGAAGCTGCAATGATAGCAGCGGATATTGCCCCTGGCTTACAGCGTGATTATTTCGGTTTTTTATACTGGAAACAACATGATAAACAGGTTTGGAAACAATTGAAGGCTGAGGCTGAACGACGTCGTCAAAGTGGTTTATCACGTTTACCTCTAATTTTAGGTGGGGATACCGATGCTTCAGCTGTTAAAGCTGCTAGAGATAATATTGCTGAAGTGGGGCTAACAGACCGAATTCAGGTTGAACAACGTGATTTACTCGATTGGCCTGCACAGTCAAAATCATTACCGAATAGCGGTTTACTGGTGTGTAACCCACCTTATGGCACGCGAATTGGCCAAACGGATGATTTACATTTTCTTTATAAAAGCTTAGGTAATGTTATCGCTGATAGTTTAACCGGTTGGCGGACAACATTAATTACGGATAATCCAGATTTAGCTAAATCAACGGGCTTGACAGAGTATGACTGTACGCCTTTTGACAATGGCCCAATTGCTTGCCAGGTGATTCAATACCGCGCTATTAGAACTTTTTCAGAGCAGGCACAAAGAATGGTCACTTCGCCAGATCCTATAACTCCTTCTGTGACGGTTGTAGATGACTATCAGCTATCAGAACATGCAGAGATGTTTGTTAATCGTTTTAGAAAGAATTCGAAACATATGGCGAAATGGGCGAAGAAAAATGATATTAGCTGTTATCGTGTCTATGACGCTGATCTGCCTGATTATGCGGTTGCTATCGATTTTTATGGTGACGCTGTTCATGTGCAAGAATACGCACCGCCAAAACAGATTGATCCTGAGAAAGTAGTACGACGCTTAAAAGATGTCATGCATTTATTACCGTTAATACTTGATATCCCTACTTCGAATATTGTCTTGAAATTGCGCCAGAAGCAACGTGGCGCTCAGCAGTATGAAGCACAAGGTGCGCAAAAGCATCGCTTTAAGGTGACAGAATATGGTTTGCAGTTTTGGGTTAATTTAACGGATTATTTGGATACAGGGCTCTTCATAGACCATCGTGTTACTCGGCAAAAAATTGCGAACTTAGCTGCCGGCCGTGATTTTTTGAATTTGTTTGCCTATACGGGGTCAGCTTCTGTTTATGCGGCGGCGGGTCATGCACAAACAACAACGACAGTTGATATGTCCAACACCTATTTAGCATGGGCTGAGGACAATATGGCGCTCAATGGATTTAAAGGTGATACGCATCGTACTATCCGCGCAAATTGTTTGGAATGGCTTCAAGCAGCGCAGCAAGAAGCGCAAAGATATGGCCTGATATTTTTAGATCCACCCACTTTTTCGAACTCGAGCAGAATGGAAGGGGTTTTTGATATACAGCGTGATCACGTCTCATTAATTCAAATGGCAGCCGCATTATTAACTGCTGATGGCCAATTGGTTTTTTCAACGAATCGTCGAGACTTTAAATTAGATGCCGCATCGTTATCTGCTCTAGCGATTAAAGATATCAGTCACGAAACACTGCCACTCGATTTTAAGCGTAATGCGAAAATTCATGCTTGTTGGTTGATCAACAAGACTTAGCGTTATTTATCGTTAGTTAACCCGAAATTGGGGTTAATATGTTTTTGCCATTTGTTCTAGCAGTGTCGATTGCGCGCACATTGTTTCAGTTTCGGACTCTTTTTCTATACGTTGATAGCGCCCATCAGCAGCAAGTTGCCACGCTTGCACATTGTCAACCAAATAGACATGTAAATCATCGATAACCTGTTGGCGAAGCTGTTTTGGTTGGATTGGAAAACAGGCTTCAACACGGCGTAATAGGTTCCGTTTCATCAAGTCGGCACTGGCAGCCCAAACCTCGGGTTCTTCATCATTTTTAAAATAATAGATGCGTGTATGTTCCAAGAAACGGCCGATGATACTACGCACCTGAATATTTTCTGATATCCCTTCGATGCCAGGTTTAAGACAACATATACCACGAACGATAAGATCGATTTTTACACCAGCCATTGAAGCGCGATAAAAAGCACTGATCATTGTTGGTTCAACAAGGGCGTTGACTTTAGCAATGATATGACCTGATTTACCAGCCTCTACATTGGCAATTTCACGTTCGATTCTGCTCAATAAACCATCCATGAGGGTGAATGGAGCATGCAATAATTTATTTGTTTTGGGGACTTTCCCCAAACTGGTTAATTGCACGAATAAGTGGCTAACATCTTCGGTAATCTGTTTATCTGATGTTAAGAAGCCGTAATCGGTGTAGATACGCGATGTACTACGATGGTAATTTCCTGTCCCCAAATGGGCATACCGTCTTAATTTATTATTTTCACGGCGTAGGACAAGCAACATTTTGGCATGGGTTTTATAGCCAACGATACCATACACAACATGAACAGCTGCTTGTTGAAGTCGAGAGGCTAGAGCGACATTTTCGGCTTCATCAAATCGAGCACGGAGTTCAATAACGACAGTGACTTCTTTACCCGCTTTAGATGCCACGACTAAGGCATCAACGATAGGTGACTTTGAGCCTGTTCTATAGAGCGTTTGTTTAATGGCCAAAACAGTGGGGTCTGTTGCTGCTTGTTTTATAAAGTCAATGACCGGACTAAATGAATGGTACGGGTGATGAAGCAAGACATCTTGTTTGCGTAGTACAGAAAACAAATCGGAATTTGCAGGTAACGATGCAGGATAACCTTGTTTGAATGGCTTAAATTTCAAATCTGTTCTTTCGACAAGGTTATAAATCTCTTGAATACGACTTAAGTTAACTGGCCCATTGACTAAGTAGACTTTGTCTTCTTCCATACCACACTGTACGCGAAGGAAATCGACTAAAGTTTGGGGGCAATTATGAGCGATCTCCAGCCTGACTTCGTCACCATAATGTCGATGGGTTAATTCATTGGCGATAGCAGATAATAAATCACTGGTTTCTTCGGTATCAATTGCCAAATCACTGTTGCGTGTGACACGGAATTGATAACACCCTTTGACTTTCATGCCATAGAATAAGTCTTCAGCGAAAGCATGAATAATGGAAGACAAAAAGACAAAACGATGTGTACCTTTTTTTTCATCTTCATGAGGTAACTCAATGACGCGCGGCAAAGCGCGAGGTGCTTGTAGAATGGCAAATCCACGGTTACGGCCAAAGGCGTCTTTACCTACAAGAGAAACAATAAAGTTCAAACTTTTATTTAGTAAGCGTGGGAAAGGATGAGCTGAATCTAAGCCCATTGGACTTAATATAGGCGCAATTTCTTCAGTGAAGTAAGTCCGCAGCCATTTTGTTTGTTCTGGCGTCCAATTTGCTCGTGATAAGACTTCGATGCCTTCTTGTTCTAATGCCGGTAATAACACATCGTTTAAAACCTCGTATTGCTCTTCAATAATTTCATGAGCACGTGCCTTGATTAATTTAAGTGCTTCTTGAGGTGTTACTTGATCGGCTTCAATATACAAATCACTGATTTCGATTTGCTGAATTAAACCTGCCACACGAATTTCAAAAAATTCATCTAAATTGGTGCTAGAAATACATAGATAATTGAGTCGTTCCAGCATTGGAACTGATTCATCCAATGCTTGTTGTAGTACTCGCCAGTTAAACTCGAGCAAGCTTAAATCTCGGTTTAAGTATAGGCCTGGGTTAGCTAGGTCGAGGGTTGTATTATCTGTGTCCATGAGCGCTATTATAGTCAATCGTACGACATTGATATGACATTGCCAGAGCAATGTATGAATATTCGTTAAATATAAGTATAGCTTAATCTAGGCTTTGAAACTGTGGTTTAGGTTTAGTTCTAGGGCCTACTACCAACGATATTTATCGAAGTTATCTGGATTAGCCCAGTATCTACTGTTTAACCATTCCTTTTTAAATTGATAATCTTCGATAGCGTAACTGAATATTTGATAATGATTAATTTGCCCTTGTTTTTTAAAACCCAAGGCAAAATAATCTGTCAAAACCCAGTCGGAACGGAACTGTTTTTGATCGACTATCAGTAAAAGGTGTTGGGCATATTGATTTCTTAAGGTAGAAAGCCATTGCACAGCATCAACTTTATTTAAATTTTCAATCACATCACTGACAATGGCGATATCAATTGTTGGCAGTGTCTCTAGTTGAGCGAGCGTAAATGGTGTTGTCAAAGTATAGGATCTGGTATCTTGCACGGTATTAAGCGTGTTTTTAACCAAGTCACCAGCGATAAGTATGCTCTGACCACGATATTGTTGAATAAAAGGTAAGATAATTTTTGATAAATCAGATAAAGCTGCCATGACAGAAAAGAGTAAAACATCTCCTGCTTTTTGGGAACAAAAACGACTGAGTCAAATGAGCCATGATGAATGGGAAAGCCTGTGTGATGGCTGTGGTCGCTGCTGTTTGCATAAACTTGAAGATGCTGATGATGGTGAAGTTTTTTATACCCGTGCTGCTTGCGACTTACTGGATATTGCGCAGTGCCGCTGTACTGATTATGCTAATCGTGAACAACATATGCCAAATTGTGTTCAGCTAAGTGTTGAACAAGCCCGCTATTTTGAGTGGTTGCCACCTACGTGTGCTTATAGGCTTTTAGCCGAAGGGGAAACATTGCCTGAGTGGCACCCACTGGTTTCGGGTACATCTCAAAGTGTTATTGATGCGGGTGTCTCTGTTCGAGACATTGCCAAACCAGAAGCTGAGTTAGGTGATTTAAGTGATGAGATCGTATTGTTGCGTGATGCAATTAAAGTGGCTGCCAATTAACCTATGAAGCCTGAAGAAAGTAAAATTTTCACGGCCAGTTTAGAAAAAGCAGCAATCGAATTATTACGCTACGAAGCCTTTCGTAAACCAGATGACTTAGCCCGACGATTTGGTTTGCCTTTACCCGTGCCTCGTCATTGGTGGCGTAATACTGATCAAAAGACTACTCCGATCGATTCAATGTCTCCTACGCCTAAGCAAGCGAAAGCCATTCGCCGGGCAACTCAGGTATTAGAAGGGTGGGAGAAAATAAAGCGTTACCGACCCGAATGTGGTGCGCCATTGAATAATGGTAAGCGCTGTAAAAACTCTGTCGCGATTAGACCACCAGAAGGGTGGGACCGTGGTTGTTTGGCTGATCGTTGTCGTGTTCATGGTGGTTTGGCACGGACTATTAGACGAAAGAAACCAGATGATGCTGATCAATAAATGTCTCTATTTAATGAGGCTTTCTGTATGATTAGCGCTTGTTTATATAATGGCTGTGCTGGGAGAAAGGTATGACTGATACAAATTTAGTGGCTTTTAATCAGCGTTTGTGTGATTTCATAGATGCTTCTCCAACACCATTCCATGCTGTCAAGACTATGACTAATAGCCTCGATTCGGCAGGCTTTATACAACTTGATGAGCGGCAAAGCTGGGCTAATATCGAGGCTGGCCAATATTATGTAACCCGTAATGATTCTTCTTTAATCGCTTTCACCCTACCTGATACCCAATTAGCTGATGTTGGTTTTAAAATGATGGGGGCACATACGGATAGTCCGTGTTTACATGTGAAACCACAACCAGAAAAAACTGTTCAGGGCTTATGCCAATTGGGTGTTGAAGTTTATGGCGGTGCATTATTGAACCCTTGGTTTGATCGTGATTTATCAATGGCAGGCCGTGTTAATTATGTTGATTCAAGTAATGTACTGCAAGACGCTCTGGTGAACTTCGAACAAGCCGTGGCGATTATTCCAAGTCTTGCTATTCACCTCGATAGAGAAGCCAACAAAAATCGCACTGTCAACACACAACAACATTTACCGCCTATTTTGATGCAGGGTGACGAAACTTCAGAATTTGATTTTCGTGAGCTGTTAAAACAACAAGTCTTAAAGCAAACTCCTACCCTCGACATTGTGAATGTGTTGGATTATGAAATCTGTCTTTACGATGTTCAAAATGCCGCTGTCACGGGGCTGAATGAGGACTTTATTAGTAGTGCGCGTTTGGATAATTTATTGAGCTGCTTTGTAGGTTTAGAAGCGATTCTTGCCTGTGATGCACAGCAACCGGCCTTATTGGTTTGCAGTGATCATGAAGAAGTCGGTAGTCTATCTACGTCGGGTGCACAAGGACCGTTCTTAGAGTCAATCTTGTTACGACTCTGTCAGGATAATGAAGCCTATCAACGAATGGTTCAGCATTCTTTATTAATCTCAGTCGATAATGCCCATGCCATACACCCAAATTATGCAGATAAGCACGATGCCGAACATGGACCAAAACTCAACGCTGGTCCTGTGATTAAAACCAATGCTAATCAACGTTATGCGACGAATAGCGAAACCAGTGCTTATTTTCGTCACTTATGTGCTCAAGTCGACGTGCCAGTCCAAGACTTTGTTGTCCGTAGTGATATGGGCTGTGGTAGCACTATCGGACCGATTACGGCGGGGGGTGTCGGTGTGAAGACATTAGATGTCGGATTGCCGAGTTATGCCATGCATTCTATTAGAGAACATGCCGGCAGTCGCGATGCTGGTATGCTGTGTCGCGTCATAACACAATTTTATAATGATTCAATTTAAACAGTAAGGATTTAACATGGCTGAAACAGTAGATGAATTAACGGTTGAATACCTGGAAGGTGAAGAAATGACCGTTAAAGAATTAGATAAAGTGATCTTAACAAAAGGCGCATGGGCAACACTTATGTTTCGGTATCAGGATTTAGACCATAAAACAGGTGAGTTTGGCCCCGATAAATACACGATTCGTCGTTACCAAAAACGCAATGGTGAATATAGTCAACGTTCTAAGTTTAATATTTCAAGTAAAGATCAAGCGAAGTCTGTGATTGATGCACTAACGAAATGGACGAATGAATAAAAGTGTTCTTTCCAATGTTATTGCTGCCAGTATTGTCGGTGCTGGAGTAGTATCAACAGGTCCCATTAAAGAAGTTTTACTCGCTGTTGGTTTATTTTCTCTGGCAGGTGGTGTCACGAACTGGCTGGCGATTCACATGTTATTTGAACGCGTCCCCGGATTATATGGTTCGGGTGTTGTCGTCGCTAGATTCGAAGAATTTAAGGACGGGATCCATGACTTAGTGATGCAACAATTCTTTAGCCAAAATAATTTAGACCGTTTTTTTGCTGATATGGTGACAGAAGATGAACACCATACGCTGGATTTCACTCAAGTCATAGATGAAACTGATTTAAACCCTGCATTCAATGGCTTGGTCGAAACAATTATTAATTCTTCCTTTGGCGGCATGTTAGCGATGGTCGGCGGAGAAGAAGCCATTAAGCCACTGAAAGAGCCTTTTATTATTAAGATGAAAACGGCACTCAATGAGATTGCTCATAGCCCTTCATTTCAACAAAGTGTCAAAGCAAAGCTAAGCAGTTCTCCTGTTAGTAATGAGCTTTTTGAGCAAGTAGAACAAGTTGTTGACGCACGCTTAGATGAGTTAACACCTCAGATGGTTAAAGACATTGTACAAACCATGATTCGCCAACATTTGGGTTGGTTAGTCGTTTGGGGTGGTGTATTTGGTGGTCTTATCGGCCTGTTAACGACTCAAATTCCCCTTTAAAACCGCGGTTTTGCAGTGTAATGTACATATTTGGCCTCAAGCCTTGGCGTTTTATATTCTGTTGCGCCTATAATCCACTATGTAATTAAAAGGGAAGTGGAGGGTGTACTATATGACTGTAGCTAATCAACGCCCTCATAATCGTGTTAAGCATCAAGCGAATATTCAAGTTGTCGCTAATGCTGAAAGTTATAATTTAGAAATGCGTGATTTTTCTGATTCAGGTCTTTACCTGTTTTGCGAAAACACCTGTATTTTCGATATACAAGAACAAGTTAGAGTTCAGATGCTTGAATTCGATGGTGTGCCAGTCCTTGACGCTGAAGTTGTGCGTTCAGAAGAAAATATTGTCTTTGCCGTTGAGTTTATTCAATAAGTTTTAAACAATCCTAGCAATGATTGCTTTTTAGCCAGCGGTAATTGCACAGTGACTTTCACTTTGTCGCTGAACTGTTGGTCAAGCAACTGGCCATGAAGTTTTTTGAGCTGATATTCCAATTTTTGTAATTCGCTATATTCAATCTCCATCTCAAACGCTGTTATTTCCACCCAAGGTTGAAAAGCTGCCTGTTCAATGGCCATTTTAGCGGCATTACCATAAGCCCTTGTTAAGCCACCTGTTCCAAGTTTCACCCCACCAAAATACCGAATCACACCCACAACCACATTAATGAGGTTTTCACCTTCTAATGGTGCCAAAATGGGTCTACCTGCCGTGCCTGAAGGTTCACCTGCATCATGACAACGTTCATGGATAAACCCATCTTCCTGTCGAATACGCCATGCAAAGGCGAGGTGATTAGCATTAGGGTGTTCACTGGCGAGTTTATTCAGATGTTGAACAGCTTGTTGTTGTGTTGCACAAGGATAGGTTGCCCCAATAAAACGGGATTTCTTGATCTCGAATTCGGTATTTGAAGGATGATGAATCGTTTGAATTGATTTGGACATAACAGCAATTTTAACGTTTTAAGCGTTACTTTAATACGTGTTAGGATAATGTTTTCAATATTGTTATTTAGTTTATTCCACACAATCAATGGGGGCAGAATAATTGATTTCTGATTTAAAAGAAGCCATTGCTAATAGATACCGTCGTGGCCCATAATGCAGAATATAATACTTTCAGATAAAGGTTTAGTATGGAATTAGTGCCCCAGTATTGGTGGATAGGACTGATTGCGATTGTGGTTATCGTTTTACTGTCTAAAAAGACCAGTAAAGCTTTCGGCGGTGAAACTGAAGAGATTGATGCTAAGCGAGCAGCTGAGCTTATTGAACAAGAACAAGCGCTGTTGATTGATTTAGCTGAAAAGACCACTTTTGATAAGGGTCATATCTCTTGTGCCGTCAATATGCCGGGTATTTCTTTTATTAATGGTACAGCTGAATTATCTGTTACGTCGAAGCCCGTTATTCTAGTCCCGATGAAAGGTTTAATTCCCATGCCTGTGGTGCAGTATATGGACAGTGTTGGCGTGCCGAAAACGTACATCTTTAAAGGTGGTCTTGAAGCATGGAAGGAAGCGGGATTGCCATTATAGTTCGTATTTTAAAATTGGATTGTTAAATTTAAATCTTTTCATTTATGAAGTCATCGCTCTGGTATGATCGTGGCTTTTTCCAATCGTGATCTTTCTTCATGGCTCAAGCCGCTTTTTCTTCTCTTTCGCTCTCTAAGGCGCAGCTCACTAATTTAAGCTCTTTGGGCTATCATAAAATGACACCTACTCAGGCGCAAAGTTTACCTGCCATCCTGCAAGGGAAAGATGTGATCGCCAAGGCTAAAACAGGCAGCGGTAAAACAGCCGCTTTTGGTTTGGGGTTATTGAATAAGATCAATCCACGCTTTTTTGGTGTTCAGGCCCTGGTATTATGCCCAACACGTGAATTGGCAGATCAAGTTGGTAAAGAAATTCGCCGTTTAGCGCGTGCGACATCGAATATTAAGTTGATTTTACTATGTGGTGGTAAACCTTTTGGGCCACAAGCGGGCTCTTTAGAACACGGTGCCCATATCGTGGTGGGGACACCAGGTAGGATTCAAGATCATTTGCGAAAATCCACCTTAAAGCTCGATGGTTTGACGACATTGGTGCTTGATGAAGCAGACCGCATGCTAGATATGGGCTTTATCGATGTGATGCAAGAGATTTTTGAGCAAACCCCCTCGTCGCGTCAGACTCTACTATTCTCTGCTACCTACCCTGATACGATTCAGCACATCAGCAAACGTTTTCAGAAAAAACCGTTGATGGTGACAGTAGAATCCGATCATCAACCGAATGTGATTGAGCAGTTGTTTTACGAAGTCAAAAAACATCAGCGGAACAATAGCTTACTGGCGTTGTTTGAGCATTATCAGCCTGAATCTACCGTTGTTTTTTGTCATACCAAAAAACAATGTGATGAGGTGGCAGTTTGGTTACGTGAACATCAGATCGAAGCGTTAGCCATTCATGGTGATTTAGATCAGCGTGAACGTGATCAAGTACTGGTCAGATTTGCTAATAATAGTTGTTCTGTTTTAGTTGCAACTGATGTAGCGGCACGTGGTTTAGATATTAAGGCCCTACAAGCCGTGATCAATTATGAGCTACCGCGTGATCCTGAGATTTATGTACACCGAATAGGGCGTACAGGCCGTGCAGGTGAGAAGGGCATCGCCTTAAGTTTATTCACCGAATTTGAACATGTACGTGTCAAAGCAATTGGTGATTATCAGAAAAAGCCAAGCATTATTGATGTACCCGCTTCATTAGATCGTGATCCTGGTTTTAGTCTACAACCACAAATGGTGACGATTCAGCTTGATGTAGGTCGCAAAAATAAAGTTAGGCCTGGTGATATTCTCGGTGCGCTAACCGGTGATGCAGGTTTGATGGGGTCCCAAATTGGTAAAATCGATATTTTTGATATGTCGAGTTATGTGGCGGTTGAGCGCACAGCATTACGACAAGCCATGAATTATTTGGCACAAGGTAAAGTAAAAGGGCGTTCTATACGCGCTCGCAAAATTCGTTAGTTTTGAGGGTGAGCATTTGTCAGAGTCAACATTCGTCATTGGGCAACGCTGGATCAGTAATAGTGAAGCAGAGTTAGGGTTAGGTATTATTAAGGATAGTAGCGGCCGTCGGGTTGTTCTCAGCTTTCCGGCTGCTAATGAAGAGCGAACTTATGCTGCTGATAATGCCCCGTTAAGCCGGGTTATTTATCCTGTTAACGATACGGTTATAACAGAAGAAGGGGTGGCTTTTACCATTTCGGCTCAACATGATTTAAATGGTTGTATTATTTACCACGGCACTGACGAAAATGGCCAAGAAGTTAGTCTTCATGAATTAGATTTAAGTAGTCATGCTCAATTTAGCCAACCCCAAGATCGCTTGTTTGCTGGCCAGATAGATAAAAACCGTCAATTTGAATTACGGACCGAAGCGTTAGCCCATCAGCATCGTCTAGAACGATCTTCGGTTTTTGGTCTGATGGGACCGCGTGTTCAATTGTTACCACATCAATTGTATATCGCTCATCAGGTCGGTCAGCGTTTTGCGCCACGTGTTTTATTGGCAGATGAAGTAGGCTTGGGGAAAACGATTGAAGCAGGTCTTATTTCCCACCAGCAGTTGTTAACGGGTAGAGCGCAACGCATATTAGTCGTTGTGCCGGATAGTCTCGTTCATCAATGGTTGGTTGAATTATTACGTAGATTCAATTTGCATTTCACCATCATGGATTGTGGGCGTTTTGATGCTATCACTGAGGCTGATGAAGGTAACCCTTTCGAGAGTGCTCAGCTAGTGTTATGTCAGCTCTCGATGCTGACTGATCAAGAAAACCCAGATATTTATCATCAAGCATGTGCTGCCGATTGGGATTTAATGATTGTAGATGAAGCGCATCATATACAATGGTCTGAACAAGAAGTTAGTATCGAATACCAATGTATTGAAGGCCTAGCGCGAGAAGTAGCTGGCTTATTGTTATTGACTGCAACACCCGAACAGTTAGGCGTCGATAGTCATTTTGCCCGCCTACGCTTACTAGATCCAGAACGCTATTATGATTTGGCTGAATTTAAAAAACAGGAAGCGACTTATAAACCGGTTAGTGATTTAGTGTCGGCTTTGTTAGCTTGCGATACGGTTGATGTTATAAAAGACCTTAATTCCGATATCAGAGATTATTTAGGTAAGGATGCTGTCACTGCTTTGCACGCGGCAGAAGATTTTGAAGCTGAAAAACAAAAAGCCATCGATGCTTTATTAGATTTACATGGTACCGGGCGTTTATTATTTAGAAACACCCGTGATGTGGTGACCGGTTTTCCTCAGCGTCATTTACACCGTCATGTTTTAACAGCACCTGAGGATTATAACGACCAAGCTCTGAATGGCGAACCCTTATCGCTATTGCAGGCAGAACGCTTGTTGGGCGATGATTGGTTAAGTCATGATCCCCGTGTCACTTGGCTAGCTGAATGGTTGGCTGGGCATCGCCGAGAAAAAGTGTTGGTGATTTGTGCCGAAGCAGAAACGGCACACGATTTAGAGCAGTGTTTACGCCTGCAACACGGTAAACGCAGTAGCGTCTTTCATGAAGGTTTATCCTTGATCAACCGAGATCGTGCTGCGGCTTATTTCGCGGATGATGAAGAGGGCGCGCAGGTCCTTATTTGTTCTGAAATTGGCAGTGAAGGACGTAACTTCCAATTTTCTCATCACTTAGTGTTATTCGATCTACCACTGAATCCTGATCTTCTTGAACAACGTATTGGTCGCTTGGATCGTATTGGACAACAACATGAGATTCAATTGCATGTGCCTTATTATAAGAACTCAGCTCAAGAGGTATTACTAAGTTGGTATCACGAAGGCTTAAATGCGTTTGAACGGGTCTTTCCAGCGGGAGGTAGTGTTTACCAAACTGTGGCAGCTGAATTATCACGTTGTTTAAAAGAGGCCCACGACGAAAATCGTTTGGCGGATTTAATTAGTCACACTCAAGACTTAGTATCGACTGCTGAAACGGCGTTAACTGAAGGTCGTAACCGTTTATTAGAGCTAAACTCCTGTAAATTACCTATTGCGAATGAACTTACCGCAGATTTAGAAGATGGCAGCCAAAGTCTAGAACTTGCCAAGTTTATGGATAAAGTGTTTGATGAATATGGTGTTGAACAGCAAACACATAGTGTAGATAGCATCATCCTGAATCAAGGTGCTGAAATGCTAGAAAGTCACTTCCCCAGCTTGCCAGAAGATGGAATGACTGCTACTTATAAACGTCATCGTGCACTGCATCGTGAAGATATGGCTTTTTTAAGTTGGGAACATCCGATGGTGCTGGGCAGTTTAGATATGATTACAAGTAGTGATTTTGGTAATACAGCGTTTTGTACCTTAGCCTATGAAGACCTAGCTGCCGGTACTTTATTATTAGAAGCTATTTTTAAGATCAGTGTCCCTGCACCGAAATCACTTCAGGCAGGGCGATTTCTATCTCACTCCTATTTACGTGTCGTGACGGATGATAAAGGCCGTGATTTTAATACTGTATTAGATGAGGAAACATTTAACACTTATGTGGGTCGGATTCCAAAAGTTACCAAACAAGAATTGGTAAAACAGGCTAGACCCATGATTAATCTTTTGGTCGATAAGGCAAAAAGCTTAGCTGAGCAACAGCACGCAACGATTATCGATACAGCCGTATCAGCGATGCATGCTACGATGTTACCAGAGCAAGAACGCCTGCAAAGATTAACTAAGGTTAATACTGCCATTCGCCCTGAAGAATTGGTTCACTTAAAAGAGTCAGAGCTTGTTTTGGCTGAGGCATTATTATCAGGTCAATTGGTATTGGACGCTGTGCGTGTTGCAATCGTGACTGATGATTAAGTAAGTTTTATAAAAGGAGTCGAGTTAAGTGATGCAAATCAATTCAGTTTGGCACCTTCTTATCATCGCTTGTTTGTCTTTTTTTTTTGCGTTAATGCCTATGCTTCGGCGGCTATTCCTGGCAAGCCAGCTCCTGTCAATGCTGGCTGGTTTGAATATGTTGTTCTTGAACCTTGGCAAACCTAATTAAGGGCTAAGCTTCATACTGGCTCAAAAATATCCTCGCTCCAAGCGCACAATATCCAACGATTTATACGTGACGGCCAGTCTTGGGTAAGGTTTAGTACCGAGGATAAAAAGAATGACGTTGTGACAAAAACAATTGAATTACCGGTTAAGCGGGAAGCCAAAATCAAATCTCACCACCGGGATGAGACTTCGAGACCGATTGTACTACTCAGTTTTTATCCAAACAGTCATCTTTATCATGGCGAATTTAGTTTGGTTGACCGAGCACGCTTTAATTGTCCAGTCCTTATCGGTCGGCGAATCCTGCAAAATGGCATTCTAGTCGATGCGTCTTCAACTTTTACTTTAGCTATTGTTCTAAAACACTGTGAACAACTTTTTAACGATGCGCAATCTGAAAAAGAGGCTAAAAATTGAAAGATTTGCATGTTAAGTTCTTAGCTTTAGCATTGCTATTCTTTGCTTTCAGTTTAGTATGTAATAAAGCCAATACCCTGGGTTTGCCTTCGTTTCCAAGTGAGGAGGTTGAGGTCTGGAGCATAGAAACATGCGTTGTCTTTAAACCCGAAGAAGGACCTGTCAAGATTCGCTTTGCCTTGCCGAATGCACCTGAAGGTTTTGTCATTGCTGACGAAAACTTCGTGTCAGGAAAATATGGCTTAGCCTATGAAAGTCAGTATGAGAACCGTACTTCTGAATAGGCCAATCGGCGAGCTAATGGTGATAGAGTACTTTATTATCAAGTGGACTTAGCACGTGATGATAATCAGTTCAAAACACATAACCCTGTGATACATGGTCAGCAAGATCCTGTTTATTATCCTGAAATACCCGGTTATTCTGAAGCAACAGCGACAATCGTTGAGGCTTTATTAGATGGAGTCCGACAAAAATTTGCTGATATTAAAACTTTTACGCGTGAATTATTACTGCGTTTTACTGCAGATGAACCGGATGAAAGTATCCAGGGTTTATCAAGCAATATTAAAACGGACCAAGCGCGTGAATATGAGGAAAACTTTGGGAGTGGTAATGCATGAGCAATTTATCTCTGAACATCCTGATACTAGTTTTTCTATTGCGGGTGTTGAAATACCGAGTTGGGAACTGATTTTAGAATTAACAGCCCAATGCTATGACTTAGTTAGCTCAGGCTATATTGGTGTTGATATTGTTCTGGATCGGCGTCAAGGGCCACTAATGTTAGAAATGGATGCTCGTCCAGGGTTAAGTATCCAAACAGCGAACCAATGTGGTTTATTGACACGTTTGAAGGAAATAGAGGGGATGCCGTCGTTGCCAAGTGATATTATAGAATGTATTACAGTGGCAAAAACATTACAATCTTAACCATCAGTTTCTTTCAACTAATAACACGGTTAAAAATTAACTGTAAATTTATGTAATAAGCAGGCCACTAAGTGTGATTTGCAGTAGAATTCAAACTGTTTGAATCTATTCGTCTTGTGCTTTTAGGAGAAACATTTGTTAAAACGTGTTTTATTGCTCGTTGTCATTTTGATTATTGCTATCGCAATTTTTATGGCGTTAAGTGCGTCGAAGCCTGAAAAGAAACAATTACAACGGCCGGAAAAGGTCTGGCGTGTCAAAACAGTGCCGGTCAAACTAGAACAGATTTCACCTGAAATTACGCTTTATGGCCGTGTAGAAACGCCGCGACGTGCTTCGTTAAATGCCGCTATCTCAGCCGATGTCTCCCAAGTGAATATCTTAGAAGGTGCAGTTGTTTCCGAAGGTGATGTGTTAATCACACTTGATAATAGTGATGCGGACTTACTTCTTGAGCAGCGCAGAGCTGATTTGGCAGAGATTAATGCTGCTATTTCCAGTGAAAGAGCGCGCCAAAAACGCGATAAAAGTTTATTAGCTAATGAAAAAGCGTTACTAGACTTAGCAGAAAAGGCCGTTACCCGAGCAAAAAAATTAGATGCTTCACGCCTAGTGACACGTTCTTCTCTTGATGATGCGGTTGCTAATCAACAGCGGCAAGTGGTCACACTGAAAAGGCTGGAATATGATATTTCTGAACACCCAGCAAGATTAGCTGGTTTGAAAGCACAACAAACTAGAGCCAACGCCATACTCGCTCAAGCTCAGTTGGATGTCGACCGTGCTTTCATTAAAGCGCCTTTTAGTGGTCGTATTGCTAATTTAAATGTCTCGCTGGGTGACCGTGTTCGCATTGGCGATAATTTATTATCAATTTATGACTTAGGCCATTTAGAAGTCCGAGCCCAAATTCCTGGGCGTTATCTTAAACAAATTAGAGATGATCTAGCACAAGGTAAGACACCGAAAGCCATTGCCAATTTGGACGGACATACTTTAGCATTTGAATTAAATCGTTTATCTGGTGAAACACGCCAAGACAGTGGTGGTGTCGATGGTTTATTCAGCTTAATTGAAGATGACCATATTTTGGCTTTAGGTACGTTTATCGAATTATCCCTTTCACTAGGATCACAAGACAATGTCATTGTCATGCCTTTTAATGCTTTATATGGCTTAAATCGTGTTTATCGTATCAATGATGGTTATCTAGAAGCCGTTAAAATCACTCGCGTTGGTGAATATGAAAATAGCCAAGGCCAAACACAATTATTAATCCGCAGTGATACTTTGCAGGAAGGTGACCGCGTTGTTAGTACGCAATTACCAAATGCGATTACCGGGTTGCGTGTAGAGGCGGTCAATGACGGCTCATAAGTCGGACTTTATCGGACTTTTTGCACAACATAAGGTTGCTGCAAACCTGTTAATGCTGGTTGTCGTTCTTGCAGGGTTGGCCTCCTTAACGCGTTTGAATACGCAGTTTTTCCCGAACTTTGTCCTCGACACCATTACCGTTCGTGTTGAATGGCGTGGCGCCAGTGCTGAAGATGTTGAAGATGCTATTTCCTCAAGGCTAGAGCAAGAGCTCCGTACCATCGACTTCGTGGAAAAAATGACCTCTACATCCTCATATGGTAGTGCGGTTGTTGCTTTAGAGTTTGAAGAAGGCACTGAAATGGGCGCTGCCTTAGATCAGGTTAAGGAAGAAGTGGCTCAGCTACGTAATTTACCCGGTGACTCTGAAATACCTAAAATCAGTTTAGTCACCGCATATGAACCCATTGCACGTCTCTTAATTACAACTGAAGGTGAACTCGATGAGTTACGCCATTTTGTTCGTGAGGCAGAGCACGAACTTTTAGATCGTGGTATTTCTAGGGTCACAATTACTGGGTTACCAGAAGAAGAAATGGCGATACAGTTGTCGACTCAGAAATTAGCATCATTAGGACTAGATTTAAATGATGTTGCTGAGCGTATTGCTGAGTTGAGCCGTGATTTACCCGCAGGAGAGGTGGGTAATGCTGATACAGCACGTTTACTACGCAGTTTAGATCAGAGACGAGATGCTGAAGCTTTTGCTCAATTACCCTTAAAAATAGATTATTCCGGCCGCTTAGTCCTATTAGACGATGTTGCAATGATTGAACGTCGACCGATGCGGAATCAGGTGAGCTTATTCTATGAAGAACGGCCCGCCGTTGAAATTCGTTTACAGCGAACAGAAAGCGCTGATTCCTTAAAATCTGCTGAAATTCTGCAGGAATGGGTCGCTGAAACTAGGCCTTATTTGCCCAGGGGAGTGAATTTAAAAGTCTATGACGCAAGTTGGGAACTTATTGCGGAACGCATGAATTTATTATTGACCAATGGCCTTGGCGGTCTGGTGCTAGTGATTGGTGTTTTATTTCTGTTTTTACATGGCCGTGTTGCCATTTGGGTCGCGGTTGGGATTCCTGTTTCTTTTATGGCGACATTGTTTGTCATGTACCTGTTTGGTGGTACGATCAATATGATCAGCCTATTTGGCTTGATCATGGCGCTTGGCATCATCGTAGATGATGCCATTGTTGTCGGGGAGGATGGGCTCGCACATTACCAGATGGGGGAAGGTTCCTTAATGGCAGCAGAGGGTGGTGCGAGACGTATGTTGGCACCTGTCGTCGCCTCATCATTGACGACGATTTCATCATTCCTGCCTTTGATGTTGATTGGTGGGACGATTGGTAACATTTTGTTTGATATTCCTTTCGTTGTCGTCTGTGTGATTATCGCTTCGTTATTTGAAAGCTTTTTAATCTTACCAGGGCATTTACGCCATGCTTTTCATAAAATTCATCATCAAAAGCCACAGCCACGACGACAATGGCTTGATGCCAAATTTAATACGCTGAGAGATGATTGTTTTAAACCGTTAGTCACTAAGGCAATTGAATACCGTGGTGTGACGATTGTCAGTACTGTTGCTTTGTTAATCATCGTTATTGGCTTATTGGCCGGTGGACGCATTTTATTTACGTTTTTCCCATCACCAGAAGGCGTAAAAATCTATGCTAATGCACGCTTTACAGCTGGGACGCCATCGCATGTTGTCGCGGACTTCCTAGACGAGCTTAACCGTAGCCTTGATGAGACAGAAACCGCTTTAGGAGGTGATTTAGTTGTACTTGATGTGACACGATTAGGCAGTGCTAGCACTGCGGGACGTGGGTCGGCACAAACAGCAGAACGCTTTGGGTCTATTCAAGTAGAAATGACATCACCTGATGCACGTGATGTTCGAAATAAAACCTTTATGGCTGAATGGCGACAACGGATCACTTTACCTGCAGGCATTGAAACATTTACCTTATCAGAATCACGTGCTGGGCCACCTGGCAATGATATTGATGTCCGCTTAACAGGTGCTTCTGCTGAGGTGTTGAAACAAGCCGGGCAAGAAGTTTCTGAGGCCCTAAAACTGTTGCCTGGCGTCAATGCTATCGAAGACGATATGCCTTATGGTCAGGAACAATTAATATACAAAATTAAAGGCCAAGGCGAAGTCTTAGGATTAACGGTCAATAATGTAGGGCGACAGTTACGGACGGCTTTTGATGGGCGTTTAGTTCAAATTTTCCAAGATGGTGATGATGAAGTCGAAGTGCGTGTCATGTTGCCGGATAGTGAGCGTAATACACTCGCCACGCTTGAGAATTTTATGCTGCAACTATCACAAGGAGGCAGTGTACCTCTGTCGTCTGTGGTCGAGTTTGAAGCACGTCGTGGTTTTGACGTGTTAAGACATACAGATAGCCAATTGGCGATCCATATCACTGCTAATGTCGATACTAAACTCAATAACGCGAACAATATCATTGATGATCTGAAACAAGATTTTTTACCAGATTTGACGCAGCGCTATGGTGTTAAAGCGGGCTTTGAAGGTAGAGCAGAAGATCAAGCAGAGACTATCAAAGAAATGAAGCAAGGCTTGATGCTAGCACTTATTTTGATTTATCTCATCCTCGCTTGGGTATTTTCTTCCTATGGTTGGCCCCTTGTTGTAATGGCAGCCATTCCTTTTGGGTTGATTGGCGCTTTATTCGGTCATGCGGTGATGGGGATTGATCTCACGATTTTGTCATTGTTTGGGATCTTTGGCTTATCAGGTATTGTTGTTAACGACTCGATTATTCTGGTCACCTTCTATAAGCAACTTCGTGAAAAGGGCATGGCAACCACAGAAGCGATTATTGAGGCTGCTAGTCATCGTTTGCGGGCTGTTTTATTAACGTCGCTGACAACGATAGGTGGCTTAACACCTTTATTATTTGAAACATCTCGACAGGCCCAGTTCTTAATCCCTATGGCGGTATCCATATCTTTTGGACTGATGTTTGCGACAGTGCTGGTTTTATTGGTTATCCCTGCATTGCTGTCTGTACATGAAAGTATTTCTGATAGGCTCGTCGATAAACCCTTACAAGTCAAAGAAAGTTAATCACCATTTTCGATTTTAAGTAATAAGTTTTGCCATGAACTCAATCTAGCAGCATCTGAAATACGTTTATTTTCTTTGGGCTTTGTTAACCATAAACCATTGCCACTAAGACTATAAACTAGAATTAAATCAGTTGTTTGTGATGTATACTTAAAGTCTATTGTCAGGCTGTCTAGTACCAAAGGCTCAGCGTGCCTATTTTCAAAATACGTCAACACCATATGGGCCTCATTCAGTTCAACCGCTTTATCATAAGTTAAGCGAAGTTTACTTTAATCGATGCCGAGTCTTTTACCGTAAAGTACTTGGCAATGGCATAATCTATACAATCGTCACCACCTTTAGATAACGTCTCTAGAGGCGTTGTCCAGTAATCTTTTGAATCCCAAAGTACTTGATCATCTATAAACTGTATATTTGCATTAAAAAATTCATTTACTCGATTTAGTTTTTCTTGCTCTGTTAAGTCTTGATTTTCTGTTATTAATTGCTGCCAATCCATAAGGCGCTGTCTAGCAAATTTGTTATATTTTTGCTCGATTGTATTGAGCTGTTATTCTGTCAAATCACGCTCAGAATAGGTAGGCCAGGACAATACAAATCCTATGAGCAAGAGGCAGCTCAAGCGCTTAGATTTTTTGACAGTAACATGGTTTGGCTATCAGTTAGCGACTGATACCATGAATTAATTTTGCTTTGACGATATAGATGATATTGGTAGGATTACCCCCTTAATTCTTTTTGATGACTTTTTTATGCTAATTGCCTTACTCCAAATGTTTTTACTGATTGCTTGCGGTAATGCTTGGCAAAGGATGGCGCCTGACCATCTTTCACCAACAGGGCATCGGCGAGCCTTAACAGATTTAGTCTTTTATCTATTGTTACCCGCAATGGTGATCGATGTTATTTGGCATGCACCGTTAAACTTATCGTCTATATATATCTCTTTTCTGGCTGCTTGCGGTGTTGGTAGTGGTTTGTTCATTATTTGGCTTTTTTTAAAACGTTTAAATTGTCTACCTCGCCAAAAAGGTGCCTTGTTATTAGCTGCTGCCTTTCCTAATGCTACTTATTTGGGGTTACCTGTTCTAGACCAAGTCATTGGTCCTGCAACTCGCTCTACGGTTTTACAATACGACCTATTTGCTTGTACACCTATTTTGTTATCTTTCGGGATGTTGATTGCTAATCATTTTGGGGATAACAAAGGTGAGTTAAGACCTACTAGATCGCTATCAAAAGTAGTGCCATTATGGGCTGTCGCTGTTGGTGTCTTGCTTAATATGAGTGGCTTAAGGCAGCCTGATTTTCTGCATGGTTTTTTAGCGACGTTAGCCGGTGGTGTTGTGCCTTTGATGCTAATTGTTTTAGGTATGAGTATTCGCTGGCAGAGTTTGCATTGGCGCTTTGCACCTTTATTATTACCTGTGATTGTGACCAGTTTAGTCTTAGTGCCGATCGTCGTTTTGTCATTAAGTCACTTTATTGGGCTTTCAAATGAGTTGATAGAACAGGTGGTGATTGTTGCTGCGATGCCTACGATGGTTTTTGGCATTGTTATAAGTGAACGTTATCAGCTCGATACAGAACTTTATGCAGCGGCTGTGACTACCACGACATTATTCAGTTTACTCACTTTGCCAATTTGGTTTTATGCCTTGTCAAGTTGATTTGTCCATCTCAAGTTGGCGTTTTCTATGGCACTTTTTAATAAGGCCATCGCTTCATCAATCTGTTCGGTGTGACCGCGTAAGCTCAATTCGATATGTGGTGTTTCGCCCATGTGTGGCAAACTAGAGAAACGTATGGTCGGATAGTTTTCAACGATTTTCATCATCACAGGTAACAAATCTGATTCACGGCCATGTGGGACGAAAATGATTTGCTCATCTTGTGGTGATAAATTACGTAAATCAGGATATAAATTGTCAAGTACCCATTCAATCATTGGCCAAGCCATCTCAGGGAAGCCAGGCATAAAATGATGGTCAGCAAATGAAAAACCTGGCACACGGTTAATCGTATTAGGAATAATACGGCTACCCACAGGTAAGTGTCCCATTAAGATACGATTAGGGTAAGCCTGCTCACCGTATTGGGCTTCGATTTCAGCTGTCGCCTGCGGGTGAGGTTCTAGATCGACATTGGCCACTCTCGCTACCGTTTGCCGCGTCCTATCATCGGGCGTAGCGCCAATGCCGCCAAAACTGAAAACGAGATCTTTCGTCGAAAGGCTAAAGTTTAAAAAACGCTCTAATTGTTCAGGTTCATCTCCAACAATGATGGTCCAACTCAGTTCGAGGCCACGTTGTGCTAATACTGATTGCAAACGATTGAAATGCTGATCTTGCCTCTTACCTGATAGCAATTCATCGCCAATAATGAGTGCGCCAATATTCATATTTTTACGCCTGTGTTTGATGTGGATTCAGTCTCTTCACGGTTTCGCATGAAATTCGCTGTTTGCGCAAATGATCCCATCAACTGTTGTGCAAATAGCTCATCAAGATCTAAGCTTGCAAGCGCATGCGCCATGCAATATAACCATTGGTCACGTTCTTCAATACCAATCGAAAAGGGCATATGCCTTTGTCGTAATCGAGGGTGACCATATTTTTCAATATAGAGATCTGGGCCACCTAACCAACCTGTTAAAAAAAGATAAAGTTTTTCTTCACTCATCGCGATATCAACAGGATGCATGTCGCGAACCCGCCTTGTTTGGGGCGTATCAGACATGATTTGATAAAAAGTTTTGGCTAGATGGCGAACTGCTGGTTCACCGCCAATGCGGATGTAATGGGACTCTAATTCAGACATGACGTAGCTCAAGACAAAAAAACATCACCCATATTAACCTTGTTTGTACTAACTATAAAGCAATGTTGCTTGCGACAATTCACTGAGACAAGGATAATTGTCGCACTTTATCAAATGCCCTGTCCTATTAGATTCAGGCGCATTTGGTGGACTTTTATTAATCGAAAAGGGGAATCAATCCATGAGTGAAAAAATTGTAATGCGTACAGGTGAATGTCTATTAGCCGGCGGTCCTCCATTTACGGCGGCTGAACCTGAAGTCATGATTGGTGAGTTGGATGGTCCTTTCGGTTCTGCTTTTGCTAATTTAATGGGTGACCAAGTAAAAGGTCATTCACGTGTTTTAGCATTGATGAATACAGATGTGATGGTTCGACCAGCGACATTAATGGTCAGTAAAGTGACTGTTAAGAGTAATGCATACACGACTATCCTAATGGGTACAGTTCAAGGTGCGATTGCAAATGGTGTTTTAGATGCTGTCCGTAACGGTACTATTCCACGAGAGAAAGCTAACGATTTAGGTATCATCGTTTCTGTTTGGTTAAACCCACAAATTACGTCGGTTGAAGACTTGGATCATGAAGCATTATTCAATATCCATCGTGAAGCAACACGTAAAGCGATTGAAAAAGCAATGAACTTTGAACCAAGCATTGATTACTTATTAGAGAATCAAGACAAACTTGTTCATAAGTATTATGAAAAAGCGTTAGCTAAATAAGCCAGCGATACATTCTATAAACAACGGCCTATATGGTTTGCTATATGGGCCGTTTTTTATTTGAATACTTGCTAAAACCTGATGAGGTCGTTATTTTTAAACCTAGCTCATTAAGCAATATCGTTGGCGTGCATTAAAATCTTTGGGCTTGTTTTTTATTTTGGGGTCCATCGTTGTTTGGACGTTTAACATTCGGTTTGGTTTATAACGATGGAAGAAGAAATTAGTCGGGCTTTTGGCGAGGGTGGCCTGTTGTCACAGCATATTAAAGGCTACGCACCACGCCCCCAACAACAAGAAATGGCCAATACGATTTCTGAGGCCTTATCAAAGAGTACTGTCCTGATTGCTGAAGCGGGTACCGGCACAGGTAAAACCTTTGCTTATTTGGTCCCTGCTATTCTGTCAGGGCAAAAGGTTATTATCTCAACTGGAACGAAAAACTTACAAGACCAATTATTTCATAAAGATATTCCTACTTTGCGTAAGGCGCTGGCAATGCCTTTTCAAGCTGCACTATTAAAAGGGCGAAGTAATTATTTATGCCATTACCGGTTGCATCAAGCACAACACGATCCTTTGCTTACATCACATTCAGATCTTTTGTATGACTTGATGATCTGGTCCGGCGAAACTCGATCAGGTGATTTAAGTGAAGATGATGTACTAGAGGAGGGATCTGCATTATGGCCCAGAGTGACCTCAACGATTGATAATTGTCTGGGCTCTGACTGTCCTAACTCTGCCGAGTGCTTCATCAGTGAAGCCCGTAAGCGTGCTCAGGAAGCGGATATTGTAGTCGTGAACCATCACTTATTAATGTCTGATATGGCTCTAAAGTCTAATGGTCAAGGTGAAGTCTTACCTAATGCTGATGCCTATATTATTGATGAAGCACATCAACTGCCCAATATTGCCACGCAGTTCTTGGGTAATCGGATCAGTAGCCATCAGATTCAAGAACTATGTCGTGATACCGTACGTGAAATGGCGCAAGATGCCCCCGATATGCAGCTACTTCAGGACCATGCTGATAAAACGGAATCAGCACTCCGTACTTTTCATTCAAGCTTAGGTGATAAGGAACAACGTGTACCCTGGATGAGCTTACTTGAGAAAATGGGTGTTGAGAATAAACTAACTGATCTCATTGACACGATGGAAGGCTTGTCTCAACAGTTAAGCCTCGCTGCAGAACGGGGTAAAGGGTTAGAGCAATGTCATAACCGAAGCGAAGTATTACTACAGACATTACATTTTTTCGATTCAAAACAAGAAGATAATCAACTGGTACTGTGGGGTGATGTCCGTCAAAATGGCATGACATTACATGCCACGCCACAAAATATTAGTGAACATTTCCAGCAATGGATCGATCAAAAGCCTCAATCCTGGATTTTCACATCTGCGACGTTAACGGTTGCAGGTAAGTTTAATAATTTTAGCGACCAACTAGGCATTTCAGAAGCTGACAGTGTTGTCTGGCCAAGCCCATTTGATTTCGAAAAACAAAGTTTATTGTATATGCCCAATATTCCTGTTGATCCAAGTCACGATGATTATCTTAGTCATATTATTCAAATTAGTAAGGATATGATTACTTATAGCCAAGGGCGGACTTTCTTGCTCTTTACCAGTTACCGGGCTCTAAACAGTGTCGCTGATGCCCTGGCTAATATCGATTATCCCTTAATGGTACAAGGTCGAAGTTCTAAAAGTAATTTGCTCAGTGAGTTTCGTGAGCATGGTAATGCAGTATTACTGGGTACAAGTAGCTTTTGGGAAGGCGTTGATGTACGAGGTGAGGCGTTATCTTGTGTATTAATAGATAAAATTCCTTTTTCAGCACCTGATGACCCTATTTTACAGGCCAAAATTGATTATTTAAGAGAGCGGGGTGGTAACCCTTTTTCGGCTATTCAAATTCCGAGTGCTGTGATTCAGCTAAAGCAGGGGATAGGCCGACTTATTCGCGATCATTCAGATTATGGTGTTTTAGTTTTATGTGACCCTCGTTTTTTAACTAAACCCTACGGCAAGTACTTTTTACGCAGTTTACCACCCATGCCTATCACTCAAGATAAAGCGGATGTTAAAGTGTTTTTTGAAGTTCGTGAAACAGCAGCTTAAGTACGTTTTATTGGCTTACAAGGTAAGCGAACGCTGTCATAAAGGCTTGTTCTTGAAATTGCTTTAAGCCTGTTTCTTTAAAGTTGAGTGTTGTATGACTATGCTTAAGAATTTCTTTTGTTTTAGAAGATGACAATAACGTCACATCTATAGCATCTACGAGTTGAATCGTTGCTTCTAATTTAAAACTAACGGCACCACCGGCAAATTTTCCGCGTGTTAATCGTTCTTTAACGACGACATTACTGATTTGGTAGTCTGCCATTAATTTAGCAAAATCAAATTGAAATTTCTGTATTTGTTCTTGACTCGTCGCGTCAGCAATAGCCAGTTTTTTTACCCGACAATCGTTGAGTGTGTATAAACCATTATCCAAGCTCATTAGGCATATGATTGCTTCACTGCCTTTAAGTTCTATACCACATGTTTTCATTACTTTTCCTAGTCTTGAAGAAGGTCGCTATGATACGCGTTTAGTTTAAGTCGATGGCAAATTCTTTTAATAATTCAATCGGGATGATCTCAAGTGCTTTTTGATGTGTTCGCATCAAATGAACCCTAGGTGCCATATTTTGATGATGAGCCTCTAACCAACGTTGTGCACACAAGCACCAACGATCGCCTTGCTTTAGCCCTGGGAAACCAAATTCCGGTACCGGCGTACTTAGGTCATTACCTTTAAAGCGTGAGTATTCGAGAAATGCAGTTGTGATTTCTATACAAACAGTATGCGAGCCAATATCATCATCGTTAGTATTACAACAGCCATCTCTAAAAAAGCCAGTAATTGGAGCTTCACTGCAGGGTAGCAATGATTCACCAAACACATTTAATGATTCGTCTAACTCAATTGCCATAACTTAGCCTATAAACTTATTTAGAAAGTTTTATCTCGCCATTTATCTCTTGATTAATATCTAATTCAGGAATGGATAACACCATTTTGATATTAAATTGTTCTGAACCGGTTAACTGACCAGAACCTATTTGCATTTGTATTGCCTGTTCGATAGTCCGTTGAGATGTAATACCGACCTTTTTAAGGTACTGTCTAATCTGCATATTTAAATTATCTTCATTCATTACAGTCTCCTTGTGATTAGCAGTTTAGTCTTATTTATCGTACTTTATATATTTAAATAGTGGGTCATCGGGTGTTCCGACTAAAGCACCTTTGTCTAAACCTGGTTGCCACGTGACAACTTCTTCTATTTGTTTTGCCAGTTCAAAATCTTTATCAGTAATACCTTTAGCGGCGTGGTTCATTAATTTAACAATGACAAAGGCATAAGACATAGTCATATCAGGGTGATGGAAACCTGCTTCGGCTAAGTGACCCACTGTATTTACGACCATCAACGTAGATTTCCAACCACTCGTTTTGTATTTGCGTCTTATCCACCCATTTTCTAAATACCAGTGGGGGAGCTCAGCTTCTAAGAATAACTTAACTTCTTGCTCACTATAGGTACGTTCGTCTTTATCTTCTCGCCATGCCATCTTTAATGTATTTCCTTAATAAGGTGTTTCTTGCAGATTATGACTGTCTTGTAGGTGTGTCAAGTATTGCCATTCAGAATTTAAAATCTGAGTACTCCAGGGTAGTTATCTATCCCTAAGAAACGAATTTTGGTTTAACCGTTTTAATGACTTTGATTATTAAATGCGGTTTCTGAACAAGAGGGTGCTATAAAATACCTAATTTAACATAATATATATTATGCGAATATATTTTTATAAACAAAAAGGGCTCTAGTTAACCACGAGACGCGACACATAAATGAGTTAAGCAGGTATGATACCTATCTGTTCTTTTTTAATCTTCAACTTATGAGTGACATTAAACTGGATACTAAAAACGATCTTGATATGATTATCTGCGATTGTAGCGGTACGACTAAACGTAAAGTACTACAACTTATTGAAGAAGGCTACGATACGGTTGATATGGTTTCGCGTAAAACAGGCGCTCAATCTGGCTGTGGTGGTTGCGAATATGATTTAGAACTGATCTTTCAGGAATATGGCCCGAGCAAGGAAAACTAATTCACTGCGCCCGTTTGTTGTAATAACTGATAAATTTGATTCGCCATAATACGGTAACCTTCCGCATTAAGATGAATAGGATCAGATTTTAACGCATGTTGAGACTTTACATCGACTAGCACATCAATTTCTATTGGAAGTTGATGTTGTGACGCCACTTGAGTATATAAATCTGGCACAGTCAGCCCTAACCCTAAGGTTGGGACAGCGATCACCATAACCTGAGCATTATGTTGCTGAATCAGCTCAATCATTTGAGTCAGGTTGCTTTTTAATTGATGTTTATCTAAACGTCGAATTAAATCATTGCCCCCATGGCATAGAATAACCAAATCTGGCTAATATTGTTCGAGCATAGTTGTAAGGCGATCTAACCCTTCAATGCTTATTTCCCACGGTACTCCAGCATAAACACCTTGCGTTGCGTCGGTTGTGATAAACACAGCTGAGTAACTTTCAGTGTCTGAATTTGCACCAGTACCAAATGTTAAACTATCACCGTAAGCCAGAATAACAGCGTCATCCGCTAACGGTGATAAAGCGGGCTGGGAACTTGAACATGCCGTTAAAAATGCTAATAAGCAGCTAATTAAAAACCGTTTAAGGCTAACCTTATCTTGCCACGTTATATTGAATTAACTGTTGGAAATAAACGATAGAAGTTCGCAGACGTTGTTGACGCAATATTATCAACTGTATCACCACGTAGCTCGGCTAAAAATTCGGCAACATGCTTAACGAAAGCAGGCTGATTAGTTTTGCCTCGATGTGGCATCGGTGCTAAGTAAGGTGAGTCTGTTTCAATTAAAATGCGGTCTAACGGCAACATCTTAGCAACTTCTTGCAATGTTTTAGCATTTTTAAATGTCACAATGCCGGATAAAGAAATATAAAAACCAATATCTAAAGCACGTCTAGCCGTGTCCCAATCTTCAGTAAAGCAATGAATGATACCGCCAGCCTCACGTGCTTGTTCATTTTCTAACATTGCCATTGTGTCATCCCGTGCTTCTCGTGTGTGGATAATCAATGGTTTTTTTAGCTGTTTAGCGGCGTCAATGTGGGTGCTAAAACGATCTCTTTGCCATGCCAAATCACCTTCATTTCGAAAGTAATCTAGTCCTGTTTCACCAATAGCAATTACTTTTTCGTGCTTGGCTAGTTCCACTAATTCATCTGTCGTGAAATTTTCTGTTTGATCAACATTCGGATGAATACCTACACTGGCAGATAGATAATTATTTGTTTTGACGAGTGATAAAACATTTTGGCAGCTCGCTTTGTCGATTGAGATACATAAAATGTGGTCGACTTGATTGGCTTTAGCATTTTGAATCGCAGCCTCAATTCCACCCTTTTCTTGAACCAACATATCCAGGTGGCAATGAGAGTCGATCAACATATTTTAAATCCTAAAGAGTGGCAGAGACTTAGACAATGTATTTACATTGTATGGGTGGGTTTATCAGAGTTGGGCTTTTCAGCTAAATAATTTTCTATTTTATGTTTTACAGCAGTGGCAGCACCATCCACGTCAATCAAATGAACCCATATGGGTGCAGCATAATTATTTTGGGCACCTTTTGGCGTAATCCAAGCAATATTACAGGCAACAGGGACTTTATCGGCTTCACTCATCAAGGTTAGCAAGATAAATACTTCTCCGACTAACTGATAAATTTTATTGGTCGGTATAAATAATCCACCATATTTTAAAAATGGCATATATGCATGATATAAGAGATTATCGTCTGAAATTTTTAGTGACAAAAAACCTTTTCTGGGATTCATCGCCATAATGTTTTGTTGGCCTTTAACGCTAGTGGTTTACTACTGCATTTTGTGATGTTGGAACGTCCATTACCGAAACCATAAACTGCTCTATTAACAATATCTTGTTAATGTTATTTGAGGAAGATAGTAACTTTATTGCTTTGATGATGCAATCATAGATCTGCCAATTTTGGGAATTGCTTCTTACATTTTGCTTAACAATGCGATCTTTCAATCTTAACTGTAAATAACGAAGTACCAACGCTAAGTCATATTGTTGCCATTGCTGTGCTAATTGCACTGGATTGGCTTTATGTTGCAATAATTTCGTGAAATCCATAGAGACTTGTTCAAGTATTGTTAGGCTATCATCTGTCAGCAAAGATAAAGCTGATAATGGTGCAGAATCGGCCAATGTTAACGCTTTCTCGATATTAGCCTCATCGAAATCACCTTGGCTTCGAATCCAAGCTATCACTTCTTCCTTATTTGGTGTATCTATTGGCACTTTCTGGCAGCGACTTAATATTGTGATCGGAAGCATTGCTGGTTCTGCACTAATTAGGATAAGTAATGTGTTGGGCTGTGGCTCTTCTAATAATTTTAAAAGGCTGTTACTGGCATTTACATTCATCGCTTCAGCCGGCATTACGATGGCTGTTTTCCATTCCGACACATTGGTAGTCAATGTCTGTTTTTGTTTTAAATCTCGTATTTGTTCGATTTTTATGGCTTTGCCGGTTTCTTCAGGCTCGATAACAGTATGATCAGGATGATTACCGGCAATGGATAATTCACAACTATGACATTGTCCACAAGGTAGTTCAGCATTCTGCTTTTCACATAACACATGCATTGCCATTTGCTCGGCAAGCGCAGCCTGTCCTAGACCAGACGGGCCAGTTAATATTATGGCATGAGGAATACATTGCTGTTCATACTGCTGTCGAAAGCGTTGCCAAACTTGATTTTGCCAGAGGTACAACATCTTATAGTAATGGTGACAGTAGTTTGGTCAGTTGTTGTTGAATCTCGGGAATAGAAACACTGGCATCTACCACCTTAATCCGTTCAGGGTTCTGAAGAGCACTCTCTAGATAGCTCGCCCTAATTTGTTCAAAAAAAGTGACCTTTTCTTGTTCAAAACGATCGATAGCTTCATTGCGTTCCACGACTCGTTTCAAGCCTAGCTCAACGGGTAAATCAAAAAGTAAAGTCAATGTTGGTAGGAGATCCTTCAGTGTCCAATCCGCTAATTGTTGGATTCGTTGTTGATCAACACCTCGGCCACCACCTTGATAAGCAAAAGTCGCATCAACAAAACGATCACAAAGCACCCAATCTCCACGTGCTAATGCTGGGGCTATTAGCTGTTTAATGTGTTCAGCACGGGCAGCAAACATGAGTAGTAATTCTGTATCGACACCCATAGCAAGCTCTGATGGCGTTAATAAGAGTTCACGGATTTTTTCACTCAGTTCTGTGCCACCAGGTTCACGCGTCATGACGACGGTTTTACCTTTTTCGACAAGGTAGTCATGGATAAAACTGATTTGTGTCGACTTACCCGCGCCTTCTACACCTTCGATACTAATAAATTTCCCGTTCATCATTTCGTCAACTGATATCGTCTAACTGCTTTATTGTGTTCTACCAGGGTATTCGAAAACACATGTCTTCCCTCTTTACCTCTTGCTACAAAATAAAGGCTTGTGCCTTTTTTAGGATTCAATGCAGCATGAATAGCTGCTTTACTTGGCAATGCTATTGGACTTGGAGGTAGGCCAAATCGAATATAAGTATTATATACGGTATCAGTTGTTAGATCTTTACGGCGAAGATTACCTTTGTATTTATCACCCATGCCATAGATAACTGTAGGATCTGTTTGTAACCTCATCCCTATATTCAATCGTCTCACAAAAACGCCCGCTATTTCAGGCCTTTCTTCTGCAATACCTGTCTCTTTTTCAATGATCGAAGCCATAATTAAAGCTTCATAGGGCGTTTTATAAGGAAGCTGATCTGCTTTATTGTGCCAAGCGTGAGTTAAATCAGCCTGCATCCTGCGATAAGCCCTATTCAACAATTCCATGTCCGTTGTTCCGGCTGAAAAATAATAGGTTTCAGGTGCGAACTCCCCTTCCCCATGACGTCGGTTGCCATCTAGTTTTTCCATTAATTCAACTAAGGTGATGGCACTTAATGTTTGTTCTAATCTTGAATCTTTAGCAATTGCATCTAATAGCTGCTGGCTAGTCATGCCTTCTATGATGGTAAAGGCATATTGGACTACCTTACCTTCAATAAATAAGTTTAATAGATCTGGCAATGTTTGCCCTGATGAGAGAGTATATTCACCAGCTTTAATTGAATGTGCCGATTTTTGATAACGTCCATACCAATAGAGGTATTCACCTGGAAATTCTGATAATCCCTGTTTATATAGTGTAGAACCCACCTGTTGGAGGTTTTGACCTGATTTTATGGTGAATATTTGTGTTGACTCAAGTTTAATGGGAGTCGACACAAATCGTTGATATTCTTGGTAGCCTAGTCCCACCGCAACAAGACAAGCTAATAAAAATAATAAACTTAGCCAGCGAAACATCACTATTTATCGCATTCTGCTAAGGCTTTTTGTAAAAACTGGGTAATAAAACCCACTGGATACATTTTGTTTGAGATCGCATAAACCGGCCAAATACCAATGATGCTATTGCAAACAAATACTTCTTCTGCTTCAGCAAGTTGGCGGCGCGTTATAGTGCGCTCTTGTACGGATAAGCCACTTCGTGTTGCCAACTGAATGACTTGCGCTCTCATCACACCAGCAATGCCTGCACGTGTTACAACGGGCGTGAACAATTTACCTTCTTCTACGATGAAAATATTGCTCATGGTGCCTTCGATAATATTGTCCTCATCGTCGGACATGATACCTTCTGGTATATCAGGATCATCCCATTCATTTCTAGCTAATACTTGTTCTAATCGATTAAGGTGTTTAATGCTTGCAAGCCGACTATTAGTCGATAACGTTTGTTCACAGAAACGAAGTAATACACCGTCTGTTTGATATTGTTCAGGATGACTTGGGAAGGGATGTGAAGATATAATTCTTGTAGGAATTTCAGTATTGTCTGAAAAGTAACCACGACGTCCTGTACCACGTGTGATAATAATCTTTATTACTGCAGTCTGATCTTCCAGTGACTGAAAAACACGTTCTAACTCCTCTCTCAAAGTCTCAATCTGCTCAAAAGCAATAGATAGGACTTTGCAGCCTTCAATCAATCTTGATAAATGCTGTTCGAGAAACTCGGCTTTATTATTACGATGAGCTATCGTTTCAAAAACGCCATCACCGTATTGTAGACCACGATCTTGGATACTGATTTTATCGCCGGTTTCACCATTGATTAAAACCATTGTCGTCGGTTACACTTTTTTAAGAATCAGAGTACCGTTAGTGCCACCAAAACCAAATGAATTTGACATAGAAACCGTAATATCCATTTGTCTTGCGGTATGTGGTACGTAATCAAGATCACAAGCAGAATCTTGATTCTCTAGATTAATTGTCGGAGGCGCTACTTGGTCACGTATCGCTAAAGCACTAAAGACAGCTTCTACGCCACCTGCCGCCCCTAAAAGATGGCCAATCATCGATTTCGTTGAACTAACAGCAGTTTTGTATGCATGGTCACCCAGTGCAGTTTTTACTGCTTTGCTTTCAGCGACATCACCGGCGGGTGTTGAAGTACCGTGTGCATTAATGTAATCGATTTGTTCTGGGTTTAGTCCTGCATCTTTCATTGCATTGACCATGCATCGTGCTGCACCCTCACCGCCTTTTGAAGGCATCGTCATATGGAAAGCATCCGAACTCATGCCTGAACCTGCGAGCTCAGCATAAATTTTAGCACCCCGTTTTACTGCATGATCATATTCTTCTAATACAACAACCCCAGCACCATCACCAAGAACAAAACCATCTCTGTCTTTATCCCATGGTCGACTTGCCGCTTCTGGATTATCGTTGCGTGTTGATAAAGCGCGCGCAGCTGCGAAACCACCTAATCCTGTTTTGGAAGTCGACATTTCAGCACCACCGGCAATCATGACGTCGGCATCACCATACTGAATTATACGACCTGCCGATGAGATATTATGGGTACCACTTGAACAGGCTGTAACAATCGCTGTATTTGGGCCTTTCATTCCATACATGATAGAAAGGTTACCTGAGATCATGTTAATGATATTGCTCGGAACAAAAAAAGGAGAAATTTTTCGAGTGCCACCGCTTAAGTAGCCATCATAACCTGCTTCTATTCCTGGTAAACCGCCAATACCTGAGCCAATGGCAACACCTATGCGTTCAGCGTTTTCATCAGTAATTTCAAGACCTGCATCTTCAATCGCTTCTTTACTTGCCGCGATACCATAATGAATAAAAGTATCCATCTTTTTAGCATCTTTACGCGGGATGATACTGGTAATGTCAAAGTCTTTGACGCTGGCACCAAAGCGGACTGAAAAGTCAGAAACATTAAACGAGGTCAGAGGTGCAACACCACTCTTACCCGCTAGAATATTATCCCAAGTTTCATTTACATTTAAGCCAACAGGCGTCACCACGCCTAGACCTGTTATCACAACACGTCGTTTTGACATCAGGATTTCCTTTTGTAAAAATCTAAAATATTATAAACAAGATAGCCGCCTAGTATGTGACCATACTAGGCGGCTATAAGTTTTGCTTGAAGCGAAATTAAGACTGAACAGAATTTACGTAGGCTACCGCTTCTTTTACTGTTGTGATTTTCTCGGCTTCTTCGTCTGGAATTTCACATTCGAATTCTTCTTCAAGTGCCATAACCAATTCGACTGTATCTAATGAATCAGCACCCAGATCATCGATAAATGAAGCATCAGTTGTCACTTCATCTGCGTTGACACCCAATTGTTCAACAACAATGTCTTTTACTCGGGCTTCGATATCACTCATAACGTATGTTTCCTTTGGTGGTTAAATACTTAAACGTGCACGCATTTTATATTGCACGCTCTGTATAAACAAGCCAATTTGTTTTTCAAGGCCTATTTAAAATTGTCATTGGTCGTTATTTTCTTAAATTAACCAATTAATTCATATACATGCCGCCATTGACGTGGATTGTTTCTCCCGTCACATAAGCAGCGTCTTCACTGGCAAGGTAACTAACAGCGCCAGCTATTTCTTCCGGTAAACCTAAGCGTTTAACCGGTACTTGTTCTAGTAAAGCCGTTTTATGTGCTTCCGCCAAACCACTCGTCATATCCGTATCAATAAAACCTGGGGCTACTGTATTCACAGTAATACCTCTTGGTCCGACTTCTCGCGCTAATGATTTACTAAAGCCAATCACCCCTGCTTTTGTTGCAGCATAATTGGTTTGACCCGCATTACCCATCACACCAACAACAGATGTGATTGTGATGATACGGCCTGTTCTTGCTTTGGTCATTGCACGTAGACAACGTTTCGATAATTTAAAGATCGGCGTCAAATTGGTGTTAATAATATCGTTCCACTCGTCATCTTTCATTCGCATTAATAAATTATCACGAGTGATACCTGCATTATTGACCAAAATTGCAGGTGCTCCGAATGAAGATTCTGTTTCTGAAACAACAGCTTCAATTGAATCCGCATCGGTTACATTAAGTACCATGCCAGTGCCTTGGATACCTTCTGTTTTCAAAAACTCAGAGATCGTTTCTGCTCCGCCTTCAGAGGTTGCCGTACCAACAACTGTTGCTCCTTGCTTACCTAGACGTAATGCAATGGCGCGACCAATTCCTCGTGTTGCACCTGTTACCAATGCAACTTTTCCCTCTAAACTCATACTTCCTCTCCCAAGACTTGTACTGCTTTTTCCAATGAACGTTGATCAAAGACAGGCAATCCTGTGATCGTCTTGTCTATTCTTTTCGTTAACCCTGCCAACACTTTACCCGGTCCACATTCTACAATTTTATCTACGCCTTTATCAGATAGGGCTTGAATGGTTTCTACCCAGCGAACAGGATTATGTAATTGTTGTATTAACAACGCTTTAATCTCATTTTCATCAGCAGCTGCCGATACATTCACATTATGTAAAACAGGAATGCGTGTTTTATGAACCGGTGTGTCCGTTATGGCCTCAGCTAGTTTTTCAGCAGCTGGTTTCATTAATGCACAATGGGATGGGACACTGACAGACAGCAATAATGCCCGTTTTGCACCTTGTTCTTTGGCTAACTCTGTCGCTTTGGTCACAGCTTCAACGTTACCGGCAATAACCACTTGCCCAGGTGAATTGAAATTGACCGCTTCGACAACTTGTTCATCTGCAGCGTCTATACAGATCATTTTTACTGCGTTGTCATCTAAGCCTAGAATAGCCGCCATCGCACCTTGACCCTCTGGCACGGCCTGCTGCATGAATTGGCCTCGCATTTCGACCAATTTAATGGCATCTGTAAATGATAATGCGCCCGCTGCAACTAAAGCTGTGTACTCACCCAGACTGTGTCCAGCTAAATAACCCGGATGGATATTGGTTAAAGATTGCCAAACTCGCCAAACAGCTATTCCTGCTGCTAACATCGCTGGCTGGGTTCTTTCAGTTTGATTCAGAGCTACGTCAGGGCCAGATGTTACCAGTTCCCATATATCGTAACCCAATGCATCAGATGCTTCGATAAATGTCTCTTGAACGAGTGGGTATTCTGTTGCTAGTTGGTCTAGCATACCGATTGATTGTGAACCTTGTCCTGGAAATACAAAAGCCAAACTCATGGCCTTAACCTCATATATTTAATAATTTAATAGTGCCGAGCCCCAGGTGAATCCGCCACCAAAAGCTTCTAGCAATAATGTTTCGCCGCGTTGAATTCGCCCATCTCTTACTGCTGTATCTAATGCAAGAGGTATCGATGCCGCTGATGTGTTGCCATGTTCATCGACAGTCACAACAACGTGGTCCATTGATAAGCTTAATTTCTTAGCCGTCGCAGCGATAATACGGATATTCGCTTGATGCGGGATCAACCAGTCAATATCACTTTTAGCCAAATTATTAGCTGTAAGTGTTTCGTCAGCAATACTACTCAATGTTTTAACAGCGACTTTAAAGACTTCATTCCCTTGCATTTCAATAAAGGGCTCTGCCTCATTACCTTGTGTTGTGCCAGGGCCTGTTGGGACAGAAAGCAACTCATTATAATGACCGTCAGAATGAATATGCGTTGATAAAATACCGGTTTCTTCAGATGCTTGTAGTACAACGGCACCTGCTCCGTCACCAAATAAAACGCAGGTGTTTCTGTCCTTCCAATCTACAATACGTGATAGCGATTCTGCACCAATGACCAAAGCATTTTTAACTGAACCTGATTTTATAAACTTATCGGCAACAGTCAAGGCGTATACAAATCCTGTACAGACAGCTTGAACGTCAAAAGCAGGACAGCCTCTAATACCTAATCGTTGTTGGACTAAGGAAGCCGTGCTAGGAAAAACACGCGTTGGTGTTGTCGTAGCAATAATGATTAAGTCGATTTCAGCATTAGCAATACCTGCCGCCTCAATGGCTCTTTCAGCAGCATTAAATGCTAAATCTGTCGTTGTTTCTTTATCAGCAACAATATGACGCTTTTTGATACCTGTCCGTTCTTGGATCCATTGATCGCTTGTCTCAACGATTTGTTCCAAATCATGATTGGAAAGAATTTTTTCAGGTAAATAACTGCCCGTACCGGCAATTCGAGAATAAATCACGCGGCTTGGCCTTGTATGATGACATCTAAATGTTCGCTAATATTTTTAGGCACATCGAGCTCTGCTTCTAAAATCGCAATATGGATTGCATTTGCAAAAGCCACCTCATCTGCACCACCATGGCTTTTAATCACAATGCCATTTAGACCAATAAAGTTAGCACCGTTATAGGCTCGTGGATCTAATTGATTACTAAAATGCTTTAAAACAGGTGAAGCAATCAGACCAATTAATTTGGTGAAAATATTGCGTGTAAAGGATTCGCGAAGATAATGTTTCATCATATGAACGACACCCTCGCTCGACTTCAACGCAATGTTACCTACAAAACCATCACAAACAACAACATCCACTTCGCCTCGGTACAAGCCATCGCCCTCGACAAAGCCAGCGTAGTTCAAATCAGTTTCATTCAACAGGCTAGCTGCTTTTTTGACTTGCTCGTTGCCTTTTATATCTTCAGAACCAATATTCAGTAAACCAATGCTTGGGTTTTTTCGCCCTTCAATCGACTTTGCTAACACAGACCCCATAATCGCGAACTGGACTAATTGTTCGGCACTTGAATCAACGTTCCCGCCTAAATCGAGCATATAAGTATGCCCTCTCGTAGTAGGTAAAGCTGAAATAATGGCCGGTCTATCAATGCCACGCAATGTCTTCAAGACAAACTTGGCTGTTGCCATTAATGCGCCCGTATTACCGGCACTCACACACGCTGCTGCTGCCCCCTCTTTAACAAGGTTAATGGCAACGCGCATCGACGAATCTTTTTTTCCTCTTAATGCCAACGCAGGCGACTCGTCCATTGCGACTTGCTGAGAGGCGTGATGAATTTCTAGCCGTGTTTCATTTTCAAGTTGATGTGTCTGCAGTTTTGCTTTTAGTACCTCTTCGTCACCCACCAAAATCAATTTTACATTTGGATGACGTTTTAATGCACTGACCGCGGCAGGAATAATAATATCTGGCCCATGGTCCCCGCCCATTGCATCAATTGAAATGGTATGGTTCAACCGAATTTAGCCTTCATCGCTTTTATCTGCAACAACTTTACGGCCACGGTAATAACCATCGGCAGATACGTTATGTCTACGATGTAATTCACCTGTCGTTGAATCAACAGATAAAGTTGCACCTGTTAATGCATCGTGTGAACGACGCATACCGCGACGTGATGCACTTTTTTTACTTTTTTGAACAGCCATGTTGTACTCCTAACACTAAAAATATAATTACTTTAACCCGTATCTACAGGCTTATTACTTGTCTTTTAATTGCGATAATATTGCGAAAGGTGACACTTTTTGAGGCTCCTCTTCATCAACATCACGCTCATCGCCAGAAAACCAAGCATCGCTTGGTAAACAGGCTTCTCTATGGCGAGGCACTAATGGCAAAGCCAACATCAATTCATCTTCGATCACTGCATTTAATGGCACAGAAGCATTACTTTCAAGCAGCCAAGGATCATATTGCTCAGCCAATGCTGCTACTTTTCGTTCGCTTATTACCATCGCTAATAAACAGTCAACAGATAAGTTAACCGTCATTGGGGACAGACATCTCTCGCACATCATCGATACGTCTGCAGTTAATCGACCCGCCATGTAAGGCGTACCAATTTCATCCATATCAAAGGCTAAATCAACACGGATTTGGCCTTCGTTATCGGTTAAGCTCTCGCATAACCGCGGCATATCTTTCACAAAAAGTTCGCCACTCAATTTCAGCCCATTTTGCGCTAAACGTAAAGGTTCGATCTCTTTTGGTAATTTAGGGCGCATAATCGACGAAATTATATAAGAAAATGCCTTAAACCGCAAAGACAAACTAAATGGTTTATTAAGTGTAAATATCTGTTTTAGTCAATCAGCCAACCCAGATCGCCTTAGGCATTGTTGTGTAGTTCAATAACTGCGTTAATTTTTTCAGCTAATTGTTTTGAATTATCGTTGCGTAACGCGTCGATGTAATAAAGATAGGATTCATCGATATCACCGGTAACGTATTGGCCATCAAAACATGAAGTGTCAAAAGATGCGATGTTTTTCTCATCATTAACCGCATCAATCAAGTCTTCCAAATCTTGGTAAACAAGCCAATCGACGCCTAATTCTTCAGCTATTTGTGTAACATTGCGATCGTGCGCGACAAATTCTTCCGGAGATGGCATATCTATACCATAAACATTTGGATAGCGAACAGGTGGTGCAGCGGAGGCAAAATATACCATACGTGCGCCTGCTTCACGTGCCATTTCGACGATTTGTTGCGACGTCGTCCCTCTCACAATTGAATCATCGACTAACAATACTGTTTTATCTTTAAACTCGATATCAATAGCATTTAATTTTTGTCTAACTGATTTTTTACGTTGCGTTTGCCCAGGCATAATGAACGTTCGGCCAATATAGCGGTTCTTAATAAAACCTTCTTGATATTGCACACCCAAATCATAAGATAATTGTAATGCGGCACTCCGGCTGGTATCTGGAATAGGAATGATGACATCAATACCATGATTTGGGTTCTCACGTAAGATTTTCTCAGCGAGTTTCGAGCCCATTCTGCTACGACTACGGTGTACTGAAATACCATCTATAATTGAGTCTGGCCGTGCAAAGTAAACATATTCAAAGATACACGGTGACATAACTTCAGGTTCAGCACATTGCTCTGAATAAAAATTACTCTCTTTGTCTATAAAGACACATTCACCCGGCTCAATATCTCTGATTAAGTCATAGCCTAATGTATCAATTGCGACACTTTCAGAGGCCACGATATAATCGAATTTACCATTATTCTCACCCTTACCTATCACAACAGGACGGATGCCATAAGGGTCACGGAAAGCTACTATACCGACTCCTGCAATCATAGCTACAACGGCATAAGCCCCTTTACACCGATGGTGTACTTTTTTAACAGCATTAAAAATATTTTCAGCTGTTGGCGTTAAATCACATTCTTTTTGTAATTCATGCGCCAATACATTCAGTAATACTTCTGAATCTGAGTCAGTGTTTAAGTGTCGACGATCAGCTTGAAACAGCTCTTCTTTTAAGGTTTTAGTATTAGTTAAGTTTCCGTTATGTGCTAATGCGATACCAAAAGGCGAATTAACATAAAAAGGCTGTGCTTCTGCTAACGTTGAACAGCCTGCAGTTGGGTAACGAATATGCCCAATCCCCATATTGCCATTTAGGTTACGCATATGGCGGGTATGAAAGACATCTTTTACAAGACCATTGGCCTTACGGAGGTAAAACTTGCCCTCTTCGTTGCAAGTTACAATACCTGCCGCATCTTGACCTCGGTGTTGTAGCACGGTCAAGCCATCATACAGTGCTTGATTAACCTCAGAATGTCCTACAATGCCAATGATTCCGCACATATCTCTTACCTAACTATAAATTAACGTATTGCGCTAAACCGTCGGGCAAAAATTGCCTAACCCAAATGGCGAGCTTTTCAAAATGTTCAATCAATACTGCATTTTGCCACCATGCATCATTCGGCATAGGTGTCGCAGCAGCCAGTAGTACTAATAAAGTTACTATTGCTACGCCTCGCAATAATCCAAACAGTACGCCTAACATTCGGTCTGTACCACTTAACCCCGTTTTTACGACAATGGCCGCAATCAAATTATTCACCAAAGCACTTAAAATCAGCGTCACTATGAACAAGCCGGAAAAAGCGGTAAATAAACTAATAGATGGTGTGGAAATATAGTCTGATAGTAAAACAGAGAATTGGGGAGAAAATGTCAACGCAACCCAGAAGGCCAATATCCATGCTACTAATGAGAGAACCTCTTTGACGAATCCCCTAACGATGCTGATGATTGCCGACAATGCAATGATGCCAATAATGACATAATCAATCCATAACATGGTTTAAGTAGCTTGCTCGTTGCTGTAAAACTGAGATTTTACCAGAATAGCACCTGATAAAGCAGACCTTTTTAGGATATCAAATAAAATTATTGCAGTTTGATGAGCTGTGGCATGAGCTTAAGGTGTTGTTTTACTTTACTGACAATGACATCCACTTGTTTATTATTCGTTTCAGGTCCGATTCGGACACGGTGAATCAATTTTCCTTGGCTATTTTTTGCTGATTGAATATCAGACTGATAGCCCAACTCCCTCACTTTTTTCTGTAAGGCTACTGCATTATCTTTTACCCCAAAGCTGGCCAATTGGATAAGCCATCTTGTTCCAGTATCTTCTTTTTTCACTACTGCTCTTGGTTTCGGTGTGGAAACTACTTTCGGAGTTGGTTTTGGTTCTGGCGCTTTAACGACAACGTTCTCTATTGTTGATTCTGGTGTTGTCTTAACGGCCGTTACAGGTTCTACAGCTTGTTTAGCCTGTTCAACAAATTGCTTTAAAGGCTCAGCTTTAGCATTCAACGCTTTGTTGATCGCGGTATCTTTTATCGCTGCTGCAACATCTTCACCCAAGCTATGCGGGTCAAGTATGGCTTCTTGTTCCGTTTCAATAACTTCAGTTTCATAAGTTTCAATTGATGATTCAAAGACAGGCAAATCGACCTCTGTCGTTTCAGCCACATTATCCCTAGCGTTTTTAACTAAGATTGTTGCAGCAATCAGAATGACAAATAATACAAGCAATGCCCCGACTAATCGTTGTTTGGTAATGTCTGCCATTATTTACCCACTGCCTCTCAAGTCATTAATGCCTATTTTCGGAACCTACACCATGATAGCTCGCGTGCTCTTTTGCTAACAAAGCATCGTTCTCTGTTTCCCCATCTATTGGTTTAGGCAACGTTCGGAGCGCATGTTCCAATACTTCTGAAATCCAATGAACAGGAATAATGGTTAAACCTTCTTTAATGTTATCCGGAATATCCTTCAAATCTTTTACATTATCTTTTGGTACTAATACCGTATCAATACCACCACGTAATGCTGCCAACAATTTTTCTTTTAGACCACCAATCGGTAATACTTCCCCTCTCAAAGTGATTTCACCCGTCATCGCAACATTGGCCTTAACAGGAATACCCGTTACCGCTGAGACTAATGCTGTACACATACCGATACCTGCGCTTGGGCCATCTTTTGGCGTTGCACCTTCAGGTACATGGAAATGCACATCATGCTTCTGCATCACATCAGGATCAATTGCCCAGTCTTTTGATCTTGAACGTACAACCGTGGTTGCTGCTTGAATTGATTCTTGCATCACATCGCCCAATTTACCAGTATAGGTCGCTTTTCCTTTACCTGGCATGATAGCCGTCTCGATGGTGAGTAATTCCCCACCGACTTCTGTCCATGCTAGGCCAGTCACTTGACCGACTTGATCTGTTTCTTCAGCAAGCCCGTATTGAAAACGATAAACACCCAAATAATCTTCTAAATTATCTTTGGTAATCACAACTGTTTTGACTGCTTTACTTTGTAGAATCTCTTTAACAACTTTTCTGAATATTTTTGAGATCTCTCTCTGTAAATGTCGCACACCTGCTTCGCGAGTATAACGACGAATGACTTCTACTAAAGCATCATCCTTTAGTGTCACTTCTTCAGCTTTAAGGCCATTGTCCTTTAATGCCTTTGGTACTAGGTATTTTATGGCGATATTAAACTTTTCATCTTCGGTATAGCCAGACAGATGGATGATTTCCATTCTATCTCGTAGAGCATCAGGAATATTCAGCGAGTTCGCCGTACAAACGAACATTACATCACTTAAATCGTAGTCGACTTCCATATAGTGATCGACAAAATGAGCATTTTGTTCAGGATCTAAGACTTCTAATAATGCTGATGCAGGGTCACCACGAAAATCCTGAGCCATCTTATCGATTTCATCTAATAAAAATAATGGGTTTTTAACGCCTGTTTTAGTGATATTTTGGATCACTTTACCTGGCATCGAGCCAATATAGGTTCGGCGGTGACCACGAATTTCTGCTTCATCTCGTACGCCACCTAAAGCCATTCTGGTATATTTTCTGTTTGTAGCGCGTGCGATAGATTGTGCTACAGACGTTTTTCCTACACCTGGAGGACCAACAAGACATAAAATAGGGCCTTTGGCTTTCTTTACACGTTGTTGCACAGCTAAGTATTCGAGGATACGTTCTTTTACTTTTTCTAGGCCATAATGGTCTTCGTCAAGTACTTGTTCGGCTTTATCCAAGTTTTGATGGACACGTGAACGTTTTTTCCACGGTAAATCAGTCAGCCACTCTATATAACTGCGAACCACTGTTGCTTCAGCAGACATCGCAGACATCATTTTGAGCTTTTTAAGCTCTGATTCTGCTTTGGTTTTGGCTTCTGCCGGCATGGATGCTTTGTCGATACGTGCCGTTAATTCTTCAATTTCATTGGTACTTTCATCATACTCACCTAATTCTTTCTGAACGGCTTTCATTTGCTCATTAAGATAATATTCGCGCTGGCTTTTTTCCATTTGCTTTTTAACACGACTGCGAATACGTTTTTCAATATGTTGAATATCAATCTCAGACTCGAGAAAAACCATTAATTTTTCAATCCGCTCGTTGAGATCATCAATTTCTAACAGGTGCTGTTTGTTCTCTAGTTTTAATGTCATATGAGCCGCAACTGTATCTGCCATGCGGCCTGCTTCATTAATACCCGATAATGATGAAATAACCTCAGGTGGAATTTTCTTATTTAATTTAACGTATTGTTCAAACTGGCTCATGAGTGAACGCATCAATACATCAGCTTCACGCTCTTCTGGCTCTTCAATTATGAGCTCAACTGCATCGGCCTTTAAGTAATCACCTTCATTATCGAAACGGGCGACTTTGGCACGTGCAATTCCTTCTACTAGTACTTTGACTGTGCCATCAGGGAGTTTTAATAGTTGCAGAATGTTGGCTAAAGTACCAATGTCATACAAATCATTTGCATCAGGTTGTTCTTCGGATGAGTTTTTTTGAGCTATTAATAAAACTTGTTTATTTTCATCTGTGGCAACTTCTAATGATCTAATTGATCGTTCACGACCAACAAACAATGGGATGACCATATATGGATAGACGACAACATCCCGCAAGGGTAAAACCGGCATTTCGATTAAAGGAGTGGGTTCTGTTGTTTTTTTATCCATCTTTTAGACCTCTGCGACTTGATGATGCCTGAAAATCAACACATCTATTTTTAATATCTCACTATATGGAGACGTAATGGAAATATTCAAGCAAAACGATATTAAAAAATGTCATTTAAATAATAATTACTAATAACTTGTATTAGCTGTTATCACTTGCCGCTAAGTCTTTCGCTTGGTCTTGATAAATTAATATTGGGGCGTTCTCACCATTAACCACATTTTCATCGATGACCACTTTAGATACGTTCTCTGTTGATGGTAAATCAAACATAGTATCGAGTAATACATTTTCAATAATAGATCTTAAACCACGTGCACCGGTTTTACGCTCCATCGCTTTGTGTGCTATCGCACGCAGTGCATCGTCTCTGAATTCAATGGTCGCCTCTTCCATTTCAAACATTTTTTGATATTGTTTGGTTAATGAATTTTTTGGTTCCGTTAAAATTTGGACTAACGCATCCTCATCGAGTTCCGATAAGGTCGCCACGACAGGTAAACGTCCAACAAACTCAGGGATCAAGCCATATCGAATCAAGTCCTCTGGTTCTAGTGTTTTTAACATCTCAGATGCATCACGCTCAGTATCAATACTTTGTAGTTCTGCTGAAAAACCAATACCACCCTTATGAGACCGATTTCGAATAACTTTATCTAAACCTGCGAACGCGCCACCACAGATAAATAAAATCTTGCTGGTATCAACTTGTAGGAATTCTTGTTGTGGATGTTTTCTACCACCTTGAGGCGGAATTGATGCTGTTGTACCTTCAATTAGTTTCAATAGGGCTTGTTGTACGCCTTCACCTGAGACATCACGGGTAATCGATGGGTTATCTGATTTACGTGAAATTTTATCGATCTCATCAATATACACAATGCCCGTTTCTGCTTTTTCAACATCATAGTCGCATTTTTGCAGTAACTTTTGAATAATGTTTTCAACATCCTCACCAACATAACCAGCTTCAGTTAACGTTGTTGCGTCTGCCATGGTAAATGGCACGTTAAGTTGGCGAGCTAGGGTTTCTGCTAATAAGGTCTTACCACTACCTGTTGGTCCAATAACTAAAATATTACTTTTAGATAGCTCAACATCATCGGTTTTCTTGGCGCCGAAACGTAGACGTTTGTAATGGTTATAAACCGCTACTGATAACACACGTTTGGCTTTTTCTTGGCCAATCACATAGTTATCAAGCGCTTCATTGATATCGCGCGGTGTTGGTAGATGTTCTTGTTCTTCTTCTGGTGTGGTTTCTAACATTTCTTCGCGAATAATATCATTACACAAATCGACACATTCATCACAGACGAAAACAGACGGGCCTGCAATCAGTTTTTTGACTTCATGCTGACTTTTGCCACAAAAAGAGCAATACAGTAGTTTATCGTCGTTGTTATCTTCACTCATCTTCAAACATCCTTCGTTTCCAAACTTCTTATCGACAGATTATGACTTTTCTTCAGGGCGATTACTGAGTACTGAATCAATTAAACCATATTCTAGTGCTTGTTCACCATTCATAAAGTTATCGCGATCAGTATCTTTTTGAATTTGTTCGATATCTTGGCCAGTATGATTCGCTAAGATACCATTTAAGCGCTCACGTATAGATAAAATCTCTTGTGCGTGAATTTCTATATCTGATGCCTGGCCTTGGAAACCACCTAATGGTTGATGGACCATGATGCGTGAGTTCGGCAAGCAATGACGTTTACCTGACTCACCCCCAGCTAATAATACAGCGCCCATACTAGCGGCTTGGCCAATACAAAGGGTACTCACATTCGGTTTAATAAACTGCATGGTGTCGTAAATTGCCATACCTGCTGTCACGGCACCGCCTGGTGAGTTGATATAGAGATGGATATCTTTGTCCGGGTTTTCTGATTCTAAGAATAACAGTTGGGCCACAACAAGATTAGCCATATGGTCTTCAACCTGACCGACTAAAAAAATCACACGTTCTTTTAAAAGACGAGAATAAATATCGTATGAACGCTCACCTCTTGAGGTTTGTTCCACTACCATTGGTACAAGTGCATTATCAATATTCGGCATTGTCTGATTCAAGATCGTGTTAGTCATAATTTTCCATTCTAGTCAGTTGTATAAACAAAATAGCCCGCACTCAGCGAATGAGCGCGGGCTATCTTCTGTCAGTTGGTACGAGATGATTAAGCAGCGTTGCTCGCGTTCATGACCTCGCTAAATGTTGATGCTGTTTGTTCAACTTTAACTTGTCCAAGGACGTGCTCAACTACCATATCTTCAACCACCATCATTTGAACTTCAGATAGCTTCTGTGGATCATTCATGTAATGATTCACAACGTCTTCTGGATCTTCGTAACTGCTTGCCATTAGATCAATGACCGCTTTTACGCTTTCCTCATCCGCTTGAATTTCATTATCGCTGATAATCTTACCAATTAATAAGCTCAATGCAACACGTTGTTTTGCAGAATCCATGAAACCGTCTGTTGTAAATGGAATACCTTCAATATTGACACCTTGCTGTTTCAAGTTGTTTTTTGCTTGCTCCATTAAATGTTCTGCTTCTCGTTGAACAGGCGCTTCTGGAAGGTTAACTTCATTCTTTTCAGTCAACATATCCATTATAGTTTTTTTGTTTTTTTGCTTTAACGCATTCTCAAGTTCACGGCCCATATTGGCGCGTACTTCTTTTTTCAATGCTGCTAGACCTGCTTCGACACCACAGAGTACTGCGAATTCTTTATCTAACTTAGGCAATTTTTTCTTAGCCACTGATTTAACAGTGACAGCAAACTCAGCTTCTTTACCTGCTAATTCTTGTGCTTGATAATCTTCAGGGAAGGTGACTTTAACTGTTGTTTCTTGGCCTGCTTTTTTACCCAACAACTGGTCTTCAAACCCCGGAATCATATTGCCAGAGCCAATCTCAATAGCAACATCTGTACCTGTACCACCTTGGAAAGCTTCTCCACCAATAGTACCCACGAAATCAACTGTGATTTGCTCGCCGTCTTTTACACCACGCTTCAATGTCTCCCAGGTTGCACGCTGCTCACGCAATGTTTCTAACATGTTATCCACATCTGCATCTTCAACTTCTGCAGTGACTTTTTCAACTTTAGCGCCTTTCATGTTGACGTCTTTAATATCTGGGAACACTTCATAGCTCAGCACAAAGATAAATGATTCGCCCTCTTCCTTTATCTCTTCGATAGAAGGTCGGCTAGCAGGTTGAATTTTTTCTTGTGTAAAGGCTTCTTGCATGCTGTTTTGAATGACGCCGTCAATCGTTTCATTGCGTGCTGAAGCACCATGCATTTGTGCAACCATTTTCATCGGCACTTTGCCTGGACGAAAACCTGCCGCTTTCACATTTGGACGAAGCGCATTTAAGCGATCATTTACAGTTTGCTCAATATTCGCATCTTCAACTGTCACCGTCATCCGGCGACCAAGTTCGCTGACATTTTCCACAGTAACTTGCATTCTTAACCTCAATTTGGGAGTTGAAATAAAGGCGATGCAATCATCGCCTGTATTTCGAAATGGTACGAGAGGAGAGACTCGAACTCTCACAGGTTACCCCACTAGAACCTAAATCTAGCGCGTCTACCAATTCCGCCACTCTCGCATAATCGTTTCGGTTCGGGCCCGAAGAAAGTCCGATATTATAAACAGGTCTGTGTTAGAAAACTAGCCTTGCATCGTTAAAAAGGTCAGCCCCATATTCGCCTGCTGACAAAACTGTTGAAATGAAATGAAATCATTATCTGTTATTTCCCGGCCACTGGCATTCTGATCGGCAACAAATAAACCAATGACTTTACCTCGCACTACTGTGGGCATAGCCAAATAGGGTGGATAACTTAATAGCCAAGTTCTTGTTAGACAAGTTCCCTTTAGTCGAAGTCGATTCTTCTAATACATGACTTGCTTTCTTGTCATCAACTATCTGCTCAAATATTCTATTGTCCCGTGAGATATCTATTTGGAATTGTTGAGATAACTTCTCATTGCTTTCACCAGGCGCATATTTACATATAATCTGTTCTCGAACTTTCGACAAAATAGCAAATGAGGGCCTATCTGTGCCTACACCACGATGTAATCCTTCTAAGGCCGTCTCCAATATAATAATAATGTTTGTCTTTTCATCAAATGCAGCAGCCATATCTTGCTGAATGGCTAATTGTAACTGGGGCTGGTCTAGATGAGTGGAATACGCTTCTTCCGCTCCATTTAGCGTTTCTTCTAATACGATGACTTGTTCTGCTTCATCATCACCCGCTTGAGGAATAACCTTACTCACCTTACTAACACCATAAAGTTGTGTTTTTTCACTCGCAAGCTTGGCATTGGCTTATACAAAAGCCCTGAGCTCTTTAACAGGTATGCTGTACATAGCGTCCATTTTTAGTAGTACGTCATTAACTGCTCACTCTGCCACCCCTCTGTGAAGTTAGCTGCTAATTCTTGTGCCTGAATTGCGGCATGAAAAGGTTGTGTAATTTCAGAGGTCAATTTGTCACGTTGTTGTCCTGCTTGTAAAGAATCGACTAAGACCAATAAAATCCTTAAAGATCGTACTTTCTCAAAACCAAGCACCATAATCGCACGGGAAACAGTGCTTATTTTTTGCGAACTGTGGTGATACCGAAAGGTATTAGCCATTTTTAATGGCCTGCTCGTTAAAGTAGGATCTTTTGGAATCAACCGGGCGACATCAACTGCTGACGTATCATAACTATCAATTTCTGCCGTCAGATCAGTCACAGTAATGGCAAAGCCAGATATATCTTCATCACTAAGGCCTTTAATCCAGTTTTAAACCTCAGGTTTTATTTAGCTACCATCCTTGTTTATTCCATATCTTCATTGGCAATACCATGTGGCACATGGCCTGTCGCAACATGCTCTCGTGCTGAATCACAATGTCCTTGTTGATCATCGAAGAAGATATCTGCACCAAAAGATTTTAAAAATGGTCCCTTCTCCATACCGCCTAAAAATATTGCCTCATCGATGCGTATTCCCCATGCACGTAGTGTTCTAATGACACGTTCATGGGCCGGTGCTGATCGGGCTGTTACTAAGGCCGTTCTTAATGGGGAATCTTCTTCAGGAAATTGTGTTTGCAAGTGATTTAATGTTTTTAAGAATGCTTTAAAAGGGCCACCACTTAATGGGTTTTTTGCTGTTTGCTGTTCATTTTCCGTAAATGCTTGTAAGCCTTTTTCTTTATAGATACGCTCTGATTCGTCCGAAAACAACACCGCATCACCATCAAAAGCAATTCGTAATTGGGGTTTGTCATCTTTCTTATTTTGACTGGCTTTGGCGGGCAGGATAGTCGCTGCTGCAACGCCTTCGTTTAATGCTTTTCTAACATCTTCTGGACTCGTTGATAAAAACAGATTAGCGCCAAAAGGAGCCACATAACGGTATGGACTACTGCCTGAAGTGAAAACAGCCCGACTGATTGCTAAGCCATGATGTTGGATGGAATTAAATACCCTTAGTCCTGTATCTGAGCTGTTACGTGATAATAAAATAATTTCAACATTGGGTTTTTTGGCTGGACTTCCTTCATTCAGAGACAGTAACTTACTGACTAATGTAAATGCACCACCGGGTGCTAGTGGGGTATCTTCATGCTCTATCTGATATTCACAATAGGCCTGTGTGCCCTGCTCTTCATAGATGTGGTGACTTTCATCTAGGTTGAATAATGCCCGGGATGAAATTGCCACAACTAATGGTTTATCAGACATTTAAATTTCCTCTCCTAGCTTGGCTGCTCGTCCATTTTTACGCGCGATACGTAGTAGTTTATCCCAAGCTTGTTGTGTTGCTTGTGTTTGTTTTGCTTGAAAACTGATTGCTTTCAAATCATCCACTAATGACTCAACAACGGAAATCCCTTCTGGCCTACCTTTTGGGAAACTCGCCTCACCACTGAAAATCACGCAATAGAAAATCGGCGTATCGGCTATCAGACTCATGATGGCTTGGCGTGATGTTCTAATATGTCTGAGCGGGTTGGCAAACTTGTAACTGCGACCATTGAGTAATTGCGTCCATTGGTCTATTTCTTCTCCCCCAAAAAGATGGCCACTGATTTGATAAGTTTCGACAATTAAAATTCCTTGGTCCGTTAATCTAAGTTGCTCAATCTCTAACAAGCCGCCAATTCCATCTGGGATAATAATATTATTGACGCGTGAACGGGTGAGAGGAGATAATATTTCACTGATTTTATAAGTATTATTTCGATGACGATTTCGCAGTAATAAAAACAATAGAATGAACAGCACAGTTACTGTTGCTATCGCAATAATGTAAACGATGTTAATACTAAAGGCCGGCGATGCCATGCTGATGAAATCTTGCATGATTATACCGACCCTTGCCCTTCTGAACTCCGTAATACGGGGTCCTCATGAATCAAAACTTCTGCATCATCAAATAACACTGCAATTCTTTTTTCAATCGTATCCGCAATTTCATGTGCTGAAGCGAGTGTTTGCTCGGCATCTAATTCTAAGTGGAGCTGCACAAAAACTCGCGTGCCCGAACGGCGTGTTCTTAAATCGTGATAACCCAGCACTTGGTCATGCTGTAATACAATGTCACGAATTTTATCTCTCTCTTGATCATCAATTTCGTGATCCATTAATAAATCAATTGCTTCTTTAACGATTTGCCATGCGCTATATAGGATAAATATCGCAATACATATTCCAAAAATAGCATCGAAATAAGACCAACCATACACAGTTAAAAACAGCGCAATAATCACACTACCGTTGACGAGTAAATCCGTCTTGTAGTGGAGTGCGTCCGCTTTAATCGCTGTTGAACCCGTTTTACTAACGACATATTTCTGGAAGGATAAGAGTAGCAAGGTTGCAGCAATTGAAAAAATCATGACGCCGACACCAACTTCTATTTCAGTAATAATCGCCTGTGGGTTAATAATACGGCCAATAGCTTGTAACAATAAGAAACCAGCAGACCCCGCAATAAACAGAGCCTGGCCAATCCCCGATAAAGCTTCTGCTTTACCATGTCCAAACCGGTGTTCATTATCTGCAGGTTGCAGTGCATGTCTAACAGCAACTAAGTTAATCACTGACGCTAATACATCTAAACTCGAGTCTAATAACGTAGCCATAATACTGACGGAGTCTGTCATAAACCAAGCTATTATTTTGGCAATAATTAGAACGATCGCTGTCGTTACTGAGGCATAAGTTGCCCATCGCATCAACTTGGCATTGTCAGGTTGTTGAGGTCGTATCATCACAACGGTATAGTAATTAAAGTCTCTTCATATTAACAAGGTTCTTTTTTAGTACCTAATTATTCATACAGGTAAAACTATGTCGACCATCACGGTAAGTACCACGCCCTTTGATGATCAAAAACCCGGTACGTCAGGCTTGAGGAAAAAAGTCACTGTTTTCCAACAAGCCCACTATTTAGAAAATTTTGTACAATCAACGTTTAATGCACTTGACGACGTTAATGGCAAAACATTAGTCGTGGGCGGTGATGGTCGTTTTTATAATGCTGTGGCCATTCAAACTATTCTCAAAATGGCTGCTGCTAATGGTTTTCGACAGGCTTTTGTTGGCCAGTTTGGTTTGCTATCCACCCCTGCCGCTTCTCATCTGATCAGAAAATATAACACTTATGGTGGTTTGATCCTCTCTGCAAGCCACAACCCAGCGGGGCCGACTGGCGACTTTGGCATAAAATATAATGTGAGTAATGGTGGCCCTGCACCCGAAGGTATTACCAATGCTATTTTTGCTAATACTAAAACCATTTCACAATACCGCACCATGGAGTCAGCAGATATTCCTCTTGAACATCTTGGTGATACTACACTAGGCGAGATGAACGTAAGTATCGTCGACCCTGTTGCTGATTATGTCGATTTGATGGCTGAGTTATTTAATTTTGATGCGATTAAACGGTTAATCTCCCGTCCTGATTTTAGTTTTTGTTTTGATGCTATGCATGCGATTACTGGCCCATATGCAACACGCCTGTTTGAACAGGTCCTAGGTGCAAAGGCTGGTACAGTGATTAATGGTGATCCCTTGACTGACTTTGGTGGCGGTCACCCTGATCCCAACCTGACCTATGCCAGAGCCTTAGTCGATATCCTATTCGATGATAATGGACCACAATTTGGTGCTGCCTCTGATGGTGACGGTGACCGAAATATGATTCTCGGTCAGCAATTTTTTGTGACCCCTTCTGACAGTTTAGCGATTATTGCAGCTAATGCCCATTTAATCCCTGGTTATCAGTCAGGCCTATCCGGAATTGCCCGCTCTATGCCGACTAGCCAAGCCCCCGATCGTGTTGCCGCTGCTTTAGGTATTCCCTGTCATGAAACACCTACTGGCTGGAAATTCTTTGGTAATTTATTAGATGCAGAACAGGCGACACTCTGTGGTGAGGAAAGCTTTGGTACGGGTTCAAACCATATTCGAGAAAAAGATGGGCTCTGGGCTGTTTTGTGTTGGCTGAACATTCTAGCTGAACGTCAACAATCCGTAAGTAAGATTGTTAATGACCACTGGCAACAGTATGGCCGTAACTACTATACCCGTCATGATTATGAAGCGATTCCGAGCGATATTGCACAACAAATGATGACTGATATCGAACAACAATTTCCATCATTAGTAGGCCAAACATTAGCTAACCGTACAGTGAGTTACGCTGACAATTTTAGCTACCTTGATCCTGTGGATCAAAGTGTCTCAAACAAACAAGGTTTACGTATTGGTTTTAACGATGGTGCAAGACTGATCTATCGCTTATCCGGTACAGGAACAGAAGGTGCAACATTACGGATCTACATTGAACTTTATCAGGAAGATAAAACACAACTCAATATTGATACTCAGGAAGCACTTGCCGATTTAATCGTTGTTGCTGATGATCTCGCTGGTATTACAGCACTCACAGGTAGAACGGCACCTACCGTTATTACTTAACTTTCTCTATTAGTGGAGCGAATACTTATGCAAACCCTCGTTCTTGGCTCAAGTTCGCCTTTTCGTGCAACATTATTAGGTAAGTTAAATCTTCCCTTTATTACCGTATCACCCGATATAGATGAAAGTCCGCAACAAAAAGAAACACCAACAGCCTTAGTTGAACGATTAGCACAGCAAAAAGCGATGGCCATTGCTGCTGACCATTCGCATGCACTGATCATTGGCTCAGACCAAGTTGCTGTCATCAATGGAAACATTCTCGGAAAACCAGGCACTCATGACAAAGCACTTGAACAACTTAAGTTAGCCTCCGGTAAAACAGTTCGTTTTGTAACAGGCTTGGCGCTGTATGATGCCCGTCGAGACAAGATGCAATCTCTAGTCGAGCCTTTCGATGTTACGTTTCGCACCTTAACTGATAATGAAATAGAAGCCTATTTATTGACAGAGCAGCCTTATCAATGTGCAGGCAGCTTTAAATCTGAAGGGCTCGGTATTTGTTTATTCGATAAACTAAGCGGTGATGATCCTAATAGTTTAGTAGGCTTACCCTTGATTCAATTAACGCGTTTACTAAACAATGCCGGTGTTAATGTCCTATCCGAACAATCAACTCATCGATAGGTAAAGTAATGGACCAGCGACTCAGCACAATCAAATCTTGGCTAAGTGACGTACTTAATAGCGAAGACTTCACAATCACACCCGCTTCAAGCGATGCCAGCTTTCGGCGTTACTTTCGTGTTAGTCAAGCTGAGTTGACCTGGATTGTGATGGATGCGCCACCTTCGCAAGAGGATATAGCCCCTTTCATAAAAGTCAGTCAGTTTTTGAATTCGCAATCTCTTCATGTGCCGAATATTATCGCCCAGAATTCAGAAATGGGGCTTTTACTTTTATCGGATTTAGGAACTCAGCCCTATCTCGATATGCTAAATAATCATTCGGCTGATAATTTATATCGGGACGCCATTGATAGTTTAATTAAGATACAGTGCAGTGACCCGACTGGCATTGACTTACCACGTTATGATTCCAAGTTGTTACAAACCGAATTAAATTTATTCCCAGAATGGTTTTTAGAACGACACTTTGAATTATCTCCGCCTGCTTTTTTACAACCTCTATTCGATACCCTAATCGATAATGCGCTATCCCAGCCACAATCGGTTGTTCATCGTGATTACCATTCTCGTAATTTAATGGTTGATGCAAAACATAACCCAGGAATCATTGATTTTCAAGATGCAGTTATTGGCCCCATTACTTACGATTTAGTATCACTGTTACGGGATTGTTATATCTCCTGGCCGGAAGATAAGCTCGAAGCATGGATACACTATTATTTTAGTGCTGCTCAACAGCACGAGCTTTTACCCAACTGTGATATTACAACCTTCACGCGTTGGTTCGATTTAATGGGTTTACAAAGGCATTTGAAAGTGCTCGGTATCTTTTGTCGCCTTAACTATCGTGATAATAAACCTAATTATATCGATGACTTACCGCAAACTTTGCGCTATGTCCTACAAGTTTGTCGGCATTATGATAATTTACAACCACTCGCTGACTTTTTGTCTTCAAATAACCAAATAAACGCCCTTTCAAAATGAAAACCATAATTTTAGCTGCAGGCCGTGGTGAACGAATGCAGCCATTGACCGATACAACACCTAAGCCTTTGCTAAAAGCAGGTGATAAACGCTTAATTGAATACACGATTGATGCACTCGTACAGGTAGGTTTACGTGATTTAGTGATTAATCATGCTCATCTAGGCGAACAATTTCCGGCACTCTTAGGAGATGGTAAACGCTATGGTGCCACGATTCAGTATTCAAATGAACATGAAGGTCGCTTAGAAACCGCTGGTGGTATTGCCAATGCTTTACCGCTACTGGGGGACTCACCTTTCTTGGTCGTTAATGGTGATATTTGGACAGATTATCCCTTTGAACAGTTGGCTAATAAAACACTGGAACAGCATACACAATGCCATTTGGTGTTAGTCAAAAACCCTGAGCATCATCCTAATGGTGATTTTGCAATCACATCGGGTTTGCTATCTGAAGGAGGTGATCCGAAGTATACCTACAGTGGTATTGGCATCTATGACCCCTCTTTGTTTAATGGATTGTCGGCTCAAACCATGCCTTTAAAACCCATCTTAATGAAAGCCATTCATGCTCAGCAAGCATCGGGGGAAGTGTTTACAGGCCAATGGTCTGATATTGGCACCGTTGAACGTTTAAATACCTTAAGCGAACAACTTAACTGTTAGCGTTCAAAAACTCTAATAATGCTTTTTGGGCGTGTAGCCTATTTTCAGCCTCATCCCAGACGACACATTGTTTCCCATCAATGACCGATGCAGAGACTTCCTCACCACGATGCGCCGGTAGGCAATGCATAAATAAAGCATCGTCATTCGCTAAGGCCATTACATCATCATTGACTTGAAAGTCTGCAAAGGCAACTTCGCGTTTTTTCTGTTCTTCTTCTTGGCCCATGCTAGCCCAGACATCGGTCACAATAAGGTCTGACTGTGTTACTGCATCACTAACATTATTAAATAAATCGATTTTTGCTTGTGTATTATCAATAATCTCTTGGTTTGGACTATAACCTTCTGGCGTCGCAATGTTCAGGGCGAAACCAAAGCGTTCAGCTGCATTAATATACGAATGACACATATTATTGCCATCCCCTACCCAGGTCACCGTCTTACCTTTAATACTACCACGTTGCTCAAGGTACGTTTGCATGTCGGCCAATAACTGACAAGGGTGATAATCATCCGTTAAGGCATTAATGACGGGTACAGAAGAATAACGTGCAAATTGTTCTACCTTGTCATGTTCAAAGGTTCTTATCATCACGACATCGACCATACTAGAAATGACTCTAGCAGAGTCTTCAATCGGTTCGCCCCGTCCTAATTGGGTATCATTTGGTGATAAAAAAATGGAGCCACCACCGAATTGAATCATCGCCGATTCAAAAGAAACACGTGTCCGTGTCGATGATTTTTCAAAAATCATTCCAAGAACTTTGTTATTGAGGGGTTCATATATTTCACCCTTTTTGTGCATTTTTTTTAAAGTAATCGCACGTTGGATGAGTTGTTCCAATTCTGCTGAACTCAAATCTTTTAATGTTAAAAAGTGTCTCATCTTATGCCACGCTCTCCACCGTGTTTTCAGCCATAAATGTCAATATCAATTCACTGACGGTGCTGACCATCTTATTGGCCTCATCTGCAGTCAGAATTAAAGGTGGTAACAGTCTAATCACTTTGTCAGCAGTGACATTAATAAGTACTCTTTTATCGAGCGCTTGTTGGACAAGCTCTGTACACCCAATAGGGAGCTCAATACCAAACATAAATCCTTTTGACCGTATTTGTACTTGTTCAATATGACCCAAAGCATGTTTAAAAGCCGCCATAATCTGCTCATTCATCAATGTTACATGTGACAGTAAGCTACTGGACTCTATAGTATTCAGGACTGTTAATGCTGCACGGCAAACTAATGGGTTACCACCAAAAGTTGAGCCATGATTACCCGGTTCTAGAATACCTACTGCTGGACCAGACACTAAACAGGCACCAATTGGGATGCCATTACCTAGCCCCTTAGCGAGCATCAACACATCAGGTAATGCATTTTCAGTCTGTTGGTACGCGAACCAATTCCCTGTTCTGCCGATGCCTGTTTGTACTTCATCTAACATCATCAACAGTTTTGCTTTAGTACATAATGAGCGAACTTCATCTAAGTAATCGCTATCAGGCACTTTAATGCCACCCTCACCTTGGACAGGCTCAAGCATAACTGCTACTGCTTCAGGCCAATGGCTGATAGCCATTTTCAAAGCATCGACATCGTTATAAGGCACACGTACGAAACCGGGAAGCAAGGGTTCAAAACCCGCATGCACTTTCGCGTTACCTGTTGCCGTTAGCGTTGCCATTGTCCGACCATGAAAGCTGTTATCCATGACGATAATGACCGGCTTATCAATGCCTTTGCTATGGCCATATTTACGCGCTATTTTTATAGCAGCTTCATTAGCTTCTGCACCTGAATTACAAAAAAAGGCTTGAGACATACCAGATAATTGCGTCAACTTTGTTGCCAGCTCTGACTGCAACGGTACCTGATATATATTTGAGGTATGTATGAGCGTGTTTGCTTGCTCAGAAATCGCACGTGAAACCGCTGGATGGCAATGACCTAAATTACAGACAGCGATACCACTCAAAGCATCAAGATACGCTTCGTCGTTATCATCGTATAACCAGACTCCTTCGCCTCTCGTAAAGGCGATGTCAAGGCGTCCATATGTTGGCATCACTGATTCTGTCATGATATTAACTCATTTGATATCGGCCGTGATATCTAAACTATAAAACGAAAAATGGCAGTCTCTTATGAAACTGCCATTGTCAAAAATATGTTTATTTTATCGTGTTATCAGGTTGTTAGCAAAATATTGCTACACCATAAAATAGTTACAGTCTTTATGCTGCATAGTTTGCTGCTACGAAATCCCAGTTTACAAGACCCCAGAAAGCTTCAACATATTTTGGTCGTGCATTACGGAAATCGATGTAATAGGCATGCTCCCATACATCACATGTTAGCAATGGTGTTTGGCCTGATGTCAGTGGGCAACCAGCATTACTGGTATTCACAATTTCTAAACTGGAATCTGCGTTTTTCACTAGCCATGTCCAACCTGCACCGAAATTAGTTGCAGCAGAGGTAGAAAACTTCGCTTTGAAATCATCGAACGAACCAAATGCCGCATCAATCGCTGCAGCTAAGTCACCCATTACTGCATCGTTTCCGTTTGGTGTTAATCCGTTCCAGTAGAAAGTGTGGTTCCAAATTTGCGCAGCATTATTAAATATGCCGCCTTCTGCTTTCATGATAATTTCTTCTAATGAACGGCCTTCAAACTCTGTTCCTGGCACTAGGTTATTTAAGTTTGTGACATAAGTTTGATGATGTTTACCGTAGTGAAAACCAATTGTTTCAGCTGAAATCGTTGGTTCAAGGGCGTCATTTGCGTATGGTAGGGCTGGCAATTCAAAAGCCATCGTAAATCTCCTAAAATTTTGATGTGTTTATTGTTCAGTTATTTAGTTTATGTGAGCACCCATGCCAAAGCAAGTCTTTATGAGCTTGCACCAAATAAGGACAACAACCTGAGGTCGAGCCCCATTAAAATAGCATCCTCCCTACCTTCTTCAGCAGGGTAATAATCTCGGCGCACAGACATCTCATTAAACCCTGCCTGAGTATATAAAGATTGCGCTTTAGTATTTGAGCGCCTCACTTCTAAAACGATTAAAACAGAACCTAATTCTTTAGCAAACTGAACAACATGGTTTAGCATCGCCTTACCGTAGCCCTGGCCTTGATGCTGGAGTTGTACACATATATTCAATAAATGTAATTCATCTACGACTTTCTGAACAATTGTAAAACTAATAATATGGTCTTCATTGTCACAAATGACCCACGCTTCATGGCCTGCTTTCAAACAATCCTCGAAATGTTTAACTGTCCACGGGAATAATGTCGACTGTTTTTCTATGGTACTCACAGCCGTTAAGTCTGCTACAGTCATCTTGCGGAGTGTTATATGACTCTCACTTGGCAGTTCTGACAGTGCCATTTTAGCTATCAAGCTGCTTTATTTGTCGTATATCCTGCCAGACTTGTTTCTTATTCGCGGTGTTTTCTAGTAACGATTGCAGGCTTGAGCTGACAAAGGTTGTTAAATTTGATTGCAAAGCTTGTTGTGGCTCATCACGAAGACTTTCAACAGTAGAGGCAGGTCCAAATACCTGTTTCACAATTGACTCACCAAACAGGATCAATCGCTTCTTTTCTGAACTCGCTATGGTTTCAGATGTTATTGCCTTAAGATCATTTAACGATAACAGACAAATACCTTGGCTTATACCCATCGCTGAACAGATTGACTGTAACAATCGTTGACACTCCTGACTCTCTTTCCCGTCATGACAAAATAACCAATTTGAGGCATTGACTCGTGCTAATAAACCGGCTGTATCAATCTCAACGTGATTATCAGTGTCCGGCGTTCGTACTTCCTCTTTGACAATCCCGGCCTGGCGCAACTGCCAGACTGGAATGCCCATTTCAGATAATACTGATAGCTGGTTGGCCTCAAACATATCTACACCTGAGGGTGTGCCCTATCTACAGGCATGATGATTTTATTCAATGCCTGAATATAGGCTTTTGCCGATGCAATGACGATATCGGTATCAGCCCCTTGTCCACTGACAATTCTGCCACCTTTCTCAAGCCTAACATTAACCTCGCCTTGCGAGTCAGTGCCGCTCGTTATGTTATTCACAGAATAAAGTTGTAATTCTGTTTGGCTTTGCACTATTTCTTCAATGGCACGAAATGCTGCATCAACGGGCCCACTCCCACTCATTTCAACTTGCTTTTCTTCTTCATCGACACAAAGTGTCATCATTGCGACTGGCGTTTCACCTGTTTCACTGGTGACTTTTAAAGAAATCAATCTCACACGCTCATTGTTCGGGGCTACAGTGTCACTGACCAAGGCTTGTATATCTTCATCGAAGACTTCATGCTTTTTATCTGCTAATTCTTTGAACCGTTGAAAAACGGCATTCAACTCTGTCTCTGACTCGTAAATAACGCCTAATTCTTCTAGGCGTGTTCTAAATGCATTGCGACCCGAATGTTTACCCAAAACTATTCTATTGGTATGCCAACCGACATCCTCAGCTCGCATGATTTCGTATGTTTCACGGTTTTTCAATACACCATCTTGATGAATTCCTGACTCGTGCGCAAAAGCATTGGCACCGACGATTGCTTTATTCGGTTGCACTGCAAACCCAGTAATACCCGACACTAAGCGAGATGCTGCGACAATTTGTGTCGTATCGATATTGGTATCGCAATTGAACAAATCTTGGCGTGTACGCACGGCCATCACGATTTCTTCTAAGGCAGCATTCCCTGCACGCTCACCCAGACCATTAATGGTACATTCAACTTGGCGTGCACCATTGGCGACAGCAGACAATGAATTCGCCACTGCTAAACCTAAATCATTGTGGCAATGCACAGAAAATACTGCTTTATCTGAGTTAGGAATACGTTCTCGTAAGGTGTGAATTAAATGGCCGAACTGCTGTGGTACGTTATAACCCACTGTATCGGGAATATTTAACGTTCGGGCTCCTGCATCGATTACTGCCTCTAAAATGCGGCATAAAAAGTCTGGTTCACTTCTGCCCGCGTCTTCTGGTGAAAATTCAACATCATCGGTGTACTGCCGTGCTCTTTGTACAGCTTTAACCGCGTTCTCTATGACTTGATCTGGCTCCATACGCAACTTCATTTTCATATGGATTGGTGACGTCGCAATAAAGGTGTGAATACGTGACGCATTTGCATCTTTCAATGCCTCACCTGCTCGCTCTATATCATTACCTAGCGCACGCGCCAAACCACAAACACGGCTTTCTGTCACTGCTCTAGCAACTGCTTGCACTGACTCAAAATCACCTACACTTGCGATAGGAAACCCTGCTTCGATAATATCGACTCGCATCCGCTCTAATGATTTCGCGATGCGTACTTTCTCATCTTTGGTCATTGAGGCGCCGGGGCTCTGTTCGCCATCTCTCAAAGTTGTATCAAAAATAATTAATTGTTCACTCATATCCTGCTCCACTTATTGCAGACTTCTAAAATATAATACTTGGGCTATGCCAGCAGTATCGCTGGCGAGGTTTGTGCTAAGTCTGTATGCCACTAGGGCAGTCGTAGCAGGGAGTTTGGGCAACACAAAGACGTGCGAATACATTGCGGTGCAGATTGTACTGCTTTTGAAATGTAATATGTCGTTTGAATGTCCACCATTGACTAGTTTAGGCTTAAATAAGCCTATTGCCAAGGCCTTATTTATCTTGCTGGCGGTCTGATTTATGTTGTCTTAGTTTTGTTAGGGTAAAAACGGGGCCTGATAAAGCATAAGCGAGGAAACCGATAAATAAAACTAATGGCGGATCGATCGCTACTAAAGCAAAGCTCAGGACTAATATTAAAATCACGACAAAAGGGACTTTGCCTCTCAAGTCGAGCTCTTTGAAACTGTGGTAACGCAATGTGCTCACCATGAGAATTCCGCACACAAACGTTAATGGTAGTGCAAAGTTACTTGCGATATCGATATCAACATGGCCGCTACTACCAACCCATACCCAACCTGCTATACATGCTGCGGCAGCTGGGCTTGCAAGGCCTTGGAAGTAACGTTTATCGGCAATCCCTATTTGTGTATTAAACCGAGCTAGACGTAAGGCACCACAGGCTGCATAAATAAAAGCAGCCATCCAGCCTACTTTGCCCATGTCCAATAAAGCCCATTGGTATATCACTAAAGCAGGCGCTAAACAAAATGACACCATATCAGCTAGACTGTCATATTCAGCACCGAAGTCACTTTGTGTATTGGTCATCCGTGCGATTCTGCCATCAAATCCATCCATGATCATCGCAATGAATATAGCGATGGCTGCTGATTCAAAATCCCCACGTATCGCTGCAATAACGGCATAAAAACCAGCAAACAACCCAGCAGTCGTAAACAAATTGGGTAGCAGATAAATACCGCGACGTTGTGGTTTTTTACTCGCTGCCATTTAGGCTAATTCCTTGTTTATTTTGATTCAGTGACTAGTATGCCACGGTCTGATAGCTCAAACAAAACGGGGACAGTTACTACAAGATAACTGTCCCCGTCTTTGTATACTAAAAACGCTTAGTTTTTGGATTTATCGACGATTTTTTGAATCCAAGGCATCATTTCACGTAATTTCGCACCTGTCTTTTCGATTGGGTGCTCTGCATTAATGTAGCGCATTGATGTCATTTCTGGATAACCAGATTGGCCTTCCAAAATAAATTTCTTAGCGTATTTACCTTCTTGAATATCTTTCAATGCTTCACGCATCGCCCAACGACTTTCTTCATTGATCACTTTCGGGCCTGTGACATATTCACCATACTCAGCATTGTTTGAAATGGAGTAATTCATATTGGCGATACCACCTTCATACATAAGGTCAACAATGAGCTTGAGTTCATGCAAACACTCGAAATAAGCCATTTCAGGTGCATAACCTGCTTCTGTTAATGTTTCAAAACCGGCTTTAACCAATTCAACGGCACCACCACATAATACCGCTTGCTCACCAAATAAGTCTGTTTCAGTCTCATCGCGGAATGTCGTTTCAATAATACCAGTGCGTCCACCACCAACACCTGAAGCATATGATAAGGCGATCTCTTTCGCATTACCTGATGCATCTTGCTCGATTGCTATCAAATCTGGAATACCACCACCTTTAGAAAATTCGCTACGGACTGTATGACCAGGTGCTTTTGGCGCAATCATAATGACATCTAAATCAGAACGAGGTACAACTTGGTTGTAGATGATTGAGAAGCCATGTGCAAAAGCAAGTACAGCACCTTGTTTTAGATTTGGTTCAATTTCTTCTTTGTAAAGCTGAGATTGAAATTCGTCTGGCGTTAAGATCATGACTAAATCAGCGCTAGCTACTGCACTGGCCGTATCGCTGACTTTTAAACCTTCAGCTTCAGCTTTAACAATTGATGATGAACCTGCACGTAAAGCAACTGTGACATCAACACCAGAATCTTTTAGGTTACAGGCATGTGCATGGCCTTGTGAGCCGTAGCCTACGATTGTTACTTTCATCCCTTTGATGATGGATAAGTCACAATCTTTATCGTAATACACGTTCAAACTCATTGTTTTAGTTCCTTAGAAAATATTTCAAATTTGTCTGGATTTTAGTTTAGATTTTCAGGTGTTTCTCACCACGTGCTATGCCAGATAGGCCAGAACGTACTGTTTCTAAAATCTCATAATCGGTTAAGGCGGCAATAAATGAATCTAACTGCTCACCTGTTTCAGTCAGTTGAATCGTCATCGTTGTAGATGTGTGGTCGATTAGATGGCCTTCAAATACATCCAATAGGCGTTTCAACTGTTGCTGCGCATCCTCTGTTGTTGCTTCTACTTTCAGCAACATCATTTCACGTTCGATATAGGGTCCATCGGTCAGTTCTTGTAATTTCACAACATCAATCAATTTATTCAATTGCTTAGTAATTTGCTCAATCACGCGTGCTGTACCTGACGTTACAATTGTCATTCTTGATAGCGAAGGATCTTCTGTTGGTGCAACAGTCAATGATTCAATATTATATGCACGTGCTGAAAACAAACCGGCAACACGTGACAATGCACCAGCTTCATTTTCAATTAAGATAGAAATGATATGACGCATTATGACAGCTCCCTTTCTGGACTTTGTGGGAGTTCGCAATGTGGTGACATATGCATTTCATTATGTGCTTTACCATTGGCTATCATTGGGTACACGTTTTCCGTCTGATCCGTCACGATATCAACAAAAACTAAACGATCCTTCATCGCGAAGGCTTCTTCTAGTTTTGACTCTAACTCATTTGGATCTTCAATTCTGATACCAACATGACCATAACTCTCCGTCAATTTCACAAAGTCAGGTAATGATTCCATATAAGAATGTGAGTAACGATTTTCATAAAAGAATTCTTGCCACTGACGTACCATTCCTAAGTAGCGGTTGTTCAAAGCAATAATTTTAATAGGCAGGCCATACTGTAAGCAGGTTGATAACTCCTGAATACACATTTGAATACTACCTTCACCAGTTACACAAACAACAGTCTCATCTGGATAAGCTAATTGAACACCCATAGCCGCGGGCAAACCAAAGCCCATCGTGCCAAGTCCACCCGAATTTATCCAACGGTTCGGTTCACTAAAACCATAGTATTGTGCAGCCCACATTTGATGTTGTCCCACATCTGATGTGACATAGGCATTACCGTGAGTTATTTTATGTACTAGCTCAATTGCATGCTGTGGCTTAATCTCACTCCCTGCTTGGCTATAGGTCATGCACTGCTTAGCACGCCAGTCATTGATGGTGGCCCACCATTCAGCAATGGCCTTTTTGTCTGTCTGCTTTTTAGTCGTTTGCAAAGCTTGATTCATTTCTTGCAATACGTCTGCCACATCACCAACGATTGGAATATCGACTGTAATCGTTTTTGAAATCGACGAGGGATCAATATCAACATGGATGATTTGAGCATCTGGGCAAAACTCAGCAATCTTACCTGTAACCCGATCATCGAAACGTGCACCTACAGCAATCAGTACATCACAGCCATGCATCGCCATATTGGCTTCATAACTACCATGCATGCCTAACATACCGAGGAACTGTTTATCATCATACGGAATTGAGCCTAAACCCATCAATGTGGTTGTAACTGGAAAGTTGAGTGTACTCACAAACGTACGCAACTCCTTAGCGGCTTCGCCAAGAATAACACCACCACCTGTATAAATCATCGGTTTTTCAGCAGATAACAATAAATCAATCGCACGCCTGATTTGACCAGAGTGGCCTTTAATTATGGGGTGGTATGACCGCATTTCAATTTCTTCTGGATAATGGTAATCCACTTTTATTGATGGGTCGGTAATATCTTTCGGGACATCGACAACAACCGGTCCAGGACGACCTGAACTTGCCACATAGAAGGCTTTTTTCATCGTTTCAGCTAAGTCATTAATGTCTTTAACTAAGAAATTGTGTTTCACGCACGGGCGTGTGATACCAACGGCATCGACTTCTTGAAAAGCATCACTACCGATGACTGCGGAAGGCACTTGACCCGTGATGACAACCATGGGAATTGAGTCCATATGTGCTGTCGCAATACCTGTCACCGCATTAGTCGCACCAGGACCTGATGTAACGAGTACGACACCTGGTTTTCCTGTTGCACGCGCATAGCCATCGGCTGCATGTGTTGCAGCTTGCTCATGACGTACTAAGATATGTTTGACTGCATCTTGCTGATACAGTGCATCGTAAATATGAAGCACAGCACCACCAGGATAGCCAAATAGAAATTCAACACCTTCGTCTTCTAAACAACGAACTAGAATCTCACCGCCGCTTAATTCCACCTGTTCCCCTTCTAGGTTCTCATTACGTAAAACAATCGTAAACTTAAGCTCGTAAATGTACTAGTTATAAGCCCTAACGTCAAGAAAAATAGCGCTTACAGCGCCATCGCTATTCGACTAATAAAGCTAATCAAGTATCATAGCTAATCTAGCCTATGGCATAATAGTGCCATCTCCTTAAGGCCTACTAAAATGCAATTAACATTGACCCAACCCGACGACTGGCATTTACATTTGCGCGACGACTCTGCATTACAACGAACCGTGACAGATACTAGTCGTTATTTTGCTCGTGCTATTGTGATGCCTAACCTTGTGCAACCTGTTGTCAATACAGAACTAGCCTCAGCCTATAGAGACAGAATTCTCAATGCCATTCCTGAAGACCATGAGTTTCAACCACTCATGACACTATATTTAACAGACAACACTACAGCTGATGAGATTCAAAAAGCCCATGAGAGTGGTTTTGTCCACGGAGTTAAACTCTATCCGGCTGGAGCCACAACGAACTCTGATGCGGGTGTAACTGATTTAAAACACTGCGATAGCGCTTTGGCTGAAATGGCAAGCTCAGGCACGCCCTTATTGATTCACGGTGAAGTCACTGATGCCGATATCGATATTTTTGATCGTGAAAAAATATTTATTGATCGAATTTTGGGACCTCTAATGCTTCGGCATCCTAGTCTACGTATAGTTTTAGAACATATCACTACGGCAGATGCTGTCGACTTTGTTATGCAATCTCCAGACAATATAGCGGCTACCATCACGCCTCACCATTTGCTATTAAATCGTAATGATTTATTGATAGGTGGTATTCGCCCCCATCATTTTTGTTTACCTGTTTTGAAGAGAAACACACATCAACAGGCGCTTATTGAAGCAGCGACCAGTGGTAATCCACAGTTTTTCTTAGGTACCGATAGTGCTCCTCACGCCCAACATGCCAAAGAAAGTGCCTGCGGTTGTGCAGGTGTTTATAGTGCCCATGCCGCGCTTGAACTCTATGCTGAAGCATTTGAGCAAGCTGACGCACTCGACAAATTGGAAAATTTTTCTAGCCATTTTGGGCCTGACTTTTACCGTTTGCCACGAAATTCTCGTACTGTCACTTTGACAAAACAAACATGGACAGTACCAGAACACTATCCCTTTTCCGGTAAATCTTTAGTACCTATGCGAGCAGGAACCTCTATCGGCTGGACTGCCCGTCTTAATTAACTTTTCGTACTAAAGTACAATATCTTTTTGATTGTTTTGTCATTTATAGTGTTAATAACATCAACAAATCATCATGTTCAGCTTGTAACGGAGCAGTATATCTACCACTAATCATCAACTCGGAATCGAACAATTAAATAAAAAATTTCCTTAGTGGTATTGCACTTTTGCGGCCTCAGTCACAACAGCATCAGCTGCAACACATGCTTACACAGGCGCTCCTAATAGAGTCGGTATTGGTGGTACGGTATCGGCCTTATCCTCAACTTATAACACTGATACAGAACACCTGACTTGGTCAGTTTCTGATACTAAAACTGCTAACGGTAATGCTGCTGATGGGTTTTGGTTAGTTATCAATAGTTCAGGCGCTAATCCAAAAGCTATAACCCCTAATACACTCGCAGTTTTATGCGCTGATTTTTCTGTTGTTAATCCCGTTATGAAGGCTTACTCATACTCATACTAATGCTCAAAACAATACCAGCAGCTTCGCAGGTTCTGAATTAGCAGACACTTCAAGTGACTTAACGTCTCTGGTAATACTTTCAGTTTTGATATTGATGTTTCTGTTCTTGATAATGCCTCTGCCACACCGTGGGAAGGCATTCAATATGCTGATTTAACCGGTGTATGGTTCCACTTTTCATCTGGCACTAATTTTGTACCTGGACAAAGTTTCGGCTTTGGTCAGCAAGCATGATATGACACTGCATTTGAAAAACCTGAACAAACTACTGTTGTCCAAATTCCGGCTGCAGTATTCTTATTTGCGCCTGTCTTAGCTGGCCTTGTTGCAACAAGAAGAAGACTTGCTGGTAAATAATATAATATTTAGCAAAACCAGCATAAAGAAAAGCCGCGAGTTATCGCGGCTTTTTTGTATCTAACATATCTAGCTTTGTTAATGCTTATAGTGGTACACCAATTCGAAGTGCAACTTCTTCATAGGCTTCAATCACGCCCCCCAGTCCTTGACGGAAGCGATCTTTATCTAACTTCTTACGTGTTTCTGCATCCCATAAACGGCAGCCATCTGGGCTGAACTCATCACCCAAAATAACCTCACCTTTAAATAAGCCAAATTCGAGCTTGTAATCAACAAGTATCATCCCGGCATCTGAAAAAAGCTTTTGTAAGGCATCGTTTACTTTGAATGTTAATGCTTTCATTATCGTTACATCTTCTGCTTTCGCCCAACCAAACGTTTCAATATGATATTCATTGATCATTGGATCATGTAAAGCATCATTTTTTAGAAAAAACTCAAAAACAGGTGGCGATAATTCAAGGCCGTCTTCTACGCCAAGACGTCGACATAAACTCCCCGACGCAACATTTCGAACAACACATTCGACAGCCATCATTTCCATGCTTTTAACCAATGATTCATTGGCATTAAGCAAGCGTTCAAAATGCGTTGGAATACCTGACTTTTGCAAATACTCCATTACAAAAGCGTTGAACTTATTATTGACTTCGCCTTTACGGCTGAGTTGTTCCACTTTTTCACCGTCAAATGCAGATGTATCATCTCTAAAACTTAGGATGACGAAATCATCATCATCAGTTTTGTAAACGCTTTTTGCCTTACCTGCATATAACTCTTGTCTTTTTTCCATTGTTCTCTCTTTTACCTGTTTTTAGCTTTATGCTATATCTCGCCAAGTGAAACCTAAGTTTTGATCTGCAATACCGATCCAATCTTGTTCACATTCTAATGCTTCTGAAAAGACGGTTTTAACAATATCAGGATGATTATTTTTCTCACTTAAATGCATCGCCATTATATGTTGTAATTCAGTGGTATCTATTTTCTTTAATAAAGACCCGGCTTGCAGATTATTCAAGTGCCCCATCTTACTCCCCACCCTGTATTTTAAATGATCTGGGTATTCACCATTATCAAGCATCGTTAAATCATGATTCGCTTCTAATAATAACGCCTGACATCCAGACAAAGCCTGCTCAATGATCGGTGTAATCATACCTACATCGGTTAATAAACCGACTTTGGCACCACCATCACTAAACACAAACTGGCTGGGCTCACGAGCATCATGTGGCACGGGAAATGGGTTTATTTCTATATCATCAATTTCAAACTGTTCGTGACAGCTAAACTCATGAATGTAGTCTTTTAGATCAGCTGTTAAACACCCTGCCGTTCCAGCCGTTGCATATATAGGTAATTGGTATTTACGTGCAAGGACTCGAACACCATTGATATGATCAGCATGCTCATGCGTTACGACTATCGCCGTTAAGTCTTTTGCTGTTAAGGCAACTTGCTCTAGCCGTTTTTCTGCCTCTTTTGCAGAGAAGCCACAATCCACTAATAACGTTGTATTACCATGCGATACAAGTGTGCCATTACCTCGACTACCACTGCCAAGCGAGGCAAAACGCATTACCGGACCAGTTCTTCCTGAATAAGACGTAGCAAACGGCGTGCAGATGGTGAAGACGTTCTCACTTGATCAATATCTTTGATAATAATCTTCGTATCGGCCTCGTCATTAACTAACTTAATGTAATAGAATAGCTCCGGTGTTTTATCCATTTCATCTTCCCAGAATGCCAATTTACCCAGAATACTGTCATCTACTTTTTTAGCTAATACAAATGGGTCGAGGTATTGTACAAAGTACACGCCTTTGTCACGTTCGCGATCTTGTACAACAAAATATTTACTATCAATAACGCGTCCTACACCACGCCAGACTTGTTCAAAATCACGGTCGACTTTCAGTGCTTTATGATCACTGGCCTCATCTACGATCACCGCACTAATTGATACTATCGGTGCTAATGGGCCGCTGCTCTTTTGTACAGCTGCAGCTTGTTGCCTTTTTTTACGCTGTAACTGGCCCATATAATCGGCTAATTCTCTTAACTTGCCTTCGTTCTTTTGTTCGTTAGCATCGAAATTAGCAGCACTAATATAAAGCTTATGTGCATTGGGAATATCACCCGCTTCGACACGAGTTCGATAAGCATAGCCATCTTCATCAGAGGCCGTATCCATCAAACCGATGCTTTGGTCTTGGCGATCAACATCGATACCTTTACTTTCCCAAAATGCCATAATCGTTTGCCACACTGAATCTGACTGCCCATAAACAGCTAAATGGCGTGTCGTACCATCACCGATAAGTGCTGGCTTAGTGCTCGGTGTGACATTATATTTCGCTGCCAATGGATTTTCCGCAGACTTAGAATATTCGGTATAAGTACTGCCATCATCATCTTCTGCAAACTCATCATTAATGCGAGAGGTACTTAAATCAGGCGGTACATCTAATGGTGGTAAAACCGTTGCTTTTTGGTATTTTTGGCTATTATCTTTAACGATTTCATCCAAAGCTGCGATGGAGCTACAGCCTGAAATAAAACCTGCAAGCAATACCAAGATCACTGCCTGTTTAATACGATTAACATTCATATTTTTAATATCACTCATCATTAATTTAATACGTTAGCAGCCACAAGTGCATCACGCACGGGCTGATGATATTGTTCTGATAACTCTGTCATTGGCAAGCGAATCCCAGTAGGTATCTTACCCATTTCTGCTAAGGCCCATTTTACTGGGATCGGGTTCGCTTCGACAAATAGACCTTGATGTAACAAAGCCAAATCTTTGTTGATTTGTCGTGCCTCAATTTCATCATTATCCAATGCCGCTGCACACATGTCATGCATCGCTGCAGGCGCCACATTTGCCGTGACTGAAATCACACCTTGGCCTCCGGCCAGAATAAAGTCTACTGTATTAGCATCTTCGCCAGTGTAAAGTTCCATCTTTGTTTGGCATAAAGTATTAATTTGTTCAACTCGGCTCAAATCGCCGGTTGCTTCTTTGATACCAATAATACTGGGAATATCCGCTAAACGTGCAACCGTTTCAGGCAATAGGTCACATGCCGTACGGCTTGGGACATTGTAAAGAATTTGGGGCACATCAACCGCTTCTGCGATGGCTTTATAATGTTGATACAAACCTTCTTGTGTTGGCCTATTATAATAGGGTGTTACCAACAAGGCTGCATCGACACCTAAATCTCTGGCATGCTGGGTTAGTTCAATGGCTTCTATCGTCGAATTAGAACCCGTGCCAGCAATCACAGGGATACGGCCATTCACTTGTTCAACGACTTGACCGACCACATCGCAATGCTCTGCCACTGTTAATGTCGCAGACTCACCTGTTGTACCGACAGCTACAATTGCGTCAGTACCACTCTCAATATGAAATTCAATTAAATTATGCAGGCTGTCACTATCAATTGAGCCATCTGCTGTCATTGGCGTGACAAGTGCTACCATACTGCCACTAAACATGACCGCACGTCTCCGAAAAATAAACCGCAATGGTACGTTGGCCAGGGCAAGATGACAAGATCCCTTGTCGTTGTGTATGGTGTGCTCTTTTGATTTTGTTACTAATAAGGATTGTCTTATGCAACAAGTTGCACTTGACCAAGCTGTCCCTGATTTTGAGCTTCCAAGTACCGGTGACACCATTTTTCGGCTATCTGAACAAGCAGGTAAGCATGTTGTTATCTATTTCTATCCTAAAGATAATACGCCCGGCTGTACATTAGAAGGCCAAAACTTTCGCGATCATACAGATGCTTTTACCGCTAAAGATGCCATTATTGTCGGCGTCTCCCGCGACAGTGTGCGCGTTCATGAAGGATTTAAAGCCAAACAAAACTTTCCTTTTGAATTACTTTCAGACAAAGAAGAAACCGCTTGTAAACTTTTCGATGTTATTAAGCTAAAAAAGAATTATGGCCGTGAATATATGGGTATTGTGCGCAGTACTTTTTTAATCGATAAAAAAGGCGTATTGCGTCAAGAATGGCGTAACGTCAAAGTTAAGACCCATTTAGAAGAAGTCTTGGACGCCGTTAACGCCTTATAAGCTTTTTTCCTCTCCGAAAAAAAATTCGGGGAGGATTTTTTTCTACCATTTGTCACCAAAGCCCAGCCAGCCTTGCTTGCAGGAATCTCGCTAGAAGTTATCCACAATTTGCCCACAAAAAGTTCACAGAAAACCGCTTGCCATTTCTAAAAAAACACACTATCTTGTGGTTTATATTCTGACAAACCACTACAAGTTGTGGTTGTCTTGTTTTGATAACACTATTCATATTCACGCAAGGTTCTCTAAATATGGCTAATGAAGCAACAGCAAGCACCTCTCCTGATTCTCAATATCGAGTCATACGTCGTAATGGCCAATTGACCCCGTTTGATGGCACTAAAATTTCTGTCGCGGTGACTAAAGCTTTTTTAGCCGTTGAGGGCGATGGCGCTCAGGACAGCGGTCGAATTCATGAAATCGTCGCTAAGATCACAGCACAAATCGCTGGCTGTTTAAATCGTCGCCTAGAAGAAACCGGCACTGTTCATATTGAAGTCATTCAAGACCAAGTTGAATTGGCCTTGATGCGTGAAGGTGAATATAAAGTAGCCCGTGCTTATGTACTCTATCGTGAATCACAAGCTCAAAAGCGTGCAGAGGAAGAAGAAAAGCATCCCAGTCTTGTTAGTGATAATAACCTTCATGTCACCACTGCAGAAGGTCACAGCGAGCCACTTAATATTGCTCGCCTGCAACATCTAATCGATGAAGCCTGTGAAGGTGTTACTGCCGTTGATGGTCAAGCTATCTTGCGTGATACCCAACAAAATTTATTTGATGGTGTCGCAGAAGCCGATGTTGAAAAAGCCTTAGTCATGGCCGCCCGTACTTTTATCGAAAAAGATCCGGCCTACAGTACCGTCGCAGCCCGCTTATTAATGGATAGTATCCGCCGTGAAGCACTAAGTTATGTTTACAATGGTTCACGTCACGCCTCTCAAGGCGAGATGGCGGATCAATATACTGATTACTTCGTAACCTACATTCACCGTGCCATCGACCATGAATTGCTCACGTCTGATTTAGCACAATACGATCTCGATAAACTCGGCCATGCTCTCAAACCAGAAAATGACTTTAACTTCACTTATCTTGGTTTACAGACATTGTATGACCGTTACTTCATTCACCAAGATGGCACCCGTTTTGAATTGCCACAAGCCTTTTATATGCGTGTCGCAATGGGCTTGGCGATTAATGAAATTGACCGTGAAACTCGCGCCATTGAATTCTACAATTTGTTGTCGTCTTTCGACTTTATGAGTAGTACGCCTACCCTGTTTAACTCAGGCACATTACGTCCTCAGCTTTCTTCTTGTTACCTCACCACGGTGCCTGATGATTTAAGCGGTATTTATAACGCTATGCGCGATAATGCTCTCCTGTCTAAATATGCCGGTGGCTTGGGTAATGACTGGACGCGTGTTCGTGGTTTGGGTTCTCATATTAAAGGCACCAATGGTAAATCACAAGGTGTGGTGCCCTTCTTAAAAGTCGCAAATGACACTGCTGTTGCCGTTAATCAGGGTGGTAAACGCAAAGGTGCGGTGTGTGCCTACCTAGAAACGTGGCATATAGATATCGAAGAATTCCTCGATATGCGTAAAAATACCGGTGATGACCGTCGTCGTACTCACGATATGAATACGGCCAACTGGATCCCTGATTTATTCATGAAGCGTGTGGCTGAAGATGGTGATTGGACATTATTCTCACCAGAAGAAGTCTCAGACCTACACGACTTAATTGGCCTTGATTTTGAAGCGGCTTATACGGCCTATGAAGCCAAAGCTGAACGTGGCGAAATTCGTAACTTCAAAACCATGCCTGCCAACGATCTTTGGCGCAAAATGTTAGGTATGTTGTTTGAAACAGGTCACCCTTGGGTCACCTTCAAAGATCCATGCAACCTACGTAGCCCACAGCGACATGTTGGTGTCGTACACAGTTCAAACCTGTGTACTGAGATTACACTCAACACCTCAAACGATGAGATTGCCGTTTGTAACTTAGGCAGCGTCAACTTGCCACAGCATATTGTCGACGGCAAACTCGATTTAGAGAAAGTAAAACGTACTGTCACCACCGCTATGCGGATGTTGGATAATGTTATTGAATATAACTATTATAGTGTGCCCCAAGCGCGTAACTCTAACTTGAAACACCGTCCTGTTGGGTTGGGCATTATGGGCTTCCAAGATGCCTTGTATAAAATGCGTCTACCCTACAGCAGTGAAGAAGCAGTGAACTTCGCTGACACGTCAATGGAAGCCGTTAGTTACTACACTATCGAAGCCTCATCTGACTTAGCTATTGAGCGTGGCACTTATAGCTCTTACCAAGGTAGTCTTTGGAGCAAAGGCATTATGCCCGTTGACTCTATCAAACTCCTGAAAGAAGCCCGTGGTCAATACCTGCAACAAGACGAGAGCCAAACCTTAGATTGGGATAGCTTACGCAATAAAATCAAAGAACAAGGCATGCGTAACTCCAATACCATGGCCATTGCACCAACGGCGACGATTTCTAATATTTGTGGTGTAAGTCAGTCGATTGAACCAACTTACCAAAACTTGTTCGTGAAATCGAATTTATCCGGTGAGTTTACCGTGATTAATCCATACATGGTAGATGACTTAAAAGCCCTGAATTTGTGGGATGAAGTTATGATCAATGACCTCAAATACTACGATGGTAGCTTGCAACAAATCGACCGTATCCCAGATGAGTTAAAAGCGCTGTACACCACTGCTTTTGAAATGGATGCGCGTTGGTTAATTGAAGCCGCATCACGTCGTCAAAAATGGCTAGATCAGGCTCAAAGCTTGAACCTTTACATGGCAGAACCATCAGGTAAGACGATGGATAACCTATATAAACTGGCCTGGGTACGCGGTTTAAAAACAACCTACTACTTACGCTCAATGGGTGCCACCGCTGCTGAAAAAACCAGTAGTTCAAAACCCATGGCAACGATTGCGCCGGTTTCAACAGCCGCTGCAGCAGATGAACTGGTCTTAGGTGAAGGGTTGGATGCACCGAAAGCCTGTTCGATTCTCGAACCAGATTGCGAGGCATGTCAATAATGATGAATTGGGATTATCCATTTGCAAAACCGGGGAACTCAGCTGATGTCGAATCAACACCGGCTGTTGAAGAAAAGCCCACACCCGTCGTAACGGCAACCGCGCCTGACGTTAACGTTGAAACTGATGTTCAGGAAGAACATGCTGCCAATGAACCCAGTGCCATTGTGATGCCCGCCTCTGTGCCAGAGTCACCTAAGCCTGACTCTGCCAGCGTATCTTCTTTACCGACAGCCAATGTTGCCCCGGTGAACCCTGAAGATAAGCGTGTTATCAATGGTATGACTGATATCAACCAATTGGCACCATTCAAATACCCATGGGCGTGGGAATACTTTATTAATGCCAATAAAAACCATTGGACGCCATTAGATATCAACATGGCGCAAGATGTTCACGACTACCGTCATAATCTGACGATGGAAGAACGTCATGTTTATGAAAACGTGCTGTCTTACCTCACCACCTCCGATATTCTCGCGATGCGTAATATTGGCCTTGCCGTGATGGAAAAAATGTCAGCGCCTGAATTGCAGATCTATCAAGCACGCCAAGTGTATGAAGAAGCGCTCCACACATGGACATACCAGCACTGTATTGAAACCATCGGCCTCGACCAAAGCGAAATCTACAACCGCTACCGTGTTGTGCCAGAAATAAATCAAAAGATTCAACTGGCCAATAGCCGTTTAGATTCGGTATTACGCAGTGATATTGATTTGCATGATAAAGACGAGCTTGAAAACTTCGTGATGGCCTATACCTTCTTTGGTGGCATTTTCGAAGGCTGCTGGTTCTACAATGGCTTTAGCCCGATTTTTGCTCTACAACGTCGCGGCTTAATGAAAGGTACAGCTGAACAACTGCAATATATTATGCGTGATGAAGTACTGCATGCTTCGTTCGGTATTCGCGTTGTGAAACAAATCATTAAAGAAGAAAACGTTAAACTCGACCCACGCAAAGTACAACAAATGTGGGAAGAAGCCGAAGCAGCAGAAGAAACTTACGCTAGCTATATCTTGCGTGACCCAATCTTAGGCTATTCGAAAGAAAACCATGTCGGCCAATTCCGCTTTATTGCCAATCGCCGCGCTAAACAACTCGGGCATGAAACGCCCTTCCCTGGTGCCGAAGCAACGCTGCCATGGCTAGATGAACAAGCCAATATGCGCAAGGAGAAAAACTTCTTCGAAACCAAAGTCACCGAGTATCAAACCGGTGGCGCGTTGAAGTGGGATTAGCGTTAATTAGATTAACAAGCCAGCTTTTGCTGGCTTTTTTGTTATAACGACGTGGAAGTTAGTATATGGGTCTAAATATGGGAACGGAAACAGAAATGGAACACTGGAGGAATGCTATTTCATTGAGCAAGTTTACGTTTTCATTACCCGAATTGTCGACAGAGAAAATAGAGCAAATTAATATCGTGAACTATGCAATTGCCTTAAGAGCTGTAGGTAAAAAAGAGTCTTCAGTACGCCTTCACAACAACAAAAATGGTCTGCCACCATACTTGACTTTAAATTGGCTTACGACGTTTTAACCGATAACTATAGCTCTTCAGAAGAACAGATGATTAAGGTTGGAAAACTGGAGAACTAATTGAAGAAATTTCTTACCACGACCGCCCCCTCTTTAAAGATTTCAGGGAAAGTCAAGAATTCCTAAATGGGTACGAAAAAGTTTATGGATATAAATATACAGAAAAATTAAGTGAAATACTCGATGAGAAAAAGAAAGAGATCTAACCGGTCATAGCTAATAATTGAATCAAATAGGGTCAGAGTAATTAATTCTTATAACAAACAAGGAAAACAGAACAAAGACACTTAATCACCATTAAAAATGCGTTTCACGCAATGCAAGTTTGAGTCAAAAAGTAGATTTCACAATCTTTTTATTTCACGATCAGGATTAGGAGAAAACATGATGACAAAAAACATAGAACTTTGGGATGACGACAATCAAAACCAGATCTGGGGCCAACTGACCGACGATAATAAGGTTGAACTCCGAGCAGATAGCAACGATGTAATTGTCGGTGAGCTACAAGGTAATAAACTCGACCTTGCGCCTAAAACCCAAAACCATATATGGGGCTTTGTGAATGGCTGTGAAATTGAACTCTGGGATGACCAACTCCACCATTTTTCTGGTGAAGTAACCTAACACTAATCAATACTTTATCAAGGAAGAATATGAAAGTTGAGGATATGTCGGATAAGGCAAAAGAAAAGCAAGCCGAATTTTTGTTGAAGTTCAGTTCAAACTTGTTTACTGCTTTTTTTGTTACGGTTGTTATGAGTCCACTGAGTGTAATTTCAAGTCAGATAGCGGATCCCGGCACTCTGCCTTCCTTAAGTCTAGAAAACTGACTCAAGCGTTAGCTGGTTGGCAAGGCATCACTTTTTTAGTTTTTGAGAGCTTAGCTTTTTTATTTATCAATCACGGCACAGAATATCGAAAGCCATCGCTGATGAACGGATCCGAACATGCGCGATATGCATGATGACATTGGAGGTCAATTGGTTGCTACTTTGGCCTTGCTGGAGCACGAACCGGATAATGGAACAAAAAATAATATTTCCACTATCTTGAAAGCCTGTTTAGTTGACTTTAGATTGATTATTAATTCTTTAAATGTTCATGCAAACACCTTGGATGCGTTATTAGCTGATACTAAATCCTTGACCAACACTAAGCTTGAAAAGATGGGTAATGATTTAACTTGGGATGTTTTATCACTGCCCGACGACGTCATTATTGATCCGGAACAAAGCCTTCATATACTCAGGATATTACAAGAGGCTTTTACGAATGTTATGAAACATTCAAATGCCAGCGAGCTCCCCCTTCATACGTAATGCAATGATGGCATCGTCACCTTGACTATGAATGATAATGGTCATAGTGCTGAGACGCCTGAAGCGAAGAATGGCCATGGCCTTGATAATATGAAATGGCGTGCTGAAGTGCTTTCTGCTGACTTAAATATTGTGTCAGATGCAAGCAGGGGTTAAAGCCTTGTTTTAACATTGCCTGTACCCTGGCCTGTGGATTCAATCTAACCGACATAACACGCTAAACTGATATTTATCGCGTTAATTTATAAGTCTAAATCCCTTCTGTCATTTTTCTGTAAGCAATTTATAATATCCTTTTATCATTTCCTTAATCTGACATTATTATGAAAAAAACTATACTACCCGCTGCACTCGCACTTTTTATTACTCTACCAACGGCCGCCATTGAGCTTGAAAAACCACCTGAGTTTAAACGCTCTGCTGAAGAACTCGAACGAGTACAAAAACAACAGACCACACAAATCGAGGCTGATAAACATCAGAATGTAAAACCCTCAAGTGAAGAAGCTGAATATATCTTTCCTGATGGACATGACCCTCGCGACCATGACCACGATCATGATGATGCAAAAGACTTAGACCATGCACATGATGACTCTCTCGCCCATCAGAAACAATTAGAAATGCTCGAACAAAAAGGCATCAAAGACGAATCAAGTTGGTGGCCTTTTTAAGCGTGCTATGATCTAGGCTTTATTTTTATAAATAGCTGGCCGTGTAGGTATGACTAAGTCTGAGAAAGTACAATTTGTTATTAACACCTTAGAAGACCTATACCCAGAAACACCTGTTCCGCTTGACCATAGCGACCCTTATACCCTTTTAGTCGCTGTTGCCCTATCAGCACAAACTACAGATAAAAAGGTCAATGAAGTTACACCTGAGTTATTTGCTAAAGCTCCCACACCTATTGAAATGGCAAAACTTGAAGAATCCGACATCAAATATCTGATTCGAGAAATTGGCCTCTCAACAACGAAAGCCAAAAACCTCAGAGCTGCTGCTCGATTACTCGTTGAAAATCACCAAGGTGTCGTACCAAGAACATTCGAAGAATTGGAAGCTTTGCCTGGTGTTGGCCATAAAACGGCCTCGGTGGTTATGTCACAAGCCTTTAACATTCCAACATTTCCTATTGATACCCATATTCATCGCTTGATGTGGCGTTGGGGGCTCACTAATGGTAAAAATGTTGAGCAGACTGAAAAGGATGCCAAACGGTTATTTGCTAAAAAATATTGGAATAAACTGCACCTGCAAATTATTTTTTACGGGCGTGAATATTCCCCTGCACGGGGTTTAGACATCAATAAAGATATTATTACCAAGACCATTGGCCGAAAAAGTTTCTTAAAAGCGGTTCTCTAAAAATCTTATCCTAGTCTCAAACTAGGAATATCCATGTGTCGTATTGTTTCCATGGGTACAAAGACAACCAAAAGCCACCCCAAACAACCATAATGAGGCCTGTCACGGCCCGTAAATACCTCGATGAAACTGGGCCAATTTTTTCTAGTACAACGAAAATAGTAATCAATAATACCCAGAGCATGTTCATAACGCCAACGGCAAATAAAACCGCCATCAATGCCCAGCAGCAGCCAATACAATATAGACCGTGATGAACCCCCAGCCTGAGTGCACCCCAATGCCCTTCCTTCCATGACGTCATTAAGAAACTCAGTGGGCTTCGGCATTCTGTTAGGCAGGCATCTTTGAGCGGTGTCCATTGGTATAAGCCTGCTAAAACTAATATTCCACCACTCAATAAATAACTACGGCTATTCATCATGGGGTTTAGCAGGCCACTGACATGTAAGGGATACTGGATCGCGGATGCAACGATGCTAAATAATGCCCATGCCACCAAATAACCACTTAAGAAAATAAAGGTGGGAGCATAAGGCAAACCTTTTTTCTGCTTACCTTTATTAATGGTTGCGAACATCATTACCATTGGTACTACGGAAGGTGTCATCATGGCCACCATCATGACTGCCCACATGACAAATAGCATCCAGAAATCATAAACATCCCAGGCCCGTGTTCCACCCATTGGCGGCATCCACATATCGACTAAGTCCATGTTTTCCATCGCCCAACCCATGTAGAACATATAAACCCAGCCCACCAGACTGACTAGAAAAACACCGCCATAAATAATGACTTTGTCTCTTAATGACAAAGGCCCAGTCTGAATCGCTGTAGCTGTACTTGAGTTATTTTGGTTTAACATGAATATTCGTCTAGCCTAAATGAGTCTAATGGGTATACAATCAAGTATCCAAAAAATAATGTTTGCATCATTTTACGCTAACTAACGGAGGTTAACATGTCTGACAATTGGAAAATTACCGGTCAATATTTTGAATCCTGTAATTGTGACTTGGTCTGCCCATGTATTTTTCTAGCACCACCAACGGAAGGATTTTGTGAAGCTTTCGTCGGTTGGCATATTGAAGAAGGCCATCTAGATGGTGTTCAACTCAATGATATTAAAGTATCAGCTTGGTTACATTCGCCTGGCTCATTAACTGATGGTAACTGGAAATTAGCACTTTATATTGATGAGCGCGCTACTGAAGAACAGAAGAATGCGATTGTTGAACTCTGGAGTGGTAACCACGGTGGGCACTTAGCTGTTATTGCTGGTTTAGTAGGCGAAATCATGAGTGTTAAACAAGTGCCTATTGAGTTCACTCAAGAAGGCCGTACGCATTACCTAAAAGTGGGTGATTTCGGCTCTAACACAATGCAAGAACTTGAAGGCGAAGATGGCGGAAAAGTTGTCGTTTCTAATCACCCTCTTGCTGTATCGCCTAGTGAGCCCGTTACAATTAGCAAATCTGTTGCTGCAATCTATAAAGATAACGGCTATGATTGGCATCAATCAGAAAAAGTAGGTTTATCAGCGCCATTTACTTACGCTGCTTAAGTTTTAATTTAACCCTATATTTCATATAAAAAGCCCCATCTTATGATGGGGCTTTTTTTGTTAACCCTTGTATATGTCTTCGTCTTCGATATTCTCTTGCAGTATCAGGCCAAAGATCGTTTAAGATGGTCATTTTATTGATTAACACCCTCTAACTTAATTATGTCTAACTTTGATACTGAAATTGATACATCAGGCCTCAATTGCCCGCTTCCTCTACTGAAAACAAAGAAAGCACTCGCTTCTATGGCCTCTGGCGAACGCTTGCGTGTGATTGCAACTGATCGCGGTACCTATATTGACATCCCTGTTTATTGCGAGATATCGAGTCACACTTTAATTGAGTCAAGTGAGTCTGGTGACAAACTCATTTTTATCTTAGAAAAAGGCAGTGATTAACTAAATCCCGTTTTTATCTAATTGTACAATCCTTTTTAATTGTACTTTCCCAATACGAGTTCATATGAAAATTCAAAGCCATATTGCTGACCTAGATACACCTACTGGTGTCATGCGTACTTATATTCACCGCCCTATTCTTGGGGGTCAGTATCCTTGTATTTTGTTTTACTCTGAGATATTCCAACAAACAGGACCTATTGAACGTGCTGCTAAACTGATGGCAAGCCATGGCTATGTTGTGCTTGTAGGAGAAGTGTTTCACGAACTTAACCCTATAGGCACTGTATTGAGCTATGACGATGCTGGCCGTGAAAAAGGCAATGCTGATAAACACACAAAAGATGTACAAGGTTATGATTCTGATAATGTAGCATTGGTCGAATTTGCCAAACAACAGGACTGGTGTAATGGTCATATCGGTGCCATGGGCTTCTGCATTGGTGGTCATTTGGCGTTTCGTGCTGCTTTACATCCTGAAGTAAAAGGAACGGCTTGCTTTTATGCTACCGACTTACATATTCAAGTTATTCCAAATGTACCGGGACAACACAGTATGGAACGTTTGGATGATATTCAGGGAGAATTGTTAATGATTTGGGGCAAGCAAGATAATCATGTGCCCAAAGATGGCTTAGCTAAAGTTTATGCAGAATTAAGCGCGACAGATATCACCTTCACTTGGCATGAATTTAATGCTGCTCATGCCTTTATGCGTGATGAAGAAGATGACGGCCGCTACGATGGCCAAACAGCTCAACTCGGTTATCAACTGGCACTGAACTTATTTAGCCGGACACTGCGTTAAGCTTAAGCTGTTCTTATTTCGCGATTGTTGTAGTATTAGACTATGACTGACAGACTCTATTATTAACAATCGTTTTTCAAGGCACGTTTCGATCTTATGAGCTTATTGCTGCTATACCTTGCCATTGCTATTGGTGTCTCTTTTATTTGTTCGGTACTTGAAGCGGTATTGCTCTCTATTACACCTAGTTATGTCGAAACTGTCGTCAATCAGTCTCCACACAAAGGGAAAGTTTTAGTAACAGTTAAATCACGCCTTGATCAATCTATTTCTAGTATTTTGATCCTAAATACCTTTGCTCACACCATGGGTGCTGCAGGTGTAGGTGCCCAAGCCGCAAGCATATTCGGTGCTCAATGGGAAAGCCTAATTGCGGTTTTGTTAACTCTTGCAATTTTATATTTCTCAGAGATCATTCCAAAAACAATTGGGGCACTATTTTGGCGACAATTGGCGCTACCTGCCGCCAATACGATTTATTGGCTTATCAAGCTGGTCTATCCCTTAATATGGGTTTCCACCCTTATTACCAAGCCTTTTAAAAAACATGGGCAAGATGAAATTACACGCGAGGAAATTATTGCTCTCGCGTCACTTAGCCATAAAATGGGCTCTCTGATTAGCCAAGAAAATGATTACTTGGTTAATGTATTAAAGTTACGAGAAATCAAAACAGAACAAATTTTGACACCGCGTAGTGTCTTACATAGCTTGAGCGAAGATATGACCGTTTCTGAAGCACTTGAGCATGAAGAGACCCAACAATTCACCCGTATTCCTATCTACCATGAAGAACAAGATAATATCACGGGACTTGTGACCAACCGTGAACTACTATTTGCCGATCGCGAAGGCCATACAGAAAAAACTATTCAGCACTTTGCTAAGCCAATTACCCGTGTCTCGGAGCAGTTACCCGTTCAACAACTGTTAGATATGTTTATCAAGAAACGAGAGCATCTATTCCTGGTCGAGGATTATTACGGCCAAGTCGCCGGTATTGTGACTTTAGAAGATGCTATTGAGACCATGTTAGGCCGTGAGATTGTTGACGAAACTGATACAGTAGAAGATTTACAAAAGCTCGCGAAGAAACAATACCGCGATCGCTTACGTAAAGATAAGGATTAATTTGCTATCGCTGGCTTTAGACTGTGTTTAATTATCTAAGACCTAGCACTTATGAATGAAACCAATATCAAAACCGCATTAGATGCGCTTGCTCGTGTAGATAGTGATGTTGCTTCCATTTTAATCACAACAGGTTACCCGGCACCTCGCATACGCCCTGCTGGTTTTGAAACATTTCTAAACACCATTGTTTCACAACAAATATCGACTAAAGCTGCTGCAACGATCTGGCAACGCGTTTGTGACTTAATGACAAATATTACGCCAAATGGTTTACTCGCCCTCGATGGCAAACAACTTAGAGAAGCAGGTTTATCACAACGAAAGATGGAATATGCTCAAGGGTTGGCTAAAGCCATTGTAAGTGGCCAATTTTCCCCTGATGCTTTAGCAAAACTTGATGATGAACAGGCTATTGAGGAGATTATTCGACTACGCGGCTTCGGACGCTGGAGTGCTGAGATTTATTTAATCTTTTCCTTGCAGCGTGAGGATGTTTTACCTGCTGATGACTTAATTTTATTGACTTCTCTGCAGCGCCTAAAAGGTTTATCAGAGCGACCAACGCCGGAAGTGGCCCGAAAGAGCATTGAACATTGGAAGCCTTATCGCAGTGCAGGTAGTCTGTTTTTATGGCATATCAATCAATATAAAGATTAATAACCTAGTTTGAGAGTAATAGCGGTTAAAAGAGTCTATTTAAATCGTTAAGCTTATTTCTTTCTTCACTTGTCAGTGCTCGGCTTCGAATCGTTCTATCGATGACTCTTTGATGCCGAGAACGACTCCGGTAGGCGGCATGTTATACATTTCTTCACTCATTTCTACGGCGACTGACACTTCTTCTGTCTTGCTCACGACGATCTTCTCTTGACCAAATCATATAGACAGTCTGGAAGCTTTCTACGCACTTTGCAATATTTAATTGGCTGATGACTATGGTTACGGCGCTCTAGTGCACGCCGACATTCATCTCAGGAATCGATTCGGTTTAGAGTTTTCATGTTACACCTTCAATTGAACACTGCAATAAACCTATTGACGTCTATTCTCAGAGATTAATTCATTTATATCATGTGGTTAAAGGTTTTACAGGACAAGAAACAAGATTAATATTGCTCATTATTTCAATGAATTTGGTGATAAATAATTTTTCTCTTATTCGACACTTTTTGTTTCTCGGCAAATTTAGACTAGAATAACGACATTGGGTATTTCTTTAGTTTTAAGGCAATCAAATGATTACATGGCAAGCAGGAAAAATCGTTGAAAAGAAAGAATGGTGCGAAGATTTATATTCCATTAAAATTGAGACTGAAACATTGCCTTTTAAAGCAGGTCAATTTGCCAATATTGGTATTGAAATAGACGATGGCATTATTAATCGCCCCTACTCTCTAGTCAACACACCTGATGAACCTTTATTAGAAGTCCATTTCAATACAGTGAAAGAGGGTCGATTTAGCCCGCTATTAACTACACAGGACATTGGATCACCTATTTCTGTCGCTACACGTGCCGGCGGTATGCTAACGCTCGATCAAGTACCTGAAAGCAGAACAGAACTCTGGTTTTGTGCCACTGGAACAGGTATAGGCCCTTTCCTCTCGTTGTTACATACCACTGCTATTTGGCAACGTTTCGACAAAATCATCGTTTGCTATGCGACTAAAACGGCAGCTGAAATGGCTTATCGTGACGAGCTAAACGCATTACAACTCAAATACCCTACGCAATTTCAATTCATCCCTTTTATTACCCGTGAAGTCTCGGAGGGTGCTATACATTCACGTTTCACGACGGCACTCGCCTCAGGTGAACTAGAGACATTCGCCAACGCACCGTTAAACGTGAATTCAAGTCACCTTATGTTATGTGGTAGTTCGGCAATGATTGATGAAATGACGACATTATTAGAGCAAAAAGGTTTAAGCCGTCATTCTCGACAACAACCTGGGCATATCGCTATTGAGAAATACTTTTAGTACTCAGCGCTATATTTCATCTATTTGATGGACGCCTTAAGGCATACCCATTAGAGTCACGTTATAGTTAATGGATTTCTGCTTAGCGTTGCAGTTTGATACGTAAAACAGTAATAATTAATTAGCTGGCTTTATTTTAAACTTAAGGTATTGGGGAAAACCACTATCGTGCTGAGAGACTTTTTCCAATCCAAACTCATCGTCTCGACTTTCGTCATTTCTTTATTGACTTCAATTGCTTTCATTGACTTTTCAGAACGTGTTGAACAACAGCAAAATCGCTTGATAGCAAAAACATAGCCAATAGCTGTGTCAATTTGATTGAAAACTACATTTCTCAAATAATATCCTCGACATATCCACTTGCAGCTCTAATCCGAATGCAAAAGGGTGATACCCAAGGGTTTGAAAACTTAGCAAAAGAATTGATACAATTATACTCTGGCGTGTTGTCTCTCCAACTAGAGTCACTGGGCGTTATTTGTGATATCGTGCCCTTAAAAGGTCACGAAAGTGCTATTGGCATTAATGTTCTAACTGATCCTGCTCGTGATAAAGAGGCCATCCTCGCACGAGACACTGGAAAACTGATTCTCGCTGGTCCTTTAAACTTAGATCAAGGGGGCTAGTTGCAGTAGCTCGCCCCCCCCCCCGTTTATT